>Ga0310786_10000110_pt1 | contig 130422 bp, 114 predicted proteins | sample AusTroGonzalo_MG_FD_203881 | JGI IMG/M metagenome (GOLD analysis project Ga0310786, IMG submission 203881) | Bovine rumen microbial communities from tropical cattle in Woodstock, Queensland, Australia - Gonzalo_03 (v2) (version 2) | ecosystem: Host-associated > Mammals > Digestive system >...
ATCCTTCATACCTAAAACATTTTGCAGATATGGTACAAGACCTTGCTTAATGAGGCAAGTATCAAGGTTATTTGAAATAACAGTATCCAGGCATGCGGCCAGAGATTTATTATTAATATCTAAATTATATAATTTTGCTATATCATCATTAACCACAACATCACAGTCTAGATATATGATTTTTTTGTAATTTTCAAATATTTCAGGAGTTAAGAGCCGAAAATATGCTGAAACGGTTATATGATTTATCTGCATTAACGACCTTAATTTATATTCATCAATCCATCTATCCATATTCACAAAGCGTACTGAAACATTCTTTTTTCCTTCAGCCTGTGATAACAGCATCCTTTTTTGGAACTCGAATAGGTCTGTATATAAAACGACAATATCATAATTTGAAAACTTGTCACTGTTGTCAATTATGGACTGGATTGCAACGGAGAGATATGGAACGTAGTTTTTATCAACTGCAAACACGACAGGAATATTCTGTGCTTCAAAAAAAGGCTTCAATTCTTGGCAGTCACTTGTAGATCCGGAGTTTAGAGCATAGTATTGTTTCTTGGTAATTGCCTCAAATAACAATTGTTCTTTTTCTGTTAACTCTAAATCTATATCACACTTATTCAATAGATCAGAAGTTTTATTTATCAGCGTTTGTCTTGTTTCAATATCAGAATTCGGAACAAAACTCAATTGCCATTGAAGTTTAAACATAATATATTTAACAAATTCTTCGCCAAACTTATTAAACACATTGTTTTTTTTAAGATAATCATAAATTATTACATTAACTTTCATTGCATCCATTACATGCGATGATTTTCTGTCAAATATGTTTCCTACGAAGGAATTTTGGTGTCTAACATAGTTTATTAGGTGCTCTTTGAGGGAATATACAACTTTTGCTTTTGTTACCCAAAACCAAAAAAATGCAACGTCTTCAAAATGTAATTTTTCGGGAAATCTTATATTATTGTCTTCTAAGAATTTTCTTCTGAATGTTTTGTTCCAGCAATTTACATCAATCGTTTTCACTGTACTGGTATTTATTGTCTGTAATCCTCTCTGTTTTAAAGAGAAATAGACTGCATCTTCTTTTTTTCTAAATGAATACGCCTCATAAATTACATTTGGTTCAAAACAGGCAACATCAACTTTTTGTTTTTCCATAACCTCGTACATCTTTTTGCAACAGTCAGGTTCATAGAAATCATCTGAATCAAGGAATTGAACATACTTGCCTTTCGCAATGTTAAGGCCATGATTACGAGCACTTCCTTGGCCTTGATTCTTTTGTGTTCTAAAAATTATTCTACTATCTTGCTGAGCATATTTTTCCAATATTTCTCTACTATCGTCTGTCGATTCATCATCAATACAAATAATTTCTATTTCTTTCAATGTCTGATTAATTACGCTCTCAAGACACCTAGATAGGTATTGAGATACATTATAAACAGGTATTATTATTGACATTTTTATATCTGCCATTTTTTGGGTCCTTTCCGTATGAATAATTTTTTTAGATAATATTTGACCTAAACCGGTTTTTTCTAAAATATCATTATAAATTGGAAGTTTTTTCGCGTATTTCCACCATTCTTGGGCAGGTTTTGCGCTCCAACGCTTCCATGGCTTAACCTGAGATGTATAGTGTAGAATATTTGGAGATTTTGAAGCATTTAAATAGTCTTGTAAAAAATTATATTCTACAAACTTAGACGGATGCTTTTGTGCAAATTCAGGAAGCAACCAATGCCATTGAAAATTCCAATTCAATGGAAGATACATTACCTTATTTTCTAATACGGAATTTAAAATGCATTGATCCCAACAAACAGGATTGAATTTCTTTAATCGTTGCATACTACTTTCTGTCAAAGAAAGATCGATCATCTGTTTGACATTGCATATTAAAACACCTGAGTTGAAATAATTGTATGGTTTTTTAATTTGAACTTTTTCTAGACAGTATTTATACCAGAAATCCGGATCAAAGTATGTGCACGCATCTTTTACAACACCTAGCACGTTATCCCCTATGTCTATAGCGTATAAATCCGCTATATCTGCATTTATTAGTAAATCGCAATCTAAGTAAAGTAGCTTTTCATAACTAAAAAATATCTTGGGAATAAATATCCGATAATAATTTGCCAGTGATGCATGGTTGCTTATGTAAAAATTTTTCTTTTTTAATTCCTTAAAATTGAGAATGTCGAAAAATCTAATGGATATATTTTTTCGGTTATTAGCCAAGGCCTTCAGCTGAGATTTTCCTACCTCGGTTAGGCCATCGTCAAGAATCCATATATCATAGTTATTTGTATTTGACGAATTGCTAATTAAAGAATATATGCAGACGGACAAGTATGGAGCATAATTTTCATCAACTGAAAACACAACAGGAACATTCCTCTCCTTAAAGGCTGGCTTTACAATCATTTTATACCTCCCTCATATATTCGTTTGGATGTTTTATATCCCAAGAAACAAATTTTTTTATAATCTTTGCAGGAATTCCCCCAAGCATTGTGTTTTTTTCTAAAAATTCTTTATTAATTAGCGATTTTGCTGCACAAATCGTATCTTGAGGAAGCTTTGCCCTTTTGGTTAGGCAAACATCATTTCCTAGCCAGCAATGATCTGAAACGACTATATTTCCACCGGAATTGTTTAGGAGTTTTTTTGTGTTCACATCAAAAACACTATGCCCATCAGATGTCAAAATAGAGATATTGTATGAAAATAGGCAATTATTTCCTATAATGATGGAGTTATTACTTCCTCCCTTTGCTAAAATAAACTTTGCAGTAGACGTTATAAAATTATTACCTATTTCAACTTTCGAATTAGCCGCGGCCATTCGGATGTAAAGCTCAAACATATTTGAGTTTTCCTGAATTTCAATGTGTCCATTATCTCCAACTTGAAAAAAACATTTATTTATAACAAATGGTTCATGGATCTTAACGTACGAATCTTTTCCCAACCATTCTATATCAAGCCCAGATAACTTATCTGTTTGTATTTCTCGGTGATCCTTAGTTACCACAATTAATTCATTCATTTGCCTATTCCTTTGTACACAAATCCACTTTTTTTAGCCTCATCTGCGTTAATCAAATTTCGGCAATCAACAATATTTTTATGGCGCATTAAGGTAGCTACAAGATTTAGATCCAAAGACCTAAACTCATTCCATTCTGTCAAAATAGCCAATACATCAGCGTCTTTAATACAAGCGTACATATCATCAGCGTAATTAATTTTATCGCCAAACAACTGACAAGCTGTTCCCATAGCTTTTGGATCGTAAGCAGTGATATTAACATTTTTTTCAAGTAGGTTCCAAACAATTTCCATTGCTGGGCTTTCGCGACAATCATCGGTTCCATCCTTAAATGCCAAACCTAATACAGCAATTTTCGGATTTTCAATCCCCTTAGTAGCTAATAAGATTCGTTCCGCCATTTCTTGCTTGCGTTTTATGTTGCCGGCGATTGCTGCATTAATCAATGTCATTTCAACATCATTTTGGCGAGCCATATATGACATAGCCATTGTATCTTTCGGAAAACAGCTCCCACCATACCCCGGCCCCGGATTTAAGAAACGTGGACCAATACGCGAGTCCATCCCCATCCCCTCTGCAACTTCACTAATATCAGCTCCGGTTTTTTCGCAAAAATTTGCCATTTCATTTATATAGTGAATTTTAATTGCTAAAAATGCGTTTGAAGCATACTTTATAGTTTCGCTTGAGCGGCGTTTCACAAATAGCATCCGAGTTTTTCCCTCAAATGGTTTATAGAGCTCTTTAATTAAGTTACGGGCTTTTTCTGTATTTGCACCCACTACAATTCGGTCCGGATTAAAAAAGTCATACACGGCAAAACCTTCGCGCAAAAATTCCGGCAATGATACAACATCAAAGTTTGCAAAAGGGTTTTTCTTGGAAATTAAAGCTTCTATATCATCTCCAGTACCGACTGGGACGGTAGATTTAGTTGCAACAACCGTATAACCTTGCAGATATTCAGCCAATTCGGTTGCCGCTGCGTGAACATATTTCATATCGGCTTCTTTGGTTACCGGGTGTGGCGGTGTACCGACAGCAATAATGACTAAATCTGCGTTTTCGACCCCTTCTTTCATTGATGTTGTAAACTTTATCCGGCCAGCTTTAACGTTTTTGTGGAACAATTTTTCTAACCCATCTTCATAAAGTGTTATTTTACCGGCTTTTAAGGCATCTATTTTTTTTGGCTCTCTATCGATACAAATAACCTCATTTCCAAGTTCTGCCAAGCCCACACCTGTTGGCAAACCGACATAACCTGTTCCGATAATTCCCACTTTCATTCTACGCCACCTTTCCAAACAAATCTATTTGTGTCTTAAAATATTCGATTGTCTTATCCAAACCTTCGTTAAGCATAACTTTCGGCTTCCAACCAAGCTTCATTTCTGCTAAAGCAATGCTCGGACGACGTTGCGTTGGGTCATCGGGAGGCAAATCCTTATAAATCACTTTTGAATTACTACCAATTTTTGCAACAATCATTTCCGCCAGCTCTTTAATGGTAAACTCTCCTGGGTTACCAATATTTACAGGTCCCGTAAACCCTTTCTCAGAGTTCATCATACGGATAATCGCCTCTATCAAATCATCAACATAACAGAATGAGCGAGTTTGATGCCCATCACCATAAATGGTTATATCCCGTCCCAACAAAGCTTGGCAAATAAAGTTTGAAACAACACGTCCGTCTTTCGGGTTCATATTTGGGCCATAGGTATTAAAAATACGCACTACTTTAATATCAACTCCTTCATGACGGTGATAGTCAAAGAATAAACTTTCAGCACAGCGTTTGCCTTCATCATAACAAGCTCTTATACCAATCGGATTAACATTACCTCGATAAGTTTCAACTTGTGGATGAATCATCGGTTCTCCGTAAATTTCAGAAGTTGATGTTTGCAAAATTGTAGCATGGTGTAGCTTTGCCAATTCAAGCATATTGATTGCTCCCAAGACACACGTTTTTGTGGTCTTAATGGAGTGGTTGCCTTGATATGCAGGAGGAGAGGCCGGACAAGCCATATTATAGATCTGATCAAGTTTTGCATCAACGACCAGCGGATCACAAATGTCATGCTTAATGAAACTGAAGTTCGGATGATCTATTATTTTCTGAATATTACTTAACCTTCCAGTATAGTTATTATCCACGCAGATAACTTTATTTCCTTCATTGACTAAACGAGCACATAAGTTAGAGCCCAAAAAACCTGTTCCTCCGGTAACTAATATTGTTTTCATAAAATACCTCTTGTTATAAAACAAAAAATTCGCCACCTTAATGACAAACCAAAAAATTTACATAATTTAGAATTCAAAAGGTACCATTGTCCCTTAATTGAACGTGTTTTATAAAAATGCTTTTTGAATTTCTTTTTGAAAAAATACATCAAATTATCCTTAGAATAGCCCTTATTTAACAGTGATTCTACGACAGGTTCTAAACAATTTTGCAACTCATCCAATTCTGCTTTAGTAAAAGGCTGACCCGTAAAATATTTTGACCATAAACTGATATCTTTAATTTTTATGTTACAGTATTTTTGAAAGGCACGTACTTGGGCTAAGCTATTTTTCTTTCGTTGAATATCCCTTTGTGTACGAGAGATATTCCCTAAATGATAACGATATGTTGTTAATTTTTCAGGTAAAATTGCAAATTTAGTATATCCTATCATATCAAGCCAAAAACCGTAGTCCTCTGCCGGAACATACTCGTCTTTATAGCGAATTTTATTTTTATCAATAATTGATTTTCTGAGCATCACACTAGATTGACAAAAAACACAACCGTTAAATATTAAATTTGATTCAATTTCAAAATGTGTCTTATAAACAATAAAATTTGCGTATTTCGTATCATCTCCTATAGCAGTGACAGCCGTTGCAAGACAGCCAATTTCAGGGTTGTTAACAAGAAAAGCAACTTGTTTTTCAAATCTGTCTTTTGCGGCAATATCATCAGAATCTAAAAATGCTATGTATTCGCCCGTTGCTCTGTCAATAGCATAGTTTCTCGCTGTAGCTGCGCCAGAATTTTTTTGAAGTCTAAAATACTTAATTCGCTTGTCTTTATAAGAAGTAATGATGTTTTTTATATATTCATGAGAAAAATCATCGACTATTAGAAATTCGAAATCTTCATATGTTTGCGAAAGAATGCTTAAAATTGCCTCGCGGAGGAATTCTTCCTTCGTATTATAAACAGGCATTACAACGGATATTTTAGGTTTCGACATAACAGACTAAGTTGCTCCTTTCTACTTGATACAAACAAATCTTTTTCACCTTAATCTGTTACGGGAAGGGTCAAATGAACTGCACCACTTTTTTTCAAGACTTTTGTGACCAATTCGATGGCGGCAGCACGACCAGCGTCAGTTTTAGCCAAACCTGATGTTCTAGCAACTGCCTCAACAAATTCTGCTTCATTCATGTTTAATTTTCCTTTCTTAACATTAAGATTTTGGCGAGAACAGAAGATCACAACTCATCCATCTGCAATTTGCCCCCCTTTCCGAAGAAATGTCAAACAAAATCTACTAATTTTTGCATAAAATTGTCATAAACTACATTGTTTCTGTAAATTTGATGCATTGTTTCAGGAGTGTCATGTTTATAATCAGCATACACCGGTTCATGTAGAAGGTAAAAATCTTCTTATCTTAAATTACATGTAAATGTTTTATGCCAAGTAAATCCTCCTTTAGGTTCTGGTTGAACCTACTTTTCCATAGCTTCAATTCCCAATTGCTTCGCAATCTATAAAATAAAAAATACCACCGACAAGCGGTGGCTTTTTATTTTATGGTCGGGGCGATAGGATTTGAACCTACGGCACCTTGCTCCCAAAGCAAGTACTCTACCAGACTGAGCTACGCCCCGATAATTCGTTTCGTTGTCCATTCATGCTGCTAGCAAGACAAGTTGTCACCGAAAACGAACGCACCTTAATAGCACTAACCAACCAAATAGGCAAGGGGATAATCAGCGAGGAGTAAGCCTTAACTTGTCACCTGCGGCAATACCATTTGCCGTGCTTTCACCACCTCCAATCTCCAGCACATAACGCACCGGCACTTCTGCTTCTATAAAATCCAGCGACAAGGGCTTTGTATTCTCGGCGATATAAACAATTTTCCCTTTTTTATCAATAAACAGCATATCAAGCGGAATAAGAGTATTCTTCATCCACATCTTGACTGGTCTTTCATACCCAAAGTCAAACAGCATACCCTTATAGGAGTCCAAACCGTCTCTGTTCATAAGCCCCGTTGCCAATTCTTCGGGCGTAGTGGCAAGCTCTACGGCAAAGTTTACCCTGTCACCATCCGCCTTTACAACGGCTACGGACAAAACATCCCCCGCTACGGCAGGCAAAACCAGCAATTGCGACACCAACAACATTAAAAATCTAAGCCCAGATTTAAAAAGCATTTTTTATTTCTCCCGCTTAAGTAAAAATTAACTAAAAACCTGTAAAACAACATCAATTTAATTGACCGAAACAAAAGATAATTTTAGTATAAACACAACTTATATGCAGCACAACGTATAGTATGAGGAAAAATATGGTAACTCCCAATGAAAATGAAACCGTTCCGGCAATGCCGAAGGAAAAGCCTTTTTCGTTTGAGGAGATAGCAGCTCCCAGAGGGGCAGTAGATACTGAAGAAGCATCAAATCCGCCGCCGTCCTCGGAGCCGAATATAACTTTTTCTCCTGACGAGGAAACTCCTACCATCACATCGGTACCTGAATTTCCTCAAGAAACTCCCGACTTTCCTGTTCCATCCATGCCAGAGGAAAGAAAGATTGGTGAGAATGCCGCTCCGAATCCAACTCCTTTAGAGTTCCCTACGCCAGAGTTTCCAGCGCAGGAAGAAACAATTGCTCCAGAAATGCCAGCAGGAGTTGTTCCCGAAGCTTCCTCCACAACCGATGCTGTTGACGCTGCCATAGCGTCCGAAGACTCCGCAGCTATCCCCGATATGCCTGTGGGCGAGGCTCCCGAGGACGATCCTAATGGTCAAGGTCACTATGTGGGGCTTGGTGATGACGAAGGACAAAATGACAAGCCGGACACCTTAGAAGTACTTAACGAAAAATTGCTTACTGGATTTGATAAAGTCACCGCTTGGGTCAAACCTCGGCGACGTTCCCTTATCAAGCTCGGAATTGTTCTGGCTGCATTTATATTCCTTTCCATAACGGTGCTTAAACTATCCATAGTTCCGGTGGTTTCCATTGCCGTAAATAATGTTTTAGAGGATATAGGGTTTAAAGACGCTTCATTTACAGTAAGTTACGCAGACTCAAACAATATTATTTTATCCAATGTCCAAGACTCCGAGGGTTCATTTATAGCCAAGGAAGTAACGATAGCTTACTCTCCCTCGGGCTTTTTGCTGTCACACACTATTGACGATATCAGCATAAGCGGCTTAGAACTTAGCCTTAAGGCAAAGGACGGCAAACTCGAAGTTCCCTTCTTTGTTGATTCTCAATTATCTCAAGATTCTACTTTAACTTCCGAGCCTAAGTATTTAATTAATAAGATTAGAGCGTCGCAAGCAAAGGCAGCTCTTTTCGGTTATTTAAATGGCACTTTAGCATTTAGTTTCAGCGGTCGCCTTGACAAGCAGTTAAAGCTTTCCGCTACGACAAGTTTTAATACTGACAAGCTGAGTGGTCCGGTTGATTTTAATGTAGCAGGTTGGGGTGGTGATTTAGATGTTACCGTAAATGCTGCTAAGGGCGTTAACTTTACGGATAATAACGGATATACCGCGGTCATTACTACCAAAAAAGCCAATTTGGCGATTGCTGAAGGCAGATTTAAACGAGCCGATTTTACCGCCAACTACAAGCTTGGTCAGTATAATATGAAAGTCAAATCCGATATTAAGTACATAAATGACAGATTTGACGCTGACATAACCTTGAACACCTCACTTGACAAAGACGACACCTCTACTTCCACGGCGCGCAGCAGTCGCGGACGCTTTGCCAGAAAGGCGGCTACGTCGCCAAGTGTCACACCTGCGACCAAAAAGGTTCCCGAAGAAATGCTCTCGTCCTTACCTACCGGAGACTTAAAGTTGTTCGTTAAAGGCGCAAGCCTTAACTCTAAGCAAGGATTTACGGGAGATCTACCGATTACCGTATCTTCGGAGTTGTTTTCTTGGGGCAATTTTACCATTAACAATGCCAAGCTGAACTTTAACGGCAGATTTTCCTGCAAAGACAAATCTTGCAGCTATACTTTAAACGAAAACGCTTCATTGTTAGTGGATAAGCTGTCATTTCCAGTGATGAACACGGAATTTGAATCCATGGAAAAGGTTGACTTGGAGTTGGCAAAGATTTCTTCTCCGCTCCTTGTGATTTCCGCTAAAGATTTGCTTTTTAACGTTGAGCTATCGAATCCTTCGTTAACAGGCTCGGTAGCCGAAGCAAAATCCCCGAATGTATTTTTACTTGAAGCCGCCCGTGTCTTCGCCGAAGGCTCAGTAAATCTTGACGGAGGTTTTGAGGCAGATGTTACTATAAACGACTTTAACTTTTCGGACTCTTCTTACTTGTTAAAGAATGCAAACTCTTCAATTATTTTATCGTCTAACAATTCCATTTCCGTCAAGTTGCAATCCGAACTCTTTAGAATGAAGTCGGGAGATTCCATCATCGCTCCTTCGTCAATTGTGCTTGAAACCACTCCTAAAGAGGCTTTTCACCAATTTAAGCTTGTGCTTAGGCAAAAGGAGTTCGGTACATCGCAAATTTTCTCGGGTGTTTACGATTACGCTAAGGGTAGGGCGGTCGCTAATTTCGTAATTCCCGAAATGGCTTTTTCAGACAATTTCAAGCCGAAACAGGTATTCCCGTTCGTCGGCGATTACCTCACCGATGTTAAGGGTAAGTTTTCAGCAGAAGGCAGCCTGACTTGGACTGGCGTATCCTTCTCAGGTCCTGCGAAGCTCACTTTTAAAGACTTTTCGGCAAGCAAAGGTTATGCGAAAGTTTCGGGGTTGAACTCGACCTTCTTTATCAGCAATTTTAACCCCATTACCACCAGCAAGCCGCAAGCAATAAAGGCGGATAGTTTGGATATTCTCCTGCCGTTTAAAGCGGTTGATTTAAAAGTTGCCGTTTCCCCGTCGGGACTCACCATATCGGATTTTTCGGCGGATTTAGCCGGTGGTAAAGTCGATACGCTCGAAACTTTATCAATTCCATACGCTTTAAGCTCCTCGCCTTATATGTTGCTGGTAAAGGGAGCTAAGCTTGAAAAGTTGGCTTCCTCCTTAAATATTCCTGCCAAGATGAGCGGCTCATTTGATGCGAGACTTCCCTTGACGCTGAGGCCGAACGACGTGTCCATAACTTTGGGGGATATCACCTCTGTCGGCGAGGGCTCCGTTAAGTCCAAAGCTAAAGTAAATGACAAGTCTTCGGATTTTGCTAAAGTGTTTTCGGACTTAAATTACACAAAAATTACAGGCACAATTGACTCCTCTTTAACCAAAAATACTAACCTTCACCTGAATGTCGAGGGCACTAATCCCACGATTGACTTCGGTGAACCGTTTAAACGAACGGTAAGGTTCAATGCCAAGACCAGCTCGCTTTTAAAATCAAAATGAAATCGGGCGTGCTTTTCTTCCGCGCATGTGCTTTACTTACAGAAACAACAAAAGTGAAAAAGGTGCAAAATGAAACAAACCTCACAAATTAAATATCTCAAAGATTACAAAAAGCCGGATTACCTAATTGACAGGGTTAATCTCGACTTTACTCTTAAAGAGAAAGAAACAAAGGTCGCCTCGGTGCTGCATGTGGTGCCTGCCTATACCGCTAAGCAAAAAGCAACCTCTGTTCCGCCTCTTTTCTTAGATGGCGAGGATATCAAGCTTGTATCTATCAAGCTGGACGGCAAGGATCTACCTTCCAAGGACTACCAGGTAAGCACTACGGGCTTAACCATTCCCAATCCTCCGCAAAAACCCTTTACGCTTGATATTGTCGTGACCAACGATCCAAAAAGCAACACGCAGTTAATGGGGCTTTATATGTCCGGAGGGATTTATTGCACCCAATGCGAACCTGAAGGCTTTAGGCGCATTACCTATTACCTTGACCACCCCGATGTTATGGCAAAGTTCAAAGTCACGATAAGAGCCGATAAGAAAAAATACCCTGTCCGCCTTTCCAACGGCAACTTGATAGAGGAAACCGACGATTACGTGGTATGGGAAGATCCCTTTGCCAAGCCTTGCTATCTGTTTGCATTGGTTGCCGCGGATTACGGCTTTATTGAGGACCACTTTAAAACCATGTCGGGCAAAGACGTAACTCTTCGCATTTACGCCGCAAAAGGTAAGGAAAAACGCCTTTACCATGCAATGGAATCTTTGAAAAGAGCGTTTAAATGGGATGAAGAAGCCTTTGGGCGTGAGTATGACTTGGATTTGTTTAATGTCGTCGCTGTTCATGATTTTAATGTCGGCGCTATGGAGAACAAAAGCCTTAACATATTTAATGAAAAGGTATTGCTCGCCGATCCCGAAACCTCGACCGATACGGATTATTACAACATCGAATCCGTTATCGCTCACGAATACTTCCATAACTGGAGCGGGGACAGAGTAACTGCTCGTGATTGGTTTAACCTCAGCCTTAAGGAAGGATTGACCGTTTACCGCGATTCTGAGTTTTCCTCGGATGTAAACTCTCGTCCCGTCGAGCGCATTCAGAATGTCATCTATTTGCGCGCTGCTCAATTCCCCGAGGATGCAGGGCCTTTAGCGCACCCGGTTCGTCCTGATTCTTATTTAGAGATTGATAACTTCTACACCGTTACCATTTACCAAAAAGGCTCGGAAGTTATTCGTATGCAGGAAAAAATCTTGGGTAAGCCGGCTTTCCGTAAGGCTATGGATTTATATTTCTCCCGCCACGATGGGCAAGCGGTTACCATTGACGACTTTGTCAAATGCATGGAGGATTCCTCGGGTATAGACTTGACCCAGTTCAAACTTTGGTATTCGCAGGCGGGCACGCCGCATGTCCACGCTCAAAGTACTTATGACGCGGAAGCCAAAACCCTTACACTTACCTTAACGCAAAAGACAAATCCCACGCCTAATCAACCGATAAAGGAGCCTTTTGTTATTCCCATGGAAATAGGACTGCTTGACCAATCGGGCAAAGATATTAAGGAAAGCAAGACAATTATCTTGAACAAACCATCGCAAGAATTTGTTTTTAAAGACATTCCCGTAAAGCCAGTACTCTCGCTTAACCGCGGTTTTACTTCTCCGATAAAGCTGGATTATGCCTACACGGACGAGGAGCTGGCTTTCCTTATGAAGCACGACAGCGACCTTTTCAACCGTTGGGAAGCGGGACAAGCTTACGCTTTGAAGTATATCTTAAAAGTTTATGACGAAGTGAAAAAAGGCGAACCTTTAACCATTGATGACAATTTCATCAAAGCGTTTGGCTCATACCTTGACATCACCGACGATAAAGCCTTTGCGGCATTAGCACTTCGCCTTCCTACAGCTCGCTTTGTTGGTAACAACTTGGATAAAGTCGATTTTGTCGCCTTGCACCAAGCCATAAAGCATGTAAGAGGTATTTTCGCCCGCACTTTTAAGGACAAGCTTTTAAAGGTGTATCACGAAAATAAAGTCGCCGATGCATTTGACACCTCAAGCGCGGCGAGCGCTACCAGAGCTATACGCAATCAAGTCATGGCATACCTCGGACTGTTGCACGATAACGACACAAACGCTTTGGTGCGTGACCATTACGCCGCTGCCATCAATATGACGGACTTAAGCGTCGCTTTAGCGGTTTTGACAAGCAACCGCATCCACGGTTACGAGGATGCCTTAGGCGATTTCTATTGGAATCATAAGGACGACGCACTGGTTATTAATAAGTGGCTTCTTATCCAATCTACCGCTGAGGAAGGCTCTGACATTTTGGACACGGTGAAAAAGCTCACCAAGGACAAAGTGTTCAACTTGTTTAATCCCAACAGCGTTTACTCACTTATCGGCGGTTTTGCAAGCAACTTGCTTCACTTCCACGCAAAGGATGGGTCTGGCTACGAGTTTATAGGCGATAAGATTATAGAGATTGACGGTATAAATCCTCAGATTGCTGCACGTCTTGCCACGAACTTTACCATTTATCCCAAGCTTGAAGCTCCACAGCAAGCACTGATGAAAGCGGTTATGGATAAGATTTTGCAAAAGCAAGGCCTTTCTAACCACACGCTTGAGATACTCTCAAAAATTATCAACAACTGATTAAAAAGGGTAACTCCATGGCCATAACAGACGACGAACAAGACCTTCCACCAACCGAAAGGATATATCGCCGTCCGGCCAAGAAGTCCTATACCGAGCCTGTTTCCTTTAATCTGCACAAGTTAAGGCAGGAAACGGCACCGACTCTAAAGGCTAGCGGTTGGCAAGATGATCCTGACGTCGTCAGCATAGTATCCAAAATCGCTCGCGGTGATACTTTTAGGGAAGGAACTTTTAACGGGCTGAACTTCTCGGGAGCAAAGCTCCAAAAACCGGTAATGACGCACAGTTCTTTCGTAGAAAGTAAGTTTGTCGCGACCGATATGGCTCTTGCCGATTTTAACCATTCGGACTTCACGGACGCCGATTTTACGGGCGCTAACCTTTCGGGTGCTAATCTTTCTTATTGCGATTTTACGGGAGCGAATCTTTCGGGCGCCAACCTTGATAACGCCGATTTAACCGGAGCGAAAATTGATTTTATCACTTTTTCCGAGGATACAGGCTTCGACGGGGTTATCGGCGAAGGCAAGCTGCAAAAGACAGTAGATAAAATCATCGCCTTGCAAGAAGCTGCCGAAAGAGGCGAAATAGACTTAAGAAGCCTCGGCATTGTGGATTTACGAAAGCTTGATCTGCGCTCTATTGATTTAAAAGGTGTTTACCTTAAGGATAAAGATTTAAAAGGGCGCTTAAGCGGCGTTAATCTTTCCGGGGCTATCATCAACGAAAGCGATATTTTGGGCGCCGATGTCAATATGTTGCACTTTTGGATGAAGAATATGAACGAGTATAACGAGCGTATGGACAACAAGGCCTTGCAAAATAGGGAAAAAGAGGAAATTGCCTCTGTCAAACGCCAAAAACAAGAAGATAAAATCGCTCTTAAAATGCAGCAGATTGAGGCTCAAAAAGAAAAACGCTCGCTTTTTTCCAGAAATAGAGTCACAATCAAAAAATCGAAAGTTCGCGTAAAACCGATAAAAGGACAAATTATTTCTTAAAAGGAAAAAAGATTGGGGCATTATTACGAAGAACGCCATTGGCGAGAACATAACAAAGCTAAAAGATGGCTTACAAAGACTCTTTTGTGGACGGGATTTTGGACCGTTATCGCCGCACTTATATTCCTTCCGCTGTCCTTTTTGGTAACGGGTGGTTTCTCGGCAGCGAGTTTTGATGAGGTAAAAGATTTTTATCTAAGATTGCTCCACCAACCCGTGCACCTTTTAATCATGTATTTTTATTGGATACATGATTTGATATTCGGTGAAGATTTACCTCTCGGCTTTTATATTCCCGCGCTGACTTTTGTAGTTTTGTTTTTAGGCATAATGCACAGCATTATCGACAATCCTTTTTACTTCGGACCTAATTTTTTCGGCTCGGGCAGGTGGGCTAACGACCGTGACATTAAAGCGATGAAACTTTTGGACGGCTTTTTAATGGTGCTTGGCAAATGGAAAGGTAAGTATTTGAAATTTCCAGAAATTTTCTCGGCTCTTTGCGTATCTGCTCCCAACACGGGTAAGACTACCGGCGTCGTCATACCTACCATTTTGGAAACGGATTCCGTATGTATGTTTATCAACGACACCAAGGGTGAGCTTTTTGAAAAGACTGCGGGCTATCGTGCAACCTTAGGTCCTGTTTTCAAAATGTATTGGGAAGGCCGCGACGACCCTGAAAAAGGAATATACTGGCCTTGCTGGAACATTTTGTATCGTCCTAATCTTCCCGCTCGTGAATACGGACGTGCTGAAGTGGTTGAAGGCATAGCCGAAAACCTTATTCCCGATGGCCCTGAAGGTACTGACCCTTATTGGATTAAAGCTGGGCGCGCCGCTCTTACCGGACTTGCGCTTTTCATCGTGGACAAAGTCGAGCAGGCGCAGGCGAACGACTACTTCCTTTCCCGCATATTAGAGGACGGGCTTGACGACGAAGATTACGATGTCCTTATAAGCTATTACGCATCTATGGAACAAACCGAAGAAGTTGCCGCTGCTCACAAAATGGCAAAAAAACACAAGATAAACAAAGATAATTATGTTGCGGTAGGTTCCTGGACGGGACTTCCCAGGATGTGGAAAGGCAGAGAATCCAACTTTGCCATGCTTGTGGATTGGATGACAACCGTGCAAATGAAACATAGTGTCGAGCTGAAAAACCGCAGAGAGCAGGGCGATATCGCCGCTTACAGCATTGACCCTTGGGATATTATCTTGACCGATGTGCTCAGGGAATGCACCTATTTTGGTTATGACCGCCGCACCATTTTGGAAATAAACGACTTGCTTATTATGCCGTCAAAACAACGTTCTTCGGTTTTATCCACAGCTATTTCTGGTCTCAGCATCTTTAAAAACGGTGCAATCAGAGCCAGAACTTCGACCAGTGATTTCTATGATTCTTTCTGCCGCGGTTGGAAAAATCCCGAAACGGGCGAATGGGAAGTAATCACGGTTTACCTTTGCATTCCGCCTTTAGATGTTTCTTGTACCGCCACCTTAAGTTCGCTATTTTTAAATAACGAGATGGTATGCCAAAACATCTTCCCACCCATGCATTTAGGTAGAGGACCTTATACCGTCATGTTCATCATGGACGATTTGCACACGCTCCCAAAAATCGGCGCTATGAGCACTTGTATCAGCGTCGGCAGATGGCAAAAGGCTTCATACTTGCTGGTAGTTCAAGACTTTTCGCAAATATCAAACAAATACGGAGAGAGCGCGGTCGGCGTCCTTATCACCAACACCGCCGCGAAGATATGCCTTGGTACCAACAATGATGCTTCGGCCGAGATTTTCAAAGGTTTAGTCGCTAACCGTACCGCAAAATCCCGCAGCGTCAGCCAAAACGAGGGTATAGGTGCATCGTGGGCAAGTCCTTTTATTAAAAACATTTCGTATAAGTATGAAAAAGATTCTTTGCTAGCGGTTGTTAACTATGAAACCATGATGCCCGACAAGCAGCTTTTGCTTTACCAAAGGTATATGAACCGTCCCATTCTTGCCGATCGCACTTACTACTATAACGACAAGAAAATGTTGGCCAAGGCAAGTATTCCGCCTCCACCGCCTATGCCAAAGTATATCTATGACGCCAGACTTCCCGAGCAAAGGGATTTGCCGGTCAACCTTATGGCAGTTGAAGGGCTTGAGGAGCATAAAATTGCCGAGGACGAGCTTTTCGATGACGACTACGAAGATGACATTGAAGAAGAAAGTCAAGAAAAGTCATCATCTAAACATAAATTAAAAGGCAAAAAATGATAGTTGTAACCGCAAGTATAATTGGCTTTATTTCAGGATTTTCCCTGCTGTTTATAACTTCACGCCTGTTAAAGTCCTTTTCTCTGTCCGCCGGCTTTAGTCCAAGGACGATGCTTCACATTCCGAAGTTTCCCAAGGCTTTTGCTTCCACTTCCAAAAAGGCAGTAAAATTAAGGCGTCTTTGGCTGCGCCTAATCGGGCAGAGCACAATCTATGCGGCGGTTTTTGCCGCCGCCTTTGCGGTGCTTTTCACATTTTTACCCACGTGGCAAGCGACGTTTTTGGCGCTTATGCTGCTAACCGTAGCGCTTGCTGGCTTGATTGATTTAAAAGTGTGGCTTTTGCCTGATTTTCTGACTATTCCTTTATTGATAGCTGGCTTTGCCGTATCTTATTTTTTTCAACCGCTGGCAACGATTGAAAACAGTATCTTTGGCGCTATTTACGCTTATTTACTGCCTCTTTTCACCACTTTGTTTATGCAAAAGTATAAAGCAAATCCCTTGGGAGGAGGCGATGTAAAGATGATGGCGGCTCTCGGCACTTGGTTAGGCTTTGAGCTTTTTAATATAGCACTGGTTATTTCTTTTGTCTTTTTCCTTTTCCTTGTATGGCAAAGGAAATCAAAAGTAGCTCCTTTCGGCCCCGCACTCGCTCCCGCGGTATTGGTCACAGTTATAGGAAAAGTGCTTTTGGATTCCCTCGGTTAAGAAAGCAAAAGCACTTTAAAATTAAGATAAAAAGTATTTTATCTGTATATGCTGACTTCCTCAGCAACAACATTAGGTCCACGGTTCGAGTATTCAACCTCAACCCAATCTCCAACTTGTAAGTATCCAAACTCAACATCTCTGTCCCAAGATAACATACTGTTTTTTCTTGCTTTTGCTTCAAAGTCCGTTGCGGGATTTACCGCTACGATTACATCATTGCCGGTTGAGTCATCAACAATCACAAAGCTCATACCTTGCGTATTAACGCTTTTCACTTTGCCGCCGACTTTTACATCATTGTCAGCAAGGGCTTCTCCTGCCATTATGATTGCGAAAGCAAAGGATAACATACCGATAAGTTTCGCCATTTTCATTTCCCTTTTTTAAAGCTATTTAGACATCGCCGCGTTGTAACGCTCCCGCACGACATTCCAATCGGCAAGCTCATAGGTCAAGGCTTTAACATAATCCTCCCGCCGATTTTGGTAATCGAGGTAATACGCATGCTCCCACACATCAATCGTAAAAAGCGGCACCATATCCGCAGTAACGGGATTCCCCGCATTTTGCGTTTTAAGCACACTTAAAAGCTTGTTTTTGGGGTTAAGCACCAGCCATGCCCAGCCCGAGCCAAATATACTTACCGCAGCCTTAATCAGCTCTGCCTTCATATTATCCTCAGACCCAAAAGCCGCTTTTACGGCATTTAAAAAGTCACCTTCGGGGATATTGTCGGCTTTATCGGGATGCTTTAATCCTTCCCAGTAAAATATGTGATTCCACAATTGTGCGGCATTATTGTAGATGGCCGCTTTACCATTATCAAACACCGTTTCCTTGATAACGGACACTAAATCCATTTTGTCAAAGGCGGTACCGTTTGTAAGCTCCTCGAGCTTTGCTGCGTACCCAAGTTGGTGCTTGCCATAGTGAAAATCAACCGTTCTTGCAGAAATCACCGGCTCCAAGTGGTCCGTCTCATAAGGTAAATCCTGATTGCTAAAAGGCATTTTCCCATCCTCCCTATAAAAGTAAAACACTGTCAACTTTTATAAGTTAAAACAAAAGCAAAGCAAATCTATTAAAAAGTAGATAAAGAGGAGAAGAAAATTATAAACAAAAAGGGACGGGGGGGGGCTTAGTCCCGAGATCTTCCAAGTCCTTGTATTTCTTGTTGGCACGCTTGCTCATAGCGCACATTACCTTTTTTTATCACGATTCCGGCTTTCCCTAAAGCCTCCATGACAGCAGTGCAAACTTCGGCAGGAGTGACCTCGTTTGTATTGATAACAAGATCAAAATTAGCGTCATCGCGAATATCGGCGTTGTAGAACTCCCTAAAGCGAGCAATTTCACTTCGCTTACGCTCTTTAAGCTTAGCCGCGCAATCTTCCAAATCCTTATATTTCTCACTGGCACGCGTTCCCATATCGCGCATTACTCTGCTTGCAGCGACATGCGAGCTGACCACCAGTTTTATTTTAAAGGAATTAGGTATGAAATACCACGCTACCCGAGAATCCAGAATCAAATTATCGCGAGTCCTTCCTATTTCTGCAATAATGCCATCCAGCTCGGTATCTATAGATCTATCCTTTTCGGCTATTTTGTTAAGCTCTACAACCGAGATTCCTTTATCAGCAGCAAGTTTGCGATATATATCTCCTGCAGAAAAAGTTTCATAACCTATTTTGGAAACAAGACACTTTGCCAGCGAAGTCTTTCCGCTACCAAGATCACCGGATATTGTAATTATTGCCATATGGATCCCCCAAAGTTTTTCTGGCTAGGCGGCAAACCCTATATCATAAAGATATAAAAGTCAAGCAAATTTAAACAATATGGCTAAATAAAATTAAAAATGCTTCACGACCTCAACAAGCTCACCAAAGTTGTCAATGATTCTATCGGCATTTAAGCTTCGGACGGGATAATATGCAAAGCCGTAACTGACGATAATCACGGACATGCCGACGCTTCTTGCCGCATCGACATCGACTTTAGAATCCCCAACCATAATGCAATTATCCTTATCAAGCCCCATTTCTTTAAGAGCAATATTCATTATTTCAGGCGAAGGCTTAAGATAAGGCGTTGTTTCGGCATCTAAGATAGGAAAGAAGAAGTCCTTTATCCCCAGCTGTTCCAATACGAACATAGCGGGCTTATGAGGCTTGTTGGTGCAAATTGCCATCTTATAGCCTTCTTCCTTGAGCTTGACCAAAGTGTCGAAAACATTATTACACAAGGTACTTTTATCCAAAGGCGTAGTATTATACACCTTCATATATATCTTAAAAAGCTCGTCAGCTTCTTTATCGGTAAAGGGGACATTATAATGGTCAAGTAATCTTTCCATTGCTTCCCGCGCTCCGTGCCCTATGAAAGTTTTGACTTTTTCGGGAGTAACTTCATTTTTTATATCTTTTGCTCCTATTTTCTCCAAGAACAGATTCATCATTTCGCAGAAATCGGGCATACAATCCACTAAAGTCCCGTCCAAATCAAAAATAATTCCCTTAACCACAGGTATTTTCTCCGACAAAATAGTAAAACTTGCAACAAAGCGTTATTTGCAACATAATGAGTGGCCAAGGTATAACACACCATATTTTAAAAGTCGAGGAGGCTTTATGACAAAAAACAGGGTAATCATAATTCTTGCCGCCGGTAAAGGCACAAGGATGAAGTCCGATAAGCCGAAAGTGATGCATGAAATCGCCGGTCGCCCTATGATTAAGCACCTTCTTTCCACACTTGAGAACGGTAGCGATAGTGTCAAGGGAAACATTGAAAACATTATAGTTGTAGCTTCGCCCGAAAACGCAGACATTTTAACTGCCGCCGTTGCTCCTCATAAGGTGGTAATCCAAACCACACAAAAGGGCACGGCAGACGCGGTAAAGTCCGCGGCTCCCGCTTTAAACGGCTTTACGGGCGATGTGCTGATTTTATTCGGCGATGTGCCTTTAATTTCCAAAGAAACGATATCAGACCTTTTCGCCGCCAAAGACGAGGGCGCAGACATAGCTCTGCTTGGCTTTGTTCCTTCTGATCCGGCGGGCTACGGACGCATTATAGTAAGAGCCGGCGAAGTTGAAGCTATTATCGAGCATAAAGATGCCTCGCCCGATGAAAGGGAAATCCGCCTTTGCAACTCGGGCATTATGTGCGTAAGCGCGCCAAAACTCTTTAACTGGTTGGATAAGATTAAGAATAATAATGCTTCTGGCGAATACTATTTAACCGACATTATAGCTTTATGCAAAAGCGAAGGTGGCAATATAGCGCTGATTGTCGGCGCAACCGACGAGCTCTTAGGCGTCAATTCCATGGAAGAACTGGCAGATGCCGAACACATCGTGCAAGAGAGCTTGCGCAAATCTTTTATGGCAGAGGGCGTGACGCTAAAGGATCCCAAAACCACTTTCTTCAGCTTTGATACGAAAATAGGCAAGGGCGTAGTGATAGAACCTTGTGTATATTTTGGGAAAAATGTGACCGTAGCTGACAATGTCACGATAAAGGCCTTTTCCCACTTTGAAGGAGCTGCTATCGGCGAAAGCGCAAGCATAGGACCTTTCTCCCGCCTTCGCCCAGATGCGAAAGTAGGCGAGTCCGCTCATATCGGCAACTTTGTCGAGATAAAGAAATCCACCGTTGAAAAGGGGGCAAAGGTTAATCATCTCACCTATATTGGTGATGCTCGTGTCGGAGAAAAAGCGAACATCGGCGCCGGCACTATTACCTGCAACTACGACGGTTTTGGTAAGTATGTCACCGACATAGGCAAAGGTGCTTTTATTGGCTCTAACACGGCGCTTATTGCCCCGGTTAAAATCGGTGATAGAGCTATCATCGGCGCCGGCTCTGCCATCAGCAAAGATGTTAAAGCAGACGCGCTGGCACTTACCAGAGCACCCCAAGTGGAAAAACCTTCTTGGGCGGCAAAGTTCCGGGCTGCTAAACAAAAATTAAAAGAGCAAAAAGGGGAAAAGTAACATGTGCGGAATTGTTGGCGCCGTAAGCGCTAAGGATAAAGACATAGTAAGCGACCTTTTGACAGGACTTAAACGCCTAGAATACCGAGGCTATGACTCGGCGGGTATTGCCGTTATTGCCAAATCCGGCGCTATTGATACGCGCAAGGCAAAGGGTAAAATCTCATCTTTAGAGGAAAAGCTTAAGGCTGAGCCGGTTAAAAGTAATATAGGTATAGCTCACACCCGCTGGGCAACCCATGGCGAGCCGAGCGAGATAAATGCTCATCCCCAGACTTCGGATGTTGTTGCGGTTGTCCACAACGGCATCATTGAGAACTACGCTGCATTAAAGGCGGAACTTGCCGACAGGTATGTATTCAAAAGCCAAACCGACACCGAAGTCATTACCGCCGTTATCACGGTTAATCTGAAAGAGGGTATGAGCCCGAAAGACTCTGTTGCCTCGGCATTAAAAAGGCTAAAGGGCGCTTTTGCCATTGAAGTTTTGTTTGCAAACCACCCCGATTTTCTTATTTGCGCCAGAAAAGGAGCTCCTCTCGCCATCGGCTACGGCAGAGGCGAGATGTTTGTCGGCTCGGATTCCTTAGCTCTTTGCCCGTTTACGAACAAAATCACCTATTTAGAGGACGGTGATTGGGCTGTTATCACCAAGGATAAAGTCGAGATTTACGATGCGTCAGACAAGCCAGTGAAAAGAGAAATCACCACTTCTTCTGCCGACAAAAACAGCGTGGATAAGGGATTCTTTGACCACTATATGCAAAAAGAGATTTTTGAGCAGCCGAAGGTGATATCCGATACTTTTGCCAACTTCAATAAAGCCATAAAAGACCTCCCCGCGGATTTAAAGTCTGTTTCCAGAATATCCATTATAGCGTGCGGCACTTCCTATCACGCCGGTTTGATTGCCAAGTATTGGCTTGAGGACTTGGCACACGTTCCTACTGATGTCGATTTTGCGTCCGAATTTCGCTATCGCAGCCCAGTTATCGCCGAGGGCACTTTGGCAATCTTGATATCGCAATCGGGCGAAACTGCGGATACGCTGGCAGCGCTCCGTTATTTTAAGGAGCAAAAGGTAAAGACTCTTGCGATTGTCAATGTAACGGAAAGCACCATTGCGCGTGAGGCGGATTTTATGATAAACACGCTGGCTGGTCCCGAAATAGCCGTGGCTTCGACCAAGGCTTTTACTTCGCAGCTGATATTACTTGCAGCACTTACTCTAAAGTTGGCCAAAGAAAAGGACACCATTTCTGCGCCCAAAGCCGATGATATAGAGCAAAAGATTGCCGCTCTGCCGAGTATTATGAAGGACTTTTTAAGCACTTCTGGCTATATTAAGCAAATTGCCAAAGACAAAATCTTGGGTGCACAAAGTGCCTTGTTTATCGGGCGCGGTACAAGCTATCCCATAGCCTTGGAAGGCGCGCTTAAGCTGAAGGAAATATCCTATATCCACGCTGAGGGTTACGCCGCAGGTGAAATGAAACACGGACCTATTGCCTTGGTAGATAACGGTCTGCCGATTATCGTTGTTGCCCCCTTTGACAAATACTTTGAAAAGACGCTTTCCAATATGCAGGAAACTATGGCCCGCGGTGGAGAGGTTATCTTTATCAGTAGCGCCAAAGGCGTGGAAACCAAGGTCGTTAAAGACTTCGCTAGAGCCGTTATCACTATGCCGGATATAGACGATTTCCTCTCTCCCATCCTTTACGCTTTACCTTTACAATTATTGGCATACAATACCTCTTTACTAAGGGGTTTTGATATGGATCAGCCTCGCAATTTAGCAAAAAGCGTGACGGTAGAATGAAACTTGCACTAGTTATCTCGTTGATTTTTATGGCAATTTTTGGGTTGCTTCTTTTTCTCGCCTTTAGCGATTCCCAAGGCAAAAGCTCTTGCACGACACCGCTTACCGATTGCGTTAAGACCTGCGACCAAAACAACTTTATTAAAGGAAGCTCTTGTGTTTTCTCTTGCTCGCTTGCAAATGTAAAATGCCTCGCCTCCTCATTATGGACAGATTGATATGACAATAGAAAAAGAATTGATTGACAGTTTCATTGGCGGCAAAGATATTCCCGCCTACACGGACAAATACTTTAGCAAGACCCGCAAAATCTTGGAAAAAATGGGAGACGAGCAAGTCACCTATGCCGTCTTTTTGCGCCGCCCGGTTTTATATGCTTGCGAAATAGCTATTCTTTGGTTGAAACAGCAGGCGAAAGAGCAGGGCTTCACCGTTGATGTAAAAGAAAATTACAAAACGGGGGATTGGGTAGGCGCAGGCGAACCTCTTTTTTATTATAGCGGCTCTTTTGCCCATTTGGTTGAGCTCGAGACTTTGCTTTTGCAAAAAGTAGGCATGACTTGTGTTGCCGCTTATAATGCTTACGAAATGGCAAAGGTGTTACCGAAGGTTGCTTTTTCCGCTATGGAAGCAAGACATTGCACGGGTGCCGATATGATGCAGCTCGCTGCATTTGCCGCTTTTGTCGGTTCCGAAGCAGCAAAGAAAGACTTTGGCGCAGTAGGCTTTATCGGCACTTCAAACGACGCCACGATGAAAATCTTTGGCAAAACCGAGGGTCTCGGCACCATGCCTCACGCGCTTATCGGTTACGCCGGCTCGACACTAAAGGCGGCACAGATGTATCACGAAACTTTCCCGAATGAGCCTTTAACGGTGCTGGACGATTATTTCGGTAAGGAAGTGACCGACAGCATAGAAGTATGCAAAGCCTTTCCCGATTTGGCAAAAGAGGGCAGACTTGCCTTTCGCACGGACACCCATGGAGGCAGATTCATTGAAGGCCTGGATACCAACAAATCCTACGCTGTCCTTGACCGCCACGCCCCAAGAGCGATAAAGGACCTGCGCAAAGACGATGAATTACGATACCTTATCGGCACGGGCGTATCCGCCGCTGCTATGTGGCATTTGCGCGAAAAGCTGGACGAGGCTGGCTTCCCCAATGTGCGCCTTGTCGCTTCCAGCGGCTTTACAGTAAAGAAATGCCAAGTTTTCGCAATTGCTAACGCCCCTATCAACAACATAGGCACAGGCTCATATTTGCCGGAAAATTGGCTTGATACCTATACTACTGCGGATATTGTAAGCTATAACGGCAAACATAGGGTAAAGCTCGGACGCGAGTTCCTGCTTGAAAAACTATAAATTTTGCTTATTTCCTTTCCCAAACTTATTGACAAAACAAATTAAAGCTGGTAACGTGCTTTCGCTATAGCTGAAATAAAGGTTATATTTGTTAACAATAAAAGGACTTTGAAACAATGCTGAGACTTCGCCGGATCCCGCTAGAATACGGGAAAGAAAACATTATCTTTTTAAGCAAACGAAACAAGCTTTTCTGCGCCGAACAATGCTCGTCTCCCATGAAGGTCGAAGTCCACGGCGGTTCCACTCCCATATACGGCATGACAGCCATAGTTGATTCCGACACTATTTTAAAACCTGATGAGTTGGGACTTTCCCCCAACGCTTTCCAGAGAATCGGTATTCCCGAGGGGTCCGAGGTTTCGCTTGTCCTTTCATCTGCTCCGTCCAGCATTAATTCCCTTCGTCGCAAGATAAAGGGCGGCGTTTTAGGGTCAAAAGAATATAAAGCGATAGTAAATGACATCACTCTCGGACGCTATTCCAAGCTTGAGATTGCCGCATTGGAAGTTGCCGAATCCAGTTTCATCACCCCACAAGAAGTATTTTTTATGTCCGAAGCCATCGCTGATGGGCAGGAAAACCTTAAATGGCGCAGGGATATTGTGGTTGATGAAGTATCCATAGGCGGTGTTCCCGGCAACCAAGTAGGACCTATCGTCACGTCCATAGTAATCGGTGCGGGTATGTGTATGCCAAAAATTGCTAAACGCTCTGCGTCCGAGCCTTCCGGCGCAGTCGAGGTTATGGAAACTATGTGTGACGTTGACTTGGATAAAGGTGCCATAATGGGCATGATTGAAGGAGTAGGCGGGTGCATTGCTCTTTGCGGCGGCAAAATGTCCTTATCTCCGATTGACAACATTTTATTTGATGTCGAACAATCTTTAGGCGTCGGTATGACCCAGCAAAAAGTTATCTCTATAATATCGCAAGCCATCTCCGGCGGTATCACGCACTTAGTTGTGGATATTCCCGTCGGACAAAGCTCTATTGTCCGCACCATGGGTGAGGCAATGAGGCTAAGGAAATTGTTTGAATATGTCAGCGACATGGTCGGCATTGATGCCAATGTTGTTATTACGGACGGCAGCGAGCCGATAGGCAGGGGTATAGGTCCCGTGCTTGAAAGTCGCGATATCATGAGCGTTTTACGGTGTAACGACGACGCCCCGCGTGAATTGCGGGAAAAGGCTCTTTTTATTGCAGGCAGAGTGCTTGAGTTTGATCCCAAGCTTCGCGGCGGACACGGTTATTACCGAGCGCAGGAAATTCTTGATTCTGGTCGTGCGCTTGAAATTATGAACCGTCTTGTTTATGCCCAAGGCAAAGGCACACCAAGCCCGCTCGGATCTCTTACAAGGGATATTACCGCCTCGTCATCCGGAATTGTGGAGAGCATAGATTGTGCTCAGATTAACCGCATAGCCATGGTCGCCGGCGCTCCCCTTGATAAAGGTGCTGGCGTTGATTTATTTGTGAAGGTCGGTGACGAAATCCAACAAGGTGAAGTTTTATACCGTATTCACGCCAGCCAATCTATGGCCTTTGCTTTTGCCGGTGGTCTTGCCGAGGGTAATTCGGGCTTCAAAATATCGTCCGATGTTGCTTCCTCACTTAACTGATAAAAAATAACAGAAGGAAAAAACAAATGAATTTGCGAAATGATAAAGCTTTAAACAGTTACATTGAGCACCTTATCTGTCAGAAAGGGGAGGGGGTTGACACTTTCACCGCCTCTGACTTTGAAGATGCAAACTTCATTAAATCCAACAAGGATAAGATTACGAAAGCGATGATTTATCAGTGGATGAAGAAGCATGTTCGTGACCACTTGGCGAATAAGGGAGATGTGCCGTTTTTAGAAAGAGTAAGAATAGCAAGAGGCGGCGATCCCGATTGGGTTGAAAATGCCCTAAGAAAAGGCAAACCTGTTTACTTTTTTAATGGAGCTAAGGTTCCTGAGCAATTCAAAGACGATTTAATTCACATTAAAGACTACCTTGGAGCTGTTGCTGAAAAATATCTGAACGAAGCCCTAGGAAATAACACGCCGATAACCATAGACGCACTGACTGATATCTCTGTTGCCGACCTGAAGAATAAAAAGATAATAGCTCACGAAACACTGGAACATCACGAAAAATACAAGATTTTTGACTTTATCCTTAATAAAGCCAACGACAGATACGAGCAAGTCACTGGTCAAACCGTCGAACGCGAAATAACCGCCGAGGAGAAGAAAGCCCTTGAACAAGACACAGAATTTGTGGCTGACTTTGGCGATGGCATTAAGATGGTAAGGCTTCTGACTCCAAATGCCTTGCACAAGGAAAACGAATATATGAACCACGGCATGGATGGCATGCTTTATGAAGAATTTGTAATGAAAGACATGTCTAGGATTTACTCCATAAGGGATAAATATGGCGTTCCTCATGTCACCTTTGAAGTGAAAGACGGTAAAGATATTCGGTGTTGCAGGGGTAAAAACGGCAGAATAGTCACAGATAATTACATATTCTATATGCGCAAGTTTATGACAGAGCATAAGCTGGATATTTCCCGTGACGCTCAGAATATAAGGCTTTGCAAGGATATAGACGGCAAGCTGCACGACATTTACAACATTCCCGAAGGTACGGTATTTGAAGATCTTGACCTTTCGGGTATGAACTTTACCGAGCTTCCCGCTTCGCTGGCAAACTGCACGGTAAAAGGTCGCCTTATTTGTAACAGCTGTATTTATTTGAAATCACTTAAGAATCTTCCTAAAGGCGTTACAGAGATCGATTGTTCTTATTGTACCGATTTAAACACTCTTGAAGGTTGCTCCGATAGCGTAGAAACAATTGTCTGCCGCGGCTGTACTTCTTTGCCTTCACTTAAGGGGTGCGGTAAAAATGTAAAAAGAATTGATGTCAGCTATTCTACATCCTTTACTTCCTTTGAAGGATGCCCCGAAGGTGTAAAGGAGATAAATTGTAACGGCTGCACGGCTCTGCCTTCTCTTAAAACCTGTCCGAGAAATGTGGAAATACTTAATATCAGCCGTTGCACATCCTTGCCCTCGCTTGAGGATTGTCCCCCTAATTTAAAGGAACTTTACTGCTACGGCTGTTCTTTTACCTCGCTTAAGGGCTGTCCAGAGAACTTGGAAAAGCTTAACATCATAAATTGCCGTTCATTAACATCATTGATCGGTCTACCGAGAAGCATTAAAAAAGTAGATTGCAGCTGGTGCACTTCTTTGCCTTCGCTTGAAGGTCTTCACGACGAAGTGGAAGAAATTAATTGTTGGGACTGCACCGGCTTAACCACTCTTGAAGGCTGTCCCGCAAATGTAAAAAGAATTGATTGCACCGGCTGTATCAATCTCAGATACATTCCAGATTATATCTCCGATGATGTGATATTCGGCCTTACCAAAAGGAAAATCGCTCAGCTAAGAGCTAATTGGCGAGCGGAAAACGCGCCTGTTATGGATAAGCACACAAAGATTGTCAAGGATATCCAAGGTAATGTTCATGACCTTAGAAATATCCCCGAAGGCACGGTTTTCGACACCCTTGATTTGTCGAATATGGAAATAGCCGAGCTTCCGGCCTCGCTTGCAAACTGCAAGGCAAGAAAGATAATTGTTAACGGCTGCGATAATTTTAGCTCTTTTAAGAATCTTCCGCAGGGATTAGAAATAGTTTATTGCGAAAGTTGTAATTCTTTGGGGACTCTCGAAGGCCTGCCAAAGGATTTAAAAGAGCTTTATTGCTCTGGCTGTCAAGACCTCTATTCCTTAAAAGGATGCCCTCCGAACTTAAAAGTATTCAAGTGCTTTAACTGTCCGAAATTACGTTCCTTAGAGGGCTGTCCCGAGGGCTTGGAAGAACTTAACATCAGTGGCTGTGAGTCCTTGTTGACGCTTAAAGGCTGCCCCAAGAGCTTAAAGACCCTTTTCTGTATGGATTGTACCAGATTGCAATTCCTTACAGGACTTCACGAAGGCTTGGAACATCTATGCGTCAGGGGTTGTACTTCCTTAAAGTCTCTTGAAGGCTGCCCCGAAAGCGTGAAACAAATTGATTGCACCAACTGTACTTCTCTAGAGTCTCTTGAAGGCTGCCCGAATAACATAAAAGAAATTAATTGCGAAGGTTGCACCAACCTTAAATACATTCCCGATTATATCCCAGACGAGGCCATAAAAGGCATATCCAAAGAGAAAATCGCCGAGTGCAAAGCCAACTGGCAAGAGAAAAATGCTCCCACCATCGGCAACAAGTGCTCAAGGTATTGTATAAGCTTGAAGGATATCCAAAACATCCCAGCCGGCACGGTGTTTAAAGAGCTTGACCTTTCGGGTTTGAATGTTACCGAGCTTCCCGAAGTACTGGCAACCTGCACGGTAGAAACATTTGTAATCAGAAATTGCAAGAAGCTGGATTCGCTTAAAAACTGCCCCCAAGGCGTGGAATCCCTTGATTGTAGCTACTCAAGCATAAAAACTCTTAAAGGCTGCCCCGAAAGCGTAAAATACCTTGATTGCGACAGCACGGACATATCTTCGTTCGAAGGCTGCCCCGAAAGCGTGGAATACCTCAATTGTAGCAACACATACATATCTTCGCTTGAAGGATGTCCGAAGAATGTGGAAACACTTAACTGCAGCCTAACTGAAATAACCACGCTTAAGGGCTGCCCCGAAAGTGTGAAATATCTTGATTGCTGCAACACACCCGTAACCACGCTTGAAGGCTGTCCGAAGGATATAAAGGATATCAAGTGTTACGGCTGCTTTAACCTTAAGTATATTCCCACTTACATTCCCACCGAGGCCATCAAAGGCCTTACCAAAGGCGAAATTGCCAAATGCAAGCTTAATTGGGTGTTAAAGCAAAATAAAGAGGCGTTTAAAGCCAAATTGAACGCCATTTCCTCTGCTTTTACGCGCGAACATTAATTATTAACTTAATAAGGAAGAAAACAAATGAGACAGAATAATGATAAGAAAGTGGTCAGCATTAACAGTGATATGATTGTTAAGGCACAAATCAATTGGTGGGCTAAAGAGCAAGTCAGCGCATGCTCGCAAGAGGGTATAAATACTCCCTTTTTACAAAGGATTGAAACTGTAGGTCCTAACGATTCCGTGTGGCTTAAAAAAGCCATAGAGGAGGGCAAACCTGCTTACTTCTTTGACGGAACCAAAGTTCCTGAAAAATTCAAAAAGGACTTGGAATTCATTAGTGGTAAACCTTACTCCATCCTTGAAGGAAGCGTAAGAAAAGCCGTAGAGGAGGCTATAGGGGAATCCTTGGAAAATAAGCAAAAGCAAGAAGATTGTGTCACGGACATACACGGCTCTGTGCACGATATTAACAATATTATTCCCGGCACGGTGTTTAAAGAGCTTGATGTCTCACACAAGGATTTTACCGAGTTTCCCGCCTCATTTGCAAATTGTAAGGTAAAGGAAAGCTTTGTTTGCTCATGCTGTCGTCGCTTAACCACCTTTAAAAATTGCCCTCGGGCCGAGGAGATTTATTGTATAGGCAACACTAATCTTGAAACTTTGGAAGGCTGCTATAAAGGGGTAAAAAAGATTTACATAGACCGTTGCTACAACCTTAAATACATTCCTGACTACATTCCCGATTGTGTCATAAGAGGTTTATCCGCGGAAAAGATTGCCGAGTGCAAGGCTAATTGGAGAGCGATGAATCAGCAAAAGACTTTCTTAGACAAGATTCGCGATACCATCAACTCTTTCACTCACTCACGCTGATTTTTAATGCCATAAATAAGAAAAACAAATGAGCGGGGATTCATACACGGATTATTGCACGGACTTGAACGGCAAAAAGAGATATTTCAAAGACATACACGGCAATGTCTATGATATTAATCACATTCCTCCCGGGACAGTATTTGAAGATCTTGATTTATCGTGTATGAAATTTACCGAGCTCCCAGAAGTGCTGACAACCTGCACGGTAAAAAGGCGTTTTGATTGTTCTTATTGTATTCACTTGACTTCGCTTAAAAATCTTCCCAAAGGTGTCAGGATACTTGATTGCAATAACTGTTGGTCTTTATCCTCGCTTGAAGGCTGTCACGATAGCGTGGAAGTACTTATTTGCCACGATTGTCATAACTTGCCCTCGCTTAAAGGCATCTCAAAGAAATTAAGAAAACTTGATTGCAGCGTCTGTTGGTCCATACCCGACTTAAAGGGTTGTTGTTCCGAAGTATTGGAAGAAATTAATTGTTGCCGTTGTACTTCTTTGGAATCATTTGAAGGTTGCTGCTCCAAAGCGTTGAAAAGTATTTATTGCAGAGCTTGTTGCATTTTGTGCATTCCCGATTGCATCCCTGATGAGGTAATTCAAGGGCTATCCGGTGGTGAAATTGCCATGGGCAGGTTTAGCTGGCAGATAAAGCAAAATCAAAAGGCGTTTAAATCCAAATTAGACCGCATTAAATCCGCCTTTATGCGCTCCTACTGATTTTTGCCAATTTTTTTCTTAAAACTTGTTGTCTTTTAGATAAAAGAATGATAACATGCGACTTTATGTTCTAACATATAAGGAGAAATACCAAATGAGCAGCTATTCACAGACAATAATTGCCATGGACGTTAACGGTAATTATTACAGCAGCATTGAAAGCATTCCCGAAGGTACAGAGTTTAAATATCTTAATCTATCCTATATGGATTTTGATAAGCTTCCCGATAAGATAGCAACTTTAAAAGTAGGGACACTTGTTGTTGAAAATTGTCCCAACCTTTACAATTTTGAAAACGCTCCCCAAGGATTAGAGAAAGTTTATTGCAGTCGTTCGGGCATAAAAACGTTTGAAGGTATCCCTGAAAGCGTAAAATATGTCGATTGCAGCTACACTCCTGTAATCACGCTTGAACACCTTCCGAAAAAGGGATTAGAGAAAGTTGTTTGCAACTGTTGTAATAAAATTAAATATATTTTGGATGATATTCCCAGTGAGATAATAGAGGGTATATCCAAAAGCAGAATTACCAAATGTAAGGCCAGGTTGATGTCGGAATATATGTCGGTAGCGCCAAGGACCCGCCTCGCTAAACCTTATTCCGATAGGGTGCATACTCACTGATTTATAAAAAACCCTGTTGACAAGGGGTGGGTTATGGGGTATAAACCCACCTCTTTTTGTTAACTATTTATTTTGGAGAAAGGTCCATGAAACGCACATTCCAACCGAGTAAGACAGTTCGCACTCGCCGTCATGGTTTCCGCGCTCGTATGGCAACTCTTGGTGGCCGCAAGGTATTAAGCTCTCGCCGTGCCAAGGGACGTAAGCGTTTAACTCCGGACGTGTAGAGCTATGTCGCGTGAGCTGACAGGCGTAAACAACGTAATCGGTCTTAAGAAAAGAGTTGATTTTCTTAATGTTTCAAAGGACGGGTTCAAGTCAACTCGTCCTACCCTTATTTTGCTTGCCAAGCGCCAAGAGAAGAGGGGGGTTATCCCCGAATATTCCTGCCGTGTAGGTTTTACCGCTAGTAAAAAGGTCGGAAATGCGGTCGAGCGTAACCGCTGCCGCCGCCGTCTCCGCGCCGCTGTCAGGGAACTTATGCCCCGCCTGGGCATAGATAACTATGATTATGTTGTTATCGGCAAATCCTCGACCGTTACTTCTCGTTACAGCTGGATAACCAAGGACTTAAGGGACGCTCTGCTCGGTATAGCCAAGGAAAGAAAGCGTAGCCTGACTCCTTTACCTAGAAGAAGATTTAACTTCAGATGAAAAGCCTCCTCATCGGATTGATACGAATTTACCAAAAATGCATATCGCCATTTTTCCCCGATTGTTGCCGCTATACGCCTTCCTGCTCGCAATATGGTATAGAGGCGCTTAGGCTCCACGGCGCTTTAAAAGGCAGCTGGCTTACGATAAAAAGGATATGCCGCTGCCATCCTTGGGGCGGTTCAGGCTATGATCCCGTCCCTCTGCCGACCTCGCCCGATTTGCCAAAAGAAAGAAAAAGCTTGCCTAAAAAGGGCAAATAGGGCATAACTTGGCACACTTTTATTTTTTAACAAGGATATAAGATGACAAACAGAAGTGACCGCGGCGACAACTCTAGCCGCAATATGATTTTAGCCATAGTGTTGGCAGTAATCGTGATTTACGGCTTTGATATGATTTTCCCCGCGCCTAAGCCCGAGCTTTCACCTAAGCCCAAGGCGGAAACTTCTGCTCCCTTATCGGTAGGTTCGGATATAGCAAAGTCCGCCGAAATAAAGCCTGCCGCACCGGACACTTTGCAAGCGAAGCCTCTTTCCTTATCCGAGGCACTTACGCAAGACGAGCGCATTACCATTTCCACCCCTTCCATCAAAGGCTCGCTTCGCTTAAAAGGCGCACGTATTGACGACATAGTCCTGACCAAGTATCGTGAAACGCAGGATGAGGATAGCCCAAACATTGTTCTTTTTGCTCCCGCAGGCACTCTTTCGCCAAGATACGCCGAGTTTGGATGGCTTGCTAATAAAAAGGGCATAGAGCTTCCCACATCATCGACTCTTTGGACAGTGGTGAGTAAGGAGAAAGAACTAACCCCTTCCTCGCCGCTTACTTTAAGCTGGACAAGCCCCAGCGGCTTAAAGTTCACTCGCACGATATCCGTTGACGATAAATACATGTTCACCGTCACGGAAAAAATAGAAAACGCTTCGACTTCGAACCTTTCTTTAAGCGGCTACGGACTTATATCAAAGACGGGAGTTCCTCCGGATAACAGCTCTTTCAGCTATGTTTCTTTTGAAGGTCCGATTGCCGTTATGGACGATACGCTAAAGGAAACTAAGTACGACGCCCTTATTGAAGACAAGGAAGAAAAGTTCACTACACCGTCGGGCGGCTGGATTGGTATCACGGACAAATACTGGCTTTCCGCTTTGGTTTTTGACCAAAAGGCAAAGGAAGTGAACGGTAACTTCACCTATCGCAACATCAGTGGTAAAGATGTTTTCCAAACCGACTATGTCCTTTCTCCCGTGCTCATTGAAGCAGGGCAGACGCAGGAAATTACTAATCGCTTGTTCGTAGGGGCAAAAGAAATTAACACACTTGACGCTTACGCTGACGAATATGGCATTACAAAATTTGACCTCGCCATAGATTTCGGCTGGTATTACTTCTTGACCAAGCCTTTCTTATATATTCTGGATTTTTTCAATAGCATTTTAGGCAACATGGGACTAGCAATCCTACTTTTTGCTTTTCTTTTACGCGTGGCGGTTTTCCCGATTGCCACTAAGTCCTACGTCAGCATGCACAAGATGAAGCTTTTGCAACCCAAGATAAAGGACCTTTCCGAGCAATACAAAAACGACAAGCAACGGCTTTCGCAGGAAATGATGGCGCTTTACCGAAGGGAAAAGGTAAACCCGGCTTCAGGGTGCTTGCCCGCTCTTATCCAAATCCCCATTTTCTTTTCACTTTATAAGGTCTTATATATCGCCATAGAGCTGCGCCAAGCACCTTTTTACGGCTGGATACACGATTTGTCTATGCCTGATCCGACCTCCGTGCTTACACTCTTTGGGTTTATTAACTGGCCCGTACCGGACTTTCTTAACATAGGCGTATGGCCACTTATAATGGGCATTACGATGTATATTCAGTTCAAGCTGAACCCCACTCCCGCAGACAAAACCCAAGCAGCCATTTTCGCATGGATGCCGATAATCTTCACCTTTATGCTGGCGCACTTCGCCGCGGGCTTAGTGATTTACTGGGCTTGGAGTAATATGCTTTCCATCGCTCAGCAAAGGATTATAATCTACCGCATGGATAAAAGGATGAAGGCTGAACATTTGAAGCTGAAGGATATTACCTAAAAAAGGATATTCTAAAAGATGATTTTAGACGTTTCGGGAGAAGAAAGAACATTGTGGAGTGAAAGAGGGCGCCGCCTTTTTTCCAGTAAATGCGATTTTGTGCTAAGCTCTCCCGACCTTAAAAGTCTTCCTTTGCCTGACAGGTCCGAAATTGCTTTTATCGGTCGTTCGAATGTTGGCAAGTCCAGCATCATAAACGCTCTTACGGGAAGAAAAGGTCTTGCCCGCTCATCCACCACTCCCGGCCGCACTCAGCAGCTTAATTTTTTTAATCTCGGCAATAGGTTAAGGCTGGTTGACCTTCCCGGTTACGGCTTTGCGAACGCGCCAAAGAACACCGTCAAGGCGTGGCATACCCTAGTTTTAAGCTTCCTGCGCTCACGCACCAATCTGGAGCGAGTTTTTATTCTTATTGACAGCCGCCGTGGTCTTATGGATAGCGATTTTGAGATGATGAATATGCTGGACGATACCGCAGTTCCTTATTGCATCGTCCTTACCAAAGCGGACAAAGTCACAAAAACCGAGCTTGAACGAGTGAAGAACTCCGTTACGAACCAGCTTGGTAAGCACCCAGCTTGCTATCCTTGTATCACTGCTACCAGCTCTTTAAAAGGCGAGGGTATCGCCGAATTAAGGGGCGATATATCCTACCTTACCAACCGTTATTAGCCTCATACGGTACAGGCTTTCTTGCTAATCCATCATGGTTTTAAGTAATTGAACTAATTTATGAAGATTGTCAGATATATCATTGAAACAATGGAGTTTTTCAAAAGTTTTCTCATCCATATAAAGTGACCGCCGCACCTCTATTTGCAACGCCTGCACTCCCAGTTCGGGACAGCCATAGTGGCAAGTGGTATACCCCCCAGCATAGGGACGGTTAAGCGTTACTTTAAATCCCATTTCCTCAAGTATCTCAATTACCGTGCAAACCAAGTCCTTTTCCGCCGCAGTGCCGTAGTTATCGCCTATGACAATATCCGCAGAATGTTCGACTTTATTTGTCGGCATAGAATGGCAATCAAGAATAAAGGCCTTTCCGAACTTCGCCACATTATCCTTTATCATTTGCGCCAAGGTATTGTGATAAGGTCGATATACCGTCGCAATACGCTCTTTTGCTTCGTCAAAGCGCAGTTTTTCCTTATATATTTTTATCCCGCGTTTAACTGCCTGAGGTATAGTGCCAAAGCCTTTTGCCGCCCTTATTGAGAAGTGATTCACATAAGCGGGAAGCTCATCTTCGAACAATTTTTGATTAAGCTCTAAAGGCTCGCGATTAACATCGATATAGTTGCGAGCGTAGTTATCCCGTATCATGGGGACTTTCAGCTTTTCGTTCCAAAACAGCTCATCGGTATAAGCGTCCTCGGACAGGCGCAGCTCCCGTTCTTTAAGGCGTGTTTCGGCCAAAAATTTTTCAGGATAATACCTTCCTGCGTGCGGCACTGCCAGTATCAGGTAAGTATCGAGCTTGCCTTTGTTTTTATACACGGAAAAAGGTTCTATATCGGTCTTAGTCATGCCTTGATTATTAGTAGCTTTTTTGTGCTTTGTAAACTTTCTTTAACACCTTATTATCCTATTGCCAAAGGGAAAATATGCGACTATCATTAAGCGCACATAAGGTTTACAACACAAAAAGTAAAGAAAGAAGAAAAGGAAGCTAAAATGAACATTTTAATCAACAAAACCCCTAAATACACGGAAGTTGCGCTTTCCGGCTCCTTAGATGCGGTCACCAGTCCTGATGCCGAGGTCAAGCTTATGGCTGCGGTGAACGAAGCATCCGCTATGGTGATTGACTTTTCCGATTTAAGCTACATTAGCTCGGCAGGTTTAAGGGTAATGTTGGGACTTGCCAAGGCTATGCAGAAAAAGGATGGCAAGCTGGTCATATCTTCGCTTTCTCCACAGGTAAAGGAAGTTTTTGACATCAGCGGCTTTACGGCAATTTTCCGCATTTTCGATACCAAGGCCGACGCTATCTCGGTGCTGTAAAAGGTTACGGTTTAAAGTTTTGAACCTTAACATTAATCCGCTTTTTATTTTTCGTTTAGCTTCAGGGTGTTGCCTTTTATAACCCGCAATAGGTATGCCTTAGATGCCGCGGATTTGTTTTTTATCAGCCAATTAAGCTTGCCTTTAGCTATTTTGCTTGCGGACAACCCCATTATAGCTTTGTTAAAGATGTAATCGGGGATGGATTTGACGCCTTCGCAACCGTAGCAAATAATGTTTTTTATCTTTTTAGAGCAACCTTCAAAAGTTCCCAAGTCCCGACAACCTGAGCAATCGATATGGGTCACATTTTCGGGACAGCCTTTAAGAGATGTTATGCGAGTGCTGCTGCAATTAATATCCTCTACGCTTTTTGGACAACCTTCAAGAGAGTCTATGCTTGTGCAGCTACAATCAAGCTTTTTCAGAGCCTCGGCAGGGCAGCCTTTAAGAGAATTTATACCGGTATAGCGACAATCAAGGTATTCCACGCCTTTAGGGAAGTTTTTAAATGAGTTCCAATAAGTACATCCCGTAAGATAAAGCTTCTTAACTGTGCAGGTTGCCAACACTTCGGGCAGTTCGACAAAATCCATACGCGAGAGGTCAAGCTCATCAAACACCGTGCCTTCGGGAATGTCGTTTATATTATACACATTACCATTAATATCCTTGCAAAAACCCATGTTTTTAAAGTCGTGAGCAAGGTCAAATTGCTGTTCTATTACAAATTTTCGCACATAAGGCATATATTTATCGATAACTGCTCTGTTCGTTTTGCCTTTACATTCCAAAATCTTGTTGTCCTTTATTTCAATGGTGGCATGAGGCTCACCGTCTTTGTCCCTTATGGAATAGATTTGGATTTCGCCGCTTTCTACACCTTTATCATAATCCCCATCCCCAACACAGTGCCGCATATATTCGGATTCCTTATCCAAAGCACCTTCCGTCATAAGCCTTACCGCCGTGAAGCCGTCACCAAGGTCAGCTATAAACCTTGTATCCTTTATAAGTGCTTGTTTTTCATCGGCTTTCATTTCATGTTCGGCATTTTTACGGGCGATTTGCTCGTGCCATTTGTTTGCTTTGGAAAGGGTTAGAACAAAAGTTTTATGCTCGGGGTGCTGCTTCAGCACGTCAATGCTTACCAATGGAGATTTTTTTACCAAGGTTTTGTTAATGTAATTAACGGCAGAAGAATAAAGGTAATCCTTGATGTTTTGCAAATCCTCGTGGAATTGTGCGGGAATTTGCGCTTCATCGAACAGGTAGACATCCTCCTTTTTATCTATAGCGTTTGTGAGCCAATACTCATCGTTTACATTTATTGCCGTGACTTTTTCAAAATAAGGAGAGTCCTCTTTTTCAGTTAAGTATTCATAGACCTTTTCTTCCATCCACCGATAAGTCATGGTTCTGATGATTTTGTCTTTGTTGGATTTTATATATTTAGCATCTTTAAGCTCTGCGTCGGTGAAAGAGTCGGCCTTTCCTCCATTATACATAAGGCGCTCAATATAGCTTTTTAAAGCTTCTTTATTTTTAAGGCGCAATTTTTATCTCCCCACGCGGCTTTATCGGCATACAGACCGTCAATGGAGAACATGCTACCACTTTTTCAGATAAAAAACAACGGGGAAGGTTTAAAGATTACGACTTACGGTTTAAGGTTTCAACCTTAACCCTTAAGCTTCATAAGGTGCGATCGTTGTCAGTCCTGATTGCACCCAATTTGGCTCCGAACACCTTTTTGTTTTGCTTTGTTTCCCAGTTAAACTTGCCTTTAGCTATTTCTTCCTTGGACAGACCCAGTATTGCACTATCGGGAATGTAAGCGGGAATATATTTAATTTTGGTGTCGTAACACCTGATTTCCTTTATGTCCCTCGGGCAACCTTCAAACGTGTTTATAGGAGTATGGCTGCAATCAAGGTATTGCATGCCTTCGGGGCAACCTGCAAGCGTTTTGATACGTGTACCGCTGCAATCAAGGCTTGTCACGCCCTCGGGGCAATCTTCAAGAGTGTCTATGTTGCAGTTTCTGCATTTAAGGTTTTTTACGCTTTCCGGGCAGTCTGCAAGCGTGTCTATGCGTGTGTTGCTGCAATTAAGGTATTTCACACCCTCGGGGCAGCCTTTAAGCTTATCTATGCGAGTGTCGCTGCAATTAAGGAATGTGACGCTTTCGGGGCAGCCTTTAAGCGTGTTTATGTCTGTCTTGCTGCAATTAAGCCACTTTAATCCTTTGGACAGATATTTAAGCGTGTCTATACGTGTGTTGCTGCAATCAAGCCACTCTAATCCTCTGGGCAGATTTTTAAGTGATTCTAACGCGGTACAATTATCAATCTTAAGTTTTCTTACCTTAAAGGTCGCCAGTATTTTTGGCAGCTCGGTAAAGTCCATGAAAGATAAATCAAGTCTGTCAAACACCGCCCCTTGGGGAATGTCATCAAGGCTGTGATATACATTACCGTTTATGTCCTTGAAAAAGTCTTCCGACACTTGTTATTCCCCCTCTCTTGTTGTTTTATTTTTAATTATTAAACTTTTTTATGGTGGGCGTGGCAGGACTCGAACCTGCGACCTTTACGATGTCAACGTAACGCTCTAACCACCTGAGCTACACGCCCTTTCCAACAAGAGGAAATACCTTTTATAACAATAATTTTATTTTTGCAAGAGGTATAATAAAAAATACTTTAATATTGACACAAACATCTTGACAGAATTAGCAAGGCAAGCTAAAATCTCGGCCATATATTTCTTTGTTGTCAGTATAGTAAGGAGCGAAAAAGTGTATAACCACACCTTAAACACCCACGACATAAACGTACAAAATAAGGGATTGCACGGCACCTACGCTGCTGCATACACATATGAACGCGATATGGACGAACACTGCATAGATGCTTTAATTGAGCTTGGTTTTCTGTCCTATCGCCAAAGAAACGCTATTATGGAGATTTTTACCGACATTATAGAAATGAACGATATTTCCGTTATAGAGCATCCCTTCGCCAAGGAACGCAAGAACCATTTGGAAATTATGGAAGCCATTAACACTTTCTTACAAAAATATGCCCTGAAGAAGGGTGAGCGCACTGACATTAAACCTCCGGCTATAAACGAGTACGTTCTTGCAAATTTAAAAGAAAACTTTACAAAACTCGGAATGGTGAGAAACGTTTTTCCCAACCATATTGTTTATGATGTCGCCTTGTGTATAGGTTCTGCCGAAAAGGGTCTTCGTCCCCGTATTAACTGCTTGGCGAAGATGACGCGCATATCTATTTTCTCGATTGATAACATCATGATTTTGGGTTCTTCTCGTAAGCTCTGGCCTCTTAAGAAGACCGAAAACGGCATCGAGTTTCCCGAGCCCACACTTTACAATCTTTTGGCAGAGCGCCTTTCCGAGCGTGACGGCAAGAATGTTCCGGTATCCAAGATTAAGAGTTTTGTCGCCGAGCTCGACACTAAAGAAACCGCGGTTGAAAAGCTTGCCGAGGAAATTTCGGCGCATCCTTATTTCGCCGGCATTTCCTGGCCTACGGAGGCGGATTTAATAAAAGCAATACTGGATGAGCGCCCCATATTTAAAGGGCAGAATGTGGCTGTGATAAACGCTCCCGACTACCCCGACGGCAGACGCGCCGATCTCGCTCGCACTCTTACCACCGCTATTGATGAATACCCGGATATCTTTAATTACAAAGCAGGGGTCTTGGCCGTATCCTCGCAACCCTTTGTCCGCAACCAAAAACAGGTAATCAAGCAAATCCTGCCAAAAGGCGTAGATGTGGACGTTATCGGCGAAGGTATAGATGCTTTTACCCCGAAACAAGCAATGCTTTGCCTTGATACTTTTGCAAGGACGATTTACGGTTCGCTCGCATATTACAAGGCAAAGGGAAAAGAGCAGAAACAAGCAAAAATCCTTCGCGAAACCTTGCATAAAATACATTAGAAAAAATTATACTAACAAAGGGTTAGGGTTTAACCCGGAACAAAGCACTTTTTACTGGAGCAAAACTCCTGCGGTGCTCGGGAGTAGGGCCGTATTTTGCTAACGCCTCCAAGTGCTTTTTGGTCCCATAAGCGGCATTTTTATTCCACCCATATTCAGGATATTGCAAGGCCAGATCCGCCATAATCCTGTCTCTTGTGACCTTTGCGACGATAGAAGCCGCAGCAATGGAAAGCGAAAGCCCGTCGCCTTTTATAACGGTAACGGCGGGGCAGTAAAGCTTCGGGTCGCGGTTGCCATCCACCAAAGCTAAATCCGCTTCTGTTCCAACATTAACCAAAGCTCTCCGCATAGCAAGGAAAGTAGCCTGTAAGATATTTACCTCATCAATCTCGGCGGCGCTTGCCATCCCCACTCCGATAAGCGCATCGGACGCATAAAGAGCCTTAAACACATCCTCGCGCTTTTTAGGACTGAGCTTCTTGGAATCATCAATCAAAGCCGCTAATTGAGAGGGTATTTTAAGTTCGGGGAATATAACTGCCCCAGCTACCACGGGACCTGCCAAAGGGCCTCTTCCTGCCTCATCAATCCCGACAATTACACCTTTGTTTCTATACTTATTTTCTATTGTAAAATCAGGCACTTAAACCCCACCAAAAAACACTTGTTTAAAATATCTCAAGTGGTTAAGATAGCCGACAATCGCATAGGTGTCTATAGGGCGTCCGAGGCACTTTTTTGTAAATCTTATAAGAGGATATTAATGGCTGATAACAATTCCGAAGAAGAAAAATACAAGGCTCAAACCATTGAAGCTGTAAAGAAATGGAAAGATAAAAGGGGCTCGTTGATAATGGCTCTGCACGAGATTCAAGGAGTGTTCGGCTATATACCTTGGGCATCAGCGCGGACAGTGGCGGACGAAATGGGTGTTCCGCTTGCTCGTATTTACGAGGTGCTGACCTTTTACAATTACTTTAAGATTGAAAAGCCCGGCAAAAATATCATATCGGTATGCGACGGCACAGCCTGCCATTTAAAGGGCAGCCAAAGCGTGCTTAAAGCTTATCAGGAGGAACTTGGCATAGGCCCCGGTGAAACCACGCCTGACAGGCTTTTCCACCTGCAAATTGTAAGATGTCTCGGCTGCTGCGGTCTTTCGCCTGTTTCGGTCGTGAACGGTAAGACTTACAGCAGAGTGACTCCGGGTGATGTCAAGAACATTATTGCTGAGTGGCGAGCTAAAGAAACCGAAGCCGCAACCGCAACCGAAAGCAAATAAATTAAAGCAGGAGTTTTAAACTATGGCTGAAATTAAACTTACGCCTGAGCAGATTGCCAAATTAAAGGAAGTTACCAAAGCGCAAAGGGAAAATCTGGAGAAGTTGGCTCTTGAAACCAAAGAACAGGCGGAAAAGTATGCATGCACGGTATTTTGTTGTAATTCGACCTCATGTCGCTCTGCGGGCGGAGAAAGCGTACTGGATGCTTTCCAAAACGCGGTAGAAATCAACAATCTTACGGACAAGGTGCGAGTGGTAAAGACTGGCTGTATGGGACTTTGCTCGGCGGGACCTTTGGTAAGGGTCGAGATAAAGGGACAAAAGCCTGTTATGTATAAGAAGCTTGACGCGATGACAGCGCGCCTGATTGTCGTGGAACATATAGAAAAGGCTCTTGCCGAAGGCGATGCTTTTAAACTTTCTCCGACGCTTGCTGAGCATACTCTTTCTCTCGATATAACTTTCTTCAAAAAGCAAGAGAAAGTGGTCCTGCGCGACATGGGCTCTTACGATCCCGAAAGCATTGAACAGTATGTATCCCACGGCGGTTACAGCGCCTTTAAAAAGGTGCTTGACACCATGACGCCCGAAGAAGTTGTTGCCGAGATTTTAAAAAGCGGTCTGCGTGGCAGGGGAGGTGCCGGCTTCCCAACAGGTAAAAAGTGGGAGTTTTCGCTTAAAGAAGATGTGGGAGATGGCGAAAAGTTCTTTATCTGCAACGGTGATGAAGGCGACCCCGGCGCTTACATGGACTCTTGCACCTTGGAAGGCGACCCGCACGCCGTGCTGGAAGGCATGCTTATCGGTGCTTATGCAACTAAAGCAACGACGGGTTGGTTCTATATCCGCGCAGAGTATCCTTTGGCAGTAAAGCGCATTGAAAACGCTATTAGACAGGCTAAGAAATTCGGTCTTTTGGGAAAGAATATTCTTGGCAGCGACTTTAACTTTAATGTCGAGCTGCGGCTTGGCGCGGGTGCATTCGTCTGCGGTGAGGAAACGGCACTTATGGCATCTTTGGAAGGTAAGCGCGGCTCTCCGCGTCCTCGTCCACCATATCCCGTAAAAAGCGGTTTATTTGGCAAATCGTCGTGCATAAACAATGTAGAGACGCTTGCAAATGTGCCTAAGATTATAGATAAAGGCGGTGATTGGTTCGCCTCTATGGGCACGGAAAAGAGCAAAGGTACAAAGGTTTTTGCCCTTACCGGTCACATTAAAAACGGCGGTTTAGTCGAAGTCCCTATGGGTACTCCTATAAGAGAAATTGTTGAGGATATAGGCGGCGGCACCGACAGCGGCAAAGCCTTAAAGGCAGTGCAAACGGGCGGACCCTCGGGCGGCTTGATACCAAAGGATATGCTTGACTTAAAGGTCTGTTACGACGCTTTGCGTGAAGTCGGCTCAATAATGGGTTCGGGCGGTATGATCGTGTTGGACGAAAGCGACAGTATCGTAGATGTCGCAACTTTCTACCTCGGCTTTACGGTAGATGAATCTTGCGGAAAGTGCGCTCCTTGCCGTATCGGCGGCTATCAGATGCTACAACTGTTAAAGAAGGTCGCTGCACGTAAAGGCACCATACAAGATATTGAAAAGATTAAACAAATTGCTCATGCTATGCAAAAAGCGTCGCTTTGTGGCTTAGGACAAACCGCACCTAATCCTATATTATCCTCGTTAAAGTTCTTTATGAACGAATATGAGGAACGACTCTTGCCTGCGACCAAGACGCCTGCCGCAACCACGACCGAAGCAAAAGAAAAATAAGAAGGGGAATAAAGATGATAAAAGCAAAAATTGATGGCATAGAAGTTGAAGTTCCCGAAGGGACGACCATACTTGAAGCTGCCAAGCAAGTCGGTATCAATATTCCCACGCTGTGCAAGCATGAGGATTTATGCGCTACTGCGGCTTGCGGCATTTGCGTTGTGAAACTTGCGGGGCGTCCCAGCATGGTACGCGCCTGCTCGACGCCGCTTGATAACGGCATGGACATTATTACTCGTGATCCCGAGATTGTTGAGGTGAGAAAGACGGTTGTCGAGCTTATCTTATCCAAGCATCCCAACGAATGCTTGACTTGCATGAAAAGCGGTAATTGTGAGCTACAAAAGCTTGCGGCGGATTTCGGTATCAGGTGTGAGGAGTATGAATCCATCGTTCCCAATCTTCCAAAAGATGACTCCACCAAAAGCATAGTGCTTGACCCGCGCAAATGTATTACTTGCGGCCGTTGTATCCAGGTATGTCAAGAACAGCAAAATGTTTGGGCTTTATCCTTCCTAAAACGTGGTATTCACACAAGGATAGCGGCAGCAGGCGGTATTCCTTTGGCAGAGTCCCCTTGCGTAAAATGCGGACAGTGCGCTGCACATTGTCCCACGGGAGCAATTACGGAATATGACGATACGGAAAAAGTTTGGGCAGCTCTTAACGATCCCAAAAAACACTGCGTAGTGCAAATTGCCCCTGCCGTGCGTGTGGCTCTTGGTGAAGCGTTCGGACTTAAGCCCGGCGAAGTCACCACCGGCAAGATTTACGCTGCTTTGCGCCGCATTGGCTTTAACGCGGTGTTTGATACCAACTTCTCGGCCGATTTAACCATTATGGAGGAGGCAAGCGAGTTTGTTTCTCGCTTTACGAAAAAGACCGGACCTTTGCCGCTGATTACCAGCTGCTGCCCGGCTTGGGTTGACTTTATGGAAAAGTATCACAGCGATATGATCCCCTACTTCTCGACCTGCAAATCTCCTCAAGGAATGCTTGGCGCGCTTGCCAAGACTTACTATGCCGAAAAGGTAAAGGTTGATCCCAAAGACATGGTAGTCGTTTCGGTTATGCCTTGCACTGCCAAGAAATACGAAATTGCCAGAAGCAAGGATATGTTCTCGTCGGGGGTGCAAGATGTGGACATCTCAATAACCACGCGCGAAGTTTCTCGCATGCTGAAACAGGCGGGTATTGACTTTGTTAACCTGAAAGAAGAAAAAGCTGACAGTATCCTTGGCGAATACACGGGTGCGGGCACGATTTTCGGCTACACGGGCGGCGTCATGGAAGCAGCACTAAGGTCGGCCTATTACTTTGTCACGGGCGAAGATCCAAAAGACGTGAACTTCAAAGCCGTTCGCGGCTTAAAGGGCATAAAGGAAGCCGAAATCGATATTAAAGGCACTAAGATAAGGGTTGCGGTTGCTCACGGCACGGGCAATGTTGAAACGCTTGTAAACAAGATACGTGAAGGTATAAAGGCCGGAGAACTTCCTTATCACTTTGTTGAAGTTATGGCTTGCCCCGGCGGCTGTATCGGCGGCGGCGGGCAGCCCATCGGTGTTACGAACAAAGTGCGTGAGGAGCGCACCAAGGGACTTGAGCATGATGACGAAACCAAAAAGATTCGTTGCTCTCACGAAAATCCCGAAATAAAAGCAATATACAAAGATTACTTGGGCGAGCCGCTAAGTGAAAAGTCGCATAAGCTTTTGCATACTCACTATATTCCGAGACCAAAGTATAAAAGGTAGCTTGCCTTAGACACACAAAGAACAAAAAGAAAGGGGGTAAGAAGTATAAGCAATGTTGATGATAACAACCGCGACACTTATACTTTTGCCCTTTGTGCTGGCAGGGCTTTGCCTGCTGTCGGTAAAGGATAAAGCCTTAAACCTATTGGTTTACTTATGCTCTGGAGCGCTTATCCTTGCATCATTGGGGTTTATCGTGCTGGGGAAAGGGGCCGTCATTACCACCTCTGCCATTCCTTTTAATGTGGGTCTGTGCCTCACCATAGTGGACTTTTTGGTGCTGATAGCCATCGCCGCAGTTGGCTTAAAACACAAGCATCCGCCAATTATCTGCTTTTCGTTTATGCAGATAGCGCTGCTGTTTTACCTTGATAACATATTGAATCAGTCAGATTTATCTCCGTTTATTTATGCAGACTCGCTTGCTGTCATCATGCTTGTCATCGTCTCGGTTATAGGTTCGCTGATATGCCTTTTCGCTATACCCTATATGAAGAAGCATGAAAAACATGTCCTGCTTGCCACCCGTCCGAAAAGGTTTTTCTTCGCCGTAATGATTTTGTTTCTTGGCGCAATGAATGGTTTAGTGTTAACCAATAACATATTGTTTTTATATGCTTTCTTTGAGATAACTTCGCTTTGTTCTTTCTGGCTTATCGGCTTTGACAGAACCTTTGCTGCGACTAAGAATGCACTTAAAGCCTTGTGGATGAACTCGCTCGGGGGGCTTGCCTTATTGATAGCGGTAACGCTGTTTTATACGCACCTTGGAACTTTGGACACGCGTGAGATTATAGATGCATCCTTCGGTAATCCCTCGCTCATGCTTCCTTTGTGTATGCTTATTCTCGCGGCGTTTATAAAGTCCGCTCAGCCGCCTTTCCAAAGCTGGCTTTTAGGGGCAATGGTGGCTCCGACACCCGTGTCCGCCTTGCTTCATTCCAGTACCATGGTAAAAGTAGGTGTGTATATGGCGATACGCTTTGCCCCTGCTTATATGGACAGTTTCCTGTCGGTAAGCGTAGCTTTGTTCGGCGCGTTTGTGTTTCTGTCCGCAGCTTTCTCTGCTATAGGGCAAAGCAATGGCAAGAAAATCCTTGCCTATTCTACCATTAGCAACCTTGGTTTGATATTCGCCTGTGCGGGCATAGGTACGGCTGAGTCCGTTACCGCCGGCATATTTCTCATCATATTCCATGCGATATCAAAGGCGCTTTTGTTTCTTTGCACTGGTACCATAGAGCAAAAGATAGGGTCACGCGACATTGAAAGAATGAGGGGAGTGCACAAGCTTATGCCCTTTACCTCTGTGTTGATGGTAATCGGCATTATTACGATGATACTCCCTCCTTTTGGTATGCTGATGGGCAAATGGATGGCGATGGAAGCGGTTGCGACGATGAACCTGCCTGTCATAATTTTGCTTGCTCTTGGCTCATCCGCGACGCTGTTATATTGGGCAAGGTGGGCAGGGCTTTTGCTTTCTGGTGATGCTGACGATGCGGCGGCGATAGCGGCAAAGTCGGGGAAAAAATCGGATTTACCATTGCTTACCAAAGTCCCCTTGGCAATTTTATGCGCGGGAGCGTTGTTCTTCAGCCTTATTGCTCCGCTTTTGTTCACCAAAGCAATTGCGCCCGCCACCGCTATGTTCGGGCTTACCCCGTTTGCGGTCACCAACTTGGGGCTGCTTAGCTATCAAGGCACATTTTGGATAGCACCGCTTTTCGTGGTGGTGATTATCGCCGTTTCAGTCGCAGCCTATCAATTTAACCAAGCTGCGCAAAGCAAAGGTTGCCGCCATATAAAACCGTTTATGTGCGGCATAGGCACTGATAAGCAAGGAACCTTCTTAGGCCCGATGAACAAGCCCTCTGTGGCAAGCGTTTTTAACTACTATTTCATGGGGTTTTGTACCGAGGAAACCTCGCTAAAAGTTTTTAACTTAATTGCACTTATTGTGCTGGTCTTTATGCTGGGCGTATCGATAGAGAACTCTTACAGTCTTGGGGAGATATGGTGATGTTGTCGGTAGTTAACGCTTTGCTTATCACTCTTGCCGTGATTGTTCTTGCCCCAATTTCTATGGGACTTTATCAAGGCTTGGACAGGAAGCTTACCGCCGCTTTCCAAGGTCGTAAAGGCCCTCCACTCATGCAGCCTTTCTATGATATTTTAAAGCTTTTTGCCAAAGAAAGGGCAATATCAAACCCGTGGCAATCCTTCTTTGCCGTCCTTTACCTTTTTGCAAGCGTTACAGCTTTGGTATTGTTCTATCTCGGCACGGACCTTTTAATGATATTTTTTATAAGCGCGGCAGGGGCAGTTTTCTTCGTTATAGGAGCAATTTGCGTTCCTTCGCCCTATAGTGGAGTCGGAGCGCAAAGAGAGCTTTTGCAGGTCTTGGCATACGAGCCTTTACTCTTTTTGGTGATAATGGGCTTTTACTTGGTAACCGGCTCTTTTATGCTGGATACGATAGCCGCTTATCCGAAGCCTATGCTGCCTTCTTTACCTTTAATGGCAATAGTGCTGGGCTATGTCCTTACCATAAAGTTAAGGAAGTCACCTTTTGACATATCCGCCTGCCACCACGGACATCAGGAAATAGTAAGGGGAGTGCAAACCGAATTCTCCGGACGCACTCTTGCCGTAACCGAGCTAGCACATTGGTATGAAATTGCCCTTGTCCTAAGCATTTGCATGCTATTCTGGGCAACTTCGCTTTTAGGGGCTTTAGTGATACTTGCCGTCGCTTTCGTGTTGGAGATTATCGTAGATAATGTGTGCGCCCGCACCTCGTGGAGCTTTATGCTTATAAACTCTTGGATAGTGGGCTTGACGCTCGCCGTGATTAACATTTTATGGCTACAGGTGAAGTAATATGCTTGCAAAGGAAACAATAAATAAAATCAAAGAGATACTTGGTAAGGCTAAAGTAAAATCTCCGTGGCTTTTGCATTTTGATTGCGGCAGTTGTAACGGCTGTGACATAGAGACTTTGGCCTGCCTCACGCCCGTTTATGACATCGAGCGCTTTGGCATAGTGAACATGGGCAATCCCAAGCACGCAGATATTCTTTTGGTTACCGGCACAGTCAATCACAAGAACAAAAAGGTGCTAAAGGCGCTTTATGAGCAAATGCTTTCCCCAAAAGTAGTAATTGCCATAGGCTCTTGCGGCCTGTCCGGAGGCATATTTAAGGATTGTCCCAACGTGGTCGGCGGCGTCGACAAAGTCATCCCCGTTGATGTTTTTGTCCCCGGCTGTCCCGCCAAGCCCGAAGCAATAATCGATGGCGTAGTCCTAGGTTTACAGAAGCTCGCCAAAAAGACCGCAAACCCAAAGCTGGTAAAGGCAGTAAAGCCCCCCTTAAAAGCAAAAGGAGAATAGATCATGGCAATCTTGGCTCACGACATTGAACTTTCTTCGCTTATGCAGCAAGTAGTGCAAATGCACGAAGAGGGCTATCGCTTTTTAACCATTACGGTTGACGAGCTGGATAATGATACGCTTGAATTAATTTACCATTTTGATAAGGACCTTTGCCTTCGCAACCTGCGTCTGATTGCGCCAAAGGACGAGAAAATCCCCAGCATATCGCCCATTTATGCAGCGGCTTTTTTGGCTGAGAACGAAGCCGAGGATTTATTCAAAGTTCACTTTGAAGGTCTAAAAATAGATTATAAATCAACACTTTATTATGACGGATACGACGACGAGAACGCGCTAAAGCTGCCATATTGTCGTGTTTCCACTATTTCCAGCCTTGACGGCGCACCAAAGTTAAGCACCCCGACAAAAGAAAACAAGGAGGATGCGGCACAATGACCACGATAATTCCTTTTGGACCTCAGCACCCCGTTCTACCCGAGCCGATACACTTTAAGCTTACCATTGAAGACGAGCGCGTAACCGAAGCTCTCCCAGCCATAGGTTATGTCCATCGCGGTTTGGAAGCGCTTGTAAATGTTAAGGACTTCCAGCAAATGACCCAAGTTGTGGAAAGAGTTTGCGGTATTTGCTCCGCCATGCACGGCATGTGCTACTGTATGGGGATAGAGGACTTGATGGGCATTGAAGTCCCGAAAAAAGCAAAATATCTACGCACGATTTGGACAGAGCTACACCGCCTTCACAGCCATTTACTTTGGTTCGGACTTTATGCGGACTCGTTCGGCTTTGAGAGCCTTTTTATGCAATTCTGGCGCATTCGCGAAAAGATAATGGATATTAATGAGGCGACCGCAGGCTCGCGAGTTATCATCTCGGTGAACACCATAGGCGGCGTGAAAAGGGATATTTCGGATGAACATAAAACCTGGATATTAAGCACCTTAAAAGAAGTAAAAGAGGAACTTACCGCCATAGGCAAAGTCATACTTCAAGACTATACCGTAAAAAAGCGCACGGTCGGTGTCGGCATCTTGACCGAGGCAGATGCGTATGAACTTGGTGCGGCAGGGCCTATGGCAAGGGGCAGCGGCGTTGCCATTGACGTTCGCCAGCTCAAATATGGTGCATTTGAGGATTTGGACTTTGCCCCTTGCGTGGAATATGGTGGCGATTGCTATTCAAGAGCGAAAGTCAGGTATCGCGAAATGCTGCAATCCATAGACATTGTCCGCGAAGCTATAGAAAAAATGCCTAAATCCGGCGAGCTTACTACCAAGTTTAAAGGTTTTCCGAAAGGCGAAGTTATCACAAGGATTGAACAGCCTCGAGGTGAGTGCCTTTATTACATTCGCTCGGATGGCACAAAGTTCCTTAATCGTTGCCGTATACGCACACCAAGCTTTGCCAACATTCCCGCTGTCACCAGCATATTAAAAGGAGCAAGACTTGCCGATGTACCGGTTATTATCCTTTCCATGGATCCTTGCATAAGCTGCACGGAAAGATAGGTAAGCATAAGCAAAGGAAAAAGGAGCTATCCATAATGAAAATGCTAAAAACCATACTTAAGAACCTTGCCACACCAAAGGCTACCCGCCTTTATCCGAAGCAAAAGCGCGAGCCTTTTGCAAATGTCCGTGGCGAGCTGGTAAACGATATTGACCGCTGCATTTTCTGCTCGGCGTGCGCGCTTAAATGTCCCGCCAAGTGTATCAAGGTTGACAGAGAAAAGCGTATTTGGGAAAACGACCCAAGTCTTTGCATTTATTGTGGTATTTGCTCTGATGTTTGCCCGACAAAGTGTCTTTACCACAAATCGGAATACCGTGCGCCAAGCACTACAAAGGAATATATAAAGCAAAAAGGCGCCCCTAAAAAATCTTAAATCCCCGTTAACCTTATCGGGCTATTATCCCAACACACAAAATGTACTTTTAAGGAGTTTAATATGGTAAAAATCAACCGAAAAACAGAGCAATTCAAGATGTGCGACGGTAACGAAGCTGCCGCATCGGTTGCTTATCGCCTAAACGAAATTGCCGTGATTTATCCGATAACGCCTTCGTCCACCATGGGCGAGCTTGCGGATGATTGGGCGGCAAAGGGGCAAAAGAACATTTTTGGCGAAGTGCCTTTCATCTATGAAATGCAATCGGAAGCAGGCGCAATCGGTGCCGTCCACGGAGCTTTGCAGGCAGGAGCTTTTGCTACTACCTTTACCGCATCCCAAGGGCTTTTGTTGATGATACCGAACATGTTTAAGATAGCGGGAGAACTTTCGTCTTTCGTCATGCATGTCGCGGCACGCTCGGTAGCTACACACGCACTGTCCATTTTCGGCGATCACTCCGATGTTATGGCTTGCCGCCAGACGGGCTTTGCCATGCTCTGTTCAAACAGCGTTGAGGAAGCACAAGACATGGCGGCCATAGCGCAAATGTCCACTATAAAGGCAAAAGTGCCTTTCTTACACTTTTTTGACGGCTTTAGAACTTCACACGAAATTAATAAAATCAATTACTTGACCGACGATACTTTAAAAGAATTGATGAAAGGCCTACCGCTTGACACCAACTTAAAAAGGGCGCTTACCCCTGACAATCCTGTCATTCGCGGCACAGCACAAAATCCCGATGTTTTCTTCCAGATTCGCGAAGCAGGAAACAAGTATTACGCCGCCACTCCTACCATCGTAAAAGAAATGATGGCCAAGTTTGCAGCCGTTACGGGGCGCAAATACGACCTTGTGGAATACGAAGGACCAAAGGACGCCGAGCATGTTATAGTGCTTATGGGCTCGGGCGCCGAGACCGCCACTACTACCGCAGAATACCTTAACAAAAAGACAAAAGATTACAAAGTAGGCGTAGTGAAAATCCGCCTTTACCGTCCGTTCCCGACTGCTGACTTTATAAAATCCTTACCGAAAACGCTAAAAACCATATCAGTTTTGGAAAAGACTAAAGAGCAGGGGGCAATCGGTGAGCCTTTATTCTTGGATGTTTTGGCTGCATTTAATGAAACGGGTGCAAAGCAACCTAAAGTATTTGCGGGCCGTTACGGCTTATCATCAAAGGACTTCACACCCGCTATGGCCAAAGCGGTATTTGATAACGCTATGGCAAAGACGCCGAAAAAGCACTTTACCGTCGGCATAGATGACGATGTCACTAACCTTTCTCTTGCCTTTGACCCTGCCTTTGATATAGAACCAGCCGATGTCAGCCGCTCGGTTTTCTTTGGCCTTGGCTCGGACGGCACGGTCGGCGCGAACAAAAACTCAATTAAAATCATTGCCGACGACGGCGGTTTCTATGGCCAAGCCTACTTTGTTTATGATTCAAAGAAGTCCGGCGCTATGACGACCTCGCATCTGCGCTTCAGTAAATCAAACCCAATAAAAGCACCTTATGTCATAGGCAAAGCCGGCTTTATCGCCTGTCACCACTTTCCGTTTTTAGAAAAAGTGGATATGCTCGCACTTGCATCTGATGGCGCGACTTTCCTTATCAATGCCCCTTTTGTAAAGGATAAAGTATGGGATAATTTGCCCAAAGAAGTCCAAGCAGAAATTATCAAAAAGCACATAAACCTTTACGCCATCGACGCGATAGAAGTCGCTCAAAAGACGGGTATGGGGCGGCGCATCAATACCATTATGCAGGTGTGCTATTTTGCCATTTCCGGCGTTCTGCCTAAGGATGAAGCTATTGCCGAGATAAAGAAATCTATCGAAAAGACTTACGGTAAAAAAGGTCCTGAGATTGTCGCCAGCAACATACTAGCAGTTGACGAAGCGCTTAAACACCTTCACAAAATTCCTGTTCCTGCCAAAGTAACACAAACACACATTACCCCAGCAACCGTAAGTAAAGACGCCCCCGCGCTGGTAAGAAATGTCACTGCGAAGATTATTGAGGGTAAGGGTGACGCTCTACCCGTAAGCGCCTTTGACTTTGCCGCGGACGGTACTTGGCCTACCGGCACTGCCGCCTATGAAAAGCGTCGCTTAGCGGTGAACATTCCCATATGGGATCCCGAAACTTGCATCCAGTGTGGCAAATGTGCCATGGTTTGTCCTCATGCTGCTATAAGGCTAAAAGTATTTGCTAACAATAAGTTAAAGGATGCACCAAAGTCTTTCCGCTCTGCTCCTTATAAAGGCACCGAGTTCAAAGACAGCCGCTTTGTCGTTCAAGTTGCTCCCGAGGATTGCACAGGCTGCACTCTTTGCACTACAGCCTGTCCCGCTAAGAACAAAGGAAATCCTGCTCTTAAGGCCATAAATATGGAGCCCTTGGCACCGCACCTTGAAGACGAGATGAAGAACTTTGACTTTTTCCTTTCCCTTCCCGAAGTTGACAGGACGAAGCTGAACCTTAATCTGCCGAAGTTCTGCCAAATGCTGCAACCTCTGTTCGAGTTCTCTGGTGCTTGTGCGGGATGCGGCGAAACCCCTTATATCAAACTGATGACTCAGCTTTTCGGCGACAGAGCGATTATCGCTAACGCTACGGGCTGCACTTCAATTTACAGCGGCAACCTCCCCACTACCCCCTATACCAAGAACAAAGAGGGCAGGGGTCCTGCTTGGAGCAATTCACTTTTTGAAGATCCTGCCGAATTCGGCTTAGGCATGCACTTTGCGGTAATCTTTAAAAAGATCATGGCGGAAAACCTTTTAAAGCAAATGGAAAAGGATATCGGCGAACCGCTGGTAAAAGCGCTTCTTACCGCACCGCAAACGACCGACAGCGAGATTGAAGCTCAGCGAGCAAATGTCGCCAAGTTAAAGGCAAAACTAAAAACTTTAAAGACACCGGCAGCAAAGGATTTAGCCGAGCTTGCCGACTACCTTGTCGCTAAAAGCGTATGGATTTTCGGCGGCGATGGATGGGCTTACGACATCGGCTACGGCGGACTTGACCACATTTTACATTCGGGCATGAATGTCAATGTGCTGGTGCTGGACACCAATGTTTACTCTAACACTGGCGGTCAGCAGTCCAAAGCGACTCCTATCGGAGCAGCAGCTAAATTCGCGGCAAAGGGTAAGTCTATACCCAAAAAGGATCTTGGTTTTATCGCTATGTCCTCAGGCAGAGCGTATGTCGCTTCGGTCGCCCTGGGTGCAAAGGATACTCAGACAATTACGGCGTTTAGAGAAGCAGAGTCCTTTGATGGTCCTTCCATAATCATTGCTAATTGCCACTGTATTGCTCACGGCTACGATCTAGCGGAAGGTCTTGCTCACCAAAAGCTTGCTGTGGAAACAGGTTTATGGCCTCTTTACCGCTTTGATCCGAGAAGAACGGCCGAAGGCCTGCCTCCCTTACAGCTTGACTATGCCAAGCCCACTAAACCCGTATCGGAGTTTATGGCGACAGAAAACCGCTTTAAAGTAGTGCAGAAGCTGAATCCCGAGCGCTATAGCGAACTGGTAGCCGAGGCGCAGAAGGAAGTGGAAGCAAGAAGGGCGCTATATGAGAAAATGGCAGCTGATACCACCGCAAATACTAGCAAGAGTGATGAAGTAAAAGCTTAAGAAACCTTGGGGCGGATAGGCTTCCTTTTCCAAAATCTAAGGATGGCAAGCCCGCACACCGACGAAGCCACTGCCGACATGATAATCCCGACCTTTGCCATATCTAAAAGCTGAGGCGAGGTAAAGGCAAGTTTGCTGACGAACAAGCTCATCGTAAAGCCTATGCCGGACAAAAGCGCCACGCCGTAAATATGGTGCTTTTTGACCGTCTTTGGAAACTTGCACCAGCCCATTCTTATAAGCACCAAGGTCGAACCGAATATGCCTATTTGCTTACCGAAGAACAGACCTAACGCAATTCCCAAGGCTACGGGTGAAGTAAAATCGCCTGCTGTAAGTCCTCTGAAATCCACTCCAGCTTCGGAAAAGGCAAATAAGGGAAGTATCAAAAAGTTAACCCACGGCTTAAACAGTCTTATATTTTCGTTTATGGGATAGACGGTTTTATGATCACTCAGCACGCACCTGTAAGGGATTAAAAGCCCCGTAATCACACCCGCGATACTGGTGCTTATACCGCCAAGTTGGAAGCACGCCAGCAACACTATTCCCAAAATGCCGTAAAAGAAGAAACTGGAAACTTGCAGGCGATTAAGAATAATCATAAGCATAACAACAATGCCGCTCACTCCCAGCGGAGAAAGCACCAGCTCGGATCCGTAGAATAAGGCGATGATTATAATTGCTCCCAAATCATCAAACACCGCAATCGCCAAAAGGAACACCTTTACCGTAGGATTAACCCCTCTACCGGCCAAAGCAAGCACACACAATGCAAATGCTACATCGGTCGCACACGGAATTGCCCACCCGTGCAGTGCCGTGGCGTCAAACCAGTTAAAAGCAAGATAAATCAAGGCAGGAAACAATATACCGAAGAATGCGGCGATAAGCGGCGACACCACTTGTGAGAACTCGGACAAGAAGCCCGCTACCATTTCCTTTTTTAGCTCCATTCCCACATTGAAAAAGAAAAAGACCATTAGCACTTCTTTGACAAACTCGGCAAAGGGCAGGGCGAAGTCATACTTTCCCCACGAAAAAGATACCGAACTTTCGATAAAGTTAAGATAGAGCTCGCTAAAAGGCGAGTTCGCGGCGATAACGGCAAACAAAGCAAACAGAATCATCACGACTCCGGCAGATGATTCGCTTCTAAAGAAAATGCTTGTGCTTCTTGATAAATAACTTACAAAATGAGGTCTTATCATTACTATTCCTTGCTCTTAACTTCAAAGACGAACAAGCAAGGATAGTATATGCCTATTTTAAAAAAAGCAATAAGTCTAAGGTTAAGGCTCTGCCTAATTAACAATTTTGTTTTCCCATGATTCCGGCAAGCGTAGCAAGACCGACAGCGCCGACTCCCAAACCTAAATAGAACGCCGAACTACCGGGTAATACCGAGTTAGCCGCCGCGGCAACCAATCCGACAGCCGCAGATGCTGCAACCGTCTTGGTATAGCTAGGAGTTTGCCCCATAAGGAATGATCCCACGGAATAACCAACCGTAGCAAAAACAAATGAAGCAGCAGCGGCGTTAACGGGCACCGCACCAGCCAAAAGCACACCTGCAACCACAGCTGCACCGCAAGCTACCGCACAAGCCGAAGCTATAATGGGAATCTCTCCCGAATAAATTCTTTCCCAAAAATGCTCTTTTTTCAATCTGGCTTGTTTATCATTATAATCTTCCGTATCTCCGGCCAACCAGATAGTATCCTTTTGGTTTAAGCTTCTGCTCCGCATTTCAGACACATCCTTGGCAGGAGCAGGGGTGTATTTCTCATACCTCTTGCTGTTCCTGTCAATCTTTCTGTTTGCGGCATTAAGTCTTCTTTCTGCCATAAACTCTTTTATCATATCAAACATTTTTCATTCCCTAACACTGATTAAAACATCAATAAAGCCAAGATATCACAGTTTTATATAAAAAGCAAGTCTTTTTCGGTTATTTGTTTGTCTACCAACTTTAAAGCAAATAAAAGTTGATTTTTTTTGAACTAAAGCCTAGCTTTTTAGGAAACTAACTTGCTAGTATAAAATAACCTAAGTTTTCATAGTGTAAGAGGAAAAAAATGCCAAAGACTGATGAACTGCAACCTGCAACGCCAGCTGCCACTGCTACCACCACTACTACATCTGCCGCTGCTCAAGCTGCCCAAACACCGCAAACCACCTTGTCGCAAGGAGCGAGCGCAAAGCTTGGTATATCCGCAGCTCGCGAGGATTTTATGCGCCTTAAAAAGTATATGGAGAGCAATATTATCGGACAGGAAGTCCTGGTTGAGCGGCTTTTAATTGCGCTTTTATCGGACGGACACTTGCTGGTAGAGGGCGCTCCCGGACTTGCCAAAACCAAGGCAATAAAGAAGCTTTCCGAAGCAGTGGAGGGGGAGAGCTGCCGCATTCAGTTCACTCCCGACTTGCTTCCTGCCGATATCACGGGCAGCGATGTTTACCGTCCCGAGAACGGCACTTTTACTTTTCAGCCGGGGCCTATCTTTCATAACTTAGTGCTAGCGGACGAAATTAACCGCTCTCCGGCAAAGGTGCAATCTGCGCTTTTGGAAGCTATGGCGGAAAGACAGGTGACGGTCGGTGGTAAAACCTATGAATTGCCAAAGCTTTTCATGGTAATGGCGACTCAAAATCCCATCGAACAGGAAGGCACTTATCCGCTTCCCGAAGCTCAGCTCGACCGCTTTTTGATGTATGTAAAAATTAACCAACCTGACATAGACTCCGAGCGTAAGATTTTAAAGCTGGTGCGTGACGAGGAAACTAAGCCCGTACCGACTGCTTTCGCACCGCTTTCGCAAAAGACGGTATTTGCTGCTCGCAAAGAAATATATGACATTTTCCTTTCTCCCGCACTTGAGGAGTATATAGTCCAGCTGGTAATGGCGACCCGCAATCCCACACCCTACGGCGACAAGTTGGCAAAGTGGATTGCCTACGGTGCCTCGCCGCGCGGCACTATCACCCTTGATAAGTGCGCCCGCGCAAGAACTTGGCTTGCAGGCAGGGATTTTGTTCTGCCCGAAGATATTCATGCCATTGTGCACGATGTCCTACGCCACCGCATCATTTTGACCTTTGAAGCCGAAGCAGAAGGTATTACCACCGACAGCTTCATTGATGTTTTACTCTCCCGCGTTCCGTTGCCCTAGCAAAGTGGTTAATGCAAAGGAAGCAAAGAAAAGGTTGAAAATAAAGGAAAGGGTAACAGATGTTCGGTCTTGGTAAGTTCATATCCGCTTACACTTCTCCCCATTATTCCGATGGTGTGAAGGTTTCTTTGGATGAGCTTATAGCCGAGCAAGCAAACGCTTTCGGCATTTTGCCTAACTCCTCGCACAGGACACGAGTTTCGGGTTTAGGAGGCTTTCGCTCGCCCTTCAAAGGTAGGGGGATGGAGTTTGATGAAATCCGCGAATATAAGGCCGGCGACGACATTCGCAACCTTGATTGGAAAGTAACCGCAAAAGTAGGTAAGCCCTTTACCAAGCTATTCCACGAGGAAAGGGAAAGACCAATATTTCTGTTGGTTGATATGCGCCCACCTATGCGTTTCGCCACCAAAGTTGCCTTTAAGTCAGTCATAGCCGCCAGAATTGCCTCCATGATAGTGTGGAGTGCCAAATCCGCAGGAGATAAACTTGGTGGTATAGTCATTTCATCGGGCAGATATGTGCGCCTTAAACCCCGCAAGCAAAGACGCCACATGCTGGGCTTTTTAGGAGCTATGACCGAAGCGAGTGCCGACAGCGCACCAAAAGGCGGTACATCTTTAGCAAAGGCGGCAAGCGATTTGCGCCATGTTACGGGACTTGGCGGCGCAGTTTTCATTATCAGCGACTTTAGCGATTTTGATGATGATGTGAAAAAACAGCTTGCCATGATTGCCTCGCGCAGCGATTTAATATGCGTGTATATTGAGGATAAACTGGAAGGAACTGCTCCACCTTCGGGCATTTATCGTATAAACGACGGCTTTGGCAGAAGCCTTACCATAAACACTGCGGACGAAAAATGGCGCAAAGAATATGAACAGACCTTTAAGCAAAGGAAAAACGCCGTTAAAGAGTTTTGCGTAAGGGCAGGGTGCCTTTTCATCCCTATAGCTACGGACGACAATCTTGCCGATGCTCTGCGTAAAGGCTTAAGGCAAAGAAAACAGCAAGGAACAAGGGGACATTATGCAGCCTGACATGCTTGATTTATCAGGATTAAGGGATATACACACTCCAGAAGCATTAAGCACCTTTTGGCCGCCTGCTCCTGGGTGGTGGTTGCTTTTGCTTTTAATTCTTTTAACCCCTGCCGTTTTATATTTTGTGCATTTCTATAGGTTAAGAAGTGCCAAGATTTACGCCTTAAAACAGCTAGAGGTATTAGAACAAATCGCAAAATCCGACGCCGGCCGCTATGCCGAGGAGATATCAAAGCTCCTTCGCCGCATTGCGATTTTGCGCTTTGGTAAAGATGAAGTCGCCTCGCTTGCCGAGCGTGAGTGGGTAGATTTTCTGATAAAGACGGGGGACTTGCATTTAAACAAAAAACTCAGCGATTTATTCGCTTATGCCCCTTATGCCAAGGGGCAGGTTTTTGACCATGAAAGTCTTGCCGATCTTAAAAAAGCCGCACTTGCGTGGATAAATAAAAACGCCTAAAGAAACTCTTTGCCTTACCAGCTAATTGTTGTTGTCAAGTGCCTTAAAAATATAGTAATGTAGCCCCGTAACGAACTGTATTTTGTTAAGGGTGCGTATTATGCCACATAAAACCATCGCTATAGCATCGGACCATGCAGGCTTTGAATTAAAAGCTAAAATTGTTGCCGAGCTTAAAGAACTTGGCTACAAGGTGCAGGATTTTGGGACGAACAACGCCGATCCCGTTGATTATCCCGACTACGCTGGAAAAGTGGCAAAATACCTTAGCGAAGGCAAGGCAGCCTTTGGGGTTTTAATCTGCAACAGCGGCATAGGTATGTCGATTGCTGCTAACCGCTATCCTTTGGTCCGCGCCGCTTTAGTCAGGGATATAGAGGACGCGGTCCTTTCCCGCCAGCATAACAACGCCAACATTTTGGTTTTTGGAGCTAACCGAACCGATGCACTTTTAGCAATTGAGCTTTTAAAGGTATTTCTCACCACTCCGTTTATGGAAGGTCGCCACCTGATAAGGGTTGCAAAGCTATCCGAATTACCGATAAAATCACAGTCATTAAACACTAACAAACAACAAGGAAAGAAGAAGTAACATGCCCTGTACATGTCATAAGCAAAACACCTCATTTTTCAAAAAAGACATAACCGACACTGATCCTCTTATAGCTAAGGCGTTAGAGGATGAGCTTATCCGCCAAAATCACCAAATAGAGCTTATCGCCTCGGAAAATATCGTATCCAAAGCAGTGCTTGAAGCTCAGGGTAGTGTCTTTACCAACAAGTATGCTGAGGGCTATTCCGGCCACCGCTATTATGGCGGGTGCGAGTTTATGGATGTTGTCGAAACCGCCGCCATAGACAGGATAAAAGAGCTTTTTTCCGCGGGCTTTGCTAATGTACAACCTCATTCGGGTGCACAGGCCAACGGTGCGGTTTTGCTGGCTTTTTTAAAACCCGGTGATACTTTGATGGGAATGAGCCTTGCTGCCGGAGGACACCTTACTCACGGTGCCAAACCTGCCATGTCAGGCAAATGGTTCAATTCGGTACAGTACGGCGTAAGAAAGGACGACTTTCTGCTTGATTATGACGAGATAGAACGTCTTGCCCTTGAAAATAAACCAAAGCTGATAATCGCGGGCGGCTCTGCTTACCCGAGAATTATTGATTTTAAGCGCTTTAAGGAAATAGCGGACAAGGTTGGCGCTTTGCTTATGGTGGATATGGCTCACTTTGCCGGCTTGGTGGCGGCGGGACTATACCCTAATCCGCTGGAATATGCGGATATTGTGACTACTACCACGCACAAGACCCTAAGAGGGCCAAGGGGCGGCGCCATTCTTACCAATAACGAAGAATATGCAAAGAAAATTAACTCAGCGGTTTTTCCGGGCTTGCAAGGCGGACCTTTGATGCATGTCGTAGCCGCTAAAGCTGTTGCTTTTGGTGAAGCTCTAAAGCCCGAGTTTAAAACCTATGCTGAAAATGTTATCACTAACGCCAAGATCTTAGCACAGACCTTAAAGGAAAGGGGCTTTGACATTGTGTCGGGTGGCACTGATACGCACCTTTTGCTGGTAGATTTGCGATCCAAAGGCCTTACCGGACTTGCTGCTGAGCAAAGCTTGGATAGAGCGCACATTACTTGCAACAAAAACGGCATTCCTTTTGATACCGCTAAACCATCCATCACTTCAGGCATAAGGCTCGGTACGCCAGCAGGCACTACCCGCGGCTTTACGGGCGAGGATTTCCGCGATATCGGCGAAATGATAGCTGACGTTCTGGACGGCCTAGCTTTAGGCAACGACAACAACGAAGTCATAGAAAATGTGGTTAAGGAAAAAGTAATTAAAATGTGCGATGAACATCCTATCTATAAGTACATGTTATAAGGAGTTAAAGTATTATGCGTTGTCCTTTTTGTAATTTTGAAGACACCCAGGTAAAAGACTCGCGACCCAGCGAGGACAACTCGGCCATCAGAAGGCGCAGGATTTGTCCTTCGTGTGGATCACGTTTTACCACTTTTGAAAGGGTGCAGCTTCGCGAACTTACCGTAATCAAGAAAAACGGCTCGCGCTCCGTATTTGATAGGGATAAACTTGCGCGCTCAATCCAAATTGCGGTCAGAAAACGTAATGTTGATCCCGAGAGAGTAGAGCGGATTGTCAGCGGTATTCAGCGCCGCCTTGAATCTTCGGGCGAAACCGAGATACAATCCGTAAGCATAGGTGAAATGGTAATGGAAGCATTGTATGCTTTGGACAGAGTCGCCTATATCCGCTTTGCCTCGGTTTACAAAAACTTCCGCGAAGCAAAAGACTTCGAAGCATTTGTCGGCGGCTTAAACGGCTCAGATATTGAGGACGAAGAACTTGGAGATTAGATAAAATGTTCACAGGCACAATAAAAGATGTAGGCGAAATAAAAAGTATCACCAAAGGCACCGGCGACACGTCAATTGAGATTTTCACGGCATTCGATGCCAACGATATTGAAATCGGCTCGGTTATGTCTTGCAGCGGCGTGGGGCTCACCATTGTTCGCCACGGCATCAGCGGCGGGCGCAGTTGGTTCGCTGTTGATGCTTCCAAAGAAACTTTAAGCGTAACTTCCATCCCCACGTGGACAAAGGGAACTAAAATCAATCTTGAGCATTCCTTGCGCATGGGTGAGGAAATAGGGGGACACATCGTCACCGGACATGTTGACGGAGTTATTGAAGTAACGGATATCAAAACCGAAGGAGATTCTATTGTCTTTACCTTTAAAGCCCCCGAAATGCTTATGCCCTACATTGCCGTAAAAGGGTGCGTTTCCATCGACGGTTTGTCTTTGACGGTTAACGTCGTGCATAAAAATACTTTCAAGGTTAACATTACTCCGCATATGCAAAGGACTACAAACTTCAGCATTATGCACATCGGCTACAAAGCCAACCTTGAGATTGATATTTTGGCCCGCTACATCGCGCGCATTTTTGGTAAGTCCGAGGATGACAAATAGCCATGGCAAGTAAGATTATGATATTGGAACACCGCCTTTACTCGGACATTTCCGATGCCCTGTTAAAGGGAGCGCTTTCCTCTATCTCACAGCAAGGTGTAGAGTGCAGCATTATTCCCGTACCCGAGCTTTACGACTTGCCAGTTGTCATTCGTTACAACCTTCGCTCTATGGAATTAAGAGTGAACGAAAGCCGTTATATGGGCTATGTTTTACTGGGCTGTATGCCTTTTGACGAGAATGCGGCAAAATACGGCTATAAGGACATTATTTGTGATATAGAGCGTCTTAAGCTGAAGTTTTCTATTGCCGTCGGCACCGGCATCATCGATGCTAGGGACAGAGAAACGGCTCTGCGTTTAGCTCTCGATACGGGACGCGATGCCGCCTTAAATTGCTTTAAACTTTTATCCATAAAAAGGAGTTTGGGTCTATGACCTCATCAAGTTTGCAAAAGAAAATAGCCGCCAGATTGGCAGCTGTGCAAGCCCTTTACCTATACAATATGGGCGAAGACACCGCCGATGATATAATCGTTGCCTTTGTTTCGGGAACGCTCGGTGGGGAAGGGCTGGAAGAGAACATAACAACCGGTGAAGAAAAATATGTAAAACTTTCCGAATTTGACGCGCCTATGTTCAAGTCTTTATTTATGTTCGCAGTAAAAAATCAGGATATGATAAAGGACATAATCTTTGCCGCCCTTGACCAAAACCAATGGCCAAAAGATAGACTGGAACAAGTGCTATCGGCCATTTTGGAAGTGGGCATAGGTGAACTTTGCGCAGACACTACCACCGACCGCGCCGTTATCATAAACGAATACATAAATCTCGCCCGCTCCTTTTACGAAAACGGACCGGAAGTAGGATTAACCAACGCTGTAATGGATAAAGCGGCAAAAGCCCTGAAGGCTTAAAACCAAGAACTTAAACTTTAAGCCTTAACTTTCTCGCTGTTGTCTATAACCATAACTTCTTTCATTTGTGTAAGCTTGATTATAAACTTTGAAAGCACATCGAGCTTTTTGGATTTAACCGTTCGTAAAGTGGGTTTTTCCTCAGGGGCTTTCTTTTTAGCAGGAATTACAAAAGGATAGGCGGTTTTGATATCCCTCAGCCACTCCGAATTACCGGTGTTTTTCATCTGAGCAAAGATACTTTTCACATTTTTGTTAAAGTTGCCGAGCTTGCCGATCTGCCGATTAAGCATCAGCATTTTCGGACTGATAAGCACATCATACAAAGCATTGTTCTCAATACCGTGAGCAAGTATATAAGAGGATGCTACGCTTACGATATCAGCATTTTTAGCTTCATAAGCGGTGCTTAAGATGCTGTTACCTTGCGTATCTATAAAGCTGTATGCAGATGAAACAATACGCGCCGAAGCCTGAGCATCATAATACTTGCGTAAAGCTCGCCTGATATTGTTAACTTTTTGAAAAAATGCGGAGGTATCGGCAGTTTGCGCGATTTTACTTAAAGCGCTAAAGCAAAGCCATTCATCAGCCCTGATAGTACCTGTAAATAAAATATCGTCGTCCATTGCCTAAACTCCAAAAAAGAAAACCTTCTCGAAATTATTAACAATAAGTTAACATAAAAAATTGATTCTTTCAATCAATTTGTCTACAAAAAGCAAAAAAAGTAAAAAAGTCCAACATCTTGTGGTATTGATTTTATTAAGACTCAGAATCTAGACTGGGAGAAAAAAGAAAAAACAGACTTATTTAAAAATATCTTTGTTCCAACGCTTGTGAATCCACAACCATTGCTCTGGAGTCGTTTCAATCCAACCTTGGACAATATCGTTTAATTTTTGCGTAAGTTCTTGGATATCTTTATCGCTGTTTTTTGTTTTATTACAATAGATTAAAGGAAATAAAGTAAGTTCGAAATGAGCTCCTTTTGTCCTTATAACTCTGCCCATAAGTATAGGCACATCATACCTTCTGGATAAGATTGCCGGTGCCGGAGTCGTCATAGCTTTTTTGCCGAAAAAGGTCGTTTCAATACCCTCGTTAAGCTTCTGATCAATCAGCAGCCCGACAGTTTCTCCTTTCTTTATGCAGCGAATCATTTTTATAAGCGAGTTTTTATCCTTGGCAATAAGCGAACCTTTTTGCTCATCGACCCGTGCCTGATATATTTTCTCGACATAAGGATTATTGGGACGCCGATACACATTGTTAGCCTTCACACCCAGTTCGCGCATAATCATTGAGGAAAGTTCCCAATTTCCCATGTGAATGGATACACAAACCGCGCCTTTGCCGGATTTTTTAAGCTCATCGATATATTTTTTCCCTTTTATTTTTACACGCTCGGCAATGACTTTAGGCCGCGTCACATGGGGAAACTCGCCAATCACTCTGCCGATATTTTCCCATTCAGCCATAATGATGGCATTGCGTTCTGCCTCGGTTTTATCAGGGAAGGCAAGAGCTAAGTTCATCATCGCTACCTTATGTTCCTTAAGCTTCGGACCTATAAAACGAGCGATTGCCGCTCCCAAAGCCGAGGCTAAATCAATCGGCAGACATCTGACCACAAACATCAAAGGGAAAGCCCCCGCCGCCTGTAAGGTATAAGAAAGCTTGCGCCTGAAATTACTTTTAGGCTTTTTTCTATAAATCTCGTCAATCGTAGCTTTAGACTGTTGCATCACCTAAGAAAGTCCTATAAACGAGATAAAATCTTCTTCATTTTCAAATGTCATTTTTACGGGCAAAACCACAACCTTTTCTCGAAAATCGGGTGCAAGCTTCACCGCGTCTTTTTGCGTTGTTACCATGACCAGCGCCTCATCCTTAGCGATATTTTCCAAATTCGCAACATCTTCATTATTATAAAAGTGATGATCGGGAAAGGCTTTTTGCTCAACCACTTCCGCTCCGATACCTCGCAAAGTATCAAAGAACTTAGAAGGATATCCTATACCCGTAAACGCCAGCACTTTCTTGCCCTTTAAGCTTTTTGCCACGCTCTTGTCGGGTATAAGCCTTGCTCTGAATATAGGCATATCAGGAACTTCAAACTTTATTCTTATCATTATCCCGCTTGTATCGTCACCGACGACAACCGCAGCTTTTGCCCGCTTTAGCCCGAGCGCAAAATCCTCACGCAAAGGTCCAGCGGGGAAAACCTTGCCGTTACCAATGCCGACCCTGCCGTCAAACACAAGTATAGATTTGCTCTTACTAAGTCCGTGGTTTTGAAAACCGTCGTCCATAATAATAATATCCGCGCCTTTTTTCTGAGCAATCTCCGCTCCTCGGGCTCTATCCGTATCAACCACCACGGGGGCAGAGCGCAAAAGCAAGGAAGGTTCATCACCGATTTTCCTCGCCATACTTTCCTCGCAGCCTTCTTTCTGCCCGTCGATATCTGGAAAGAATACCCCCTTTTCCTTGCCTTTGTATCCCCGAGTGAGAAAAAAAGGCTTCATCCCCTTAGCTTTAAAATGCTCTGCCAACCATATTGCCAGCGGCGTTTTGCCCGCTCCTCCAAGCGTAAGATTCCCCGCGCATATCACGGGAATATCAGCATCGTAGGGGATTACTATCTTTGACTTAACCTCGGCAACCTTGGCATACACGGCGGATATGGGCGAAAGCATTTTAACCGCCCGCGCATTTCCCCAAGCGCTTTTAAGCGTCTTTTCGCCCTGTAAAACGAGTTTAGCTTTATATTTTTGCAAAATCTCTTTCATTTTATTTTTGCGACACAATTATATTGATATAAGGCGCAACTTGCGCGAACACTCTGTCCAAAACAGCACCTTCATTTAAAGCAAAGCGTGCCCCGTTGGCAATATATTTTTGCCGCAATTTTTTGTTTTTAAGCAGCTTTTCAAGACTTACCGCCAGCATTTTATCGTCCTTTACCTGAATAATTGCTTTGGCTTTAACGGCGTTTCTTGTCATCTCGGTAAAGTTATGCATAAAGCTGCCTACCACAATAGCGGATTTAAGCCGCGCTGGTTCTAAAAAGTTCTGCCCACCGTGCGGAACGAGCGAACCACCCATGAACACGATATCGCTAAGACGGTAAAAGATGCCCATTTCCCCAATGGTATCGGCGATATAGATATCCGTATCTTTAGCGATTTTCTCATCTTTACTCCTAAGCGCCACTTTAAGTCCTTTTGCTTTTAAGTTTTGAATGATTTCTGCTCCGCGCTTTGGATGCCTCGGCACAATGATAAGCAAAAGGGAAGGGTGTTTTTGCTTCAAAGAGAGGAAAATATCTGCCAGCCTGCTCTCTTCGTCATTATGAGTGCTTGCCGCGGCGAAATTTTCCCTTTTTATAATTTGTTTTTGTAAGTCTGCTAGTTTCTCGGCATCGTAGGGCAGGTCGCCGGCGGCGTATTTGATATTGCCAACCGATAAGGCATTACGAGCTCCAAGCTTTTTAAGTCGTCTTGCATCCTCTTTTGTCTGCCCGAGCGAAAGAGCAAACTTACTTTGTAATTCTGCAATAAAACTCTTTGCCTTCTGCCACTTTGCAAAAGATCTGTCGGATATCCGCCCGTTCACAAGGATTAAAGGCACTTTTGCCTCACTTGCCGACACAATAAGATTAGGCCAAAAGTCGGACTCGAACCACAAAGCTAAATCAGGCTTCCAATGGCTGATGAACTTGTCGGTATACTCTTTGATATCAAGCGGCACATATTGATGAATAACGCCTTTTGGCAGCCTTCCGGCCATAATCTTCGCCGAAGTAACCGTTCCCGAAGTAACCAGCACATTCAATCTAGGATATTCTTCGCGCATTTTGGTGATAAGGGGAAGCATAGACACCGTTTCCCCGACGCTTGCCCCGTGCAGCCATACAAGCCGCCCTTTGGGACGAGGCATAGCCGCTACTCCCAGCCGCTCGTTAAATCTTTGCACATCTTCCTTTCCTTTTCTCTTACGAACACTCACATAGAGCATAATCAAAGGCTTAAGAAGACTTGTAACTTTTTGATAACTGGTAACCTGCATAAAAAATCCTTTAAAGTTAAGGAGGTAATCTAAAGCGATTACAAAAAATAAGCAACTGTTAAGTAGTAAATACGGATTGCTAAAAAGGTATTTTTTTGATACAATCCGCCGCTTAATTTAAAAAGGGGCGCAAAAGAAAATGTCAGGTTTTATCAAAGTTCGCGGAGCAAAGGAACATAACCTCAAGAATATTGATGTAGATATTCCCAAGAATCAGCTTGTCGTCATTACGGGACTTTCCGGCTCGGGCAAATCTTCGCTTGCCTTTGATACTATATACGCCGAAGGGCAAAGGCGCTATGTGGAAAGCCTTTCCGCCTATGCCCGCCAATTCCTAGACTTGATGAAAAAGCCCGATGTTGAGCTGATAGAGGGACTTTCCCCCGCTATTTCCATAGAGCAAAAAACCAGCTCACACAATCCGCGTTCGACCGTAGGCACGGTAACAGAGATTTATGACTATATGCGCCTTTTATGGGCAAGGGTAGGGATTCCCTATTCGCCCGCCACGGGACTTCCTATTGAAAGCCAAACCGTTTCGCAAATGGTGGATAAGCTTATGGCTATGCCTCAAGGAACGAAGCTTCACCTGCTCGCCCCGATTGTAAGAGGCAAGAAAGGCGAGTTTAAATCGCAAATAAAATCTTTGCAAAAAAAAGGCTTCCAAAGGCTTAAAGTTGATGGCAAACTCTATGACATAGAGGACTTTCCCGACCTTTCCAAGACCTTAAAACACGACATATCCGTTATTGTCGACCGCGTCGTAATAAAAGACGGATTAGAGCATCGCCTTGCTGACTCACTTGAAACAGCGCTTAATCTGGCGGACGGGCTGGCGATTGCTGGGGATGTCGAAACCGGCATCGAAACCTTGCTCTCGTCAAAATTCGCCTGCCCCGTGTCCGGCTTTACCATTGACGAAATAGAGCCGCGTCTTTTCTCTTTTAACAACCCTTACGGTGCTTGCCCCGAATGTGATGGCTTGGGCGCAAGGCTTTATGTAGACCCCGAATTGGTAGTTCCTAACCCCGACCTTTCCCTCTCCGAGGGTGCTTTTGCTCCCGCTTTTTTGAACGCCACATCAATGTATGCACAAATGCTTGAAAGTATTTGCTTAAAATACGGTGGCAGCGTCACAACCCCGTGGAAGGATATGCCGCAAAAGACCAAAGATATCATAATGTTCGGCTCAGGTGGCGAGAACATTAAGCTCACCATAAGTAATGGGGAAGGGCGAGAATACACTATAAACCGCCCCTTTGAAGGCGTAATCCCCAACATGGAGCGCCGCTTTTTGGAAACCGACTCGGACTGGTCGCGCTGGGAAATAGGGCGCTTTCAAAGCACCGCACCTTGCGAAACCTGCCACGGTGCAAAATTGCGCCCCGAAGCCCTAGCGGTAAAAGTCGGTGGGCTTAACATATCCGAAGCCTGCGAAAAATCGATAGCTGAGGCACGTGAGTGGTTTGCCTCGCTTGAGCCCACCCTTCGCCCGGAACATCAGGAAATCGCACACCGCATATTGCGCGAAATCGGCGAGAGACTTGGATTTTTGGTAAATGTAGGTTTGGGCTACTTAAGCCTTGGAAGGGCGTCAGCTACCCTTTCCGGTGGGGAAAGCCAGCGCATTCGCCTTGCCTCGCAAATTGGCTCAGGGCTTACCGGCGTTTTGTATGTCTTGGACGAGCCTTCCATAGGCCTGCACCAACGGGATAACGATAAACTTCTAGAAGCGCTGGAACACTTAAAAAGTCTCGACAACTCGGTCATAGTAATCGAGCACGACGAAGACGCAATCCGCCGCGCCGACTATGTCATAGACATGGGACCCGCGGCAGGTTCAAACGGCGGCAAAGTCGTAGCGCAAGGCACACCTGCCGACATCATCGCCGACCCGCAAAGCCCCACTGGTCAGTATTTAAGCGGAGTAAAGCAAATCGCTATACCTAAGCACCGCCGCAAAGGCTCGGGGGAAAAAATCACCATAAAGGGCGCCTGCCTCAACAACCTAAAGCATATAACCGCATCCTTCCCTCTCGGTACGCTGACGCTGGTAACAGGCGTTTCCGGCTCTGGCAAATCCTCACTTGTTTTGGAAACCTTGTTCGCCGCAGCTGACAGAGCTTTAAATAACTCTAAAACCACGGTAGCTGGCAAATACGACAAGATTACCGGCCTTGGTCACATTGATAAGGTCATAGATATAGATCAATCGCCGATAGGCAGAACTCCGCGTTCTAATCCCGCAACCTACACAGGCGTTTTTACCCACATCCGCGAGTGGTTCGCCTCGCTTCCCGAAGCAAAGGAACGCGGCTACACCGCCTCTCGTTTCTCCTTTAATGTCAAAGGCGGAAGGTGCGAAGCTTGCGAAGGCGATGGTGTTAAGAAAATAGAAATGCACTTCATGGCGGATATGTATGTCACCTGCGAAGTTTGCAAAGGCAAACGCTATGAGAGGGAAACGCTTGAAGTAACCTATAAAGGCAAATCCATCGCCGACGTTTTGGATATGACGGTTGACGACGCCTACGACTTTTTCCAAAGCATTCCCAAGATAAAATCCAAGCTGGAGCTTTTACGCAAAGTCGGCCTTGGCTACATAAAGCTGGGACAATCGGCGACTACGCTTTCAGGCGGCGAGGCACAGCGCATAAAGCTTTCCAAGGAACTTTCCAAAGTCGCAACGGGCAGGACGCTTTACATCTTGGACGAGCCGACAACAGGGCTTCACTTTGCCGACATAGCTAAGCTGTTGGAAGTGCTGCAAGCGCTGGTTGACGCAGGCAACACGGTTGTCGTCATAGAGCACAATCTGGATGTTATAAAGACGGCGGACTACATCATCGACATTGGCCCCGAAGGCGGTGATGCGGGGGGCATGATTGTCGCCACAGGTACTCCTGAGCAAGTTGCAAAAGTAAAAGAAAGCCACACCGGCAGATATCTTAAAAAAGTCCTTGAACATAAGGCCTAAGGCAAATATAAAAAAACAACCAAAAACTAATAATTTATGTTGCTTCATCGCCGTAAATATGTAATTCTCCCCGAAGAATTTTTAAATATAGGGAGCGTGTACGGTGAAAGAAGGTTTAGCGGCTAAGGTTTGCGGATTGAGCAGGGACGCAAACACAGCTCCGCAAAGCGGCTCGTTGCTGCTTGAGGCGATAATCGTTTTGGGTATGATAGCGAGCTTTACTCCGCTTCTATATAAACATATAGCCGATCACAGAGCCGACATAGAAAACATCAATCGCGCAAACACTCTTCTTTACCTTCAACAAAAGGCAGAAAATTTCTTAAAAGATCCTGAAAATATCACGGAATTAGTGGATGAATTAGGTCACAATGAACACAAGGAGATTTTTCCTAGCGAGCTTGGTATAGGTGATAACTTCGACGGCAGGTATATCATAGGAATAAGAAGGGAAGACGAGGAAAACCAGCCTATTTTAAAGGCAATGATTATAGACACGGTAAACACTGGTTCTGATGTTCGCGCTGCGAAGGTAGCAGAACTTATCGGCGTTTCTGCGGGTATATACACGGCAGTTGATCCCGACTCGGCGTGGGGAATTAACGGCTTATGGAGTGAGCCGCTTGAAAGATATTTTTCCACGATGGAAGTAATACCGACGGGAGCAGTTGTCGTTACTACCGAATACAACAAAGAGAAATACCGAGTTAGCATCAGCGACATTTTGGTAGATAGCGACCTTGACTTAGGTGAGTTTGACTTAACTGCCGAACAGATAAATGCGATTAACATTGCGGCGGAAAATGGCACAATAGGAGAACTTATCGCCAAAACCAAAATCACCTCGCCAAAATTCGTCGCAACCGGCAACTTCTGCTTTGAAAAGGACGGCGTGGAACAATGCATCGACTCCTGGGAAGGCTTAGGAACGGGCGGCGGAAGTGGCGACGACGGCGAGGCCAGCGACATTCACTTGGTCCAAGAATGCACCGCAGGCATAATGAGCTCGTGCATGAAAGCCTTTGCTCGCGACATAAACACGTCTTGCTCCAAAGTAGATGCAGTCTACAAGGCTGCAGGTGCAACCTCTCCTAACCCGAAAATTTACCGATTGACCTACGGCACGGCCGGCGTTTACGGTGGCGAAGTCCTTACCAAGTGCGAAGGTATAAGCTTTACGGTGAATAACATCAGTACCCCAAGTCTTTCTTCACCCGTTGAAAGAGTAGGTGGTTGGTCATTCGGCATTACAGAACCGGGCTGGTATCAAATCACACTAAAGGGCGAAGCGGGAAATTCAAGCGAAGCATCTCATAACGGCGCAGGCGGAGTTTTAGTGGCAAATGCTCATTACAATGCGGATACTTTCATAACCATTAAAGGTATAAGAGGGGGTAGCTATTCCACATCTTGGGGCGGTGCCGGCGTTGCTTTATGGGACGGCGGTCCTATTACTTCAGATGCTCCGACACTTGTCGCAGGCGGCGGCGGATATGCCGGCGGTGGTGGATACTTTGGGGGAAGGAACACGGGATATCCGGCCTCGGGCGGATCATACCCCGGATACGGTTGGGATGAAAACCAAGGCGTAAGCACAGAATGTTGCTATACAGCTCCTTGCGACAACGGCGCAAGCGGCGGCTGCGCTTACTGGATTTCAGGCACCAGCGGCTACGGTGCGGGCGGCACGGGAACAGATTCAAGCGGTTATTCCTGCCCGACGGGCTATACCTGCGTTGCGGTTACGGGGGGAAGCTCACCCCATGGCTCGGCGGCGGCTTCTACCTATTCCCCGAATTCTTATGGCAACTGGTCCGAAACACATAGCGAGGCTTTAGGATCTGCATCCCTAGTTTTCTGCGGTTTACTGGAAACCGACTGCCCTTCAACTTGCTTATCCAATTCCGATTGCTCCGAAGGGGTTATCTGCAAAAACGCCGTATGCCAGCCAAGACCATGCTCCAGCGATGCCGATTGCGTCAACCCCTTACCCCATTGCAAAAACAATCAATGCTCGTCCCGTGTTGAACCGGGAACCATACTTATGGAAATTGCCAATATCAGCTCTGCTGATTTACCCGACAAAGAAAACCTATTAAAAGCGTATGTCATAAACGACCCCGGTAAATATAAGTTAAGTGTGTATGGAGAAGCTGGTAAGGTAGGAACTGGTAATAGTGGTGGAGGAATCCTAAAAGCCGCTAAATATTTTAATTCCTCGGACATAATAAAAATCAAAGCAATTAGGGGGGAATACGATAGCAAGAATAGCAGTTGGGGTGGTGCCGGCGTTGCTATTTATGAAAATAATGTCGTAAAAATGGTTGCCGGAGGTGGAGCAACTTTTATATCTGCAAACGGTTCTTGGGGTGGTGCTGGTGGAGGATATCTCGGTGATGGCGGAGCCGGTTTAGCCGGAGCTCCAGGTGGAGCTATGTGTATTGTTATTTCACCACAAGTTGGTCCACTAATAGAGTCTTCTGGAGGAAGTGGTTATTGCGCCTCAAGTTATTGTAATGATGAAAATTATTATGAAGCAATTTCGGGGAGTGGTGTTGCTATTCGTTATTGCACTGTTCCAGCCGGTTCAGGTGGTAATGTGGCCAGCAATGCGCTGACGGGTGGTAAGGGCTACGCTTCCATTATGTATTGCGGTCCCTATCCCGACAGCGTCTGCCCGCAGTGATCAAAACCTATTTTATTCCTCATTCCTATTTTCTCATTAGCTTTTCCCCTTTACGCTTTCGGTAGATAGGTATTAGCTATATCCCCCACTATGGGAGGGGTTCATAAACTGCAAACACTCCCCTGCCGCCTTTTTTCTTTTGCTTGTACCTTGGTACTTTTTTCCTTGCAAAAGACCCCGAATGTTGTAGTATTTTTTCTATGTAGAAAATTACCCTTTAACAACAAGTGAGAATTGACATGGCAAGTAGCATAAACAAAGTAATTATCGTAGGAAATCTTGGCCGCGATCCCGAAGTAAGAAACACCGCATCGGGACAAAAAATCGTAACCTTTTCGGTCGCGACTTCCGATATTTGGAAGGATAAATCCGGCGTAAAGCAGGAACGCACCGAATGGCACAGAGTCGTAGTCTTTAGCCCCATCCTTGCCGATTTAGCAGCAAAGTATTTGCGTAAGGGCTCAAAAGTCTATATCGAGGGCTCTTTGCAAACTCGCAAATGGACCGACCAATCCGGTCAGGAAAAGAGCACGACCGAGGTCGTCGTCTCCAGCTACAAGGGCGAGCTTGGGCTTTTGGATACAAGACCCGCGGACGCCGGCGACAGCTCAAGCTCCGGCTCTGCTGAGGCAAGCTCTGCCGAAGGATGGGATTCTGCTCCTGCCGAGCCCGTTCCCGCTGCCGAATTTGACGACGAGATACCGTTTTAATTCGGGCGGCTAAAAAGCCTTTTAACCATAACTATCATGCATAAAAACGAAAAAAGAGTGAAGTAAAGTGACCGAAAATGTAGCTGTAAGTACCGATAATGGAACCATAACCCAAGTTGTCATTGAAGATGAAATGAAGCGCTCTTACCTCGATTACGCAATGAGCGTAATTGTGTCGCGCGCTTTGCCTGATGTCCGCGACGGATTAAAGCCCGTCCATCGCCGCATTTTGTATGCAATGAAGGAAAGCGGTTATGACTATAACAAGCCTTTTCGCAAATCTGCGCGTATCGTCGGTGATGTTATGGGTAAATATCACCCTCACGGTGACTCTTCCATTTACGAAGCTATGGTGCGTATGGCGCAAGACTTTTCCATGCGTCTGCCGCTTATTGCCTCGCAGGGTAACTTTGGCTCCATGGACGGTGACCAACCTGCCGCCATGCGTTACACCGAAGCAAGGCTTGCTCTTTCGGCAAGTTCGCTTTTAGACGATATCGACAGAGATACCGTCAACTTTATGCCTAACTATGATGAAACCACCAAAGAGCCGGAAGTACTGCCGGCTTCCTTCCCAAATGTGCTGGTAAACGGCTCGGGCGGCATTGCCGTCGGTATGGCTACCAACATTCCTCCGCATAACTTAGGCGAGGTGGTGGACGCTTGCGTTGCCTATATCGACAACCCCGATATTACTATTGATGAACTTATCTCCATTGTTCCGGGTCCTGACTTTCCCACCGGCGGCATAATCCTTGGTCACGGGGGTTCGCGCGCGGCGCTTACCACGGGCAGGGGATCTATAGTCATGCGAGCAAAGTGCTCTATTGAGGAGATTAAAAAGGACAAGTTTGCCATCGTCGTTACCGAAATCCCTTACCAAGTGAACAAAGCGGAAATGATAACCAAAATGGCAGAGCTGGTGCGCGAAAAGGTCATCGACGGTATATCAGACTTGCGTGATGAATCCGATAGGCAAGGCGTTCGCGTGGTAATCGAATTAAAGCGCGATGCTCACGCCGAAGTCGTCCTTAACCAGCTTTACAAATACACTCAATTGCAAACTAATTTCCCCGCCAATATGCTCGCGCTGAACGGCGGGCGTCCGATGATTATGAACCTTGCCGATATTATAAAGGCGTTTGTCGCCTTCCGTGAGGAGGTAATCCATCGCCGCACTGTTTACGAACTTACCAAGGCAAGGGACAATGCTCATGTTTTGGTAGGCTTGGCAATCGCCGTTGCTAATTTGGACGAAGTCATTACGCTGATAAGAAAGGCACCCGATCCCGCTACGGCAAAGGAACAATTAATGGCCAAGGCGTGGCCTGCCACCGATGTCGAACCTTTGGTAATTTTGATTGACGAACCCGATCGCAAGGTTGAGAACGGGCATTATCACCTTTCCGAAACTCAAGCCAAGGCAATTTTGGATTTGAAGCTGAACAAGCTGACCGGCTTAGAGCGGGACAAACTCCATAGCGAACTGACCGAGCTTGGGGCAGAGATAAAAGAACATCTTTCTATTCTTGCCTCACGCGAAAAGCTTTACGCCATAATCAGGCAAGAACTGCTGACAACTAAGGAAAAGTTCGCTAATCCCCGTCGCACTGTTATTGAAGATGTTGAATTTGAGCAGGATATTGAAGATCTTATCCCGCGTGAAGACATGGTTGTGACCGTCACTAATACCGGCTACATCAAGCGCGTGCCGCTTTCTACCTATCGCGCTCAGCATCGCGGAGGCAAGGGGCGTTCGGGTATGTCTACAAGACAAGAGGACTTTGTTACCGACCTTTTTGTCGCCAATACGCATACTCCGGTTTTGTTCTTCTCGACCAAGGGCAAGGTCTATAAGCAAAAGGTATATAGGCTTCCCGAGGGCTCTCCGACCTCTATAGGCAAGGCCATGATTAACATTTTGCCGCTGGAGCAGGGCGAGACCATCACCACCGTAATGCGTCTTCCCGACAGCGAGGCCGAATGCGAGAACAAATATGTAATGTTTGCCACGGCAAGCGGCGGAGTTCGCAGGAACAAGCTTTCCGACTTTGTTGATGTTAAATCCAACGGTAAAATTGCCATGAAGCTGGATGAGGGAGATTCCTTAATCGGCGTTGTCATTTGCGACGAAACCCAAGATATCCTTCTTGCCGCCAAAGACGGTAAGTGCATCAGATTCCCCGTTTCGGCAATTCGCGTATTCGCCAGCCGCAATTCCACAGGCGTTCGCGGCGCCAAGCTTGCCAAGGGCGACGAGATAATCTCCATGTCCGTCCTAAAGCACGCTAAAGCAGATATCGAGCTTAGAGACGCATACTTAAAAGAATCCTTGAACCGCAGGCGCATAGCAGGACTTTCCGAAGCCGATGATAAGATTGAAACCGAAAGCAGTTCGATAGCCGTCACCTCTATCAGCGAAGAAGATTTTGCTAAAATGCAGGCAGATGAGGAGTTCCTGCTCACCGTAACCGATGCGGGCTTTGGCAAGCGCTCCTCGGCTTACGAATACCGCATTACTAACCGTGGCGGTTCGGGCGTAACCAACATCGATCTTGCCAAGAAGAAAGGCAGCAAAGTTGTCGCTACTTTCCCTGTAACCGACACCGCTCACATCTTAATGGTAACGGACGCAGGACAGCTTATCCGTATGCCGGTAAAAGATGTCCGTATTGCCGGACGCAATACTATGGGCGTAATAATGTTCCGTATTGCCGATGATGAGAAGGTCGTCTCTGCTATCGCCGTCGAAGATGACGACGACGAAACAGAAGGAGGAGAGAGCGCCTCGCAAGTTAATTCTTTAGATAAAGAAGCACCATCTGAAGCCGCAGAATCAGCCGCACAGCAGCCGCAGAAAGAGGACGCCGAATAATGACTGATGTCGTCGGCGTATATCCCGGAACCTTCGACCCCTTTACTTACGGGCATTTGGATATAGTAAAGAGGGCGCTGAAAGTGGTTGACACCTTGGTCATCGGCGTGGCACAAAACAGCGGAAAACACACGATTTTCTCTAATTCCGAGCGCATTGATATGATAAAGGGCGAACTGGCGAATCAAACCTTTATCGGTGAGAAGAAAGTCATCGTCAAATCCATCCCCAACCTGCTCATCGACTTTGCTCGTGAAGCAGGCGCAAGCGTCATTTTCCGAGGACTTCGCGCCGTATCCGATTTTGACAGAGAGTTCAAGCTATGTGTAATGAACCGCCGCCTTAACGAGGAAATTGAAAGTATTTTTATCATGACGGATGAGCGCTTCCAATTCGTTTCCTCTACCTTTACCAAAGAAATAGCAAGACTCGGCGGGGACATATCTACTTTTGTTTCCCCTGCAATCGCATTAAAGTTACAAGAAAAGTTTAAGGTATAACATCATGAAAACAAAGATTATTTTTGCAATTTTATTAACAATTGGTTTATTTTTAACATTCAATTTACAAGCTGAGGAGAAAAATATCATGGCAGATGAAGTAATATATTTGGATTTAAAGGACGGTAGAGTAACTATTAAGCTTCGTCCCGACCTTGCTCCTAACCATGTGGCAAGAATTAAGGAATTGGTGGGGCAGGGCTTCTATGACGGTCTAAAGTTCCACCGTGTTATTGACGGCTTTATGGCTCAAACCGGCGATCCTAAGGGTAACGGCACCGGCGGCTCGGGCAAATATTTACGTGCCGAGTTCAGCACCGCGAACCACAAAAGAGGCACTGTTTCTATGGCCAGAGCGCAAGACATAAACTCCGCCGATAGCCAGTTCTTTATCTGTCTTGCCGATGCACCTTGGCTCGACAGGCAATACACCATTTGGGGCGAAGTCATTGACGGCATGGAATATGTTGACAACATCAAAAAGGGCGACAGCAGCAAAAACGGCACAGTTACCGACCCTGATGTGATTGTCAAGATGACGCTTGGACAATAAAACAATATAAGCACTACTTGTAAAAAGAGCCTCCTTGGAGAAAAATTCCTAAGGAGGTTCTTTTGTTATGCCTTCCTTTTTCCCTTATATTGCAAAGCCAGCATAGTAATATCATCAAATTGCTCGGCGCCTCCAACGAACTTATCAACATATCCTTTAATCAAGCGCAAAATGTCCATCACCGTCGCCTCATGCTTGATTTTGTTTAAGCTCGCGAGAAGTCTTGCATTAGAAAATAATTCATTCTTGCTGTTTCGCGCCTCGGTTACTCCGTCTGTATACAGATATATAACATCACCCTTAGCCATTTTCAGAGTGTCTTGCTCATACTGCATATCGGACAGACCTCCCAAAACAAACCCTGAAGGCACCTTCATAAAGGCAAACTCTTTACCTCTTTTACGCAAAAGAGGGGGATTATGTCCCGCGTTTACATAAGTAAACTCACCTGTATCAGTATTAAGCACGCCCATAAAAGCGGTTACAAACATTCCCGCGTCATTGTTTTCCGAAAGCCTATTATTAGCTTCCGTAAACACTCTGGCAGGACTGAGCCCCGATTGCGCCAAACCTTTAATCACCGACTTTGCCGTCATCATGAACAAAGCTGCCGGAATCCCTTTACCCGAAACATCCGCCATCACAACGGCTAACTGATTGTTATTTATAAAAAAGAAGTCATAAAAATCCCCGCCGACTTCCTTCGCCGTGTTCATAGTCGCAAATATGTCGAACTCCGTTCTATCGGGGAAAGGCGGAAAAACTGAGGGCAGGGCAGAGTGCTGAATACTTTTGGCAAGCGCCAATTCCTTTTTAATTCTGGCCGCCTCAGCAGCGATAGCCTTTTTAAGTGCCGATACCATAGCATTAATACCTTGGGACAAGGCAGTAAACTCCTTGTTCGTATGCACACTTACTTTTTCATTAAGGTTACCGGCAGTAATTTTGCTAAGAGAAGCATTCACGCGGTAAATACCGTTTATCACCACTCTTTGCACCAACAACGATACCAAAATAAAAATGACGGCAAAGAGCAAAAAGTTAAACAATACGATTTGCGAGGCCATTTCGTTGCGAGTCATATATATTTCATGCTTAGGCATACATCCGACTAAGTCATACCCGGGTATTTTCTCATAAACGCAAATCTTATCTATTCCTGCAACATTAGCGAACAAAACCCCGCTGTTTTCGGTCATAAGATAAGGTGCAATACCATAGTTAAATAAAGGCTTACCAATCCATTCGGTATCGTTAATGCTGACGATAAGACCTTTGCGAGCTATAAGCAGCTTGCCGTTAGTTCCGACACGAAATCCTAAAGCCAGATTTTGTACATCAGCAAGACGCATGGCTTCTCCAAGCCTTTCGGGGCGATAGGCAATTTGCACAAATCCGGGAGCATCTTTTCTTGCAACTCCAGCATATTGCATAATTTTACCGCCATCGTAACCTATGAGCATAGGGTCTTGCACAATCTCAAGCTCTTTATCCTTTAAAAGCGGCAGAAAGGCTTTGGATTGTTCGGAAGTAGCCATATCAAACCCGACATAATCCTTTACTGTAGCGGCCACAATAATGCCATTACCGTCTATGACATCAAGCTCATCAACCCCCAAAGAATTAGCCGTCTTGACCAGCTCATCATAATCAGTAGCTAATTCGGGAGAAAGCTCCAGCATATGAGCGAAACTTTTAGCTTTTACAATTGCATCGGAATCGCTTTCCTTGCGTATTTTCCTGAGATTTTCGTTATTAATATCCAGCTGCTTTTTCAAATCGTTTATCTTTAGTTTTATCAAGGAAACTGCGCTGTTTTGCGCCATTTTAGTCTCCGCAACAAAAGAAACGGTGAAAGTAATGGCAAAAGCCAACAACACAAAGACGAACAACCATATTTGAAAAATCTTGCGCATTTTACTTTTTTATCCCTAAACAATCGCAGCCGAACAGCTAAACGGAAAGTATAAAGGGAAGGGCATACGAACGCAATAAGAGATATTTGTAGGCAAAAGATGTTTTTTAGATGATAGATAAAATAATAAAAATGAATAGAGATAAACTAACTGCAGCACGAATTTAATCTAACTTTTGATTTATGAAAGTCGAATAAAGTCAAACCAAAATTCGCCACTTGCCGAGTAATAATATAAAATCCATTATCCCCAAAGTTATCCACAGCCTGCATTTTTATTAAACAACATCTTGATTTTAAACAATAACAAGAATAGGGGATGCATTTCTCTTCACCTCTATTTGTCGCATAATGTATATTATGTATAGTAAAAGATAAAGACAAAAGAAAAGCAGCTTAAACCATCAAGCTAAAGCCGAAAACTTTATCAAAAAAGAACCGGCAAATCGCCGATACTTTTATTACAATAATGCGTTCTTATGCTGATTACCTTCACTGCATAAAAGATTTAAAGCCTTTAATTATCCGATTTTAATCTCCATACCGTCATAAGCGGGACGGATATTTTCAGGCAGTTTTGCGCATAGTTCATCGTAATCAAGATGATTTCCCATATGCGTTAAAATAATTTTCTCAGGCTTAACAATCTCATACCACTTTAAAACCTGTTCAACGCCGGCGTGCGTAGGATGATAACCATAATCAAGACAACCAACCACCCAAACCTTTACTCCAAAAAGAGTATCAAGCGCCTTTTCATCCAAGGAAACGGCATCTGTAGAGTAGGCAAAATCCCCTATTCTGAAGCCTAAAGTATCCATATACCCATGTCCTTGTAAAAAAGGCCCAATTTCAATCCCTTTAACCGTAAAGGGGCAATAAGGCTTTATTATATTCTTTTCCAAAATCACGTGATATAGCGGTGTCGTCGCCAAGTCAATCGGCTCAAAAGCATACCAAAACCGTTCCTCTATGCTTTTCATCGTAGGTTTATCAGCATAAATGGGAAGCACGGCATTGTTTATCTTGTTAATTTCCCGAAGTTCATTAACACCATCCGTATGATCGGCGTGCAAATGCGTATACACAACCGCATCAATTCTAGACTTACCTCCGGTAAGATCCGCCGCACTTACTTCCATATTCATACGCAGAAGCTGTTCGCGCAAATCAGGACTTGTATCAAAAAGCAATCCAACACCGTCCACATTAGCATATATGGAACTTCTCAGGCGGTTATTCTTAGGATTTTCAGGATTACAAGCACCCCAACCCGAACTTATCATAGGCACTCCTGCTGCTGCACCGCACCCCAAAATCCTGATATTTATTTCCATCACATCACCGCCTTATTAAACAATTTGAAGAAGTTTTTCGTAGTTTGGTTTTCTATTTTCTCAATATCCACGCCCTTAAGCTCGGCCAGTTTTTCCGCCGTATAGCGCACAAAAGCAGGCTCGTTACGCAATCCCCTTTTAGGTGTAGGAGCCAAAAATGGAGCATCGGTTTCAACCAGCAGCCTATCCAAGGGAATGTCCTTTATGGTATTTCTGATTTCATCAGCACTTTTACCGAAAGTAATAATACCGGACACGGATATATAAAACCCTATATCCAAAGCCTTAAAGGCCATTTCCCTGCTTCCCGTAAAACAATGCAAAACTCCGAATAAATCGCCGGATTTTCCTGCCTCATCTTCAAGTATGCGCAAAGTATCTTTCTCCGCCGCTCTTGTATGCACTATCAAAGGCAGCTCCATCTTCTTTGCCACGGCGATATGCACGCGAAACAATTTTTCCTGAGTTTCCAAATCCGCCGCTTCTTCAAACGAAAAGTCCAAACCAGTTTCCCCGACCCCTACGAACTTGGGATGATTAAACACGGCAGCTATATCATCAATATCAAGGTCCTTAATGGTCTTTGCATACTCAGGATGAATACCGAAGCCGGCAAAAACATTGTCATACTTTGCCACCGTTTCCCTAACATCGTTAAGCTCATTAAAATCCGTAGCGATGGAAAGCATAAAACCGACCCCGTTTTTCAAGGCATTTTCGACGACTTCCGTCACACTTTCACCGCCCTCACCCTGCCCTTTAAAATCCGCAAAGTTCAAGTGACAATGACTATCGACTAACATATTCCCAACTCCAAAAACGAATTAACCAGCACCTGTTTTTTATCCAAATACCTTAAAGAGGCTTCGCGGTATAAGTGCTCTGTCTTTTCCCACAGATCAAGCACCCTTTCCACATCGACTTTATTACTGATTTTAAACAAAACTTCGCCGCTTTCCTCCCCTACTCCGCTTCCTGCTTTGACCAAAGCCGCCAAAAAGCCCAGATAAAGCCCTTTAAGTGTTTCATAATACCCTTCGTCCTTATCAGCCTTTTCTGCCAACTTATAAGCTTTTAAGACATTAATCTTAGGAAAATCGTCATAAAGCTCCAAAAACTGAGCAAAAAGATAAGGGGCATTATTTTCTAAAAGCTTAAGTGCCTCACCCACGCTTCCTTTTGCAAACAAAGCAATTACCTTAGCATCGCCATTTGCAAGCTCGTGATTTTTATTTTTGAGCACGGCAATAACATCCTCGTCGGCAAAAGGATAAAAATTGACCTTCCTCACTCGGGATAAAATTGTGGGCAGCAACCTTCTTTCATTATGAGCAATAAGGAAAATCACCGTATTTTTAGGAGGTTCCTCGATAATTTTTAAAGCCGCATTCGCCGCGTTAAGATTCATTTCATCGGCAGCATCAATAATAATGACCTTCCACCCCGTCGCCGAAGAAAGCCTGATAAAGCCGTCAATCGCTCTGATATCATCAACGGTGATTTCCGCACTTTTCTTGCGCTCGGTATCATTATCGTCCACCGCCTTCCCGTCCTTTAATAGCTTAATGATTTCCTTTTTCTCGGTTTCGGTAAGCGAGCGCTCAATATAAAGCAAATCGGGATGAACTTTTTTTCTTACTTGAAGCTTATCCTCTTTGGTTTTGCCAAGTATCATTTCCGCCATATCAAGCGCCACCGAGGCCTTCCCTACCCCTTTCATGCCGGAAAAAAGCCACGTGCCCGCCAGGTTTCCTTTTTCATAAAAGGATAAAAGGCGCTGTTTTATGTCTTTGATATTTTGATTTTCCAGCACTAAAGGAACCTTTGCTCAATGATTTTAACTAACTCTTTATGGATATTTCCCTTTGTATTCAAAGCGTTAACAAGAACGCACCTTCCCGGATTGTCCTTAGCGATTTTAACATACGCTTCTCTTAGCTTTTCGTGAAAAGTCATATCCATCTGCTCAAATCTGGCCTTATTTTCTCCCCTTGCCATTACTCTTTGCATACCCTCATGAACAGGAATATCAAGAATAAAAGTAACATCAGGTACGAACTCTCCCGCCACCATTTTATAAACATCATCAAGCATTTGCGCCGATACGGATTTTTCGCCATAGCCGCACCCTTGATAAGCAGTAGTAGAATCCGCGAACCTGTCCGATATAACCCATTTACCTTCTGCAAGAGCAGGCAATATCTTCTTTTGTAAGTGATTACGCCGAGCCGCCGAGAACAATAAAAGCTCGGTTACGGCATCCCACCTGTCTTTGTTTCCTGATATTAAAAGCTGCCTTATTTCTTCAGCATCGGGCGAGCCCCCCGGCTCTCTGGTCACAACAACTTCAATACCTTTAGAGATAAGAAAATCTGCTAGCATAACTATTTGCGTAGATTTTCCTGCCCCTTCTCCACCTTCAAGAGTGATAAACTTTCCTTTATTTTGCATTTGCATCATAACCAAACCCGAAAATATGTTTAATCCTATAAAACATCTTGCCGAAAAAGCCCATTTCCCGAACATCTTCGGCCGCAACGACTTGCACTTCTCTTGAGGTAACACCTGGTGCCGAGATAACAACCTTGCCCAGCACATCACCCTTTTTCACGGGAGCCTTAACGGGCTGTTCATAATTAAACACGACACCGATTTTATTTTTGCTTGTCTTGGGATAAGTAAGCAGCAAATCATCAGAAGCAACAACTTTAACCGTGTTTTCCTGCCCCATAAACACAGGGACGAAGCCGATTTCCTGCCCTTTGGTGAGTATCTTTGCATTAGTAAACTCGCGTATTCCCCATTCAATCAAGCGTTTAGTTTCATCACCGCGCTCTTTCATTGTCTTAAGCCCGTTAACTACCAAGATTACGCGCCTATTAGTTTCATCCTCGACCGCCGAAGCTGCCAAACCGTAACCTGATGCCTCTGTATGACCGGTTTTTAAGCCGTCAGCCTTGATTTTATCCATAAACAAAAGCGGATTACGGTTTTCCTGCTTAATCTTGTTATAAGTAAAGTATCTTTGCGAAAATATATCATAATACTCAGGGAAATTGCTTATTATGAGCTTTGATAAAGTAGCAATATCGCGAACGGACATTTTGTGATTTTTGCTAGGCCAACCGGTAGCATTTTCAAAGTGAGAATTAGTAAGTCCCAATTCCGCGGCTTTGTTATTCATTTCTATTACGAATTGCTCCTCAGAGCCCGCCAAGTTTTCGGCAACCACGATACAAGCGTCATTACCCGATTGCACAATAATTCCCTTTAGCAAATCGCCTATTTTTACTTTAGCATTAGGAGTAAGGAACATGGTCGAGCCACCGGTATGCACTCCACCCTTTTGCCATGCGTTTTGCGATACATGAAACTCGTCATCAAGAGTAAACACGCCGGCTTTTAACTTTTCCAACAAAATATATATGGTCATGAGCTTGCTCATGGAAGCGGGAGCCATAGGCTTATCGGCATCTTTATTAAGCAATTCCTCACCGGTATCAAAATCTATCATAAAAGCAAACGGAGCTTTTGTGGCAATACCACCACCTGCCGTTAAAGCACAAGGAAAACCAACCGCAATTAGAAACAATAAACTTACTATCTTTTTCATTTTACCACCCTTTTTTAAGGACTACTTCCTCAACAATCCGCGCATCATTATAGCCGAGCGCACGCATTTTATCCAAAGCTTCCAAAGCATCTTTACCGCTGGAGAACGCACCCATTCTGACGCGATAAATATCTGCACCGTTTATCTTGGTCGTAGTGATTTTAGTGTTTCCATACTTGGCAAGAGTATCCGCAAATTTCTCGGCATTCAGCCTGTTGGAAAAAGCCCCAACCTGCACATAAAGTCCCGAACCCGAAGTATCAGCTTCTACCACCTCATCGACAGGCGCCTTATCGGCAGAACCGGACAAAGGTGAAGCCTCAGACGCAAGCAAAGGCGAAGTTTCAGATGCAAGCAAGGGCGAGGATACTACCTTCTCCTCGTGCATTACGGCAACATCTTCCGTTTCATCAAGTACCGTTACAGGCGTTCTGGTAATTGATCGTATAGGTGCAACCTCTTGCTCTGCCTCGGCATCAGCCATATAAGCATCAGCAGGCCTTTGCGGCGCGGTCATAGAGCGAACTGGCTGCTTTCTACGCGGTATCTTACCTTCGCTGGTATAGGCGGTTTGCGCCGAAATATCTCCTGCCAGCATAGCTTCCTTAAGTTCTTTGCTTTCATCGGCAAGAATATCTACACGCACTCTGGTCGTCCCTTTTTCAAGAAAGCCCAGCCTTTCCGCCGCTAGTTTAGACACATCAATAATGCGATTATTAACAAAAGGCCCTCTGTCATTGACTCTCAAGACAACACTTCTACCGTTTTCCAAGTTAGTCACTCTTACAATCGAGGGTAAAGGCAAAGTCCTGTGCGCTGCCGTCATCAAGTGCATATCGTATATTTCCCCGTTAGCGGTCACACCGTTGTGAAAATCGGGACCATACCAAGAAGCCATACCCACTTCGGAATAATCATAATCCTCTTGCGGATAATACCAAGTCCCCATGACCTGATAGGGATTGCCTATTTTATAAACACCGTTCTCCGATGACGTGCTGCCCCACAAAGTATATTGCTTTATTTGCGAACAGGACATAAGCAAAGGCGCTAAAAGCAAAGCAAACAAAAGCATGTAAGCTGTCTTTTTATAATTTTCATACATAGCACTCCCCCGCTAAGAAAATCGTCGTTGAACCTATAGCCGAAAGCATAACAAAAAATCGCTATTCCTCGCAAGCAAAACTCTCACCTTTTTCCTCTAAAAGAGCGACTTTCTTCAAAATCTTGTTAAGGACCTTGCGGGAAGGATACCCGTCAGGAGGCAACTTTTCGGCTTTTTGGAAAGCAATCAAAGCCTTGCGCGTTCTGCTTCCAAAACTGCCGTCAACTTTGTCTTTATAAAAACCTAACTTGCATAAACCTTCCTGCAATTCCTTGATTTTTTTAATAGGAAGCGAAGAAGCCCGCGCCGACTTAAAGTCTATCTTCTCGCCCATAGCAATTCTGTCAGCCAAATATCCCACGGCGATAACATAAAAAAGTGAATGATTCCAAGCATATATGACATCAAAGTTATGATAAGCAAAGAAAGCTAAATCTTCATGCCCCATAGGCAACACCAACTTTGCTTTAATGTTGGACTCGGGGAGTTCTCCACTTTTTATGTTTTTAATTCCCAGTTTCTTCCATTCGGACACCGTCAGCACTTTATCTTCAAGATGTAAATACCAATTAAAATCCTTTGGAACTTTGATGGGCCTACCCCACTTTTCGCCTTTTTTCCATCCCGCAGTTTTTAAGTAATGCGCTGCTGAAGCAAAGGCATCTGGCATACTTCCAACAATATCAATTTTACCGTCTTTGTTATAGTCCAAGGCATGCCGCATATAAGATGAAGGCATAAACTGAAACTGCCCGAACGCTCCCGCCCATGAGGATTTAGTGTTAACGACATCAATCCCGTCACGCTCTTGTATCTTAAGGGCAGTGATAAGCTCACGAGTAAAGAAGTCGGATCTGCGATTATCCATAGCCATGGAAAACAAAGAATTAGCCAGCTTAAACTTAGGCAAATTCATACCGAAATTCGTTTCAAGCCCCCACAGCGCCACCAAATAATGCGGAGAAACATCATATTCTTTTGCCACCTTATTCAAAGTTTTTAAGTGCTGGAAGTAATACTTTCTAGCATTTTTTACTCGCGCTTCAGTCACTAACCTAGCCATATAATTTTCAAAACTAAGCGCAAATTCGGGCTGTTTTCTATCCAGATTTACAACTTTAGGAACATACTTTAACTCATTGAAAACATTATAAATAGTTTCTTGACTCACTCCGGCATCAAGGGCTTTTGCAATAATCTCCTGCCGCTTTTGCTCTATTTTGGCATTCATATCATCATCAGCCTTTCCAGTAACTGATATTGAAAGAAGAACAAAAAGAAAAAGCAAAAGCTTATACATTGACCCCTTTCCTTAATTTATATCTTTAAACAATTCCAAAGCATCAGTAATTTTGGCAATAGAAACCTCCACTTCATCTCTTGCCCTAACCTTACCTTCAATCACGGACTTAGGAGCTTTGGCAGTAAACCCTTCGTTGGCAAGCTGAGCATTGGTCCGCTCGACAAAGCTCTTAAGGTTTAAAAGCTCCTTATTAAGTCTTGCCTTTTCTTTTGCCACATCAATAAGTCCCGCCAAAGGAATAAATACCGTCATACCATCAAAAACCACGGCGACCGCACCATCTTCGGCTTTATCGGTAAAGGAAACATCCTCTACTCTGGCCATTGTTTTAATATTATTCACAAACAAGCCAATTCTGTCTTTTTGTTCTTTTGTCGCATCTTTTACGCGAAGCAAGATTTTAGAACCCGCGGGAATATTCACCTCTGCGCGTGTCGAGCGAATAGCGCTGATTAAATCCACCAGCCAATCCACATGGGAAAAGACCTCGTCATCATCAGCCACCATTACACTAGGCCAAGCTTGTTCCATAAGCATTTGTTTTCTATCGGCAATTTTGCCCCACAGTTCCTCGGTAATAAACGGCATAAAGGGATGCAGTATCTTAAGGATATTATCCAGAACATAGGCCACCGTATTTCGAGTTTCCAACTTTTCGGCTTCGTTATCGCCCGAGAAGATCGTCTTTGCCATTTCCAAATACCAATCGCAGAACTCACCCCAAATGAAGTGATAGACAGTATTACAAGCATCGTTAAACTCGTAATTATCAAGACTTTTTGCAACACTATCCGCTGCTTCGAACAATTCGTTTATCATCCAAGCGTTAATAGGCAGCTTGACTTCATCAGACTTAAAATCAGGATTAGGCTTGCACCCGTTCATCTCGCAAAAGCGCGCCGCATTCCAGATTTTAGTTGCAAAGTTACGATAGGCCTCGCATCGCTCGTCGGATATAAGCACATCGCGCCCGTGTCCGGCTTGAATAAGCAACGCAAAACGAAGCGCATCTGCCCCGTATTTGTTAATCATATCCAAAGGATCAATGCCGTTGTTCTTGGACTTGGACATCTTTTGCCCTTTACCGTCACGCACCAATCCATGGAAAAACACCTGTTTAAAAGGCACTTTTCCGGTCAAATGCGTTCCCGCCATAATCATTCGTGCCACCCAGAAAAAGATAATATCAAAGCCGGTAATAAGCAAACTTGTCGGATAATACCGCTTGAAATAAGCATCATTTTCGTCTGGCCAGCCAAGGGTCGCAAACGGCCACAATTGAGAAGAAAACCAAGTATCAAGCACATCTTCATCACGCCTTAAAGCAACCTTTTTACCATGAAGTTTTTCCGCGGCGGCTAAAGCTTCTTCCTCGGTTTCTTCGCAAAAAACTCCACCTTCGTCATCATACCATACAGGTATCTGATGTCCCCACCACAGCTGCCTTGAAATACACCATGGCTGAATGTTATTCATCCATTCAAAATAAGTAGCTTCCCAATTCTCGGGAATAAACTCTATTTCCTTGGTTTTAACCACCTCCATAGCCTTAACCGCCAGCTTTTTGGCATCAACATACCACTGATCGGTAAGCCACGGCTCAATCACGACATTAGACCTGTCGCCATAAGGAATAGTCATAGGATTATCTTCTTCCTTAACGAACAAACCAAGCTCTTTAATCTTAGCCAAAACCAACGGCCGAGCTTCTAAACAAGCCAGCCCTCTGAACTCTTCCGGAGCATTATCATTTAGTTTAGCATTGTTGTCTAAAATATTGATTAAAGGAAGATTATGTCTTTTCCCAACTTCAAAATCGTTAAAATCGTGAGCAGGAGTAATCTTAACCGCACCAGATCCCTTGGTTGGATCGGCATGTTCATCCGCCACCACGGGAATAGGACGATTAACAATAGGCAGAATCACATTCTTACCGATAAGGTGCTTATACCGCTCATCATCAGCAGATACGGCAACGGCAGTATCTCCGAACATCGTTTCGGGACGAGTAGTTGCAACGGTAATAACTTCGCCCTTTTCGCTTCCTTCTACGGGATAGTTGAAATACCACATCTTACCCAATGTTTCTACTTGATTAACTTCAATATCGGATATAGCGGTTTGCAGCTTAGAATCCCAGTTCACAAGACGTTTATCGCGATAGATAAATCCTTCCTTATACAAAGACACAAAGACCTTTGTAACCACTTTAGAGAGTCCCTCATCCATGGTAAATCTTTGCCTGCTCCAATCCGCAGACACCCCGAGCCGCCTGAGCTGCTCGATAATTTTACCACCGGAAGCGGCTTTCCACTCCCATACTTTTTCCACAAACTTTTCTCTGCCCAAGTCGTGGCGAGAAATCTTTTCCTTTGCAAGCTCACGCTCCACGACCATTTGTGTAGCAATTCCTGCATGATCGGTTCCCGGTTGCCACATCACATCAAAGCCCCGCATCCGCTTATACCGAAGCACCACATCGGGAAGGGAATCATCCAGCGCATGCCCCATATGCAAATTGCCGGTAACATTAGGAGGCGGCATAACCAAAGAAAATGGCGGCTTCTTGCTGTTTACATCACTTTTAAACAGCCCTTTTTCTTCCCACTTTTTATAGATTTCGCCTTCCGTTTCCTGCGGATTGTAATTCTTATCTAGCATAACACACCTGATTTAAGTTTTAATAACGATAACATTTTCCCAGATTTAAAGCCTTTTTGCGGGGGAAAGTCAACCCCATTTTACCTAACAGAAATACCTACTGTTAAAAAAATCACACCAAGGATAAACTGAATATGTCGACTCGATGCGACGGTTAACTTAACTTCTTTTAAAAGGAGATAATCATGGGTTGTGGATGCAAAAAAGACACCAAAAAGAAATAGCTTTTTAAAGTGTTCTTAAACCAAGAAAAAGGAGCCGACTTTACGCTCCTTTTTTTATTCAAACCTTTTGATAATGTTCATAATATTATCTAAATCCTCAGCCTTGGCGACAGTATAAGGCTCACCGATTTTAGCGAACATATCCTTCACAAGCTGCTCTATCTCGCGGCATTCGTCGGGAGATCCGATTCTGTTTGCGGGAGAATAAAACGCTTCGTTAAATTCGAGTAAGATGTTGACTCCCTTACGGAATCTATGCTCGGCGATAATATGCTTTTCCGTAGCAAGTTGCAATTCATGCACAAGCTGCTCATCCTCTTTTCTTACGCTTTCGCTTCTTTTGTATAAGTAGATAAGGTTCAAAAGCAAAGGACAATCCGTGACAATATAATCAACCTTATTCCAAGCCAATTTAATTCGCCGCACCATTTCGGCAAAAATAATATCCTGATTTGCGAGCTCTTTTATTTGCCCCGCCAAAATAAGCTCTGTAGCGAACTCTTGCGCCAGGAAGACAGTTTTTCCCGCCTTTTTAAGCTCCGCTGATACCGCATAAGAAACCGTGGTCTTGCCGCTTGCGGGCGCACCAAACAAATTGATTAGTCTTGTCATATATCCTCTGCCTTTAGAAAAGAAGAAACTTGGTAGCGGAGGAGGGATTTGAACCCCCGACACGCGGATTATGATTCCGCTGCTCTAACCAACTGAGCTACTCCGCCATAAAGGGAAGCTTTTTCTAGCCGCTTTTTTTTCTGCTGTCAATAGGCAAAAGTCTTTAAGCCCGCCTATTTATAACTAATTGCCCTCATATCAAGCAATTCAACATCTTTGCTCAAATAAGTATCCTTCATCTCAAAGTGCTCGGAATACTCGGAAGAAAGGTATTTTTTGTTATCATCGGCGAAAGTCGTAACAACGGTCTTATCAAAACCGATTTCTTCCATAACCTTAATGGCACCCAAAAGATTAGCCCCCGACGATATACCGACGCCAAGGCCCAAGGACTTACCGAGCATTTGCGCCATAATCACGGAATCTTTATCATTTACGGCTATTGCCTCGTCAAACTTAAAGTCCTTTATAATATCGGGAATAAAGCCGTCTCCGATACCGTGAATAAGATGCTGCTCCGAATGCGTCATTTTGCCGGAAAGTAACAAAGACAAATCCGGCTCCAAAGGATATACCTTAACACCTGCAACATTATCTTTAAGATAAGACGCAATCCCGACAAAAGTTCCACCTGTGCCGATACCTGCAACGAAACCATCAGCTTTTTTGCCGAATTTCGCAAGCTGCTCGACTATTTCCGTGGCAGTACCGTTATAATGAGCAAGCACATTATCTTTGTTGGCAAATTGCTTAGTCTGGAAAGCACCGTGCTCCTTTGCATATTGCTCGGTAAGCGGTAACATAACGTCAAGTCCGCCTTCCTCTTGGGATATAAGCCTTATATTTGCACCCATACCCTTGATTAGGTAAACACGCTCTTTAGTCATCCAATCAGGCATAAAGATAGTAACGGGATTGCCGAGAAAAGCACCAATTGCCGAAATGGCAATTCCGGTATTACCACTTGTCCCTTCGCAAATAATATCGCCCTCTTTCAAGACGCCAGCCTCATAAGCCCGACGGATTATCCGCAAAGCCACCCTGTCTTTAATGGAACCGGTATAATTGTAATACTCAAGTTTAGCATAAACCTTCGCGAATTTTCCCTTATATTTCAAAGAGATTTCTGCCATAGGAGTTTTTCCGATAAGATGATCCAAAGTTTCAAATTTTTCTAATGTTTCGCTATTCATAACACTCACCATTATTAGGCGCCAAAAAGGCTTAAAAAAGATTACCTTCCAAAGATTACTTCAAAGAAAAGAGGATTTAAGAGCAACAACAAGCAAACGATAAACGAGAAAATCTGTTGCGGCGTAACTTCTTTACTGCTTTTTCTTGCGTTTTCATATTTTTTAACCTATATTGCCTCGTTGCGAAGTAAACATATAATATAGATTATCGGGCTGCGCAAGCACTTTATTTATAACTTTAAAACAAGAAAGAGAACAAATGTCAGAAGTAATTATAGCGGGACCGGACGGTCGTTTAGAAGGAAGATATCATAAACAAGAAGGCAGGGACGACGCGCCCATAGCTCTTATTCTTCACCCTGAACCTGCCGAAGGCGGAACCATGAACAATAAAGTCGCCTACACTCTATTCCAAAGCTTTGTTGATTTAGGGTTTTCCGTGTTAAGGTTTAACTTCCGCGGCGTGGGAAATTCCCAAGGCACAAGCGATGACGGCACCGGTGAGCTTGCCGATGCCACCGCCGCTCTTGATTGGCTACAAATGGACAACAAAAACACCAAGGTTTGCTGGGTTGCCGGTTATTCCTTCGGCTCTTGGATAGGAATGCAGCTTTTAATGCGCAGACCGGAAATAAATGGCTTTGTATCTTTGGCAATCCCCGCCAACACAAAGGATTTCAGCTTCCTTGCCCCCTGTCCCACTTCAGGTTTAATTATTCACGGCAGTAAAGACACCAAAATACCCGAGGAAGCCGTTGACATTTTAACCGAAAAGCTTTCCCATCAGCGCAATATATCTATAGATTACAGAGTATTCCCCGAAGCAGATCACGATTTTACCGGACACTTAAAGGGAATTCACCAAGCAATTCTTGAACACGTCACCGAAGCCATGAAGAAAAAGCCGAAAAAGATAGGCAAACGCTCTTCTCGTTCGGCTCGTGTGCTTGCTGCCCTTAATGGGGAAAGCTAATCTGCTGTCATAATCATTCGGCAGAAAGTTTTGCAGTATCTTCCATGCCTTTTTCTACCTGTTTGGTAAGCCAGCGATCATAAGTTTGAAGCGCTCCGATATCGTCGCCTATCATCACGACCCTGTCGCGAATATCCCTTGTTACCTGTTCTTCCTCTACCTGCTCTTTAACAAACCAGTTAAGGAATATCTCGGTGGTAATATCGCCCTTTTCTCTCGCCAATCTAACAATATCCAAAATCATATCGGTGACTTCCAGTTCATGATCATATATTTTCTGCCAAACATCAGCGGGACTTCTCCAACTGGCATCAGGATTTTCAAGCGCATAGAAAACCGTCTTTTCGTCTTTATCGGAAATAAAATTACGAATTCGCATAGCGTGAGAATACTCCTCGTGCGCATGATTAAACAACCACGACGCCATACCCGAATAATTTTCATCATCCAGAAACGAAGCTGCGGAAACATACATATATCCGGAAAGTAACTCGGCATTCACTTGAGTATTTAGGGCTTTAAGAACATCTTTATCTATCATTTTTTCTCTCCTTTTTAAACAGGGCCGAAAAAAATGATAAAAGAACAAAATAAAAGGTTAAATCTAGTCTTTAGGATACTTGCCGATAAACTTTTCCAACCAGTGTATATTGTATTTACCCTCGATGAAGTCTTCGGAATCAATAATGCGTTGCTGTAATGATACAGTGTTTTTTACGCCTTCAATGACGAATTCTTCAAGCGAGCGCCGCATACGCATCAGGCAACTTTTCCTTGTTGATCCAAACACTATCAGTTTAGCAATCAAGCTGTCATAATTAGAAGGAATGGTATAACCGGAATACACTGCGGAATCCACTCTTACCCATTGCCCGCCGGGAACATGCCACAAGCCGACCTTGCCGGGAGAAGGAATAAAAGTTTCGGGATCTTCGGCATTGATACGACACTCAATAGCGTGCCCTCTGAAAACAACATCTTCCTGCTTATAAATAAGCGGCTCGCCCGCGGCAATATAGATTTGTTGCGTTACGATATCAATACCGGTAATCATTTCGGTTACAGGATGTTCAACCTGCAATCTTGTATTCATTTCGATAAAGTAGAATTTCCCGTTTTCGTAAAGGAATTCTATCGTCCCGACATTCACATACCCGATTTTGCGAATAGCATCACAAACTAGCTTTCCCATTTTATCCCGAAGCTCGTCGGATATAACGGGAGAAGGCGTTTCCTCAAGTACTTTTTGGTTATTGCGTTGCAAAGAACAATCTCTGTCGCCCAAGTGAATAACATTTCCCTGATTATCCGCAATAACTTGAAACTCAATATGTCTGGGGTTTTCTAAAAACTTCTCAATATAGACCGATCCGTCACCGAAAGCCGCCTCAGCCTCTTTTTTAACCACACCGAAAACTTCAAGCATATCCTGCTTGGAACGCACGACCTTCATACCTTTGCCGCCACCGCCGGACACCGCCTTAATTATGACGGGATAGCCGATACTGTCGGCAATACTTAAAGCTTCATCAACCGTATCTACATCGCCGTCCGATCCCGGAAGTATAGGTATGCCCGCATCTTTCATCACCTTTTTTGCTTCGATTTTGTTGCCCATAAGATGAATCATTTTAGCTTCGGGACCGATAAAGGTCATACCGTGTTCCTTAACCATTTCCGCAAAATCAGCATTTTCGGACAAGAAACCATAACCGGGATGGATAGCATCAGCATCGGTAATCAGTGCCGCACTTATAATCGCCGCCTTGTTAAGATAAGATTCTTTGGCTACCGCAGGACCTATGCAAACAGCCTCATCTGCCATTCGCACATGCATGGCATTAGCGTCGGCAACCGAATGCACGGCAACCGTTTTAATTCCAATTTCCCGACACGCTCTGTGTATTCTAAGAGCTATCTCTCCACGAGTAGCTATAAGGATTTTTTTGAACATAGATAACTATTCCAGTATCAACAAAGGTTCGTCATACTCAACAGGCTGAGAATCCTTGACTAAAATCTGCTTTACAATCCCAGCTCTGGGAGCTCTTACGGCATTAAAGGTCTTCATTGCTTCGATTAAAAACAGCGTCTGCCCTTTCTTAACCGTCTCTCCCTCTCTGATATAAGGAGCAGCATCAGGCTCGGGAGCAACATAAACCACGCCGACCATAGGAGATTTAACTGCCTCTCCCATATCTTTTATAGCAATATCATCCTTGACGGCGGAAGCATTAACCACAACCGAAGGAGGACAAACCGTAGCATTAGAAGAAGCCACACGCACTTTTACCCCTTCGGAATCATATTCAATCTCTGTTAATCCGTTTTCATGCAATAAAGAGGCAAGAGTTTTAATTAAATCCTTATCAATATTTGTTTTTGTCATAAACAATCCTTAAAAAAATAAAACAGAAGGTGGAACGATACAACACTTCAATCCTTTTGCCAACTCACAATATATTTCAAACCCCAATAAAGGAGAGATAATAAAGAAAATCCGCCCCAGACAAAGCTCTTTTTTAAGCCGACAAACTTCAACCGAACACCAAATTACCTATGAACAAAGCAACAAATATACCGATAATGTCAGCAATAACACCTGCCGCCAGTGCGTGCCTGAACTTTGTCACCCCCACCGAACCGAAGTAAAGAGCCAACACATAAAAAGTTGTTTCCGAACTTCCCGTCATAATCGCTGCCAACTTGGTGACATAGGCATTGCCGCCGTTAGCGGTCGCAATCTCGCCCAAAATCCCCAACGCACCCGAGCCCGAAAGCGACCTTACCACCGCTAAGGGGATTAAATCCGCCGGCATACCGATAAGCTCCAGCACCGGCGCAAGCCACTCAGCCATAAGCTCAATCGCTCCGGATGCTCGGAACATACCGACTGCCACCAACATCGCCACTAAATAAGGGATAATCTTGACACCCACAACAAAGCCCTGCTTTGCCCCTTGAGTAAATACTTCATACACGGGAACTTTTTTAACGCTCGCATGCAAAGTGATAGCCAATATCAGCAAAGGAATGGCAGCATACGAAAGGGTAAGAATAATATCCTTAAGCATTCTTACCTCCCTTCTTCTTTTCTAATTTAGCCGGTTCGGGGAACAGTCTTTCCAAGATTTTAACAATAATAATCGCCAGCACCAAAACAATGGAAGTCGTAACAATGCAAGGGGCGATAATCTCAGCAGGATTATCCGAACCTGCCGCCGCCAGCACGGCCATAACCGAAGCGGGAATAAATTGTATTCCCGCCGTATTTATGGCAAGAAAAGTGCACATAGAATCCGACGCTATCGATTTGTCCTTGTTAGGATTAAGCTTTTGTAAAGATTGCATAGCTTTAAGACCAAAAGGAGTTGCCGCATTATTAAGTCCCAAAGCATTTGCGGACACATTCATGGTAATATCGGTTGCCGCCTCACCATCGGGAGGAATATCCGGGAATATCTTCCTAATCACGGGAGCAATCGCCTTGGCAATCAACTTCACCATACCGGACTTTTGCGCTATCCGCATAATGCCGAGCCACAAAGCCATAACACCCATAAGTGCAATAGATATCTGCACCGCCACTCCGGCATAGGATATAGCCGCATCGCCGACCTCCTTAAGCTTTCCTGTAAAGAAAGCCACCACGACCGAAGCCACAATAAAAAACAGCCAAATATAATTTATCATTCTTTACACCTGCCAAGTGCCTTAACTATCACATAACGATGATAAATAAAGCACTAAAGGCCGGCTATTGCAACCGAAAGTATTCTTTCCCCATTTGGCAGCACGGACACTTCCAATCGTCTGGCAGTTCCTCAAAAGGAATATCCCCGTCATATTCATAGCAGCACACCGAGCACACCCACTTCGGTGCTGCATCTTTTCCGGCATCGGCTTTACGCATGGTTCTGCGATACTCGGCATAGGTAAGAGGCTCGCACCCTCTAGCCATCTTTGCCTTTTTAATCTCACACACAAAGATAACGTGATCGCCGATGTCAATCTCATCAACCACTTTAGAGGTAATAACAGCGATACAATCTTTTAGAAGCGGTAACCTCCCTTCCTTATAAAAAGGCGCAATGTTCCACTTGTCAGTATTCTCGCTGCTTTTAAATCCGAATTCGGATATAAGCTCGGTAGGAACATTCTTTGGTAGCACGGATAAAGACAGCTCTCCCGCTTCTTTGACGCATTTTGTAGTGTATATATTACTTTCAAGCGACACCGCTATGCGCATGGGAGAAGCTGATACTTGCATCACCGCATCGGCGATACATCCGACTTCTCGCCCCGTTTTTTTCTCATAACATCCGACGACATACAAACCGAGTGTTATATTAAATAAAGCATTTTCATTAATATCAGACATATTTTCCCCCTTTTTTATTTCGTAATTTGAGGATATAATAAGGAAAAATAAAAATCTATTACAAAAAAGGTATAGGCAATGAGCATTCTTATTAAAGACGTTCTACATAATAATCATATCACCGACGTATTTATTGATAGCAAAAACTTTACGCAAATTGCCCCTGACATAAAAGCGCTGGCTGATATCACCATAAACGGCAAGAACAAGGCCATTCTTCCGGCCTTTTATAATATGCATACTCATGCGGCGATGAACCTGTTCAAAGGCTTAAGCGACGACAAAGAACTGTTCGACTGGCTTCAAAACGACATTTGGCCGCGCGAGGAAAAACTTGATGCCGAGATGATATACCACGGTACCCGCCTTGCCATACTTGAGATGATAAAAAGCGGCACGGTCGGCTTTTTTGATATGTACGGACAGCAAGACGGAATTATCAGAGCTGCTGATGAAATGGGCGTAAGGGCAGGTGTTACGGCCGTTGCGATAGATATGTTTGATCCCGCCGAAACCAAAAGCCATATCGAAAAAATTGAAAATTATTTTTCGGATTTTACAACACCGAGCCCTTCCCGCATATTTAAAGCACTCTCCGCTCATGCCGTCTACACCGTATCTAAAACTTTGTTCAGGTTCGTCACCGAAACCGTTGAAAAATATGACACTTTATTAAACGTTCACGCTTGCGAAACGCAAAAAGAAGTGGACGATTGCTACAAATATAATAATTGCAGCCCGATTGAGTTGCTGGAAAAGCACAGGCTCATCGGACCTAAAACCATACTTGCCCACTCGGTTTTCTTAAGCGATAAAGACATTGACATCATCTTAAAGAACGGTGCGACGGTATGCACGAACCCTGCTTCGAACTTAAAACTTACCTCGGGTATTTTCAGCTTGCAAAAGCTGCTGGATAAAGGGGTAAAGGTGACCCTTGGCACCGACGGCAGCGCCTCAAACAATAGTGTTAACATGATAACCGAAATGAAGTTCTGCAGCCTTTTGGCAAAGATAAAAACCATGGATCCCAAAGCAGGAAAAGCCGAGGACGTGTTCAAGCTGGCAACGGTAAACGGTGCCGAAGCCATGGGCTTTGATACCGGAGTAATCGCCGAAGGCAAACTTGCGGATTGTATTTTGGTTGACTTGAAAAATCCCTTGATGGTGCCAAACTACAACATTATTTCAAATATGGTTTATTCTGCTGATTCCTCGGTAGTCGATACGGTTATCTGTAACGGCAAAGTTCTTATGCAAAACAGACATGTTGACGGCGAAGACGAAATCATCGCCACCGCCAAAGACGTGGCAAAAAAACTGTTATAACCTCGCGAAAAATAAAGCTACCTACCTATTTTTTCCGTACCCGCAGCATTAATAACTGTCCTTTTTTGGAGGCATTCTCCACGGCAGCCTTAACTTCGGCGGCTTTCCTTTCTTGGCGCTTCACGAACTCTGCAATCTTATACTTTATATTAGGATTAAACATATCATCGGGTAAACGCTTGTCATCAGGATTTTTGGCTTTATAGGCAAGTATCTCATCTTCCACATCTTTTCTGCCCGAAGCACGCGCCCCCTTTAGCAAATCAGAAATATCTTTTTCCTGCATAAGATGCTTTCCATTCACTTGCAAATTCAAAAAGTAATCAAGCATTTCTTTGCTATTTTTGATACGCTCATCAGAATAATTTTCAAAAGGTCGCGTAAATTCCTTTGCTACAATTTCCAACAACTTACCGGGATGTAACAATTTGCCGTCTAAATAAAGCTTAATATCACTCTTTAAATATTCTATAGAACCGCTCTTTATCCCCCGATGTATCATATAAGCCCTATCTCGTAAAGAAGCTTGTTTGTTTTCGTCCGAAACTTCTGATTCTTTTAACTCTCTTACTATATCAGCTAAAAACTCCGCCCTTCCCGTAATAATCCGCTGCAATCTCTTATTTTCAGGGAAACGCTTATCTCTTGGATGGGCTTTCTGATATTCTTGGGCAGCATCTTCCACATCTTTTCGACCCGTCACGTGTACCACACGAAGCAGAGTTAAAATAAATCCCCTCTGCATAAGAGGCTTTCCATCCTTTTTCAAATCCAAAAAGAAACTAAGCATCTTTTTGGTTTGTTCTGCATTTTCTAGACTATAATCTCGTTTTGTAAACACTCCTTCAATAATCTGCAAAATTTCACTCGAAGATATTTCACCCGATTTCAACTTTTCTTGAACAAGCCGCTTTAGAGTTTCTGTGGAACCTTTATTTATTACCTCACAAATTTCGCTGTGATCCACCAAAATCTGATAAGATCTGCCTAAAGGCTCTCTGGCATATTGCGGCATGCCTTTAAGTAATGAAAAAGCTTCCCGGGGATCTTTAAAACGGAAAGAAGCCGGAATTTCTTCTTCTGTAAGTCCCTTGTCCTTGTTTGAAATTGGAGCGTCAAGATCAAAGTAATAATAGGTTTCATCATTATAAAGAACTGGTAAAATTTTCTTTATCATTTCACATTCAATATCAGAGAAAGCATCAATATTTTTTCCTTTTGCATGCCTTTCAAGTATAGGAAATACCGCATCATCATACTTCCACTGTGATTTTGGAGACAAGGATTCCAAATAGGCTAAATATGCCACATAACCGCCGAATGAGTACGCTTGAGCTTCTTCCAAATATCCTAGTTGATGATACGCCAAACCATCCTTTCCCCGCATTTTCCTTTTCAAAGAACAAAGTTCTTCCGAGCATTGCTCGGCATGTTTTAACTCATGTGCAAAGGATCTAAGTAAGGATAATTCTGTGGAAGATATTAGTTCAAGTTCTACAAGCTTAATTTTGTTTTTGTCAATAACGTAGCATGCGCCAAAAGGTCTGTTAGTAATAGGCGTGCAATCTATGACCAAAGGTCCGACTTCTCGCTTAGGAAATGAAAGAAACAAAGGCGGCTCGCGGTCATTCAGCTTATACAGCTGTCCCAAAACCTTTTGGATTTTCTGATTTTGTTTGGTAAGTTGATCCTGCGGAAGAGCTAAAAACTCCTTAAGCGTAACGCGGTGTTTTTCTGCGTCTTCCGGTTCATTTGGGAAATAATCAACGAAGACTACGTCCATTGTATTTGCTTTTGCCATCTGCCGATCCTTCCTGAGAGTTGTAATTAGAAGGAATTATAGCCAATATGGTGGGAAAAGTCAACTTTCTTCTCGTCAGAAGCAAGGGAATACCGGCTATCTTTCCTTTATTACCGTAGCAGCGGTAAGAACAAGCATATCCCTACTGAGCTTTATATTTTGAGAAAAACGCTCATCCTCGGGATGTTCTTCTTGATACGCCAGTACCGCCTTTTCCACGTCTTTTCGACCCGAAACGCGTGCGCCTTCCAGCAAATTTGAAATAAACTCCTTATGCATAAGAGGCTTTTCATCCGCTTTAAAATCCAAAAGGAAGTTCAGCATACTCTCACTTCTTGCAATATGCACCTCGGAAACATTCTCGGGAGAACGCGTAAACTCCGTCTCTATAATATCCAAAAACTCGTCAGGAGAAACAGATTCATCTATCATAAGAAATTTCATAGCGTGCCTTTGCAAGGCTTGGGATGCACCTCTTACTATTGCAAAACGAAGCTTGTCCGCCGAAGTCATAGCTTCTCGCGGCATATCTTCAAGCAACAAAAGAGCTTCCTTTGGGTGTTTAAAGTGAAAAGAAGCCGGAATTTCTGCTTCCATAAGCCCAATATCTTCCTCTGAGATTGGCCTAATATCGTCATAGTCGGCACGACAATCTTCAGTTTGATAAAGCAGCGGCAAAACTTCTTTCATCATCTCATATTCAACATCGCGAAAGTCATCAATATGTTGCCCTTTAAAATGCTTTTCAAGAATAGGAAACGCTGACAAATCATGCAGCCATACCAACCCCTTAGGATACGCATTAAGCTGAGATAAATATAATACATAGCTACCGAACGCATATGCTTGAGCTTCATTCAAATACCTCAGTTGATGATAAGCCAAACCATCTTTTTCCTGCATTCTTTTTTGCAATGAATAATGTTCTTCCGATGTTTGCTCCGCATGTTTCAGCTCATGTGCAAGTGTGGAAAGTAAATATAATTCTGTGGCTGCCAATGAATTATCTGCAAGCGCAATCTTGTTTTCATTCGGGTCATAATATGCATACAGATTTTGATAAGCGGCGTGGACACAATTTATTGTCAAAGGACCTGCTTTTCGCTTAGGGAACGAATGAAACAAATGCGGCTTTTTGGCATTAAGCAGATACAGCCGCCCTAATACTTTTTGGATTTTTTGATTTTGTTCGGTAAGTTGCTCCGACTTTAATTTTAAAAAATCTTTAATGGAAATAAGCCTTATATCTTTTCTGCCGGGCAAGACAAACTCAATCCAAATGTCGTCCATTGTATTTGTTTTTATCATTTGCAATTCTTCCAAAATTATAATTAGAGAAAAATATAGCCAATACGGCGAGAAAAGTCAATCCCCTCCTCATCAGGAACACAAAAAAACAGGTAAATAGCATGGTGTAGTGTTTTAAGAATGCCTAAACACACCTTCCCCGGTCTTAGCCTTTTAGCAAAGTAGCAAGCTTGCGTTTCTTAAGCTAGCGGGTATTACGATTATATCTCGATATAAAAACTTCTTGCCCATGCTGCTTGATTATTTTAAGGCTATCTTCCAACGCTTTTCTAACTTTGGGATCTTTTTCTTCAGGTATATTTTCTTGCCAACTTAACTGTTCTTGCAACCATTCCATTACTGTGTAAGAAGCCCCACCCTTTTCTCCGGGATATGCTTTTTGCGCACTGTTGGCATTCGCGCCGGCATCAAGCAAAACCTTAACTGTTCTTGGCATATTTTCCATATTCAAATAGAACATATCCTTATATCTTTCCAGCTGCTCAGGAGTAGGGTTTTCTTCTTTCGCATAAGCATAAGGCGGTCGCCCCACCCAAACCGCTTCAAAAAGAGGCGTTACGCCATTATCATTTGTAGCTTCCAAAGCTGTCTTTAACCTTTCGGAATCTTTGCGCAAAGAATTAAGTAAAAGCTGCAATTTATCAGGAACCTTATTAAATGCAGCCAAATGAACAGGCGTATTATTGCCCATTTCCGGATAAGGAAAATCTGCTCTTGCACCACTAGCAAGCATGTTCCGCAATTGCGATGCAGTTCCATCACGCAAAATGGCTTTTAATATTTTCTGCTTTTCCATTAAATCCATCATAGCCCTCCCCTCTTACAACCGATTTTTAAGCATAATACATTTTAGTATAAAAATCAATATGGTAAAAACAAAAGCTCGCGATAATTTTATAAAAAACAATACGTTAGTAAATCGATTTAGACACAAATTACTGAACATTTTGACCAGTGCAAACTTGCAATGAGCGAGGTAAAAGTGTATTTATAATCTCAACATCCTAAAGTTTTTAAGAGGTAATGATGGGAAAAGTATTGCTTGTTATTGATGTTCAAAAATCCGCTGTTACCAAATCAGAAATAGCACAACATATTGAAAAATTACAATATGAGTATGATGTGGTTTATATTTCAAAGTTCACTAAAAAGGACTCCCCTCTATTAAATCTTTTGAATTGGAAAGGCTACAGTGATGAAACACTTGCTTTTAAGCCAAAAGACAATGCCATTATTTATGGCAAAACCGGTTATTCCTCTTATTTACCAGAAATGAAACAATTTAGCGAAATATATATTTGCGGTTTTGATACTGATGCTTGTGTTTATAAAACCGCGCTAGATTTAGCTGAAAATGGAATTCGTCCCGTTATTTTGAAAGATTATTGTTTCAGTGCCAATCAAGAGCTTCACAACATAGGATTAAGCCTTTTAGAAAGAAACATCGGTGTAAACAACATAAAATAACAAAAAAGCCGCCACACCTACACCCTAGGGGACGACATCTAAAACCTTTGGCTGGGAAAACTGGATTCGAACCAATACTAACGGAGTCAGAGTCCGCTGTTCTACCATTAAACTATTTCCCAACAGTATGGCCTGAGAGCCGATTTTATACTCCAAATTTTTTCCCTTTTCAAGAACAAAAAAGAACCCTTTTCAAATATGCAATATTTATATATAAAGGCTTCCATAAAAAGGATTAAGATGAAACAAGAAAACATACGCAACTTTTCTATTATCGCCCACATTGACCACGGCAAGTCCACCCTTGCCGACAGGTTGATAGAGTACTGCGGCGGCCTTTCCTCGCGTGAGATGAAGGAGCAAATCCTTGACTCTATGGACATTGAAAGGGAACGCGGCATCACCATAAAGGCTCAGACCGTCCGCCTTCATTACAAAGCTGACAACGGAGAAACTTATGAGCTGAACCTGATAGACACTCCGGGACACGTGGACTTTTCTTATGAAGTAAGCCGCTCGCTTTCCGCCTGCGAAGGCTCTTTACTGGTAGTAGATGCAACTCAAGGCGTAGAGGCGCAAACCCTTGCCAACGTCTATAAAGCCATCGAGGTTAATCACGAAATAATTCCTGTTATCAACAAGATAGACCTTCCCGCCGCTGAACCAGACCGCGTAAAGCAACAAATCGAAGAAGTCATAGGCATAGACACATCAAACGCTCTTGAAATATCGGCAAAGACTGGTCTTGGAATAAAGGAAGTGCTGGAGGCTTTGGTAAAATATATTCCTGCGCCTAAAGGAAGCGACACCGCCCCCCTATCCGCCTTGCTTATTGATTCATGGTATGACGCATATCTAGGGGTAGTCATTCTTGTTCGCATAAAGGAAGGCAAGCTTAAAAAAGGTATGCAAATCCGTATGATGGCAAAGGGAGCTAAATACACGGTCGAACGCGTCGGCATATTCACCCCAAAAATGCAAAATGTTGATGAACTGACCACGGGCGAAATCGGCTTCATTACCGCTGCTATAAAGACCATCAAGGACACATCGGTAGGCGACACCATAACCGATGACACTAACCCTACTCCTCACGCTTTAGAAGGATTTAAGCCCAGCATTTCGGTGGTATTTTGCTCTCTTTTCCCTGTCGACAGCAGCTTTTATGAACTGCTGAGGGACTCTCTTGCAAAACTTCAATTAAACGACGCCAGCTTTGTTTACCAACCGGAAAAATCATCCGCTTTGGGGCAAGGCTTCCGTTGTGGCTTTCTGGGACTTTTGCACATGGAGATTATTGAGGAAAGACTCTCGCGCGAGTTTGACCTTGACCTAATCACCACCGCTCCCAGTGTTATCTACAAGATTTATCTAACCAACGGAGAAGTTATAGACCTTCACAATCCGGCAGATATGCCCGACCCCGTTCGCATCCAAAAGATAGAGGAGCCTTGGGTAAAGGCAACCATTCTTGTCCCCGACGAATACTTAGGCGCCATCCTAAAGCTTTGCACCGAGCGCCGCGGGCAACAAATAGACCTGACCTATGTCGGCTCACGCGCCATGGCGGTTTATAAACTTCCGCTCAATGAAATAGTCTTTGACTTTTACGATCGCCTTAAATCCATATCCAGCGGCTACGCCAGCTTTGATTACGAACTTGACGGATATATGGAAAGCGACCTTGTGAAAATTACGATTTTGGTAAACGGAGAAACTGTTGACGCTCTTTCGTTTATGACCCATCGTAGCGGTGCCGAACGCCGCGGCCGCGCCATTTGCGAAAGGCTAAAAGACCTTATCCCCAGACACCAATTTAAAATCCCCATTCAAGCCGCAATCGGTAGCAATGTAATTGCTCGCGAAACTATAAGCGCTTTCAGAAAAGATGTAACTGCAAAGTGTTATGGCGGCGACATCACCAGAAAGCGCAAGCTCCTTGAAAAGCAAAAAGAAGGGAAAAAGCGTATGCGTGCTTTCGGCAAGGTTGAGATTCCGCAATCTGCATTTATCGCAGCTTTAAAAATCGGTGACGACAATTAGCTTCCACGACTTGTTACTATGTTGACGAGCGGACATTATTGTCAGAAATATACACTATGAACAAGATGAACGGACGAATTGTATTACTGATAGCCATTTCAATGTTGGGACCGATGACATTAAATATGTTTCTGCCCGCCCTCCCCATTATGCGTGAAGATTTTCACATCTCCACAAGCGTTACCCAACTTTTCATCAGCTTGGGCATGGTATTTTTCACCATAGGCACAGCAGTTTACGGCTTTATATCAGACCGCTACGGACGCAGACCCACCTTACTCTTAGGGCTTTTGCTCTACACCTCAGGAAATTTGGTATGCGCCTTTGCGTCTAACGTAACGTTTTTTCTCATAGGGCGTTCCATCACCACCTTTGGCGGAGCAGGTGTCGCCACATCAATAAGAACCACTATCAGCGATGTTTATGGCATAAAGAAATCGACAGGCGTTTACTCTTGGATGGCAGTTGCCATGGTTTTTGTGCCGCTGGTAGCCCCGACACTGGGCGGATACATTACAGAAATATCGTCTTGGCACTGGGTATTCATAGTAATGTCCACCTTAGGCTTTTTGGCTCTTATCTCCACTTTCATGCTGATAAAGGAATCTCTTTCTCAAAAAGAGGAAATAAAAGAAAGAGGGACCGAATTATCCAAAGATATAAAAAAGGTAATCCGTAGCAAACAGTGGTGTATATACGCCCTTTTATGCGGCATCATCACCTCAATTTCTTTTGCTTTTACCTCAGGCATGCCATACATAGGACACGACATTTTCGGATTAACTCCCGCGCGCTACGGCACTTGGCTTATTTTGGGAGCGATAGGATACTTCCTTGGCAGCATGGTAAGTGCAAAAATTGCAGAACATAAAACCGTAGCCTTTATGACCACATTAGGCGCGAGCATATCCTTAACATTTTCGCTTTTACTAGTTGCATCATATTACTTTAACTTTATGTCGCTTTTAAGCATATTTACTACCATAAGCTTTGTGAACTTTGGCGCAGGGCTGGTAGTCCCTTCGGCAATGTCGGCAGCCATAAATATCAAAGGCGCACCAAGAGGTGCCGCAACATCCATGCAAGGACTAATCCACACGGCCATTCCTATATTCGGCGTTCAATTTGTAGGTTACGCCTACGACAAAACAGTAGTACCACTTTTTATGACGATATTACTTTTTGCCTTTTTAAGTTTCGTAATTGCCCTAATAGGCAGGCGTCTTAATCTTTGATCTGCTGCCACCGGCAACCGCGGGTGACACGGTAAAGAACACCTGAGTATTAGATGCATCACCATCAAGCTGAATCGTCGCCACCCTCTCCCCTTGCGAGAAAGTTAAAACGCTGGCCTTAGAGCGCACCACGGTAACCTCTGTCCACCCGAACTTTGGCATTTCCGCCAGATAAAAATCGAAAAGAGAACCTTGAGAATATGGCGCAGATATCACAAGACGTCCCATCCATTGATTCTGCCCACCGAAAACCAAAGTCTTTGCCAAATCCATTTGCGCGTTCTCCGGAACAGGAATATCCGCAAACTGCGCAAAATTGGGAGGAATAGGCTTTTCCTGTCCGGTAGCCTTATCAACATTTCTTGAAGATGACATCAACGGTTCATTACTGCTAAAAGGATTACTCCCCGTGCAAGCCGAGGTCATGGTGAAAGCACCTGCGAGCAACAATAAAACTGACTTTTTCATATTTCCATCCTTGCAAAAAATAAAAGTTATGTCTAACCTACCTTTATGAGAAAACCACATATTATTGTCCTTGGCAACGAAAAAGGTGGCACTGGTAAATCAACGCTGGCCATGCATATTATTACTTATTTGTTAAAAGAAGGTAAAAAGGTCGCCAGCTTAGACTTAGACGGCCGCCAAGGCACTCTTACCAACTACATCAAAAATCGCAAAGAATACGCCAGACTGCACCACATAAACCTTTCCCAACCAGAGCACATCTCGGTTTACGCAAATCCTTCCGCGGTCCCTGCAATTATAAAGCAGGAATTGGACTCGCTCGACAATCTTATAAATGAATTAAAAGAGCAAAGTGATTACATCGTCATCGACACAGCCGGATCGGATAATTACCTTATGCGAGCGGGACACTCTTACGCAGATACACTTATCACGCCTATAAATGAAAGCCTGATTGATTTAGATGTCATAGGCAAAGTTAATCCCAAAACCATAAAGATTGAAAGCTTGAGCCCGTATGCGGAAACGGTTTGGATGGCTCGCCAAAAGCGCGCATTAAATCGCCAGCCGCCGCTTAACTGGTTTGTCCTGCGCAACCGTCTTATGTATATACCCAACAACAACCGCAAATTGCTTGATAAGCTCATAGAAGAATTGGCTAAAAGGGTCAGCTTCACGCCTCTTGCCGGACTTGGCGAACGCGTTATCTATAAAGAGCTGTTTTTAAAAGGCCTCACCATACTGGATTTACGAGATAACGGCATTGATATCAAGCTGGGCATTTCTCACATCGCCGCTAAGCGCGAGATTGAAAACCTTATGGAGGCCGTAACAAAATGATATACGCCCTGCTCTGCGGATTGCTGCTGCTAATCATATTCCTTTTGTTTAAAAGCACGGACTTTGAAGCAAAATCAGGTCTAAAGTCTAAACCCAAGAAAAAAAATAAATTGGAAAGAAAAAAGAGCATTAAAACCGCGCTGGTTATCCTTGCCATAGGCATTCTTGTTGCCCTTATGGCCACTGGCAAAATCTCTGCCGTTGCCGCGGCTTTGGGAACATTGTTAATCCTTGCCGCCCGCCTTTTACAAGTGTGGATTTTATACCTTAATGTAAAGGATAAAGGACGCCCGTCCTCACCTTCCCGCCAAGCCAAAATGACTAAAGCGGAAGCCTATCAAATCTTGGGGCTGAAACCGAATTCATCTCAAGAGGAAATACGCAAAGCTTATAAGGACCTGATGACCAAAATCCACCCCGACCACGGAGGCAATGACTACTTGGCCGCCCGCCTTAATGAGGCAAAAGATATCTTGCTTAAATAGCGCCGTTGTATTAAGAATTATATCCCAAAAAGGAGAGTATCATGAATATAGTTGTCATCGGAACCGGTTATGTTGGACTGGTAAGCGGAACCTGTTTTGCAGAGCTTGGCTTTAATGTTACCTGCGTTGATAAAGTAGCTGAAAAAATCACAAAGCTGCAGCAGGGAATTATCCCCATATATGAGCCTACACTTGACGATATGGTCAAAAGGAATACCAAGGCCGGCAGACTTTTCTTTTCCTGCGATTTAAAGGACGCCTTGAAAAAGTCCGATGTAGTTTTCATCGCCGTTGGCACTCCCACAAAGAAAGAGGACGGTTGCGCCGACTTACAATATGTCTACGCCTGCGCAAAGGAAATCGCCCTAAGCATCGACGACAAATACCGCCTTATAGTCGTAAAGTCCACCGTTCCCGTCGGCACGGGTCGCAAAGTTGCCCAAATCATCAAAGTCAATAACGAAAAGGCAAACTTTGATATGGCTTCAAACCCCGAGTTTTTAAGGGAAGGATCGGCAATCGGCGACTTTATGCACCCCGACCGCGTAATCATCGGCACCGATACCGAAAAGGCCAAAAAAATTATGGCTAAGCTGTATGAGCCCCTAGCCAAAGATAATGTGCCGCTATTGTTCACCGAAATAGAAACATCCGAACTTATCAAATACGCCTCAAACGCTTTTCTGGCGATGAAAATCACCTTTATTAACGAGATATCTGACCTTTGCGAAAAGTGCGGAGCAAACATCCGCGATGTATCCAAAGGCATAGGTCTTGACTCACGCATTGGATCAAAGTTCTTGCAAGCAGGCCCCGGCTACGGCGGCTCTTGCTTCCCAAAGGATACTTTGGCACTTATCCAAATCGGCAAGGAATATTCGTCGCCCATGCGCTCAATTGAAACGATTGTCTCCGTAAATGAACAACGCAAAAAGAACATGGCATACCGTGTTATTGACGCTTTTAGCGGTGATATCAAAGACAAGAACATAGCCGTACTTGGCGTTACTTTCAAACCCAACACCGACGACATGCGCGAAGCCCCTGCTTTGGACATTTTGCCCATACTGACCAAAGCCGGCGCAAAATTAAAAGTCTATGATCCCAAAGGCATGAACGAAGCCGCTAAACTTTTAAAAGATGTTGAATGGGTACCTTCATCGGACGACGCGTTAAAAGACGCTGATGCTTTGGTTATATTAACAGAGTGGGACGAGTTTTATAAACTCACTCCCGAGATTTTAAAAAAGCTCATGAAAGGCAAAATCATCGTAGATCTGCGCAATGTTATGGACTTCAAGGTAATGAAAGACGAAGGTTTTACATATTCTTGCATAGGTCACTAACCCAAAAGGAAAGAAGGGAAAAAAAATGCTTATAGACATAGTCAAGACTACTCCTTTCACGGACCAACGCCCCGGCACTTCGGGACTTCGCAAGAAAGTAGGTGTATTTCAAGAGCCACATTATCTTGAAAACTATATCGCCGGCATTTTTCTAACTTTGGGAGAAAAGGCAGTTAAAGACAAAACGCTTGTCCTTGGCGGCGATGGCAGATACTTTAACCGCGAAGCAATACAAATCATTATCAAAATGGCATTAGCCTACGGCTTCGGCAGGATTATGGTGGCAAAGGATGGCATTCTATCCACTCCCGCCACATCTTGCGTTATCAGAAAACATGGGGCATTAGGTGGCATAATCTTGTCCGCAAGCCATAATCCCGGCGGCAAAGATGGCGATTTTGGCGTAAAATATAATATCTCCAATGGCGGTCCTGCTCCCGAAAAAATCACGGAAAGCATATTCGCCGTCACTAAAACCATTACCGAGTATAAAATAGCAAATCTCCCTGATTTTCCCACTGACGAAATAAAAACCTTTGTTCTTGAAAGCGGACAAGAAGTAGCGATATTCGACGGAGTATCCGACTATGTAGAACTTATGAAAGAGTTGTTTGATTTCAATCTGTTAAAGCAAGCAATTAAATCAGGACTTAAACTTAAATATGATGCTTTACATGCCGTCACGGGACCCTATGCCAAGCGCATTTTTGAAGGTGAACTAAGTGCACCCGAGGGATCAGTAATCAACGCCGATCCCCTGCCCGATTTTGGCGGTGGTCACCCCGACCCCAACCTTACATACGCAAAAGAACTGGTTGCCATTATGAACGGTAAAGACGCTCCCGACCTTGGGGCAGCCTCAGACGGCGATGGCGATCGCAATATGGTGCTTGGTAAGAACTTCTTTGTCAGCCCCAGCGACAGTTTAGCGGTTATAACGGCAAACTATAGTGTTGCAAAAGCCTACAAGGATGGCCTGTTTGGCATCGCCCGCTCTATGCCTACCAGCCTTGCCGTTGATAAAGTCGCTGAAAAAATGGGCTTAAATGTTTACGAAACCCCCACCGGCTGGAAGTTCTTCGGCAACCTTATGGACGCAAACAAAGTTACCATTTGCGGCGAGGAAAGTTTCGGCACCGGTTCAAACCATGTCCGTGAAAAGGACGGTATTTGGGCAATTCTATTCTGGCTTAACATTCTGGCAAGCACCAAAAAGTCCGTCGCCGAAATAGTAAAAGATCATTGGGCAAAGTTCGGACGCAATTATTATTCAAGGCACGACTACGAAGCCGTCGACACTTCTGTCGCCAATACCATAATGGAGAACCTTCGCAAGCAACTTGCTGATTTGAAAGGACAAACCTTCGGCGATTACCAAGTAGCCCTTGCAGATGATTTCTCCTACACCGATCCCATAGACGGCTCTGTATCGGAGCATCAAGGCATCCGTATCATTTTCACCAACGGCTCGCGCATAGTTTACCGCATATCAGGTACCGGTACGGTCGGCGCTACCATAAGGATTTATCTTGAAAAATACGAACAAGACATAAACAAACAAGACCTTGAAGTCCAATCAGTCCTTCAAAGTCTTGCAAAAATAGCCGTAGAACTATCGCAAATATCCAAGCTTTCCGGCAAAGAAAAGCCCGATATCGTCGTCTGATATAATCAATCGAACAAGCTTTTCAAAGTATCGACAATACCGCTGCCGCCCTTAAGCAAAGCCTTTGCTCCGTCGCTGGCAACAACAGCCATTGCACTTGACGAGAACGCCGCCATAGCCTGAGCAACCACATCGGCAATAGCCGCACCTTTATCTTCTGACCCGATATTTTTAAGCGTCAAAGTAGGAATATCCAAAGTAACATCGGCCGCCTGTTTAGTTAATCCCGCTCCGATAGCAACCTTACCGTTGGTAAAGGTGAACTCCTTCACAAAAACTTTCTTGGACGCAGCTGTATCCTCAGACTCTGACTTAGCCTTATCGGCTTTAGCCGCTTTTTTCTTAGATTCTCCCAAGAACGAATTGATATTATTCATCAAAACCGAAATATTCGACGAACTGCCTTTTAATTCATAAAAGAACTCTGCCCCATCGACTTCAATTTTGTTAATCACGACGACATCCTTCATTAAAGTTGACATCTGCACGTCAACATCAACCTTATCAAGCACAAACACCGAAGCATCGGAAAATCCTTTCGGATTAGCAATATCAACCCCGCTTACGGTAAAATTGCCATTAAACAAGCCAAGCCCGACAGAATCGACAGACACTTTTGTCTTAGTAACCTGAGGAGCTACATTATTGATAGCGGTTTTTACAATTTCATCCAAAAATAACACGGTGCCACCGACGGCCAAAATAATAACCGCCAACACCGCATAAATTATTTTCCTTTTCCTTGTCATTTTATCCAGCCTTTCCTATACAAAACATCACAACATACCGTTTACTTTAAACGAGAAGTATCCTCTGGTCGATACTATAATATGATCAATAAGCTTAATATCCATAAAAGACAACCCATCTTTTAGTGTCTTAGTCATAACCTTATCTTCTATGGAAGGCTTGCAATCGCAAGAGGGGTGATTGTGCGCTATCACAACACCGGCAGCACCGATATACATGGCTTTTTTCACGACTTCCTGAGGATAAAAATTGACCTGAGAAAGCGCACCCTTGCTTTGTATTTCGTCGGCAATAATACAATTCTTGGCGTCAAGATAAATAACTCTGACATTTTCCTCGGTATTATAAGCCAGTGAAGCCCGACAATAATCAAGCAACTTATCCCAAGAACTGATAACAGACCTTTTTGTCAAATCTACTTTAAGCATTCTGACCGCAGTTATGCCCACAATCTTGATAACGGCGGCAGTAGTTTCTTTCACCCCGGACACTTCCATCAAACTTTCAACACTTGCATTAACCACACTGGCAAGTGTCTTGTACTTATTAAGTAAACTCTTAGCGATAGGCTTTACATCCTTTCTGGGAATAGCCACGGTAAGAAGATATTCAAGTAGCTCATAATCAAGCAGTGTATCGGTATTTCCGCTTAATATCTTATCTCTCAGGCGCTCCCTATGCCCTTGTTTATCATTATCAGTGGCGCAAACATTCTTAGCCATTTTTTCTCACAACACATAAGGAGGCTTGTGATATCCCTTAGGAGACAAGGTGAATATCTCCGCTCCGTTTTTGGTTATGCCGATGGTATGTTCAAATTGAGCCGAAAGCGACCTGTCCTTAGTCACGGCAGTCCAGCCGTTACTTAATATCTTAGCTTGATATCCGCCGATATTTATCATCGGCTCAATTGTAAATATCATACCTTTTTTAAGCACCAAACCTTGTCCTTTTTTACCATAGTGCAGCACGTTCGGCTCGGCATGGAAAGTGCGCCCTACTCCATGTCCGCAAAAATCTCTTACCACGGAATACCTTTGCGCCTCGGCATATTTTTGAATAGCATAGCCGATATCACCTAAAGTATTGCCCGGCTTAGCTTCCTCTATTCCCAGCATCATAGCTTCATAAGTAGTAGCAACCAGCCTTTTTGCCTTAATAGGAACATTACCGATTTCATACATACGGCTGGTATCGCCATACCATCCGTCAAGAATCACCGTCACATCAACATTAACGATATCGCCGTTTTCAAGCCTTTTCTCTCCCGGAATACCGTGGCAAATAACATGATTAACCGAGATACAAGAACTTTTAGGATAACCTCTATACCCTAAAGTAGCAGGCACTGCATTATTAGCGATAATAAAATCGTGGATAAGGTCGTCCAAATCCTCGGTTTTGGCTCCCGCCACCATATAAGGAGTAATATAGTCCAACACCTCTGCCGCTAATTTCCCGGCCTTGCGCATAGAGGCAAAATCATCTTCGGAATAAATAACTACATCTTCGCTCATCAGTTTATTCCCAAGCTCCTGTTCCGCGATTAAGCCTTAATATCTCGGACATAATCACGCGCTTACCGCTGGACATATTAAGCACATCAAGACTAAAGACCAGTTCTCTGTAATCGTAGGTAACATTTACCGGCTTCGCATTTAAAGCAAACGATGCGGTAAGCTCAAAATCATAAGGTTTTTCCTTATCGGTACTTACTATAACTCTATCCATACGCTCTAAGCGCTTTTCGATTTGCGCTCTGACAACTCCGGCATTTATATTTGTAAAATCAACTTCCGAAGAAACTTCTCCCACATAGATAACGGGCTTTTTCCCCGTATCCTCTTTTGTGAACATAGGCGCTAAGAACTGCGTAAGCGTTCGCTCTACCATCAAAGAAATATCTCTGACCGAGGGCTGCTGTTCTTCGTCCATAGGAACTATGGCAGGATTGCCGGCACACCCGACAACCGCCACGAGCATCAACATAGCCGCATATCTTACTAATTTACTCATCTTTATACTCTCCTAATTAACTATTCTTCAAAAACGAACCGCTCCACATCTTCGGAGGCATCGGGAGCTTTTGTCGTAGCATAACCCGTAACTCTAAAACCAAAGGGATTTTTCATCTGTTCTTCCTTGGTTTGCCCTTGTATATTTGAAACAGCTCTTACCGTAGCATACCAAGATTGCTCCCTGGGCTCATCCCTATCGTTATAAGTATCGATAGTTTCATACCTTACACGCCAAGTTACATTGCTCAGCTTTTTAACCCACAAGATTTTAATTTCTCTGGACATTTCATATTTTTTAACATCACCCAAGAACCTTTGCTGCTCTGCCCTGTTAGCCGCGGAAACAGCCGCACTTGACATAACATCAAGCAAATTTCCCGGGCGCAAAGACCTGGTCATTGCATCAATATCCGGAACAATCGTATTGCGCATTTTGACATAATCGGCAACCAGCTTTTCCATAATAAAGTCCATAGCTTCGACATTGGCAGTAAATCGCCCGATAGGTTCAATGTCACTATCATATTTATTAAGCACCATAAATCGCGGTGTCATATTTACCTGTGGAGGCAAAAGATAAAGAATAGACGACAGTATCATAGTCGCGCACATGCTGATAACCGAAGCGATAGTCATAATTCTGGCGGTATGTAGATAGCGCCTTTCGGGCATTGCGGGAACATGCACCTTTGCCGGATAAGCCCCGAGCACATCGTTAGACCGCCCTTCGGTCAAGTTTAAAATCAGTCTTAAAAACCTGGATGTACCGCTCATTAACGACCTCTGCTCTTTCCTTTTTTGGCTTTGGACTTTACCTTGCCATGCTTAATGTGCCTGATATTAAACCACGAAAAAATAAAAATCACCAAGATATTTAATACGATTAAAGGGATTAAAGCGCTTTGCAATAATTCATCAAAATTAACTTTTGAGATTTTATCCAAAGTCAAATCGCTGATATCTCTGCTACCTAAAGAGTTTTTTCTGCTCCAATTAAAGGTTTTTCCCGCCTTTATATGATTGTAAACCTGCGCCAATTCATATAAAGCCCTTTCATCACCCTCACCGCTTTTCCTTAATATCCACATATTATCGGCTTTCTGCTCGGCATCACCGCCGGACTTTAAACTTTTATCATCGACATAGCCGGTTTTAAAAATTGCCTTGGGAATACCCGCCTTAGCTGCCTTTATGTAGTATTTTGCGGCTTTTTCACCGTCCGCCCCTTCAAAAGTTTCATCTTCGTATATCTCGGCAAGTTTAAGTGCCGCATAGGCAGAACCGCCATTCGCCGCCTTTTCAAGCAAAGCCAGCGCCCGCTTTATATCTTTTTTCACAAAGACTCCGTTTGCATAATACTCGCCAAGCAAGTATTGGAAGAAAGGCTTTCCGGCATCCGCGACCTTAGTATAGATTGCAATTGCTCTATCCTTGTCCTGCTCGGTTCCGATGCCTTCAATATACATACGCCCGAGCATAAACACACCGCCGAGGTTCCCCTTCTCTGCTGCTTTTGCAAAGGAATTAAAAGCGCTATTATCGTCTAAAGGTATTCCGCGCCCGTAAAGATACATGACTCCAAGCTCAAAATCCGCTCGAGCATCACCCTCGTCGGCAGCTTTTTGAAAAGCGGTAAAAGCCTTAGCAAAATCGCCTTTATCATAGTATTGCGAGGCGACACTATAATAATCGCTATCTTTAGCATTGCTTACGGAAGATAAGCAGTTCACCAGCGCAAAGCCAAAAGCTACAATCCCAAAAAAACTTTTAAACAATTTCATCATCATACCACCCAAGCCACAAACATACTAATTCGTATATATCTCATCGCCGACTTCTTTTCCAGCATTAAATCAAACCGATTGCTGCTTTAATCGCCTTATCCACACCTTCAAAAACTTCGCTCACGTTTTGCGCCAACATATAGCAAGGAGTGGTAACAATCTTATTTACCCTATCCACGGTAATCTCGGTAGCACCTTTATTTTCGGCAGTTCCACCCATTGCAGCGATAGCCTCACCCACCGCTTTATCATTACCGACAGTAACAACGCTTCCCTTAAGCACCCTTGTAACAAGCACCGGAGCTATACACAAAGCGACAATAGGCTTACCGAGTTTATGCGTTTTCACTATGGCTTTTTCAACATCAAGATTAACCTCGCAATCCACGCCTTGATAAGCAAAGGAGCAAAGGTTTTTAATCGCCCCTGCCCCGCCTGGAAAAACCAAAACATCAAAATCGGCAGGATTATACTCTTTAAGATCCTTTATGTTACCTCGGGCAATTCTTGCCGCCTCAAGTATAACCCTACGCTTTGCACCTGTAGGAGCGCCCGTAAGATAATTAATCTCATCAAAAGCGATATCCGGAGCAAAACATTGATACTCTCCGCCTGCATTGCTTATAGCCACCAAAGCCGCCATAGACTCGTGTATTTCGCTTCCGTCCTTCATTCCCACACCCGAAAGCACAACGGCAAAAGCAAGTTTTCCTGACATACCGACCTCCCTAAAACATTTTTCTTTACTTTAAGGTTAAAGCATACTAATCAAAACTCAAACAAAAAAACAGTAAAAGGACTAGAAAAAATGACAGCAGAAATAACCTGCCTTGCAAACGGCATTCGTGTTGTAACGGATACGATGAAAGATGTTGAAACCGTGTCTTTAGGTATGTGGGTAGATACGGGCTCACGCAGCGAAACCAAAGACCTGAACGGCATTTCGCATGTTATAGAGCATATGTTGAGCAAAGGAACAAAGTCCCGTACCGCCAAGCAAATATCCGAAGAGATTGAAAACATCGGCGGCATTATGAACGCATACACCTCTCACGAAGAAACCGCCTATTATGTAAAAGTGTTAAAAGACGATGTAGAGCTTGCCACCGATATTACCGCCGACCTTCTTTTAAATCCCACATTTATATCCGAGGAGTTGGAAAAAGAAAAAGGTGTAATAATCCAAGAGATAGGTATGCACTATGATGACCCCGAAGATCACGCATTTAACCTTCTTCAGCAACAAGCCTTTAAGGATCAAGCCATAGGCTGGCCCGTCATAGGCTCCGCCGAAAACATCAAAAGCTTCACAAGCAAATCGCTTAAAGAATACATGGATAAACAATACTTTGGCTCTCGCATGGTATTTTCCGCCGCCGGTAACATCTCCCACGAGAAGAGCGTCGAACTTATAGAAAAGTACTTCGGCTCTGTACCTAAAGACGGCAAGCCCTTCCCCACAAATCCCGCCAAATATATCGGCGGAGAAATAAAGCAGGCACGCCCTATTGAACAGGCGCAAATTATTTTAGGCTTCGAAGGCTTGGGCAGTAAATCCGACGATTACTTTGTTTTAAGCGTGCTTAATACCATCTTGGGAGGGGGACTTTCTTCTCGTCTTCATCAAGAAATAAGGGAAAAGCGTGGCTTGGTTTACTACACCTGCTCATTTAACTACGCCTTTGACGACATCGGCCTGTTCGGCATATACGCGGGCACAGGCGAAGAAAGCGTCCCCGAACTAATCCCCGTAGCCATAAATGAAATCGGTAAAATTACTAAGGAACTTGTAAGCGACGAAGAAATAAATCGCGCCAAAACGCAATTAAAGGCTCACATTTTAATGGCAAGCGAAAGTACTTCGGCAAGATGTGACAAGAATGCTCGCAAAACAATGCTTTTCGGCAAACCGCTTTCCATGGCTGACAGTGTCGAAAAAATCAATGCCGTTACCAAAGACGATATTCAAAGGGTTGCAAACAAAATTTTTAAAAGCAAGCTCACTCTTTCCACGTTGGGAGCAATCAAAAAAGCTCCATCCTATGAAGATGTTGCCGAAGCTTTAAGCGTTGCCTTGGTATAAGGCAAAAAATGATGGATCGACTCCTATTCTTTCCATAGCAGCATTCCACTTTTTTGCAAAAGGAACATTGAAAATCAAATCTTCGTCGGCATCGACCACCAACCAAGTATTGCCTTTCATTTCTTCCTCTAATTGCCCAGGCTCCCAACTTGCATATCCCAAAGCAACCATTGCAGACTTAGGTCCTCGCCCCACCGCGATTGCTCCTAAAATATCCAGAGTTGAAGTAATGGCTATTCCGTTTTTAATTGAAAGCGTCGAGGATAAGAAGTAATCCGCCGAATGAATAACAAACCCTCTGGTACTTTCAACCGGCCCGCCGAATATAATATCCGGACGGTATTTAATTTTATCATTATCAACTTTGATATTAAGGTGTGACACAAACTCATCAAACTTTACGGGCAACAAGGGGCGATTTATCACCAATCCCATAGCCCCTTCTTCGGCGCAGGCACACATAAATATCAAAGAATGATCAAAGCGCACATCCTCTATTCCGGGGACTGCCACCAAACACTTACCTGCAAGAGAAACGGACTCTGCCTTTTTCACAGTTCCTCTTTCTTTAGTTTTAATAATTTTCCTGACCTTATCAGTCATAAAAATATCCTATACCTTTTTCAAAATATGATGATATAATTTAAACATCATTTGAATAAGAGTAAAGGCGATATGAACCGAAAACCTGATATATGGGTGTTTGACGATGGCAGAGCCGGAACATTTAATCAAGCACTTGCAATTGCCGAGGCTCTACCTTTCCCTTTTGTTATCAAAAAGATAGAATATACGCCATTTGCCAAACTTCCAAACTTCATAAGAGGGAAAAGTAAAATCGGTATATCCGAAAATACTATAAAAGCTCTCCTAAAAGATAGTAAAAAGCTCCCCGATATTATTATTACTGCGGGCCGAAGGGGCGCTCCTCTGGCTCGCTACATTCGCAAACTTTCGCATGGGAAAACGAAGATAATCCAAATTATGTACCCGGGACGCATAGGGCTTTCCGACTTTGCACTGGTAGTGGTTCCCAAGCACGACGATCTCAGCATTGCATCAAAAGAAAATGTATTTGAGATTACCGGCGCCCCCCACCGCATATCGGAAAAAGTTCTGCACGACGCCACAAAAAAGTGGCATAAAACCTTTGCAAAATACCCCCGTCCTTTAACCGCGGTAATTGTTGGAGGCTCGACCAAAAACCGCACTTTTACAAACAATATGGCACAAGAGTTAACTTCCGGCATTAACACACTTATAGGCAAAAAGAGCAAGGGAACAATACTTTTAACCACCTCTCGCCGCACGGGAACATCTCAAGAAAATATCATAATATCCAATCTTCCCAACGCTAAGTATATTTACAAGTGGGGCGACAAAGGCGACAATCCCTACTTTGGTTTTTTAGCCCTAGCGGACAGAATTGTGGTAACCGGCGATTCCGTATCAATGTGCTCTGAAGCCTGTTCGACCTCTGTCCCCGTTTACATCTACGACAACCCCAAACTTATCACAAAGAAACACCGCCGCTTTTTAAACGAATTATATGATCAAGGACGTGCCAAACCGCTTCCCCTAATCTTTGAACGAACCTCAGAGGAATGTGCTTGTCACATATTAAACCCAGCCTATTTGGTAGCAAAAAAGGTTAAATCTTTGATATCGTAACCATACAAAAAAGAAAGGAGAAACCATGAATAACCGCATAGCCGTTTTAATCCCCTGTTATAACGAAGAAATGACAGTTACCAAGGTTGTTTCCGACTTTAAAAAATACCTGCCCGAGGCGGTAATATATGTTTATGATAACAACTCGACAGACAAAACCGCGGCTCTTGCGAAGAAAGCAGGGGCGATTGTCCACAACGAACCAAACCAAGGCAAAGGCTATGTCGTAACTCGTATGTTTGCCGACATTGATGCTGATGTTTATGTGATGGTTGACGGCGACGCCACCTATGACGCGTCCAAAGCTCCTCTTATGATTGATACTTTGCTTGAAGGCAATCTTGATATGGTAAACGGAGTAAGAATAAGCAAAGAAAAACAAGCCTATCGCTTTGGCCATAGGCTTGGCAACCGCCTTTTAACCAAAGTCTTAAGCATCACTTGCGGATGCCAAACCCCTGATATGCTGTCGGGGTATAGAGTCTTCTCCCGCCGCTTTGTAAAGAGTTTCCCCTGGCAATCCAAAGGCTTTGACATAGAAACAAAACTTACCGTTTATGCCGCAACGATGAAACTGCCCATAGCCAATATCGAAACACCTTACTTCTCCCGCCCTGTAAAATCGCCAAGCAAATTAAATACTTACAAGGACGGAGTTCTAATCCTCTCGACCATTTTCTTAATGATGAAAGAGGAACGTTCTTTCCTGTTTTTTGCCATAATATCAGGATTGCTGGCACTTTTGGCACTGGTTTTAGGCATTCCTCTTATCACCGAATATCAGGAAACAGGGCTGGTATCGCGCATACCCACCGCCGTTATAATTGTAGGTCTTTCGACCCTTGCCTTGCTTAGCTTTGTCTGCGGCTTAATTTTGGATACCGTATCCAAATCGACCAAAGAAAATCGAAGGCTAAAATACCTATCCTACTTCCCGTCAAAATAAAACAACTCGGTAAAGCATAAAGCCGGATTTCTCTCCTGTCTTAGCTTCGGGCACTGGCATGAGCCAGTCGGGAAGTCCCTCGCCCGTATATATTTTTCCATATAGTTTATCAGTATTTTCTTTGGGCTTTTGATAGTATTTTTCATCATAATTCAGTGGCAAAAACAAGTCTGTCACCTTATGTTTCAAAAGCAGCCTTTTTGCCTCATCCATATCCGTAGTAAAGAATATTTTGTGCGTATCAATAATGCCTTCCCTGTTGCGATGATAAGGAGTGCCGACCACATACCTTCCCGTATCCCACATCACCTCGGGACCAAGAAAAGTATCGGTAAGCACCGCACCTTCCCTTCCTGCTAAAAAGGAATATAAAGAGGAAACATCTGCTTTTTGTTCATCATTGTTATTTTCCTGATTACCGAAAAACCTGGAATTCATAATTTGCTGTTCGTTCAAAGACGCAAGCAAGGCCGCATCAGGACAAAGCAAAGTAGCAAAGAAAACCATCAGCATAAAGCCCATAACATTATCGGGCACAGGCGCCTTTTTATTCTCATAAAAACCCGAGATTTTCAGCTTATACCCGACGAACAAAGCCAGCGGTAGAACGGCCAAAACCGCAGCATAAACCGCAAACCTAACCGCATAGGCCGTCAGTATGGTATAGCCGAGTAAAAGCACTCCGATAAATATCAGCACCCTTTTATCAAACGCTTTTTGGCGCAGCAGCTTCCATAAAGCTCCCAGAGCAACCAGCGGTACAAGCATAAAAATAAAGAAATCCACCGCCGTTAAAACAGAACGTAGTTCAGACACTCTGTGTCCCCATATCTCATACAAATACGCATCAATCGGGGAAACCAGAATCTCTTTTCCAAAAAGACAAAGAACAATCCCCGCTATGGCAGCACCTGCACATAAAACCGCACAAACTTTAGCCTTAAAAGAAGTAAGTCCCATCCGCTTAAATAACATAATCGCAAGCAAACCAAGTGCTGCAATGGTAATTTGCAACACGGACAAACGCCCGTTATCGGCGAACCCGTACCCTTCCAGCGGAGGATTAACCAGAACGGCCAAAGTAATTGTACCCAAAAACGCAAAGGTAAATGATATTAAAGTATCAAGGGCCTTTTTTTCACCCCACCAAAGCCAAAACAAGCCGAACACCGAGCACACCAGAAAAGTAAACAAAAGCCCTTCCGCCGCGATAAAAGACATCAAGCCGCATAAGACTCCCGCCCACACGATTTGCTTTTCTTTCTCGTTTTTAAAAAAGCCCAGCACCAAGGCAACCGAAGCGACCGCAAGCAACGCCAAAAGCGAATGATGATCGGGCCTTCCCCAAGCAAAAATAAAATGCACCGGCATTTGAATTGCAAACACCACCAGCGCAAAAATCCTTGGCAATAAGGAAGTATAAGGGCGTAGTGCATAAATGATTGCCACCGCAGTAAGCACCGCTATTACGGGAGAAAAATACATTCCCGAATAAAAAATACTGTCGCGGACATCAAGCACAAAAAACAACGGCAGCGCCATACCGAGCCAAAGAACATCAACAAATCTCGTCCAATGTAATGTCTCTCCAAAAGGATAATTTGATTGCAAAAATAAAGTTTCGCTCCATTCTTTGGTATTAACTAAATCAATAATCCTGAGTGCGCGCATATAGTTATCGGTATCCTTATAAGCAAAGTCAAAACCAAACAAAGCGGAAAGACACGCTAAAGACATAACAACGATAACCAGCAACACTTCATATTTAAGCAAGAATTTTCCCATTTTTCCACCTAATCCTCAGTTAAAACAGGCAATCCATCTTGTCTTCTCTGACATGCAGAATCACAAAGCCGGAATCTCTTGAAATTGATTCATCTTCCTCTAACCAGCAAGGAAGATTTTTACCGGTGATAATCCTGTAGTAAAACCTATTTTTACTCAAAGGCGCGGGAGAATAATAATTGCTGTCCACTTCCGAAAAGAAAACAATATCCGTAATTTTATGCTTTAGGACTAACTTTTTGATTTTTTCATCATTAGCAGCAAAGAACATATCGTGCGTATCTCTGATACCCTCAACATTACGGTGATAAGGAGTACCGACAACAGGCCTTCCCGTTTTCCACATAATTTCTGGTCCTCTGAAAGTATCGGCAAGCACAGTACCATCGCCTCTGGCCAAAGCTGACATAAACACGGTTTTTTCTACCTTTGAAGATATTCCCGGGCACGACCAGACCAAAACCATTAAAGAAATAACAAAAACATACAGAAACGACAATCCTATCGCAGAAAAGATAAGCCCCTTTTGCATAAAAGCCGAATAGGAAAGATACTTGTTTTTTATTTTTTCATAGATATTTGCTCTGACAAGCCAAAAGTGCAGCACAAAAACAATCACAAACACCGCGAAAGTATTAGCATACGGAGCGAACCTCACCCTTATTATCGTAAGCACTGTATACACGGCAAGCGGCAAAAAGAGGAATATAAACAGCCTTAACGAATCTTTTGGAATTGCTCTAACCGCCAGCAACAAAACCGAAATTACCGTCGCCAACAACGCAAGATAAGAACTGGTCCAAAACAAAATCGAACCAAAATCGGTGCCGAACATCTCCACGACTCTAAACAACCATATTGATTGGATTTCCGTGGCAATCGGCGGAGAAAATATGACCTTAGTGCCGAACACCTGTAAAGTTACCAAAAAGGACAAAGATACGAACAGTAAAGTATATAAAGCACGGTTAACAATCGTCTTCATAAGCCCTTTTTTATCCAGAACTCCCAGCAAATAAAAGCTACCGAAAGTCAACAAAGTAGCACATACCGTCAAAATTGAAAGTCTGCCGTTATCGGGGAATAAATAGCCTTGGAATGGCGGATTAACAACCCAGGCGAAAAGCACCGTTTCAAAAACCGCACCCGAGAAATACTTTAAAGTTCCAAGTGTCTCAAGCCTAAAAAGCCACAAAACAAACAAAGCTGCAAGCACAATATAATAAAATAACAGCCCCTCGGCAGCCACCCATATCATTATACCGGCGGCCACACCTGCTATAATTATTTGCCAACGCTTACCTTCGACAAAGAATCTTAAAGCACAGGCAATCGTCCCTAATGACAAGAAAGCAAGTAAAGAATGATGATCAGGACGAGCAAAAGAATATATGGAAATTAAAGGAATCTGCAGCAAAAACAGCATAACCACAAGGAAACGCATATAAGAATTGAGAAAAGGCCTAAGCCCCCACACAATCAGCACGCAGGATAAAACATTTAGCAAAGGTGACAGCAAATAACCGGAATATAAAAGCGCTTCTTTGACATCAAAGAAGATCATCAACGGATAAGCCAAAGAAAGCCATAACAAATCCATGGGTCTGGTCCAATGCAAAATCTCTCCGAAAGGATAATTTGATTGAACAAAAGGCACTTCTGCCCACGAAAAATCCTCTATCAGATTCCGTATTCTTAAAGCCCTCATATAAGTATCGGTATCCGAAAAGCCGTCCATAACACCGCCGACCTGCAACCTCATAACTGCGAACAAACCACTAAGCAAAAGCGCTACGAACAAAGCAATAAATGGCATCTCATATTTTTGATAAAGATTTTTTCCCATACCGACACACCTTTTAGATTAATCATCAAAACAATGCATACATTTATATGCCCGCTCACTTTAAAAAGCAAACTCGAAAAATTAAAATGCGGAGAATAAAAAAGGCTTGGTGCCTCGGGAAAATATGCTATATTGGGGGAGTAAAAAAGAATGCCGAAGCTACCAAGCTTAATTAGATTTATAAAGTCCAATTATGAATTATTAGTTAACGAAAATAAGATTTTTTTATTTTTGCAAAAATGTCCCAAAGCTGCTTTTGGAACAGATTATTTTATCTTGGCATAACGCGTATCAGCCTTTAATTTTTCTATTTCTTTAGCGCATTTTTTATAAATTACAGACTCTGTGCCAAATCTGCTTGCAATTTCTTCCAACCGTTCATCAAAAGTAAAATCTTCTCCGTCAGGTCCCGTCATCATATCCGCGCAGTTTAGGATAAACAACTCGTCTGTCATAATATCTGCCGTTTCATCACCATGCAAAGCCACCGCTTGCCAGTACCGATACCCCGAGCGTTTAAGTATTTCCCCGCCGACAGCCGCATGAGAAGCATTACTTTCAACAAACTCATACCCTAAATCGTGCACTATCCCGAGTAAAAACATATCCTCTGCATATTTTTCATTATCCGATTTTAATTTTAGGGCAAGCGCTTTAGCCTTCCTTGCCACACCTAAAATATGTTTCCATCGGCTTTCTGTTATCATTTTGTGTTTCCCTTTTGTTAGCAAATCAGAATGTAAATCAATATGAACTTGCACATAAAAGCAAACCTACATTTACCATTTTGTAAATGAGCAGTAAATCCGATTTGTTTTAAGCCTTAACAAAAAGCCGCCCCATAACAGGCGGATTTAGGGGAAAACTGGTGCACGCTGCTTTGCGATTATCGGACCAAAATTACAGAAGATTTAAAAGAGAAATTAGGAAAAATTATGTTGATTTAATTTTTTGATTGATGTATTCTTACAGTTGAGGTCAACTTATTAAAACAGGAGAACACATGATTACACAAGAACAAGCCGCAAAACGTTTTGAAGGAGACACACTCATTTGTGCTCCAACTGATAAAAAACGTCTTATTATTCCCGCATTTGGATATACAGGAGCAATTAAAACTAAACGTCCTGAATATCTACCACCGGACTATCAAATGGTTATGCAAGATGTAGATGGATTAGAGTTTTTTAATCCTAAAGACAATGCAACACAGGTTTTAAAACAACAGGATGGTTGTATTATTTGCTATGACGCACCAGGTCTGAAGGGAAAGGTGGATGAATATATCGCCGGACATCCAGATGCTTTTAAAACTGCAGAGGGTATTAAAGGGGTTATTGAATTTTTGAAGCAAAATGCAATTGACCCGGCAACAGGAAAGGCAGATGTTTATGATACAGACATTGCTTTTGCTTCTGGCTTAATTGGTGCTCCTGCAAAGGATAAGATTATGCCAGGAAAAACTTTTGTTGGAGCAAAAAAGAAAGAAACTGTTAAGGCATTTAAAGTTGCAGAAGGTGTTGAATTTGCAGGACCAACAGGAACACCGCAAGTTGCTCAAAAGGGTGGGGCTTATATTATCAATGATAGTGCAGGAATGAGAATGATACAGGCTGATGTATTTCAAGATACTTATGCCGTTGTGAAGAAGCCAGCTCCTGCAAGAGTTCCATTGCCAAACCAATATGCATAACACTCTTATTTGATTGATCTTTAACCTCTACCATTGCTTTGGTAGAGGTTATTTTTAAGCTATTGTTTTATAACAAAATCATATTTAAGAGTCCGATAATTGATGAATTTTGGCGTTTTTCGGACTTGCCATTATCGGACTCGGCGAAAGGCTTGTGGTTAAAAGAAAAAGCCCTCATTTAGAAGAGGGCTATAATACCTGGTGCCGCTGGTGAGAATCGGACTCACGACCCCGCCCTTACCAAGGGCGTGCTCTACCACTGAGCCACAGCGGCGACAAGAGCTTGAAGGAAGCAAAACATACCTAATCGCAAAAAAGATTGCAAGAACTTTTTATTTATCCCGAAAATCCCGGCAAAACCCCAGGCAAAAAGCCGCAGAATCAAAGCTTTTCCTTGGCATGATAAAGCTTATAGTATGCACCCTTCTTGGCGATAAGCGTCTTATGAGTCCCCTCTTCCACGATTTGCCCCTTGTTTATCACGATAATTTTATCGGCATCGTGAATAGTGGAAAGCCTGTGTGCAATAACAAAAACCGTCCTGTCAACCATCAAGTTATCCAGCGCCTTTTGCACAATCGCTTCGGATTGATTATCAAGCGCGGAAGTGGCCTCATCCAAAATGACAATAGGCGCATTTTTAATAAACGCTCTGGCGATACCGATTCTTTGCTTCTGCCCACCGGAAAGCAAAATCCCGCGCTCGCCTATATCAGTATCCAAGCCGTTTGCCAAAGAATCTACGAACTCCCGCAAACAAGCATTATCGACAGCGCGATTTATCTCTTCTTCTGTTGCGTCAAGCTTACCCATAACGATATTTTCTCGTATCGTGCCGGAGAAAAGGAAATTATCCTGAAACACCACGGCAATATGATTGCGCAGCGAGGTTACATCCATATCCCTGATATCCACACCATCAATTAGAATCGCACCTTTTGTGACATCGTAAAAACGCGGCAACAAATTAACAAAGGTCGTCTTGCCGCCGCCCGTTGCTCCCACCAAAGCAACATTTTGCCCTATTTTTATGGTGGCATTTATATTCTTAAGCACCGTCTTGCCGTTTTTATAAGCAAAGAAAACGTCTTTATACTCAATAGACTTGTGGAACTTATCAATAACCACGGGATTTTTGGGATTTGTTATAAGAGGATTAGTTTCCAACACCTCAAACACCCTTTCCATAGCCAACAAAGAGCCTTGCAAAGAAGTATAAGTATTGCCGATAGCCTTAATCGGCGTATAAAGCATAAGCAAGGCAGCTATGAAAGACACAAAATTACCCGGAGTAATAACGCCTGTGACAATCAAATAGCTTCCATACCAAACCACTACCGCAATTCCGATAGCAATCAAAACATGCATCAAAGGCGACACCAGCCCCGTTCTTTTCACGATTTTCATTTGCAAGCGGAATATCTCTGCCAAGTTTTCCTTAAATCTATCATATTGATATTTATAAAGATTATAGGACGACACCACTCTGTTGCCGCTATAGGCTTCATTATACCTTGTAGACATAGAAACCGTGGCTGAAACCGTTTGTTTTGTGGCCTTACGTATTCTTTTTCTCACCTTTGATAAAGGGAAAAAGGCAGCAAACAGAAAAACAACGCCGATAATGGCAAGTTGCCAAGAGTTATAAAATAAAACACCGACCAACGCCACCGAGGAAAAGAAACGTGTCATAAACCCTTTGACATTGCTTATAAGTCCGGCACAAGCAGTATCTGCATCTCCGGCAAAACGCACCAAAATATCACCTGATTTTGCATTATCAAAAAACTCAACATCATTATGAACTAATTTGATATAGAGTTTTTCCTTTAAATCATTGGTAATTTTTTGCCCTACCCAAGCATTAACATACTTTGCAACATAGTTAAGCACGCCTTGTAACAAACTGAAAAGAATTATCAAAATAGGAATATAAGAAGCAGATCTAGCGCTTTTTTCAATCAATACCACATCCATATAAGGCTTAAGCGCCCACGCGATAACCGCATCAAGCCCACCCACCGGTATCGTTATCAACACACCGAGCAAAGCCATCTTCCAATATGGCTTGATAAAAGGCCAAATTTTCTTTGCGTGCACTATCGTAAAGGGAGTGCTGACAGTATTTTTTATTTTCCCAAGCATTACCTATCCACACAAATAATAATATCTCACGTTCTTAAACTTATAATCCCGATTTTGCAAGCCTAACTTTCTTCATCATCGGCCACTACGGCAATTTCTTTCGTGGTTTTAGCCCCCAAGTTTTTCAACTTTTTAGTAAGGGACAAAGCATTCCCGTGTCCGTCTTTAAGCTTGTTCATGGCTTCATTATAATTCTTGGACGCTGCCGCAAGGGATGCTCCCAACTTTTCCATATCAAGCACAAAGTTAGCAATTTTATCGTAAAGACTTCCACCCACTCTGGCTATTTCCTGCACGTTTTTGCCTTGCTTTTCAATACGCCAAACATTTTCAACCGTGCGCAATATTGCTAAAATAGATGAAGGAGTAGCAATCGCGATATTTTTCTTATAGGCATATTCATAAAGAGAATTATCTTTTTGCACCGCATCAATATACGCACTTTCAATCGGCACAAAAATAATCACATAATCCAAAGACACACCTTTCAAGAGCTTTTGATACTCTTTTGAAGAAAGTTCATCAATATGATTTTTAAGACATTTTATATGTGATTTCAAATAGTTGTTCCGGGATACTTCATCTTCTGCATTAACATACTTTACATAATCATTCAAAGACACTTTAGAATCAATAATAACGTTGCGCCCTTGCGGAAGGAAAACAATTGCATCGGGTCTTAAATTATTATTTTCCTCGCCCTTAAAATTGCTCTGCAATTCAAAATCAATTCCTTCCTGCAAGCCCGAAAGCTCCAAGACTCTGGAAAGTTGAAGTTCTCCCCAATCACCGACTATTTTCTTATTTCCCTTAAGTGCGGCAGATAAATCTTGTGCATCCTTTGACAACGCTTTGTTAAGGCTGAAAAGATTTTTAAACTGCTCGTCAAAACTGCTTTTGCTGGCAATACTGTCTTTGTGAACATTCTCCACTTTTACCCTAAAGTCAGACAGTTGCGCCTTAAATGGCTCCAACAAATCACCGAGTGACTTCCTTTGTGCGGCATTAAACTGCTCGGTTTGGATTTTAATAATTTCTCCCGAAATATCCTTAAACTGCAACAAAAGAGCTTCTTTGTTCTTTTCCAGTTCCTTATACCTCTCGTCCATATACTGCTTTTGATTTTCCATATCCGATTGCAAAGAGGCATTTTTTATCTCTAATTCACTGTTTTTGCGTGATAATTCGGATATAGAAGCTTTATCTTCCGCCGCCTTTGCTTCCATCTGTGCGAAAACTGCTTCCAGCTTAGCATTAGCCACTTCCAACTCCACACGCTGTTTTTCCAATTTCACACACTTGTTTTGGCACTTTTTGAACTGGAGCAAAGCCCACCAGGCAACTGCCGCCAAAAGTACAAACAAACCGATTATCAGTATAATGTCCAACATGTTATTCCCTTTAAAAAAGCAGAGATTCAAAAAAATCCCTGCCTTTATTTTATACACAAGAATAAAAATTAAACCAGCTTGATATTACAAGCGGCAGTTTTGCCTCTTTCATTTGTAATATCATAAGAAACCTTGTCTCTTTCGTTTAATTTCTTTAATCCCGAGGCCTCAACGGCAGAGATATGAACAAAAACATCGGCTCCCTTATCATCTGGGATAATAAAGCCGTAACCCTTCGTAGCGTTAAACCATTTAACAGTACCTATATGCATAAAAGAAACTTCCCAAAAAAAATTAAAACAAACAACCGAGATTTTAGGAAAAACACTTAACCAAACGAAAGCGCCGCTTCCGTCGCAAACCCCCGCCGCAACAAAGGCATACTATCCTTAGCAAATTGAAATAGCAAGGGGAAACACTCTATACAAACAGCCTGTCTATGCCGTTCAACTTTTCCTCGGTACCGAACGGCATATTTAGGACGAAAACACCTGAGCCCTTGATTCCTTCCGTATCTTTTAAGGTGGGAAAAGTTACTTCATTACGATAAGTTTTAGGAAGCCCCATATCTGTAAGCTTTGCGATCATATCCTTATGATACCCTTCCTTTAAAACAGGATACCACAGCATGACCACTGCCGTTTCCCATTTTTTATGAAGCTTTGCAATAAAGCTTACAACTTTGTCATATTCCTCTTTAACCTCGTAACTGGGATCTATAAGAACAAATCCTCTGGAAGGATTGGGGGGTCGTCGCGGCGCCAGCGCCAGCACTCCTTCATACCCGTCCCGTTTATGCGTATGCACATTTTTAAAATCAAACATAATATGATGAAGCGCGGCATATTCTTGCGGATGAAGCTCCATAAGGTTAAGCTCATCTTCATCCCTCAAAAGTATCCTTGCCAGCATCAAAGAGCCGGGATAGAATTCCTTTCCCAGTATTTTTTGCACTTTCTCAACTGCACCGAGATAATCTTTATTTAGCAAATACCGCTTATGATTAAGGCAATCAATAATACCAAGCTCAGCCTCTCCGGTTTTAATTGCTTCCTCGGAAAACAGGTTATAAAGCCCTCTTCCCGCATGTGTTTCCATATAGGATATGGGTTTATCTTTCGCCTTCATAGCAGTAAGCAAAACCGCCAAAACCGTATGTTTGTGGACATCAGCCAAGTTCCCAGCATGATACATGTGTTGATATGAAAGCATAAAAGACCCTTATTTTATGTATGAAGCGCATACGAAAATAGTATTAAAAAAACTAATTGACAAGTAAAGATATCTTGATGTATAAAGTCCTTCCTTCTCACAGAGAGAAAAAATACTTATCGCGGGGTGGAGCAGCCCGGTAGCTCGTCAGGCTCATAACCTGAAGGTCGGAGGTTCAAATCCTTCCCCCGCAACCAACATTTCTCCTCAGACTTTAAAAATCCTACGGCTAATATGATCTTGCATAGATAACATCAAGCTTGGCTTTTTTATTGGTTAAAAGGCAATTTCCTTCTTCCTGCGATTGATCTTCGGGAATACAGCGAATAGAGATTTTCATTTCCTTCATCTTATCAACGCTTTCAAGATCCCCGGACCATTTTCCGCGTACAAAAGCTACCTTGTTACCCTTACCATCAATCCATACATTCTGCTTTGAAAAATACTCTTGCATTTCTTCTGCGGTTTTTATGTCAGTAACTTGGTTTTCTTGTAAGCGAGTATTAGCGGCATTAAACAACTCTGATTGTAAGTCCTTCAATCGTTTTGAAATAGACGATACAAAGTCATCAAAAGGAACGATTTGCTTCCATTCCGGCTGGT
>Ga0310786_10000111_pt1 | contig 130176 bp, 123 predicted proteins | sample AusTroGonzalo_MG_FD_203881 | JGI IMG/M metagenome (GOLD analysis project Ga0310786, IMG submission 203881) | Bovine rumen microbial communities from tropical cattle in Woodstock, Queensland, Australia - Gonzalo_03 (v2) (version 2) | ecosystem: Host-associated > Mammals > Digestive system >...
CAGAAGTCTACACGTTTTATTGAGGGAAACCCTTTTGAAAAAGGGTTATCCCTCAAACTCCCTTCCTAAAACTCTTAGTTTTAAATTTATCCCCCATATGGCACATACACAAGAATGTAAAACTCTTGCTTTTATTTAGTGTGCCATATGGGGGATAAATTAATATTAAAAGTCTTGGGAAAGGGGGTACGGGGGAATAACCTTTCTTCAGAAAGGTTTGCCCCCGATAATAAGCATAAACCTCTGTAGGAGTATCGTCCTTATACAGCCTCTTTGTTATATCTGATATTTCACTTGCGGATATAGCGCGATGGTTTGCGCTTTTTCTGCTCGTACATTATCTCGTCTGCCTGATTGATTATACCGAACAGAGACTGGTCATCGGTGATATTTGCCACCACTGTACCGATGCTTGCCGAGATCTTGTACGGCTTGTTCCCCGAATTGTTTATCATATCGAGGCGTCTTTCAAAATTCTCTCTCAGTTCATCGGCTGCTGCTTCATCGGCGCCGCCTCCGAAGAGAATGAACTCATCTCCGCCGAACCTTGCACAGAACCAGTCATCTCTGCAGCAGTCGGAGAGCACTTCGGCAAGCTTTTTGAGACCGTAGTCGCCTTCCTTGTGACCGTATTTATCATTTATCTTTTTCAGACCGTCCATATCCACGAAAGCGATGATAACGCTCTCGCCTTTGAGTTTGCACATACGGAACTTTTCATCGGCGGTACGTATAAAGCCCGTGCGGTTATATATACCGCAGAGGGGGTCTATCACATAGAGCCTGTCGAGTTCTTTTACTGCGTTGTCGAGGCTGATGAGCTTGCGGACGTTTTCCAGAGAGTTGCTTATTATCATCATCATCGAGTGGCACAGCATACTTCTTGTCGGGAAGTCACCGTTTGAGATAACGAAGTAGCCGAGGCATCTCTCGCCGAAATGCAGGGGCAGGAAATATGTGATGTTTCCGCCGCAGTCGAATTTTATGGGGTTCATCTGCGCAGTGTCGAAACTTCCGAAGTATTTTATTGTGCCCTTATCCCAGATGAGCGGAGCGTTCATCCGTTTGGAATAGCCGACGGTAAGGCGGTCATCGGTTGCTGCGTGGATATCGTTCCAGCCTTCGCACATACAAATGCAGCAGTATTCGCAGCCGATATCTCCAAGAAAGCTGCTTATGATGCTCATGCATTCCGACTCGCTGGCAGCTTCAGCAAGCTTGGCGTTCATCCTGTTGAGGAGGTTTATATCGTCTCTTGACGAATCTATTATGCCGAATACCGTCTTCTTGTACATGGTCAGATCTTCATGGATGTTATTGCTGCAGCCGCAGCTCTCGGAGAACACGGGAGAGCAGTCGAACTTCTGCACCATAGGAGTCTCTGCGCCGTTTATGAGATCTATCAGCGTTTTGCAGGCGGTGAAGCCTGCCTTTTCCAGCGGACGCTGAACAGTCGAGAGAGCAGGGAAGTGGTTTCTTGCGTTGAGGGTATTGTCGAAGCCCGTAACGATCATATCATCGGGGATGAGTATGCCGTTCTTCATAAATTCGCCTATGGCAGTAAGAGCCATTGCGTCGTTTGCGCAGATCAGCGCATCGGGCAGAGGTCTTCCGCTTGAAAGCATTTTCTCGGCGGCTCTCTTTCCGTCAATGGATCTGAGTTCTCCGTAATGGATCCTGTCTGGGGTCACGGATATACCGTTTTCCTCACAGACTCTTAGAAAAGCTTCAAATCGTTCATTGGATTCGGGGTTGGAATCGGGACCCGAGAGATATTCAAGAGTTCTTGCTCCGTGATGCTGTATAATATGTCTGACAAGTTCCTCCATGGCGGAGGTGTTGTCGATTGAGATGTTGTGAAAGTCGGGATAGTCGGAACAGTCGAAAACGACAGTCGGCAGACCCGATGCTCTTATACGTTCAACGATCCTGGTCTTCTCCTCGGGATCGTTTATTGTATTGAGCATAAGGAGCACGCCGTCAAAAAGCTCATAGTTCGGCAAACTGTAGATGTTGTATTCGCCGATATCGAAGCTCTTGCTCATTATAACTCCTCCGAAGGCAGAGAAGCAGGATATATTGGCATCGTTCTGAGCGGCACAGGAGACGATCCCCCTGATGATACCGTTCTGATATTCTTCGTCGATGCCTGCAACGATAAGTGCGATCTCTTTTATGAGTTTGGTCAAGATGGTGTCCGCCTTTCGTTAATTCGTTAGGAGATAAAACCAATTTTGTGCATTACTCTTAAACGATTTCAACAGTATTGTAACATATTTGTACACAAATTTCAAGACCTATTTGAAAATTAAATTATTTTCATAAAGATTTGATTGAATTTGGCTCCCGGCTGTAGTATAATAATTGTATATGAAATAATTGTTTCGTTCATATAAATGCGAGGAAGAAAACCCGGAATATGCATAAAATGAATAGGGAAGAAAAGAGATAACGAAATAAAAAGCGCGGGTAAAGGCAGCAACTGCGTTGCAGGAATGAGAAGTGCGAACCGCCGGACAGGCGAAGCTTTAGCTGAGCCGTCTCGGAGTTAAAAAAGGAGGATGAAGTATGCTTGAAAAGGCAATGACAGCAACTAAGGATATCGACAGCAAAGCAAGAGCAAAAGAACTACAGGAGGAGCTGGGCACCCTCCAGATCAGGATGAAAGATAAAGGGCTCCCTGTTATTATCCTGTTTGAAGGCTGGGGCGCATCGGGAAAAGGCACACTCATAGCCGATACTATAAAGCTGCTTGATCCGAGATTTTTCAAGGTGGTGTCCGTTCAGCCGGCAACCGAGCAGGAGCGCCGCTATCCGCTGATGAAACGCTATTTTGAGATGATCCCCGAGTACGGAAAGATGCTCATCATGGACCGAAGTTGGTACAGAGAACTGGCGGCTGCGAAGATTGAGGAAGACATCTCCGACAAGGAGTACGGACGCAGGGTAAAGGCGGTAAATACTTTCGAGAGACAGCTCACCGATGACGGCTGCCTTATAATCAAGATCTTTCTGAACATATCCGCCTCCGAGCAGAAAAAGAGATTCGAGAAACTTGCCGAGAGCAGTTCCACCAAGTGGCGTGTTACAGATAAGGATCACCGACAGAACAAGCACTATAAAGATTACGCCGAGAAGTTTGAGGATATGCTCGGAAAGACCAACACTGAGTATGCCCCGTGGAATATCATCGACAGTACGGATAAGCAGTCCGCACGCTGCTGCTTGTTCACTGTCATAACGGAACAGATCAAAGCAGCACTTGAGGCAGATACTATCTATCCTCCCGAAAGCGATATCTCAAAGATGTTCAGGCTCAGACCCACCCCTCTGCTCTCAGAGGTAAGTCTTGAAGGAAAGACCGTCGCTGAAGAGGAATACGAGGAACGGCTCAAGGATGCCAGAAAGGAACTGGCAAAGCTCCACGGAAAGCTGTATAAGCTGGGGATACCCGTGGTCATTGCGTTTGAGGGCTGGGATGCTGCAGGAAAGGGCGGTGCCATAAAGCGCATAGGTTCGTCTCTTGACCCGAGAGGCTACGAGTGTGTGCCTGTCGCTTCACCGAATCAGGCAGAAAAAGCAAGACATTATCTCTGGCGGTTCTGGACCAGACTGCCGAAGACAGGTCATATAACTATCTTTGACCGTTCATGGTACGGCAGAGTTATGGTTGAGAGACTTGAAGGCTTTACTCCTGTTGAACGCTGTGCTATGGCATACCGTGAGATAAACGAGTTTGAGAAAGAACTCAGCGATTGCGGAACAGTCGTTATGAAGTTCTGGATGCAGATAGACAAGGACGAACAGCTCCGCCGTTTCAATGACCGTATGAATACTCCCGAGAAACGCTGGAAGATCACCGATGAGGACTGGCGCAACCGTGAAAAGTGGGATCTCTACGAAACGGCAATAGACGAGATGATACAGAAGACCTCGACTGAGACAGCACCTTGGATAATAGTTGAGGGCAACGATAAGAAATACGCAAGGCTAAAAGTTTTGCAGACAGTCATAGATAGAATAAAAGACGAGATCAAAAACAGAAAGTGAGATAACAATGAAAACAAAGGGAAGTATAAAGAAGATCATAACGCTGATGTGCTTTACGGCACTGCTCGCAGGCTGCGGCAATGAGATATCGGATGCGGAAAACATCCCTGTGGCGGTAACTACGACCACTTCGGGCACAACGACTGCATCTGCGCAGAAGGAGACTGCCCCGATGAAAGAAACGACTTCCGAGACTACTACAACGACCACCACCACTACGACCACTACAACAACAACAACCACCACCACAACAACAACTACTGCGACTACCACTCCGAAGCCGACAACGACTACACCCAAGCCGACATCCTCCGCAGCTAAGATCACGCAGGCGCCTGCAGCTGAAACCACCGACTGTGTTTTCTTTGTTGATACATATGAGCAGCAGACGGTACTCAAATGGGATGCCGTCAAGGGGGCAGAGGGCTATGAAGTCGCTATGAAACGTTCGGCTTCTTCCGCGTGGGAGACACTTGCCGATGTCAATGCCCTGAATCACACTATAACAGGCATCGGGCTTGACAGGAACTATGTCTTTACGGTCAGACCCTATAAGATCTCGGACGGGGAGAAGGAATTCTCCTTCAAGACACGCGAGTGCGCTTTTCCGTATATGACACAGAAAAACGGCTGTACATATGTTGACGGCATACTGATAGTCAACAAGACCTACTCGATCCCCGCAGGGTTCGCAAAGGGTCTTAGTGCTGATACCCAGGCGGCATTCACCAAGATGCAGAGCGACTGCTATGCTCAGACAAAGCTCGGACTGTGGATATGTTCGGGGTTCCGCTCAAACAGTTATCAGAACAGTCTCTACTGGGGTTATGTGAACCAGCGAGGTCAGGCGGCAGCGGATACATTCTCTGCGAGGGCAGGGCACAGCGAACACGAGTCAGGGTATGCCATTGACATCAATGATGCGAGCGACAGGTTCAATTCCACGGCCCAGGCAAAATGGCTTGCGGAAAACGCCTGGAAATACGGCTTCATCCTGCGCTATCCAAACGGCAAGGACAGCGTTACGGGTTACAAGTATGAGGGCTGGCACTACCGATATGTGGGACTTGAAAAGGCAAAACGCCTCTACGAGAGCGGTCTGACAGTTGAGGAATACTACGGACTGACGTCTTTTTACAGTTGATAATTTATAATTGATGGTTGATAATCAAATAATTTTCTGTTTTACGAAGTTTGGGAAAGATACCAAACGAGCATATAATCACTTCCCGCGCATTGATTTGAAATGTGCGAATGAGCTCGCTGCTCGTCGCAGAAGTGAGGAACTTGAACTTAAAGACAGAAGTCAGCGTTGCTGACTTCGTCTCGGAGTTAAAAAAGGAGCGATACATATGAAAAAGAAGCTTTTAGCATCGGTCTTATCTCTGACCCTTGCGGCGGCCTGCTTTACCGCCTGCGGGGACAGCGAGAGCTCGGATAAAAAGTCTTCGGCAAAGGACAGCACGGCGGGCGGCACCTCCTTGTCCGCCGATGAAAGCGGTCGGTCCGCAGAGGACAGCGATGCTTCGTCCGATAAGGACAGTTCGGAGACAGAGAGCAAGGCGGAGGACAAAAAAGAAAAAGGCAAGCACCTTTCCAAAGTAGAGACCTTTGACGACAGCAATGCTTTGATATATCTTCAGGAGTATGCATATTCGACAGATGCCGCGACAGGCAATATCGAGTGCGTTATCACGCAGACAGGCAAAAAGATAGCAGGTTCCCCTATTACAGCGCAGTCGCCCAAGACGGCAGTCAAATATGTATACGACAGCGATTTTCATATCCTTGGATATTACAGCGGTTCTCCGCTGAAACAGCGGGACGAATATGTGTATGAGAACGGGGTACAGATAAAGCGCATAGAGTATGACAACAAGGGTGAGGTCAATCTCACCGCTGTGTTTGAACGTGACAGCAACGGAACAGTCACCAATGAGACTCAGTACAACAGGAAAAATGAGATCTATAAAACTATTAAGTACGAAAACGGGAAAGCGAAGCTTGAAACAGTCAAGGGAACAGGCTATACGGTAGCGTACAAATACGACGCAAACGGAAATATGACAGAAAAGAATTTTTACAATCCGAAGGGTACCCTTGAAGAGACGATCACCGTAACATACGATGAAAAGGGGAACAAGACGCATTACAAGGATTATCATATTCCAAATGCCACAGTCAATGTGGAGTATGATTATGAGAACAGCTACACCGACAGCGGCTACACCCAGACAGAGTATATGCTGCTGGGAGGAAACCGTAATCTGAATAGCAAGACCGCTTACGATACGGAGGGCTTTAAGATCGAAGTGCTGGAATATCTCAACGGAAAGGTACTTCAGACCACAAAGTATACCTACACCGAACTGTAAATCGAGCACATAAGGAGCGATACATATGAAAAAGAAGCTTTTAGCATCGGTCTTGTCTCTGATGCTTGCGGCGGCCTGCTTTACCGCCTGCGGGGACGGCGAAAGCTCGGACAAAAAGTCTTCGTCAAAAGACAGCTCGGCTGCGGATACTTCTGTATCGGCTGTGGAAAGCAGTCCGTCTGACAGCATAGGCTTAGAGAGCGAAACTGATGACGGTCCTCAGGATCCCGGACATGATCCCGACGGCGGGTATTGGCACGACGACTCGTCATCCGCAGAGGACAGCTCGGAGACCGAAAGCAAGGCTGACGAGAAGCCGAGCGGGGATTACGTCCTGCCGAAGGGAGCAGATTCGGAGTATGAGCTTTATAAGGCGGTCATCGGCTTCCTTAAAAACGGCTATAATTTTGGCGACCTCAAAGATGTGACCGATCTCAGTTTATCTATGGTGAAAACAATAAAGGACAGAAATGAAGAGCGGAATTTCATCCTTGGGATGGATTGGAACGAATCCTGTGCTCTTGTTTCAAAGCTCTTTCAGGCAGCACAGGACAACCATTCCGCAATGCCCCGGAAGGACAACGGACAAATAGACTCCGAAAAATTAGACTATTCTCCTTACAAAGAATTATTCCCCGAAAGTATGCAGCAGAGAATAATCGACAACGAGAAGTATTTTAAGGATTTCGTTTACAGATATATCATACCCGTTACCGAAGAGTATTACTATGATACGAGTTCTTTTGAAAGGGATTATGCCGGGACAGAATGGGAAGTCATGCCGGAGGACAGTCTGGAAATAAAAGAATATCACGGTGACGAAGCAGACCTCAGCGAGAATTTCCCCAAGATATATGAAATGAAGAATATCGGGAAAGGCGAAAACGGAGATCAGCACTACACCCTCGGATATTTCTACACATCCATTAACGGGAGATACTATATACTGGGCTTCAATGAGGTGCGGTAAAGATAATGCTGTTTTTAGAGACAGCAGACAGAAAAGGCGGAGGATATTCTGCTTGCAATTTTTGCACTGATGTGATATAATTTAAGTATTGGAAATTTCACCGAAAGGAACTGATAAAAATGCTTTCAGACATCGAAATAGCCAAGCAGGCAAAAATGAAGAAGATCTACGATATCGCTCACGACCTCGGCATCGAGGACGATGATATCGAGCCCTACGGTCACTATAAGGCAAAGCTCTCCGAGGCGCTCTACACCAAGCTGGCGGACAAGCCCGACGGCAAGCTGATACTCGTCACCGCTATCAACCCCACCCCCGCAGGTGAGGGCAAGACCACCGTTTCCGTGGGTCTTGCACAGTCAATGGCAAAGATCGGCAAGAAGGCTATCCTTGCTTTGCGTGAGCCTTCCCTGGGACCTGTATTCGGTATCAAGGGTGGTGCCGCAGGCGGCGGATATGCTCAGGTAGTGCCCATGGAGGACATAAACCTCCACTTCACAGGCGATATGCACGCTATCACTGCTGCTAACAACCTTCTCTGCGCACTGATAGACAACCATATGCAGCAGGGCAACGCTCTCGGCATTGACCAGAGACGCATACTCTTCAAGAGATGTCTTGATATGAATGACCGCGCTCTCCGTGACATAATTATCGGACTTGGCTCCAAGGTCAACGGCGTTCCCCGTCAGGACGGCTTCCAGATCACTGTTGCCTCCGAGATAATGGCTATCCTTTGCCTTGCTTCCGATCTTGATGATCTTAAAGCCCGTCTGGAGCGTATCCTTGTGGCTTACACCTATGACAACAAGCCTGTCTATGCCAAGGATCTGAACGGCTGCGGCGCTATGGCGGCTCTGCTGAAGGATGCCCTCAAACCTAACCTCGTACAGACTCTGGAGAACACTCCTGCTATCATGCACGGCGGACCTTTCGCAAATATCGCTCACGGCTGCAACTCGGTAAGAGCCACAAAGCTGGGTCTGAAACTTGCCGATTACACTATCACCGAAGCGGGCTTCGGCTCCGACCTCGGTGCCGAGAAGTTCTTCGATATCAAGTGCCGCTTTGCAGGCTTAAAGCCTTCCTGTGTTGTTCTCGTTGCAACGATCAGAGCACTCAAATACAACGGCGGCGTTCCTAAGACCGACCTCAAGGAGGAGAACGTGGCTGCTCTTGAAAAGGGCATAGTAAACCTGAAAACACATATCGAGAATATGCACAAGTTCGGTGTGCCGGTAGTTGTTGCCATCAACCGCTTCGAGTCCGACACCGATGCTGAGATCGCCGTTATCGCCAAGACCTGCGAGGAAATGGGCGTTAAGTACTCCCTCGCTGAGATCTTCGCCAAGGGCGGCGAGGGCGGAAAAGATCTTGCCACCAAGGTCTGCGAGACTATCGAGTCCACACCCAGCAAGTATGCTCCTCTCTATGACGAGAAGCTGCCCATCAAGGAGAAGATCGGCACTATCGCAAGAGAGATCTACCGTGCCGACGGCGTTGTATATACCGCTCAGGCAGAGAAGTCTATCAAGGAGATAGAAGCTCTCGGCTTTGCAGATATCCCTGTCTGCGTAGCCAAGACTCAGTATTCGCTTTCGGATGATCCTGCCAAGCTGGGCAAGCCCACAAACTTCGAGATCACTGTCCGCGATGTTAAGCTCTCCTCGGGTGCAGGCTTCGTGGTTGTTTACACCGGTGACATCATGACCATGCCCGGTCTTCCCAAGGTCCCTGCCGCAAACAACATTGACGTTGACAGCAAGGGCAACATTTACGGACTTTTTTAACTCCGAAACGGCTAAGGGCAAGCCTTCGCCTGTCATTCGTATGACGTCTTTCATTTCTGCGATGCTGTTGCAAGATACAGCATCGCTTTTTCTTTTGCAAATTATCGTTTGCAGCAATACACAACAAAAAAAGGAGCTGCCGAAACAGCTCCTGAAATTTTTAGTTGTAGATCACTACGGGTGCATCGAGAGGCACGTTCTCGTAGATGTATTTTGCTGCTGCAAGAGGAGCATTTATGCATCCGTGAGAGCCGTTTGTCTTGTAACGTGTGCCGCCGAATCCCGGCTGCCATGTGGCATCGTGGATGCCTACGCCTATCAGAGAGATGTTGTTCCAGTAGGAGACTGTTACGTCCCATGTGCTGCCATCGGGGCTGCTGTCCTTGAGTCGGAAGTCGCGTGCTTTGTACCACAGCTTGTAGACTCCCGGGAGCGTCCTTCTTGAGGGTACGGAATCAAGACCCGAGATAATATCGCACTCGTATTCCATCTTGCCCTTGATATATACCCAGAGGTGCTGGGCGGAAATATCGATCTCGACATAGGTGGAGCCGATGTCGCTGTCTGCCGTTCTGTCCTCGGGGAGACCTGCATAGGTGAAGCCGTACTGCTCGTAGTATATAGGTTTTACGCTCTTGACGGTCTCGCCCTTTTCAAGCATCTCCACGAGCTGGTCACAGGTCTTCTCCTGCCAGATCCACCAGCCGTACTTGCCGTCATCGCCCTGAGGAACGGTGATATCTCCGCGCTTGGTAGTGTGGAATTTTCTTGATTTCTGATATGTATCGTACTTTGCTGCCAGTTCCTCGACATACTTCATACACTTGTCGGGGTCTGCCTTGATGCTCTTGTCGTCATTTACGGTTATCATATCGAGGAGTTTCTGTCCGTCAAGAGTTTCGGTGGCAAAGTCAAAATCGTAGGTTATCGAGAGCTTGTACACCTTGTTGAGTTCTTCAAGTTCGGATTTCAGGTCTTCAGCCTGTATCTGCGGTTTGAGATAGCAGTCTGAATCCGCGGCGGAGAAAGAGGTCTTTCCGTTATCAAAGCCGCTGATGACATAGCTTGCCAGTATTGCCTTGTCGAGTTCATCGCCCTGAACGGCTTCATTTATCACGTAGCCCGAATCGGTCTTGACGATCTCGGCGTTCTTGTTCTTGACGCTGCCCCAGTCGGCATCCATTATTGCCTGTCTGAGCTTGTCCTTATTGAAAGTATAGCCTTCGGTAACGGTATAGCTGATCTTTCCGAGGAGCCCTGCATACCACGAACCCGAGTCCTGCTTCTTGTAGAGCTGATCGAGCTGTTCGTCAGCATCGAGCTTGAAATCGAAATCGGAGTAGGGTATGGTGACTTCGGTACCGTCTCTGCGTGTTATCACCAGCTTATCTGAGCCTGTCTGCTTCAGGAACAGCTGCTTGACTTCATCCAGCGACTTGCCGCTGACCTCGATGTTGTTGATATAGGTGTTCATACCGAACTTGCCTTCATACTTAGCCTTGCCTTTGAAATAGATTATCACCAGGGTTATTATGGCTATGAGAAGCACTGCGCTCAGTGTTATGAGCAGTACAAGTCCTGCTTTGCTGTTCTTTTTCTTCTTCTTTCTCTTTTTTGTTCCGGTCTGTGATGCCATTTGTTTTCGTCCTTTGTTGTCATTTTTATACGCGTTTGTGTACAAAAAAAGTTACACATACTGCGTATCCATATTATATCACACAGTTTCGCAATTTGCAATAGTGAATACGGAAAAATCCTGTTTTCACGGAAACGCGTCGTTTCAGCCGATGGTTTTATGAATTTGAGTGTATGTATGACACCAGGTAGAGAGAGCCGCAGATGAGGAGCACATCATCGGGGTGCTGAGTGCCGATACGCTTTATCAGATCGGTCACGGAGCGGTTCTCGATGACTGCTTTGCCGCCCTCTGAGCTTATTATCTCCGCAAGCTCGTCCTGAGGATAGTCTCTGTCTGAAAAGCCGCTGACGGGATAGAATTCATACACTTTGGGGATCAGCCTTGCGATAGCTTCGTGGGCGTTCTTGTCGGTGTGCATACCGATCACTGCCCTGACTCTTCTCTTGCCCGTGAGTTCAAGCGCTCTGGCGAGGGCTTTCATACCGTCCGGGTTATGGGAACCGTCCAGCACGGTGAGAGGGTCTTTGCTGAGTATCTCGACTCTGCCGAGAAGCTTTGCCCTGCCGATGCCTTCTGCTGTATCCTCATAGCTTACGGGCAGAACACCTGATATGAGGCTGAGGGCTTCGATCACCGTAACAGCGTTGTTTACCTGATGCGTACCTGCCATTGCCGTGCGGTACTGTCTGTCCCTGTAAGTGAAAACGCAGCCTGTAAGGTCAGACTTCTGCACTCTGCAAAGACGGTTGTCGGGTATCACGAGCTGAGAGCCTTTTTTCTCTGCTTCTTCGCGGAATACCTTTACTGCGCTCTCATCGGCGCCTGCCGACAGCACGCAGGGACGGTTCTGCTTGATGATCCCTGCCTTCTGGCGGGCGATCTCTTCTACTGTATCGCCGAGAATAGCCGTGTGGTCGAGGGCGATGGAGCCGATGACCGATACCAGAGGCTCGCTGATGATGTTTGTGCTGTCCAGCAGGCCGCCGAGACCGGCTTCAAGCACTACTACATCGCAGCCTTTGCGTTTGTACCAGATAAATGCGGCTGCCTGTGTCACCTCAAACTGGGAGAAGCTGTCTCTCAGGGGGTGGGTATCTATCACGGGGGCGATCTCTTCAAGGATCTCCGAGAGTTCTTCCTCGGGGATGTTTTCGTTATTGAGCCTTATGCGGTCATAGAAGGTGATGATATAAGGTGAAGTGAACAGTCCGACTTTATATCCTGCGCAGGTCAGCACCTCGCTGAACATCTGCGCCATAGAGCCTTTGCCGTTGGTGCCTGCTATATGGATAAATCTCAGAGAGTCCTGAGGTCTGCCCACGGCGTCAAGCAGAGCGCCTATCCTCGAAAGGTCCGAAACCCTTTTTCCGAGCCTTGAAAAGCAGGATATGTATTTTACAGGATCCATAGATCTCACTCTTTCTGTTTAAAGCATTACTGTCTTATATTATATAACATACAGGCAAATAATTCAAGTCCTGACTTGACATTCTGTTGTAATTGTGATATACTTATTAAAAAAATAGACAAAAAGTGTATACTTTTGTTTAAAAATGGGGGAATTGCAATGGTCAGGATCTTTTCTGACAGCACCTGTGACCTGTCAAAAGAACTCTGTGAACGCTACGGCATCACTTTACTGCCGTTATATATAATCCTCGGAGAAAATGATTACCGTGACGGAGAGAACATCACACCGAAAGAGATCTTTGCCTGGTCTGACAAGAACAAGACCACGCCCAAGACGTCGGCGCCCTCTGTTGAAGACATAGAGGCCCGTATGAAGCCTGTTCTCGACAGCGGCGACGATATCATCGTGTTCTCCATATCCTCGGAAATGTCAAATTCGGGCAATGTCATCTGCCTTGCTGCTCAGGCTCTCGGCGCAGAGGACAGGGTACACTATATTGACTCGCGCAACCTTTCGACAGGGATAGGACACCTCGTTATCGAGGCTGCCGAGATGGCTATGATGAATACTCCTGCCGATGAGATAGTCGCCGAGATGAACAGGCTCATCCCCAAGGTGAGGGCGAGTTTCGTAGTCGATACGCTGACTTACCTTTATCGCGGAGGGCGGTGCAGCGGACTTGCGGCGATGGCAGGCAGCGTGCTGCGTCTGCACCCGAAAATAGCCGTCAAGGACGGCGCTATGAGCGCAGGCAAGAAGTACAGGGGTAAGTATTCCTCGATAATCGTCAACTATGCAAGGGATATGGAGCCCGAGCTCCTTAAAGCCAAGCCTGACCGCGTTTTCGTGACCCATACCGTCCCCGATGAGGACAGGACCTCCGTTGAGCAGGTGTGTGACTATCTGAAGTCGCTGCACTACTTCAAGGAAGTGCTTGAGACTAAGGCAGGCGGCGTAGTTTCCAGCCATTGCGGCCCCGGCACGCTGGGCGTGCTGTACATTGAGGGAGACTGACAGTCCATTCTCCATAGAGAGGAGTGTTGAAAATGGGTTCTGATTACGAGATCGAAAAGCTCTCCGGCGAAGAGGCGGAGGAGTATCCGGAAAAGACCGAGATAAAAGACGGTCAGTCGCTGGAATGTATAAATGAGTTTATAAAGCCTCTGCTGAATGCGGTGGATGCTTTTAAAAACAAGGCTCCGGGAGCATTGTTCAAGGTCATTATCCCTAAAGGGAAAAAGCTGATAGAAGAGAAGGGCCCTTTAACGGGAGATCAAGCCGTAAATATAGCCAATCTGATCGTTGCGCAGTATAATATGTCGCAGATAAACGGCGTGCTTACCGAGATTTCATCCGGGCTTTCGCGAATAGAGAAATTTCAGGAAGCTGAGTACAAGAGTAAAGTGCTTGCATTGATGATGCAGATCGAGAAACTGACAAAATATCAGTTCGATATAATCAATGACTCTGACAGAAGGAAAGCTGAGATCTTAAAGCTTGATACTTTTGAGCATAAATGTATCGAGTTGCTTGTGCAGGCGAACCTGACTATCGAGAGAGATGCTGATAGGAAATACAGGGATTACGAAGATTACTGTGATACGCTTTATGAGGCACAGAATTGGTTTGACTTTCGCAAGTCGCTTTACTCGGTGCTTTACAAGATCGAGGAACTGAGATACACTTTCGGCTTGGGCGAATTGTCGAGAGAGTTTTGCTTTGAGATAATGAATTCATATAAAAATCAGATCGAAGCGGTGCAGGAAAAGGTCGTGAAATGGCATCAGAAGGCAATAAAGGAATATGGGATCGACTTTGAGAAACACCGCCGCAGGCGCGACGGCTGGGATGCGGCTTTCAAATGGCTTCCCGGACTGTTTGACGACGATTCAAATTATAAAAATATGATGCAGAAGACGCTCGACCTTATAAAAGGGCAGCAGGAGCCCTTCATTTCGGAGCAAATCTCGGCGATCGACCCGTATAATGAGGATATACAGTTGATAATTGACGAAGAAAAGGCGTACTATCTTCCAAAAAAAGGCTGTTTTAGTTGAGGCATAAACATATTCTGAGAAAAATGACACATATTACCACAGCAGAGCATCCTACCCGGATGCTCTGTTTTTGTGTCGGATAAGCGCAGTTACAGAGCCAAAATAATTAAATTACTGTTATGGTACTTGACAATCGGTTGAAAAAGTGAGATAATATAACAAAGTACGTGTACACGTTTTGTTAAGGCTTTTAATGATTTTCGGAGGCAGTTTCAATGGCTACAAGAGTCGGTATGGTATCGCTCGGATGCTCAAAAAACCAAATAGATGCCGAGAGGATGCTCTTCATGCTGAAGCAGGAGGGCTTTGAGATCGTTGCCGATGCCGCACTCGCTGATGTCGTTATCGTGAATACCTGCGGATTCATAGAGTCTGCCAAGCAGGAAGCCATAGACACTATCCTTGAATTCTGTACCCTGAAACAGGAGGGCAGGATCAAGGCGGTCATCTGTACGGGATGCCTCGCGGAAAGATACCGCGAAGAGGTCATGAAGGAGATCCCCGAACTGGATGCCGTAGTGGGAATAGGCAAGAACAGCGAACTCGTTGAAGTGATAAGAAATATCTACGCAGGCGAGGATAAGATAAATGCATTCGGTAACAAGGAGGATCTTGACCTCGAGGGAGGAAGAGTGATCTCCACCGAACCTTTCTATGCTTATATCAAGATCGCGGAGGGCTGCGACAACTGCTGTACCTACTGCGCTATACCGATGATAAGAGGACGGTTCAGAAGCCGCCCCATGGAGAATATAATAGAGGAAGCCAAGTGGCTCGCCGGGAACGGTGTCACCGAACTCGTGATAGTCGCTCAGGATACCACCCGTTACGGCGAGGATCTCTACGGAGAGAGCCGCCTGCCTCAGCTGCTCAGGGAGCTGTGCAGGATAGACGGTCTGAAATGGATAAGAACCCTCTACGCATACCCCGAGCGTATCACCGATGAACTGCTGGATACCATCGCTTCGGAGGATAAACTCGTGAAGTATATGGAGATCCCGATGCAGCACTGCAACGAGGAGATACTCAGGCGTATGAACCGAAGCGGCAGCCGTGAAGAACTGACCGCCCTGATAAACAAGATAAGAGAACGTATACCCGGTGTCATCATCCGTACCACGATGATAACAGGTTTCCCCGGGGAGACCGAGGAGCAGTTCACCGAGCTTTGCAGCTTCGTGAAGTCAATGAAGTTTGAAAGACTCGGATGCTTTGCTTACTCTGCCGAGGAGGATACTCCTGCTGCTTCCTTTGAGGATCAGGTTCCTCTTAAGACACGTGAAAAAAGAAGCGAGATAATCATGGAGGAGCAGATGTTCATCTCCGATCGCTTCAACGAAGCTCAGCTCGGAAAGACACTGGAGGTCGTGGTCGAAGGGTTTGACCGCTACGCTGAGTGCTGGTACGGCAGAAGCTTTATGGACGCACCCGAGATCGACGGAAAGATCTTTTTCGCCAGCGACAGGAAACTCAGTGTCGGAGAGTATGTCAATGTCGTCATAGACGATGTCATGGATTACGATCTGATAGGTACAAGGGTGTAAGTAGTAATTCTGCGGCTGTTGCCGTTTGACCGAAAGGACATAATCTCAAATGAATCTACCAAATAAACTGACAGTTATGAGGGTCGTCCTGATCCCGTTTTTCCTTCTGTTTGTGCTGCTGTATGAGATCCCTTATCATATGCTGTGGGCAATGATCGTTTACTGCATCGCCTCGGCTACTGATTTTCTCGACGGAAAGCTGGCAAGAAAGAACAATCAGGTGACGACTTTCGGAAAATTCCTTGATCCGCTGGCAGATAAGCTCCTCGTTATGACAGCTCTGATCTGCTTTACTTTCGAGAGACTGATAGACCCTGTGGCGGTCATAATCATTCTTTCAAGAGAGTTTATGGTCACGGGTCTGAGACTTGTGGTCGCAGGTGAAGGTGTAGTCGTTGCCGCAGGTATTTGGGGCAAGCTCAAAACATTCTTTACGATGATCGCTCAGATCGCAATAATGTTTATGCAGATCCTTTACCCCGATACAAAGGGAAGCCCCGATCTGAACTGGGGATCGACTGTGTTCCTTATCAATGAGGCGCTGATCTGGATAGCAGTTGTGCTGACTGTCGTTTCAGGATTTATCTACCTCAAAGGCTACTGGAAATATATAGATTCAAGCAAGTGATTTTTATGACCGGGACGGCTCGGCTAAAGCCTTGCCGTGCGGATAGCTTTCTGTGAGTCTGTCAAAGACGAATAGGAAAGAAAAAGAGGTCATGAAACTATAAACCGCGGACACGTCACTATGTCGCCTGCACAATGTTAAGCGACAAGGTCGCGTAACGCGAACATAAAAAAGAGAGGGGGACAAAATGTTATGGGCGTTGGACTGCAAGTAAGAGAAAGCCTTCAGGAGCTGTTGTATTCAGATAAGTATGAGACTTCTGATACCGAGCTTATAATGTATAACCGCTATGAAAAGAAATCCCCGATCGCCCTTAACCCCCGTATGGAAAACCCTCTCTTCCGTGAGATAACAAGACTCATGCACGCCGAACTGGACCATGCAGCAGTAAGAGATTACTACTTCGCCTCAAAGTACGGCGAGGGTTGTGTGCTGGTGTATCCTTTCAAGGATACCGAGTATTTTCTGGCACTTGACCTTTGCAGAGGTCAGCTCCAGGAGACCGATGCAGTGACCCTTGCGGTCTACTGCGATGCAAGAAAGTACGTAAAGCTGAGAGAACTCTTTGAACTTATCGAGGAGAACTCGGAGCTTGATTTTAAACCCTCGGTACTTGAAGCACCGCTGGTAAAGGCAGTGCTCGAAGCGAACCATAACACCATATTCTACAGGGGCGAGAAGATACCTATCGCTAAAAAGGAGCTTCTGAAAGAGCTCAGACGCTCAAAGGAGATACCAAAGTCAGAGGATGATGACGAGTATCTTTACGAGTGAGACCGATAAAAAAAGAATCAGTTAAAATGCATACCAGCAAGAGTAACTGTCAGCTGTGTCTGAAGAGAGGAGCCGTTAGGTGCGAGGCTCCGGCAGGCGGCAGTGAAGTGCGGCTGTCAGCAGAAGGCGGGGAACAGCAGAAATGCCCAGTATCTCCTTCCGTGTACTCGCGTTAAGAGTCAATGAGCCATGCGGCTGAGCCGTGTGGGAGATCGGAGTGGAACCGCAGCTTGTCTGCCTCCCGATGCTGTAAGCACAGCTATGGGAGGTTTTTTTATTTCCGGGACGGCTTTTTTAATTCCGAGACGGCTCGGCTAAAGCCTCGCCTGTCTTTCTTAGGTCGCCTCTCATTCCTGCGACGCTGTTGAAACGGTGTGAGTCGCCTTTACTTCTGCTGCAGCTTTCTGCGGGTCTGTAAAGCAAAAGAGGTCATGAAATGATAAACCGCGGATACTTAACTGTGTCGCCTGCACAAGGTTAAGCGACAAAGGAGCGTACCGCGATCATAAAAAAGGAGAATAAATATGAAGCTTTATAATTCCGCAAGCCACAAAGAAGAAGAGTTCAAGCCAAATGAGCAGGGTAAAGTTGCTATGTACACCTGCGGACCTACCGTGTATCACTTCGCGCATATCGGCAACCTGAGAAGTTACATCATGGAGGATATCCTCGAGAAGTATCTCAGATATGTGGGATACGATGTAAAGAGAGTCATGAACATCACCGATGTGGGACACCTGACCTCGGACGGTGACACAGGTGACGACAAGATGCTCAAAGGCGCAAAGCGCGAGCACAAGACCGTCATGCAGATAGCAGAGTTCTATACCAATGCTTTCTTCAATGACTGCAAAAAGCTCAACATCAAGATCCCTGATGTGGTAGAGCCTGCAACTCACTGCATTGACGATTTCATAAGGGTAATAAGTTCACTTATCGAGAATGACTATGCTTACGAGGCAGGCGGAAACATCTACTTTGATACTTCAAAGCTGGATAAGTACTATGTCTTCGGCGATCTCAGCGAGGAAGACCTCGAAGTAGGCGTGCGAGAGGGCGTGGAAGCTGACGGCAACAAGCGCAATAAAGCCGATTTCGTTCTCTGGTTCACAAAGTCCAAGTTTGACGATCAGGAGCTGAAGTGGGAGTCGCCCTGGGGCGTAGGTTATCCCGGATGGCATATCGAGTGCTCGTGCATATCAATGAAGCACCTCGGTGAGTATCTGGATATCCACTGCGGCGGCATAGACAACCAGTTCCCTCATCATACAAATGAGATCGCACAGTCGGAAGCATACCTCGGACACAAGTGGTGCAACTACTGGTTCCACGTTCATCATCTGAATACGACATCGGGCAAGATGTCCAAGTCAAAGGGAGAGTTCCTCACAGTTTCTCTCCTTGAGGAAAAGGGCTATGCACCTGTGGTATACAGATTTTTCTGCCTGCAGTCCCATTACCGCAAGTCCCTTGTGTTCAGCTGGGAGAACCTCGACAATGCAAAGCAGGCATACGAAAAGCTCACTGCAAGAACAGCCGCTCTCCTTGCGGCAAAGGATACCGCTCCCGTTGACAAGGAAGCCTTCGACAAGATCAAAGCCGGTTTCACCGCTGCAATGGATGACGATATCAACACCTCAAATGCCATTACCGCAGTATACGATGTCTTCAAGGCAGAGACAAACCCTGCCACCAAGATAGCTGTTCTTGAGGATATAGACAGGGTGCTGTCGCTGGATATAGTTGCTAATGCAAAGAAGGCAGCAGCCGAGGAGGAGCAGGCAGCAGCAGATATCCCTGCGGAAGTGCTGGAACTGGTCGAGCAGCGCAAGCAGGCAAGAAAAGATAAGAACTTCGCCCTTGCCGATGAGCTCAGGGATAAGATCTCTGCTATGGGATATGAACTCAGAGAGACCAGACAGGGCACAGAGATCAAGAAGAAATAAACGGAGAGAAGAAAGGACAGTATCCGAAATGAAGAATCCAAATCTCAGAGGCGATCCGTACCGTCAGAAAAAGATGCAGACCTACTTCAAGTTTTCGATGATAGGTTTTGTAGCTGTTCTTGTGGTCGCATTCTTTGCTTTGTTCTCGGGAGGGAACAAGACCAACATTGATTACTCGAAATCCGAGTTCGTTCAGTATACGGCACCTGCGGACAACACCCCCGTGGTAGTGTTCGAGACTACGGCAGGCACTTTCAAGGCTGTGCTCTATGAGGATGAGGCACCCGAATATGTAAAGTATTTCAAGGACCTTGTTGCCGAGGGTTACTTCAACGACACTTATGTGTGTACGATACTCAAAACTGGCAAGCAGTCGGGCGGCTTCCTCGCAGGAAGCAAGACCCCTGACGGCAAGACCACCGATGATACAAATACAGATATGGTCAATGTGGAGATCTCCGGTAATCTTCTGCCCACAAGAGGTGCGCTTGCATCCCTCGTAAAGCAGGGAGGACGATTCTCAAAGGCTAAGGCAGGCAGTATCTTTACTGTCATCGATGATGTTGTCGATGTTGAGGAACTGCATTCCCTCGACAATCAGGATGTCAACGGATTCAAGCGCGTATGCGACCTGTTTGAAGAACACGGCGGCGTTCCCAACTATCTCCAGATCTACACCCTCTTCGGTCAGGTCTATGACGGCTGGGATACCATCGAGAAGATCAACTCCACGCGCATAGTGGATGAGGATGTGCCCGATGACAACGAGGACAAGAGCTTCGTCCCTGCCGAGGAGATCAAATTCACGAAAGTTTATCTCTCGACTTACGGCGAACAGAAGCCCGAAAAGTACGAGATCAACAGAAGGATTATAAAATAATGGAGTTTTTTGATACAAGAGATCTCCGCAGTGATGAGATATTCCTGCGGCTGATAGACACCTGTGAGGCTCAGCCTGAAAAACGCTGGCTGCCGATGTACAGGTTCGACATATGTCTGACAAGCGGTCTGAAGATCGGATACTGTGACCTGAGAGTCGGGCATAACGACAAGACCTATATAGGCGGAAACATCGCATACAATGTTGATGAGCCTTACCGCGGTCATCACTATGCAGCCAAAGCGTGCAGACTGCTGTTCGGGCTGGCAAGAAAGCATGATCTCGGATACCTTATCATCACCTGTTCTCCCGAGAACGGAGCATCCTCGCGTACCTGTCAGATAGCAGGCGGCACGCTCCTTGAGATCGCAGACATACCCGAAGACAACGAGATGTATGAAGAGGGCGAGCGCAAGGTGATGGTCTACAGGTTTGAGCTGTGACCTGAACTGTTCGGTTTAATAAGCAAATAAAAAAGGAGCTGTTTTACCAGCTCCTTTTTGTGTTTTATTTTGCAAAGCCGACTTTCTTCTTTGAGTCGATCCTCTCATTGAATTCTTTTTCGGAACTTGCCGCAACGAAGTCTTCCTTTGTGATGATGATATTCGTTTTGCCTGCAAGGGATGCTCTCAGAGCGCCCTTTGACCATGTCCTCTCATAGAGGTTACGCGAAAATCTGGCGTTTGCGAATTCCTTGGACTCGATATACTCGTCCGAAAGGGACATGAAGTAATCGTGTGCCTGTTTTTCAAGCTCGGGATCAAACTGGAAATGCTTTTTTACCATCAGCATGAAGATGTCAAACAGCTGCTTCTTGGTGTAGTTCGGGAAGTGGAGTATATACGGCATACGGCTGCGAAGTCCCTGGTTTACCTTCATCAGTTCGTTCATATCGTCTTCGTAGCCTGCCATAACTACGAGCATATCATCACGGTGGTTCTCCATCTCGGAGATCAGGGTTGCCAGTGCCTCACGTCCGAAGTCCACGTTTCTTCCGCCGGAGCCTTCATTCAGGGCGTAGGCTTCATCTATGAACAGTACGGAGCCGTAAGCGTCACGGCAGATGGATGCGGTCTTTACTGCGGTCTGACCCTCATACTCTGCAACGAGTTCTCTGGCTTCGTACTCAAAGAAACCGCCTTTTCTGAGAACACCTTCCTCGCGGAGTATCTGACCTATGATCCTTGCCACGGTGGTCTTGCCCGTTCCCGGAGAGCCTGTGAATCGCATATGTATGCAGGGCCTGTCCAGCTTTTCGTTGGCAATAGCCACTTTTACCTGGGCGACTATTTCCTTTACGCGCTTGGAGATATCCTCCATGCCGATGAGCTCGTTGAGTGCCTCAAAGCCTGTGAGCTTGGTGCTTTCGCTTTCGAGCAGGCCGTCCAGATCGGCAGCGGTGATGTTTTGTTTGTCGAATTCTTCGCCCCTGTTCTTGCACTCTGCCATGACAGCTGCTTTTTTCAGCAGTATCTCCTGAGCGATCTTGAGGGCGGTCTTGAAGCCGTAGAAGCGGCCGTCCATCTTCTCCTGATGGATCTTGCGGCTGATAAGGTCGAAGGTGTCGCTGTCGAGGTAATAGCCTTTTCCGGAGAGCTTGTCCCAGATAGCTTCGAGAAGCACGGTATCATCAAGGGGCGGCATCTGTATCACTCTCAGCAGCAGCTGATCCGACAGTACCGCAGTGATCTCATCGAGAGCCTTTTTCTCCATGAACGGCACTCTGAACAGGAAGATGTACTTATCCTGATAATCGTCGAGCCTGTTCAGGAAGTCTCTGAGTTCATCGTGCTTGTTGCCGTCAAGGAAGTAGGAGATATCGAGCCCGATTATGTTGTATGAATTCTTGTCGGAGTCGGTTTTCAGCACATCTATGACATCGTCCGCAGAGGTATATCTGCCCTCGGTCTCCTTGCCGAGCTTCATTTCGATATAGTATTTTCTGCTTTCAAACTGATCCTCGGGATAAACGAACATCCTGTGGAGATAATCGCCGAATGAGTTTATGACGGTGGTACAGCCGCAGCCGCCGTCCACAGCAGCAAGGAAGCTCTGTCCCCTCATCATTTCAAGACCGTCATTGTTCCTGAGCAGGGGGATCTGATCGGCAAGCTCCTCAGTAAGTGAGATATAGTTGTCAAAACCGTAATAGTTGTTGAAGATGGAACTCATCAGTTTTGAAACGTCCTTTTCCTCATCATACTCAACTATATTGATCTGAGCAGCAGCGTCATTGCCGAAGACCTGTTTCCACGCCGCAAGAAGAAGTTCACGGCAGGCGTTCTTGTTCTCGGCCTGGAGAAAATAAGTACCGAAAGTAAAGCGGTCTCTGTATACCGTTGCGAGACATTCTGAAGGCAGTGCAGGTAGCAGGTCCTTCCAGAAGGAGCCTTTTTCGGACAGCTTTTCCCGTGCAAATGCATAGTCGATGCGGATCTTTGCCATATATCTGTTCATGTGGGTTGACCTCCTTGGCTGCCTTGCGGCAAATTCGGGTTTAAACTATTATACCATATATGCCGTACTTTTTCAATAGGGCGCCGCATCATTGCAGAGCTTCGACAGGTTATGAAAAAAGGGACTGCTCAACAGTCCCTTTTGCGTTATGTAATGATTTTTGGCGGTCACGACACCAGCCATTCGAGGATCTCGAAGTTCTGTCTTTCGCCCTCGACGATCTCAACGGTAACGGTATGTCTGGCAGCAGTATCGGAGGTGTAGAGCTCGGTGCTTGCGCCATAGCTGCCCCAGCCGCCGGGAAAGTTGCCGTTAACAAGCTTTGCGAGCTTGCCGTCTACGCTGACCTTTGCGGTGCCTGTCCTGCCGTCGGTAGACTTATAGAAACACATACCGAGGTTTTTGAATTTCATTTCAAAGGTGATGGTGCCGCCGTTTTCGGTGCGCCAGCCGTGCTTGAAAGGATAGGGTGTTGCACCCTCGGTGAAACTGCCCGTATCGGTGCAGACGGCGGTGTCCGTACTGTCTATGACTTTTGCATCCATATACCTTATATCGGTAAGGGGTGCGGAGTTCTCATCAAAGGCTTCGGGAGCGGAAGTGATGCTCTCTGCTTTGCCGTAAACGCCGCTTATAAAGTTCTCGATAATCGCAGCTACCCATCCGTGACCGATATTGTTCGGGTGAGTGCCGTCCGGAGAGATATCGTCAAAACTGAAATTGCCAGCCGAAACTTCGGGAGCCACAGCATCGTGATAGGAGAGTACGGGCACTCCGTAGTGCTGTGCAGCAGCCGAATGTGCGCCCTGAGCATTTCCGCCGCCTTTGAGAGTCATCTCTATCAGCACGACTGCCGGTGTGTTTTCCCTTGCAAGGCATTTTCTGATAAGGCTCTCCATAGTTTCCTTGTAATGATCGTTGTCGCTGTCATTGATGAACTCTATGAAGATATAATCGGGGTCATGAGCAAAGACATCGCGCCCGGCGCGGTGTGCTGCATAATAGGAATCAGTGGCGCCGATGCCTGCGTTATGGAACTCGGTGTTGGCGTTGATGTTCTGCTTCCACCATTCCGATGCGGCATTGACATACTGATGCTGAGTATCCGCGGTGCTGCCTGCGGTGATCGAATCTCCCAGGAACACTACGGTCTGAGGTTTGCCGTTCTTTGCTTCGCGGAGCTTTGCGGCAAGGCGTGAGAGGTCACCCTCATAATGCACCGAGCGTATCAGCATATTCTCGGTGATGCCGTTGTTTACGTTGATAGGTTTGTCGCTGACGGGAGCTTTGAGCCCGTCGGGAGAATTGCTTTCGGCGGCGCCGTCGCTTCCCGGGGCAGTCTGTGACTTTTTCTTGTCTTTACTGCCGCAGGCTGCGAACAGAGCCGCCGTAAAAAGCAGTGCCAGTGAAACAGCAAGTATTTTCTTCATCATCTTCATCTCCAAGGGGTCCGCAGTGCAGGCAGACCTCAAACGTTTTCAAAGCATTGACTTCATCATATGGGTATATTATACTACATCTGAACCGAAAAATCAAGCATTTTCCGCAGATTTTCAAATGTTTATATAATTTTTTTGCTGTAAACGTTTACGCTCCTTGACAGCGGCTTGTGTAAATGGTAGAATACTTACAAGATAGTTTTATCATTGAACGATATACAGAAAGTGAGGGTCAATATGTCATACAGATTCATTCCTGCATCGGACAGATCCATAAGATATATGGGCAGGACAGATACCACTGCCGACGGTTCGGTCCGCGTGCCCTTTGCAGGCACCCAGATCACTCTCCGCTTTGTGGGTACAGTGCTGAGGGCGGTCATCACAAATTACCGCTTTTATAATGAAATGGAACTGGGCGTGCTCATAGACGGACGTGAGACCAAGGTGACTTTTACCGAAGACAGAGTTCGCTTTTCGCTTGCTCTTGCCGAAGGACTTGAGAGAAAAGAACACGAGATCACGCTGTTCAAACGTCAGGACGCAACTCACTGCTTTGTGTTCCACGGTTTTGAGACCGATGGTGACGCTGAACTCCTGCCGCCACGTCCTCTCTCTGACAGGCGCATAGAGTGCTATGGAGATTCGGTCTCCGCAGGTGCGGTATGCGAGGCTGTGGACTATGTTGCATCAAACGATCCCGAGAACAACGGCGGCGTGTTTGACAATGCTTATCACGCTTATCCGATCATAACCGCACGCAATCTCGGTGCGGAGATAAACAACATCGCACAGGGCGGCATCTCGGTGTTTAACTGTTACGGTTATTATCATCAGCCCGATACCATAGGTATGGAGACCGTCTTCGATAAGGTCTGCTATTTCCCCGAGGAGTGGGGCTATACCCCCTGGGATTTCAGCAAGTATGCCCCTCAGGTGGTGATATTTGCAATCGGTCAGAATGACCAGCACAACGTAAACGGCGATGATCCCGATATTACCGATCCCGGATTCAGGCGCAGGTGGAAGGACGGGTATGAGAAGATCCTTCGTGCGCTGAGAGGGCATTATCCTAAGGCGAGGTTTATATTGCTGTTGACTGTCCTGATGCATGATCCCGAATGGGACAAGGCGATAGACGAGATCACGTCTGAGCTCAACGCCGAGGGCGACAGTCTCGTTTCTCACCTGACCTTCAAACGCTGCGGCAAGGCTACCCCGGGGCATCCGCGCCTGCCCGAACAGTATGAAATGGCATCCGAGCTGACAGAGTATATCTCCCGTATGGGCGATGAAGTCTGGAACGTATGATCAATGAGCGGCAGAGTAAGATACTGCCCGCAGTCATCGAAGAATCATCGGTCTTTGTGCAATCTAAACAAAAATGATGTCTCTTTATAGACAAACAGGTTTTATTATGGTATAATATACAAGATAAAAGTATATTGTGTCGGGGTCACCGCAGGAGGTGCGGTCGCGGCACGCAGAAAGGAACCTGACAATGCTGCATGAAAAGTCCTGTGGCGCTATAGTGTATAGAAAGTACCACGGCAACACGGAGATATTGCTGATAAAGCATATCAACAGCGGGCATTGGTCATTCCCAAAGGGACACGTTGAAGGCGATGAGACGGAAGTCGAAACTGCGAAGAGAGAGATCCTTGAGGAAACAGGTATTGAGGTAAACCTTGATCCTACGTTCCGTGAGCTGGTCACCTATTCTCCCAGGAAAGATACCGTCAAGGTCGTCGTGTATTTCGTGGCAAAGGCAAAGAATACCGATTTTGTTCCGCAGGAGGACGAGATCTCCGAGATCAAGTGGGTCGAGATCGACCGTGCGGGACAGGTGCTTGCCTATGAAAATGACCGTAGCATCGTAAACAAAGCAAAAAAATTCATAATCTGAATGACAGCCGTCCCGAACAGGACGGCTTTTGCTTTTTTATGTCCGAGACGGTTCGGGGCTGGTACTCGCCTGTCGTTTAGCAGCCGTCTTTACTGTCTGCGATGTCTCTTCTTTTGTTGCTGCTTTCTGCGGAACTCGGAAAGAGCGAATAGAAAGTAAAAGCCGTCACAAAATAAAAAAACACTTGAAATATCTCTGCAAACGTGGTATAATAACTGTGTATGCTGCGGAGACTGACCTTGTCTTTCGGAAGCATACAACGGCCAAGAAGGAAGGAAATGTTGCTATGGGCAGAAAGAAGACCAAGGCTCAGAAAAAAGCTGCGCTCATACAGGGTCTGATGGGTGTTCTGTGTTTGGGAATGCTCGGATTTGTATTCGTCTGGGCAGTACACAATGCCGTCAAGGGCTTTGATAATGACAGTTCAATAAAGACAGATACATCGGTGACAGTCGGTGACAGTAACGGAGACGGGAGCAAGCCTGCCGATTCTTCCGTGAAGGACACATCGGATGCCGACAGCAAGGACAGCGGAGATACCGAAAGTGTCCCCGATACCGACAGCAGTTCTGAAAGCTCGGAAGACTCGTCTGAAGAGTCCTCGGAGGAATCGTCAACCGTGCAGGAGATCAAGTTCCCCTCTGCCGATGATATCGACGATGACTTTGACGATGCTGTGTTCATAGGCAATTCGAGAACAGTCGGCCTCGGAATGAACTGCGGCAAGCCTATGGCCACGTTCTATGCATCTACGGGTCTGAATGTGGAAACTATCGGCAAGTCGGAGACCATAAACCTCGACAACGGCAAAAAGGGTACCGTCTATGATGCACTCAAACAGAAGCAGTTCAAGAGAGTCTTCATAATGTTCGGTATCAATGAGATGAGCTGGCCTTACTGGGACGGCTTTGAGACAAGATATGAGACGGTCATCGACAAGGTAAAGGAACTCCAGCCTGATGCTAAGATATATATCCAGTCGGTGCTGCCCGTGAACAGCCTCGCACTGAATAACAACTCGGTGTTCACTCCTGCCAAAGTCGATGAGTTCAATACCTACGTCAAGAAGGCAGCGGACGCAAAGGACGTTACCTACCTTGATGTTAATTCCGCGCTGAGAGAGGCGGACGGATCCCTCCCCATGGACGCGGCTCCCACGGACGGTATACATCTTGTGAAGAAATACTGCCTCGTATGGCTGAAATATCTTGCTGACAATACCTGATAAAATATAGATATAGGAAAGGAAATCATTATGAAAAAGAAGATCATTGCATTTATGGCTGCTATGGCGATTTGCGTCGGAGGACTTGTATCCTGCGGCGGTTCGGACAGTTCCTCCAAGAGCGGAGGGACAGCCGAGAGTACTGCCGCCGAAAAGACTTATGACGTTGTCTCCGTTGCTGATAAACTCAAGAGCGACATCAAGTGGGTGGACGAGCTGAATGAGCTTGAAAGCGGTATGATCGAGAAAGTCATCGGCGTAAAGGCAGACCTCTATACCAAGGGCAAGGTGTTCATCGGCTCCGGCGGAATGACCGCAGAGGAGATAGCCTGCTTTGAGGCTAAGGACGAAGGATCGGCTTCCGAGATAAAGAGAGCTCTTGATGCCCGCATCGAAAGTCAGAAGGCTGCTTTCGAGAACTATCAGCCCAAGGAGATGACCAAGCTCGGAGATCCTGTGCTTACCGTCAGCGGCAAGTATGTGTTCATGTGCATCTCCGACGAAAACAGCAAGGCAATTGAAATAATCGGCTGATCCCCCGATACTGCCGCTCATCACCGGAAATACAGACGGTGACTTCTGTCTGCGAGGGATATGTCCGATGCAGCGCAGAAACGGGTGAATAACAATAAAGAAGGACAGATAATGCTTTTCAGTAGTACGACATTTTTGTTTGCCTTTCTCACGTTGGTGCTGATAGGCTATTATGCGGTGCCGCGCAAATTCAAAAACGCGGTGCTGCTGCTTTTCAGCCTTGTGTTCTATGCGTGGGGAGAGCCAATTTATGTCTTCCTGATGCTGGGCTCGATCGCAGTGGCGTATGTCACGGGTCTGCTGTGCGACAAGGAGAAATATAAAGGCAAGCTGCCGCTTGTTTCGATGATCTCTGCGATTATCTGGAACATGGGGCTTTTGCTGTTTTTTAAGTACACTAACTTTTTTATCACCAATGCAAATTCACTGTTTGATCTGAATATCACTCCCTTGAAACTGACATTGCCCATAGGTATATCTTTCTACAGCTTCCAGACACTGTCCTATGTCATAGATGTCTATAAGGGCGAGGTCAGACCACAGAGAAATTTCCTGAACCTTGCCACATATGTGACGCTTTTCCCTCAGCTGATAGCAGGACCTATCGTCAGATATCAGACTATAGAGGATCAGCTTTCAGGCAGAAAAGAAAGCCTTGAAAAGTTTGCGAGAGGTGTCAAGAGATTCTCAGTGGGACTGGGAAAGAAGGTCATACTCGCAAACAATATCGGTGCCCTCTTCGATGAGATCTCAAAGTCTCCTCAGTCGGAACTCAGCGTTGCAGCAAGCTGGATGGGTATAATTGCCTTTACCTTCCAGATCTATTTCGATTTCTCGGGTTACTCGGATATGGCTATAGGTCTCGGAAATATGTTCGGCTTCAATTTCCTCGAAAACTTCAAGTATCCCTATGTCTCCGATTCCATTACCGAGTTCTGGAGACGCTGGCATATATCCCTGTCATCATGGTTCAGAGACTATGTCTATATCCCCCTCGGCGGAAACCGCAAGGGCAAGGTGCGTCAGTGCTTCAATATAATGATCGTGTGGTTCCTCACAGGTTTCTGGCACGGCGCAAACTGGAATTTCATGATATGGGGCGTGTACTTCGGCATCATCCTTCTCTGTGAGAAGCTCTTCCTGCTTAAAGCACTGGGCAAGCTCCCTGCCGCAGCAAGACATATCTATGCACTTTTCCTTATAATCATCGGATGGGGCATCTTTGCATTTGAGGACACCTCCGAGCTTATACGCAACTTCAAGAATATGTTCGGCCTCGGCGGCCTGCCCCTCTTCAACGGCACTACCGACCGCTTCTGGCTCGCAAATTACTGGATGCTCTTCGTCATCCTTATCATCGCATCTCTGCCGCTGTTCAGAAATATCGGCGGTCTGCTGAGTGCAAAGAAGCCTGCAATCTACGGCTGTATAATAGAGCCTCTGTGCGTGGCGTTCCTGCTGTTGGTATCAACGGCATATCTGGCAAGCAATTCGTTCAACCCGTTTTTGTATTTCAGGTTCTGAGCGGAGGCGTTTATGGAAAAAGGAGATATCGGCAAGGCTTCGGCACTGATGATGACTGCGGTGTTCGCAGGATTCCTGCTGTTTTTTGCGGTGGGATTTATCACCATGCCGTTTCAGGGAGTAAACTATACCGAGCAGAGACTTTATGCACCCAAGCCGAAGTGTTCCTTTGAAAGTGTGATCAACGGAGAATTTGAGCAGGGCATGGAGGACTATCTTTCGGATCATATCATCCTGAGAGAAGAACTCATAACTCTGAAACATGACCTTTCATCAGTGTTTGGCAGGACTCTGCCGAAGATAGCTTACAAAGGTAAGGACGGTCAGTATTTTCTCAGGTACAGAGAGTATACGCAAGGCATGGAAGCAACGATCTCAGCATTCAGGTCGCTTGCAAGAGAGCAGAAAGTCCCCGTTGATATGCTGCTCGTTCCCGATGCAACGGTAATGCTCCCCGAACTGCTGCCAGGCTGCGCCGTCAATGACGATCAGCAGGCTTCGGCAGAAAAGATCATAAGTGCCCTGAAAGACGATGTGAATATCTATTATGCCTATGACAGGCTGAAGGAGCTTAAAGCGCAGGGTATGCAGCTTTATTACAAGACCGATCAGCACTGGACTACCGACTGCGCAAAAGATATATTCGAGTGGTATATGCGGCAGAGCGGTCAGCAGCTGAAAGAGATCTCCTATACAAAACAGGAGACACCCGACTTTTACGGCAATCTGTATACTGCGTCTCCGTCATTCTTCTCAGAGCCCGATAAGGTTGCTTACTATGCTGCTGATGGCGGAGAATATGAGCTTGAATGGCTCGGAGAGGACAGACACAGTGACAGCCTGTTCGATAATTCCTGGATCATGGGCATCAGGAACAGATACAATATTTTCTTCGGCGGATCATTCCATAATCTCAGGATAAGATCCAATGCTCCCAAGGGCAGGATACTTGTCCTTGCGGATTCCTACGCTATGCCTGTAGTCACTTTCCTCGCAGATCAGTATTCAGATGTCGCAGTCATAGATTTAAGGAACTTTGACAAGAACAAAAATACAGTAAAGGAACTGCTGGGCGATTTTGAGCCCGAGCGTATATTATTTGTAAATACAGTATATCAGATATCCTGCGGATCACTTAAGGATGTCGGGTAACAAAGGAGTGAACAGTATGAACACATCGGAGAAGGACAAGCAGCTCGCCGTTAAAGCAAACGGTATAATGCTTGCCGTGATCTTTCTGCTGTTTTTGTTCGGCTTTGCCGCAGCTCTGCTTATAAAACCCGCAAGGGAGTTTTCCGAGGTCGAGAACAGGAACCTTGCGCAGAAGCCCGAGCTCTCGTGGAAAAATATAACAGACGGTACTTTTTCGGATCAGCTTGAAAAATATATCTCCGATCAGATCCTCTGGAAGGATTCTCTTGTGTCGCTTAAAACAGATTTTGACAAGCTGCTTGCCAATAACTATCATAACGGCGTGTATATCTGCAAGGAGAAGAGCGGAGACCTGAGATATATCCAGAGGTATAAAGAGAATGAAGCACAAATCAAAAAGAATGTCGGCTGCATAAATGAGTTTGCCGGCAATATAGATGTCCCTGTGGACTTTATACTTGTGCCTAATGCAGCGGCGAGGTTCAAGGGCAGGATGCCCGAGAGCATGATAACCGATGATCAGGAAGCGAGCTTTGCAAAGGTCGGGGCTGAACTGTCGGATAAGGTGAACTTCTACCCGATGCTGGAACCTATGGTCTGGAACGGGCACGACAATTACTATTACCGCACCGATCATCACTGGACAAGCCTCGGTGCGTGGACAGCCGTAATGAGCTATCTTGATGACTCCCGTCAGAATATACTCATCCCTACCGATAACGGTCAGGCAGCATATACCTGCGAGACCGTGGGTGATTTCCTCGGTACGCTCTATTCAAAAGCTCCGTCTGCATTCGCTACTTCCGATAATGTTCAGATCTATTCCAATCCCAACGGCGCTTATCAAGTGGAGTGGGTCAGCGAGGGCAGAACAAGCGACAGTATCATAGACCGCTCTTTCCTCGAAAAGAAGGACAAGTATGCGGCTTTCCTCGGCGGAAATTTCACGAGAGTGAACATCAAGAGCAACAACAGCGGTGAGAAAGTGCTGATCCTCAAGGACAGCTATGCCAATGCCGCTATGCAGTTCCTTGTTGACCAGTACAGCGAGATCACCATGATAGATATGAGATACTATCATATGCAGGAAAAGAAGGTCTCCGAGCTGGTAGAAGAACTGGGCGTTGACCGTGTTATAATGCTCTACAATATGGACTTCCTGAATGAGGACAATAACTTTATCTGGATATCCTGATGCGGACGGTAAGAACGGACATGACAGATTTCAGAGGATCGTATGTTAGCTAATATCAGTATTGGAAATGTTAATATCGAGCAGAGCGCAGCACTTGCGCCCATGGCATCTGTGGCGGATAAGGCATACAGACTCATGTGCAAAAAGTTCGGAGCTTCCTATCTTGTGAGCGAGATGATCTCAGCCAAGGGACTTGTCTACGGAGATAAAAAAACCGCAGTGCTTTGTCAGATCGAAGCCGAAGAACGTCCGATGGCATTGCAGCTTTTCGGAGAGGAAGCTTATTATATCGGTAAGGCTGCGGATATCCTGAACAAGTATCAGCCTGATATCATCGACATAAATATGGGCTGTCCCGTCCCGAAGATAGTAGGCAACGGCAGCGGTTCCGCAATAATGAGGACTCCGAGGCTCGCATACGAGATCGCCAGAGCAGCAGTGGAAAATGCATCCTGCCCTGTTACCGCAAAGATCCGTGCAGGCTGGAACTCCGAGAGCAAAAATGCTGTGGAGGTTGCCAAGTATCTTGAAGAGGCAGGGGTTTCTGCGATAGCAGTACACGGCAGGACAAGGGATCAGTTTTATTCGGGCAGGGCGGACAGAGAGATCATCCGCCAAGTGAAGGAAGCAGTAAGCTGTCCTGTGATCGGCAACGGTGATGTAGACTCGGCCGAGGACTGCAAGGCAATGTATGAGCAGACAGGCTGTGACCTCGTTATGATCGGCAGAGGAAGTTACGGCAGACCGTGGATCTTCCGTGAGGTAAAGCATTATCTCGAAACAGGTGAACTTCTGCCTGAGCCTACAGTCGAGGAAAAAATGAAGATAATGATCGAGCACGCCGAACTGCTGTGCAGATTCAAGGGCGAGCGTCAGGGCATCAAGGAGATGCGCCACAATGTGGCATGGTATATAAAGGGTATGCCCGGAGCCGCGAAAATACGCGGTGCCAGCGGAGAGCAGAACACCCTCGATGATATCCGTGCCATAGCGGAAAAACTCACAGAGGGTGACAAAGAGGTGAGATGATGGGCAAACTGTATGTAGTCGGTACACCGATCGGCAACCTTGGAGATATATCTCAGCGTGCGCTGGATACACTTGAAAGCGTTGACTTCATATGTGCCGAGGATACCCGTGTTACAGGCAAGCTGCTGGGGCATTTCGGGATCAAGAAATCACTGGTGAGCTATCACGAACATAACGCCGCAAAAGCTGGAAAACAGATAATCGAGCGTATCCTTGCCGGAGAAGATGCAGCCATAACCACCGATGCGGGTATGCCGTGCATCTCCGATCCCGGAGAGGAACTCGTCAAGCTGTGTGCGGAATACGGTGTGGAGACTGTTGTCATTCCCGGACCAACAGCAATGGCATCCGCGCTTGCAGTGAGCGCACTCTCTACAAAAAGATTTCAGTTTGAGGGATTTCTTCCGGTGGATAAAAAGGAGAGGGCACAGCGCCTTGCAGAAGTCAAGAACAGCACTTCTACACTTATCTTCTATGAGGCTCCCCACAAGCTGAGACGTTCTCTTGAGGATCTGTTCAACTACCTTGGTGACCGCAGGATCTCTTTGTGCAGAGAACTTACAAAGATCCACGAGGAGACAGTCAGAACCACACTTTCCAAGGCCGTTGAGATGTACTCGGAAAACGAGCCGAAAGGTGAATTCGTCCTGGTGATCGAGGGGGCAGAGACAGCTGCCGAGAGCGAGACTATCGAACAGGCTTGTGAACAGGTCAGAGTCCTGATAGATAAGGGTATGCGTACTGCCGATGCCTGCAAACAGATAGCTAAAGTCACAGGGTTTTCAAAGGCAGAACTCTACGCAGAGTTTATAGACAAAAATACACCATAAGGTATTTTCAAGAATATGAAAATACCGTATATGGTATTTGGTGATGAATATGTTTATAATAAGGGATATGAAGCCACAGGATTGTGCCCTGCTTGCGGAACTTGACAAGCAGGTGTTTTCCATACCTCTCAGCGAGAGAGGATTTGAAAGAGAATTCACCAACCCTGATTCCACAACTCTGGTTGCGGAGCTTGACGGGCGCGTGATCGGTTATGCAAACCTTTGGAACATCTGCGGAGAAGTCACGCTGAACAATATCGCCGTCATAGAGTCGGAGCGGTCAAAGGGCGCAGGTACGCAGCTTATGCGTGAGGCGCTTGTGAGGTTCTCGGGGTGTGATTTTGTCACGCTGGAAGTCAGAGCCTCGAATGAGGGCGCGATCAGGTTTTATAAACGCTTCGGCTTTGTGCAGGTCGGTAAGAGAAAGAATTTCTATGACAAGCCCGTTGAAGATGCGCTGCTTATGACAGTCGCGCTGGGAGATGTGCGGAGGTGAAAGAATGCAAAACTACGATGATCTCACTGTTGAGAAGTTGCATGACGGCATCGAGATAGTGATTTCCGCCGAACACAGATTCGGTACCGATGCATTCCTTCTTGCTGATTTTGCAGCACCGAGACATAAAGATACCGTCTGTGATCTGTGTACGGGGAGCGGTATCATCGCACTGCTGATGTATCAGAATTTTAAACCGAAACACATCTTTGCAGTGGAGATCCAGGAGAAGGCTCACTATCAGCTGATACAGTCTCTCGAACGGTCGGATATCTCTGATATCACCCCGATACTCGGTGATCTGAAGGATTATACTTCGGATAAGCCGCTTGATCTCATCACCTGTAATCCGCCTTATAACATCAGCGGAACAGGTGCAAAAAATGAAACCGAGGCAGTCAGCATTGCAAGACATGAGATGCTCTGCACAATAGATGATGTCTGTGCCTGTGCGAAGAAAAATCTGCGCTTCGGAGGAAGACTTTGCATCTGCAACCGCCCCGAGCGTCTTTGCGATATAATGGTGTCCATGCGAAAGTACGGCATTGAACCCAAGCGCCTGCGTACTGTCCACAAGAACCCCGACTGCCCTCCGTGGCTGGTGCTGGTTGAAGGACGTTTCGGCGGAAACTCATTCATGCAGATAGAAAAACCTCTGTATGTCAGAACCAAAGACGGTGCTATTTCCGATGAGGTGCAGAGCATTTACAACCCTTCTTCGGATAAATAAAGAGGTATAGCAGCATGATGATGCCAAGGGATACTCGCAAAGCCTGCGAGGATATCAGCGGCTGGCAGTTAGCGGCGAGCTTTTCTGTCGGCGGATTTGAGTGGCTTGCCTTTTCGGAAAAACAGCAGGGCAAAATGATGATAATTTCATCCCAGAGAACGACTGTTGTTGACTGCGAAAACGGTCAGATAACAGATTGCGAAACAGTCTTTGACGAGCAGGAGCTTACAGCTTATTGCGATCTGCTGTCGGACGAGGAACTGCATCTGTCCGGTCAGTTCGGCGGAGAGCTTCCCCATTCTGCACCGTCGGGCGAAAAGGTCACGGTACGGACAAATGATAAGCACATCATGCAGATCTTTTTTACAGCCGCAGATGACCGGACAACGCAGATCTATGACCGATATGATGCGTATATATGCGGGTTCAGCGGTGACGGAAATTATTTTGTGCTGGCTGATGACAGCGGCATTCTGATACTAAAAAAGAAACACGGAAATTAACAGTTAGGAATGAGAAAAATGAACATACTTGCAATTGAATCTTCCTGCGATGAGACAGCCTGCGCTATCGTGAAAGACGGCACCGAAGTGCTCTCAAACATCGTAGCTACGCAGATCGCCGAGCACAGGCTTTATGGCGGAGTTGTCCCCGAGATAGCTTCCCGCCGCCACGCCGAGTGTATATATCAGGTGGCGGAGTCCGCGCTTGCCGAGGCAAACTGCACTCTTAACGATGTGGATGCCATAGCAGTGACATATGCTCCGGGCCTCATCGGTGCGCTGCTTGTGGGTATTAGTTTTGCTAAAGGGCTGGCTCTTTCCGCTGATATACCCCTCGTGCCCGTACATCATATTGCAGGACACATCGCAGCAAATTATATATCTCATCCCGATCTCGAACCGCCGTATCTCTGTCTTGTTGTCAGCGGAGGCCATTCGCATATAGTTGAGGTCCTTGACCGCACAAGATACAGAGTTGTGGGACGTACCCATGACGATGCGGCAGGCGAGTGCTTCGACAAGGTGGCAAGGACTATCGGATATGAATACCCTGGCGGAAAGTTCATAGACGCCGCCGCTAAGATCGGAAACCCCGATGCGTATAAATTTCCCCATCCGAAAGTTGACGGCTGTGAGTATGATTTTTCATTCTCAGGATTGAAAACCGCAGTTATAAACCTCGTCCACAACAGTGTTCAGAAAGGTCAGTCTCTTGTCAGAGAGGACGTAGCTGCGTCATTTCAGCGTACGGTGTGTGAGATCCTGGTCGGTAAGACAATGAAGGCAGCAGAGGATCTCGGCTATAAAAAGATCGCTCTTGCAGGCGGCGTTTCAGCTAATTCGGGAGTCAGAAATTCTCTCGCTGAGGCTTGCAAAAAACGAGGCTATGATCTGTATATGCCTGATCTAAAATACTGCGGCGACAACGCTGCAATGATCGGCTGTCAGGGATATTACGATTATCTTGCTGGCAAGCGTGCCGACCAGACACTTAACGGTATAGCTACCCTTTCTCTTGAAAAAATATCCGAGATATAAAAATACCATATAAGGTATTTTACATTTTGAATAAATACCGTATACGGTATTTTGGAGGTGCAGTATGAGACTGCTTGCAATCGACGGAAACAGTATAATGAACCGCGCATTTTACGGTATAAAGGCGCTTTCAAATTCAAAAGGACAGTTCACCAACGCCATAACAGGCTTTATGAACATCTATCTCAAGGAGCTCTCGGAGGTCGGGCCCGACTGCATCGCCGTGGCTTTTGATCTTCGTGCCCCGACTTTCAGACACAAAGCCAATGCCGAATATAAGGCAAACCGCAAGGGTATGCCCGATGAACTTGCTCAGCAGATGCCTGTTATCAAGAAACTGCTCGGCATGATGGGCGTCAGGATCGTTGAGTGCGAGGGCTACGAGGCGGATGATATCCTCGGCACCCTTTCAAAAGCGTGCTCTGATTCGGGGAATGAGTGCTATATTCTTACGGGCGACCGTGACAGTTATCAGCTTGTTTCGGATCTTGTAACTGTCAGACTTTCTGCCACCAAAGAGACAAAGATCATTACGCCCAAGTTCATCATGGATGAGTTCGGCTTGTCTCCGCGCCAGATGATAGAGGTCAAGGCGCTTATGGGCGATACTTCCGACAACATTTCAGGTATTAAGGGTATAGGCGAAAAGACCGCCCTCGATCTTATCAGGCAGTGTGGTTCCGTTGACGAACTGTACAATAAGTTGGACAGCATTAAACTTACACCGTCTGTGAGATCAAAGATCGAACAGGGTCATCAGGCGGCCCTCGACAGCCGTTTTCTTGCGGAGATCTGCCTCTCTGCGCCCATAGATACGGACATTTCTCACTATGTGCCCGAGCCTTCCGACGTTATAGGCATCAAGGAGCTTCTTGCAGATCTTGAAATGACAAAACTCTCCGAGCGTCTTACAAATCTTATCGGAGATCAGGCTCCGGTAAAGCAGGAGGTCAGAGTCAGACTTGATGATCTTGAAAAGTTCTCTGTGGGTGGCCTGACTGACGAGATCCTCGCGGCAAAATCTTCTGAACCCAGCTTTTTCATGTTTGACGGTACCCATCTGGCGGTGGTTTTCGGACAGGGGATATACCTCACCGATGATGCCGATATTGCTGTTTCATATTTTAATAGCAATAGCGTCAAAAAATGTTTTGAGGCCAAGGCTGCACACAAGGCTGCAATGAGTGTCGGCAAAGAACTGAAGCATCTTGTCTTTGCCTGCGATCTTGCAGGCTATCTTCTTAACTCTCAGATGAGCGAATACACCGTCGAGGGGCTTGCTCTGAGCTACCGTGTGGCATACCGTACCGATATGGGCGAATATGCCGATATTGCAACACTTCCTGCTCTTTGCAGCTGCCTGATGTCGCAGCTTGAAGCGGCTGATATGATGAAGTTGTACAACGATATAGAACTTCCTCTCTGTGAGGTGCTTGCCTCAATGGAGACCGTTGGTGTAAAAGCTGATGCCGACGGTATCAGAGAGTTTGGAAAAGGTCTTGAGGGTGATATCGGATCACTGGAAAAACAGATCTGCGAATATGCCGGGAAAGAGTTTAATATACTTTCACCCAAGCAGCTGGGTACCGTCCTTTTTGAAGACCTCGGTCTCCCTTGCAAAAAGAAGACAAAATCGGGTTATTCCACAAATGCGGAGGTCCTTGAAGAAATCTCCGACAAGCACCCGATCGTTCCGCTGATACTTGAATACAGGACACTTACAAAGCTGCGTTCCACCTATGTCGAAGGCCTTCTGAAAGAGATCCGCGATGACGGAAGAGTACACAGTGTTTTCAAGCAGACCGAGACCCGCACGGGACGTATTTCCTCGGCTGAACCGAATATGCAGAATATCCCTGTCCGCAAGGAACTGGGGCGCAATATGAGAAAATTCTTCGTTGCGAAGGATGGTTACACTCTCGTTGATGCCGATTACAGTCAGATCGAACTGCGAGTGCTGGCATCTGTCTGCGGCGATGAGAATATGCAGTCTGCGTTCAAAGAGGGAAGAGATATCCACCGCTCCACTGCTGCACAGGTCTTCGGTCTCCCCGAGGACTTTGTCACTCCCGAGATGCGCTCTGCGGCTAAGGCTGTAAACTTCGGCATAATCTACGGTATCGGAGCATTTTCGCTTTCCAAGGATATCGGCGTCTCGCAGAAAGAGGCAAAGCAGTATATTCAGAACTACCTCGACAACTATCCAAAAGTGTCCGAATTTATGGACAGAACGGTCTCGGACGGAATTCGTGACGGCTACGTTACCACTATTTTCGGCAGACGCAGAATGATACCCGAACTGGCAGCAACTAACAAAATGATACAGGCGTTCGGTAAGCGTGCTGCGATGAATGCTCCTATCCAGGGGGCGGCGGCTGACATAATCAAACTGGCTATGGTTGCTGTCTACCGGAGGCTAAAGTCCGAAAATTTGGACGCGAAACTCATACTGCAAGTACATGACGAACTTATCATCGAGTGCCGTGAAGACCTCGCTGAGCGCGTGTCTGCGCTGCTCAAAGAGGAAATGGAGAATGCTGTACAGCTCGCAGTCCCCATGACAGCAGATGTCCACTCGGGCAAGAGCTGGTATATAGCCAAAGGATAAAATCAAATGAAAATCACAAATATTGAGTTTGAGTTCAGCGAGTGGGCGGAGGGCTTCGACCCCGAGGATGCCAACGCCGATGTGTATTTCGAACTTGAGGATCATACCCTTTGGTGTGCAGCATTTTTCACCTACAAAAATCTCGAAACACTGACGGAGAACTACAGGCAGAGCGGAGAGTGCCTTTCGGGAGCATATTTCTGTGCCGATAAACCGATCTTCATCTCACGAATGGATAAGGAGCTTATCGCCGAGGTGCTTGATGACATTGTGAGCCGTGAGAAGGATCTTTCTGCGGTGTTTACTAAAGTCGGAAAATAGGATGTGAGCATAATGATACTGCACCGTAAGAGTACAGACGACTACGCTGAGGAGGGTAATGTGCTCTTTGATGAGGGCAAGTTTTCCGAGGCTGCCGCTGTCTGGAGCGAGGGACTGATGTTTCTCCCCGAACCCCAAAATGCGCAGAGCGAAGCGGTGTGGTTCGAGACTTCCATCGCGGATGCTTACTTCATGCTGGGCGACTTCCAAAACGCCTCTGCTCATATCCTGAATGCCAGAACGAATATCTCGGGCGAGGGTTACACTAACCCCTTTGTTATGCTTAGATCAGGGCAGTGCGCCCTTGAGACCGGCAGTCCCGATGCTGCCGAATATTTACTGCGGGCGTATATGCTGGCAGGGGAGGAGATCTTCGAGAGCGAGGATCCCAAGTATTTTGCAGTGATAAAAGATATGGTCTGAAGTCAGGAAAACGGAGGATAATATGACATACTATAACGATGGCTCGGTGCTCATCCGTGACCGCATCGAGGCCGACACAGCGTATTTTTCCGAAGCCGAGCGTGCTCAGGGCTGGAACGATACCGAAGACAAGCACTCCGCACGTATGGCGGATCATAAGGCAGGCATATGTATTGCACTTGTTGCGGAGTATAACGGTGTGCCTGCGGGGTATGTCAACCTGTATTTCAAGGTGAGTGACGGCCCTTTTGTTGATAAGGGTCTGCCTGTGGTCGTGGATTTCAACGTGCTTGAAAAGTTCCGCAGACGCGGTATCGGCAGACGTCTTATGGATATGACCGAGGTGCTTGCCGCAGAGCGTTCCGATGAGATATGCCTTTCTGTGGGACTTTATGACGGCTACGGTGCTGCCCAGAGGATCTACGTCAAGCGCGGATATATCCCCGACGGCTCCGGCGTGTGGTACGGCTCGCAGCCGGCATGGGCGTATGACAGGGAGTATATGATCGACGACGATCTTTGCTTGTGGATGTCGAAGAAGCTGAGGTAAAAACTGTGAGTGACTGTATTTTCTGTAAGATTGCAGAGGGCTCCATACCCTCGAAGAAGATATACGAGGACGGTCAAACAGCCGCATTTATGGATATCGCGGGCGACGTTGACGGACATATACTTGTCATCCCGAAAAAGCACGCGAAAAACATCCTCGACTGTGATGAAGAAACCCTTGCGGCACTTATGAAGACCGTGAAAAAAATATCCATGCACCTTACGCAGAACTGCGGATATGAGGGCGTCAATCTGCTGAACGCCGGCGGAGAGAGCGCAGGGCAGTCGGTGCCGCATTTCCATATACATATTATTCCGAGAAGCACCGGGGACGGCATTGATGCGTGGCCTCACTTTGAGGGAGCAAAAGAGGACGCGGACAGCGTTTTTGAAAGGATAAAGATGATCTGAACCGCAGGTCGGAACGGAGAAAAATATGGCATTTGTTGAATTCAAAAATGTGTATAAACGCTATAAAATGGGCGAGGTCATAATCAGCGCCAGTGACGGCGTTGACTTCGAGATAGAAAAGGGAGAGTTCGCCGTTATCGTCGGCGCTTCGGGCGCAGGCAAGACCACTATACTCAATATGCTGGGCGGTATGGATACCTGTGACGAGGGACAGATCATCGTTGACGGGCAGGATATCGCCTCCTACGGCAAGAAGCAGCTCACTTCGTACAGACGGTACGACATCGGCTTCGTGTTCCAGTTCTATAACCTTGTGGGAAATCTCACCGCCAAGGAGAATGTGGAGCTGGCAACTCAGATCTGTAAGGATGCCGCAGACCCCGTTAAGGTGCTGGACAGCGTCGGCCTCAGCGACAGGATAAACAACTTCCCCTCCCAGCTTTCGGGCGGCGAGCAGCAGAGAGTGTCTATCGCCCGTGCACTTGCCAAGAACCCCAAGCTCCTGCTCTGCGATGAGCCTACGGGTGCCCTCGACTACAACACAGGCAAGACCATTCTCAAGCTCTTGCAGGACACCTGCCGCAGCACAGGTATGACAGTCATCGTCATCACCCATAACCTTGCTATCGCACCTATGGCGGACAGGGTCATCCATGTAAAGAACAGCAAGGTGGATAAGGTGGATATCAACCCCAACCCTGCGGATGTTTCAACGATAGAATGGTAATGCTTGTAATTTGCCATAAAATATGATATAATAAAAGTTAGATTTCTTGCTGAACTAACAGATAATGTAAAAGTTGCGCAAATTCGCCGTTTCCAAAGGCGGCGTTAGCCTTTGGCAGGGGTCGAGGGGGCAGAGCCACCTCGTCGCCGACCGCAGTCGGCGAAATCTTCCAATTCCGAAGGGCGCTCCGCAAGAGAGGGCGTCCCCTTGTCGGAGCGTTGAACAAAGTTTACAGAGTGCCGCAAGGCACGCCGGCAGAATTGATAAGTTTAAGATAATAATATACCGAAAGGAATGTAAAAATAAATGGAGATCATTGACAAGAACAACCAAGCGGTGCTTGATGAATATGAGGCGTTTGCAAGTACGAGTAAGTACGGCAACTTCATGCAGTCCCTCAGATGGCCAAAGGTAAAGGAAAACTGGGGCTGGGATGCCGTTATCTCCCGTGATGCGGAGGGTAAGATCAGAGGTACCTGCTTAGTCCTCATCAAGAAAGTGCCTATGTTCAAGGTGTCATTCCTCTATGCACCCCACGGCCCCGTCTGCGACTGGCGCGATAAAGAAGTCATGACCGACCTCTTCGAGGGCGTGAAGGTCCTCGCAAAGAAGTATAAGGCATACCAGTTCATGTGGGATCCCTGCTTCGAGGAAAAGGATAAGGATATCTCCGAAATGCTGATCGGTATGGGATTCAAGCATACCTATAATGCACCCGAGCTTACCACTATCCAGGCGAGAAATAACTATATGCTCCGCAATATCGAGGGCAAGACCGAGGACGAGGTAATGGCATCCTTCAAGCCCGACTGGAGAAACCGTATCCGTAAAGGACCCAAGAAGGGCGTTGTCTGCAAGATCTGCGGCACCGAGGCTCTGGACGATTTCTACCCCCTTATGCAGGCAACCGGCATCCGTGACGGCTTCTCCATCAGAGGAAAGGACTATTTCGTCAAGTTCATCGAAGGCCTCGGCCCCGAGCATTGCCACCTCTTTATGTGTTATACCGAGGAGGACGGCAAGCAGATCCCCCTCTCCGGCGCAGTTACCACACAGTATGCCGGCAAGACCTGTTACGTCTACGGCGCATCCGCCAACCACCACAGAAACCTCTACCCCAATTACCTTATGCAGTGGACTATGATCCAGTGGGCGATAGAGGGCAAGAACTATATCTATGACTTCCAGGGCATACCCTTCTATAACGACGAGACCAACCCCAACTACGGCGTGTATAAGTTCAAGAAAGGCTTCAACGGCGAGGTGGTCACCTACGCCGGAGAGTTCTTCTATATCTTCAAGCCTGCAATGAAGAAGCTGGTCGATAAGTGCGAGAAGATCGTTATGGACAGACACGAGCGCAAGCGTCAGAAGCTCCTGAAGAACCGCAATACCGAGTTCGACAACGAACAGGGGGCACAGTCTGCTCAGATGGAGCAGAAGGCTCCCGAAGCAGAAAGCAAAGAATGATTTGTAGGGGCGTACCTGTGTGTGCGCCCTTTCTAAGAAAACAATGTAGGGCGGGGGCTTGCCCCCACCGACTGCTTTGATCGTAAGAGGTGAGGATTTGAAGAAACGTATCTACGACATCATCCAGATCGGCTATAAAGGCGATATGCCCAGCCGTTTTTTCGATATCTTTATTTCGGGCGTTATCATACTCAATATCCTTGCCATGCTTTTGCAGACCTTCAATTCGCTGTCACCTGCATTCGGCGTGTTTGAGGCGATCGAGTTCATCACCGTTGGTATATTCATAGTCGAGTACCTCCTCCGTATCTGGACAGCCGACCTGCTGTACCCGAAAAAAGGCTTTATCATGTCGAGGGTAAGGTTTTTCTTCTCCTATGACGGAATAATCGACCTGCTTACCATACTTCCGTTCTACTTTCTTTCGGGATTCATCGTGTTCAGGATGCTCCGCGTGGTCAGGATATTCCGCCTCTTCAAGATCAACACCCAGCTTGACTCCTTCAACGTCATCACCGATGTACTGAAAGATAAGCGCAAGCAGATCCTTTCCTCGGTGTTTATCATCATCATACTTATGCTCGCTTCGTCCATAGGTATGTATTACGCCGAGCACAACGCCCAGCCCGATTCCTTCGAGAATGCGTTTTCAGGCATATGGTGGAGCATATCCACCCTTATGACTGTGGGCTACGGCGATATCTACCCCATAACCGTTGTCGGAAAGATAATGGCTATACTCACTGCGTTCCTCGGTGTAGGAGTCGTGGCAATACCTACGGGTATCATTTCCGCAGGTTTTGTCGAGCAGTATCAGAAGAATGAGCACTCGGACAGAAAGTATCCCGATCTATCCACGATCGGTGAGCTTCTCGCAGATAAGCAGAGCGGATTCATAGGCAAGCACGTAGGCGAACTGAACAAGAGCTACGGACTGAATATCCTCGTCATCATCAGAGAGGATATGACCATAGTCGCCGCCGATAATACCAGGATCAGAAAAGGAGATATCCTTATCGTCCGATCCGACAGGCTCGTCAAAGAGAACTGACGGCATCCCCCGGGATGCCGTTTTTCGTATATCCCATTATATAACTCTTGACATTTCGGAAGGTATGTGCTATAATACTTATTTGATAGTATGCTAAATTTCAGCCGTCATGGGATAAGCCAGCGGCGAGAAAAGGAGATCATAATTATGGCAAACACGATTTCACAGGCAGGATTTCAGAGACTTAAAGAACAGCTCGATTACCTCAAGACCGTCAGAAGAGGCGAGGTAGCCGAGAACCTCAAGATCGCACGTTCTTACGGAGACCTTTCCGAAAACGCCGAGTACGATGAGGCTAAGAACGAACAGGCTATCCTCGAAGGTCAGATCGCTGAGCTCGAACAGATCATCGCTACCGCTATCGTTGTTGATGATGACGATATCTCTATAGATGAGGTCGGCATCGGCTCTATCATCAAGATCAAGGATATCGAGTTTGACGAGGTCGAAACTCTCCAGGTAGTCGGCTCCACAGAGTCGGATCCCGATAATATGAAGATCTCCGATGAGTCTCCTATCGGTAAAGCCGCTCTCGGCAAAAAGGTCGGAGATATCTTTGAGGTTGAAGTTCCCGACGGAACTATTAAGTTCGAGGTGCTGGAGATCAGCAAGTAAATCCGGGCGGTTTTACCAATGAATAGTAAATAAAGAATAGTGAATAGTGAATAGAGAAGGTGCCGCCTTCGGCGATGTATCTTAGCTATTCACTTTTCGTTATTAACAGATTACATTTTTAAACCAGAATTAACATCCGCGGATGTCTCGTTTTGCCGCCTGCACAAGGTAAAGCGGCCAAGGAGCGTAACGCGGCGTAAAAAAGGAAAGGATATTGAAAAATGAGTGACGAGATAATCACCAATGCTCCTGCGGAAGAAGAGGCTGCCGAGCCTACCGCAGAGGAAATGAATGAGTACAGACAGATAAGGATAAACAAGCTCGATGAGCTGAAAGCAGCAGGCAAGGATCCCTTCCAGGTGACCAAGTATGATGTCACCGATCATGCTGCCGAGGCAAGAGCAAAATTTGAGTCCGTTGAGGCTGTTTGTAAGGACGAAGCAGGTGAGGACGAGGAAAAACTCACAGCTCTCCTCGAGGAAAAGCGCGTAAATGTCCGTATCGCAGGAAGACTTATGTCCAAGCGTATCATGGGCAAGGCAAGCTTCGCCGATGTCAGAGACAAGAGCGACCGTATCCAGGTCTATGTACGTATGAACGATGTCGGCAAGGAGGATTTCGACGGCTTCAAGAAGTGGGATATCGGTGATATCTGCGGCGTTGAGGGCTTCCTGTTCAGAACAAAGACAGGCGAGATCTCCGTACACGCAACAAGCATCACTATGCTCACCAAGTCCCTGCGTCCCCTGCCCGAGAAGTGGCACGGCCTCAAGGATCAGGATACAAGATACCGTCAGAGATATACAGACCTCATCTGCAACCCCGAGGTAAAGGATACTTTCATCAAGCGTTCAAAGATAATCTCCACTATCCGCCGCTATCTTGACGGTCAGGGCTTTATGGAGGTCGAGACTCCTATGCTCGTGTCAAATGCAGGCGGTGCAGCTGCAAGACCTTTTGAGACCCACTATAACGCTCTCGATGAGGACGTAAAGCTCCGTATAAGCCTTGAGCTCTATCTCAAGAGACTTATCGTCGGCGGCCTTGAAAGAGTATATGAGATCGGCAGAGTTTTCCGCAACGAGGGCGTTGATGCAAGACATAACCCCGAGTTCACCCTTATGGAGCTCTATCAGGCATATACCGATTACCACGGGATGATGGATCTCACCGAGAATATGTTCAGACATATCGCTCAGGAGGTCTGCGGTACAACTACCATTCAGTATGGTGATCTCACACTCGATTTCGGCAAGCCCTTCGCAAGAATGACTATGATCGACGCTGTCAAGAAGTACGCCGATGTTGACTTCTCCAAGATCAAGACTACCGAGGAAGCCAAGGCTATCGCCAAGGAGCGTCATATCGAATTTGAGGAGAGGCATAAGAGAGGCGATATTCTTAACCTCTTCTTCGAGGAGTATGTTGAGGAACACCTCCTCCAGCCTACATTCATTATGGATCACCCCATCGAGATCAGCCCCCTTACCAAGAAGAAGCCTGATGCGCCCGACTATGTTGAGCGTTTCGAACTGTTCATCAACGGCTGGGAGATGTGCAACGCTTACTCCGAACTCAATGACCCTATCGACCAGCGCGAGCGTTTTGTAGAGCAGGAGAAACTGCTCTCTCAGGGTGATGACGAAGCTAACCGCATCGATGAGGACTTCCTCCGCGCACTTGAGATCGGTATGCCTCCTACGGGCGGTATCGGCTACGGCATAGACCGTCTTGTAATGCTGATGACCGACTCTCCTGCGATCAGAGATGTACTTCTCTTCCCGACGATGAAGTCTATCGAGTTATAAACCTTGTGTTTTCGAGACTTCTGAGCAACAGGCAGGGCGATTTGACCCCCATTTTTGAAAATGTGCAAAAAGGGTCTTGGTAAAACGAATAATAATGTAACTCCCGGAGTTGACTTTTGGTGTCAGCTTCGGGAGTTTTTTCTGTCAGTTTGACTGCTTTTTCTTTCTGTCGCCTTTGACCGGTTCAGTTTTCGTTATGTCCACCGACTGCAGCTCTCCTTTGTGCAGACGGAGGATCACATCGGTCTGCTTGGCAAGTTCGTTTGAGTGAGTGACTATTATCACGCATTTGTTCATGTTGTGAGCACATTCTTTCAGTATGTCCATGATCTCAAGTGCAGTGTCTTCGTCAAGGTTTCCTGTGGGTTCGTCTGCGAGGATAACACTTGAATCAAAAGCGAGGGCGCGTGCTATCGCCACACGCTGCTGCTGACCGCCCGAGAGTTTCAGCACGTTGCGCTTTGATTCCTCTTTTGTAAGGCCGAGACGTTCAAGTATCGGCAGGGGAGGCAGCTTTGAGGTCAGAGCCACGTTCTCGGCAGGAGTCATATAGTCGATGAGGTTGTAACTCTGGAAGATAAAGGATATGTTATGTTTCCTGTGCCATGCAAGACCTTTTTTCTCTATATCTTCACCGTTGAATAATACCTGCCCTGATGAAGGTCGGTCAAGCCCTCCGAGCAGAGAAAGAAAAGTGGTCTTACCGCAGCCCGATGGCCCGAGTATTGCGTAAACTTTCCCCGATTCAAATTCTGCCGAGACCGATCTCAGTATGTTTCTGCTGCCGTCATAAGTGTATTTAAGATCGTTGGTTTTAAGTATGCACATAATTATTCTCCTAACTCATTTTTGTAAGAATATCTTTCGGTCTGGAACGTACTACGGTCCAGGATGAAGCCGTTACTGCTATCACTGTGAGAAGTATGCCTGTGAGACACATCGGCAGGAACAGTTTTGTATCTATACTTACGTTAAGATCGGGAGCACCTGCCGTACGGGATGCTATGAATCTTCCTGCCTTGTCGGCGGTAATCATACTGAGGGGTATCGCCGCACCGAATGCGAACACAGCCACCAGTATTGTTTCGGTGAATATCTGGGATACGATGCCGAACTTGCTTTTTCCCAAGGAGAGAAGTATGCCTATCTCTTTCTTTCTGCCTCTGATGCGTATGGTCAGCAGCAGGGAGAGTATCACCACGCTTACCACGGAAATAATTATAATAGCGGTGTTTATCATGTCCTGAAGTGAACCGAGCGGCGTGGATACCGCATTGTATTCATCGGTGTCGATAGTGTATTTGAAGGTTTTGTCTTTCAGCTCGGGAAGTGCTGCGATCCTGTCGCGGACTTTCTCTATGCTGACGGGGTCTTCGGCAAAAACACTCAGCTGAACATATCCGTCATCACAGTCGAAATCCTTGAAAAGATCTCTGAGGCCGCCGCTTGCAGCGAAGCCCTTGTTTGCGGGTATATCCCAGACAAAACTTTCGCTCTTCGATCCCTCTGTTCCGTCGAATATACCGACTATCTCAAACTCGGTGATCTTGTTGAGATCCATGCTGTACAACTTGATCTTGTCACCTGTTTTCAGCTTGTTGAGATCAGCGAGCTGCTTTGATACAAGGCAGGCATATTTATCGTTGGAGTTCAGGTGCCTGCCCGATACGAGTCTGTATTTTCCGCTCATGAACGCCTTGCATTTCGCGGAAGATATCGTTGAGGTGTAGGGAGCGATGTCTCCATACTGTGTTGAACCGAAATCATATTCGGTCACAATGTATTTGAAGTTTACAGCAGCTCCCCAGTATGCACCGTCTTCCTCGGCATTGGTGTCAACAACCCCCTTGACTTTCATTATCGCCTTTACCATATCATCTGTGATGTAGTCTCCGTTATACACGCTTGCGGAGCCCTGGGCATCCCTTTCGGTCTCTGTCATATGACCGTTCATGTCTATGTCTATCACTATCCTGCCGCCGATGGCTTTCTGTACATTTGCTTCGGCGCGGACAGAAGCGTCGCGTATGGCGATGCCCGTCAGTATGAATGAAGCTGTTATCGTAAGCACAAGGAACAGTACCGCAGTCTTGAATTTCTGTCTTACACAGTAGAGAGAAGCTCTTTTTAATACTTCCATTCTTTTGCCTCCTAACTCATTCTTGAAAGAATATCTTTTGGCTTAAGGCGTATCACGGTCACGGATGACAGGAGCGTCGCCATCGCAGCCACCGCTGTCTGACACAGATATATCCCTGCAGTCTTTGCTGCATCGGGACGCAGGTAGACTGACAGATCCTTAATGTGATCCGTTCCCTTTATGAAGTCGCCGCCTATGAGATCAGGATCAATTCCGTCAAAAAGACGGTTGCCGATGATACCTGTCAGCAGCTGAGCTGCGCCGTAGGAAAGCGGCAGAGCCACTGCTGTGACGACCATGACTTCTGTCATAAAGCCCATCAGGATATCCCGTTTTGATATGCCTCCTGCCAGCAGTATTCCCGTTTCGTGCATTCTTCCGCGTATGCGCAGGGAGAGCAGCAGCGTCAGCAGAGCAGCACTTACCACCGATGCGATAACTATCAGTATCCCCATAAGATCACCCATCGAAGCCAGCCTGTCGGATATTTTTGAATACTGATAGTCATTGGTGCGTATGAAGTGATCCTCCCAGTTGACCGAGGATATGTTCTGCACTTTGCTTACCGTTTCGCTCATTTCTTTCGGATCGTTGAGATAGAACCCGACTTCACCCGTGTAGATGCCTCTCTCGCTCTCTTTGAGAGCTTCGAGGATATCGAGGGATGCGTAAATACAGTTTTCGGGAAGCTCGGCTGTGGGCAGCATGGAAGTGTTTTTGCTGTCTGTTTTGTAGATACCTGCGATCTCAGCCCGTACATTTTCGGTCTTCACGGGGATCTCATCAAAATAGATCCCGTCTTTTATGCCGAGGCGTGCATGGGTGAGGGTGACTGTATCGCCTGTTTTCAGGAAGTTCTTTTCTGCCAGCTTGTCGCTTATGAGGATCTTGCGTTTATCCCCGTCGGTAAAATGTCTGCCCTCGGTAAGTTCAGATGTCTTTTCGGTGAAATCCGGGGCGAGAGCGGAATATGCATGAGCTGCAACTCTGCCCATGTTGTTGTCATCGCTGTCGCCTTCCCCGGGGATAAATCTGAGGGATCTGATTTTGACATAGCCGTAATTGACAGGGTCACAGTATTTGATATTACCCAACTGCATTATCTCTTCTATGTTGCTGTCGGTGATTTTTGTCCCGGCGCATGTGTATTCTCCGCCTTCTATTTTTGTCGTCGCCCTGATGTAAAATGCCGCTCCCACGGAGGACCTGACATCCTTCGAGAGCTTTTCCGAAGCGTTCAGTACTCCGAAGCATGAAAACAGGAACACTGCTATGACGAAGACCGTCATGAACAGCGAGAGCGTTTTTCCTTTCTTTCTTGATATGTAGAGCATTGCTCTTTTTGCGGGAACCATTGTTGTGATGCATCTCCTTTCGTGATATATCATACCGTGCTTTTATTGGTTTTTGATTTGCTTTGAGTTAGGGTTCGGTTAAAAAAAGAGACAGCCGAAGCTGTCTCTCGCAGATAGTATCTTTCATTGTAAATACACATAAAAGCTCACGCCGTTATCTGTGTTCCTTATCTCGCAGGACATAGAGTGCCGCTCAAGTATGGTCTTGACAATATACAGACCGAGTCCGCTGCCGCCTGTTGAGCGGTTGCGCGATCTGTCGGCACGGTAGAAGGGCGTGAACAGGTAAGGCATATCCTCTTCGGGAATGGAGACACCCGTGTTTGTCACCACAAGGGCCCTGCCTTCAAGAGAAATGTACACATCTGCCCCTTCGGGAGAATGTCTCACCGCATTGCCGAAGATGTTTGACAGTGCTTTCTGCCAGAGACCGCGGTCAACAGTGAGGGTAAGGTCATCCTCTATACCGAAGTGTACCGTCACATTCTTTTCCTCGGCGATCAACAGTATCGGACGAAGTGCTTCCTCTGCGGATCCGCGGAGAGAAACCTCTGTGAGACCTCCGCTGATGTCTGAGCTCTCGGCTTTCGTCACGGCGATGATCTCTTTTACGAGACGCTCTATATCCTCGGCTGTATCGTATGCTTCGGGGAGATGCTTGTCATGATCCCTGTAATCACCGAAGCCCAGCATCATATTCTCGAGCTGACCTTTCAGTACCGTCAGGGGAGTTTTCAGTTCGTGTGATACCGCAATGAAGAAATTCTTGCGTTGTTCGTCCAGCTGCTTCTGACGTTCTATATCCTCAGAAAGCTTGTCATTCGCATCACGGAGCTCCTGCATTGTGTCCTGAAGCTGTGCAGCCATGGTGTTCAGGTTTTCCGAAAGAACACCGATCTCATCGCTGCTTTTCACATCACATTTCCAGGTGGGATCAAGGGCAGTCATGCGTTTGGAGATCCTGCTTATCCTTGCTATGGGGTTAACGATCACCTTGCTGCAGATAAATGCACTCAGAAATGAGATAAGGATTATCACCGAGATTATGACAGGCAGGAAGCGGATCAGTATCTCGGTTATGGTGTTTGCGGATTTTGAGACGTAGGTAACTGTAACTTCGTAATCCATATTGTCTTCCGTTAGGATCGCCGTGCCCATTACCACGATTTCTGAGTTGCTGTCATTGCTGCTCTCATTCCCGGCCTCACCGAAGTCTAAAGTTTGCCCGTCGCGTGAAAGAGTCAGCACAGTGCTGTTCTTTATGCAGAAGTTGTATATCTCACCGGATACATCTTTTATCGTCTTGCCGTTGATATCTTCAATGAGTGTTGTAAGATCTTTTTCTATATCGTTGAACGAAGTCTTGTTATATTGTTTTGGCAGAACGGTAAGGACTATGGTGTAGATCACGATGCAGCACACGGTCAGTGCAGAGAACACCCACAGGAACACTTTAGCACTGAGGCTGTTTCTTATCTTCTTTCGCAATCTTGTATCCCACCCCTCTTACAGTTTCAATGTAATCTGCATCCAGCTTTTTGCGCAGATTCATTATGTGGAAATTCACGCCTTTTTCATAGCCTGCATAATCATATCCCCATACGAGATTGAGCAGATCGTCCCTTGTGAACACACGTCCCTGATTTTTCAAGAACAGCAGGAGTATATCGAATTCCAAGTGAGTGAGAGCTACTTCCTTACCGCCCGAGAAGACAGTCCTCTCGGTCTCGTTGAGGGTCAGATCCTTGTACCGGATGATACCGTTTTCCGTATCGGGCGAAGTCCTGCGCAGTATGGCTTCCACCCGTTTCAGCACCAGCCTTACAGAGAAAGGCTTTGTAATATAGTCATCTGCCAGCTTGTCAAAACCTTTGATCTGTGCGTCCTCGGAATCAAGTGCGGTCAGGATGATGATGGGTATGTCCGAGCTGCGGCGTATCGTCTCGCATACGGTGAAACCGTCAGTCTTCGGAAGCATTATATCAAGGAGTATAAGGTCAAAATCTTCTCTGCCGAATATATCGAGACCTTCCGCCCCGTCGGATGCGGTGGTAACTTTGTAGCCTGCATATGTAAGCGGCTCGGAAAGCACTTTTCTTATCGCCGCTTCATCTTCGATGATAAGGATCTTTTTCTCTGTTGTCATTTTGTTCCCCTCCGTGTTTTATCATATCACAATATTATTAGTTTTTGATTAGGGACCGAGCCCTTTTGAGCGCACCCCTCAAAAAACTCTGCGCTCATCTGTCATGAGCGCAGAGCCGCGGCGTTTTTTCTGCGATACTATTTTATCACATCACGGCAAGGAAGTCAACCGCAGGGAGGGCAGGGCATACAAAAAGGGCGGGATCTCCCTCGGAGTCCCGCCCTTATCAGCTGATATGATCATCCTTACTTGTGAACTTCGAGAACGGAGTAGAAAGCAGGCTTTGCCTTGCTGTTTCCGTCAAAGAGAAGCGGCTGTCCGGAAGCTCTCCAGCTTCTGTTATCGGAAAGGCCCCAGAAGATAACTGCCGAGATCTTATCCTTGTGTTCGTAGATCGCTTCAAAGATGCCCTTGTAATACTCAGCCTGAGCTTCAAGGTACTGATCCTTTGAACCGTCGGGAACGGTGGCATCCAGCTCGGTGACCTGTATATCAAGACCGAGCTCACAGTATGTGTCGAGAGCCTTCTTGTACATGCTGATAGAGGGGAATGCGTCCTTGCCCTTGCGAACATCAAGGTGCGACTGCATACCGATACCGTCGATAATGCCCTTTGCCTTGAAGTCCTCAGCCATGCTCACGATGGCTTTCATCTTGTTATCCATGTATTCGTTGTAGTCATTGTAATAGAGCTTGCAGCCTTCGGGAGCGTATTTTCTCGCAAAGGTGAAGGCTTTTTCAATGAAGGAATTGTCGCCGTAGATCTGTACCCATGCCGATGTACCTTCCTTGACCTTGCAGTCGCCCGCAGTTCTCGGCTTGCCGCTTTCCATCCAGGCTTCGTTCACAACATCGCAGGCATAGAATTCAATATCGGGATAAAGCTCGATAAGCTTTTCAAAATATGCCTTGATGTAGTTTTCGAGACGGGCAGTCATCTTTTCGGGAGATACCCACTCGCCCTTGGGATCGTAACCCTCCTTGAAGAACCAGGTAGGTGTCTGAGAATGCCATACCAGAGTGTGAATACGCATAGGAATCTTCATGCTGCGTGCGTAATCGAGAACAGGCTTTGCCTGATCGAAGTTCACCTGAGGATGCTCGTCATCACCGTGCTCCTGGAAGTACGCAAGGCTTGCGCTCTGATCCAGTACGTAATCGGGCTTGAGCTCGTTGCCGGCAGTGATGCTCTGATTGAAGTGTTTTTCAAGAAGAGCGGTAGTGTTCCTCGATTTGAGATCAGAAGGAGTTATTGCGGTGCCGAGCTTGAAATCGTCCTTGTATGTCTCGCAGAGAGAAGCTATATCTTGTTCGATGTTTGCCGAGGGGAGCGCAAGCACACTGATAAAGTCAAGGAATAAGTCGGAAGTGCCGCCCTCAAAGTAGATGCATCCGCTTTTGAAATCATTCGGTATAGCCACAACGAGCTGTGTGACGTTGTGCCATCTGCCGCCCTCTTTGGTAGTGAACAGAGGCTTTGTCTGGAGAGCGCCGTTTGTGTCGGTGTATTCAAGTCCGATGGTTATGGGAGATCTGTCTCTCTGCATAACAGAACAGTTCAGACAGTATTCGTTGTTTGCCTCGCAGAGCCCATCGAGTTTCAGTACAAAGCCGTCCTTCTCACTGTTTCTTCCCGAAGCGCAAAGGCTTTTTTTGCCGTTCTTTGCCATCTCTTCGGTAGCCGCAAGGGAAGCGGGAGCATCTGTGCTGCGAGCAGCGAACTTGCTGATATCCCCGTCATCGAATGAACTGTAATACAAGATCTTTACACTGTCAAAAGCCACCTGTTTTCCTGTTTCCTCTTCAACATCCTGATCTGGATCAAGCTGTACGGCACTCTGACCGCCCGACTGATCGTTCGACTTTCCGCAGGACGTTACCGCACACGCAGAGCATACTATCAGACACATGATAAGCAATAGTTTTTTCTTCATATTTATCCCCCTGTAATTTCTGTAACTGCGCCTGTTTGACTGCGCTTGCAGCAAACGGGTCTTTCGGTAAGTATAAGATATAGTATCACGAAACGCTGCCTTTGTCAAGCAAAATATAAACGTGCATATTATCATATTTTGCTGATTCACAGCAGGGGTTTTGGTATGTTTATCTCAACTCTGTACTCGTAAGGTCATTCCCGGGTCTTTCCATAAACAGAACGTGCAGAAGGATCAGACCATTCTGTCAGTGCGGTATAAATATCTTTGAAATCCGGTGTAAAATGAAGAACGCTCCCACGAGGGGAGCGTTCTTGATATCAGATGTACTTCGTGTAGATCTCTCTGTAATTGCCGTAGCCTGCTGCATAACGTGCTATTATGATCGCATCGTCTGCGGTGACTTTTCCGTCTCGGTTCATATCGGCAACGTCGGAGTCATATCGTGCAGCGTAGTCTCCGTAGCCTGCCGCAAGTCGGGCAGCAATGATCGCATCGTCAGCTGTGATCGAGCCGTCACCGTTAATGTCACCCACGAGCCTTTCGGCTACAACTTTGATGATCTTATGATTGCGGCTCAGTTCCTGGTTGCATTTCTTACAGTAAATGACTTCATCATAACTGCCGTTTGAAGTATCGGTGGGAGCCACAAAATTTTCAACGACTTTTTCGCCGGGAGTATGACCCGTTGCAGCAAGCACTGTATCTTTCGGTTCTATCTCAGTGCCGTTGCTGTCAAAATACTTGCCGCATTCCTTGCAGTGAGAATATTTGATGTTTCCGGCTTCTTCGCATTTAGGTTCAACGCGGCTGAATGTTTCCGCGTTGCTGTGAGAGCAGAGGAACACACTCTTGGCTTCCGTTCCGTCTTTATTATAGACAGCAATGGTTTCGATTGTACCGTCGGAAGGAGTGATCAGCTCGCTGCCGGTTACTGTGATACCTGTGAAGTCTCCGATAGCAAACTCAGAACCTTCTGCCTTGATCGTTGATCTGTTAATGAACAGCTTCTCGCCATGGTTGGCTCTGAATCCCGTAATGGCATACTGAGCCTCGGCGCAGATGAAGGAATTTGAGATCGTCAGATCTGACTTGTTATAAACGAGTATTCCGCATTCCGTTGCTTTCAGCGTTAATGTGTTTTTGCCTGTATTTATAGTTGTGTCTCGTCCGATAACGATAGCACTGAAACCATTGTCTCCGCTGTTGACAGTCACAGAAGCCTGAACATAGATGTTAAGTCCCTCAACTTCCTTGTTAGAGATCGTACCTGTAATGTCTTTACAGATATACAGCTCTTTGTTCTTGTAGTCGTACTTGGCTTCACCGTTTCCGAGAATGTCGTCGCAGTTTGCACTTGTTACGTCCACGTTGCCAATGGTAAGACCGTAATCCTCATTTACGGTAGTTATCCTGACTGTCTTTGCTTCCTTGTTTGTTGTATTATCTATCACCTTTGTATTGACTGTTGCATCAGAGGGAGTAGCTACTTTGCAGCGGTCAAATTCAAATGCTTTGGAAAAATTGTATAAGGCGACATCAGTTGCCGAAATACTTACCGTTGAATACTTGAATGTAAGATCTCCGCCGGCTACAGAACCGAGACCAAACGGATTAATACTTGCGATGCCTTGATATCCTTCCATATTGATAACAGCATGGTCGATCGCGAGCCGTTTATCAGCCGCGCCAAGAGTTATGCAGGCATTGTTTTTCCCGCACTTCAGGGTCAGTATTCCATTGCCTGTGATCTTTGCGTTGTTTGCTAAAAGTATCGGGCTTTTCAGATATTTGCTCCCGATATATGTTGTGGAATCAACTATGTTTGAAACAGTGATGTTTTTCTCAACGTTGATCGTCAGATCATTGATACTGCTTTTCAGTATCGGAATAAAAGTGCTGTAAGGCTCATAATACTCCGACTCGTAGATACAGTCGGTTATCTGACCGTTGATATCTTTTTTTAGCGAGAGCGTCTTGGTATCGGGATCAAAACTTGCCGCACCGTCGCCGAGGATATCCTTGTAGTTATAGGTGTTTACACGTACATCTGCGACTTTGAAATCGTAGTTCATACCAATAGCTACGTGATTGGCTGTGGTCTTGCCGTCACTTTCGGCAATGGCTTCAAGCATTGAGTAGTTACCGCTGTTATATCTGTTTATTTTGCCGCCTGTCGGATCAAGGATCTCACAGTCGAAAAGCGTGATAGACGGAAAAGATTTGATTGCTCCGGTGCTGTCGATGCGAGACTTGTTGATGATAAGGTTTTTGGCATTGTCACCGATGATACCGCCGTTCTTGCCTTCGATCACAATATCGGACTTGAAAATCACAAGCTGAGCCTTATATACATAGATGCCGTAGCCCTCAGTACTCTTAAGTGTCAGCCTGCCTTGGCTTTCATCAAGAGTGACATTTTGGTTTTTTATCACAAGCGCATTTCCTGTATTAGAAACAGTAACATCGTTTTCTACAACAATATTGAGTATCTGATTTGATGTGATACCGCCCGTGATATCCTTTTTCAGAGTCAGCGTTTTTGTGCTGCTGTCATAGCTTGCTTCGCCGTTGCCGAGAATGTCGGGAACATCGTCATTGATCCATACACCCACACCGCCGACATAAAGTGTATAATTTGCCGCATTGACCTTCAGAGCTCCCTCAGGTAAAAGTGTGAACAGACTCAGCACCAGCACCAACGCTGAGAGCATAGAGATAAGCCTTTTGCGTATCATAAATATTCCCCCTTAAAAATATGAACAAATATACGGCATAATATTAACCTGTAATAATTTTATCACATTTCAAGGCGGTTGTCAATATGAAGCGGGGGGAGCTGCATCATCCACAAGCACTACTAAAAGGACGTAATGCTCAGCCGGGAGGCTATCCACATCTACGAGGCATCCTGCACTGTTATTATCGAGGGCCTCGGCGCCCGGAGAACTGCCTGCATATATGATATTTAACCCTTTTCCTCTATTGACATACTTCAAAGAAAATGCTATTATTATAAGTAGGTATTTAAGGCAATACCGCACAACCCCTTTGTGTCAGATACGAAGTCAGAATTTTCGTAAGAGTGTAAAATTCGACGCAGGCGGGCTGGCGCCCGGCAAGGGGAATTTGCGTGCTATGGCGGAGATCCGGCAGGCAGATGACGTGCAGAGGCGTTAGCCGCGGGTTGTGCGGTGTTGCCTTAATTGTATTATGACAACTCAGAAGGGGGAAAATCTTATGCAGGATATAAGGAAGAAAAGCCTTTCGCTGCTGACGGCGCTCTTGCTGGTGCTGTCGCTGTTCACGCTGCTGCCGGAGGGCAGCTTCCGGGCGGATGCAGCCGTGACGAAGTACGAGCTCTGGATAGCGGGTACGCAGATAACCAGCGAGAATCTGTCATCCGACGGATTTGTCTACGACCCGGATACCAACATACTCACATCCGAGAACAGCGTGAGCTCGATATGGTCAACTACTAATCCGGTGATCGAGCATTCCATTCCGGGTCTGAACATTAAGGTAGACGACGCCAAGGTGCTAAGCTCCGAAACGAAGGCTGGTATTTTATGCCATGCCAACACCAGGATAACGGGCAGGGGCAGGCTGACGCTGAAAAGCACCAGCGACGCGGCTCTGCTGATCGACAGCGGAACTCTGAGCATAGAGATCTCACAGCTCATAGCCGAGGGCAAATGGGGCATCTCGGGAATGCCCAAGGACGAAAAGCTCATAATCAACAACTCTTTCGTGTCGGTGTCATCAAATGAGGGCGAGTTTGCCATAGGAGATTTCAAGAACGGGATCTCTCTTGTGGACAGCGCGATATCCAGTCCCGAGGGCGGTACGGTGAAAAAGTTTTCCAAAGACGGGACGGACTCTTACAGCATAGTGGGCAGTGACGGCAAGACTCCGGCAGAGAAAGTGTACATTTTTCCTGAACCGACAAAAGACGGCATCTTCTTCGACGATGCAAGAGTTACCGAGGATAATGCTTCGGATATACTGGGGGGCGGCGAGGCAAGCTATGACTTCGCAACGAAAACGCTGACCCTCAAAAAATCCTTAGCAGCTGTTATCTCAATAAGGACAAACGGCGTCACCGTTAAAGTGGATAATGAAGTCTACATCACCAACCCCAATACCGACGCGGAGAAATTTTCATTCTATATATACAACGACACGGCCATCACCGGAAGCGGCAAGCTCCACGCCAGCTTCAGCGTGTCCGAGAATACGACACTTACCTTTTACAAGACCAATATAGACTCCCGCGACGATGCCGCTCACCGTATTACGGGAAGCGTCTGCGGATCCAGAGGCAGAGGTTTCGGTTCGAGACTGGTAATAAATGAATCGACTTTTGAGGGACATTTCATCAATGAAGAATTCTATGAGTTCGATGAGCTGGTGCTTGAATCAGCCGCGATTGAGACTCCCGAGGATGCTTGGTTAGCAAGAAACAATGTCATTATCGGCAGCACGCCCTATACCGGCGATGTAAAGATCGTGCCTTATGTAATCTATCCCATAATCATCAACAATGATTACGTCACCACAAAGAACAAGGATTATCTTGCGGACGGTGCCGCCAGATTTGATGAAAAAACGAATACGCTCTATATCGTAAAGCCGATAGAGTACCGCAGCGGTAATGCAGGAATGATAACGACCTCCCTTTACGGGATCACTATAAACGACAGGACCCCCGAAGATGTACGCACAGCGGACACCATTACTGTGGAGGCAGGCGCCAAGGCGACCTTTACCGGTATCGGTGTTATCAACGCGAATATAAATGCCGAGAAGGGTGCCACTGTTATCCTCAACAACACCACCTACAAGCTGAACAGCTACGGCGGCACGATAAAAGGCATTACCAAGGGTGAAAACGCAGCCAAGCTGCTTATCAATAATTCGACCGTTGAAGTAGAAAGCTATAACGGAGCCATAAGGGGCTTTGACAAGATTGAAGTCACAGGGTGCAAGATAATCACCCCCTCAAATGCTAAGATAAAGGACGGGGCGATCTGTGATTCGGACGGAAACCTCGCAAAGAGAGTTGTTATATCAAACAGTTCAAATCTTGTTACTGTCAGATATCACAGCAACGGCGGAACAGGTTCAATGCCCGAGGAACAGTACATCAAGGGCTCGTCCTTCACCGTGCCGTGGTCAAGATTTACTGCCCCGGAGAACTGTGGTTTTTACTGGTGGACCGATGGCAACGGTGAGATCGTCAGACAGACCTCGGTGATCGAAAACCTGGATAAGGATCTTGATCTCTATGCGGTATGGGTGAAGCGTTACGACGTTAACTTTTACAACACTCCCGACGAGGTGACTATCCGGCAGCAGGTATGGGAGAACTCAAATTTCGACTTCCCGAGGCGAAAGACCTGGGAGACTGGATTCCCTGCACCCTATGAGGGCTATATAGTCACCGGATTTATGGATCAGAACGGGAATATCTACGCTCCGGAAGAGATCATTACTATCAAATCAGATATGGATTTCTATGTTCTGTGGGGTCCCGGCATAAGGATCGCAGGCACAGAAGTGACCACATACAATCAGAATAATATCCTTGGCAATGGTACGGCAAAATTCTACAGAGACAGCGTTACCGGCAAACCTGTCCTTGAGATCAACAAAAATATTGAAGGGCAGTTAGAGAACTACGCCTGCGATGATCTTACCATAAAATTCACCGCTCCCGTAACTATAAACTCCACTGCTCACGCAGTAAAGCTCAGCAAGAACACCACGATCCTTTCCGACTTTACGGTATCAATAACGAGCAGAATGGGCGCTGCGATCACCTTTACAACGGATTCGGAAGCCACGCTGACCATACGCAATGCGAACCTTGCGCTTTCAGGCAAGCTCGGTATCAACGGCATCACCGCAGTAAACGCTGCGGTACATATCGAGGACGCCACTGTCAGCATAGCATCAACTCAGGCTGCGGTCAACGGGCTGACGATGTTTGACCTGATGGGCTGCGAGATCGTTTCTCCGACAGGAGCAGTTATCGTTGAAAACGAGATACGCGAATCAAACAAGACCACTGTCGTGAAGAACGCAGTCATAACTCCTGTGGAGTATTACGATCTGACAGTGGGCGAACAGAAGGTAAGCAGCGTAAATTCCGATGATATCCTTGGCGGCGGCGAAGCGAGCTTTGACCCTGTTTCAAGAACTCTCACCCTCAAAAAGGATGTAGGAAGCATTGTTTCCGGCATAGTTGATCTGACCATCAAGGCACAGAACAATGTCACGGTGGGCGGTGATCTCGGCAAGGGAAACATAACTCTCAACGCCTCCACAACTATCACCGGCCCCGGAAAGATCACCGTAGCCAGGGGCGATGTCTGGAATATGGGTATCGTCATCAAGGCTTCAGAGCCTATGACCCTGAAACTGACCAATGCGAATATCGAGCTTTCGGGCAGCGCATATCTGGGCATAAAGGGCTATGTCTACTACGGAACCGCCGGCTCCGTTGAGCTGATCGTAAACCACTCTACAGTCAAGGTTTGGGATCTTGGCGCCAATGCTCCTTGTGCTGTGGGAGGCTTCAACAAGATCACCCTGATAGATGCTGAACTCAGCGAGCCTTACGGCACATTCACAGTCTACGGCTCGGAGAACATCAACGGCAGTATCTACAACTACGGAGGCACTCAGCTTGCCAAGAACGTTTATATCGTTCCGCTGACCACCTACGGACTTTACATCAACAATATCCAGGCAAACGAGAGAAACTGTGGGGATATCCTGGGCGGCGGCGAGGCGAGCTATGATCCTTCGAGCAACACCCTCACACTCCATAAGGATATCAGCGGCTTTATCTGGAACCGCAGCATCAGCGGCATGAAGCTCACATCCGACAAGGATGTTACAGTTTCGAACAGCGAGAATTACTATGCTCTCCGCGTTGGGGCGGACACTACTGTCACCGGCAAACACAAGCTTACCTTTAACGCCGACTGTGCGATCAGCATTATCAATTCCGCTGCCCTCTCCATTGAAGACACCGAAGTCATTGCAAGGGGTAAATGGGGCATCCAGGGTCTGACTCAGGGCGAAGCGCTGAAGATCGTGAACTCGAAGGTCAGTGCTTCAGGCAGCATTTTTGCCGTAGGCGATCTGGGCAAGACAATCGAGCTGACGGGCTGTTCCTTCGTCGAGCCGGAGGATGCAATTGTAGGTTACACCTTTGTTTCCTCGGGCATCAGCTATATGGTATGCTGCTCCGACGGTATTACCGAAGCGAAGGAAGTCATCATTGAGCCTGCTCATTTATTCCTGAGAGGTGATGTCAACCTCAGCGGCAGTATTACAGCCGATGACGCTATCATCGTTGCAAGACTGGCAGCAGGTTACGGTGACTATGCCACACGCTACAATTCTGAAATAGCCGATATGAACTGTGACGGCAAAGTTACAGCAGACGATGCTATCATCATCGCACGCTACGCCGCAGGCTATGGAAACTACAGAGAGATCTACACCAGCTACTTATAAGAAAAGCGCTCCTTCGGGAGCGCTTTTTATATGTATTCTACCGTCCGAAATGAAAATCCAACTGTAACCGTATGATCCGCAAATACTTCTGTATTGCCGCCGCGCAGACCGCGGTGCGCTATGATTTTTCCGAATTCCATATATCTGCTCCTGCACGAAATTTATGCATCGATATCGGGGATTATCTGTATTGTGTAGTCGGGGAAGAGCGCCTTGGTCTCCTCCGTCAGCTTTCCGATAGCCTCAGCCTTGTCGATATCGAAGCTGATGACCACATCGAAGCGCATTATCTTCTGCTCTGTATCAACATAAAATCCGTGGAGCTGTAAAGCCCATTCGTGAGCAAGGACGGTTTTCTGTACCGTGTTGCGCATCCTCGCAGGCTCGCTGTTCTCCGTGTTATATGAATACACTCCGACACCTGTAAGTATAACGCCTGTCTTGACATAGATATTCGCCTGGATACGTCTTGTGAGCTTGTCGGCTTCCTCTATGGTCATGGTGTCGGGCAGCTCAACGTGGACACTGGCATAGTCCTTGTTGGGACCGTAGTTGAACATTATCAGGTCATATGCGCCGCGCACTTCAGGCTCCTCGCAGATAAGCCTTTTAATGTGGTCAGTCTCCTCTTTTTCGGGACGTTTGCCGAGAATGTCGTTGACGGTCTCGCTCATCATTTCAATACCTGCCTTGACGATGAACAGTGAAATGATAACACCGACATAGGCTTCGAGGGAGATCCCCCAGATCAGGAACACGATCATGCAGGCAAGCACCGAGGAGGAGAGAATCGCATCAAAAAGCGCATCCGATCCCGAGGCTACAAGTGCTCCCGAGTTATGTTTCTCGCCCTGCCGTTTGACGTAGGTGCCGAGTACCAGCTTCACCAGAATAGCCACAGAGATTATCACTATGGTGACTGCGCTGTAATCCGCTTTTTCCGGGGTGATGATCTTCTTGACCGACTCCACCAGTGCCGTGATACCGGCATAAAGTACGATCGCTGCCACGATCATCGAGCTGAGATACTCGATACGTCCGTATCCGAGGGGATGTTTCTTATCGGGCAGTTTTGCACCGAGCTTTGTTCCGATGATAGTTATAACCGAAGACAGAGCATCTGAAAGGTTGTTGACTGCGTCAAGCGTCACGGCGATAGAGTTGGAAATGATACCCACCGCGGCCTTGAACGCCGCAAGGAACACATTTGTGACTATGCCGATAATACTTGTCCGAACGATAGATTTTTCTCTTTGCAACGAAGCCTCAGCAAAATCAGTCATCTTTTCTGACATAAAAGCACCACCTTTTTTAACTTATAAAATATTATATACTCAAAATCAAGGCTTGTCAACTGTCATGATTTATCCAAACAAAAAAGCCGACATTGCTGTCGGCTCCATAAATCACGGTTTCCTTATCATATCGTATCTTGTGACACCGTTTCCGCCATCGCTCATATACAGTGCCTTGACACTTCAAGAAACTATCTCCCCGTCGCTTATCTCAATGACCCTCCCACACTGCTCCGCGACGTTCATATCGTGCGTGACGATCACCACCGTGCGCCCCTGCTCGTTGAGCTTTTTGAACAGCTCCATTATCTCGGCGGAGGTCTTGGTGTCGAGAGCACCCGTTGGCTCGTCCGCGAGGATCATTGAGGGTTCGTTGACTATTGCACGGGCGATAGCTACCCTCTGTTTCTGTCCGCCGGAGAGTTTATTGCATGGCTTCTTTGCCAGGTCCTCAATGCCCACGGAGCGGAGGGCTTCGAGGGCTTTTTCTTTCTTGTTGGGTATCTTTTTCTTTGCGAAATTCAGAGGTATCATCACGTTTTCAAGGGCAGAGAAGTCCTCTACGAGGGCAAAATCCTGCATGACCATACCGATCTTCTCGTTTCGGATCTTCGCATACTGACGTTCACTCAGTGCCTTGACAAGAGTGCCGTCTATGGTGTACTCGCCCTCCTGATAGCTGTCTATGCAGGCGAGGATGTGCAGGAGTGTTGATTTTCCTGCCCCCGACTTGCCTATGATCGCCACCATTTCGCCGTTTTCGATAGTCGCGGAGACTTTGTGGAGAGCCTCAAACTCATTGGACTTTTTCGGGTTGTATATCTTCACTATGTTTTTCAGAGTTATCATGATCCCACTCCTATTCGTTTGAGGTGTCGGTCAGCAGTTCTCGAGGATCGGCGCGGGAGATCAGCACCGCAGGAGCTATGGCGCTGATCAGTACCATGCCCAGAACTATGCAAAGAGTTACGGTGATGTTGTTATTTCCGAAGACAAATCCGAATACTTCCGAGAGCCTTTCTGTGCCTGCAAAAACTATAGACAGTGCAGCTGCGATCCCCGAGAGAACGATCGTCAGCGACATCCTGCCCACGGCAATAAGAGCACAGTCAAGCTTTGTGGCTCCGCAGCAGTAGAACACCGACAGCTTTCTCATTATGGCTTTTGTGCCGATCATCGAGCAGCTCAATATGCCTATCAGCGTTATCAAACCGAACACAAAAGCCGCAGGCATGAATTTCTTGAAGTCATCGGAGAGTATTTTTTCACTTCGTTCAAGTATATCTTTGTTTTCTATGAATGGAAGACCCGATTCTTTCAGCTTTTCGACGGCGGCTTGATATTCATCCTCTGAAATATAATCCTGAAATGAAATGACCGCCATGTCTCCGGTAACTGTTTCAAGACTATCGTCAGTTAGTTTTTGAATTTCATTTTCGCAGGTATATACCTCAGGCTTGCCGTCATAATAAGATTTTTCATAAGCAGAATACATCTCTTCATAACTCATTACTATATTGTATTTCAGATGAGGTATATATGTCGGATCGGAGAGAACAGCTGCGATCTCGATCTCACAGCCGTTTTTTGTTTTGATTATATCTCCTGCTTTCAGTCCGACTCTGTTATGTGTTATTATCACTCTGCATCTGTCGCTTTTACTGTCTGATCTGAAATGATCCCCTTCGGACAGAGGCAGTTTAAGTTTATCAAACATATCATTCGGGATGACCTTTATCTGTGAGATACTGTCTTTCACATTATCGTCATGGCAGTTACAGAGTTTGAAATTAAGGACGGAGATTTTATGATCCCCGACAATGCTGCCGATATCGCCGCTGAGTTCACCTGAAGCAGCGGCCTCGGGACTGATCGCTTTGATAACAAGAAATCCATGCTTTGAAATATATGGCTCCACGGGATCGTACAGCATTTTTCGGCTGTTGTATTCTCCGAGGGCGAGGTTAACGGTCAGTATCAGCAGGAACATCTCGATAAACAGAAATACTCCGATGCCGTTATCACCGACAAAAGATTTCAGGACATATCTCAGCTTACGCATCGGATACACCTCCGTTCTCACTGATCATCATCTTGCTGACGTAGGGCTCGACTGTCATCAGCAGAACTACCGAGGAGCCGACAAGATAGATAAGGAAGGTCCTCAGATATATCTTCGCGTTATAGTAATCGGTAAAATGCGGATAGTACTTCGTGATGATATCAAGAATGAAAAGCTTGTACGCTGCAAATGCCATAATAAACCCTATAAGCATTTCTATGACTGATTCGGCAAGCTGTATCAGTATGACCTGATACCTCTGCGCACCGCAGATAACAAGTATCTTTATCTGTCTGCGCCGGAGTTTCAGGATGTATTTGATGTACATCGAGAGATTTATCACAACTATCATTACTATAACAAGAGCATAGCCATAGAAGGTGTTGTTGAGCTGTTCATTCATAAGAGAACGAGCTTCTGGGGCGGTGACACACTCCGCTCCGAACAGTTCCTTTGCAAGTCGGGTGATCTCCTTTACTCTTGTATCAGTCGGTTGTGTGTCCGTATATAAATTCAGGGAAGTTACTTCTGCCTTGTCGGTAATAGTCCTGAGCGGCAAAGCGGCGGAGCCGACATCTGCTGAAAGTTCAGCATTATATTCGACCCCGTCAAATATCACCTTGTCATCATTAACGAGCTTATACAGCATAGAGCTTACTTTGAAAGTGTCCTCTCCGTCAAGAGACGAATAGAATCCGACCTTGTGCGGTTCTCCGTTAATGTCTTTAACATTGGCATAAACCGAGATCCTGTCAAGTTCATCGCCGAGTTCTGCCTTAAAGCTTTCGATCTCGCTTGACAGATCTGCCGAATCCTTAAGAGAGAATTCGTAATAAAACCTATCAGATTCAACTATGCCGATCTGCTCTTTTGTATTGCACAGCAGCCCGTAGGAAAAGAACAAGCAGAGGGAAGTAACTGTCGCTGAAAGTATGAGCATTATGAATATGAACGTGTGATCGCACATCATTGTGCGGATGTTCAGCCTGACGTATCTGAAAAGTGACATTTTTATGCTCCTTTGAGGTGATAAGTATTCAGGTTTGCAATTTTCAGAGTTATCATACCTTGCCTCCTATCCGTTTGCGGTGTCGGTCAGAAGCTCTCTCGGATTGGCACGGGATATCAGCACCGCAGGAGCTATGGCACTTACCAGCAAACATCCCAGTACGACTGCTGCGGAGATCAGAATGTTGCTGCTGCGAAGAACGAACCCGAACTTGTTTCCTATCCCCGATACACCGATAATAACTATCGCTGCGTCAGAGGCAAGAGCAGCCGACAGAGTTATGATAACATTCTGTCCCACAGATATAAGCACGCACTTTGTTTTCGTTGCTCCGCAGCAGTAGAAGACCGCCAGCTTTTTGAGCATCGACCTTGCGGATACGAATGAACAGCTTATGATGCCTGTCAGGACTACCACACCGAAAGCGATCACAGCAGGGATAAAGGATCTGAAACTGTCCGAGAGAATTTTTTCGCTGTTTTTGACGATCTCGCTGTTTGGTATCAGCGCATAGCCCTGCTCCTGCAAAGACTTCTGTATCCCGGTGTATTCATTTTCCGAAAGCTCCTGCCTGAAGGATACTATCCTGTACATCTCTTCGGTTACAGTCTCTTTGGGCACATCCGATCTGCGCAGTTCGCTCTCCGAGGTATAGCAGAAAAGGCTCTGACCGTAATACTTGCTGTCGATAGATCTGTACATTTCTTCAAAGCTCATTTCCGACGAATAGCTTATGTGCATAAGATAAGTCGGATCTGTAAGCACAGCTGTACACTCAAGAGTGATGCCGTTTTCAAGCTCCAATGTATTACCGACACCGATGCCCTGACCGTTACGAGTAACGATCACACGCATATTCCTGCTGTCGGCAGACCGGTCAAATATCCTGCCGTCATCGACAGGGAGTCTCAGCGAGTCAAACACATCATCGGGAAGGACAGTAACGGTATAGTCTCCCGAATGGTAATTCTTTACGGAAAGGATATCAGCATCTTTCAGGAGATCGTTTACCGTCATCGAGGCTGAATCGCCGCGCAGGGGAGCCGAGGGTATCAGCATAAATCCCTGACGTTCAAGATAGGGTCTGACGGGATCGTAAAGCATGGTGCGGCTGTTATACTGAGCAAGCGAGAAATTCACAGCCACCAGCACAACGAACAGCTCAAAGACCATGAACAGATTTATGACAGGTCTTGCAAGGAATGAGAGAAAGCTGTATGAAAAAATACACCTCATACTACTCCACGCTCCTTTCGCCTGCCTCTGCTGACCGGCGTATGCAGGGAGAGATCAGCAGCATCAGAGTAAGGAGCGAGCCGACTGCAAATATAGCAAAGGTCATGATATATTGCTTTGCGGAGTAATAGTATTTAAATGACGGATAGTAGTCGAGGAGCCTGTCAAAAAGGACAAAACGGAACAGCAGGAATGCGGTCAGATATCCGATCACAAGCTCGGTCAGATTCTCGATGAGAAACAAGGTGTTGATCTCTTCGGCAGCTGCGCCGCAGGTCCTGAATATCTTTATCTGCTTTTTTCGTATCTCGACTATATATCTGAAATACATGGACAGATTCAGAACAGCTATCATCACGGTCATGAAAGCATAGGCGTAGAAGGTGTTGTTCTCCTGCTTTTTCAAAAGTTCTACGGGAGTCGGCGTATATGAAGATGTTCCGCCGAATGTCTCCGCAACGGCTCTGTTCAGCCTGTCCGCAAGTTTGGCAGTCGGTTCGGGATCAACGTAGAAGCTCAGCTGTATGCCGAGCATATCATCAGTAAGAAACTGTTCGGGGATGCACATATCTCCTGCCATCTCATAACTGTTGTAAGTCTTGATAACCGGCAGAACATTTCCGTTCAAGGCGATCTTTTCATCATGCATAAGATGATCCATTGATTCGTGCAGATATACGCCGCTCATGTCCAACGTATTATTGGGTGAGTCTATGAGCACCTCTGCGTGCTGTTCTGCACCGTTCTCATCCTTAACGGTCACTGTAACGTTATATGCCCAAATGACATCTCCTGCATCGTCTTTCAGCCTTTTTATACACTCTCTGATGTTTGGTGTCCGCGGCAGGTCATATCTGTAGAAATACATCTCATCGCCAAGCTCGCTGTTATCATCCTGCACCTTCTGAATGATCCCGTAGGAAAAGAACAGGCAGAGGGAAGTAACTGTCGCTGAAAGTATGAGCATAATGAATATGAACGTGTGATCGCATATCATTGTGCGGATGTTCAGCCTGACGTATCTGAAAAGCGACATTTTCATGCTCCTTTGAGGTGATAAGTATTCAGGTCTGCAGACGTACAGTGCTGGATTTCATTTCTTCGACTCCTGAATAAGCAGATGCAGATTTATAGATCGAACTGACATGCACTCTGTCTTTGCAGGCGTTACTAGCAATTCGAGTACTATCAGTATGTATTATTGAATTAGTACCCTCGACACTGTCAAAGAAAATTGTATACGAACTACCATTATTATCTCCGTATTCAGCATAGACGGCTTTTTTATAGTAGCCAATATATTGATCCGGAGCACTATTTGCCTTTCAAGGGGGGTAAAACGTGAACTCCTATATCATTTTTCTACTTTTTGTACAGATTTTGCTATATCAATTAGTGCATCTTTACCAATGTTTGAACATATTTCTATAATATACTCTCCGTTGTTCCAAATCAGAGTATAGTAATTATGATTATCCAAAAAGCCAATGGCTTCATGCCCGTTGATGCCGATATTCTCGATTTTTGCGTCTTCTGTATTAAAATTACATGAAAAGCCATGGACAACTATTTGATGGAAGGATATCATAATGTCATCGTGTCTGAAATTTATTGTTCGCTCTTTTTCGGTAAGTTTTTCTCTTTCAACACTGTATTCTGACAGATCGGATGTGATTTCATAATAGCTCTCAATCGTCTCGGGATAGTTTCCGCCATCATCGAATGATCTGACCTCACTGTGAGAGGAGAATATTCTCGTTATAAAATCATGAAAAGGAGTTCTTAAAGCTTCAACGCTCATCACTGTTGTAAAAGATATCATCAGAAATGCTGATATGATTACAGCTACACGTTTACCAACTGTGTTTGTAAATCGATAATAAGGTTTTCTCCTATGACGGATCAGTCTTTCCATTCTCCTTTCAAACTTGGGAGAAAAAACATAGCTGTCATCGGCTTCATCGAGAATACGTTCATACTCTGGAAGAAGAGCTTCGGCAATGCAATCTCGATACCCTTGTTCAGTCATTGATATCTCCTCCTTTCAATATCATTTTCAACTTTTTACGAGCTTTATGGAGTTTTACTCTTACATTTGAATCGGTTGTATTAAGCAGTTTTGCAGCTTCTTTTGAAGTAAGCATCTGATATTCACATAAAAAAATCACATCTCTGTAGTCATCGGGCAAAGACCTGATTGCAGAGATTATCGAAATACGGTCGATCTCTTGTTCCCAAAGATTTTCCGAATAGTCATCCTCATTTAGTGAACAAGTTTTTTCAAGAGCTTTTCGATTAGCTCTGTAAACATCTATTGCGGCACTTCTAATACATATAACGATGTAGGCTTTGATTTCGTTACTGCTCTTTTTTGAAATTTTTGTAAAGTTTTTAGCTAAACGGTGAAAAGCCATATCTACTGCATCCTCTGCATCAGCAGGGTTTTTCAAGATCGACAATGCAATATGATACATTTTTCTGCTGTACTTTTCATACAGCTCGGCAAATTTATCTTTCTCTTCCTGTGTATCAAGCTCGGCAAGATATATTGGCAGCACATCATCACTTCCCATCGAAAAAGATATTGTCAGGAAACATTTTAGCACAACTGAGAAGAAAATGCAAGGGTGCTTTTTTCATAGAACCCGACAGCTTTTTTCTCTTTCGCTGATGTTTTTTCCTCTAAAACTGTGGTATAACGGCAGTCCGCTGTGAGACCTCACAGGGTGGGTATATTGGAACAGCAAGCATAGCACATGGCGTTCCGCCTCGGGGCGGTAAGCCATTGCGCGCGGGAGACCCGTACCCCTTTAATGACGAAAAAAGAAAAGACCGCGCCAAGCAAGGCTGCGGTCGGAAAGGAGTAACCAAATGAGAAAAAGGAATAAAACTATTGCGATCCGCTGCACCGAGGACGAGAGGGATAAGATCAGAGAACGAGCAGACAGTCACAGCATGAGCCTGTCGGATTTTGTTCTCCGCTCGGAGCTGGGCAAGAAAAATATTGTGGTCAGCGGACTTGATGAGGTCATCCGGCAGATGAAAGCGATAGGCAATAATCTGAATCAGCTAGCAAGACTTGCAAATCAGGGTGAGATCAATGTGATCGATCTCAGAAAATTCATTGACGAGTACAGATCGGCAAGCTCGTTGGGGAGATGAAATGATGCCGATAGTACACTTCATAAACAGCAAACAAAAGCAGACACCGGGAGGAATGAAATGCGTCCTCGGATGCGGCGGCTCGTGATCTGCGATGAACTTCTTTTCACCGTTTTGCACGGCGTTTTTTACTCAGCATCACCTATGTAGTAGATCTTGTATTTTTCCTGGTAGTCGGCGATGAACTTCTTTTCGCCCTTTTCTGTGGTGAAATAATACACGTCTTTCTTGATGTTGCCTGTCTTTTCGCTGTAATTTTGGAGCTTCGTGATACCCGGTATATCTTTCGTTGGCATCTTTTCGGAACGCTCGTAGGTACACTTTACGCCCAGCTGTTCTTCGGCAAAGTCCATAAAGCGGTATGCCTGCCATAACTCCCTTTCGCCTGTTTTGCCGTCCTTAAAGCGGTAGAACGCATAGAACGACCCGTACTGTTCCGATGCAGGTGAAACGCGCATATCGAATTCCGAGTATAGTTTACATACATCTGCTTTACGCAGGACGTTACCGAGTTTGGTCAAGCCGTCTTTCAGATCCTCATAAGGGGTATCGCTTTTGAGCCGCAGAAGCACGAGCGTCGGCGCATAGGATTCTCTTTCATAGGTGATGGAATATTCTTTGCATATTTTGTCAGTCTCATCAGCTGCGGTGTCGAGCACAAAGTTGTAGTATGCATAGCTCCAGCCGCAGACGGTCTTTTCCTCGTAGCCTACTTTTGAGCCGTCGATGCTTACAGTGGTCACCTCGCTGGAAACGGGGAACTCAAAGCCACACTTATCGTCGGTAAAGTATGCGGTATGCTTGTACTGTTCTTTTTCATACCGCACAAATGTGCAGTCGGGACAGTTTTCCTCGGCATACTTTTTCAGTGCTCTTTCGTTTTTGAGCATTACTGTATCCTTGGACATATGGCAGGCAGTCAGGAACAGCACCGCCAGCAAACCGAGCAACAAGCTCACCTTATACGGTTTTCTCATTATGTTCCACCCCTCTTTTATATTTACGTACAGTATAGCACAGTTGCACCCCACTGTCAATATTAAGGCAACAACGCAGAACCCGCGGCAACGCTCCTGCTGTACGGCGGCATCAACATCAGACAGGTGCAGTCGAGGCTCGGACACTCTGAGCTTGAAACTACGCAGAAATATCTGCACCACCTGACCGAAGCGGATGTGGAGGCGGTGAACGTACTGACTAATATGCTTGAACCTGAACAGCACAAGAATATTGACGTAACGGCATAAACCCCGGAACGTAGGGGCCAAAAAAGCAGGACGATCCGAAAGGGTCGTCCTGCTGCGTTCGGTGGATTTCAGTGTAAAAAAAGAAAAGGAAATTGTGTCTTAAAAAAGAGAACAAATTGAGTATTGCTGATAATAGTAAGCAGGAGCATATGTTCCTACTCAAACATTAATTTGCACTCATTAGGTTTTGATGCATCGATTGGAATTATCAGCTTTGCTTTCTCTGCCCTTGTTATAGCATCAAATTGAAAATTATAGCTAATATCCAGATACGTTTTCTCCCACCCATAGGGAAGATCACTTGTTGGAAACAAAAAATGGACCCAGATATCATGATCGCCGTATAACTTATATAGATTTCCATCCAACGGATTAGTTTTTGGTACATCACGCATTTCAGATATGAAACTGTCTGAGATTATATTATTGATATAGTCACTGATTTTTGATTCTTCCTTTTCATTATTTACCATAACATAAATGTCAAATGTATCTCGGTGATAGCTATGATAGCTATCGTATACAATATAATATGGCAGTTTTCTCAGTTCATTTTTTCTTATAGCTGATTTTATAATATCTATACCAAAAAAACACATAAATAATCCAATAAGACCAGCTATGCAAACCGTAATGACTGCAATTCTTTTTTTATCCATATATAGACTCATTTCTGAAAATTTTATGATTTATTCCATTATATCACCTTTCTTATAAATATGCAACAGCATCAATTGAATAAACAGGCGTAAAAAGGGCAATCCCAAAAGGCCGCCCTGATGCGTTCGGGGAAACGGAGAGCGAAAAAGAAGAAAAGGAAATAGTGTCCTGAGTAGTGTCCTGAGCGTGACAAAAAACAAATACGGCATTTCATCAAACGCTGAAACGCCGTATCTACGCGGTTTGCTGGTCGAGGTGACGGGACTTGAACCCACGGCCCCTACGTCCCGAAAGCTTATAAGCAAGTTTTGAATTGTTGCAAGAAGTCACGGCAAATTCCGATTCTGCGCCGTTTGTGAGGATCGCATTTATCGAAATTCAATGATGCTTATCGAAGCATTTTCAAGCTTTCTACCCCCGTGGTGCCCAAATGGTGCCCACAGGTTCCCTACGCTGCACAGATTAGTTGAGCTTTATGCCGCTGAATAATTGATGACCGCGATCTCAGTCATAGCCATTTCGAGTGAAGTAGAGCATATTTTCCAATCATGTTTAATCTTCAGACGCATAAATTCAAAAACTTATTTTCCCGCATCATTCAAATACAGTGTTGTGCTGTCAATTACCTTCTGTGATTCTTCTGCAAGTTCACCATTTTCATTTAATATTGTCACATCAAGGATAGACTTAATTGAACCAGCTATTGATTGTCCTTCAGCAAATACGGCTCTTTCTTCTTTTGAATAGGTACTATAATCATTTCCTTTGTTTTTAATTATCTCTTGCATTTTTAATATGATTGGAAAAAAGATCGCATCAAGTTTTGCAAGAAGGATATATATCATGTACGTCCGTCTTCTTATTGCATCGCATTTATCTGCACCTGCGCCAAGCTCTTCGCTGATCTTTTCAGCTTCTGCTTTGTTTGAATATGCTCTATCAAGATTTGCTTTTGCTTTTGAACCGGTTATAAATCCTGTAATAAGCAATGCGGGACCGGCAACAAGGCCTCCCAATACAGCCATTCCTCCGGCAACACCGCCAGCACCTGCTGCAATTGTTCCTCCACCGAGAAATGCAAGTGTTGCATTTGATGCTGCTACACCGCTCAAGGATGCTATAGCTGTTCCGGTCGAAGCGGTTGCAAATGTAGCTACTGCACTATACGCTCCAAATGCAGCAAGTGCTCCGCCTGCAACACCGGCAGCACCTCCAGCAAGCATAGAAGATGCAATGCTTCCAAGGTTCTTTAGATCATCGTAGTCTTTCTTTTCAAGCTTCAAATTGTTTAGCTCATTTATTCCTTTTGACTCTGTAAATTCAATATTTGCCACCTTGTCCATACAATCAACAAAACGATTCATGCTTTGATCAAGTACGGATATTTTAAGCCTTCCAAGATTTTCAAGTGAATCATTACAGGTTTCACGGGAATTATTGATTCGATCCTTTGCTTTGTCAATGAGATCCTGAGCAGAGGAATTGATCTCACTCGCTTTCTTACTGTCAACTCCGGCTTTGACTGTTTTCCCTCCGCCTATTACACCAGCGGCTGCAAGACCAATAAATAAAAACGGTATCGGCATATCTTCTTCCTCCTTTATTCTTTTATCATAAGCATAACGCTTTGTTCAATGATCTTGATTCTGTTTTGAAGTTCTTCATCAAGCTGCTGTACCTCTCGGTATGGCAATCCAGAGTCCTTCAATTCTTCACTTTCGGCTTTGATAGCATTAACTGTATCCTGCACAGCTACCATTTCCTGATATAGCGAGGTCTCAATATCAAAGGCTCTTATTACTTTTTTAACTATCTTCTTTTCAGGTGCAGAGTAATCTCCGTCACTGAATGCTACGCAAAGCAGATCCCAAAGGAAAAGCTTTATAGGTATCATGTGTGACCATATAGAAAAACTGTTTTCATCAATATCATCACGAATGACATCCTGAACGTTTTCCGTAATGATATCATCATAATCATCTTCATCTATTATCATTGAAAGTTTTTTCTTGCATTCTTCTCGGCATTCTTCTGCATATGTATTTTTAATCTCCAATTCTTTACAGATAGATACATACTTCTCTTCCTCTTCATCTGTAATTTTTCCGTCAGAAAGGATAAGATAATAGAATAGTTTCGCCGTTGCTTTGTCTGTGATCTTGTCTTTCATTTGTCAGACCTCCGATTTCTATAATACTATTTTTGTTCCGCTTAATATCAGCGAATCAAATTCTTCTTGAGATGAAAACTGCGGTTTTTTACCAAAGGTCTCCATTATTGCATTGTTCGCTCTGATAAAACCGTTTGTATCTCCGGCGATGATCGCTTGATCCATACTTTCAATATATCCGCCGAAAAGGTCATAGTGTGAAGAAAGATAGTTTTCCACGATTCTATTTATTTCTTCACGATATTCTCTTATCGCACGAACTGCTTCAGCGCATTCAGCTTCTATACGGATACGCTCTTCTCTTGCCATTTTTGCTTCAAGAAGCGCTCCTTTCAGCTGATCATATATAGCTGTTGCCGCAATGTAACCCACCATAGAAACAGCCATTCCTGCAGCAATCACAGCTGCTGCAGGTGCTGTAGCAGGAAGAGCCACAAGATTCAGCGATGTCAGTACAGTGGAACCGATCAATCCAAATCCTTCTCGCCCCATCTGATCAATACACTCCGCTCCGTCTATATCACCTTTGATATAGCTTTTGATCGATGATCCTACTGTCACAGCGGCCTGAACTATTACTGCCGGTGCATTGGTTTTAGAAACATTCTGAAGAATCTTACTTTTTGAGTTTTGCATAGCACCTTTAATCAATGAACCGCTGGAAGCCGTAGAGTAACTTTTTACAAAACCCTTTCCAGTATCTACCACGATCTCAAAAGCAGCTTCGTCTATGTCCTTTTCTCCACTGTATAAATCTTTAAAATTTCGCACCAAAGACATTGCACCGGAAACTCCTGCTCCTATTTTACCCTGCTCCATTCCGGCTCTGTGTGCTGTCTGAAGCTCATATTTTGCAGTAGCAAGTTTAGGGTGAAGCCTTGCAAATTCAGCCTCCGCTTTCGTTACCTTGCTTGGCTTTACATTCTTTTTGATTTTCTCAAGCCGATGTATCTTCTTTTTTATTTTATCGATCTGTTCCTTATTACCTTTTTTTATCTGGTTCTCAAGCTGTTTTTGATAAGCAGCAAGTTTCTCATCAGCTGATTTAATTATGCCTTCATAAAAATCATTCGGAACTTCAATAGGCGTGTCAGCCTCAAAATATTTATCATATCCTTTTGAGCAGAGCTTTGATAGTGCCTCGTCTGGATTCTTGCCGACAAATTTCATTTGTGTTCCGGATCCATCAATTATATTTCCTGCTGCATCTTTCACAACATGATCGTATTGTGGATCGTTGACTTTTCCGATATCATCTGTCCTAACTTTGGTATTTCCTGAACCTTGTATCTTGTTTTCGGCGTTCGTTTTTGCAGAATCAAGTATTTCAGCACTAAAACCTGCCTGCTGAGAAGTATTTGCTGCTTTATTATCAGGATTAATTTTCATCTTTGAAACAGAGCTCAGGCTTTTCTTCATAACTGTTCCTGCTTCGTTATCGACACCTGTCAAAGCCACATTGTATTCTTTTATTGCAGAACCATATCTCTGCACAGTATCAGCGGCAGCTCCGATAATAGCTGAATCAACTATCTCATCACTTATTTGTTTCTTCTTTTCGTCTTCCATTATCTCACCTCCGATTTAAGTAAAGGCTCTTAGAAATTAATCTGTTTGGTCTTCAATGTAAATCCTATCTCAAAATACTGCTGACAAAATATGATTAATGTAGTTGAAAAAAATTAAAAATTCACAAAATAGTGAGTTGTAACAGTCTATTGGATTTGATTACAGATAACTCATACTTTATCATTCCTCGCAAGTTACTGACATATCATTTATTGCACAGTAGCACAACACAACATTGAGTTCGTATATCAGATCTTTACCATCAGCAGTAGTGAAAAAGTTACCGCATGATGTTACAACCGGACTTATATTTCCTTCCCACGGCGGTCGTTTTGAAAGATCATTAAGATCATAAACAAGTTCCTTTGGAGAGATTTTGGAAAGATTATCCCGTATCAGATTTAATTGCCTTGCCGTTTCGATACAATCTATTGGTTTGCATTCTACGTTTTCAAGAAATGATAATGCTTGTAATATTTCTTTTTTCAGCTTTTTTAATTTTACAACAATTGTTGAGTAAAAGCAATTCCAATAACTGTAGTTTCCAATATCCGCGTAAACCTTTCTGTCTTCACTAAAGATTGTCATACCATCACTCCTTACAGAATATCAATCGGAATATTACCGCCATAAATATCAAAAAGCTCCGATTGCAGATAATCTGCCACCTTTTTTGTGTACTCCGCCGTATACGGTCTTCCCTTAGTAACAAGAGCTATCCTTTGAGTAGTCCCCGCAGGCAAATCAGTCATTCTCGCAGACACCTGCCTTTTTAGCTCGGTTTTTAGTCCTTTTAAGTTATTAACTAAATCATAGTTCTTTACTTCGACCGCTTCGTAAGCGCCATTTCCTTTTGGAACTAATATATCAGGTCTTGTCGAACCAGGAGTGCCTTGAGGCACTTCTTTTCCGTTCAAAAAACTTACTTGATCTTTACCGTTACTGTAAAAGTTTTTAGCATATTCTTCACTCTCACGTCCTATCTGTGGTGCTTGACGTGATGATACAGCATCTTTAACTTTACTACCTGATTTTAATATTTTGAATGTTTCAGTTGCGCCACCTGTAATTGCTCCGGTTATAGCACCGACCTTAAATCCCTTTGCACCGCCTGTGCCTGCAGCCTTAAGTGCCTGCTTAAAATCTCCGGTTTTAATTCCGGTAACTATTCCATTTGCAAGGCCTCCTATGGTACCACTTGATAATGCCATTCCTGCTCCGGTTTTAGCAGATGCTGCAAAAATCATACTTACTGCAGGGGCGCCAACGCCTGCCGAGACAACTGAAACTGTGATACAGAATACAATAACACCTGCACCTATCGCTACATCTTTTAGCATTTTGATGTACGAATCATCATATTTTTCAAACTCTTTGACTATAGTTGTCCCATCATCGCCTAATGTGAATACATATCTTTTTCCCTGAAACTGTTCATCGAGTTCTCTGATTGAATATCCGAAAAACACATTTTCCTTGGAATTGTATTCAAGTTCACTCAGGTATTCTTTTGATATATAAACAGATGCAATATTATCAATATGATAATCATCACTTGCAAATCTTGCCTCAAGATCAGCATTGATTGCATCTTCCATATACATTGAAAAATTAGGATCATCAAGAGATGTAAAGTTAAGGTCTGAAAAATCTTTTGGGCTTTCAAGGTCTGAAAAATCAGTTACGGTTGCAGTTTCGGGCGTACTATTATTTCCATCTGCTGACGTTGTCGAAGTGATTACTGATGCTGTATTGCTGCTGGCAGCAGAACCACATCCGGTCAGGAGCATTGTTGCAGATATTAAACCTGCAATAAACCTATTTCTTAATTTCCTTTTCATTTTTCTTCCCTCCTGACGCTTTTTTGATTACAAATATCAAAACAACAAGTACCGAAACGCCTCCAATTGCAATTACTATTGGTACAAATGGTACGGAGGATTCATTATCCGGTTCACTTTGCGAGCTCGAAGCAGAAAAATCAGGCTCATTTATTTGAGATGTAGTCGCTTCAACCGCAGATACTGTTTCTTGTGACTCTTTTGATTCGTCATTCTTCTCTGGATAAACTATTATACCATCTTCAGTTATTTCTGCTCCGTAATCCTTTACCTTTGCAACTATTTCATTGACTGACAAATTTCCGTTTGCCTCATTCAATGATGCTCTTATGATATTGTCATCACCTACATATATCTGTTTTTTCTCACTTTTTCCTGTAGTCGGATTTGTAAATTCGACAGTGTATATTCCTTCGTCCTTGAATTCTTCTCCGTCAGTTGCAGGACGGCTGTATCTGGTATCAGTATCTTTGCTGTCAGAATAAAAACCGTTTTCACCCTTGGTATATTTCATCCTTTGAACATAAATATTCAGATACTTAGAATTTGCGAGATCTATCCGGAATCCATGTTTCACTGACGATTTATTGCCTATTTCAGAACCTGTGTCAATGTCAAATAAGTATCCCATGGCACTTCCGTTTCTTATTTTGAACTTAAAGAATATCCGGTAATCATGTTCAGGATCAGGACCAACTACATCTTCATTTATCTGATAATCAAGAGCTACTTCATAGTCACCTTCTTCGTAAAAATGTATTTTGGTGTTTGCCGAAGGAGATGCCAATGCTTTCAGAAAATCAAAATACTTGATTGGCTCGGATTTAACATTATTACTGTCTGTATGCCTGATAAATAAAGCACCGTGTTTAAAGTTAGTTTTCTCACATTCAAAGTATTCATCGTAACCGTTAGTATCTTCAGCTATGTAATAATCTGAACTACCGTTCAATTTATTTAAATTATCTTGTTCAAGTTTGAACCATAATACTATATCATCTCCGGCTCTGTCATCGTGGCCTGCGTTTTTAATAAATACAGGGATACCGTCTTCCTCGGCTTTCCTGGTATATCCGCTGATATAAAATTCACCAAGATACCATCCGTAATGAGGATCCTTGATGTCTATCTTTTCAGATTTGCTGAACCCATCATCATTACCTGCTGACACACGATCCTTGAATTCATAGTTATTTGAAGGCACGGTTCTGTTTTCAGCACTTTTGTAATAAGCATAGAACTCATAGACCTCAGCTATTTTTTTGTATTCTTTATCCGAAGTATCAATAAATAAAACACTTGTATCATCAAGCTGCCTTTCCATTTTGTAGGCAACTATTATTCGATAATAGCACCCAGTCGCAAGTTCAACATCGTTTGTATCAAAAGATAGTGTCTTGTTCCCGGAATCAGTAGAAGCGACAATATCAAGATATTGTTTTTTCAAATACCAATGTTCGCGATCAAGTGATGTTAGAAGAATAATGGCTCCTGTATCTATATCATCTTCAAGTTCAACGCCATCTATTTTTTCGTCCCCATCTTCAACAATATGCCAATTATATTTCCCGGTGTTCAGTAATGAATTATTATATGAATAGCTAAACGTCAATAAAGACTTGTCATCTACTAAATATCCGAGGTAATTATCTTGAGAATCTCCTAAAACAAATGAGCCTTTAACCGTAAGTGTTCCCAAATGACCTCGATTAGTTGTATTGCCAATCGGATCCTTACTCGATACCTCATATTCACTGCCTTTATCAAATTCATAGTATTTTCCAACAAAATCTTTCGATGTTGTTTCAGCAGAAGCAACTAACGGAAAGAAGGGAAAGATTGAAATGATAAAAGTGAAAAATATGGCAAAAGCAGCACATCTGTTAATTAATTTCACAAAAATCTCCCCTTTCGGCATCGTTTTATGTTATAATTATACAACATTTTAAGGTAAAAGTCAATATTTTAGTTTCGAGTTCTCAACTAATTTTTGTAAATTAATTATAACACGCGTTTTAAGTCAGTTATAAAAATGGATTCATATAGTAAGCGTGACAGAGACATTTACCGATAACGGACAATACGAAATTAGTGTTAAGCGACATCATGACAACATAGAAATCAAGTCGGCAAATAAGAGCTAATTATTTTTCCAACCATTTATTCCATACGTAAGCATATCCCTCCGTGGCAAGCATAGCACATGGACGCCCACTGCCGCTTTTGCGGCTGCGGACGCCCTGCGCCTATGCGGGAGACCCGCACCCCTTTTTATTATGTCGAAAGAAAAAAGGCGGAGCCGGGCTCCGCAGAATGACATTGATGACGACAGTGACATCATTACTGATATGGGAGCCGCTGTCGAAAGTGTCGTCACTGACGTCACCGTCGTCACGCTGTGTCAGTATGTCATACCTCCTGTGTCACCGTTTCACACCAATAAGTAGTCATATAAATATATTATATATAACGAAGAGAAGAATATAGTGAGCCTACCGATTTGAATGAAACCGGGAGGCCTTTTCTGTTCGTATTGAATCGGGTGAGTAACGAACTGTTCCCTTGTGACGGGTGACGGCGGTGACGGTAGATCACGGTACCGGGACCGAGCTGTCATGCCGGCACCCGATGTGTTTCAAAGTCCGTATCTGCGTTGTCAGAGCCGGGTGACGGTAAGCTTGCGGGTGACAGTAGATGCCTTTCGGGTGACAGCAAAATGAAAACGCGCTACGATGCCCTGTAAGCCGTCCGAGGTCGGAGGTCGGGGAAACTGTCGAGAGGATAAAGGAAACGCCTCACAGGGCATTTCTGTGGCACTGTGGGCGATGATAGTGACTATGAAAATATGAAATAGAGCACGGCGGTGTCCGAGTCAATTAAGGACTGATTTGAGGGGTTCGGCAGTTTGCAGGATAAAGATCGTGCGCATTCGCGCCCGATCGGTCACCTCGGACGGGCAAAGCCCGCCGATTTTGCGCGGTTTGCGGGGACGGAATAAAGGGTGTCGTTTGCGCTGAATTGCCAAAAACGGGGTGTCTAATAATGCGTAAACAGGGATGTAACCCCGCAGGTACGCCGTTTGAGAGGGGTGTCGTTGAGCTGTTTTTGGGGCTTTGCAAACTTTCTGTGTTGTGACTGCTAACTCTTTCCGTTCCGCTGGCTTTCTCCGCAAGAAAGTGATATAGTGCTTGGTTGAGGAGGTGAGCCGAATGGCAAACATAGAACCGAGGAAAAACAGAGACGGCAAGATCATATCCTATCGCATCAGAGTGGGGCGCGGCAACACTCCCGACGGCAAGCGGATGAAACCCTACACCATGAATTGGATACCGGAGAAAGGCATGACCAAGCGACAGATACAGGCCGAGGTCAACCGCCAGGCGGCGCTGTTCGAGGAGCGCTGCAGGTGCGGCGAGCTGTTCGTTAGTAACAATATCAAGCTCCGCGATTTCATCCCGCAGTACCTCGACACTGTGTCCGTGTCCATGTCACCGACCACTCTGCACCTCTACAAAAAGGTGATCGACAGCCATATCCTACCGAAGCTCGGGAACAGTAAGCTCTGCGACATCAAGCCTGCCAACGTGCAGTGCTTCATCAAATACCTTTCCGAGTTCAATGCCAAACATAAGTCCACGACAAACGATTCGGGGAAGCTGTCGGCGACAACGATCCGCCGCTATCTGTGCGTACTTCAATCCATATTCAGACTTGCTGTGAAGCTGAACCTGATCCCGGTCAACCCTGCCAACGCCGGAAAGTTGACCCTGCCAAAGAAGGTCATCCCTAAGATCGAGATCTTCAACAAGGCTGAGGCCGCGGAGATGCTGCAATGCCTGGAGCAGGAGAGCCTCGCCTTTCAGACCTACATACAGCTTGCTATCATCACCGGAGCCCGGAGAGGTGAGCTTGGTGCTTTGAAATTCTCGGACTTTGATTATCAGAACCTACGCCTTACCATCAGCCGAGCAGTCATCCAGGTGGACGGTGAAAAGTTCGCATTCAAGGCTCCGAAAGACAACGAAGTGAGGACGGTGACTGTCAACGAACACTGCATCGAGCTTGTGAAAATGCTCCGGGAGCATTATGAAAAAGAGAAGGAGCGGCTCGGTGATAAGTGGATAGGGGACGAGTGGCTGTTCACCAAATGGAACGGAGAGATCATGAATCTGCAGACTCCGACCAAGCAGTTCCGGCTGTTCCTGAAAAAGCACGGACTCAAGCACCGCAAGCTCCACGCCCTCCGGCACACATCAGCGACCCTGCTCCTGTACGGCGGGATCAACATCCGGCAGGTTCAGTCACGCCTCGGACACTCCGAGTTGGAGACCACACAGAAGTATCTGCATTATCTCAGCGAAGCGGACGTCGAAGCTGTGAACGTCCTCTCCAATATGCTGGAGCCGAATAGGCGCAGGAGCATTGACCTTACGGCAGGAGCGTAGGGGCTATAACATTAGAAAAGCAGGGCGAGCCTTACAAGGTTCGCCCTGCTGAGTTTTGTGATATTATCAGCCCAACACAGCCCGACAGCGTATCTCTATCGGGTCATACCCCGACTGTAAAAAAGCTGTGTGTCTGCAAAGCACCGGAGCTGAAATCGGGTGAGTAACGAAACGGTCGCCGATATATTTAATCGTATCGTTTTATTGTCAATCTGCACAAAAACAGCAGTTTAAAAATGGTGCCCGCAGTGGTGCCCACAGACTGACAAAAAACAAATACGGCATTTCATCAAACGCTGAAACGCCGTATCTACGCGGTTTGCTGGTCGAGGTGACGGGACTTGAACCCACGGCCCCTACGTCCCGAACGTAGTGCTCTACCAAACTGAGCTACACCTCGAAAAGCCACTATAATATTTTATCACTTATGGCCTGCTTTGTCAATACCTTTTTCAAAGTTTTCCGCCTTATAGCCGTGGCAGAACGTCAGGAAAAGCGCGGTTTCATGCGGTTTTGACAGTTTCTGGCAATGGGTGACGTAAAAAAGTTTACAAGATGTGAACAGTGGGTAAACATTGTTTTTTCACTTGACAATAGCAGGCAAAAAGTGTATAATATAGGTGTTACATGAAACGGGGCGTAACTCAGTTTGGTAGAGTGCTTGGTTTGGGACCAAGATGCCGCAGGTTCAAGTCCTGTCGCCCCGACCATATCAGTGGGATATACCCACACCGTGTAACGACAGAAAGATAGAGATAAAAGAAAGGGTGAGAATCATGCAATTGATCGATCTGCTTGCATCTGAAAACAGCATAGACCTTAAATCGCAGGAGTGGGAACGTGCTATCCGTCACGTACACATTCAGATGAAGATAGATGTTGACAAACTCGATTACAGTAAATGCATTCCGTGCAGGTTTACGCTTCTCGGAGGACGCAATGACATAAAAATAAGCGAGCGTCCGGGGTATTTTATCAGTGCAAAGCAGGGCATACTTGTAATATGTACTTCAACTACCGATCTGCCTCTGACGTTGTTTATCGACAAGAAAAGTATTCGTGTGGTTCAGCACGAGTCGAAATTCCTGAAGGCAGAAATAATCGTCAAGACAAATGAAGACACCTACTCTTTCAAGGCATCGAAGAAGATCGGTGATGAGATCGACAAGGAAGTCAACAAGATGAGAGGCAAATAACAGCAAACAAAAAGCTCACCCTCGGGTGAGCTTTTATTATTTATGATAACGTGAATTCTTGGCAATCTGAAAAGCCCTGTATAACTGTTCGAGGAGCATTATCCTTGCAAGCTGATGAGGGAAGGTGAGCTTTGACATTGACAGTCTCAGCTGAGAACCCTGCTTGATGCGATCGCTGAGACCGAAGGATGAGCCGATGAAGAAATTCACCGTAGAGAATCCGTTTACCGAGCATTCTGTCAGCTTTTCGGAGAGTTCTGTACTTGTGAGCTGTTTGCCTTCGATACACATAGCTATATTGAATGCGCCTTTTTTGGCAAGGTAGACCTCTGAGGCTTTGGCTTCCTGTTCCAGTGCGGCGGCGATCTCCTTGTCGGAGGGCTGATCTCCGAGCCTGCTTTCGGCGAGCTCGATGATATCGACTTTGCAGTCAGCGCCGAGCCTTTTGACATACTCGGCAGCAGCATCACGCCAATAGGCTTCTTTCAGCTTGCCGACAGTGATCAGGTTTATATGTATCAGAAGATCACTCTCCTTGTGAAGTTATCGGGTGCGGCGACTTCGAGTCTGTAGTCATAATCAGGCTCATAGCCTTTCAGTCCCGATTCGGAAGCAGTCATAGCAAGGTTGGGGCGGTTGTTCTCACGGCTCAGATGTCCGAGCACGAAGTTCCTTGTTCCGCCTGCGATAAGTTCTCTCAGCAGGGAAGCGCAGTCGTTGTTGGAGAGATGTCCCACATCCGAGCTTATCCTCTGCTTGAGGGAATATGCGTATGGACCGTATCTCAGCATCTCTTCATCGTAATTTGATTCAAGGAGCACCATATCGCAGCCGCTGAGAGCTTCTCTTACACTGTCGGTAACAACACCGAGGTCAGTACAGCTTGCAGCTTTTTTGCCGTCCTCATAGTCTATTGTAAATCCGCAGCTTGCGGCGCAGTCATGGCTGGTGACAAAATGCGAGATATGCAGGGATCCGATATCCGCGGCACCGTTTTCGAGAGCGAAAGTCTGCGCAGATGGGTCGAGTTTGCCTGTGTCTATAAGCTCACGGATATTAGCTTCCTGAGCAAAGACTGCGCAGCCGTATTTCTTGACGAACACTCTCAGTCCGCTGACATGATCCGAGTGGGTATGAGTAATGAAGACAGCTCTGACAGCACGGGGATCTATCCCGTTATAGAGCAGGGCATCGGTGATCTTTTTGCAGCTTACGCCTGCATCGATCAGAATGCCGCCGCGTTCATCACCGACAAACGAGCAGTTGCCGCTGCTTGATGAGAACAGCGGATAGAATCTCGCCATAATAATACCTCTTCCCGTAGATGTAGTTTATTTCCAAACTACATTCTACCACATCCTGCGTCTGTTGTCAATCGGCGGAGGGCATATTATCGCTTTTTTCGGTATTGGTGCCCACTATATTGTTCACCCAGATGCCGCTTCTCACCATAAAGAATCCGATGATGCCCTTTATGATCTCCGAGAACGTCACGACAGCAAATATCAGGCGGATATCAAGCCCGGTCAGATAAGACAGCACCAGTGAGAGCGGGATCTGCAGCAGCCAGGTAAATCCGAAGTCAAAAAGGAAAGTGAGTCCCGTGCGTCCGCCGCTGCGAATGGTGAAATAGCAGGCATTGGTATAGGCATAAAGCGGCATACCGCACGCCTGAATGATTATCATATATGCTGCAAGGGAGCGTATATCCGAGGTGGTGTTGTATATATCCGGGAAGAAAGCTGCGAGAGGTATGGCGATGACGGCTATCAGCGCGGTTGACGATACCGAGAAGAACCGCAGTCTGTCATCGAGTTTTACAGCTTCTTTCAGTTCTCCCGCGCCGAGCCTGCTGCCAACGATTATAGCTATGCAGGCGCCGAGCTGTATGTACACCGAACTGAACAGGTTGGTCATCGTGCCGGAGATGTTTCTCGCGGCAACAACATCGAGACCTCTTACCGAATAGCACTGTGCAATGACCGACATACCTGCTGCCCACAGGAATTCATTGAACAGCAGCGGAAGTCCTTTTACGGTCATTCTGAGTACAAGGTCTTCGGGTATGGAGAAACCTTTGAATACCCCCACGATATAAGGATTCTTGTCGTGGTGTGTATGCACCCAGAATATGACGACGCCTGCCTCGATGAACTTGGAGATAACAGTCGCTATGGCGGCACCCTCGACACCGAGTTCGGGCATACCGAGCTTGCCGAAAATGAGAGCGTAGTCCAGCAGGACATTTATGCCCACCGCCGAGAATGAAGCTATCATCGGTATCTTTGTATGACCGCACTCGCGGACGGCACTTGAATATGCCTGACCTATACCGAAGGGGATGAGACCTATCAGCATTATTGCCATATAGCTCTTGCCGTATCCGAGAGTGAGCTCGCGGAGTTCGGGAGCATCGTTCTCACTGATGAAAAGTCTGATGAGGCTGTCATCGAATATGCCGAAGATCAGCATACCGACGGCGATTATGCAGCTGCATATTATCAGCCTGAAACGGAAAGTGTGCATCTGTCCTTTGGCATCACCTTTTCCGAAGAACTGTGCCCCGAATATCCCCGGACCCGATACCGCACCGAATACCGTGACGTTGAAAACGAATATGAACTGGTTCACGATGGACACACCGCTCATCTGCTCCGTGCCTATCTGCCCTACCATCATGTTGTCTATCAGACTGACAAGGTTGGTAACAAGACTTTGCAGGATCATCGGGATCACCATGCTCAGTACCATGCGGTAGAATGCTTTGTCACCTATGTATTTTTCTCTGAATTTTCGCATTTGTTTTGTCTCCCTGTATATGAACTCCCGATCCCGATATGCTTCTCTGCAAATTATAGTTTACCCTACCCTCTATATGATTTACTGAGGGAAACCTTTCTGAAGAAAGGTTATCCCCCAATAGACCGTACAGAAAGTAAGATAAACTATAATTTACGGGGGATACATTCCGGGTTGGGATTTGATATATTAGTAGAGTATAGCACAAACCTCGAAAAAAGTCAAGAAAGACCTCACATATCCGCAGGGGACAGGTGAGGTCTTTGGTATCACGGGTTATGTTTGTCGTATTCATACACCATCAGCAGCCAGAAGAATGCAGCAGCGAAATTGGTCAGCACTGTTTATCACCGCCGCAGGCTCCCCACTTGGAGTCCTCGAATCTGATATACCACCCCTGAGGCTGAGAGCAAACGGGACAGTTTTCGGGTGCCTGAGTTCCTTCACAGATATAACCGCAGTTGAGGCATATCCAGAGTTCTGACTTGTCCGAACTGTAGAGACTGTTCTGCGAGAGCTGATCGGCAAATCTGCGGAAGCGTTCTCCGTGGGTCTTTTCTATAGACGCGATGTTTTCAAAATCCTGTGCGATATCGCCGAAGCCTTCTTCACGGGCGATGCGTGCAAATTCGGGATATATCTCGCAGTGCTCTTTCTGTTCGTTTTCGGCTGCCTGTTTCAGCAGTTCGAGGGGATCGTCTGAGTGAGCGACAGGGTAAGCTGCACATACTTTCAGTTCCTCGCCCGGGTCACCGCCGATGTGAGAGTAGAATATCTCGCCATGAACTTTTTCCTGATCTGCGGTGAAGCGGAAAAGCTCCGCCACGCTGAAAAGTTTCTTGGCTCGTGCGCGTTCCTCGGCAAGATAATACCTTTCTCTTGACTGAGCCTCACCTGCATAGGCACGCATAAGGTTTTCTCTGGTTCTGCTGTTTTTGAAATCGACTGACATATCCATTCCTCGCTTTCACTTTTTTTACATTGTAAGGGTACCGCTCTCGCTTTCAAAGAGGATGAGTATCTGCTCCTCTTTGCCTGTGAGGGCGTTGAAGTAAACAAGCACATGAGTGCTGTCTGCTGTTTCGCACTTGTACTCATAACAGAGCAGTTCTTCTTCGGAGTCTGACGGTATAACTGCAAGCTGTCTTGAAAGCACCGTCAGGTGAGGGCTGACTTTCTTTTGCAGATCAAGTACAGATTTAAGCTCCTGACTGAATTCTCTTGTGCAGTGGTTCACGAGATAGCCTCTTGCGTCATAGGCTATGATCTCGCCGTTGTCCATAGCGACAGACACCTTTATAAGATCGGTATAGCAGCAGACGTCTCCCTGACGGTATGCGTAGTTCACCGTCAGGATGTTGCCGATCTCCTCGTGATAGGTGCGTTTCATCGAGCTTATGCCGATGGAATCGAGGCACTTGTCGGCTGCGGTGAGTGCTTCGTCACGGGAAATGTTCTTCTCGATGACATCTCTGCTTTTTAAAAAGTAGGAGATATATCCGCCCTGCTTGGTAACGGCGCACGAGGCAGAGCCGTCACGGACGGTAAAGAGAAAGGACGGCATCTTTCCGTTTTCGGTGAGAGTGATGTCCAGCTTTTCAATGTCTATGCCGAGGGCACCCGATGCACGCCTGTGGGCAACATCCTGGGTGACGTTCTCCTTGCCTTTGATCATAAGAGGCTGCTTCTCCATGATGTGATCTGAAAAAGGTCCGTCATAGATTAGCGTGGGATAGGAATCAAAGCCTTCCTCAAAATCCGTGAAGCCATCGGTGACGCTCGGCGGAGATTTCTCCTGACTGCTCTTTGACGGTTTTGTCAGTGAGACCTTGCCGTCGGCGATGTCATTTTCGAGAGCCCACATATCATTGCAAAGCTTCTTTGAGAAGTCATACAGCTTGCTGAGATCGTCATATTCCTGCCTGCTGACTTCCTTGCCCTCACGCACTTTTTCTGATACCGATAGGGCGTAGTTACCCACCTGAGAAAGAAATTTGTAAGTGTTCTCCAGCTGTAATTCTTCTACGGGGAGCTGTGCCAGAGCCGCCTTTGCTGTTGAGGAATCACGCCAGAGCTGCTGCGAAAGCTTTGAATGCATATCCGCCGTGCCTGCGTAAAGTTCCTTTTGCAGCGTGTTCCTGATGTTGTCCGCCGCTGCCGAAAGTTCCTCTATCGCACGGGAGTAGTTGTTTTCTATCGAAAGAAGTGCGCTGCGGTTCTCTTTCATCAGCATAAGGTTCTTGACGAGCAGTACCGCCGCCGCGGCGACTGCAAAAGTGATCACCCGTATGAGAGTCCGTCTTTTCATATAGCCTCCTAAATGTACAAATAATCGTACAGTTGATGCCAACGGTACGGTATTTGCTGACTGTTGCTTATTGTAGTATGCTTAAAATATTCAGGTTTATTCATAGAATTATCCAATATGACGGTTGAAATTTTTCTTGATATGTGGTAAAATGTAATTTAGTGTTTTTGAATGACATTGTGCTTTGAAAAGGAAATGATGTAATGATCTATTTCGATAATGCTGCCACCACAAAACCTTCCGACAGTGCAGTCGGGGCAATGATAAAAGGCTGTGAGGATTTCGGCAATCCCTCATCGCTGCACGGACTCGGACTCACTGCCGAGAAAGCGCGCGAGCACGCAAGGGAAGTCATAGCAGACTCCATCGGTGCGAGACCCGAGGAGATATTCTTTACCTCCTGCGCCACCGAGAGCAGCAATACTGTGATCTTCGGCGCGGCAAAAAGCGTCGGTAAACGCAAGAAGAGGATCGTCACCACATCGGTGGAACATCCGTCAGTGGCGGTATGCTGTGATACGCTTGAAGAACAGGGCTTCGAGGTCATCCGAGTTCAGCCCCGCGAGGACGGAAAGATATATGCAGAGGACATAGTCTCCGCAGTAAATGACGATACCTGCCTTGTCAGCTGTATGCTCGTCAACAACGAAACGGGACGTATCCTGCCGATCGAAAAAGCCTTTGCCGCCGTCAAGAAAAAGTATCCTCAGACACTTACTCACTGCGACTGCGTTCAGGGATATATGAAGCTGCCGGTCAGTGTGAAAAAACTCTCTGCGGACTTCATTTCTCTTTCAGCTCATAAGATACACGGCCCGAAAGGTATCGGTGCGCTGTACATACGCAAGGGTGTGCATATCCCGTCTTTCATTCTCGGAGGAGGACAGGAAAAAGGCTTCCGCTCGGGCACCGAGTCGATACCGCTGATAATGGGTTTCGGCGCAGCCTGCGAGGAACTTTCAAAATCTATAGATGCGCGCTTTCAGCAGGTCTCAAAACTCCGTGAAAGGCTTTTTGACCTCTGCGGACGTGATCCCGAGATCGCTGTTATCAGCGACAGTGAGTGTCTGCCCTATGTCAATTCCATAGCCGTCAGACATCTGCGCTCCGAGGTGCTGCTGCATTTTCTCGAACAGAAAGGTATCTATGTCTCCAGCGGATCGGCTTGCTCCAAGGGCAAAAAGAGCACTGTTATAAAAGAGTTCCATGTTCCCGATGAACTGAGAGATTCAGTCATACGTATCAGCTTCACCGCAGAGAATACTACTGATGAAGTGGACAAGCTGATGGAAGCCATAAAAGAGGCTCAGAATAGTTTGGCAAAGATCAAATAAATCGGCACAGAACATAGTTTTTATACTATTATAATATTAAAGAGATAAAGACGCATTATGTCGAATCAAATGATATGTGATATGATTTGACATAACCGTTTCATTTATGTAAATAGGGTCACTCGGTGCGAGCGCCCCCCTACCTGCTCGCCGCAGGAAGGTACAGACGACAGCCTACGGACAGGCGAGGGCAGCATCCCGAGCCGTCACGGAGGTAAAAAGACGGAGGTAAAATATGAAGGAGTTAATACTTTGCAAATACGGCGAGATCGCCCTTAAAGGCCTTAACAAGAGCAATTTCGAGAGTGTGCTCGTCAAGAATATCAAGAGGAGACTGGCAGGTCTCGGTAAATTCGATGTTAGAAGATCCCAGTCAACGGTATATATCGAGCCTCTTGAGGATACAATAGATATGGACGAGGCTGTCGAGAGGATGAAAAAAGTCTTCGGCGTCGCCAAGCTCAGCCGTGCCCTTATGGTGGACAAGACCATGGAGGCTATCCTTAACGATACTATGCCTTATCTCGGCGAAGCTCTTGACGGTGCAAAGACCTTCAAGGTCAATGCCAAGAGAGCTGACAAGAAGTTCCCGTACAAGTCCCCCGATATCTGCCGCGAACTCGGCCATGCCATCAAGGAGAAGTTCCCTGAGCTTGAAGTCGATGTCCACGAGCCGGATGTTACCGTTACGGTGGAGATACGTGAACACAACGCTTTCGTAAATGCCCTGCGTATCGACGGCGCAGGCGGAATCCCCGTAGGTACGGGCGGAAGAGGTCTGCTCCTGCTCTCGGGCGGTATAGATTCTCCCGTTGCGGGATATATGCTCGCAAAGAGGGGAGTTGTCGTTCAGGCTATACATTTTGAGGCGCCCCCTTATACTTCGGAACGTGCAAGATTAAAGGTTGAAAAGCTCGCCGAGATAATCGCAGAATATTGCGGAGACATCGCCTTCCACTGCGTGCCGTTCACCGAGATTCAGGAGGCTATCCGCGACAACTGCCCCGAGGAACTGTTCACTATAATCATGCGCCGCCTGATGATGGAGATCGCTCAGCGCATAGCCGACAAGGAGGATCTCTCCTGCCTTATTACCGGCGAGAGCCTCGGTCAGGTCGCCAGCCAGACGATGTATGCAATGGTCTGCACCGATGCCGCCTGCCGTATCCCCGTGTTCCGTCCCTGTATCGGACTCGATAAGTCTGAGATAGTTGAGATATCGAGAAAGATCGACACTTTTGAGACTTCTATCCTGCCCTATGAGGACTGCTGCACTGTGTTCACACCCAAGCATCCCAAGACCAGACCCTCTCTCGCAGAGGTGGAGAAGGCTCAGGCATCTTTCAACTTCGAGCCGATGATCGAAAAGGCAGTCGCCGAGACAGAGTTCAAACTTATCCGAAAGTTTTCGTGATATATGTCCCCATTCCGTTATGTACTGCCGTAAATAATAATTTATCATACTGCCTGCGGAAATTACTGGGGAAAACCTTTCTGAATAAAGGTTATTCCCCAGACCCCTTTCCAAAGACTTCTGACGCTTTTTGGTGAGGGGGATCCGAGGTAAGGATAACTTGCAAAAAGTCCGACTTTGACTATGTTTTGGAAGAACGGATCCCCCTCACCAAAAAGAATTAAAAGTTTTAGGGAGGGAGTTTGAGGGATGACCCTTTTTCAAAAGGGTCTCCCTCAATAGCTTCCACAAACGGTGCGCTAAATTATCGTTTATAGCAATACATAACAAAATTGGGATAAATAATGCATCAAGACGTCACAGCAAGTTCCCGGGTGACTTTCCGTGACGTTTTTTGTTACCAAAAAAAGTTACAACTTGGTTAATGCTGTAACCCGTGGTACAAGTACGAATAACTGTACCGATGCGGTATATTTTGTCAAAGTTCGTATCTGCGTGATACGCTGTTTTGATGCTCTGAAAGACCGTTTTCGCAAGCCTCGGAAATGACGGTTTCACGGTAACAATACGGTTACTTTTTGGTACTCGGAGGGGCAAAAAGTTTAGTTAACATATTCAATCTTGTTATCAATATGTTCAAAAAGAGGGTATTTTTTATGTGCAATGTGAAAGAGAATCGCAGTATGGGCTCGTGCATATTTGCCGAAGATAACAAAAGGGTTACAAAAAGTCTTGACATTGTTACAGACCGTGTAGTAAAATATATGATAGCAAAGGGAATCACCGTATCTGCGGCGGAAAGCTGCACAGGCGGGCTCCTGAGTGAAAAGATTACTTCGGTGTCGGGTGCTTCGGCGTGTTATCACGGCGGCGTGTGCAGTTATACCGAGGAAGTCAAGATGAAAGTGCTCGGAGTTAAAAAGGAGACCCTTGAGAAGTATACAGTCTATTCCGCGGAAACTGCTTCGGAAATGAGCAGGGGCGTGCGCGAACTGATGCAGACCGACTGCTCGGTGGGCATCACGGGGATCGCAGGACCTTCCGGCGGGACGGAAGACAAACCCGTCGGAACAGTGTATGTCTCGGTGAGGTATAAGGACAGAGAGATCGTCCGTGACCTGAGACTGTATGATAAATATGAAAAAACGGACAGAGAGCTTATACGCACCGCCTCGGCAATGTGCGCACTGGAAATGCTCGAAGAGCTTATCACAGACGGAGGTGAAGCTCGGTAATGTCTATGACCAATGAACTCAAGAACCTGCAAAAGCAGGATGATACAAATTTCTTTGTAAGACTTGCAAAATACTTCTTCCCGTGTAAGGGAGACAGCGTCTCGGAGATAGTCAGAAAGATCATCTTCATGCTGTCGATAGTCCTCTTCCTGATGTCCCTCAATGAGTTGACGAACTTCCTGAAGAACGATGAGACAGAGCTGAGCTACACGCAGAGCATTACAAAGTATGAGCCCGACTGGAACAAGATAAACGGTCAGGATCCCGCAGGCGAGGATGCCCCCGTTGTTACTGACAATAACGGGACAGCAAAGCCTACCGCAGACCCCGATGAACAGCTTGGAGTAAGAAAACTCCAGGAATGGGCAAAGGAACTCCGCGAAAAGAACGAAGAAGTCGTCGGCTGGATAAAGATCCCCGGGTTCTGCGATTCCTTCGGTAATGAGTATATCAATTTCCCCGTGCTTCAGAAGAAGTACGAAGGGGATATAGATGCCGCGAATGATTATTATCTGACTCACGACATCAACAACAATTATTACGAATCAGGCAGCATATTTGCTGACTGCTATATACCCATAGACGAGAACGGTCAGCCGGACAATATCGTGATCTACGGTCACAATATGAGAAGGATCGGTACAGTTTTCAGCCACCTGAACGAGTATAAGTCGGGCGTGGATCAGCTGAAGAAATACCCCGTGATCGAGTTCAATACCGTCTATGAAAGAAATCAAAGATATGTTATAATCGGCTGTTTCGTCGCAGCAGTAAGTGACTGGCAGGATGACGTTGAGATATTCGACTACTGGCGCTTCCGCAACTTCGATAACGATAAGCACTCGTTTGAAAGATGGATCTCAAACGTGAGGAAGCAAAGCTGGTATTCCTGCGATGTGGAGTGTACGGCAGATGATGACTATATCACACTCTCCACCTGTTCCAATGAGGTGAAGGGAATGAGATATGTCATAGTCGCCAAGAAGCTCAGAGCTGACGAGAACCTCGATCTGATAATCAGATCCTATGAGGAAAAAGCCGATCGTGATATATATTTCCCCAAGGTATGGAGAAATGTATGGGGAAATAACAAGAAGTACCTCGGCTGGGCATACTGACCCGAAGAGGCAACTTACCCAAAGAAAGGTTATGTGATTTTTAAATGAAGCAATTTGATCCCACCGAGAACAACAGCCAGATACGCAGGCTCTCCGCAGTCAAGACTATCATTGCGGCAGGTGCTGCACTGGTAATGCTCGCCGCAGGCGGTGTGGCAGTATACGGATTCTCGGACCTCAGCGATGACGCTTCCGATGTCGTTGTAAAGACAGAAGAAAGCTCCGCAACAGAGAGCACAGCTGCAACAGCTCCTGCTGTTCAGATCCCTGCTGCATCGCTCACCGTAGGTTCTGTACCTCAGTGGAGAAAAGCTCCTATAGGCGCGTATGATCTCACAGCTGTATCTATAGCTACCACCACTACTACCACAACTACCACCACAACAACAACTACTACTTCGGCTGCACCTGAGACAACTACCACAACGACTACAGCTAAACCTGCTACAACAACTCAGGCTACTACTACAAAGCTCGAGTTCACCGCAGTAAGCAAAAAGGTTTACGCAAAGACTTATGCACCCCACAGAGTTACCCCCGATAACAACGGAACTATTATCTGGTATATCAACCCCAAGGCAGAGATGGAAGTCCTTTCGGTATCTTCCGATAAGGTCTGGTTCTATGTAAAGTATAAGGGTATGAAGGGCTATGTGCTGGTTTCTCAGGTAACTGAGACCGCTCCCGTGACTACCACAAAGGCAACGACCACTACCAAGGCTACCACTAAGGCTCCCGCTGCAGCAACTACTACTACCACGAAGAAGAAGATCGAAGCTAAGCTCAATGCCAACGGCGAGCGTATCACCTATACTCAGCAGGAGTTCGATATGCTCTGCTATGTTGTACAGCATGAGGTTGGTTATTGCAGCGAACAGTATAAGCTGGCTATCGCAACTGCTATCATAAACAGAGTTGAATCGCCTAAGTTCTCGAATAACCTCTATGCAGTCCTTACTGCAAAGAATCAGTTCGTAGACCGCTTTGACGATCCTAAATACAAGCCCTCGCAGAATACCATCGACTGCGTTAAGAGAGCTCTCAAGGGTGAAGGCCTTGATATCGTATACGATGCAACTTCCTTCTATACCCCCAAGTATTGCAGTGCTTCCGCACGCGCTTGGTTCGAGAACAATCTCCAGTATGTGGCTTCTGTCTATGACTATAACGGCGTTGAAGGCAGATTCATGAAGCACAAGAGTTGATAATGTGCAATATTGCCAGTAATTTATAACGATAATTGTTGATAATCACAAAAAGTCAAGGCGCGATTTTAGCGTGCCTTGACTTTGATTTTTTATAGTGATATAATAATATTAGGTATTGCCTGATGAAGGTAAGCCGAATATCCGCGCTTTATGCGCGAGAAAAGATAGTTGGCGGCATAGAAGATCCGCCGCCGATTATGTAAATTTGAAGGGAAGATCTATGGAAACACAGAGAAAAACGGCGATATTCCGAAAAGCAGCCGCAGCCGCAGGAATGGCAGCAGCGATCCTCGTAGGATCAATGTTCCCTGAGGCAGACAAAATGCAGGAAGCTCCCGCCGCGACCCCCGTAAACAATAATCAGGTTGCAGCCTATTCGAGCAGAGTGGCTTACTTCGACCGTATGACCTCGCGTAAAGCAGGTCTCGATGAGTATCAGATGCCCGTTGCAGTGACATCGCTCAGGACGGAGGATCCGGTCGATGCCGATGTGACCGAGCAGAAGACCGAGACCGTTCAGGCAGCCGCACCTGCTTCAACAGTGCCCACTGCCGAAAGCTTCAGCGTCAGTGTCCCCAAGGATACTGTCACCGCTGCCGATGTCAGACCCGAAAAGCTGGGACTGACCAACACAAGATCCACAAGCTATGAGTTCTATACCGTCAACGATATCCGTACAGGTAAGAAAGTAACGCTCAATGCCCATGAACTTGTCTGCCGTATGGTTTACAGCGAGATCGGCGCTTCCTGGAGCGAAGAGGCTATCAAGGCTCAGGCAGTCGCCGCATACACAAACCTCAGATTCAATGACGCTATAGGCGCTATCCCCACTGTCGGTATGATAAGCAGCTATCCCGCAAAGATAGAAAAGTGCGTCAGCGCAGTGGAAGGACAGTGCGTGTTCTATAACGGAAGCATCATAAACGCTGTGTATTTTGCTTCAGCAGCAGGCTATACCGCCGACTGCTATAACGTGATAGGTATAAGCTATCCCTACCTCAAGCCCGTTGTCAGCGCATATGACAGCCAGGATCCCAACTACGGCGTTGTAACAAGATTCTCAGCCGCACAGATCAAGAGCAAGCTCGAAGCCAAACTCGGATTCAAGCTCTCCGATGACCTAAAGAACTGGTTCAGCATCGGTGCTGTACACGGCGGCAAGTACGTCAAGACCCTCGTCATCGACGGCGGTAAGGCAAGAATGTCGGGCGAGGCGGCAAGATGGCTCTTCGGACTTAAATCAAGTGCATTTGAGATCACTTACTCCAACGGAGTGTTCAGCTTCAAGACCTACGGCTACGGTCACGGTATCGGTATGCCTCAGTGGGGTGCAAAGCTCTATGCTGATAACGGCTATACCTACGATCAGATACTCAGACATTATTATCTTAATACCGAGGTCAAGGTGTCGCAGCCTTCCGTAAAGGCTATGAAGAGAGGAAATATGTCTACCGCAGAGCTGGAAAAGGAGATCAAGGCTTCTTCCGTAGCTCAGGCAGATAAGTACGGCAGCAATCCTGCCAACGATATAGTCGTGGATCAGCAGGCAATAAAGGATGCCGAAAAAGCAGCAGCCGATAAGGAAGCCGCAGAGAAAGCAGCCGCCGAAAAGGCAGCAGCCGAAAAAGCCGCTCAGGAGAATGAGAAGAAGTCCGAGCAGACCGAACAGCCTGCCGACGGCGACAATGCAGATGGTAATGCAGATCAGTCTGCCGATGCAGATACGGCAGATAATAATACACAGGGGGAATGACAAATGGCATTTTTTGAAAAACAGGGCAATATCAGCAGGGTGAACAAAGAGATCAATAAGGACCTTGAGGATATCAACAAGAAGTATACCGAGATCGGCAGGATCGTTAAGCTCCGCTGCCTCGATCAGGTGGATAACGAAGATGTTCATCGCCTCGCCAAGGAGATAGACGGCCTTCTTGCAGAGCTGCTCAGACTCAAGGAGGAGCTCAATGTTATCAACGGTATAAAGATCTGTCCTCAGTGCAATGCCCAGATAGATATCAATGTGGCGTTCTGCCCCAACTGCGGTACAAAGCAGCCTGCGGCTCAGACATCAGCACCTGCTGCACCCGCTGCGCCTGCAGCGGCACCGGCTCCGACACCTGCACCTGTTCCTTCACCTGTATCTGTTCCTGCACCGGCGGTCGTTCCTGCTCCCGTAGCAGTGCCTGCTGCACCTTTGGCAACCGAGACAGTTACCGAAACAGCCGAAGAGGTTGTTGAGGCTGTTGTTGAGGAGCCTGCGGCAGCAGTAACAGAAGCAGCTGAAACTGCTTCGGCAGTTGAAGTCGCTCCTGAGCAGGTAACCGAGACAGTTGCCGAGACAGTTGCTGAGACAGTTGCCGAGACAGTTGCTCCCGAGGTTGAGATCCCTGCCGCACCGTCGGTGGAGAATATACCTGCACCCAACATCGCACCTCCTGTAGTGCCTGCACCTGCAACTATCCCCGAGCCTGCGCCTGCACCTGCAGCACCTGCTTCCATACCTTCTGCGCCTGCAGCAGGTCAGTCTTCGATCTTCTGCACTCAGTGCGGCAGTAAGGAGCCTGCCGGTACACGTTTCTGCTCGCAGTGCGGAAGCCCTATGTGATAAGAATAAGGACAGCATCTCTGCTGTCCTTTTTTGTGAGGTAATATTATGTTGTTTCGATTGAAAGATATGCTCGGCGGCAGGAAAGTCATACTGGCTTCCAAGTCTCCGAGAAGACAGGAACTGCTGAAACTCCTGTTTGACGATTTTGCTATCGTGCCTGCCGAGGGTGAAGAGATCATACCCGAGGGCGCAGAGGCTATGGATGTCTCCCGGCTGCTTGCCGTGCAGAAGTGCAGGGAAGTCTCCGGGAAATATCCCGATGATCTTGTTATAGGCTGCGATACCACCGTCATCGTTGACGGTGAGATACTCGGCAAGCCTGCGGATGAGACCGATGCAGCCCGTATGCTCAGGATGCTCTCCGGCAGCGTACACCATGTGGTCAGCGGTGCCTGTGTTCGCCTCGGCGGACGTGAGATAAGCTTCATGCAGGATACAAAGGTCATATTCCGTGAGCTCACAGAGGAGGAGATCACGGCGTATATCGCTACGGGTGAACCTATGGACAAGGCAGGAGCCTACGGCATACAGGAGAAAGGCTGCCTGCTCGTCAGCGGTATAAGCGGAGATTTCTTCAACGTGGTGGGGCTCCCTGTGGGTATGCTGGGAACAGAACTCGAAAAGTTTCTCGGAGGTGAAGCCTGATGCTGTTCGGCAAGAAGAAAAGCAAGGGGACTCCGCGGGCTGAGCTGGAGGCTCTCCACGGAAAGAGACTGTCCTATGCGGTTCAGCGTAAGGGCGGAGAGGAACTTGTCCTCGGACGCAACGGCGGAATCTCGATAACAGATACCGAACTTGTTATCGTCTGCAACGGTCACGAGGTCTTCCGCTGCCTGCTGGAAGGGTGCATCGCCGCCGAGCTCATGAGCCGTAACGGAGTTGATATAAAAGGCGTTTCACCCGAGAGCGGAGAGCAGCTTCATGCAGTTGCATATTATGCAGCCTGGAAGCAGTAATTTTTAATAATATATTAACTGCGGCAGGCTCTGCAATTGACCAAAGGTCATATATTAATCCGCGCAAATACGCCACATAAACAGAATAAGCCTCGAAGCGTGCTCGAAAAGTAAAAATATAGTGTTAATAAACACAAAAATTGAGATGAACAACACGCCGTATTTTATGTATTTCTACAAAGATTTCAAAAAAAGCCCGAAAAATCGCGGTTTGCATTTGACAAACCACGAAAAATAGGCTATAATACAAGCAGAAATTTTAATTTGGAGGTAATCTACCATGACAAAAGCAGAACTCGTTGCAGCAATCGCTGAAAAAGCAGGATACAACACCAAGAAGGATGCAGAGAAGGCTCTCAGCGCAGTAATTGATTCCATCACTGATGCTCTCAAGAACGGCGATAAGGTTTCTCTCGTTGGTTTCGGTACCTTTGAGGTAAGACACAGAGCTGCTAAGGAAGCTATTAACCCTGCAACAAAGAAGGCTATCCACGTTGCAGCTAAGGAAGTTCCCGCTTTCAAGGCTGGTAAGGCTCTCAAGGATGCTGTAAACAAGTAATCACTTGATATTTATCGGAAGGAGAATATTATCATGGCTGAAATCAAGAAGGAAGCAGTAAAGGAGAAGGTCGAGAAGGTAGCAGAAGCTGCTAAGACTGAGGCTAAGGCTGCTAAGGAGACTGTTAAGAAGGCTGCTGCTAAGACTACAGCTGCAACCAAGAAGGCTGCTGCTAAGACAGGTGCTGCTGCTAAGAAAGCAACTACAGCTGCTAAGAAGACTGTCAAGAAGGCTGCTGACAAGAAGACTGCTGCTAAGAAGGCAACAGGCGACAATGTCGTTCTTCAGTACGGCGACAAGGAGCTTGAGATGAAGGTTGTTCTTGAGGCTTGCAAGGCTGACTACAAGGCTCAGACCAAGAAGACTGCCAAGAACGTAACTGTTTACGTAAAGCCTGAGGATAATGCAGCTTACTATGTAGTAGGCGATTTCAACGGTAAGGTTGACCTCTGATATCTGATATTCAAACGGCGTTCGCAAAAAGCGGACGCTGTTTTTTTCTGTTAAAAAAGCCGTCGGGATGATTCCCGACGGCTTTCATGCTCGGATCATTCTTTGAATTTCCTGACAACCGCAACTATCGAAGTTATCACCAGTATGCCCAGCATACAGGCACCTGCAAAGGAGAGTACTACCTTTGTAAGACCGTTGTCGGCAATGTCCTGGAATTCATCGATACCCTCCAAGGCATCTTCGGTGCTGCTGAAGATCGAGATGTATTTGTGTGCAAGGAGATCCGAAGCAACAGCAAATGCGATCACGATCGTCCTTATAACGGACTTGACCTTTCCCGTGGCAGGAAAAGTAACACCGCTGAGGATCAGAGAGACTATGCAGAGCACTTCGTAAATGAAGAAGATCTTTGACCATGTGCGAAGACTCGCAAAACCTTCAACAGTTTCCATGGTCGAGATGGTGGAGCCGAGTATGAAGAACTTTATGACATATGCAAGTCCCATAACACCTGCTCCGATCAGAGACAGTCTGAATAAAAGAACAACGAGTTTGTTTTTCATATCCTTTTCCTCCTTATGGAAATATAATACCACTTTAATTATATAATGTCAAGAGTGAAAGATGGATGAAAACTGCCAGGAATTTTTATCACTCTGCTTTACAAGTGTCGAGCGATATGTTATAATTGTAGTGTACAAACGTATTTATGCTATTGATTTGAGGGATCTTTTCTATGACAAAGCTATTCGGTACTGACGGTATCAGAGGCATCGCGCTGACAGAACTTGACTGCGAGACTGCAATGCGCCTCGGTAAAGCCGTAGCTGCCACCGCGGCAGCCGCAAGAGAAAGCGGCAGAGCCAAGATACTGATCGGCAAGGATACAAGAGCCTCCTGCGATGTGCTGGAAGCTGCTCTCGAAGCAGGTATCTGCTCGGCAGGTGCAGATGTCCGCGTGCTGGGAGTTATACCTACACAGGGCGTGGCTATGCTCACGGAATATTACGCCGCAGATGCAGGCATAATGATAACCGCTTCCCATTCTCCCGCTCAGTATAACGGTATAAAGATATTTGCAAGATCGGGGTTCCGCCTCTCGGAGAAAGAGGAGGAAGACCTCGAAAAACTGATATTCAACGATGAGTGGCAGAAGCTCAGCGTCGGCCCTGCAAAGATAGGCAGGATATATTATGAAGAAAAGGCCGAGTGGGATTACATCAGGCGCGTGGTCCATTCGATCGACTGCGACCTCAGAGGTCTTAAAGTGGTCATCGACTGTGCAAACGGCGCCGCCGCAAGATATTCCAAACGTATCTATGAGGGCATGGGTGCAACCTGCTTTATGATAGGCTGCGAGCCCAACGGCTTCAATATAAACGAGGGCTGCGGAGTCAAGGATCTGACTCTCCTGAGAGATGCTGTGGTAAAGCGTAAGTTCGACCTCGGTATCGCCTTTGACGGCGACGGAGGAAAATGTCTTATCGTTGACGAAAAGGGCGAAGTCATAGACGGAGATAAGATGCTGGCTGTGTTCGCAAAGTTCCTCAAAGTTCAGGGCAGGCTCAAATCGAATACCTGCGTGGCTACCGTTATGAGTAATCTCGGACTTACAAGGTTCGGCGAGCGCGAGGGCATCACCATTGCAAATACAGCAGTGGGGTCCGGCAATGTGCTCGACAGGATGCTTCGCTTCGGATATAACCTCGGCGGCGAGCAGAACGGACATATCATCTTCCTCGATTATGAGAAGATAGGCGACGGAGAGATCACCGCTGCACGGTTTATGGAAGTCATGCGAAAGACAAGGCGCAAGGCAAGCGAACTTGCAGGCATCATAGAGACTGTGCCGCAGATAATCAAGAATGTGCCCATGCCACCCGAGAAGAGAGGCATCTGGGCGGAGAACGCCGAGTTCAGAGAGATGTTCTCGGCGTATAAAAAGAAACTCGGAGATGACGGACGGATCATTGTCCGTGAGAGCGGTACCGAGAATTTCGTGAGGATCATGGTAGAGGGCAAGCGCACAGGCGTTATCATCGAGTACGCCCAGAACCTCGAAGCGAAACTCAATGAGATAATGCTTGCTAAAAGCGATAAGGAGATCGCTACCGAGAAAATGCTCCGTGAGATAACAGACGAGACCTATAACGGACTGTCGGTATTGCCTGAACTAAAACCGTGAGGATAAATCTATGAGATTTGATTATTGCCCGAAGTGCGGAACAAAAGCAGTTCTGCGCGAGATAGGTGACGAGGGTGATATGCCCTACTGCGAGACCTGCCAAAGACCCTTGTTTGACCTCTTCCCCGTTTGCGTGCTGTGCGTCGCAGCAGATGAAAAAGGCAGCGTGGCTCTGATACGTCAGAGCTATGTCAACAGCTGTAAGTTTGTGGGAGTCGCAGGATATGTGAAATCAGGGGAGAGCGGTGAGGACGCTGCGTTCCGTGAGGTGGGCGAGGAGCTCGGCATTGAAGTGCAGAGCGTTACCCCGATAAAGACCTATCCCTATGAGAAAAAGGATATGCTGATGCTGGGATTCCTCGTGAGAGTAAATCACGGAGAGTTTCACCTCTCGGGAGAGGTTGACGGAGCTGACTGGTTCGATCCTGCGGATGCCGTGAAAGCCGTCCGCGAGGGAAGCATAATACAGCAGCTTATAACAGATTGTATGCCGCTGCTCGAAAAGCAGTAAGAGCACATAAGAAAAACAGACTCAAGACGGTTGGTGATTTGTACAGAGCTGTCATTAAGTACGGCGATGCACCAAGCTGTCTGCTCGTTGCAGAAATGAAAAACGTATATCCATAGACCGGCGAAGGCTTGTCCCGAGCCGTCTCGGAGATAAAAAAGGGAAAGGAGTAGTAATAATGAAAAAGGTATGTCCCAAGTGCGGATCAGAGAAGATCGTTAAAGGTGCAAAGACCAAGCTCGGAGGTGTTGTTCTTCCGCCTGCAAAGGATGACGGAGTTATCAATCACCCCAACTATAAGCCTATGGCAGAGTGCAAGGACTGCGGCGCAGTGTTCGACCTCAATATGAGCGACACAAACGGCAAGGACTACATCTGATCCGAAACGAAAAGAGATCATCAGGAAAAGGCGCTTGCTTCGGCAGGCGCCCTTTCGGGGTTGATGAGGAGGTAAAAGAGATTTCATGTTCAGAGAATACTTTGATAAGCTTTTGGTACAGCTTGCGACAGAACTCAATTGCAGACCCGATGACTTCAGAAAAACTGAGAACATCGTTACAACCTCGGCACTCAACGAGGGCAGGCGCTGCTACAATCCCGAAAAGCCTCTCATGCAAATGGCAACGGTGGGAGGCAACACCGTCATCAGTGCGGATGAGCGCCTGCATGATTTCCTGAGGAACTATATCAAGGAACGCCAGGGGCACCGCCTTTTTGAACTTGGCTGCCTCAGCGCCATGAACGTTGAACTTGCGAAGTACGGCTGCTGTCTGTTCCCGACACACCATATGTTCCTGCCGTGCAGGGATGTCACAGTTGAGAGAGATATCAAGGTGAAGTGGTTCTTCGATGACGAGATCAGTCAGTTCTACGGGGATAAGCGTTTCCCTAATGCGATATGCTATCCCGAGCCCAATCCCGGTACTCCCGACAGGATGATAGTCGTGGCCTATGACGGCGATAAGATCATGGGTATGTCGGGGTGCTCCGAGGACGCCCCCGGTTGGATGCAGATCGGCATAGATACCCTCCCCGAGTACCGCATGAGAGGCCTCGGGACTTATCTTGTGACACTTATGAAAAACAGGATCATCGAGCACGGAGCTGTGCCGTTCTACGGTACGGCGTGTGCCAATATCTCTTCCCAGAGGATAGCTCTTGCAAGCGGTTTCGCTCCTGCATGGGTAGAGACCACTGCGGTTGAGATACCGAAAAAGGATATTATCTGATGCGGATAATGTGTTAAGGTGAGGCGATAGGCTCACTTTCCGCGCACTGATATGAAAAAATCGCTCACACCTGCAACAGCGTTGCAGTGAGTGAGAAGCGTGAATAAAAGGGCAGGCGTTTGAGAAAGCAAATGCCGACTCGGAGGATAAAAAATGAGAATAGCTGAAAATTGGAAGGACTATAAAATAATCGATACCTCGGATGGGGATAAGCTGGAGAGTTGGGGCGGAAAGATTCTGGTACGCCCCGATCCGCAGATCATCTGGAAAACGCCGCATAAGACCGACCTCTGGGATAAGGCGGATGCAGTTTATCACCGCTCGGCAAAGGGCGGCGGCGAGTGGGAGTACCGCAAACGCCTGCCCGAGAGCTGGGAGATCACCTACCGTGACCTGCACTTCGTGATACGTCCCACAGGATTCAAACATACGGGACTTTTCCCCGAGCAGGCAGTCAACTGGGATCTGATGAGCGAGATGATACGCTCGGCAGGCAGACCCATAAAAGTGCTGAACCTTTTCGCCTATACGGGCGGAGCCACTCTTGCCTGCGCTTCTGCAGGAGCACAGGTCTCCCACGTTGACGCTTCAAAGGGCATGGTCCAGTGGGCGCGTGACAACGCCGAGGCATCGGGGCTCTCGGATAAGCCTATCCGCTGGCTGGTGGATGACTGCGAGAAGTTCGTAAGACGTGAGATAAAGAGGGGCAATCTCTACGATGCCGTGGTCATGGATCCCCCAAGCTACGGCAGAGGTCCGGGCGGCGAGGTCTGGAAGCTGGAAGACTCGGTCTATGACCTTGTGAAGACCTGCGCGGATGTCCTCTCCGACAAGCCGCTGTTCTTCCTGCTCAACAGCTATACAACGGGACTTTCACCCTCGGTAATGGCATATATTTTAAGCGAGATCATCACCCCGAAGTATAAGGGAAGCGTCACAGCAGACGAGATCGGTCTGCCTGTGGAGAAGTCTTCCATGCCCCTGCCCTGCGGCTCAACAGCTATATGGAGAGCGTGATATGATACGCATTATCGACAGAAGTGACGTGCCTGAGTGCGTCAGCGTCATAAGGGAAAGTTTCCTCACCGTGGCGGATGAGCTGGGCTTTACACCCGATAACGCTCCGAGGTTCACAGCCTTTGCGACCACCCCCGAGAGGCTTTACTATCAGCTGGATAACGAACAGCGGCTGATGTGCGGGTGGTATGCAGAGAGCGGCGAGATAATCGGGTATTATTCGCTGCTTATGCAGGAGGACGGGGAGTGCGAGCTCAATAACCTCTGCGTCCTGCCTGAACACAGACACGGCGGCATAGGCAAGGCACTGCTGGAGGACGCATACGCCAGAGCGAAAGCCGGGGGCAGATCAAAAATCAACATCGGCATCGTTGAGGAAAACAAGGTGCTCCGAAGATGGTACGAGCAAAACGGCTTCGTCCATACAGGCACCCGGAAATTCGACTTTTTCCCATTCACCTGCGGATATATGGAGAAAAGTCTCTGACCAAGATCATATTGAACGGAGGCAATAATATGGCACTGATTGAAGCGGGCTCTCCCGCACCGGATTTTTCACTGCCCGACAAGGACGGCAATACAGTAACGCTTTCGGCTTTCCGCGGAGGAAAGGTCGTGGTGTATTTTTATGCAAGGGATAACACCCCCGGATGCACCCGACAGGCCTGCGCTTTTGCAGGAGCCTATGACAGCTTCAGGAGCCTCGGCGTGACGGTCATAGGCATAAGCCGTGACAGCACCGCCTCTCATATAAAGTTTGCAGAGAAACATTCTCTGCCGTTCATCCTGCTTTCAGACCCCGAGAGACAGGCGATAGAAGCCTTCGGCGTATGGCAGGAGAAAAAGAACTACGGCAAGGTGAGCATGGGCGTGGTGAGAACAACTTTTATCATAGATGAGAACGGTATCGTCGAAAAGGTGATGCCGAAAGTCAAGCCCGATACCAATGCTCAGGAGATACTTGAGTACCTCAAAAAATAGAACAGATACGGAGAAAACAAAATGAACAATCCATGGGAAGAGATAAGTCTTGATGATTACGAAAACCACATGAGCCTTGATTCCGTAAAACAGCTGCAAGAGATGAACAGCATCATGAAAGAGCAGTTTGAGGCTTATCCGACAGATACCGCGATGATTCTCGGCATCGCAGGCGGCAACGGACTTGAGCACGTTGACTGTGATAAATACCGCAGGGTGTACGGCGTGGATATAAACGAGGGATACCTGAAAGCTGTGACACAGCGTTATAATAAGCTTACGGGCGTTCTGGAGTGTCTGAAACTCGATCTTATAAACGAGGCTGAGAAACTCCCCCGTACAGGACTGCTGATAGCCAATCTGCTGATAGAGTACATCGGCTATCCTTCATTTCAGCGTGCCGTAAAGCAGACAGGTGCGGAGTACGTCTCCTGCGTGATACAGATCAACACCGACACGAAGAACTGGGTCTCTGACTCGCCCTATCTCCACGCATTCGACAGGCTCGATGAGGTACATCATCAGATGGAGGAGAAGGCACTGACCAAGGCTATGGAAGAGATAGGTTATACAGAGATACTGCGCGAGGCGCACCCGCTCCCAAACGGCAAGGCGCTTGTAAGGCTCGACTACTGCAAAGAATAATTCAGAAAGAGGCATAACTATGCTTGAAAAAGAGATCATTCAGTATTACACCGACCACGAGGACGAGATCATAGCAAAGCTTTCGGAGCTGATAGCTATTGAGAGCTCTTTCGGAACGCCCGATCCCGACAACGGCAGACCTTTCGGAGAGGGTCCTGCAAAGGCTCTTGAATGGGTACAAAAATTTGGACAAGAGATCGGCCTGCATACAAGGAATATCGACAACTACGCTGTTGCTATGGACTGGGCGGAGACCGAGCCTGTGCTGGCGATACTCTCTCACGCAGATGTAGTGCCTGCCGATCCTGCCGAGTGGACTACATCTCCGCTGGAACTTGATGTCCGTGACGGAAATATCTACGGCAGAGGTACTGTGGATGACAAGGGTCCCACCGTAGCCGTGATGTACGCGATCAAGTGCCTGAAAGATTTCGGCGTGAAGCTGAACCACAGTTTCCGTATGGTGGTGGGCGGCAGCGAGGAACAGGGCTGCGAGGATATCGAATACTATGCACAGCGTGAGCCGTTCCCCGATATGGTCATCACTCCCGACGGTTCTTTTCCCGTGCTCAACTGCGAAAAGGGTATGGTGCATCTGACGTTCTCAGCGCCCTATGAGGGCATGACCCTCTCGGGCAACAGGACGATAAACGCTATCCCCGATAAGCTCAGGGTGGACGGAGTGCTCTATCAGGGCAAGGCTGCACACGGCTCCCACCCCGAGAACGGCGACAATGCCGTAACGAAGTTCCTCTCGCAGTATGAGGGCGATAACGCTCAGCTTAATGCTCTTGCGGCAATGTTCCCCCACGGAGAGTTCAACGGCAGGAGCGCCGGAATGGGCTTTTCCGATCCCCACACGGGCGATATGACCTGCGCCCTGACAGTCCTCAATACAGAGGAGGGCAGGCTCAGGGGCGGTATAGACATCCGCTTCCCCATAGACCGCACTTATGAAGAGATAAGCGGTATCATCATCTCAAAGCTGGAAGCTGCGGGCTTTACTATCGACACCTGCGAGGGCAAGGAGCCCCACCACGTACCCGAAGAGAGCCGCCTTGTGCAGACACTTCTGGGCGTATACGAGCGTGTCAGCGGCAGAAAGGGCGAGTGTATCTACAGTGGCGGAATAACCTATGTACACGACACCGAGGGCGGCGTGGCATTCGGGGCGGAGTACCCCTGGGAGGAGAACAATATGCACGGCGTTGACGAGCACATCCCCCTCTCCACCTTCCGTGACAACTTCCTTATGTACGCTCACGCGATACTGGAACTGACGGAATAAAAAGCTATTTTCTAAGATGAATCGGGATTTGCGGAGGTCGCTATGAAGAATTATACACAAGTATATGTAAAAAACAGTTTTGAAGCAGCAGAAACATACTGTAAAGCTTTTGGCGCAGAAATAACTCGTAAATTTTTGAACGAGGATAACACAGCTTATGAACACTGCGAGTTATCTGTAAACGGGGAAGGTTTTCTGGCATTGGCGGAAGCGAAAAATCCTTGTGATATAGATGTAGTACATAAATACAAGTGGGAAACCATGACTTTTAACGTTTTTGAAATGGGAACTGAAGAAGCCGTTTATAATGCTTTTCAAGTTTTGAGCGACGGCGGTGTAATTATCCAGCCTATCGGAGAACTTCCATGGAGTAAATGCTGTGCTACCATTATTGACAAATATGGCGTATGCTGGTGGATTGCAATTTAACAAATTCTGATTTGTATCAGGAACGCTTTTGAAAATGAGAGACAGGGAACAAAAAATCTGTTGACATTTGATTGAGCTTGTGTTAAAATAAAATTAACGCAGAGAACTGCGCATAAACTGAATGGACGGAGGTCATTTTAATGGGACTCAGTATTGATGGTATCAAGCAGACTATTGACAAGGTGGATGATAAGATCCCCGAGGACGTAAAGAAAAAGGCAAAGGAACTCGCTACAAAGGAGAACCTTGAAAAGGCCAAGGATGCCGTTACCGACTTCTTCAGCAAGAAGAAGGATGACAAAAAGGATGACGACAAAAAGGACGACTGATTTTTAGCGAACAGCATTGAAAACTAATGATCGGAGGAACATACAATGGATATCAAAAACGTTAAGGATACTGTTGGAAAGGTACACGTTGGCGATGATGCAAAGACCACTGATGTTGGCAAGGTTCATGTCGGCAAAGTTCATGTCGGCGATGATGCCAAGACTACCGATCCTGTAGGCAAGGTTCATGTCGGAAAGGTCCATGTAGGCGATAAGGGCTGATCTTTACCTTGTAAAATATCAATGAACATGAGACAACTGCACAACCCAGCAGTTGTCTTTTTTGTGCTATGAGTTTGACAAACTGCGGCGGTTGTGCTATACTTTACCGTAGTACAAAACTGTGAGGTATAACTATGAGTGCATTTCTCCATGCAGAAGATCTCTGCTTTTCTTATGTTAATGATATCGAGGATCCGCCCGTAAAGACGGAAGTCCTCAAACATATTGACCTTGATATCCAAAAGGGCGAGTTTGTGGCGATACTCGGACATAACGGTTCGGGAAAATCAACTCTTGCCAAGTGCTTCAATGCCATAAATCTTCCCGAAAGCGGCAAGGTGACTGTTGACGGTATGGATACCGCCGATGAGAAGAATCTCCTGCCGATACGTCAGAGAGTGGGTATGGTCTTCCAGAATCCCGACAATCAGATCGTTGCTACGATAGTCGAGGAGGACGTGGCATTCGCACTTGAAAATATGGGAGTCGAGCCAAAGGAGATCCGCCGCCGCGTGGATGAAGCCCTCGAGACTGTGGGTATGTATGACTACCGTATGCACGCACCGCATAAGCTCTCGGGCGGTCAGAAGCAGAGAGTTGCTATAGCAGGCATCATTGCTATGCAGCCCGACTGCATCCTTCTTGATGAGCCTACCGCCATGCTTGATCCCAAGGGCAGGACCGAGGTCATGAAGACCATAAAGATGCTCAACCGTGAGCATGGGGTGACTATCGTACTTATAACTCACTATATGGAGGAAGCTGCTCAGGCAGACAGGATAGTTGTTATTGACGGCGGAGAGATCGTCCTCGACAATGAGCCAAAGGCAGTGTTCTCTCAGGTGCAGACTATGAAGAACCTCGGCCTTGATGTTCCGCAGGTCACAGAGCTGATTTGGGAGCTGAAAAAAGCAGGTTACGATGACCTCTCCACAGAGATCATCACCGAGGATGAGTGCGTTGAAGCTTTGGCAGGCTTACTTAAATAACCGATATCGGAGACTGTCTGACAGGCGGTCTCCTTTTTTGCAACGCCGAATGAGATATAAATTTGATATAAAAGTTACATTTGTGATATACGCTGATATTAAAAATCTGCTATTATGGTTACAATACGATACCAACAATTATATCTATTGATCGGAGGTAATCACTATGAAACAGTTCAAAGGTTTTGCAAGAGGCGTTAATCTCGGCGGCTGGCTCTCTCAGGGCAGCTATGACAGCGAACATCTCAGCACATTCATCACCGAGGATGATATCAAGGTGATCGCAGGCTGGGGTCTCGACCATGTGCGCGTGCCCGTTGACTACAATGTCTTCGAGAACGAGAAAGGCGAGAAGCGCGAAGACGGGATACAGCACGTTCAGGATGTTGTTGACTGGTGCGGAAAATACGGTCTCAATATGATACTCGACCTGCATAAGACCTACGGCTATTCCTTCGAGAAGGCCTACGGCGAAAAGGGATTTTTTGAGTCTGAGGCGCTCCAGGAGCGTTTTTATCAGCTGTGGGAGAGGCTTGCATCGACATTCGGAAAGTATTCGGACCGCGTTGCTTTTGAACTTCTGAACGAAGTACACGATCCCTCTGTATCGGATACATGGAACGGTATCATCCGTACTGTAATGGGCAGGATCCGCGCCATCGCACCCGATACATATATCCTTGTGGGCGGTTACTGGAACAATTCCATCGATGCACTGAAGGATCTTGAAATGCCTTACGATGACAAGACGGTTTATAATTTCCACTGCTATGATCCGTTCCTGTTCACACATCAGGCGGCTTTCTGGGTAGACAATATGCCTGCGGATCTGCGCATGAGCTATCCCGGGGATATCAAGGATTACCGCGAGACCATGAAGGCTATCGGTCTTGATAATATGCAGGACTATATGGATGTCGAGGGCTTCGGCACAGAGTATTTTGTAGGCAGATGGCAGAACGCAGTCAAGCTCTGCGAGGAGCGCGGTGTGGCTCTCTACTGCGGCGAGTACGGTGCTATAGACCGTTCCGACCCCGAGGATGCTCTCAGATGGTTCAAGGATATACACGCTGCATTCGAGAAGTTCGGTATCGGCAGAGCAGCATGGAACTATAAGGTAATGGATTTCGGTATCTCCGACAAGCGTATGGACGGCGTCCGTGCCGAGCTGGTGAAGAATCTCTAAAAAAGGTATATCTGTAAGGCAGGTGGTACAGCGATGAATATAAACCGCGAGCTGTCTTACCGCGAGCTTTTTCAGCACGAGCACGAGCTGAAGCATACTCCCTATGAGAAAGAGCTGGGGTTCTATGCCGCGGTCAAGGCAGGAGATCTCGATCTCGTCAACAAGCTATACAAACCTCTGACTGCTGACGGTTACGGCAGACTGAGCCGCGACAATCTGCGCAATATGCAGTATCACCTTGTGATCTCGGTGGCTATGATAACACGATTCTGCATCGAGGGCGGTATGCAGCCGGAGACCGCATATACCATAAGCGATATCTATATCAATAAGCTGGATGAGTGTACAGACACTACGCAGCTTTCAACGCTGCACCGCGAGATGATCACCGAGTACACACGCCGTATGAAGCAGATACAGTCAGGCGAGGCATATTCAAAAAATGTGCTGATGTGTATCAACCTGATCTACGATAACATCTACAGCGGAGTGCGTGTTCAGGATCTTGCCGCAAAGCTGGGACTGACACCTCAGTATCTCTCAAGGCTGTTCAGACAGGAGACGGGTACTACGGTCTCTGAGTTCATAATGGCAAGGCGCATACAGGCAGCTGAGAATATGCTGAAATATTCCGAGCTGAGTTCGATAGACATAGGGAATTATCTGTCATTCAGTTCCCACAGCCATTTTATAGCCAGCTTCAAGCGTCTGACGGGTATGACTCCCAAGCAGTACCGCGAGCGAAATTTCCGTCTCAACTGGAGTACGGCTACAGGCGAATAAAAAGATAACCGCTCACCGATATAAGATCGGTGGGCGGTTCTTTGCATTTATGATTCAGTCTTTGTAAACATACTCCATCACCGAGCAGAGAAGCCCGTCCTCGTTGCTGAGGGTGATGAAAGTCGAAGTGTCGGTGCGGTAAACGTGGGGGATGATCTTGTCTCCTGGCATAAAGGATGCCTTGTACTCACATCTGATGCGGCGGATCTCCCTGTCACGGGGGATAAGTTCGTCGCCGAGATCAAGATACCTTGCGTTGTTCACATGACCGTTGGTGTCTGCCTGACAGCGCAGAGCCGTGAACGCAGGGAATTCTTCGGGAGTTACTTCAGGCAGTCTAAGCCTTCGTGGGGTGAGCTCCATATCGGGGGCAGGGGTAAATTCAAAGCGGCTGTTGATCTCCTCGGGGAGATTGATAGGCTTGCGGGTCTCGGGATCAACCAGCGTAGATATGAGGTATGACATGGCTCTGACAGTGCCGTCGCTGCCGGTGATGACTGTGCAGCGTCTGCCGTAGATGCGTTTGCTCTCGAATATGCCTGTCCTTACCGTGAGTTCTTCACGGTAAAGTGGCTCAGAGAGGATATCCAGCTGCCTGTAAGCCACATACAGCAGAGCTTTGCCTTCGTTCATAAGAGGGCCGATCGCTTTATCAGCCTGACGTGATACCGTGCAGCAGTCCTGCATGAAGTCAACTATCGCACTGCGGCGCATACGGTTATCTACACCGAAATGGCTGTAGAATGTAGGTCTTTTGATCTCGGTCATTGGGGCACTCCTTTTCCGCGGTATTCATCCTTTATCTTGAAAACATGGACATACTCGGTTATAGTTGAGAATTTATAGAAGCAGTTGCGCTCGAACATACCTATGATATCGTACATCTCCTCGATATCTTCGTATTCTACCTCGGGGAATATGGAATCTATCGGGCACTTGAAGATCATATACTCGGGGTAGCCGTACTGTCTCCAGTTATCGAAATGACGCTCGTTGTCCTCGTCCGTGGTCTTCTTGAAGTGAGAATAGGTCTCGGAGGGATCGTCGCTGTTGAAATTGTAGAAGATGTTACTGTCAAAGTAGGGGGACAGCGCCGATGCATCTGACATTTCGTTTGTCATATTGATCCTGTTTTCGGCGTTTCTGAATCCCTCGTAGTTTTTCTCCTTGTAATCGAACAGCCAGCTGATCATTATGGTATGACCTTCCATATCGTTGTCCTTAATGAATTCTGCAACTTCGCGCATACCGTAAGGTGAGAGCACGTCCATCACCGAGCAGTAGACCGTCCAGCCGAGGGGCATCAGCGCGATGCCGGCAACAAGGACCTTCGCCAGTGATTTTGTAAGCTTTGACTCGACCTTTACAGAGATCTTTCCGAAGATTTCCGGCATTGAAACGGTATCGCTGTCAAGGATGATCCATGCGGTGAACATAAGGAAGAATGTGCTTATGCCGAGGTGGTTCCAGTAGAGGTACTTGAAGTGACCGAATCCGATAAACAGGAAATAAGGCACTGCAAACACGGCGAGTTTTCCGTTGCGTTTTACGATCATTATCAAAAGCACGATCAGGAGGGCTCCGCCGATGACTGTGGCGATAAGTCCCGAAGTTGATTGCTTTATGGTGTCAATGTCGATATACAGACCGAACAGGGAGTCTATGGGATAAACGAGGATCATGTAGATCTTCTTGAACTTGTCCGAGAGGCCGTCATTCATATTGAGGTAGCGGATATCGTCGGCAGGCATTATGCAGGCGATCATTGCGAGAGCAAAAACGAGAATGCCGAACAGCCAGTGACAGCGTTTATCCTTGATCAGTCCGCTGATCTTGTGCTCTTTGGCGGCTGAAGAGAATATCTCGCAAACCCATACGATGCAGAGGCCTCCTGCAAGGATGATGCCGTAAGCGTGTGAGCCGCACAGCAGCATCAGCGGAAGGATATATCTTGCAGGCTTTTCGTTCCTTGTCTTGTAACCCATAGCCGCAAGGGTCAGGGAGAGCATCACCAGAGAATAAGGTCGGCAGATAACAGCGGTCTGATAGAACCAGAAGAAGCTGAAAGGAATCATGCAGCGTACTATTTTCGGGAACGGTGATTTGTATAGCATCAGCCATACGCCAGCCGCACAGATCGCTAAGTTCACCGCTTTCAGCGAGAGTTCAAACGGTGCACCGAGCTTTGCAAAAGGGGAGAGCAGAAGGTACCAGATCGGCGGATGTCCCTCATAGTGACAGACGGTAAAGAACATATCCTTGTAAGATGCGCTCCTTGCGATGCTCCACGCTTGTGATTCATCGAACCAGGGCTCATGGAAGAAGCCGATCACTATAACACCTATAATATAAGCGATAAAGACGATCAGCTCGGCTCGTCCCCGTTCCTTGGAGAGAAGCAGTTTCTTTGTCTCAGCTTTCATGTTATCCTCCTGTGCACGCGGTGCACCACCGAATTCGCGTTACGCTCCTTTGTCGCTTTGGCAGAGTACAAGAGGCGAATGAGGCACCCGCGTTTTTTCATTTTATGATCTTTTATTTTTTTTACCTGTTTGCACGCGGTGCACCACCGAATTCGCGTTACGCTCCTTTGTCGCTTTGGCGGAGTACAAGAGGCGAATGAGGCACCCGCGTTTTTTTTATTTTATGATCTTTTATTTTTTTACCTGTTTGCACGAGGCAAAGGACTACTGATATTATATCACATCACGGGGGAGATTTCAACCATAAACAAAAAAAGAACTCGCCGAAGCGAGTTCTTAATTTTTGTAGGTCTGAGATTAGAACGATGTACCGAAAGTATGAGTAGCATCAGGATCAGTCTCAGGGTTAGGATACTGACCGATAAGCTCGGTAGCGCCAGTAGCGTCTGCCCACTGAGCCCAAACGATCTTCTTCTGAGCGCTGATGAAGCAAGCAACTGCACCAGAGGAAGAACCGTTGTCAGCCATAGCTGTGTCGATAGCGTTGCAGAGAGGAACGTTGTTACCGCTAGTTCTGTTAATAGGAAGTGCGCTGTTGATAAGCTCGGAATGAACGTCTGCAACCTTACCGTCTGCTACGAGATCGGAAAGAGCGCCGTTAACGGTTGTGTAAACGAGCTTTGCGTTTGAGTTTGCGGACTTCAGCTTGGACTTCTTAACGTAGCCCATCATCGAAGGAACGAGGATGGCTGCAAGAATGCCGATAATTGCGATAACTACGATAAGTTCTACCAGTGTGAAACCCTTCTGTGACTTCTTCATAAGAAAATCCCTCCATAAAATAATTAATTCTATTCAGCTTCGGAACCTTTGTCCCTTGCTGTGATTACAGTATACTACACTTTGGTGGTGATGTCAATACATACGGAGCATAATTGGATGACTGCACAATTTTTGGGTTCATATTCGGTTCATAATGGAGTGAAATCGGGCAAGATGCACAAAATATGAACGCAGAAACATTTTGGGTAAAATAAGCAAACATTTTAACAAATCAAGTTTCGTAAAAGGTTTAAGCCGCGTAAACTGCGTGTATACGTGACAATTATTCGATTCATTCTCGGTTCACGAAACTTTCGCGGCTGATTTTTAACTGTTATCTTATTTGACTATTTGACGGCGCGCACATATGGATAAAACATTTTACTGTTTGCGATCCGAGACCTGTTTCAGAGCAAATTATATAAAAGGTATAATCTGACATTAACGTCGAAAGGGAATACCAGATCGGATCCCGGGTGTGGCAGCTCGGCGGCAGGCAGATTAAAACAGAGACAAAAAAAGAACTCGCCGAAGCGAGTTCTTAATTTCTGTTGTTCTGAGATTAGAACGATGTACCGAAAGTATGAGTAGCATCAGGATCAGTCTCAGGGTTAGGATACTGACCGATAAGCTCGGTAGCGCCAGTAGCGTCTGCCCACTGAGCCCAGATGATCTTCTTCTGGCTGCTGATGAAGTATGCAACAGCACCGCTGGAAGAACCATTGTCAGCCATAGCTGTATCGATAGCAGCCTTCAGCTCGTGGTTTGTACCGGAGTTACCCTGGTTGATAGGAAGTGCGTGGTTGAAAGACTCGGAAGAAACCTGAGCAACCTTACCGTCTGCTACGAGATCGGAAAGAGCGCCGTTAACGGTTGTGTAAACGAGCTTTGCGTTTGAGTTAGCGGACTTCAGCTTGGACTTCTTAACGTAGCCCATCATCGAAGGAACGAGGATAGCTGCAAGAATGCCGATAATTGCAATAACTACGATAAGCTCTACCAGTGTGAAACCTTTCTGTGACTTCTTCATAAGAAAATCCCTCCATAAAAAATAATTAATTCTATTCAGTTCGGGGCTATTGTCCCTTGCTGTGATTACAGTATACAACACCCTGAACGGTTTGTCAATACATACGGAACATAATTGGATAACTGCACAATTCTTGGGTTCATATTCGGTTCATATTGCTCGGAAAAACGCTAAAATGCACAAAATATGAACGGAAACAATATATAGGTAATAAAAATAAACTTTTTAACAAACGCAGTTTCGGCAAAGGATTACGGCTTGTAAACAGCGAAAATTCGGGGCATTATAAGGGTTCATTCTCGATTCACGAAACTTTCGCAGAGGGTTTTATACTGGAATTATCATTGATCTTTCGGCACAGAGCACATATGGTTAAAGATTTTTACTGTATTCCTTTGGCTGCGAACCTGATCCGATGATCATAAAATCTGTATAGTTTTTTTGTCTTCGTTCGGGATTGGATCTGCTCTCTGAAGAACTGCCGATCCCGGTTGGCAGAGTGACCTGCAAAGGAGCCGGACGGCTTCCTTTTATAGAAGGGGTGAGCAGGATGTTTTTAAGACAAAAAAAGAACTCGCCGAAGCGAGTTCTTAATTTGTGTTGTTCTGAGATTAGAACGAAGTACCGAAGCTATGAGTAGCATCAGGATCAGTCTCAGGGTTAGGATACTGACCGATAAGCTCGGTAGCGCCAACTGCATCTGCCCACTGAGCCCAAACGATCTTCTTCTGAGTGCTGATGTAGTATGCAACTGCACCGCTGGAAGAACCGTTGTCAGCCATAGCTGTGTTGATAGCAGACTTAAGATCTGCGTTGTTTGTCTGGCTGCCGGGGATAGGAAGTGCGCTGCTGAAGTTCTCGGTAGAAACCTGAGCAACCTTACCGTCTGCTACGAGATCGGAAAGAGCACCGTTAACGGTTGTGTAAACGAGCTTAGCATTTGAGTTTGCGGACTTCAGCTTGGACTTCTTAACGTAGCCCATCATCGAAGGAACGAGGATAGCTGCAAGAATGCCGATAATTGCAATAACTACGATAAGCTCTACCAGTGTGAAACCTTTCTGTGTCTTCTTCATAAGAAAATCCCTCCATAAAAATTTTGATTTTAGCTTTGGGACCCTGTGTCCCTTGCTGTGATTACAGTATACACCCCCTCTGCCTGTTTGTCAATATGTTCAGAATAAGATTGGATATCTGCACAATTTTCGGGTTCATATTCGGTTCATATTGGGGCGAAATAAGACGATATGCACAAAATATGAACGGATTCAATATTTTGTAGATTTTGGCAAACTTTTTAACGAATACGATTTCGAGAAGGGATTTACGGCTGCAAACCGCGTATATACGCGATTTACGAGCAGGCCGCGCAGTGCGTGATAAAAAGATCGGCGTTCTTTTGCTACAGTTATTTATTTTGACTTTTTGGTCAGGTATACATATGGTTAAAGAATTTTACTGTCTGCGGTTTTGCGTGGGTTTGTTTTTGCTGTTATAGGATATGTATAATTTGCGATTTGGGGGCACGCCTTTCGGTAAAATGAAACAGTGCGTTTTTGCGCGCTTTGAACAACACGCGGAACCGACAGCCGGGAGAGAGCCTTCCTATTTCGTTTAAACAATAAATTAATACAGAAGTGCCGAGATAACTGCCTTTCAGACTGATATATATAATGAAAATATACTCGTAACCATTGACAACTGGCATGATAAGATATATAATACAATAGTATTGTTATTATACATCTTTATAAAGAAAGGAAATTTAATATGAGCGAACGTTATCGCCAGTCCACTGCACAGGTCATGGAGGAACTTGGAACCTCGGATAAGGGCCTGACTTCCGAGCAGGCGCGACAGAGCGCCGAGAAGTACGGAAAGAATGCTCTTAACGAGGGCAAGAAGAAAAGCGGTTTTAGGATCTTTCTTGAACAGTACAAGGATTTCCTTGTAATAATCCTTATTATTGCGGCGATCATTTCCGCTATAACGGGTGATGCAGAGAGTACCGCAGTTATCCTCATCGTTATCACGATGAACGCGATCCTCGGTACGGTGCAGACTCTCAAAGCCGAGAAGAGCCTTTCCAACCTGAAGAAGCTCTCATCGCCGAATGCCAAAGTGCTGAGAAACGGCGAGGCTGCGGTCATCCCATCCGAGGATGTTGCGGTAGGCGATGTAGTGATAATCGAAGCAGGCGACCAGATCCCTGCTGACGGACGGCTGATAGAAGCGGCTTCTTTGCAGGTCAATGAAAGTGCGCTCACGGGCGAGAGCCTTAACATCGACAAGAGCGAAGCGGATATCGACCGTGAATGTCCTCTTGCAGAGCGTACCAATATGGTCTACTCCGGATCTTTCGTTACCTACGGACGCGGTAAGTTCATTGCCACAGAGATCGGTATGACCACTGAGGTCGGAAAGATCGCTTCACTGATACAGAACGCCGAGGAGCGCAAGACACCTCTCCAGAGAACTCTGGATTCTTTCGGCAGAAAGCTTTCCATCGCTATCCTTATTATATGCGCACTGGTATTCGGTCTGAGCCTTATCAGAGCCGACAGTATCAACAAAGACACCGTTATGGATTCGCTGCTGTTTGCGATCGCACTTGCAGTGGCAGCTATCCCCGAGGCTCTTTCCTCTATCGTTACGATAGTCCTCTCCTTCGGTACGCAGAAGATGTCCAAGGAGAACGCTATAATCCGAAAGTTACAGGCTGTTGAGGGTCTGGGTTCTGTGTCCATTATCTGCTCGGATAAGACGGGTACACTTACCCAGAACAAGATGACAGTCCGCAAGATCGTTATAAGCAGCCACATCATCGCTGCCGAAGACGGCAATATGCACAGCGCAAGCGAGAAAGAACTGGTAGTTGCATCGGTGCTCTGTAATGACTCGCAGATCAAGGACGGCACCGAGATCGGCGACCCCACCGAGACCGCACTCGTTGCTTATGCAAGAAACAGAGAACTGAATGACGATCAGATCCGTATCGACTGCAAGCGTATCAGCGAGATACCTTTTGACTCCGACAGAAAGCTCATGTCCACCCTCAATGTGGTCAACGGCGAGAATATAATGTATACCAAGGGTGCCGCAGATGTCCTCACCGAGAGGATGAACATCACCCACGAACAGAAAGAGCAGATCAAGGCTCAGGTCGCAGATCTCTCTTCTCAGGGACTCAGGGTCCTCTGTTTTGCAAAGAAGAATTTCAATGCTACCGAGCTTTCGCTTGAAGACGAGAACGGACTTGAATACATGGGCCTTATCGCGATGATGGATCCTCCGAGAGTTGAGTCCAAGCAGGCTGTCGCCGAGTGTAAGGCAGCAGGTATCAAGCCTGTAATGATAACAGGTGACCACGTTGTTACTGCTTCGGCTATCGCCAAGGAGATAGGCATCCTCGAGGATATGAGCGAAGCAGTCGAGGGCGCAGAGCTGGATAAGTACAGCGACGAGGAACTCATCACCTACGTCCGCGACAAGAGCGTCTATGCCCGTGTGACCCCCGAGCATAAGATCAGGATAGTAAAGGCATGGCAGCATAACGATAAGATCGTTTCCATGACAGGTGACGGCGTCAACGATGCTCCCGCCCTCAAACAGGCAGATGTCGGTGTTGCAATGGGCATCACGGGTACCGAGGTATCCAAGGACGCTGCCGCTATGGTGCTCGCAGACGATAACTTCGCTACTATTGTAAAGGCCGTAAAGAACGGCAGAAATATCTACGACAACATCAAGAAGTCCATACTGTTCCTGCTGTCGGGCAACCTTGCAGGTATCATTACTGTATTGTTCTGCTCGCTTTGTGCTCTGCCTGTTCCTTTTGCGGCTATCCACCTGCTGTTCATCAACCTCCTGACTGACTCCCTCCCTGCGATAGCACTGGGTCTGGAGCCTCACTCGGATGCCGTCATGAAGCGCAAGCCGCGTCCGGCAGGGGAGTCCATACTCACCAAGGCCTTCCTCGGCAAGATAGGCTGGGGCGGAGCTGTCATCGGCGCTGCTACCATCGCTGCGTTCCTTATCGGAAATACCGTAAACGAAGAGACCGCTATGACCATGGCTTTCGCAACACTCTGCCTCTCCAGACTTTTCCACGGTTTCAGCTGCAAGTCTGACGAACCCGTAATGTTCACTTCAAGAATGTTCGATAACAGAACCGGTCTTATCGCATTTGCAGTGGGCTTCGTGCTGATAACCGCCGTACTGCTTATCAATCCGCTCCATAGCTTCTTCAAGGTCGAGACTCTCTCGGCTGCAATGCTGGCTGCTGTTTACGGTATAGCCTTCGGCTCCATGATCGTTGTACAGGCTATCAAGGCAGTGCTGACCAGACGCTAAACAGCCGGCGGGAACTCTATTTAAAAAGGATTACTCCCCGGACCCCGCTCAAAAAACTTTTAATGATTTTCTTCAGCTATGGGAACAACCTCCCATAGCTGAAAAAATAACAAGAGTTCAGAAATGAGTTTGAAGAGAAACAATTTCCGGAAAGATTATCATCAACTATCCGGCATCCGGCAGTATCGCTTGACAGTTGCACACATCATTGAAGAAAAGAGGTAATAATATGCTTAATTTCGGTATCATCGGCGCAGGCAGGATATCCAAGGAGTTCTGCGGTGCGCTTAAACTGCTGCCCGAGGCACAGACCGTTGCTGTCGCCGCACAGGATATGACAAGAGCACAGAAATTTGCGCTGGAGCAGGGGATCCCCCGTGCCTACGGAAGCTATGCCCAGTTCCTCTCGGACAGATCTGTCGATGCTGTCTATATCGGCAACACCACAAATATGCATTATCAGACGATAAAAATGTGCCTCGTTGCAGGAAAGCACGTTATCTGCGAGAAGCCTTTGACCATGAATGCCGCTCAGGCAGAGGAGTGCTTTGCCCTTGCCGCAAGAAAGCGCCTGTTCCTTATGGAGGCTATGTGGTCGCGCTTTATGCCCAAGAGCCGTAAGGTCAGGGAGTGGATCGCTGACGGAAAGATCGGTAAACTTGTCTCTATGCAGGCAACGATAGGAAACTATATCGAGAAGGATATGAGTAACCGCTTCTATAATAAGGAACTCGGCGGCGGTGCCTTGTATGACCTCGGCATCTATCCGATAGACCTGATGACCTACTATTCGGGCCTCGATATCACAGATTATTCGGCTAAGATTACCTGGGCAGAAACAGGCGTTGACGATACCGTTGATCTTACCCTTGATCTTCAGGGAGTGTCCGCCCATGCCCTCATTACTTTCAGCGCACCTACCCCCGAGGATATCTTCATCTTCGGCGAGAAAGGATATATCCACGTACCGAAAGCTCACTGGGGCAGCGAGGCTTACCTCTACGGTGAGGACAAGAAACTTGCCGACAAGATCAACGAGAGCGTCAGATATGCTATGCTCTATGAAGCCGAGGAAGCTGCAGCCTGCATCGCGGAAGGCAGGCTCACAAGCGAGACTGCTCCCCCCGAAATGACATTCCGCTCGGCAAGGATCTTCGATGCACTTCTTGCGGATGCTCCGAACAAAGATTGACTTCCGTTAAAGTGACTAAAGGTCAGACCTGCGGTTCTGCCGCGGTTGGCATAATAGTAAAATCATGCGGAAATTCCTTGAAAACCGTGCAGGATCGTGCTATAATGATCCTGTACGTTTTTGTTTATTGCAGTAGAAATACTGCCGATCAGAAAAAAAGAGGAGATAATAAAATGGTAAAAATCAAAAGGTCTATGGCGATCCTGCTTGCAGCAGTTCTGACCTGCATCTGTCTCGTCAGCTGCGGAAGCGGCGACTTCGAGGGCAAGTGGGAGTGCGAGGAAATGTCCGTGGGCGGAATGACGATCAAGGACAATTTTATGGGTATACCCATAGCTGTCTCGATGCAGATCGAGCTTAAAAGCGACGGCAAGGGTACTCATTACAAGACACAGAACGGTACCGTTGCCCAAAACGATATCTCGTGGGAGAAGGACGGCAGTAAGTGCAAGGTCACTGTTGACGGCAAGGCTCTTGAGTTTGAACTGAAAAGCGGCAAGCTCGTTGCTGAGTACAGCGAGTCAGGTCAGACAGCCAAGGTCGTACTCAAAAAGGTGGATAAGTTCACCGAGTTCACCGAGGAAGATGCTAAGAAGGTCGCAAACGATCTGGTCAACGGAAACAAGTAATATCGTGTGTTTTTGCTTATAGAGAAAAAGGAGAAAACAAATGAAAAAGTTTTTGGTTATCGTGTTTGCAATGGCTGTTGCTTGCATGTGCCTCGTGGGCTGCGGAAGCAGTGACTTCGAGGGCAAGTGGGAGTGCGTGGAGATGTCGGGCGGCGGATTGACCGTGACTGAAGAACTCGCAGGTTCAGAGCTTGCTCTCAGGATGCAGTTTGAATTCAACAGCGACGGTAAGGGCTCCAGGTACGAGTACGCAGACGGAAAGTCCAAGAAGTGGAATTTCACCTGGGAAGCCGATGGAAATACTTGCAAGATCAAGGGCAGTAACGAGAATACCCTCAACTTTAAACTTGAGGACGGAATGCTCATTGATACTTTCACCACTAACGGCACTACCTTCACCGTTAAGCTCAAGAAGGTCGATGAATTCACCAAGCCTTCAAAATGATATGTATCAGAAACCGCACTTTAATGTGCGGTTTTTGTATTTGACGGGTTTTCATGGGCAAATTATCACAACTGCGGCACCGAGAGTGTGTATAACTTGTTAAATGTTTATAAAAGCCGAACAAAACGCTTGAAAAAAGCAGAAAAATGTGGTATGATAATTGTACAGTAAGAACTGTACGCCGATATCGGCAATTATTAATTTGAAATAAGGGGTGTTTATTATGAAATTGAAAAAGGTACTGGGCTTGCTGCTCGCTCTGACTGTTGCCTGCTCCGTTCTTGTGAGCTGCGGCGATGACGAGGATTCAAGCTCGAAGAAATCCAAGAAGAATGACAGCACAGTAAGCGCAGCTGCTGACAGTGATGAAGACAGCGAAGACAGCGATGAAAGCGATGTTAAGATCGATGCTTCCGAAGAGGATGACTCTTCCGATAAGGAGGATGACAGCAAAGAAGATGAGTCTTCAAAGGAAGATGATAAGGATTCTTCCGAGGATGATAAGAAGGATGATTCTTCTAAGGACGATAAGAAGAACGATGTGAGCGAGAATCCCGCACTCGATGCAGATATAGACCACCTTGAGGGCAAGTGGGAATGCGAGTATATGGAGATCAACGGCACGAAGATGAAAGATTTTTTGGGCATCCCCGTTGCCGCTATGATGCAGCTCGAGTTCAAGGAAGGCGGTAAGGGCACTATTGCCGAAAGATCTTCAGGCGGAGAGGCTGACAAGATGGAATTCACTTGGGAGGTAAACGGCAGCAAGTGTACCGTCACTGCCAATAATCAGCCCGTTGATTTTGAATTCAAGGACAACAGGCTTATTCTTGAGGCAACTGCTGAGGGTCAGACCGAGAAGGTCGTTCTCAAGAAGGTAAAGGAATTTACTGAGTTTGATTTTGACGCATTAAAGGACAGCCTGGGTCAACTCCTCGGCGATATGAGTGATCTTGACCTTGACAATTTCGATTTTGGCGGCAATGATTGATCTTATGTATCTTAAAAGAGGCTGTGCAGACAGCCTCTTTTTTTGCTGTTGACAAATCGGAACTCATATATTATAATAATATAGTATCTAATTTTTTATATTATTACGGAGGAGATCTTCTATGTTAATGAAAGGCGCAGATATAATCGCCGAGTGTCTCATTGAGCAGGGCGTAGATACGGTTTTCGGTTACCCCGGCGGAGCCGTGCTCAATATCTACGATTCGCTCTATATGTATTCCGATAAGATCCATCATGTAATTACCGCTCATGAGCAGGCAGCCTGCCATGCTGCTGATGGTTATTCGCGTACCACAGGCAAAACAGGCGTCGTTATCGCAACAAGCGGCCCGGGTGCCACAAACCTTGTAACAGGTATCGCCACCGCCTATATGGACTCCATTCCTATGGTGGCTATCACGGGTAACGTGGCTACATCACTGCTCGGCCTCGACTCTTTCCAGGAAGTTGATATCTGCGGTATCACTATGCCTGTGACCAAGCATAATTACATCGTCAAGGATGTAAACAAGCTGGCGGATACTATCCGTGAAGCCTTCTATATCGCAAACGAGGGCAGAAAAGGCCCCGTCCTCATCGATGTTCCCAAGGATATAACCGCCGCAAAGGCAGAGTATGTCCGCACCGAACCCAGGAAGATCGTTAACCATAACCCCGATACCGTCAATGATGAGATCGCTCAGGCAGCAGAGCTTATCAAGAATGCCGAGAGACCTTTCATCTATGCAGGCGGCGGTGTTGTCAGCTGCAATGCAGTTGAGGAACTGGCAGTCTTTGCCGATAAGCTGGATGCACCCGTGTCCCTTTCTCTTATGGGTCAGTGCGCATTCGATAACACAAAACCTGCATATACGGGTATGCTCGGTATGCACGGAACAAAGACTTCCGCACTTGCCCTCGGTGAGTGTGACCTCCTTGTAGTTGTGGGTTCGCGTTTCTCGGACAGAGTGATCTGCAATCCCAATACATTTGCCAAAGATACAAAGATCATCCATATAGAGATCGATCCTGCCGAGATCGGCAAGAATATCGGCGTAGATGTACACGTTAACGGCGACATCGAGTACATTGTGGACAAGCTCAACTCTATGCTCCCCGATATGAAGCATCCCCTGTGGATGAAGCAGATCGCAGAGTGGAAAGAGAAGTACGCTCTTAAAATGATACCTATCGAGAATGAGGATGAGGTCCTCCCCCAGGATGTCATCGAGGAACTTGACAGACTTACAAACGGCAAGGCTGTCATCACTACCGAGGTGGGTCAGCATCAGATGTGGGCGGCTCAGTTCTATAACTTCACCGAGCAGAGATCCTTCGCATCATCGGGCGGTCTCGGAACTATGGGTTACGGACTGGGTGCTGCCATAGGTTCAAAGGTGGGCAACCCCGACAGGACAGTAGTCAATATCGCAGGCGACGGCAGCTTCTTCATGAACTGCAATGAGCTGTCTTCTCTTGCAAAACATAAGCTTCCCGTTATCGAGCTCGTCTTCGAGAACAACGTACTCGGTATGGTGCGTCAGTGGCAGAGACTTTTCTATGAAAAGCGTTTCTCCCAGACCGATATCGACCGCGGTACCGATCTTATGAAGCTGGCCGAGGCTTTCGGCATCGAGGGCGTGCGCATCACCAAGAAGAGCGAGATCAGAGCAGGACTTGAAAAGGCACTTTCCTGCGGCAGACCCTGCCTCGTGGACTGCGTCATCAACAAGGATGTCAACGTGCTTCCTATGGTACCTGCCGGTGCGGATGTCTCAGCTCCTATCATGGAGATAGATCTGAATAAATAAAATGCATAAGACTGCTCTGTAAGGGCAGTCTTTTATTGGAGAAGAGCCTTTCGGAATACAGAAAGGCGGCTGTGTTTTCGTTACGCTGTAATAAAAAGAAAGAAGGTAATGCTTTGAAACGCGATAAGCAGTTCGTAAGAAGTCTTGTTATCGTAGGATTCGGGGTAACGCTGTTCTGGGTGCTGTTCAATCTTTCAAATATCATAAATTACTTCCACTGGATGATCGGTGTGCTTTCGCCCTTTATCCTCGGCGTGTTGCTGGCAATGATACTCAACGTGCCGATGAGCGCCATAGAGAGAACTCTTTTCAAGCCCGATAAAGATAATAACTACGGCAAGGTGGCTAAGAAGATAAAACGTCCCGTGTCGCTTGCAATAACGCTGATCCTCTGTATAGGAGCACTCGTCCTTGCAGTCGCTCTGATCCTGCCCGAAATGGTCAAGACCTTTGACAGGCTCTACAATGACTTGCCCGAGCTCTCGGACAGGCTGGCAGAACAGTTCAATAATTCAAAGTCCCTGACAGCATTTTTCGGAAAATTCGGCCTCGATGCCGATGCCCTTTCCAACAAGCTGAAGGCTCTGATCGAAAACGGTGAACTTGTGCTCTCTACGCTTAATTCAACTATGTCTTTCGCGAGCGCGATGATCTCAAAACTGGTAAATTTCTCGCTGGGACTTGTTTTTGCGATCTATATGCTCTTGCAGAAGGAGACCCTGAAAAACCAGATATATCGCATAACAACCGCATTATTCAAGGAGGGCATAACAAGACGTCTGTGCTATGTGGCAAATATGAGCAAGGAGACTTTCTCGAAGTTTGTTGCGGGACAAAGCATAGAGGCGCTGATACTCGGTACGCTCTGCTGTCTGGGTATGCTGTTGTTCGGCTTCCCGAATGCTCTTGCAGTGGGAGTACTCGTGTCTGTTACTTCTTTCATTCCCATCGTCGGTGCTTTCGTCGGCGCAGCAGTGGGAGCATTCTTCATTATGTTCACGAGTTTCAGCAAGGCTCTCTGGTTCCTGCTGTTCATTCTTGTGCTCCAGCAGCTTGAGGATAACCTCATCTACCCGAAGATCGTAGGAAAGTCTGTGGGACTGCCTTCAATGTGGGTGCTGTTTGCCATCACTGTCGGCGGAGCACTCGACGGCGTGATCGGTATGTTTGTGGCAGTTCCCGTGTGCTCGGTGGTGTACTGCCTTATAAGAGAGTTCGTTTCATACAGAAACGAGAAAAAACAGGCTTCCGAAGCCCCTGCACCAGATGCGGGAAAGATACCGTCAGAGCATCAGATACCCCAGAGCGAGCAGTAGCTTTACGTCTGCACCCTGTTTGTACAGTATGTATATGAGCATACCGATCAGAGCTTTTTCTTCGTCGATCGGTATGCCTGCCAGTCTGAACAGTTCTTTCTGAGGCTGCCCCTGTAAGGTATCCTGCAGCTGTGAGGACGGGGCATCTGAGGTCCCTGCCGCAGCATTGCCGCCGAACAGTCCCTGAGCACGGCGCTGCATCTCCTGCATACGCCGTATAGCCTCCTGCCGCATACGCGAGATCTCATTTTCGTTCATCTCAGCCAAACAGATCCCCTCCGAGCAGTCCGCTTTCTTTAATGAGCGGCCATACTGACATCAGCCTGAAAAGCTTGACTATACGGTCAAGCTTTATTTGGTTCTCTTCTTTGAGCAGCGGCCTCAGAGCTTGCAGAAGTGCTATGTTCTTGTCGGGTTTGCCTGCCGATGACATAATGCTCTGCAATTGCATAAGCTTGCCTATATCAAAAGGAGGAGCCGCATCATCCGCAAGGGACGCTGCTGCCTCGGACTGCCCCTCGCTGCCGCTTGTGAGCATGGACGCCAGCTCCTGGAGTTGCTGCATACTTTCTTTATCGTTAAGGACACTCTGAAGTTTCTGCATCAGATCATCCACAGTTCATCACCGCCTTTTCGGGGGATGCCCCCTCATTTGCCCGACAGCTTTTTGTACAGTGCCTTTGCCTGCGGCGTCGAAAGTATCCTCTGTGCCGACTTGGGATCCGAAAGAGCAGCTTTCAGCTTAGCCGCCTCGGCACCTTTCATATTGGCAAGAGCCTTGTCAAAAGTGCCGTCTTTCAGCTGCGCTTCGAGGGTCTCGGGAGTCGTCCCCAGCTTAGCCGATGCGATCTTCAGCAGTGCAGAAAGGGTCCTGGAGTCGGGCTTTTCAAAATTGTTCATAAAAATTCTCCTTTAGCTATTGCATATATTTATATTTATGATATAATTATATTTAGTATACCAAACAAGCAGATACCAATATAAGGTATTTCTCGGTTTCGGATGACATGAAACCGGAGGGGATTCTGTATGCAATATTTTATACATACGTTTTTACGGATATACTCCTCACTGGGATTTTTCGCATATGTTCTTATCTTTCTGCAGCTTGCAGCATTGACAAGGACGATAATGCTGATAATACAGTACAAGCGTCTTAAAGCGAAAAACGAGGCAGATAAAAAAGTAAAAACTCTGCTTATCTGCTACTGTATATTGACTGCATTATTATGGCTACCGCCGATAATTATTTCATTGGTGACGACTATAAAAGTCAAAACAAGATAAAGCCTGCTGTTGCAGAATTATTATTGTAAACAGGCGGAAAATAAATGAGAGGAGGGGCGGTCTTGCGGATCATAGTTTTTTCCGATACCCACGGCAATTCGCACGCAGTAAGAGAAATTTTCAGACGCAATGAGGATGCCCCTGTTTTTATCTTCCTCGGTGACGGTGAGCACGATCTCGACCGAATGCGCAAGGCCTACCCCGACAAAGAGATACTCAGCGTAAAAGGCAACTGTGACTATTCATCCGAGAGCCCCGATTTTGACTTTTTTCAGGCAAGGGGAGTGAGGATATTCTTCACCCACGGTCATAACTGGGGCGTAAGATATTCCCCTTATAAAATATTCTATAAAGCAAAAGAAATGGGCGCACAGATAGCCTTGTTCGGACATACCCACTGCCGCTTCCTTGAATACAGCGACGGATTGTACATCCTGAACCCCGGAAGCGCCGCCCTTCCCCGTGACGGGCACCTTCCGAGCTACGCATTCATAGACCTGACCCCCAACGGGATCATGTGCAGCCACGTTGATCTGTGACCTTTATATCCTATGCATACCGCCGTCCTGCCGTTAACAGGCAGGGCGGCTTTGTGCATTGTGTCTTCCTTTGGGTTTATTTTTTGTTCATAATCACGATAAGAAATATCGAAAATGCTATTGCAATTTGTGTTAAAATATTATATAATTATCTTATCGTATCGTGATTTATTGTGCATTTATTACAATATGACGATTGATAAGTTTATTCAGCAAGGAGAGAATCGCATTGAAAACCTATGAAAGCACCCACATTAAGAATATCGCAGTAGCGGGACACGGAGGCTCCGGCAAGACCTCGCTCGTTGAGGCTCTGCTCTTCAAGAGCGGGATGACCGACCGTCTGGGCAAGATCGCAGACGGAAATACCGTTTCCGACTACACTTCCGAGGAGATCAAGAGAAAATGCTCGGTATATACATCACTTGCATCTTTTGAGAGAGACGGCTTCAAGATCAATTTGCTGGACACCCCGGGCCTGTTCGATTACGAAGCAGGTATGGTCGAGGGCATAAATGCCGCAGGCAGCGTGCTGATAACCGTATCGGGCAAGTCAGGCGTTAAGGTCGGCACCCACAAGGCTTATGATTATGCAGAAGCAAACGGCAAGCCGAGAATGTTTGTAGTAACCAAGCTGGATGACGACAACGCAAACTTCAATAACGTCCTCACACAGCTGAAGACCGAGTTCGGTCCTACGGTGTGCCCCGTTATCGTGCCCGTTATCGCAAACAGAAAGGTAGTTTCGTATGTAAACCTCATCGAGATGAAGGCTTATAAGTACGAAAACGGCAACGCAGTTGAGACCGATATGCCTACCGCAGAGGTAGCTGCAAATATGGAGTACCGTATAGACGGTCTTGTTGAGGCAGTTTCCGAGGCAGTGGCAGAGACCGATGAGGAGCTTATGGAGAAGTTCTTCGGAGGCGAGGCTTTCACTCAGAAAGAACTTATCGACGGTATCCACAAGGGTATGAACGAAGGCAAGATCACTCCTGTTGTATGCTGCTCCGCTGCAGATCTCTCGGGTATAGATATGATCCTGAAAGAGATCTCGCTGCTGGTTCCCGCACCGTCGGATAACGATACAAAAATGGCAACAGACGCCAACGGCGATCCCGTTGAGATCAAGTGCGACAAGGATGCTCCTCTCGCGGCATTCGTATTCAAGACCGTTGCAGACCCGTTTGTCGGCAAGATGAGCTTCATCAAGGTGCATTCGGGCGTGCTGAAAACCAATAAGGACGTTGTCAATGCCACTACAGGTTCAACCGAAAAAGTCGGCAAACTGATGACCCTGCTCGGCAAAAAGCAGACCGAGGTCACCGAGGCAAACTGCGGCGATATCGTAGTTGCCACAAAGATGAACGTCAACACAAACGATACTATCTGCGATGCTTCACGCGTTGTCAAATTTGATGATATCAATTTCCCGATGCCTACCTACGCTATGGCTGTAAAGGCAAAGGGCCAGGGCGATGAGGCAAAGATCTCGGGCGCTATCGCAAGACTGCTCGAGGAGGATAAGACCCTCCGCTACGAGCAGAACCCCGACACACTGGAAATGGTGCTCAAGACCCTCGGTGGTCTGCACCTCGATTCTGTTGTCGGCAAGCTGAAAGATACCTTCGGCGTGGATGTTGAGACCACCGTTCCCAAGATCGCATACAAGGAGACCATCCGTAAGAAGGTCAAGGTTCAGGGCAGACATAAGAAGCAGTCGGGCGGTCACGGTCAGTTCGGTGACGTGTGGATCGAGTTTGAGCCCTGCATCTCCGATGAACTCATCTTCGAGGAAAAAGTCTTCGGCGGCGCAGTTCCCAAGAACTTCTTCCCCGCAGTTGAAAAGGGCCTCCAGGAGTGCGTGAAGAAGGGCGTCCTCGCAGGATTCCCTGTAGTAGGTCTCAAGGCTATCCTCGTGGACGGCTCATACCATCCCGTTGACTCCTCCGAAATGGCATTCAAGATCGCCGCTTCCATCGCTTTCAAGGACGGTATCCCCAAGGCAGAGCCTATGCTCCTTGAGCCTATCTCCAACCTGAGCGTTATCGTTCCCGACGAGAATACCGGCGACGTCATCGGCGAGCTTAACAAGCGCCGCGGCAGAGTTCTCGGTATGAACCCCTCCGAGAAGAAGGGCCTCACCGAGGTAGTTGCGGAAGTCCCCGAAGCTGAAATGGCTGACTTCACCATGACCCTCCGCCAGATGACCCAGGGCAGAGGCACATTCTCCATGAAGCGCGAGCGTTATGACCAGCTCCCCGGCAACCTCGTAGCCAACGTCATCGCAAACAACAGGATCGAATAATAAACACCCAAAGCCCCCGATGAACCGCCCCACATTGTGCGTACAGCACAAAAAAGTCCCTATGGCAAATTAATTAAGCAACGAACTGGCTTCGCAATTCAAGCGGAGTCAGTTTTGTTTTGAGTTGGATACGCTGATGATTGTAG
>Ga0310786_10000112_pt1 | contig 130034 bp, 113 predicted proteins | sample AusTroGonzalo_MG_FD_203881 | JGI IMG/M metagenome (GOLD analysis project Ga0310786, IMG submission 203881) | Bovine rumen microbial communities from tropical cattle in Woodstock, Queensland, Australia - Gonzalo_03 (v2) (version 2) | ecosystem: Host-associated > Mammals > Digestive system >...
AGATGAAGAAGTTCGTGCGCATGGCCAAGACGGAGCTGATTGTCATAGACCCGTACTTCGACGACTCCGTTCTGCCGCTCATCGCGCAGAAACGGCCAAACGTATCGGTCCTTGTGGTGAAGAACACGCGCAAGAATCTCCTTCATGCCGTCGATGTGGCGCAGTTCAATGCGCAATACAACAACATGCTAACAGTCAAAGAGTCCGTCAAGTTCCATGACCGATTCCTCATCATCGACAAGACAACCCTCATTCACGGAATGCGCCGAAGAAACGCCTTGCGTTTCGGAGGGAAGATTTGCCGAAGGCAAACCCGTAGGGCGCCCAAGCGTCCGCGGTGCGTCGCTCAATCATCTTGGCAAGAAGTGTTTCGCGTTCTCATCCCTCGACAAGTCCAACATCCCCGACATACTGGCGAAGATATAACAGGACATGGAAAAGGTCGCTCACCATTCAATAGGGTTTCGCGGGGACCGTTCCCGTGCGTTCAGAGGTGTGGTGGGGATGGATGTAGCGTGTAGTGCCGACTGATGTCGGTGCTGCCGGAGAGGCGCGGGGTGGGAGTGGAGACGCAAGGGGCGCAGAACCCTTGAAAAATGGGCCTTTCGCGGGGTCTGTCCCCAAGTTTCGGTTTGTTCAAAAAAATGTAAAGATGATTTATTGAACCTTTGCCTGCTTACTAAATGCTATAATTCGCACCGTGAAAAGAGGATGCATGTATCAATGAGGCGTGCGCGGATAAAACTGGGTTTCGATTATTCCGATATGCCCGAACGCAAGGTCGTTTCGCTTGAAGCGGACGGAATCGCTTGCGTGCCGGCGATTGGTTTTGACAACTTCCAGCGGGCGTGGAAGGTTCCGGAGGTGCACCGCCATCCGGAATGTCTGGAGATATCCCTCTGCCTGCGAGGAAGCCTTGGATTCGAGTTCAGGGGCCAGACGCGCACTCTTCTTCCTGGGAACGTGGCGGTGTCAGGACCGGACGATCCGCACCGCTTCAGCAGCTATCCCAAGCGTCTCAGCAAGTACTGGTTTCTGTTCCGAATACCGACCGGACGATTTCCGCTTCTGCGGCTTCCGTCCGGCGAGAAACGGTGGCTCGTGCAGAAATTGATGGCGCTTTCCGGCCGGATGTTCAACGGCGAACGGCTTTTGCCGTGCTTCCAGCGCATATTTCGCATCTACGATTCAGGCCCGGTGAAATCTCTGGAAAGGTCGCTGCTTCTCAGGAGTGCCGTCACCGACTTGCTGTTGAGGATCGTGGAATGTTCCAAGTCCCCTCCGAGACAGGAATCGAACGCCAGGCTCAAGAGCATCCTGCGAGAGATGGAGGAACATCCGGAGCGCGATTACAGGATTGATGAACTTGCGGAGCGGGCAGGTATGTCTCCGTCCAATCTTGTGAAGCGGTTCAAGAAGCTCACCGGATTGCCGCCCCACGCGTTTTGTGTGCAGCAACGCATCGCGAAGGCCACGGAGATGCTTCGGCAGGGCAGTCGGTCGATTGCCTCCATCGCGGACGAACTCGGCTTCGCCTCGTCGAGGCATTTCGCCACGAGTTTCAAACAGGCCACAGGCGTCGTTCCGAAACTATGGAAAGCCGGGAAAGCGAAGAAAGGGAAAGCCACGCCATGACGACCGCTGCTCTACACAAGATTTTGCCATTGTCGATTGCATTTGCCGCAGCTTGTGCTGCAGCTGGCATGGACTTGCCGGAAACGGATTTCTGGCAGGGAAAGATTGATGCCGTCGCCTCAATGGGGGGCGGCAAGGTTACAGTGCCTGCGGGTCGCCATGTAGTCGGCCAGCTTGATCTTAGGAGCAATGTTGAGCTGCATCTTGAAAAGGATGCCGTCCTTGAGGGGATGGTCGGACTTGAGCATTACAGGATTGTGCCTTTGCCGTTTTCGGAAGGCCTGGTCTGGAGCGCAATTGTAATGGCAGTATCTCAGACGAATGTCGCAATCACAGGCCATGGCCAGATATATGGGAACGGAACGGCGTGGCCACAACCAGAAGTGTATGGCAACCACGAAGGAAGACGCGCCAGAGGGATTCTTTTCGCAGATTGCGTTGGCGTTCGCCTCGAGGATTTTACGCTTCGTGACACGGCTTGTTGGGGGTGCGTGTTCAAATGCTGCGACGGCGTAACTGCCAGAAGGGTCACCATCGACAATCATGGCAACCTCAACAACGATGGCTTTGACATCGAGGCAAGGAACGTTGTCATTGAGGATTGTGACGTCGATTCCGGCGATGATGCATTTTGCCTCAAGTCGAATAATCCGGATTTCTCCGTCGAGAATGTGATTGTCAGGAATTGCATTGGCCGTTCGCATTGCAACGCATTCAAGCTCGGCACGGCATCGCATGGGACTATGCGGAACGTCCGATTCGAAAATTGCCGCTCGGCAGCACCGCGTCGCGATTTCGTAGACACGCGGCCGTCTTCTCCGAACTTTGGCAAATGCTGCTACACGCGCGGCGTGCGATGCGGGTATCCGCATGGCACGGGGCAGGCGGCAATTGCAATCGAAAATGTTGACGGTGGCGTGGTGGAAGATGTCGTCTTTGAAAACATTGAGGCTTTTGGTTGCCGTGTTCCACTTTTCATTCGCGGTGGAACTCGCGCTGGACGGCCGTGCGGAACGCCGCCAGGAGACAAGTACGTGTTTCGTAACATCAAGGTCAGGCACGTTCGCGGAGAGGCGCTGTTTGGACTCGCGAGTTCAATTACTGGCGTGGATGGCTGCCGTGTCAAGGACGTCCTGCTTGAAGACATTGACGTTGTCTGCGCTGGTGCTGGCGCAGAGGAGTCCGCCGCAGCACATTCCGAACCGGTTCCGTATATTCCGGGCGCCTATCCGGACGCCGTCATGTTCACGCATCTTCTGCCGGCATACGGATTATACGTAGATAGAGTCGATGGACTTTCGATGGACAGTGTGAGCTTTCGCCTGAGAAGGGAGTCCAATGATTGCCGCCGTGCTGTATTTCTGACAGGAAACTAAAACGTAGATAAAGAAAGGAAAAGCCAAGCTATGACCTGCAAAACTAGAAAACGGAACGCAATTGTATTGGCTCTGGCATGCGCTATTGCCGGTGCGGCTTGCGCCGATACGCTTGTGTGGACTGGAAAATACGGAGATATGTTCGACAGCTGGACCGCGAACTGGACGAACCAGGCGACAGGCGCAGAGTCCGTGTTCTCCGCCGGCGACACGGCCGCGACGGCCCAGAAGGACCATATCGTGTTCTCGGTGCCTGCCGAAGAAAACATCACTGTATGCATTACGCAGAGCGTCAGCGCAGCCGGCATGAACGGAAACAAGGGTTTCAACCCGGCCAGCATCCTCTTTGACGTGGACGGCGAAATGCTGCTCACAAACACGGATGTCGGAAACTTTCTCGGCCAGAGGAACGGGCCGTGGACGAAGCGCGGTTCGGGGAAGGTGACCATGACCTCCTCGAGCGGACGACTTTTCATAGGGCCGTCCTATCTGACGATTGAGGAAGGAGAGGTCTCGTTTGTGCGCCCCGCCGGTGCAAACTACGGCATCATGAACTACTGGTTTGCCTACAACAGGCCAATCACTGTGAAGGATGGCGGTACGCTTTCCATGAGCATTTACGGGATGAACGCGAACGGAAGCTGGCCCGGGAAGTCCGACTACTACACCAACATGCCGAACATGAAGATAACGGTTGAGCTGGGCGGCAAGTTCCACATCGACTCGACCAACGTAACCGGCTTCACGATGATGCCGGAGCTGGAATTCAACGATGGCGCGGCATTCGATTTCAAGGGCTACAATGGATATCAATCGCTCAACACCGGCACTGGAGCAAGCGGGCCGGGGATGTTCTTCTTCCCGAGGAAGGTCACGCTGAAAGGCACGGGTACGCCGTACGTGTGGGACGCGATGGACTCGGGAGACGTGGCCGCCGCCGCGATCAACCTATGGGATTCGCCGCTTACGGAGTTTCAGGTGGCGGATGTCGACGCCGGGGATGGCGCGGACTTCATAATGGGCCTTCAGTTGCGCGACCGCTACACGAACACGACTGAAGCCTGCCGGATCGCCGCAGGCTTCATCAAGAGCGGTCCGGGAACGATGGCTCTCACGAACATGTACAACACGCTCACCGGTGACATCGAGGTGCGCGAGGGCATGCTGATAGCGGGGCCGCCGTACGGGCCGGGCGACCCAGTCGTCAATGGCGGCAAGTTCCGCGATCTCTCGCGTGGCTGGTCATGGCTTGGCGCGCAGGGGGTAGAGCGCACGATTGCCGTCTCGAACGGTGCCACGCTGTATCTGCCATGCCGGAACACCTGGGGCGCATACCGACAGATCACGAACGACATTTGCGGCGTCACCACGATCTACCTCGATGGAAATCTCAAGATCAGGGATGGCGAGTCGGACGTGATCCCGAACCTCACCGTGACCGGAAACGCCAGGCTGTGCGAGAACCTGGGCATGAACGGCTATGGCGTGATGATGGTTGCCGGAACCTTCCGCGTGACAGGCGACAAGGCCTTTGATTGGCCGTGGGCAAACGGCGAGGCGAGCAATATCGGCCAGACTGCCTACATGCTGGCGGGCTATCCGCAGACGGAGTTCAACATCGAGGATGTGACGGGCGACGGCTCCGTCGATTGCACGATCCACCGTCCATTCGCTGTGAACAACTATTTTCTGCGGCAGGATCTGGACATAAAGTACACGCTCGACGATTGGGCGTTCGGGTTCCGCAAGACGGGCGTCGGCACGATGCGCCTCACGGCGGCGAAGTTCAACCGCAGCGGCAACAACTATGCGCCGATGAACGGCAACGCGACGGTGGAGGAAGGTACGCTGCAGCTGGACGGAAGCATGCTCGAGACGTCGTCAAACGTGATCGTCAGGGCTGGTGCGTATGTGGCGGGGACGGGAGCCGTGAACAATGTCGTGTTCGAGAACGGCGGCGGCTTCTGCGCGACGGCTGGCGTGACGGGCGCGCTGGCGATCTGCGGCAACTGCAGCTTCGGGACGGGCGGGAGCGTCAACATCCTGGCGCCGGCCGATTTTGACAGGAAGACGCTGAACCAGCCGCTGGCGCGGATTGACGGCACAGTGACTGGAGGCGAGAATCTGGCGGGGTGGTCCGTGAAGTTCAATGGTGTGGATGCCGGGAGTCAATACAGGGTTCGCCTCTCGCCCGGTGGCGTGCTCTCCGTGCGATACCCGCGCGGCTTTTCGTTGGTGTTTCGGTAAGAGATGGGCGGCATGAAAAGCAAAGCTGCGATTTGGTTGGCTGCCGCCCTGATGGTGGCGTCGAGTGGATGTTGTGATGACAACGGCAAGGACTGGGAGGCGCGGCGCAAGGCCGCGCTTGACCAGATGCGCACGTTCGTGTACAACACGGACGGCTGCGACATTCTGTACTGGCCCACGAACCAGCCGGTCAGCGTGGCGGCGTTCACGGACAGGCGCCTGAAGTATGCGCTCAACTCGCGCATCGCCGTGGTGTCGTACTGCCCACAGAGCGCGGGGTTCGGCCACTTCACCTGCCGCAAGGCCGGCGAACCGCTTACGAACACGGTGACGGCCATCCATCGCGGCAATCCGTCCGCGCGAAACGCCGCTGCTGACTTTTTCGCCATTGGCACGGATTCGCTCAAGATGGCGAGCGAATTCTGCCGCACGAACGGCCTCGGCGTATTCGTATCGATTCGCGTGAACGACCAGCACGACCGCAGCTCATCCGTAGAGAATGGCTACAGCGCGCTCTTCCCGCCTTTCAAGAAGGCGCATCCGGAATACCTGATGGGCAGCATCGACCGGTCGAAGAACGGGCATCTCTTCCGCGGCGGGGTCAGCTGGAGCAGCGTGGACTTCACGCACCGCGAGGTGAGGGAGCGGATGAAGGGGTTCGTGAGGCAGTTCGTCGACAATTACGACGTGGACGGCATCGAGTACGACTTCAACAGGCACTTCATCCTGTTCAAGAGCGTGGCCGAGGGTGGCGTCGCGTCGGAGGAGGAGAAGTCGCTGATGACGGAGCTGATGCGCGATCTGAGGAAGATAACCGAAGATGCCGGCAGGAAGCGCGGCAAGCCGATCGTCGTGTGCATGCGCGCGCCGGACTCGGTCGGCTACGACAACGCCTGCGGCATCGACCTCGAGCGCTGGTTCGCGGAGCGACTCGTGGACGTGTGGATCGGGGCGGGGTACTTCCGCCTCAACCCTTGGGAGGATTCAGTGGCGCTCGCGCGGAAACACGGGATAAGGTTCTACGCCTCGATTGACGAATCGCGCATCGAGGGCAAGGCGAAGGCCACCAACGTGCCGTTCATACCGGGGCGCACGGGCAGGGCGGCGTATGCGGCGCGGTTTGCCGAGGCGATGGCGGCCGGGGTTGACGGCGTGTACGTGTTCAACCTCGAAGGACCGCAACTCAACAGCATCGCCCAGATCGACGGCGCGCACAGCGAAGGGGAGAACAAGCTGTATTTCGCGCGCTTCCGCGGCACGGGCGGGTACCGACCGGAGAGTTGGCTCAAGGACGGCGGCAGGTTTGACAACCTCCCGAACATCGACCCAGGGCTGCAGAAGGACCAGATGCCGACGCACAAGCCGAGCGAACGCTATGAGTTCAACATGACCATAGGCGACGATATCGCCGTCGCCAACCTGCCGCCGAGAATCACAGTGAAGGCGCTTACCAATCTGAAAGCTGGCGATGAGATCGGACTATCAGTGAACGGGCAGAAGCTCAAGGCCGGGTTGTGCAATGATGGACTCTTCGTCTGCAATGCGCCGGCCGGCGCGGTCCGAAAGGGCCGGAACGAGTTTGCCGTGACCTTCCCCAGCCGCGACGGGAAGTACACGCTTAACGATTTCGCCGTCGAAATTCGGTATCGATGACCAATAGGGACGCTACGCGCCATGCTTCGAGTTTCTGATCTGCTGGTTATCGGTGTCTATTTCGCCGCAATGGTGGGCCTTGGCTTTGTGTTCATGCGCCGGAACCGGACCAGCGACGCCTATTTCCGCGCCGGTGGCCGACTTCCCTGGTGGGTCGTGTCGCTTTCCATATACGCCACGATGTTTTCTTCCATCACGTTCCTGTCGGTTCCCGCGATGAGCTATTCGGGGGACATGCGCTACTACGTGATTTCGTTTGGAATCCTCCTTCTGGCACCCGTTGTGGTGAAGTGGTATCTGCCGTTTTTCCGCCGCCTCAACCTGACGAGCGCATACGAATATCTTGAGGTCCGTTTCAACCTGCCGTGTCGCCTTTTCGCCTCGGCTGCATTCATTCTCTTCATGGTGGCGCGCACCGGCATCGTGGCGTATCTGCCTGCGCTTGCGCTATCCGCCGTCGTGGGCATCGACATTGACATTGCGATCCTGTCCGTCACGGCGGTCACCATCCTGTACTGCACCATTGGCGGCGTTGAAGCCGTGATCTGGAGTGACTTCGTGCAGTCGCTGGTCCTTATCGCCTCGACCGTCCTCATCCTTGTGTGGCTCGTCTGCGGGACGGACGGCGGGTTTTCCGGATTCCTCCAGTCGGGCCTTGAGGCCGGCAAGTTTCGCGTGTTCGACTTCGCCTTCGACTGGACGAAGCCATGCTTCTGGGTCGTGTTCGTGGCGGGGATCGTGGCGAACCTCGCCTCCTATACCTCTGACCAATGCGTCGTGCAGCGCTACATGACTACGGTCGACGAGCGCGGCGCGGCGCGTTCCATCATGCTGAACGGCGTCCTGTCGCTCGTGAACTGCTTCGTGTTTTTCGCGATGGGCGTCGCGCTGTGGACGTTCTACCAGTCGCACCCCGGGGCCTTGCCGGCAGACGTCAAGCCGGACGCAGTGCTGCCGGTCTTCATCGCCCGCGAGCTCCCCGCTGGCGCGTCGGGCCTCGTGCTGGCCGCGGTTGCGGCCGCCACCATGAGCACGCTTTCGGCAAACCTGAACTCGGCGGCCAGCGCCATCACCACGGATTTCTGGGGGCGGCTGCGCGCATCGGTCTCCGACCGCTCGATGCTCATCTGCGGCAAGGTGAGCACCGTGGCCATAGGCGTGTTGGGCGGAGTGTTTGCGCTGGCGCTTGCCAATGCTAACGTCGGCAACATCTACGACCAGTTCCAGCGGTTCCTCGGCATCCTCACAGGCGGCCTTGGCTGCCTTTTCTTCATGGGGGTGTTCATGAAGCGCGTGAATGGCTTCGGCGCCACCTGCGGGCTGGTGGCCAACTATATCGTATGCTTTGGGCTTGATCTGGTGCCGTGGTCGGGCAGGCCGCATGTTCTGACGTATGGCGCACTCGGCATGGTGGTCTGCCTGCTGGTCGCGCCTGTGGCAAGTCTGAAAGGAAAACGAAAATGAAGAAGAAGGGAAATTTTGGGACAAAGGGAGTTTATGCCGGACTGCGCGGCGCCTACGCCGCAATGTTCACGCCAATCGACCGCAAGGGGCGCGTCGACACCGAGGCCATCGGGCGGATTGTCGAGTATGGGCTGGCGAACGGACTCAAGGGCTTCTACCTGACCGGTTCGACAGGCGGCTGGTTCCTGCTTTCGCCGGAGGAGCGCGTCACTGTGTGGAAGGCGACAGCCAAGGCCGCCAACGGGCGATGTCCGTTGATAGCGCATGTGGGGGCGACCAGCACAGACGAGTCCGTGGCGCTGGCAAAGGCGGCGGCGGACGCCGGGATGGACTGGGTGTCGTCGATCGCGCCGCCGGTGTTCGGGGGCGGCTTCGAGGGTGTCTATCGCCACTACAAGGCCGTTTCAGAGGCGACGGACTTGCCATTCATGGCCTATTCCATCGGGTCGGAAATAGTCCCTGAGCGCGACATCCGGCTCTTTGATCTCAAGAACGTCAGGGGAATGAAGTACACGGGGCGGGATTACTACGCTGCACAGGCGATGAAGCTTGCCCTTGACGAGCGAAAGGAGACGGTCTGGTTCGCCGGCTGCGACGAACAGCTTCTCTGCGCGCTTGCGTTCAACGACGTGTTCGCCGGCGGCATCGGAACGACGTATAACATAATTCCGCGCCACTTTTCGGAGATTTGCCGTTTGGCGGACGCCAACGACTTCCATTCGGCGTCCAGGTTTCAGGAGGAGGCAAACAAAGTCGTGCGACTGATGATCCAGTCGTCCAACTGGTCGTACCGCAAGGCAATGATGAAGTTCATCGGCATCGACTGCGGTCCCTACCGCGCTCCATACGCCGCACTGACCGCGGCGGAAGAAAGGGCATTCTTCCGGCAATTCGCCGCGCTTGGCGTCGTGGCGCGGAATCAGGCAATACGAGGGCATCAGAAGGGGAAACGGTTATGATCATTTCCAGAAGAAGCTTTTTATATTGGGCTGCCACCTCGGTCTTCGTGGGCGGGTGCGCTACACGGCGCGGAGCGAGGCGAGTTCCTGCCAATGCCAAGGTCAACGTGGCGATCATCGGCTGCGGGCTCATCGCCAAGACGACTAACGTGCCAGGCTTCCTGCAGGACGACCGTTGCCGCGTGACGACGGTATGTGATGTTGTCGAGCTTGCGCCCGACTACTTCTACGGTGCGCGCGGCTCGGGCTTTGGGGCTGAGGGGTTCGCCTCGTCCGACGGCTCGTACCGCAGCGACATCTGTGGCTGGCGTGTGATACGCGACATGGTCAACAGGCATTACGGCAACAAGGACTGCCGCGTAGTCACCGACTGGCGCGAGGTGATCGACGACCCGACTATCGACGCTGTGGCGATCTGCACACCCGACCATTGGCATGCGATAATGTCGATTGCGGCGATGAAGTCAGGCAAGCACGTCTTCTGCCAGAAGCCGATGGCGCTCTCCGTAGCGGAGGGCCAGGCGATGGTGCGCGTCGCCAAGGAGACTGGCGTCACGTTCCAGGTAGGCAACCAGGGGTCGACAAATCCAAAGTACCGGCTTTCAGAGGAAATAGTCCTCAACGGCTACGCAGGCAAGGTCAAGGGCGCGACGATATGCATTCCCGCATGCGACCACTGGGTCGGACACGGCCGTAGCACTGCCCGTGCGCCGCTCCCGCGCTACTTCACGAAGGAGGCGTGGGATATGTGGCAGGGCCCCGCCCGCCATTGGGAGGACGACGCCTACATTCCGTCCATCCACGATCCGACCTGCTGGCGCTTCAACAACCGCTACGGCAACGGAATGATTGCAGACTTTGGAGCGCACGAGTTCGACCAGCTTCAGCGCGGCCTCGGCACGCAGCTTACGGGGCCTGTCGCAATCGAGAACATGGAAAGCGACTATGCGACCGGAACCGACCGAGATGTATTCTCGTGGCCTTCAGATTTCAAGTTTGACATTGTCTATGCGAACGGCGTCCGCTGTCATGTCCGCAAGATCAACAAGGAGGGCGGCTGGCCGCGCCAGACGATATTCCACTGCGAGACGGGCGATGTCGGCAGCTACGACCGCAAGGGCAAGGTGCCGGAGTGCCTAAAGAATTTCCAGGAGTCCGACCTTACTGAGAAGGACATCAAGCTGTATCGCCCAAACGAGGGGCATGATGGGTCGAAGTTCCACGAGTCGGACTTCCTCGACGGCATCTACGAGGGTCGCCAGGTTGCATCGACTTGCGAGATGGGGCATCGCACGATTTCGATTGCGCACATTGCGAACATCTGCGCTCGCATGCAGCTCAAGTCCCTAAGGTGGGATCCGAAATCGGAGAAGTTCACCGGCGCTTATGCCGACGAGGCGAACCGTTTCCTTTCGGTCGAATACCACAACGGATGGGAACTGGGGGCCTGACATGGTATGCAGACTTGAAAAGTTGGCGTTGTCAGTTGCGCTTGGCGCGGTGCTGGCGGGCTGCTGCTCGCTGACGTGCGGCGGCGACAGGGACTCGGACGGCTTTGTGCGCTTTGACGGACGTATGCCGCCGGAGGCGCCGGGCGAATACTTCATCTTGCGCTACGAGCGCCCGAACGGCTTCTATGAAAGCGGCGGGAAGAAGGGCCTGGCCAAGTGGGACTTCGTGGAAGTCCGGCAGCTGAAGGATGGATCGACCACGCTTCGCGACGGCGCTCTTTCGAAGTCGAAAGTTGTGGTCGAGCCCCGCAACTGGGCGAAGCTCATCCCGCCCGGTGCACGCAATGTGCGCGTCAAGTTCGTCGATGCGGACTACACGCTTGCCGCGGACGGACGCGAGGAGCCGCCTGTCGGATTCGTCCCGCTTTTCAACGGCAGGGACCTTGACGGCTGGAAGGGCGTGACGCCCGAGGAGAAGTTCAACTGGCCGGGCGTCCGCCGCGCCGCGATTCCCGAAAAGCTGTGGGAGATGCAGGCGAAGGCCGACAAGCTGATGGCGGAGCACTGGCACGTTCGCGACGGCGTGCTCTTCTTCGACGGGCTGCCAGGCGGCAACAACCTTGCGACGAAGAAGGACTACGGAAACTTCGAGGCAGTCGCCGACTGGCGGCTTCTGCGCGTATTCGGCGACACTGGTTTCTATTTGCGCGGTTCGCCGCAGGTCCAGGTCTGGGACCCGAACCTATGGAGCGGACAGGGATCCGGCTGCATTTGGAACAACAAGACCGCACTTTCGGCCGCCCTTGTCTGCGCAGACAGACCGATCGGAGACTGGAACCGCTGCCGTATGCGGCTTGTGGGCGACAAGGTGACGGTATGGCTCAACGGTGAGAAGGTGGTGGACAACGTGACATACGAGTACGCCCGCCAGAAGGGCGCGCCGCTGCCGCTCATCGACCAGTTCGAGTTGCAGTGCCACGGCGACCCCGTCGAATTCCGCAACATCTTCATCAAGGAGCTGCCAGAGGCGGCGGAGGACATCCCGGATCCGGCTTCCGCCGTGCGCGGCGAGCGCATCGACCTGCTCAAGGACGGAATAGGCGGATGGAAGGCCGCAGACCCGAAGCTGCGCATGGGCTGGAGCGTCAAGGACGGCGTACTCTCCAACTTTGTGACGAAAGACCCGACCAAGACGTCGCGCGGCGGATCGGGCGGCACGCACCTCGTCACGAAGCGCGACGACTTCTTTGACTTCGACCTGTCCTATGACGTCCTTGTTGAGAAGAAGTGCAACTCTGGTATCTACCTGCGTGGCCGGTACGAGATACAGGTGAACGACTCCTATGGTCGAAAACCAGACTGCCACAACATGGGGGCGCTATATGACCTTATAACGCCTACGGTCTCGGCCGAGAAGCCCGCCGGTGAATGGCAGCATGTCGACCTTACGCTCTACAAACGCCATCTGACGGTGACGTTGAACGGAGTAAGGATAATCGACAACAAGCCGATCGCTGGCGTGACGCCTGGGGCGATGGACTGGGACGAGACGGTTCCCGGCCCAATTCTGTTGCAGGGCGACCATTCAAACGCATCGTTCAAGAACATGATTTTGACGAAGATCGTCAAGTGAAAAGAAAGGATCTGCAAGATGGAGATGAATAGAAGGGGGTTTGTCACGGCGTTAGGACTGGCTGCCGTAGCTGGTGTAGCCAAGAAGTCTGAGGCGGCTGGCGAACTCAACACGGTTCGCGGCAGGACGTACATCGCGGCGTGTCCGCCAGTCAAGGCGTCGATACCGCGAACGCCCGGCCCTTACCGCATCATGGTCATCGGCGGGCACCCGGACGACGCCGACATAATCTGCGGCTGCACGGCGGCGAAGCTGGTCAAGAAGGGCTGCCGCGTAAAGTTCGTGGCGGCCTGCAACGGCGACCTCGGCCACCACATCTACAGTCGCGAGAAGGTCGCGGCAATCCGCCGCCAGGAAACGCTGAACGCAGCGAAAGTCTTCGGCCTCGACAGCTACGACATCTACGGCTTCGGCGACGCGCGCTGCCCGAACACCATCGAGGCCCGCGAGATGGTTGCTCGGAAGATTCAGGAGTTCGAGCCGGACATCATCATGACGCACCGCGACTGCGACTACCACGTTGACCACCGCACGATAGGCACGCTCGTCAAGGACTGCGGCTACATGCTCGGCTGCCCGCACTGGATCGAGGGCTCGAAGGCGCTCCGCCGCCGTCCGCTGATCCTGCTCATGAGTGACGTATTCACAGTTCCGCGCGTGATGCGCCCCGACATTCTCGTCGATGCCGACCCGTATATCGGCAAGTGGGCGGATGCGCTCGACTGTCAGGTGTCGCAGTTCTACGAGTGGCTCGCGTGGGACAAGGGCGTGGAGGACGAGGTCAAGGCCATCGGCGACCGCAAGGTCAATATCGCCGCCCGCAACGCCTACCTGATGAAATACTGGGGTGCCAGAAAGGTGAATGACGCGAAGCGCTTTGCCGATGCCTGGCGCGAGCAGTATCCGGGCAGGCCGGTTCCACATGCGCTCGAGAGCTTTGAAATCAGCGAATACGGGCGGCCGCCGATAGATGAGGATTTCGAGCTTTTAATGGGGTAGTTGTGAATGCACGTTGTGATTTTGCTTTGTTTCTCGCTTGTGTTGCCTGCAGCCCGCGCTGAGTGGGGGCCACTGACGAACGTCGAGAAGGCATGCATTGTCGATGCGTCGGGCTAAATGAGATCTGACATGATGAGCGCGGCATCTTCGTTCGCCAGATACAACAGGTTGCTGTTTTCGGTTTGCGGCTTTGCCGGGCTGATGTACGGCATAGACATCGGTCTGATTGCCTCGGCATTGCCGTATATTAAAGCGACGGATTCGGCGGGGAGAGACCCTTGAGACGGTGTTGTTTTTGGCAAGGAAACCGCGTGATTTGGCAAGATAACGCAGAAGGAGGCAAAAACGATGGCTAAAAAGACAAAGGCGAATCTTGAGTTTCTGCTTGTGAAGGCGGAGTTGAAGGGGATTCCTGAGAAGGGGCTGTTGCGGAGCCGCAACATCGGGCAGGTGGATTTGATCTGGCCGAGGACTGGCGTGGCCAAGAAGTCTGGCGCGAGGGAGATGGTGTTCAAGAAGGGCGTGTGCGACTTCACCGCCGAGCCGTGGACGAAGCGTATCGTATTCCGCGAGGAGATCGAGTATCATTGCGGACTCGCCGTCTCGATTACCGAGCCGGTGAGCATCCAGAAGGTGCGGCGGTTTTTGCGCCTGACGGCGAAGTATGCTCTTAAGATGGGCGCGGACTTCATGGAGAAGGCGATGGTGGGCTATGCCGATATCGCCTCTTCGCCAATCGAAGCCCTTGCCGCGATGATTGGCGAGAAGGATGTCCCGAAAGTAATCGCGCAAGGTGTCCTCGACGTCACCGATCTTCCTGCTGAGGGCGAGGAGCGCACCATCACCGTCCCGCTCATCCGGCCTCTCACCGGCAAATCCATCGGCTCCCTAACACTCATTCTCCGCGCCTAACACTTTTCAAACAGTAGAATTCAGCTCTGACCCCTTTTGACCCCATTCTTCTCCGTCATGGAGGCGTTCATGGGCGGAATATGATATACTATGGGCCTACGCCATGGAACACCTGAAACTCATAGAGGAGGTACTTGACGAAGCGTTGCCTCGTGCGGGCGAGCGCCCGACGGCGCTTTCGGAGGCGATGCGCTACGCCGTAGGCGCGGGAGGCAAGCGCATAAGGCCGCTTGTATGCCTGAACGCCGCAGTCGTCGCGCTGGAGGGGCTTCCGGGTGACACTCGTTTTCTCCGCTCCCTCGTCTGTGATCTTGCCGGAAGAAAGGCCTGACGGGGTTTCGCCGTGGCAAAGATACCGACCACATCCACAACTCTTCTGCGCAACATCGCGCAGGACTCGGCGCATGTCCGCTGGAACGAGTTCGTGACGAGATACCGCCCGATGATGGAGGCGTTCATGCGCGAGCGATTCCCGTCTGTCGAAGCGGACGATGTCATCCAGGAAACTCTCGCCGCGTTGTGCAAGGTGCTTCCGAACTACCGCTATGCGCCTGACGAAAAAGGGCGCTTCCACAACTACCTCACGGGCATCCTGCGCAACAAGGCGCTGCGGGTGCTGCGCAAGGAGGAACGGCATAAGGAAATTATAGGTAGGGTGGGCAGTCCTCTGCCCGCAGATGATTTTGAATCCTACCGTGAAGCCATCTTTGAAATAGCCCTGCGCCAGTTCCTCGCCGACGAATCTGTCGCCGACCGCACGAAGCGCATCTTCGAGCGTACCGCAATCAACGGTGAGTCGCCGGAGGCCGTCGCATCGTCGTTCAAGATGACGCGCCACGCAGTTGACCAGGCGAAGAGCCGGGCGATGGCGCGGCTACGCGAACTCGTCAAGGAGCTGGAGTCCGTCGATGGCTGACCATTCCGGTAGGGCGGGCAGACCCTTGCCAGCCGATTCACTTGAATCGCGTTGTGCCGCGCACGCGCCAGTCTCGTCTGGCGGAAGCTTCCGCGCCGGTGCGGTCTTCGGCGACTGGCGCGTGACCGCGTTCATCGGCCGTGGCGGCAATGGCGAGGTCTATTGCGCGGAGCATGTCCGTCTCGGCACGCCCGCCGCCGTGAAGGTGTTGATGCGTAACGATGAGCGAGCAAAGGAGCGGTTCGCGCGCGAGGCGAAGATGCTCGCCAAGATGAAGTCGAAGTCGTTTCCGCGCTTCTTCGCATACGGCGAGACGAATCCGCCTACGCAAAGCTGCGGCGCGATAAATCGCACGGCGTACATCGCGATGGAGCTGCTGGAGCCCGGCGGATTACCAAAGGGCGACCGCGCCGTTGCAAAGTTCATGCTGAAAGTGTCCGAGGCCGTTGGGGAGCTACACGACTTAGGCTACATCCATCGCGACATCAAGCCCAGTAACATCTTGTGGCGAATGGGAGGGTCGCACCCTGGCGCGACCGCCATTCCCGTCCTCGCCGACCTCGGGCTCGTCAAGGAGATCAAGACCGCAACTCACAAACTCGCAACTCACAACTCACAAACTCTCACTCTTGCCGGCGTCGGCACTCCGGGCTACGGCGCGCCGGAGCAGATGGAGCGCGGCGAAGTCACGACGGCGTCCGACATCCACGCGCTCGGAGTGCTGGCAGACCGTTGCTTCGACGGCAAGCCGCCGAGCGCGTGGAAACGCATAATCGAACGCGCCACGTCGTCCATCCCTGACCGCAGATATTCTTCGGTCGCCGTGTTCTCGCGGGCGGTACGCCATCGGCATCTGCGTCGGAGAGTGTCGGCATGGCTTTGCACCATTGTCGTTGTGCTCGTTGGCGGCATTTTCCTGAAGGAACCTGCTGCGCGGGCTTGGATGCAATGGCGGGAATGGCAAAATGCTCCTGTTCTTGATGCTTCCGCCACATTAGGTGGTGTTGAGGTTGGAGACGCCAGATGGTTTCTGGACGATCTTCCGGTGGACATGCCGCACCATTTCGTGCAACTCTCTCGCGGCAATCGACGCTGGTGTTCGAGCAGGTTGTGTGCCGTCGTGCACAGGAACGGGAAAACTTACTCCGCCAAGCGCACCGACGTCACTTCAAGGGAATGGACAGGAGTCAAGAAGCTTTCGTTGGCGTTGAGGGAGGATCCGCCTGACGGCACATCCATTAAGGTCTATGCACATGATGGAACTCCATTCGAATTTGTCTGGTGCGAACCGAATGATGCGGCAGATGATCGTTCGGGATTCTGGATTGCGTCGAAGCGCCTGTCGGGAAAACAAGCCGAGTCGATCATGCGGACAAATCCTGATCTTAGGTCAAGCATAATCTACCCCCGCCACGATTTGGCTTCCGATTCCCCCGCTACATTCTGCAAGGTGCTGGACGCATCTTTGGATGGTATGGATTTTAGGCTTGAAGCGCCGGACTTCCGTCAGTGGCGTCTCGGGAAGAGACTGTATGCCGATTTCAGCCCGGAAATGCCAGAATGGGCCGGGATGCCGCCGAGTCGGAATGGCGACGGACGCACGGACTTCGGATGGATGCGTATGGATGGGACGGGTCGTGAAGAGTGTATCGACAGTTCCGTGCATAACAGCCAATGGCGACGACCCTCGGCGTGTGTACGCTATTTAGGCGTGAGTCGCTTTTGGCACGAGGCAAACACTGTCGCGTACAGGACGGCCATTTCGCTGCTTCGCTTCAAGCAGGCGTCTGATGTCGCGCGTGGAGAAGCTATGATGAAGAGCTTCTTTCTGTCGGATGATCATGCGCTGAAGATGACGGCAATGGAGTTTTGCCTCAAACATGGGATGGCTACGCTAGACGACTTAGGTGGAATACATGCAGATGTGAATCTGCGTTATATTGCTGCTTGCTACGGTGACGCCAATATTCTTGAACGACTTGCGGTAGATGATCCTGACCCTGGCGTAAGGAAAAGGGCCTATGGAAGCATTAGAAATCCGCCGCCGATGGTTTCGGCCAGGTACATTGCGCAAATTCGCGCAGAAGACGGTCCTGAGGACATTGCCAAGTCGGTGAACGTCATAAGGTCAATGATAGACCGCAAGTCGCTTGATTTCATAGTTGAACATTCGCTGCTCAGGGTGCTCAGAGGCGAAGCGTCAAATCGCCTGAAAATGCTCAGCGGAAAATAGTCCTGTTCTCGCGTGAGATTTTGGCGCGGGGCGGCAGTATGGTGTAGAGGCAAGGCCAGCCCTTCCACGGAAGAAGAGAAGAGGCTTGGGTTTCGCTGTCTTTTAGCGTTATAATTTGCGGTAAATATCCATGTGGTTGACTTGCCGCAAAAAATAAAGTATAATCCTCACGTTTAAATGGAGGTATTATGCTTATAGGTCGTGATAAAGAGAGAAATATGCTGCTGTCGGTCCTGCGTTCCGACAAATCGGAATTCGTTGCTGTGTTTGGGCGACGGCGTGTAGGCAAGACATATCTTGTGCAGGAGACGTTTGGAGATTCGTTTGCCTTTGTGCACACCGGTCTTTCCAACGAGGGCATGAAGAAGCAGCTCGCTGAGTTCCGCTACTCTCTTGAAACGGCTTCGCATGGCAAGCCTTACCGCTTCAGCGACTGGTCGGGAGCATTTCATGCGCTACAAGAATTCCTTGATGGGCTGCCAAAAGGGAAGAAAGTCGTATTCATAGACGAAATGCCGTGGATGGATACGGCTCGTTCTGGATTTGTTAGTGCACTTGAGCATTTCTGGAACGGATGGGCGAATTTCCGAAGAGACATAGTTCTTGTCGTATGCGGAAGCGCAACGAGCTGGATTATAAACAAGGTGATAAACGACCATGGAGGTCTCCACAACCGCGTCACGCGGCAGATTCGTCTCAGGCCTTTCACGCTGGCGGAATGCGAGGCTCTGGCAAGGCGCAAGGGCCTTCGGCTTAACCGGGCGCAGATTCTTGAGGGATACATGGTTATGGGCGGAATACCTTTCTACTGGGACAGGCTTCAGAAGGGAGAGAGCGTTGCGCAAGGAATAGACAGATTGTTCGTTTCCAGGGACGCAGAGTTCGCAGATGAGTTCAACCGTTTGTACGCCTCGCTCTTCAAGAAGCCTGGAATCTACATTGCCGTCGTGACGGCACTCGCGGCGAGGCGCTGCGGAAAGACACGGGACGAGCTGATTGCCGAATTGAAGGTCGAAGACAACGGAGCGTTTTCGAAGGTGCTAAGGGAATTGGAGGAGTGCGGTTTCGTTGCACGGTTCAATGCACCGGGGCGACGGCACAGGGAGGGGACGTATCAGCTTGTCGACAACTACACCCTGTTCTACTTCAAGTTTCTGCACGGAGCATCTAGGCGGGATCCTGGCAGCTGGCTTCAGATCAGCGCGACGCAGACAGGGCGGATATGGTGCGGCTTTGCATTTGAGAGGGTGTGTCTGGCACATATCGCGCAAATGAAGAAGGCATTGGGGATATCGGGAGTTGTCACGGAGGAGTATGCGTGGCGTCATTTCGCGGAAGGTGAAGACGACAAGGGTGCTCAGGTAGACCTTGTCATCGACCGCAATGACGGCGTGGTCAACCTGTGCGAGATGAAGTACGCAAAGGGGCGGTATACGATTTCTTCCGAATATGCGGAAAGGCTTGTAGAGCGTGCCCAGACATTTTCGGACAATGTTTTCTCGGACAAAGCGGTGTTCACCACAATGGTCACTCCGTCTGGCATTCGGCAAGATGAAAACTCATCCGTAGTACAATCAGAGATTACGGCAGACGACCTCTTCGCCAATTGAGGCAATCAACAAGACTGTTCGATTTGTCATTTCCCGTGTGACGTTCGGAGTCTCGTCCGCAGTGTTGAATAGTGGCAGGGCCAGAACATCCAATCCGAAGCGGTTGCTCATAGTTTGCAAACTGTGAGCAACGCTAACTTCCCGCGTGAGATTTCGCCGCGGGGCGGCAGTATGATATAGAGGCAAGGCCAGCCCTTCCGCGGAAGATTTCGAGAAGCTACCGTCCTGGAGCGGGGTGAGCGAGACCAGGTAAAAATCGCGAGCAAAGTGCGCAGAAGCTGGATGTGACGACACGAACCATAGGCAGGATAATCGACTTCAAGAAGTCTTGAGGCGACTGAAGCGGCAGGGCGACGCGAAGTGGATGTCGCATAAGCCAACGGGCCGCTCGCTACTCTACCTCTTCAGAAAGGGGAAAAAACTATGCAATGGCTAAGCAAAGACGACTACGGCACTCGCTTCGCGCCTGTTGCCTGCACACCTAAGCACATCGTGGATATGTTGGACTACGACGACCACGGCATGACTTCTCTCAGTCTTTATGGAGAGAAGTTCAAGCTCACACCGCGTTTCCACAAGAGCCTCGCGTCCGAGCTCGGGATTCCTTACGGGGTCTTCGATCTCTTCCAGCCGGAGGAGGTCATGCGTCGCGCTGCGGTAGTGCATCCCGACCTGAAACTACGCGTTACGCTCGACCGCAAGCGCGGCGAGGCGCTAGGCGTAACCGAGCGGAAGGGTGTTCCGGTCCCGGTGAAATTCGTGGAGAACACCCTCAGGGGCGATCCGCGGCTTCGGGAGTTCAGCTACCGGGACGGCGTCATCACCGCCACGCTCGCGCTATCGGATTCTTGGTTCGTCAAGAACGACAGCGAATACCATGCCCACGTCCAGTGCCGCGTTCCGGTCGACGGCGTCGGGCGTCCCGACATGAACCTCGCGACGTGGCGACAGGTCTGTGAGAACGGCGCGATCGCCGAGGCGCCCATCTTCCGAACCAAGATGGAGATCAAGGACAACAACGGCAGCCATTTCGCCCGGCTGCTCAAGAGCTTCTCCAATCCGGAGGGCATAGAGCTTCTCCAGGAGCGCATGACCCAGGCGGCGGAGACGAAGGCCTCCGTAGGCGAACTGTATGCGCTGGAGGAGGTTGTGCGCAAGGTAGTCCCCGAGGGGCACAACCAGCTTGTCCTTTGCGACCGGCTCCACGAAATGGCCGCGAACCCGTGCGTCCGCTACGGCGTTACCGAGCTTGGGAAGATCGGGCAGAAGAAGCGCCCCCTTCTGCCCGTCGACTGCTCGGTCTCGGACCTCCTTAACTTTGCATCAGAGCTTGCGACCCATCACAAGAATATCACGACGGACGCGAAGCGGCTTCATGCCTATGTCGGCACGCTGCTTGCAAAGGGATTCGATCTTGAGGATCTGTACCCGAACGCCCAGCGCACCAGCCGGTTCTACATGAACGACCTGGATCTTTCGAGGGCCGCCTAATGCACGGATACGAAGAACGTCGGTATCAGCAGGAAGCCATCGCTAAATGCCTGGGCGCATTTACCGATGGCGGCAAGTCGTCCGTCATGCTCGAATCGCCAGTCGGCTCGGGCAAGACGTACATGGCGCTGGAGGTGATCCACCGCCTCCAGGAGAAGCTCGGCCGCAAGCTGAAGGTCGGGTGGGTCGCCCCTCGGCATCATCTGCTGGATCAGATGATGGAGGCGAATCACGAGCTGCATCAGGACAACGTGCGCCCGATTTCGCTTTTCGAGCGCAATCCTCCGGAGGTGGAATTCGTGGTGCTCGACGAAGCGCACCATGAGGCGACCCAGAGCTGCGTGATGCTCTACGAGCGCATGAAGCCGGAGTTCATCCTCGGGCTTTCAGCGACGCCGCTTCGGACGGACCGAATGAAGCTCTCGTTCCAGGAGACGGTGAATACCTGCTCTATCGGACGTCTGATCAGGGAGGATTATCTCAGCAAGTTCAATTCCTACCTGATGCCGAGGTATACGCCGAGGGATGTTGCCGAACACTATCTTAAATGTCCAGAGCGGTGGGGGAAGAGCCTCGTCTACTTCCATACGATCGCCGAATGTCTCGAGTTCAGGACGTTCATGGCAGAAGGCGGTGTCGAGGTGGAGGTCGTGACGGCGGAGAGCGACAAGGACCGTCAGCTGCAGCGTTTTCTCGAGAACAAGGTAAAGGTGATCGCCAACGTCGCGATGCTTACCGAGGGGTTCGACCAGCCCGATGTGTTGTCGATCTTCGCGCGGGACGCGAGCCGCCTGCCGACTATCCAGATGTGCGGACGCGGTCTGCGGACCTCACCGGGGAAGGATGCCTGCAACATAGTGCAGAGCGCCAATACGAAGTACCTTTTCGAGAAGGTCGCTCCTGCGAAGAACATGTTCAGGTATCAGCAGGGCCGCTGGCTGGCGCTTAAAGACGGTACTCAGGAGATCGAGGACACGCTCCAGAGGACGCTTGCGTTGATGGAGACGACGCCATCGAAGCACCGTCGATGGAATGCGCGCCATACGAAACCGGAGCACTGGATCGCGTCGGACAATCCATAAAACCGAAGGTTCGTAAGGATTGCTGGCGCTGCCAGTTCTATAAGATAAGGAGGGAATGTAATGCATTTCAAATTGATCAAGAAGGTGCCGGTCGTGGAAATTGACGGAAAAACGTGTTTTATCGACACAGGATTTCCGGGAGTGACGACGCCGGTCGCTCCGGGAGTTCAGGAGTTCTTCGGGATTCCTGGGCTTCACGTCGCTGGTATCGGATCGCTGAAGCGGTATACGAAGTTTGACTACCCGAACAGTGAGATTACGACATCCGACGATCTGATTCCGCTTGAGGGGGGCACAGCCGTCCGCCTTGAGGTGCGCGAATCCGGCTGGGTTGTCAGGATTGATGTCCGCGGAATTCACACAAGGCGTTATATCGATACGGGCGCGGCGTACTCGTATGTCAGCTATTTGGATCAGCCGCCGCATTTCCCGGTCGTCGATGTTGTCGAAGATTGTGGATTCTCCGGCAAGCCATGGACTGCGCCTGTGCGTCGTCTGCCATGCGAGTTCATGGGGCATCCGTTCGAGATACTGTGCGGCGACGCGAAGGACAATCTCGAGTACGTTCCACCTGAAGGCGTAATCGGATACGACTTCTTCGCCAACTTCACCGTCGTCGTTGACCGCGTCGGCGGCACGATGACATTCGTCAAAAACTGAAAGCGGCGAACGTCAACACGGGCACCCGGATTTTTGATACAATACGTAACACAAAGATAGGCAAGATGGATAACGTCATCGAAGTAGTCGGCGGAATCATCAGCCGTGGGGGTAAATACCTCCTCGGAAAGCGTCCCATGGGCAAGTCGCAGGGCGGGCACTGGGAGTTCATCGGGGGGAAGATAGAACCCGGCGAGACGCCCTGCGAGGCGCTTGCCCGCGAGTGCCGCGAGGAGATTGCACTTGAAATCGTCAATGCGCGAGTCCGCACGGCGGTCACCCACGCCTATCCCGACCGCACGATCCACCTGACGCTCATCGACTGCGAGCCCGCTCCCGGTGCGGAGCCCACCGCGCTCGAGCACGAGGCCCTCGGCTGGTACACCCCAGCTGAAATGTCCTCCATCGACTTCTGCCCCGCCGACGCGGAGCTCCTGCCGGTGGTGTTCCCAGGATCCGCCAAGTTTAGTCGGGGATAGAATGAGATTGGAGAGGGTCATGGGACATCAGATAAAACTTTTCACAAAATCTGCGTTCAAGATTGCGCTTGAATGTCCTGCACAGCTTTATTACTACCATGAGCCGCAGGAGTATGCGAACCAGAACGAGCAGGACGAGTTCCTCCAGGCGCTGGCGGAAGGCGGCTTTCAGGTCGGCGAACTCGCGAAGATATACTGTGGCGTGGACGAGGGATGCGACTTGGCAGACATGCGCGGGTACGATCAGCCTGCTGCTCGCACGCGCGAACTGTTGCAGCGCGATCGCGTGACGATCGCCGAGGCGGCGTTCCGCTTCGGTAATCTTTTCATCCGGGTGGATGTCCTTCGCAAGGACGGTGACAGAATTGATCTGATTGAGGTTAAGGCTAAGAGCTGGAATCCAAGTGATTCATTTGTGAAAGCTGTTCGCGGCGGTGAGGCTATCCCGAACAATATTAGGATGTACGTCTACGACGTCGCCTTTCAGCGGTATGTGCTGAATAACGCCTTGCGGGAGATGGGCGTCAATGCGACTATCCACGCTTATCTGATGCTTGCCGACAAGAGCAAGGTTTCGGATGTCGCCGGAATCAACCAGTGCTTCAAGATCAGGAAAGACGGTGATAGAACGCACGTAGATTTGAAGCCTGGCGCGCATGGGCTTAAGGACCACGAGCATGTGCTAACGGAGTTCAACGTCGATGAAGTCTGTCGCAAGATCATTGACGGAGAGACAGTAGAACGTCAGCAATTGATGGGGGGACAGGGTTTTGTCGAGTTTGTGACGGAAAAGGCAAAATGGTACTGCAATCACGAACGCCATTTCTGCAATCTCTCTACCGCGTGCTACAAGTGCCCATTTTATGCCACGAGAGAAACGCCGGGGATGAAGGATGGATATGACGAGTGCTGGATTGAGAAGGCGCATTTCCGTCTGGAAGACTTTAAGCGTCCACTTCTTGAAGACCTGTGGGGCGGTGGCAACACGAGACAGCGCGCACAATTGTTCGAGAGACGCAAATACTTCCTGGATGGCATAACGGCTGACGATATCGGTACGCCACAATGTCCATCCGAGAAGTCGGGACTGGATTCATGTCAGAGAAAACTTGTTCAGGTTGGGATGTCAACGGGACGACCTGGAGTGCTTGGGGAGCTCAGCAGGAACATCCAGTCTGATGGAGCGTATCTTGACGTTGGCGAACTGCGGCGGGAGATGTTGAAATGGAAGTTCCCACTTCACATGATAGATTTCGAGACGACCGCCGTGGCCTTGCCGTTCTATGCTGGGATGCATCCCTACGAACAGGTCGCATTCCAGTTCTCTCACCACGTGATTGAGAAAAATGGCGAAGGCTATAAAATCCGCCATGCGGGCCAGTACATCAACACGGAGCGCGGCAAGTTCCCTAACTTCGAGTTCGTTCGCGCGCTCAAGAAGGAACTTGAACATGATGAGGGACCCATATTCCGTTATGCAGCGCATGAGAATTCGATCCTGAATGCGATACGCAGGCAACTCATCGCAAGTGATGAATCCGACAAAAACGAACTTGTCGCGTTCATAGAGACGATTACGCATCGGAAAGAGGGCCGCAACGTTATCGCAGGACCTCGTGACATGGTGGACCTCTGCGATATCGTCAAGCGGTTCTTTTACCACCCGAGTATGAGGGGGAGTAATTCCATCAAGGCAGTTCTTCCGGCGGTCCTAAATGCGAGTTCGTTCCTCCAGGAGAAATACTCCCGCCCGATTTACGGTAGTGAGATTCCAAGCTTGAACACTCCTGCCAATTTGCCGGTCGCGTGGATATCACGCGCTGCCGACGGGACTGTTGAAAATCCCTACAAGAAGCTGCCGAGCGTTTCGGAGTATCTGCCGGAAGGACTACTTCGGGACAAAAACGACGAAGAGGCGGACGCGCTCGACATCGATGTCAATAATGGCGGCGCTGCGCTCACTGCCTACAGCATGCTGCAGTTCTGCGGTAAGGAGATGGTGGAGCCGCTCAAGCGCGCACTTCTGCGCTACTGCGAACTCGATACCATGGCCATGGTGTTTATTTGGGAGTATTTCAATAATCAGCAGGGAGAGGGGTCGTGACTAAGAAATGCAAGCATGCCTTTGGTCGTTCGCAGAGGCGCTCCAAGAGCCTTGCTCGTTCGGATGAGTCATGCACGACTTCTTCGCAAACTTCACCGTCGCTGTTGACCGCATCGGCGGCAAGATGACATTTGTCAAAAACTGAAAGCGGCGAACGTCAACACGGGCACCCGGATTTTTGATACAATACGTAACACAAAGATAGGCAAGATGGATAACGTCATCGAAGTAGTCGGCGGAATCATCAGCCGTGGGGGTAAATACCTCCTCGGAAAGCGTCCCATGGGCAAGTCGCAGGGTGGGCACTGGGAGTTCATCGGGGGGAAGATCGAATCTGGCGAGACGCCCTGCGAGGCGCTTGCCCGCGAGTGCCGCGAGGAGATTGCGCTCGAGATCGTGAACGCGCGCGTCCGCACGGCGGTCACGCACGCCTACTCCGACCGCACGATCCACCTGACGCTCATCGACTGCGAGCCCGCGCCCGGCGACGAACCCACCGCGCTCGAGCACGAAGCCCTCGGCTGGTACACCCCCGCCGAGATGTCCGCCCTCGACTTCTGCCCCGCCGACGCTGAGCTGTTGCCGGTAGTGTTCAATGACAGAGGCTGTGAAGCGTAGACGATTAACTGTAAACAAGAAAGGAAATAGGTATTATGCTTACAAGCAACGAAGAGATAATCGCGAATGGTGAACGATTCGCGGAATGGGACAGTGCAGTCTCAAGAAGTAAAGATGCTGCGTACAAGCAGCATAAGGTTGACGTCTTGGAATATTGGCTTGAGGCCAAGATTCCTAACAGGGGAATCGGTAATCTATTTCGGTTTGATCAGGTTGTGGAGTTTGAGGCGGAAAAAGCGCGGATAATAAATCTTCCCGAATTTGATGGCGTGAATAACGCTGATCAAAATGGCCGCCCTCTTGCATCCCTTAATAGCTACGGTAGGTATTTGGTTTTATTGCAAGCTGGACGCATTGATGTGGATGTTTCTGAAGGAACGGTGAGCAAAAATATCGAAGATTCAACCGTAAGTCATCATGCTGCGCCAAGAGATTCTCGTAGAAAAGCTGCTAGTGATCACGTGATTAATTGCCTTGACGGATTGATTGAGCTGATCATTGGAGCGGATAATGGGGACTTGTCGGATGAAGAGAAATTGAGATGCCTAGTAAAGCACATGATTCAGAAGTCGTATTTCTTTAAGAAGGAGTCTGTAGATAGACGGCACCAAGAAATTCTCGCGTTAATAAAAAATGATGACAAAATTCCAGTAAGGTATTCTACTGCAATGGGAACCTATACTGAGGAAGATGGGTCTGCGGTAGGTTTCGGGAAAGCGGCTGCCATCGATGCTTCTTCTCAGCGAAGAATTATGTACAATAGCTTTGGCAGACGAGTTCCTGTTATTGTTGATCGTGACGGCAACAGAGAAGTTCGAGAGGTCATAGAACGCTTCTCTGGCGCTAGGGTTAGTCAGGGACGTGTTAGGAATAATATTACATCTGCCATTATTTCTCATGTCTGGGGCAACGCATATGATCCTTTGTGTTTTACTAATCTGTGGAATATTGCGGTGATTCCTGATTACATAAATTCCATTATGGACAAGGAAGAAACACTTCATCCGGCTAATTTCTTTGAACGAGCCGTTAACTATGTAAAGGCATATTACAAGGAACTATGCTACAAGCTTTACGATATGGAAAATAAGATTGATGAGTATGTGAAGTTAGGTTTCCAAGTTCAACCGCTATTTGCAGATGCCGCGGCATCGAATATTGTTGGATCAGATGATATGCAAGGACTTAGTTTCCTTGAAGATCAATGGGTTGGCAAATGAAATAGGTTGAAACTGATTAGGATTCAGAGAAAAGTAAGATTAAGGTTCCGAGTGAATGTTGCGTATCGGGTAGGCTTGGCAGTCAGTAGATGAGAATGGCGTCGTGTCCGAGGAATCGATTGCGAGGCCTCGTTGTCCTGGACGTTTTCTGACACCACAATGTTATAAAGGAAGTCAAGAGATGAAGATGAAACTGCATGTTGGTTCAATGTCGGTGCCGCAGGCAAGGCGGTTGATGTGCGACTTTGTCATTGGCATAAAGGATTATGCTGTGCCATGTGAGGCAAATGAAAACGAGAAGAATAGTTTGGTGGATGCTCGGATTGATGCGCTTGGATTTGCCGATGTCGGTATGCCGTTTGCGAAGATCCCGGACTCTGAAGTTGGCGTTTATACTCTTGGCAGGACTCGAAGGGGCAAGAGCCAATTCGGGGTTGTTTGCACGGCACCGGCGAAGGCAGTGCCTAATATCGCAGATGTCAGCATTGTCGACGGAATCATGCTTGCGGCACAAGCCATTGGTGCAACGAGTATTTTAGTGTACTATTCAGCAGTTCCAAACTATCATCTGGAATGCAAGATTCATGTTTTTCTAAACAAACTTGCAGACTGTTATTATCCGGGTTTGTCTGATATATATTTTGTCTCCAATGCGTGGGGGTTTGCGCAATTTCCTTTTGTAGAGGGTCTTCTTGAAGAACGGCCGAGCCTTAGGAGATGCATTGAAGATGCCGGGCTGAAGTATGAATCATATCTTACAGGTTCGCTCCAGTTCTTTTGTCGGATCGATGATCATGGTGCGGCGAAGATTGAATATGTTGGAAAGCTTGATGACAATGCTTGGTGTCATTATGTTGAAATTCCGGAATGCTTGGGCGGTCGTCGGGTGACATCTATAAACGAATATGCTTTTGACGCCGGAATGGACCTGGGCAATTACCAAGACTGGACGGAACAGGTTTCTTCCTTAAAGATTCCAAGATATCTTTCAAACATGAATCTACATCGCATCTACGAACGCATGCCTAATTTGGAGAATGTCGAGATAGACAAACAGAACAGGTTTTATGTGTTTGATCAAGAAGGGGGTCTAAAGGCACTTGTCGATTGACGGCTGTTGGTTGTTGTTGCGGCTTAACCTCAGGCGAAAAGGATGGCGAGCAAAATTATGGTCGGAGGCCCCTCGAGTCCGAGACGATTTGTTAATAGCTGTGCTCAGGCGAATTGCCTTGTTGCTATGCTGTATAATTGAGATCACAATGAATACCGGCGGCGTCTTTGGTATACTATGTGGCGACAGGTTAGGAGACAGACTGTTAACTGTTTTGACATGGCGAACATGAAGTGGAATGCGAGATTGTGCTTCAAGGCGTGTGGCTGCCGGCTGGTCCGGCAGGAGCTGGATTCGGTGGGAAACGCGGTAGGCGAGCCAGCCGCGACGCCGTATTGTCCAGACGGATATTTGTCGCTCGTCTATCTTAGGGACGACGAGGGACGCGAGTTTCAGATCGGCACGGACGCCATCGACATCTGCGCGACACTGCCGCCGAACACCGGTAGCGGGCTGTCGATTGGATGCGCGGGCGATTTCTTTGTTGCAGGGAATGGGCGTGCCTTCGAGTTCCACGAGGATTCGCTTTCTTCCTTGCAGTGGGAGTCGGAGTCGTTTGAGATTGATGGCAACTTCCGCCCATGCGATATTTACATCTACTATTGGACTGTGCCTGCAGCCGATGGCGGTGTCCGCCGCTTCATAGCTGTTGACAAAATCGAGTATCGCCACCGGTCGCTCAAGATGAACGTTGTGGATCATGGATATAAGGCGACTCCCGACAGGGTCTGGCGGACAGAGAGGGAGAGACTGGATTCATGATCGGAAGTTCTGAATGAATAATAGGACATTGCGGAGTGTCGTTAAGGATAAGAAGGAGTTGGCTGTGAAAATTATAGTGGTGTTGCTTCTTTCGGCATTTGTACTGGGTTGCGCTGAAAAGAAAGATGAGATATTCTCGCTTGAGGAGGCGAATAAGTATCTTCTCGAAAGTGACAAGAACACTGTTCTTGAAGCGGTTGAATGGATCAAGAAGGCCGATATGGCTAAGGATGAAAAGAAGTCTCTCGAATACTTCGGAAAAGCCTATGAGCCTATCCAGGAGTTGTATGTGGCGAGTCGCGACGACGATTCCATAACGGGCAGGAAACGCTCGGCGGCATTGGCCTATGTCTTGATTGACTTCAGTTACAACCATGCCACTGGCTCGTGTGCGAAGTGGGTGGTGTATGCAAAGATGCTTGGGCTGTTGGAAGCGCATAAGATTATGGCAGATCCGCCGGAGAAACTGCGCGGATATCTTCAGCCGCCGGAACAGTAGCAATGCCCTTGCTGCGAATCCGTTAACAGCTTTGCTCAGGCGAATTGCCTTGTCGTTATGCTGTATAATTGGGGTCTCTATGAATGACGTTGCTCTTTATGGACGCGAGGTTAAAGTCCGTAGCCGCTATTGGTGCGGGCTGTTCCATGACACAATGCACGAAGTCTGCGCCTGTGAGCCGGACGGGACATGCACTATAATTGGCGTGTTTGATACGATTGACGAGGCGTTGAAGTACATAGTCAACGCGGGGCATCGCGTCCGCAACGGGACTGAGCTGCTTCTAGCGGCAATTGCGGAGTATCAGAGGCTCCGAGAGATCGATGAGATGATAAAGGAGTTTAACAACTGTGTGATGTAAGAACGTTTGCCGTTGGCGATTTTATCACTTTAGAAAGGAACTTAATGATATGATTGGAGTTGTTGGCGAAAGTGGTAAAGGCAGTGTGGAATCGAAGCTGGACGAGGTGGCGAAGGATGTTGTAGGCCATGCCTTGCCACGTCCTTCTGATTTGACTGGGTATTTCGATGCCGGTACGCTGGCCGACGCTACGGGCACGATGATTCCCGGCTGGGCGGCGACCGACAGGCCGGACATTGTGCGACTGTGGATTCCGAAGACTGTGGAGTCAATTGGAAGCTTTGCCTTCAAAGGATGTGCGAATCTGGAGGAGATCGTTTTTGAGGCATCTCATGAGGGAGTTGACCAGACAATTGGGACGATGGCTTTTGCGAAATGTCCGAAACTTGAAAAGGTGTTGTTGTCCGAATTTGTCCGCAGCATTGGGCCTGGAGCGTTCCGCGACGATGGAGCATTGACGACGCTTCAGGTCGATCCGTCCTGGAAGGGGATACAGGTCGGGCCGCACGCTTTTGACAATTGTCCAGCTCCAGACGAGCTTCAGAAACAGATTGCGAGCGCGAAGGTCAATGCCAAAAACAAACCTGTCTTGTTCAATCCGACAGCGCAAGAAGAGATATCCACAAGTGTGGAGTTTGATGCGTTCTGGTCGGAGCTTGTGAAATGGTGGGAATTGGATGACGATTCGGACGAGGAAGCGTTGACGCTCAAGAAAGGGAAAGCAGAATATACGCTGAAATGTTGCTGGGATGAAGGGACCTTGCTTGTCGCGATGGTTGCCCCGTGGCCCGAAGAATGGGATTATGTACAGTTGTACAGGGGAATGTTCGGCTGTGGCGATGTCGGCAAGGGCTTCCACAGTCGAGCATTGAGGAAGAAGGTCGTGAGGCTTCTCCTTGCCGAGATAATTCGCAGAAAGAAATGGTTGCAGAAGAATCCTGGTGCCGCCGACCTAAGAGATCACGAGCTTCGGGAAGAACGCGCGAAGAGCAAGGAAGCGATTCGAAAGATAGCGAATGACATCGAGTCACTGGAAGGGAAGTGGTTCGAACTGTCAGAGGAAGATTACTATAAAGAGCGGATCCGGCTTAAAGAGTCTCTCAATGGTGCGAAGAGAGAATATTATGATATGGCTTCGCATCAGTGGTTTGCAAAGTACAGGTGGACGCGAAATAAGATGGCGAGGCCTGGCGAGGGCGACATGCGGCTTTATGTCAAAGGATACAACCATCTTTGGGGCGATCCGCTCTATTGCCAGTGGACATTGTGGGACATGAGCATGGATTCGGCGAACTCCGGTGGTCGCAGGCGTACGGACTCTGCCCGTGCGGCAGAGAAGGCGGCGGAAGAAGATGGGGAACATGAATAGCGGCGTCTTTGATATACTATGCGGTGACAGGTTGGGAAAAGATGAGGAAGATCGTGAAATTAGCCGAAGAGTTGCTGAAGGCGTGGGATTCGCCAGAGACAGAGAGCCATCTCATCAGTCGGAGGATAGCCCCGTGGAAATGGCGGTGCTATGCGCTGGTTGCCGGAGTGGTTGACGGCCGGAAATGGAAGGGGACCGAGGTCGCACGGGAGAGGAATTTGTCCCGGGCAAGGATATGTGTGGTGTTGAAGGAGGTCGAACGGAAATTGTCCGCAGAGGAATCTCCGGCGTGCAGATTGTACAGGCAACTGCGGAAGTTTGATTTGTGTCGCGCCGTCTCGGTATGCGAGGCATTTGGATTGGATGGCGGACGGAAAGAGGAATTCGGCAAACATTGCTATCCTGATGTCGTCAATTCGGTGTTCGTCGCGGCAGGAAGGGACTGGAAGTGTGAAAAAGTTACCACAGTGGGCAGATCAAGGGATTATCGGGTGTTCGTGCTGCACTGCTGCGAGAAATCCGACAGTCGCGTGCCAGAGACCATGCTGGATAGTCCTCCTCCTGGGATAAATGTGCATCCGATAGTCGTGGACTGCGGTGGAAGCTTTTATGTCTTGGATCACATGGAGACGACTTCGAGAATCGCCAGGATATTGCTGAAGCCTCTTGGCTAGTGGTTTTACCACGACGATTGTTAACAGTTTTGCTCAGGCGAATTCGTGTCGCGTGAATGATACAATCACGGCATGAATAAATGTAAGATAGTTTTTGGTGGGCCATCGCTCACCGACCGCGCAAAGTCAGATAAGTTCATCCCCACCATGAACGAATGGTGGGCGATGTGGTCCATGTGGTTGGACAAGATCGCATCCTCTCTCTGGCGCCTTGGCGCCAAGGACGACTGCCTCGACGCCGCCAAGGACGCATTCCTAAAGGTGATGGGGCTGCACCCCAAGTACAAGCTAAGTGAGCCGCTTGAGCCGAGGGCCTTGGGTCAGTGGTACAAGATGCTCTACCACCAGGCCCGCGGCATACTCAGCAACAGACGCAAGCACGATGAGCGCGCTGCCGGTTTCAGCACGTCTGACGAGGATGAGGTCGGGGCCTTCGGCACGCAGGACTACGACCACGACATGGTGTGCCGTGATGATCTTCGCAGGACGATCCGTGCGGTTGTCCTCAAGGTCTGTCGCGCCCAGGGCTTCACGGAAAAGACCATCGAGGGTTTCTTCGCCGCCAAGTTCCGCGGACTCAGCGGCGACGAGGTCGTCGCGGCGGTTAATGGCATCAAGAGCACTAATGCCCTCTATGTGAGGAACAAGAGCGTCCTCGACCGGCTAATGGAAGTCGGCCAGGACAAGTCTAGCGAACTTTACCGCCTCTGGGCGGCGTAATAAACCATGAAGATGCTCGTTCCAACCAATGATGACCTTTGCCGGATGTTGGCGAAGGTCATCATGAAGACATGTGGATTCGATGCCGCTCGATCCATGGAATGTGCCAAGATGAGTCTGCGTGTCAGGCAGCGGCGCAAAGAGGCCGAGCAAGATGCGAAAGAGCGCGCTGCAAGGCGAATATGGATGAGAATGGCAGAGCAAGAGTGATGCCGCTTGCTTGTCAATAAGAAACCAGACTGTTAACAGTTTTGACAAGGCGAACTTGCCGTTGCCGCATTATATAATCGCGGTGTAAATAATGATGTTAAATAATTAACTTAACGAAAGGAGAGGAAAAATGAAGAATATCCGCAGCAGCTGGAACTCTGATCGTGTCGCCGCCTGTGTGCTCAACAAGACCCGCAAGGTGCGAACCGCAAGGCCGAAGTCGGCAATCAAGGTTTACAAGACCTCGGAACTGTATTTGAACAAATACGGCAACGAGGCCTACGAGGCCTGGATCGCCCGCGACGCCCAGATCAAGGAGATGTCTAGGGACGTCAAGAAGTGGTCGAAAAATGCCATTATCGGCCTCTATCGTCAGAGCTTCCTCATGATGAAGGAAAAGTCGACGCAGCGCGAGCTCATCGTGGACGAACACGGCCAGATCATCATCAGAAAGCTGGTCAATCTCCCTTCGATGAAGGTTTCCGGCATCCGTCTTGTGGCTTAATGCCACAGACGAATATCAGAAGTCCCCTGGCGGTTTCATCGCGAATTGAATACCAGCGACGGCTTTGATATATTATGTGGCGACAGGTTAGGAGACAGACTGTTAACTGTTTTGACGAGGCGAACATGAAGTGGAACGCGAGATTGCGCTTCAAGGCGTGTGGCTGTCGGCTGGTCCGGCAGGAACTGGATTCGGCGGGCAATGCGGTCGGCGAGTCGGGCGCTACCCCGTATTGTCCAGCCGGATATTTGTCGCTCGTTTATCTCAGGGATGACGAGGGACGCGAGTTTCAAATCGGCACGGACGCCATCGACATTTGCGCGACACTGCAGACGAACACCGGCAGCGGTTTGTCGATTGGGCGGGTGGGGAACTTCTTTGACGAAGCGCAAGGTTGTGCCTTCGAGTTCCATGAGGATATGCTTTCTTCTGTGCGGTGGGAGTCGGAGCCGTTCGAGATAGACGGCAACTTCCGCCCATGCGACATCTACATCTACTATTGGACGGTGCCCGATGCCGATGGAGGAGAGCGCCGCTTCATAGACGTTGACAAAATCGAGTATCGCCACCAGCCGCTCAAGATGAACGTTGTGGATCATGGATACAAGGCGACTTCCGACAAGGTTTGGCGGACAGAGAAGTAGAGAGTAAAACAAATGACAACAAACAGGCCAAAAAGGAAGCGGAAGATGGTGTCCGTTTACGCGGCAGATGACATTTTCGTCGGCAAGAAAAATCCAAAGAAATTCGGGCGAATGAGCGATCCTGACGCCCCTGGTCCGGTGATTTTCGACCGCGATGCTTGGAATTGGCTCATCGAGGGATGGAAACATGCGGAAACCGAGGGTTCGTAAGGATTGTTGACATTCGTCAAGAATAAGGGAAACTGAAAAGTCCCCCGACGCCGTTGGCGAATTTGCCAAATGGATCAAGTTGTCGAAGCCCGTTGATATAAGTATGCGCTACAGCGAATACTCTAGAAGTTGAAGGGAGAAACTGCATGGACACCTACACAGAAAAAGAACTGCAACAGATGGATGCGGAAGCCCGTGCGGAAGGGCGCGAGGTCCATCGCAAAGTACAAAACTGGATTGCCGATGCTGAGCGGATTCTCGCGTCGGATAAGGCTACGGAAGAACTCAAGGATCTCGCTGCGAAGTTTCTCGTCCAGGCTCGTCAGGTCGCCGCGATTCGTAGGATGGATGTGAATGATATGGATGGCGATAAATATGGTCATATTCTGGTTTCCTCTTGTCAAGAAATGGTGCGGCTTCTCGGTGAGATCAACGAAGCCATTGAAAATGCGGAGGGTTTCGTGTTCTAAATGGGTGTGGTTCGTGTCTGTAGCGAATGTTAATGTTGGAATTCTTGAATTTGACGCTGCAACGACAACCGAAAATGAATTTTCAAAATCGAATAATATGGTTGGGGGTCTGAATACTCCTATGGTCGAAATGACGGATATCGTGGAAAACATTTCGCGAGGAAAACGCACCGAAAGGGAATGTAATGGATAAACTGTTCGAAGAAACCAAAGTCAAGATGGTCATGAAGCTCCGCGGGGTCTCGCGTGTCGAGACCGAACGGATTGTCAATTCCGGAGAGGCACCGGCGGATGGTTCGCAAGGTCAGACGGAAGAGAAGTCTGTTCGGTCGTCAGGCAATTTCAGGATGCCGAATATCCCGGACGATGATGAACAGCTGATAAGCGCAGAGGATTTCTTTGGAGAGGTATAGGCATTACACTTAGGGAAGGACAAAACATGGCAAAGTTCAAGCAGGTTCCGCAGACGTTTCTGTTCAACAAGTTCATGGGGTTCTGGATGAATCTCGTGAAGAACTATCGTGACGATGTGCGCGATGACGACTTCTTCGACATCGTCCGCATCAATTTCGACCACGACAAGGCGGTCGAGCTCATCGAGACGGCATTTTCGCGGAAGGAGATAGAGGCGATGCAGAATGTCCGCAGTCGCAGCCGTGGCCTCGACTTCGACGATTCTCTCGACTGCATCTGCCAGAACATCTGGAACAACGAGCGTATGCGCGACAAGTTCAGGGTCGTCCTCGAGAGCATGCACGACTACATGGTCGAAGGCAACCCTCCTTCCCGCAGGGAGGAGCCGATCGAGAAACGCTTCAAGGAGATCAAGCGTCTCCTTAAGTTGTCCGATCTCGAGAGCGAGATACTGATTCTCGCCTATATGAAGAGCCAGACCTTCTTCGAGTGGCCATGCCGTGTCAATGACCGCGAAAAACCGCTCTATTACGCAATGGCGCTCGACCGTTCGTTCTCGGAGGTGTCCAGGACCATGACCGCGAAAGGCAACCTTCGCAAGTTCGCCCTCCTCGACGACAGCTGGGACTTCAACTGCCGCGCCATCGGCGGATACATGGACGGCACGGATGCCGAGGCGCTTGTGCGCCGCTACTACCGGAGGTCCGAGGATAAGGACATCCTTCCCTGGGACTTCTTCGGCGAACTTTCCAGAAATGATGGGGAAATGATCAAGAAAATCATCTCGGCGGCAAAGGGGAAGTGCAACATCCTCCTCTACGGGGCCCCCGGTACCGGCAAGACATCGTTCGCGAAGGCGCTCGCCAAGGAGCTCGGCCGCAGTGCGTTCGAGATCAGGCAGGGCGACGAGGACGGCAAGAACATGAGGTCCGAGTCGCGCATGGTGGGCATCCAGGTCTGCAACGACCAGGAGGACGCCAACGAGTCGCTCATGATCATCGACGAGGCGGACGAGCTTCTCCGTGGCAGTCCCTGCGATTACGGCAGCTTCGGCTTCAGGACGGGCGGCGGGAAGTCTACCGAGAAGGGGGTCGTGAACTCCATTCTCGATGACATGAAGCTGCCGGCCATCTGGATATCGAACGCCCCCGCCGACTCGATGGACGAATCGGTTCGCCGCCGTTTCGACTACTCGGTATGCTTCGAGCGCATGAACACCGTGCAGCGCGTCTCCATCTGGAAGAACCTCGTGAAGAAGCATGACCTGGGCGAACTCATTCCCGAGGCGAAGATCGACGAATACTCGGTGAAGTACCAGACCTCCGCCGGCGGCATCTCGACGGTCCTGGCCAACGTCAAGCGCATGGCCCCCGAGCCGGACAAGGTGGACGAGCTCATCGCAAAGCTCATGAAGCCCCACTGCAGGCTCATGGGCATCCAGGATGCCAACAAGTTCCTTCCTGCCAAGGGCTATTCGCTAGAGGGGCTCAACATCAAAGGCAAGATCGGACTCGAGAAGATCCTGAAGTCTGTCCGCAACTACCTCGATGCTGGCTTCAACGAGTCATCGGAGGACAAGCCGCGCATGAACATACTCATGTTCGGGCCTCCCGGCACCGGCAAGACGGAGTTCGTGAAATACCTCGGCAAGGAGCTGGACCGCAAGGTGCTTGTCATGAAAGGGAGCGACGTGCTCTCCAAGTGGGTGGGCGGCACGGAGGAGAACATTGCCGCAGCCTTTGCCCGTGCCGAGGCCGAGCATGCAATCCTGTTCTTCGACGAGATCGACGGGCTCGTCCAGAGCCGCGAGAGCGCGGGACATTCCTGGGAGGTCAGCCAGGTCAACGAACTCCTCCAGCAGATGGAGAACTTCAACGGCGTGATGATCGCCGCGACGAACTTCTGCAAGAACCTCGACCCGGCCATCATGCGCCGCTTCACGTTCAAGCTCGAGTTCGACTATCTTGAAGATGAGGGGAAACGCCTCTTCTTCGAGCGCTTCTTCAGGACGACGCTCTCAGACGACGAGTTCGCCGAGCTCAGGGCGCTGCGGAACCTCGCGCCGGGCGACTTCAGGACTGTCCGCCAGGAGCTGTTCTACCTCTCCGAGGAGCAGTTGAACATGGACCGCATCGAGGCGCTGCGCGAGGAGTGCAAGGCAAAGAGGGACGGGAACAGGGCGGCGAAGATAGGCTTCGCCGCCTAAGCTGGAGGGCACGAGAACATTCTTGTCCGTCATGGAGGAGCAAGACATGAAGAAGAAAATCGCAGAAACCGGGGAAATCGTCGTGGAGGACGACGCGGACATGTCGCCCGATGTCGTCGAGGAGGATGACGCATCCGAGGTCGAGGTGCTTCCGTCCGTCGCGGACTATTCGGTCCTTCACGACGAGGATATGTGTGAGGCGGTGCGCGAGGCGCGTCGTCTCGGCGACCGAAACGGCGGGTATGTGACGTTCGAGGAGTTGAACCGCATACTGCCGCAGGGCATGGTGGATGACGTTCTGGCCGGGCGCATGCTGAAGGCCCTCGAGCTTAGCGGCGTCCAGGTCATGCGAGAGGAGGATGTCGCCGCGTGGAAGAAGGCCAAGGCCGACAGCAACCTTGACGAGGAGCGGGTGATTGAGGACCCGTTTCGCCTCTACATGCGGCAGATGGGCAGGGTCGAGCTGCTGAAGCCGGACGAGGAAGTGCGGTTTTTCGCGACACTCGACGGCGCAGTCCGCAGGGGGCGAGAGCTTTTCTGCCGGTTCGCGTTCTCCACCAGACTATACGCGCGAATTCTTGACCGGCTAGAAGGGCAGTCGGTCCGATTCGACCATGTTGTCTCCGACCAGTTCGACGGCGACAAGGAGGCGTACATGGCGAGGATTCCGGAGTTTCGCCGAATGTTGGCGAAAGCGCACGGCGCGGCGGCGAGAGGCAAGTGTCTGGAGAAGCTCTGTCTTACGCAGCGTGCGTTCGAGGCGATATGCGATGACATCGTAGAGCGCGTCTACCTGCCGTATCGACGTCTGGCCTCAAGATACGCTGACGAGTCGCGTCGTCGCATTTCGCGGCGCAGGACGCGGGAGATGAAAGCTCTGTCCGGCAAGATGGCGGAGTACGAGAAGCTGTTTGGCATGTCGGGAGCGCAATTCCTTGAGATGTTCGGCGAGCTTAGCAAAGCGCTCAGTCATGGGCGCGCGGCCCGTAGGCGGGTCGTCGAGGCGAACCTCAGGCTGGTCGTGTCGCAGGTGAAGAACATGGTCAACCGCGGGCTTGGCCTGCAGGACCTGATCCAGGAGGGGAACGTGGGCCTCATGAAGGCCGTGGAGAAGTTCGACTACCGACGCGGCTACAGGTTCTCGACATACGCCACTTTCTGGATCAGGCAGGCGGCGTCCCGAGCCATCGCCGACCAGGGGCGAATCATCCGGATCCCCGTGCATGCCATAGAGCGCATCAACAAGATGATGCGGGCCGAGAAGCGGCTTGTGCAGACGCTTGGGCGCGCGCCGACGGACCGGGAGCTCGCGCTGGAGATGGGGATGAAAGTCGGGGACGTCCGTGATGCGCGGCGGATGGCCATGCGTCCGATGTCGCTGCAGTCCCCGCTCGGGGAAGATGGCGGTACGATCGGCGACCTCGTCCCCGACGCAAACACCGCAAACCCGTCAGAGGCGGCGGAGGGGAGCCTGATGCGCGAGCATCTGGCGGCCGTGCTCGACACGCTGGGCCAGAGGGAGCGTGAGGTGATTGACTACCGATTCGGGCTGAGCGACGGCTATTCCAGGACGCTTGAGGAGGTCGGGCGCTTCTTCAACGTCACCCGGGAGCGCGTCCGCCAGATCGAGGCGAAGGCGCTCAGGAAGCTCCGCCATCCGAGCCGGATGAACGTGCTCCGGGAGTACTTCGCAAAAACCGCGTAATCGTAAGATCTGTGACACGATAATGTTCTATATCCGCAGAGGGCTATATGAACTACAACGAGCGCACTGGGGAATTCGAAGAGTCGCTTTCGGAGCGGGTTGGGTTCTGGGTCGGTTACCATGCTTGGTGGGTGTGTAAGATTATCGTGATCGCAGTAATCTGTTGGCTTGGGTGGAAAATTTCAGGTAAGCTGTTCGGAGGTGACAGGTATGAAGAAGAAACGATGGAAGCACAGGCGGAACCGTGTGCGGAAGTTCGGCATGAAACATCGGATGAAATGGCTTCAAAGCGAACGTGTTCGCCAGATTGCCCAGGTTGCCAGAGATGGTGAAGTCCTCGCCTTCTCGTCTGCTGCGATCTACAGGAGCGAGTTTGAGAAGGTGATGAAGTGGATTGCGGCCTCGCCGGACATGGAGACAGGCGGAGAGCTGTTCGGCTTCTACCGTGACAACGGCACGCCGGTGGTGTGCTATGCGATCGGCCCTGGGCCGAAGTCCAACCACCAGTACGCATTCTTCAACCAGGACATAGACTATCTCGCGAAGGTTGGCGGGAAGCTTACGGACGAGTACGGGCTCGAGCACATCGGCGAGTGGCATTCGCACCATCGCCTCGGGCTCGCCCAGCCGAGCGGACACGACGCGGCGACGATTTCGGACGGCGTAAGAAAAAGGGGCAGGAGAAGATTCCTGTTGTGCGTGGGGAACATCAGAGACCGAAAGGCCACGCTCGGCGGCTTTGCCTTTACCGAGGATTCTGGCGAGCGTTACGAAAGAGTCGGCTGGGAGGTCGTGAACGTGAAGAGTCCATATCGCGAAATACTTGGAGACATGTAAGGTGGATGAAAAGAGACTAAATGCCGAAAACGCCGTGCTTGCGAAGCACCTGCCCGAAAACCTCTACCGGTTCGAGCGCATAGGCAAGACCCTGTGGCTCAAGGCGGCCGCCAGGACAAACCGCGGCCACGTGTACACGCTTGCGTTCGACCTCAGCGGATTTCCGGCGGGGGTTCCGAAAGTGTATGTCACGCAGGCCCTTAAGGACAAGCAGGGGAGGCCGCTGCTGAGCGTTGACGGCAAGATGCATGTCCTCGGCAGCGACAGGGGGTGGACTCGGATATGCCACTACGGTTCGGACGCCTGGACGCCGATGGTGTCGCTCTTCAAGGTCTATGTGAAGTGCCGACTCTGGCTCGAGATGTATGAGCTGCATCTGCAGACGGGAAAGCGCATCGACTACTATCTTAACCACCAGAAATGAAAGGAGCAGAATGACAAAGACTCAACTCAGGGAGATGGGCGAGGATGTCCGCGCCCAGGGACGGCCCGAAGCTGCGCCGAGCAAGGCGCTTTCAAACCTTGTGTACGACCTCGACACTGGGGAGTTCACATGCGTCCGGGGCGACGAACCGGTGCCGGCAAGGGGCGCGGTAGTCACGGAAATGACGCGCCAGGGGTTTGCCGCGCATGAGTGAGGACCTCTATTCGCGGAGCGCGGGGCTGATTGAAAACGACGCCCTGCAGCACAGGCGTGTCCTCATCGTCGGGCTCGGCAGCTTTGGATCGCAGATTGCGGTTGATTTTGCCAAATCCGCAGTCGGGCAATATGCGCTCATGGACTTCGACAGGCTGGAGCATCATAATGTCGTCCGTCATGCGTGTTTGCTTCGCGACGTCGGCCGGCTCAAGACGGATGCCGTAGAGGAGCTGATCTTCGGGAAGAATCCGTATGCGAAAGTCGAGAAATTCCCGATAGACGTTAACGAGCGTCCGGAGGTGCTGGAGAGCGAGATCGCCAAGGCCGACATCGTCATCTGCGCGACGGACAACAACCAGAGTCGGTTCAGGATGTCCGAGATCGTCGCCCGGCTTGGCAAGGTCTGCATCTACGGGCGCGCCAACACGCGGGCCGAGGGCGGGGACGTGTTCATTCAGCGTCCCGGGGGGCCGTGCTACAACTGCCTTGTCGGCACTTCGGCCTATGACGTGCAGGCGGAGGAGGTGTCCAGCAGGGAGTCCGGGCTCCGGAGCGGACGTATCGCGGCGTATACTTCGCCGGAGGATGCCGAGGCGATTGTCCAGGTCGGGCTCGCGGTCGACATCGCTCCGATCACGAACATGATGGTGAAGCTGGCGCTTGTCGAACTGTCGAAGGGAACTGGCGCAGGGCTCTCCGCCTTGGAGGGCGAGTTCACATACGACTACTGGATGTGGGCGAATCGCCGCGAGCGTCGTTTCCGCCAATGGGCTCCGTTCAACAGGGCGGGCCATCTGCCGACGATCCTCAGGTGGTATGGGGTTCGCATTCCGAAGGAGAAATCGTGCCCGATATGCGGTAGCGGCGACAACCTTGTCCTTGAGGAATGATTGATGACTTTAGACTTATACAAATGAAAGGAATGAAGAACGTATGAAGGCGACATCAACAAAGAACAACTGGGAACACTTTTCGGGGAGCGACTGGTCGAGCCTGCTCCAGCATCAGCCTTGTTTTGCGGACAAGTGCGACTGGTCTAAATTGGACGGCGGCGACTGGATGCGTCTGCTCATTCGCCAGCCTCAGTTCGCCGACAGGTGCGATTGGTCGAAACTTGACGGCGGCGACTGGGCCTGTCTGCTGCGTTGGCATCCCGATATCTGCGGAGAGTGCGATTTTTCGCAGCTTTCGGCGTCCGACTGGATTTTCGTCCTTTCCTACCGGCCGGAGCTTGCGTCCAAATTCGAGGCCGTTGAACGCGATTGGGACAAGGATGGCGAGTTCGACCCGCTGGCCCCAGAAGTGCTTGCGGAGTTGAATAGTGAAATATGAAGGTTTCGATCATGTCGTTTTCCTATCCCTGGGGCGTGCCGGATGATCCGGACGACGACTACTGGGGCGGGTTCGTGTTCGACTGCCGGTTGCTTCCGGATCCGCACGATGACATGTCCCTGCGCGGCTATTCCGGACTCGACAAGCCAGTTATTGAATTCTTTGAACGGCACAAGGCGCATGTCGACCGCTTCCTCGATGCCGCCGAGTCACTTGTCCGCCAGACAATCGAGACGGCTCCTGAAACGGGTCGCGACTATCTGCAGGTGGCGTTCGGATGCTACGGGGGACATCATCGTTCGGTGTATTTTGCGGAGCGCTTCGCCGAGCGCCTCGTAGGGACGTCCGGCATCGAGGTTGAGGTGAAGCACACGGCGTGCGAATTCTGGAACGACTGAGAAAAAGGCCGTGCGCTGTAAGCAATGCGATTTACTGGTCAACGCAAAAGAAAGGAAGGTCGTAATCTGGCCGGGAAGTATGATTCTGTGGGGAGACCCTTGAAACGGTGTTGTTTTTATCAAGGAAACTGCGTGATTTGGCAAGATACCGCGAAAGGAGGCGAAAGCGATGGCGAAAAAGACAAAGGCGAACCTTGAGTTTCTGCTTGTGAAGGCGGAGTTGAAGGGGATCCCCGAGAAGGGGCTGTTGCGGAGCCGCAACATCGGGCAGGTGGATTTGATCTGGCCGAGGACTGGCGTTGCGAAGAAGTCGGGCGCGAGGGAGATGGTGTTCAAGAAGGGCGTATGTGACTTTACGGCCGAGCCGTGGACGAAGCGCATTGTGTTCCGCGAGGAGATCGAGGACCATTGCGGGCTCGCCGTTTCCATTACCGAGCCGGTGAGCGTACAGAAGGTGCGGCGCTTCCTGCGCCTGACGGCGAAGTATGCTCTTAAGATGGGCGCGGACTTCATGGAGAAGGCGATGGTGGGCTATGCGGACATTGCCTCTTCGCCTATCGAAGCTCTTGCCGCGATGATCGGCGAGAAGGATGTCCCGAAGGTGATAGCGCAAGGCGTCCTCGACGTCACCGATCTTCCTGCTGAGGGCGAGGAGCGCACCATCACCGTCCCGCTCATCCGGCCTCTCACCGGCAAATCCATCGGCTCCCTCACTCTCCTCCTCCGTACTTAATTGGAATTTAGGTCTGACCATTTTTCCAATAATATGAACCTCTGTCTGTTTTTCGAGGGGACTAGTCAGTGCAGTGAGGGAATGTGTTTAGACAGGATTAACAGGATTGACAGGATTATCTGGGTGTGTACCCCCAGCCCCCCAAAAAAATCCTGTAAATCTTGTAAATCCTGTCCAAAAAACTTTAAAGCCCGCCATCATGAATCTCTGCATATTTTTCGAGGGGACGGGGCAGGGTGTCGCAGGCAGGATAACGAACGTGACGCGGCTCCGCGACCTCTGCGCCGACGATTCGCGGCAGAAGCTTCATCTTGAAGCTGGGCTTGGAACGCATTTCGGCTCATATCTCGCGGGGAGGATTGCGGGCGTTGACTGGCGAACGACATTCCGCTCGGCGCGGCGGTGGTTTGAGGCGAACTACGAGACTTTGCCTAAGGACGGAGTTTCGACAAGGGTATTTCTCTTTGGCTTCTCTCGCGGTGCGCTTATTGCGCGGCACTTTGCGGCATGGCTCGACAAGCTTGGCGTAGCTGTCGCCTATCTCGGTCTTTGGGACACTGTTGACGCGACTGTAGGGCTCGATGTCGCGGCAGATTGTTCGCAGAATGTGAAAAGGGCACGTCACGCCGTTTCTCGTGATGAGACGCGGAAGTTCTTTCAGTATGTCCCTCTCAATGGAGACAAAGGCCAAGTCGTCGAAATGCTCTTCCCTGGCAGCCATAGCGATGTCGGCGGACTCTACGACGACAACCACCTCATTGCCGACTTGTCGCTCGCATGGATTGCGGCTGGGGCAAAGCGCGAGGGGCTTCGCCTCAAGCGCGGCGTTAGCCTTTCGCAGAGGTTAAACCCCTCAGCAGTCATTCTCCACGATTCGCACGATGAGGCATCCAACCTCTGGGGAGCCTTTGACCGCGTTCGCCGCGTTCTCCCGCGCATCCGACTCCACTTCGCCTGTAAAGGGCTCTGAAATTCTGGGATTCGGCGGGGAGACACCCCTGAGGCGGTGGTGATTTTGGCGGGAAACCGTGAAACTTCACTTGTGATTGTCGAGTGAAGATGGTATAATCCAAAGAATAATGAAAAACAGCATTGCATTCGTTTCGGCTTTGATCGCGACGACGGCCGCGTTGGTCGCCTGCGCAGGCTCGTATGTGGAATGGGAGAACGTCGGCGAGGGCACTTACGTCGCCGGCAGAAGGTGCAGCGAGGGCTATCTCCAGGGGAAGGTTGTGCTCGTGTGCAGGGACGTGAAGATGGCCGGCAGGATGGAGGAGATATGGACGAGCTTCAAGACGAAGCCGTTTGTCCTCCTTGGCGCATTTGAGGCGACGCCAGAGAAGGTGACGTATCCCGTATATTCCGGGGCTTCGCTTGCGAACATCGCGACGGAGGCCCCGCTCTACGTCGTCGAGGAGACGGGGCGGGTCCGCTACAAGGGCAAGGACGAGCGAATCGCCACGGAGGCGGTTGTCTCCGCGCTTACCGACATGGAGTCTCCGAAAAACGTGGCGCAATGGCGCATGTTCCTCGACCACGAGCTTGTCGCGCTGCCAGGGCGGGCGTATCTGCGCTTTCAGGAGTTCAAGAAGAAGCTGCCGAAGGACGCGAAAGAATACGAGGTCAAGTTTGCAGAGCTCTCCAAGACCGAGAACGTGAAGAAGCTCGCGGAGCTTGTCAAGTTTGCGAGGGAGGCGAAGGACATTAGGGCGTTCGACCCGAAGAAGGCCAAATACCAGCAGTCCCGCTTTAAGAAGCTGGTGGAGGGCGCCATCGCTAAGTATTCCCCTTTGAAGGAGTCCGAGGATTCACGCGTGAGGCAGGAGGCCAAGAACGCGCTTGCCGACCTTAAGTGGACTCTTGCAACGCTATGACAAAATTCAACTGCATAACAGAGATCCTCGAGCGCAACGCGGCGGAATGGCCGGAAGACGTTGCGCTTGTCGAGATAAACCCGCAGGAGCTTGAGTCGCGCCATGCGACATGGCGCGAGTATTCCCTGATCGAGCCGTCCGCGGCGGAGGCATTCCGCAGCGAGATGACGTGGCGGGAGTTCGACGAGAAGGCGAACAGGTTCGCCGCGCTTCTCCTGTCCCGCGGCTATCGCAGGGGCGACAAGGTGGCGATACTGCTCATGAACTGCCTTGAGTGGCTGCCGATCTACTTCGGCGTCCTGAAGGCGGGGTGCATGGCCGTTCCCCTTAACTTCAGGTACACGGCCGACGAGATAAAATACTGCCTGGACCTCTCCGACGCGTCCGCGCTCGTGTTCGGGCCGGAGTTCACGGGCCGCGTAGAGCAGATCGCCGACGGCATACCGAAGGTGAAGGACCTTTTCTACGTCGGCGACGACTGCCCGTCGTTCGCGTCTCCCTATCGCGCCCTCATCGCGGAGGCGACGCCTGTCGCATCGGGTGCGAAGATGTCGCTTGAGGACGACGCTGCGATATACTTCTCGTCGGGGACCACGGGCTTCCCGAAGGCAATCGTCCTCCAGCACAGGTGCCTTGTCCACAGCTGCATCGTGGAGCAGGCGCACCACGGACAGACGAGGGCCGACACGTTCCTCTGCATACCGCCTCTTTACCATACGGGCGCTAAGATGCACTGGTTTGGTTCGCTCCTCTCCGGCGGTCGCGCCGTTCTCCTCAAGGGCGTGAAGCCCGAGTGGGTCTTGAGGGCTGTAAGCGAGGAGAAGTGCACGATAGTCTGGCTGCTCGTCCCGTGGGCTCAGGACATCCTCGACGCAATAGACCGCGGCGACGTGAAGCTTTCCGACTACAGCCTCGCGCAGTGGCGGCTCATGCACATAGGCGCGCAGCCAGTCCCGCCATCGCTCGTGAAGCGCTGGCGCACCGTCTTTCCCAGCCACGACTACGACACTAACTACGGGCTTTCGGAGTCGACTGGTCCCGGTGCGGTGCATCTCGGTGTCGAGAACGTGGACCACGTCGGTGCAATCGGAGTTGCTGGCTTCGGCTGGGAGACGAAGATCGTCGGCAAGGATGGCATCACGCCGGTTAAGCCGGGCGAAGTCGGCGAGCTTGCGCTCAAGGGGCCCGGCGTCATGCGCGAATACTACAAGAACCCGAAGGCGACGGCCGAGATAATGAAGGAGCCGGGCTGGCTCCTCACCGGAGACATGGCGGAGGACCGCGACGGCTTCATCTACCTTGTCGACCGCGCGAAGGACGTGATAATCACCGGCGGCGAGAATCTCTACCCCGTGCAGATCGAGGACTTCATGCGCGCCCATCCAGCGGTGAAGGACGTGGCCGTCATAGGCCTTCCCGATCCTCGCCTTGGCGAGATCGCGGCCGCCATAGTGTCCGTGAAGGACGGGTGTTCGCTTTCCGAGGAGGAAGTTTCCGAATTCTGCAAGGGCCTTCCAAGGTACAAGAGGCCCCGCAAGGTTATATTCTCGGATGTCCCTCGCAACCCGACCGGCAAGATAGAAAAGCCGAAGCTCCGCAAGATGTATGGCGCCGACGCGCTCGTCGCCCAGCAGAACGGCATGGAGCCGCAGTCGGTCTGAAGGACCATTTGGAGGCATAGATGGCAAGGGAGTATGGAGACGCGAGCATAAAGACGCTCGACCCCGTCACGCACATAAGGATGCGCCCCGGGATGTACGTCGGCGAGCCCGGCACGGGCGCGATGTACCACGACTGCATCTACATCCTGATGAAGGAGGTCATTGACAACGCGATCGACGAGTTCGGCCAGGGCTTCGGCAAGAAGATAGAAGTCACGGTCAACTACGACTCGGGCGAAGTGTCGGTGCGCGACTACGGGCGCGGGATTCCGCTCGGCAAGGTCGTAGACTGCGTGAGCCAGATGAACACCGGCGGCAAGTACGACAACGAGAACTACCAGTTCTCCGCCGGCATGAACGGCGTAGGCACGAAGGCGGTGAACGCGCTTTCGGAGTTCTTCGAGGTGCGCTCCTTCCGCGAGGGCGAGTTCTCGGAGGCATACTTCGAGGAAGGACGGCTCAAGACGAAGAAGCGCGGCAAGCAGAAGACGGCCGAGCGCGACGGGACGTTCATCCGCTACAAGCCGGATGTAAAGGTGTTAAAGCACTTCAAGGTGCGCGAGGAGCACGTCCTTCGCCGCATGAAGATGTACTGCTACGTGAACGCGGGGCTTACGATCGTCCTGAATGGCCAGGAGATATGCTCGGACCGGGGGCTCGCCGACCTTATCGCCGACGAGGTGCAGTTCGAGAAGCTCTACCAGCCGATCCACGTAAAGTCCAAGAACCTCGAGATCATCTTCACGCACACGAATCGCTTCGGCGAGGAATACCACACCTTCGTGAACGGCCAGTACACGACAGACGGCGGCACGCATCTGACGGCGTTCAAGGAGGCGCTCACGAAGGCCCTGAACGAATACGACTCTAAGAAGAAGTTCGACGGCGACGACATCCGCGACGGCATCATCGGCGCGGTTTCGGTGAGGATCATGAACCCGGTCTTCGAGGGGCAGACGAAGATCAAGTTCGTGATGAACGACATCCGCGCCGACCTCGTCGCCGAGATGAAGAAGGCGATAGAGGCCGAGCTCCACCGCTCGCCGTCCGAGACCGAGAAGCTCATCGCGAAGATCGAGGAGACGGGGAAGATACGCTCCCAGCTCAACACGATCAAGAAGCAGGCGAGGGAGCGCTCGCAGGCGGTGTCGGTGCGTGTCCCGCAGCTCAAGGACTGCAAGAACCACCTCAAGCTCGACAAGGTCAACAAGAAGACGGGCAAGGCCGAGGGCGAGGACACGATGATCTTCCTCACCGAGGGCCAGTCTGCGGGCGGCACACTCGGCGGCGCGCGCGACGCGATGAACCAGGCTGTCTTCTTCCTTCGCGGCAAGTGCCTCAACACGTGCGGGCTCGCAAAGGACGTCCTATACAAGAACGAGGAGTTCTTCAACCTCATAAAGACGCTCGACGTTGAGGAGACCCTCGAGCACCTGCGTTACGGAAAGATAATCTTCGCGACGGACGCCGATGTGGACGGGCTCCACATCCGCATGCTCCTCACTACGTTCTTCATGCGCTTCTACCGCCAGCTCATCCTCGACGGGCGCGTGTTCATCCTCGAGACGCCGCTCTTTCGCGTGCGCAACAAGAAGGAGCACTACTTCTGCTACACCGACGAGGAGCGCGAGGCCGCTATCAAGAAGTGCGGGCGCGGGTGCGAGATCACACGCTTCAAGGGCCTCGGCGAGATCGACAAGGAGGACTTCAAGGGCTTCATCGGCGAGGACATGCGCTTGACGCCCGTGACGTGCTCCGACGACTCCGACGTGGAGAAGACGATCAAGTTCTACATGGGCGCGAACACCCCCGAGCGCAAGGACTACATCATGGACTCGCTCGTCTGCGACTCCAGCGAGTTTTAGAGACACGACAATGGCCAAGAAAGACAAAGACAACCTTCCGCCCAGCCTGTTCGACAACCTCGACCTGTTTTCGGCGCCGCAGCCGCAGGAGCCGGAGACGAAGGAAGCCGAGCCCAAGAAGGCGAAGGGCGCCGCGAAGGGCGCGCCGCCCCCGCCTCCTGCACCGAAGCCGGGGCTTACGGGCACGGGCCCGATGCAGCAGCTGTACGACTTCAACTTCCGCCAGTATTCTGCGTACGTCATATGCTCGCGTGCGATTCCCGCGGTCGAAGACGGGCTCAAGCCCGTGCAGCGCCGCATCATGCACGCCCTCTACGAGCAGGACGACGGCAGGTACACGAAGGTCGCCAACATCGTCGGCCAGACGATGCAGTACCACCCCCACGGCGACGCGTCGATAGGCGACGCAATAGTGGTCTTGGCGAACAAGCTCTGGGGGAAGGGCAAGGGATACCTCATCGACGGACAGGGAAACTACGGCTCGCTTCTGACGGGCATGCCGCACGCGGCGGTCCGCTACATCGAGTGCCGCCTCACCGAGCTTGCGAAGAAGGAGGTCTTCAACCGCAAGACTACGAAGTACGTCCCCAACTACGACGGGCGCAAGGAAGAGCCTGTCTATCTGCCGGCGAAGGTGCCGCTCCTCCTCATGATGGGCGCGGACGGCATCGCGGTCGGCCTCTCCACGGCGATTCTCCCGCACAACTTCATCGAGCTTCTCGAGGCGGAGATAGCGCTAATCCAGAAAAAGCCGTTCCAGCTCTATCCCGACTTCCAGCTTGGCGGCATCATGGACGTGAGCGACTACCAGGACGGCCTCGGCAAGGTCAAGGTGCGCGCCAAGATCGAGAAGGAGGACAAGAACAAGCTCGTCATCACCGAGCTGCCGTGGGGCGAGACGACGGACTCCATCGCGGAGTCGATAGAGGACGCGATCAAGAAGAAAAAGGTTCCCGTCCGCAAGCTCCACGACCTTACGAGCGACACGGTGAAGATCGAGCTTGAGCTCCAGGCCGGAGAGAGCCAGGAGAAGGCGATTGTAGCCCTCTATGCGTTCACGAACTGCGAGAAGTCGCTTTCGTCGAGGCCGATCGTGCTTGACCAGGGCCGTCCGCGCCTCATGAGCGTGACGGACATCCTGAAAAAGAACGTGGAGAGGCTCATGGAGCTTACGAAGCGCGAGCAGGAAATCCGCCTTGCCGAGCTCGACGACCTCTTCCACGCGCGGACGCTCGACAGGATCTTCATCGAGGAGCGCATCTACAAGCGCATCGAGCAGGAAAAGACGATGGAGGGCGTGCGGAGCGCCGTCCGCACCGGCTTCGTGCCGCACATGAAGGAGCTGCGCCGCAAGGTCATCACCGACGACGACATAGAGCGGCTCCTGAAGCTGCAGATTCGCCGCATCTCGCAGTTCGACATCGACAAGAACCGCGAGGAGATCGAGGGCATCCTCAGGGAGGAGGGCGAGGTGAAGGACAACCTCGTCCACCTCAGGGCGTTCGTCGTAAAATACCTGAAGGGGCTTGTAAAGGAATACGCGAAGCGCTATCCGCGCTGCACGAAGGTCGCCTCGGGCGCGTTCAAGGAAGTCGATGTCCGCGCGATCACGGCGAGCGAGCTTACGATCCGCTGGGACCGCGAAAACAACTACGTCGGCTCGGGCCTTAGGAACGGCGACGAGCTCTTCAAGTGCTCTTCGCTGGACGAGCTCATACTCGTCTGGAAGAGCGGGCGCTTCCGCAAGGTCCAGCCGGAGGACAAGATGTTCGTGGACAAGGACCTCATGGTGGTGATGCGCTACAACCAGGAGAAGGAGCGCGACTCGCGCGACTTCACCCTCGTCTACGAGGAGGGGCGCTACGGCTTCAGCTACATAAAGCGCTTTACGTTCGGAGGGCTTATCCGCAACAAGGAATACAGCCTTGTGCCCGCGAAAAGCAAGGCGAAGATACTCTTTTTCCAGGAAGGGTGCCCCGACACGCTCTACGTCAAGTACAAGCCGGCGAAGGGCCAGAAGATCCACCAGCAGCACTTCCTTCCGAAGGAGCAGGTCGTGCGCGACAATCCCGAAACCGGCAAGAGCGAGACGCGCGACCGCGTGGAGATCCGCTCCGCCGGCACCAAGGGCAAGCAGCTTTCGACAAAGCCGATAGCAAGGGTTGCTTCGGCGAAGGGCTCGTGGTGGGACGACTCCGAGCCGCCTTCCAAGGGCGTCTTGGACTGAAGGGAGTGTAACCGATGGCTGATGCAAGCTTGAAAAACTACGGGTCGGACGTCTTTTCCGAAAAGGCGATAAGGAAATATCTGCCAAAGGCGGTGGCGGCGAAGCTCCTCGCCACGATGCGCGGCGGCAAGCCGATCGACGCCTCGATAGCCGATGCCGTTGCCGAGGGCATGGCGAAGTGGGCGTTGGCGCGGGGAGCCACGCACTTCACGCACTGGTTCCAGCCGCTCACGGGCGGGACGGCCGAGAAGCACGACGCCTTCCTTGAGCCAGTCGGGGTTGCGCAGGCCGTGCAGAGGTTCTCGGGCCGCAATCTCATGGGCGGAGAGGCGGACGCCTCGTCGTTCCCGTCGGGCGGCCTCCGCTCCACGTTCGAGGCGCGCGGCTACACTGCGTGGGACCCAACCTCTCCGGCCTTCATAAAGCGCCACGAGAACGGGGCGACTCTCTGCATACCGACGGTCTTCTGCTCTTTTACGGGCGACACGCTCGACATGAAGACTCCGCTGCTGAGGTCCATCCGCGCGGTCTCCGCCGCGACAAGCCGTATGATGCGGATGTTCGGCCAGAAGCCAGCGAAGGTGGAGGTGACTCTCGGCGCGGAGCAGGAGTATTTCCTCATCGACAGGCGATTCCTGTCGCGGCGGCCCGACCTTCTTCAGACTGGCCGGACGGTGTTCGGTGCCGCCCCTGCAAAGCACCAGCAGCTTGAGGACCACTACTTCGGCGCAATACCGCCGCGCGTACTCAAGTTCATGACGGAGGTCGAGGAGAGGCTCTGGCAGCTCGGCATACCGGCGCGGACGCGCCACAACGAGGTCGCGCCCGCGCAGTTCGAGCTCGCCCCGATGTTCGAGGACCAGAACCTCGCCGTTGACCACAACATGGTCACGATGGAGGTCCTTCGCCAGACGGCGGAGGAGAACGGCTTCGTCTGCCTTCTCCACGAAAAGCCTTTTGCCGGGGTGAACGGCTCGGGCAAGCACTGCAACTGGTCGATTTCCTACGGCGGGCGCAACCTGCTTACGCCCGGGGCGAATCCGCGCGAGAACGCGATATTCCTCACGGTGCTCCTCTCGATCATCCGCGCCATCGACATGCACGCCGACTTGCTCAGGATGTCCACGGCGGGAGCGGGCAACGACCACCGCCTCGGCGCAAACGAGGCACCGCCTGCGATAATATCCGTCTTCCTCGGCGACGAGCTGAACGAGGTATTGCGACAGATCGAGTCCGGCAGCTCCGCAAGCCCGGCCTCGTCCGGACGGCGCGGCGGCGCGCAGCTCCGCGTTGGCGTCGATACGCTGCCGCCGCTGCCGCGCGACACGACGGACCGCAACCGCACGTCGCCGTTTGCCTTCACAGGCAACAAGTTCGAGTTCCGAGCCCCTGGCTCGTCGCAGAACTGCGCGCAGAGCCAGATCGTCCTCAATACGATCGTCGCTGAGTCAATCGACGCCCTCTGCGACAAGCTCGGCGAGATGAAGGGCGACTTCAACGAAAACCTCCAGAAGCTCTTGCGCCGTCAGGTCGTGGCGCACAAGCGCGTGGTATTCTCCGGCGACGGGTATTCTTCCGACTGGCCGAAGGAGGCCGCGAAGAGGGGGCTTCCGAACCTGCGCGACACGATGGCGTCGCTTTCTCCGCTCAAGGACGCGCGAAACAAGGCGCTCTTCTCGAAGTACGGTGTCCTTTCCGAGTCCGAGATGGCGAGCCGGTGGGAGATCGGCATGGAGGACTACCACCGCCGCATCCGCATAGAGGCGGGAATCTCGCTTGAGATCGCAAGGTCTATGATTCGCCCAGTGGTGGCGGACGAGTTCTCGCGCCTCGCCACGGCCCTCGGGCAGGCGAAGAGCGACGGCCTCAAGGTAGGGGTTCGCGGGCTTACGGCGCTTTCGTCGAAGCTTGGCGCAGGCCTTGACGACCTTCACGTCAAGTGCGACCGCCTGGAGAAGGCACTGCACGACGGGCTTCACGAGGCGCAGATAGCCGCCATGGAAGACCTCAGGAAGACGGTCGACCGCCTTGAAGGGCTTGTCGACGACGCCCGCTGGCCGCTTCCGAAATACAGGGAGATGCTTTTCGTAAGTTGAACAGGCCTTGAATAAACAGGCCGGGGAGAGACTCAAAAATGAGAATAGTCGTAAAGGTTGGAACTCACGCAATCGCAAAGAGCACTGGAAGGCCGGACTACGCAGTGCTGCGGCGTCTCGTCGCGCAGCTCACGGCCCTGCGCCGCGCCGGATGCGAGCTTGTCTTCGTATCGTCGGGCGCAGTCGCGGCTGGGGTGGAGTCGCTGGGGCTCAAGTCAAGGCCGACCAACGTCAACGAAGTCCAGATGTGCGCGGCCGTGGGCCAGGCCCGCTTCATCTGCGAATACGAGAAGATATTCGGCGACTATGGCGTGAAGATAGGCCAGATACTCCTCACCCACTACGACTTCGAGGAGCGCCGCCGCGCGCTGAACGTAAAGAACATGTTCTTCAGGCTCATGGAGTCGGGCATCGTGCCGATAGTGAACGAGAACGACGTCGTGGCCGACGAGGAGCTCAAGGGCCAGACTTTCGGCGACAACGACTGGCTTTCCTTCCTCATTGCGAAGCTTGTGAAGGCTGACGCGCTCGTCCTCCTCACGACCGTTGACGGGCTCCTCGACAAGGACGGCAAGCGGATACCGCAAGTCTCGAACTTCCGCAACATATCGCGCCTTGTCAGACCCGGCGAGAAGGGGAACCTCTCGAAGGGCGGAATGGCCTCCAAGCTTAAGGCCGTGAAGGCGGCGGTGCAGAGCGGAATCGACGCCTACATCGCCAACGGCCGCAAGAAGACGCTTGAGGCCATATTTGCCGGTCGCCAGGTGGGGACTTTCTTCCCTGCGAGCGTCCTTGGGTAGGGTCGATGAATTTTTTGCATTTGAGGTTAGTGTGCGGATTATGGTATAATACGCAGAATATGAAAAGAAAAACAGCACTTGCCGCATTGACGGTAGCGTGTGTCGCGGTGACGACATACGGATCTGGATTCGCCCTTTACCAGCCAAGCGCCGCAGCGCATGCCCTTGGCGGAACTGGGCTCGGAAAGGCGATAGACGCCTCGGCGAACTTCATAAACCCCGCGACTTTGACCGACCTTACGAACATCCAGTTCACGGTTGGCTTCGTGACAGAGCATCCGCGCGGGCGGGTCGAGGTCGGCAAGTTCGGGCAGCCCATGGAGAGGGTGGCGATGGATCCGGGAGTCTTCCTGCTGCCGCATCTGCAGGTTGCGCTTCCTCTTCCGGCAGACTTTACTCTGGGCTTTGGAATCGATCCAGACTATGGCCTCGGCACTGCGTACGACGACACCTGGCTGATGAACTTCAGTGCCACCGAGACGAAGATCCAGAGCGTCGTCCTCAGCCCGAACCTCGCCTACAAGGTCACGGACGACTGGTCTATCGGCGTGGGCGCAAGGTTCCTCTACTTCGAGTTCGAGCAGTTTTCCAGGCCGCTGGTGCCAGGCGGCGTAGGCATCGAGCTCGGGCGTTTCGCAAACCGCCTGCGCGGCGACAACGAGATGAAGGACATCGGCTGGCAGGTCGGCACCAAGTACGACATCACCGACACGTTCTCGGTGGGCGCGGTGTACAAGTCCAGGATCGAGACGCATGTCAACGGCAAGACGGAAACGTCGCTCATCTCGGCCCAGCCGGGGTACGGCGATGCCCTTGCGAACGAGGCGCGCAAGCACAACGGGCGGGCGTCTGCAGACATCAGGATGCCGCAGTCCATCGCGGCAGGCTGCAACTGGGATGTCTTTCCGACGTGGCATCTCGGCGCGATGCTGTCCTGGACGCAGTGGTCCGACTACGACATGCTGCACTTCGACCTTGACGGCGGAGACACGGACACCAGGCTTGACTGGCGCGATACATGGCGCGGGGCGGTTGGCTCTTGCTGGGACTTCGCCGAAGACTGGAAGTGGATGGTGTCGTACACGTATGACATGGACTCGACCACCTGGACGCAGTGCTCGGTCATGCTTCCCCCGGCCGACCGCCACATCCTCGCGACCGGCTTTTCGTGGAACTGCTGGGGCGGGCTTGAGCTGACGCTTTCCTACGCGTGCATTTTCATGGACGGAGGCGACATGACGATGACCGACAAGGTCGGCAACCGCTGGCAGCTCGAGACTTGCTGGGGGTTCTGCCACGCGGCCGGCTTCTCCGTGACGTACAGATTCTAAGTAAGGGGTAAAACCTTGAAATACGACAACAACCACGCCCTGATCGAATGCTCGATCCCCGGCGTCCCGCAAAAGAGCGGCAAGGTCCGCGACATCTTCGACCTCGGCGACAGCCTCCTCATGGTCGTCACCGACAGGATATCGGCGTTTGACGTGATCCTGCCTTGCGGAGTCCCCGACAAGGGGAAGGTCCTCAACCAGTTCTCGCTCTTTTGGATGGATTTCCTCGGCGTTGAGAACCACCTGCTGACGGCGAATGTCGATGAATACCCGGCGGTCCTCAAGCCGTATGCGGACGATCTCCGCGGGAGGTCGATGCTCGTGAAGAAGGTGGAGATGCTGCCGGTGGAGTGCATAGCCCGCGGGTATCTTACGGGCTCGGGCTGGAAGGAATACAAGGCCTCGCAGACCGTGAACGGCGAAAAGCTGCGCCCTGGCTACGAGAACGCCTCCCGGCTTGACGAAGTCCTTTTCACGCCCACTACAAAGGCGGCGATAGGCGACCACGACGAGGCGATCAACTACGCCCAGACGGTGGAGATAGTCGGAGCCGAGACGGCAAAGGCGCTTAAGGACGCGACGATCGGGCTCTACTCTAAGGCGGCTGAATACGCCCGCGAGCGCGGCATCATAATCGCCGACACGAAGTTCGAGTTCGGGAAGGGCGCAGACGGCGGCCTCGTGCTTGCCGACGAGGTGCTTACCCCCGATTCATCGCGTTTCTGGCCCGCGGCATCCTACAAGGTGGGCTCTAATCCGCCGTCCCTCGACAAGCAGTATGTGCGCGACTGGCTTGATTCGGTGAACTTCAACCGCCAGCCTCCGGGGCCTGTCCTTCCAGACGAGGTGATAGCGCGCACGCGAGAGATATATCTAAAGGCTTATTCCGACATAAGCGGCAGGCCTCTCGCCTGACGCGTGTGGAATTCGCGGGCAAAAACGAGGAGACAGAAAAATGGGAATGTTAGACCAGTTCAAGCAGGCGATGCAGATGCGTTCCGAGGCCAAGAAGATGGAGGCCGAGGTAAAGAAGGTCGTCATAGACTACTCGAACGGAGGCATAACGGTCTCTGCGAGGGGCGACATGACGATAACAAAGATCGCCATTGCCCCCGAGGCCTACGACGAAGTCGTCAAGGGCCGTCCTGCGAGATTCGAGACAATGCTCTTCAATGTAGTCAACGGAGCTCTCAACAAGGCTCGCGACGCGGTGCGCGAGCACATGCTCAAGCAGATGCAGGCCGGCGGGCTCCCGGGAGTCTTCGGCAAATAGGCCGACGTGACGCTCCCTCCGATAGAGGAACTGGAAAAGTGCCTTTCAAGGCTGCCGGGCCTTGGCCGGCGTAGCGCACGGCGGGCGGCGCTCGCCCTTGTGCGCGAAAAGGAGCGCCTGCTTAGGCCGCTCGCCCTCTCCCTTGACGCGGCGGCCACCAAGGTTCGTTGCTGCTCCGTCTGCGGCGCGTTCACGACGATAGACAGGGATCCTTGCGGGTTTTGCTCCGACGAGACTCGCGACTCTTCCCTTCTTTGCGTTGTGGAGGAGCCTGCGGACATCGTCTCGATAGAGTCGTCGGGCGCGTTTCGCGGCCGCTACCATGCGCTCTGCGGAAAGCTTGCGCCAGCCCGCAGGATGGGGCCGGAGAAGCTGCGCCTCGCGGAGCTTCGCGACCGCGTTGTCCGGGAGGGGGCGAAAGAGGTCCTTCTTGCCGTATCGACCGACATGGACGGCGACGCGACCGCCGGGTACGTTGCGGAGCTTTTACGCGGCACGGGGGCAAAGGTCACCCGCCTTGCGTTTGGCCTGCCCGCCGATTCTGGAATCGCCTACTGCGACCCGCTGACGCTCAAGCGCGCCATTCGCGGCAGGCTCGACATGTAGGTGCGGAAATCGTCGCAGGGGGAAGCGTGAACATGCCGGGAATCGCCATTGCAGGTCTGTGCGCTGTGTCAATCGCGCTTGCAATCGCGCTCGTCCTCGCATGCAGGGCTCTCGTCGCCGCGAAGACGCAGCTTGGCCTGGAGATGGGCCGCCGCGCCGACCGCGATGCGCTCGACGAGGCGCGGCAGCGCGCTATGGACGCGCAGCGCGAAGCGCTCAGGAACGAGTTCGGCGAGCTTGCCGCGCGGCTTCTCGACGCAAAGCAGCGCAATCTCTCGGAGGCGAACGAGCGGTCGGTCTCGGCGCTTTTCAGACAGCTGCAGGAGCGCCTGGCGAAATACGGCGACGAGGTCGAAAAGGCCGCAGGCGAGAACACGCGGCTTGGCGAGCACATGAAAACGCAGCTCGCCGCCCTGCAGAACTTCGCCGACAGGGCGCAGGCGTTCACCGCCGCGCTGGTGGGCGGAAACAAGATACAGGGGAACAGGGGCGAGGAGATACTCGCAGGGATCCTCGAGAAGAGCGGCTTCCAGAAGGGCCGCGAATACGACGTGCAGCAGGGCTCGGCCGACGAGGGGCGGCCGGACGTGAGCATATACGACGCGATAAACAAGCACGTCATACTCGTCGATTCCAAGATGAACATCAAGGACTACATCGAGGCTTCAGGGCTTCCCGACGACGAGGCGCACAGGGTCGAGAGGGAGAGGTTCCTGAAGGCGCATGTAGCCGGCATAAAGCGGCAGATCGACAGCCTCTCCGCGAAGAAGTACGCTGAAACAGTGACGCCCTCGCGCGAAGGCTACACGAACCTTCCGCTTGTCGCCATGTTCTGCCCGTTCAACACCGTCCTCGAGGCCGCCCTCGCACAGGATCCCGCTCTTATGCAGTATGCGTACGAGAGGGGGATTGTGATTGTCACCCCCCTTACGCTCTGGGGCTACCTGTGGCTCATATCCTGGGGCTGGAAGCAGCGGGAGGTCGAGCGCAGGTTCGACGAGATACAGAAGCTCGGCGGAGCCGTCGTCTCCGCCCTTGACGCCCTTGTGAACGACCTCGCCGCCACGGGCGACGCCCTCGCAAAGGCAAGCAAGGCGTTCGAGAGCCTGGACAGGCGCGCTACTGACGAGAAGGGGCAGATGTCCGTGCGGCGTGTTGCAAGGGCGCTTATGGACTATGGCGTCGTGCCGACCGGGCGGCTGAAACGGCTTTGAGTGGAAAATCCCAATTGAAAGCAGATGAAAGTTGACATAAAGAGCAAGGCTGAACTGGACAAGATGCGCGAGGCGTGCAGGATGAGCGCGGAGATACGCGACATCTGCGCGGCGCACGTGGCTCCGGGCGTGACTACTGGCGAAATCGACGATCTCGTCGACGACTACTGCCGCAAGATGGGCGTGCGCGCGAGCTTCTACGGGTACGAGGGCTTTCCGGGGCATCTGTGCGTCTCGATAAACGACGAGGTGATACACGGCATCCCCTCGCGCGACCGCGTCATAATGCCGGGCGATCTCGTCAAGACGGACGTCGGGATCCTGAAGGGCGGCTTTAACGGCGACACGTCTCGCACTGTCGCGCTGGGCGTCGTGGATCCCGAGATTCTGCGCCTTGTCGAGACGACGAAGGCATGTCTCAAGGCCGGAATTGCCGCATGCGGGCCGGGCGTCCATCTCGGCGATGTCGGATACGCGATACAGAAGGTCGCCGAGGACGCGGGCTTCGGCGTGGTGAGGGACTGGATAGGCCATGGCGTCGGGCGCACGGTCCACGAGGACCCGCAGGTCCCTAACTACGGAAAGCCTGGCACGAAGCTCGTCCTCAAGCCGGGCATGACGATAGCGATAGAGCCTATGATAACGATGACGAAGAAGGGCGAAAAGACAGACGTCCTCGAAAACGGCTGGACGGTCGTCACGCGCGACCGCTGTCTCGCCGCCCATTTCGAGCACACTGTCGCCATAACCGACGACGGGTGCGAGGTGTTGACTTTGCCGGCGGACTATCCCTGAAATCCTGCGGCCCGAAGGCGTCTTGGTCGAATGACGGCTGATTGCCGCGGGGTGGATTGTCCGCCGGCGCTTCTTGACTGGAAAGGCATATGAAATACGATCTTGTAATAGTGACGGCGGCGAACCGCGCGCAGGCGGAAGGCTACAGGATGCAGCTCCTCGGGCGGGAGGGCTACCTTGTTGTTCCCGATCCGGGCGACCGCCGCGTCGGCTCGCTCGGGGCGACCGTGAACGCCCTTAGGATCGTCATGCGCGGCGGAAGGCTCGGGAAGAACTCGCGCGTCCTCGTCTGCCACAGCGGCGGCGACGCGAAGCGCACCCCTGCCTACGCCGCCATGGGCAAGGCGTTTGTCCCCATGCCGGACGGCAGGCCGCTCTTGGACCACATCGTAGGCGAAATGGAAAAGCTTCCCTCTTCGCCGGGCGTCGTCGTTTGCTGCGGAGACGTCATTCCTTATCTCGACTATTCAGCCGTGGAGTTCGCGCGTCGCGGCGTCACCGGCGTAGCATATCCTGACGGGCCCTGGCAGGCGAGGCGTCATGGTGTATATGAATCGGCAAAGCCGACGGGCCTTTCCGCCGTTTCCGCGTTTCTCCAGAAGCCACAGGTAAGCCGAGGGAAGTATCTCATCGACACAGGCATAATGTTCATCGACTGGCAGACTGCCGAGAAGATGGCGAAGCTGCCGGTCGAAGGCGACATCTACGAAGAGTTCCCAAGGCTCCTCCTCGGCGGCTTCGCCGGTTTCTCGGTGTCGGTCGTCCCGAAGTGCCGCTTCTTCCACGTCGGCTCTTCGCGCGAGCTCTTGAAGCTCCTCGGCCGCGGCGGAGCGCTCGTGGACGGATGCCGCGCCCCGATTGCACGTCTTGGAGGCGAGAACATCGTGACGAACGTCCCCTGCGAATACGGGAAGGTCTCGCTTGGGAAGGGCGAGTGCCTGACATCGCTGCCTCTGCAGGGCGGCGGGTGGTACCATCTTCGCTACAGCATCGACGACACTTTCAAGGAAGACGGCCTCTGGGAGAGGCATAAACTGGGAGAGAAAATGAAAAAGATAGACCATGGTCGTCTCGTTGACCTGCGCCGCAAGGCGGTTCTCGTGGAAAAGCCCCTGCGCATCGACATCGCAGGGGGATGGAGCGACACGCCGCCGATATGCTACAAGGTCGGAGGAAGAGTCCTGAACGCCGCCGTCACGCTCAATGGGCTAAAGCCCGTCAAGGCGTATGTCGCGGCCATAGGCGAGAGGGAAGTGCGCGTCAAGAGCGCCGACCTCGGCAAGTCCGGCGTCCTTAAGACGTTGAAGGAGATTCGCGCGCCAAAGGACCCGCACGACTGGTGCGCCCTCGTGAAGTCCGCCCTTACCGTGGTCGGCTACGACTTCTCGTGGGGCGGCATCGACATCCGCATAAGCGCGGACGTCCCCAAGGGAAGCGGGCTTGGCACGAGCTCGATTCTCGGCGCGGCGCTCGTCGAGGCGCTCTTGAAGTTCAAGGGGCTCAAGGCTGACTGGCGCACCGTGGCGCTCAAGACCCTCGAGCTTGAGCAGGAGATGCAGACGGGCGGCGGGTGGCAGGACCAGATCGGCGCGCTCCTCCCCGGGGTGAAGATTGTGGAGACAAATCCAGGGCGCAGGCAGGACTTCAAGGTCAAGCGCCTTGCGCGAAAGGCGGAGGCGGCCTTTGCGGATTTCCTTTCGGAGAGAGGGCTATTATACTTCACGGGCCAGAAGAGAATGGCGCGCAACGTCCTTCGCGGGGTGCTCGACTTCTACCGCCACAATCCCGACAACATCGCCCACGAAATCATCGCCCGCATAAAGGACGAGGCCGCGAATGCCTACCGCGCCCTCCAGCGCTGCGACTACGAGGGCTTCTCCGCCGCAGTGAACGGCTACTGGCTCTCGAAGAAGGCCCTTGACCCCGGAAGCACCAACCCGCACATAGAGTCCATCATCGCGCGCATGGCGCCGTGGACCCAGGCCGTTGCGCTATGTGGGGCTGGCGGCGGCGGCTTCATGTTCGTGATCGCGAGGTCTGCGGAGGCGAAGGAGCGCATACGCCGTGTCTTCAAGGGCAAGCGCAGGTTTGCCGCCGGAAGCTTCTACGATTTTGCGATAGACTTTGGGCATGAATCCTGAATGTCAGCCTGACACTGTTCGGTGTCAGTCATTTATGGTATAATACACGACAATAGATTTTGAAAGGAGAGGCAGATGGCCGATACGGAATCGTTGGTTAAACAGTTGGGAGATTGTGCCGAGAGGCAGGATTTTGTGGGAGCGCTTGCCTATTTGCGCGAGAACATCGACGACGTCGAGAAGAGAATGCAGCCCGCCGGCGTGAAGGACGCCTTGAAGAAGACGACGAAAGATCGTCTTCTTCTTTCTTTCCTCGACGGCATACAGTTCGGCGGGCGTCCGCTCGGCGAGTCGCTCGTGAAGATTGAGAAGCTGATGGCCTTCAACTCTTCGATACCCGGCCCCGCGGGCGTCAAGGTGCTGAACGACGCATGGGGGCTTGGAACGGTCAAGAAGATCGACTACTTCTACAAGCGCGTCACAGTCGACTTCAAGACGAAACGCGGCCACCAGTTCACCTTCGAGGCGGCTTGCGACATGCTTGAGGTGGCTTCGAAAGACCACATACTCGTCCTTCGCGAAACTGCGCCGGCCGACTTCGAGCGCCTCTTCAAGGAGGATCCCGCGGAATTTACGAAGGCGGTGATACGCTCCAACGGCGGCTCCATGACGCAGATCAGGCTCGAGGACTACTGCGTGAGCAATTCGCTCGTGAAGTCCGCCAACTGGAAGCAGTTCTGGGAGGTCGCTCGCGTCGGCCTCAGGAAAGACAAGACGGTGACCCTTCCCGTGAAGAAGACGGAGCCGATCGTCGTCGACACCCGCACCGAGGACTACGGGGACCTCTGGCTTTCCAGGTTCTGCGCGGAGACGGACCCGAAGATGATAATGGCCGGCGTCCGCGAGTATGTCGCGAACGGCCACTTCGCTTCCGCAGACGATGCGGTCAAGGCGAAGATATGCGACCGCCTTGTTTTCGCCGCAACTGCCGTCCGCAAGGTCGACGACGCGCTTTACGCAAGGATCGCCTGCACGGTCGCGGAGCTTGGGCTTCCAAGGCCGCCTGCCCAGGAGATGCGCGAATATCTCTGGGAGCGCAAGCGCTTCGTGAAGGCCGCCGCCGACCTCCCGACGCGCGAAGTCGGGGCCATGATCGCGTTTCTCGCCGCAGACGCGGCGTCCAAGAGTAAGCTCTACAAGGTGCTTCCAGAGCTTTGCTTCACCGCTGTCTCCGAAATCGTCTCCGCGTTCGGCTCCGAGCCGGAGTGCAGGGCCGAGGTCGCGGCGCTCATGAAGGAGCCGAAGGCCCCTGCGACGCTGACTACGCTTCTTGCCGGCAGGTATGAAAAGTTCAAGGACTGGAGCGAGCTGCCGCCGCTAATCACAATCCTCACCCATGCCATCGCGCTCGGCGAGGGCAGGCAGGGCGGCGAAGTCCTGAAGATGCAGAACATCGTGCGCCGCCTCTTCGGCGACAAGAAGTGGCTCGCGGACATGTTCGGCTGGCTCTCGCCGCAGGACAAGGTGCTCTTCTTCGAGCGCTTCCAGGCCTCGATAGCGTGGGATCCCTCGACCCACCACGCCACCGTCGTCAGGATGACGGCGATAGCGCCGGAGCTCAAGGACCGCGTCGTCGCCGTGGAGAAGAAGAAGGAATATCCGAGGATCACTTCCTTCCGCAGCTTTGCCGCGAGGAAGCTCGAATACCTCAAGCTCATCAACGAGGACATGCCCGCCAACATAAAGCGCATAGAGTTCGCCAAGAGCTACGGGGACCTTTCGGAAAACGCCGAATACCAGTACGCCAAGGACGAGCAGCGCGCGTTGATGCAGAAGCAGACGCGCATGCAGGCGGAGCTCGAGGCCGTAAAGCCAGGGGATTTCGCCGACGCCACGGTTGACGAGGTCATGCCCGGCGTTACGGTCGTCTGCGAGACGTCTGGCGGCGAGAAGACGTGGACGATCCTCGGCGAATGGGACAACGACCTTGAGAAGGGCGTCATCTCGTCGATGACGCGCGTGGCGCGCAACCTTCTCGGAAAGAAGCCTGGCGACAGCTTTGAGCTTCCCGGCGAGAACGGCGAGCTTGAATTTGCAACGGTGAAGGAGATAAGGCCACTTTCCGACGAGATTCGCGAGTGGATGAAATTGCCGGAGGGCGTGCAGATATAGTGCCGCGCCCATTCTTCCGGATAGAACGAAAGGATACAGACCATGGCGAGTAAAAACGAGAAAAAGCCTGTTGAAAATCCGTCTGTGGACGCGAATCCCGCTGCCGACATGGCGGAAACTTCTGCGGAAAAGGTAAAGAAACGCGTTCCGCCGAAGATCGTCAAGAAGGTTGCGCCTTTGAAGCCTGTCGAGGAATACACTCCCATCGATACCGCCAAGGCCGTTGAATTTGCGATGTCCATCGCAAGGGAGATGAAGAAGTCCGCCTCGGAAGTCGTGCCGGTTTCCGACAAGGAGGAGATAAAGCTTTCCCGCCGCCCGACAACGCGGCAGCAGGGCAAGGAGAGCGCGAAGTTCCCGCAGGCTGACCTCAAGATATTCAAGAAGCGCCTTCTTGAGGCGCGCGCCCAGGCGCTTTCCGGCGTAAACGCCATGAAGGCGACCGGGTTCAACGAATCCGACGACCACGAGACCGACGGCGGCGACGGAACTGCGCAGACCCTTCGCCTCCAGGCGCTCGGGCAGATGGGCAGCATCAACCGCAACATCCAGCAGATCGACGAGGCACTGCACAGGATCGACGACGGAACATACGGCGTCTGCACTGTGTGCGGCCAGCTGATCCGCAAGCCGCGCCTCATGAACCAGCCGTTTGTGCTGACGTGCATGGAGTGCCAGAACGAGATGGAGCGAGCCAACAGGATATGAGGCGGTTCCTGGCGATTTTCGCCGCCGTAGCGAACCTTGTTCTCGCAGACGCCGTCGTCAAGGAGCTTGCCGTCGGCCTTCTCAAGGGGAACGGCGCGGTTGCGGTTTTGCCAGGATTCTTCGACCTTGCGTATGTCGAGAACCGCGGCTGCGCATGGGGCATGTTCCAGGGCCAGGTCTGGCCTCTCGCGATTTTCGGCGTCGCCGCGCTTGCGCTTCTCGTATGGAAGCGGCGCTCGGTGTTCGGGCCTGGGATCGCCGCGGGAGTCGCCGAGTGCCTTCTTTACGCGGGAATCGTCGGGAACCTCATCGACAGGGTGTTTCGCGGCTTTGTCGTTGACATGTTCGACTTTCACTGGGGGGTGCACCACTTCCCCTGCTTCAACCTTGCGGACTCCTACATCACGGTGGCCGCCGGGCTTCTTGTGCTGCTGTCCTTCTGGACCGGCAATCGGAAAACGGAGAAATGAACGATGAGAATCCTCACAGGCATACAGCCTTCCGGAAAGCTTCACTGGGGCAACTACTTTGGCGCGATGAAGTCGATGTTCGACCTTCAGGCGAAGGGCGAGGACATGTTCATGTTCATCGCGAACTTCCACGCCATGACGACGGTTCGGGACGGCGAGGCGCTTAGGTCCGCGACTCGCGAGCTCGCGCTCGACTATCTCGCATGTGGGCTTGACCCCGAGAAGACGGTCGTCTATCGCCAGAGCGACGTCCCCGAAGTGCAGGAGCTGGCGTGGTATCTTTCGTGCCTGACGCCGATGGGCCTTCTCGAAAGGTGCCACAGCTACAAGGACAAGATGGCCCACGGCTTCGAGGCGACGCACGGGCTTTTCGCGTATCCCGTCCTCATGGCGGCCGACATTCTCATCATGAACGCCGACCTTGTCCCCGTCGGCAAGGACCAGAAGCAGCACCTCGAAGTGACGCGCGACCTTGCGCAGAAGTTCAACAACGCCTATGGCGAGACGTTCAAGCTACCTGACGCGTACATCCCGGATTCCGTCGCCACGATACCAGGGACGGACGGCCAGAAGATGTCGAAGTCGTATCACAACACGATCGAGCTCTTTGACGTCTCCGTGAAGAAGAAGGTGATGGGCATCGTCACCGACTCTCAGCCGATGGAGGCGAAGAAGGAGCCGGAAGGCAATTCCATCTACGAGCTATACAAGCTTTTCGCGACGCCCGACGAGGTCGCCGCGATGGCGGAGGCGTTCCGCGCCGGCGGCTACGGCTACGGCAACGCGAAGAAGGCCCTGCTGGAAGCGTACCACAGGCTCTTCGACCCGTTCAAGGAGCGCCGCGAGGAGCTGGCGAAGGACCCCGATTCGCTTGAGGACATAATGCGCGCCGGCGCCGCCAAGGCGCGCGCCGCCGCCGCGCCTGTCATGGATAAGGTCCGCCGCGCCGTCGGCATCCTCTGACGCAACACCCTTTCCGCTTTTGGGTGCGGCTTCTCGACTTGCGGCGGCGTTGCCACAAAGCGACGAAAGTATGATATAATACGTTACAAGTAGATAACCTGCGTAATTGAGCTGGTGAAATGATTTTATATCACGGAAGTAACGTCGTAGTTCGAGAGCCGAAGCTGATGCCGCAAACACGGGCGTTGGATTTTGGCAGGGCGTTTTATCTTACTTCCGATTTTGAACAAGCGGCTAAATGGGCGCAAACATCAGTTTTGCGTCGTGGCGATGGCGTTGCTACAGTATCGTCTTTTGAATTAGATGAGTCGCGATTGGCGGCTCTGAATGTCTTGCGGTTTGATGCGCCCAATGCCGACTGGCTTAGGTTTGTCACTCGAAACAGGGCGGAGCAGATAGACGACTCTGGATATGATATTGTTGTCGGTCCGGTGGCCAACGATAATACAATGCCAGTGCTGAATCTCTACTTCAAGGGTGCTTATTCCGAGGAAGAAGCACTCAAGCGCCTTCTTCCTCAAAGGTTGCGCGACCAGTTCGCAATGAAAACCGAAGAGGCCTTGGAATGCCTTTCGTATAAGGAGTCGCGCCGCATATGAATCGCGTATCGCCAGACATGCTCGACTACTACGACGAGGAGGTTGTGCGTAGAATTGTCGAAAAGTATGGCTACGACGAGCGGGAGGCTTTATCTCTTTTTTTGTCGTCCAAGACATACCAGATGCTGGCGAATCCCGAGATGGCCATGTGGCAGTTTGGGCCGGGGGGCATCTTCAACATCTGGGAGAGCGAGCGGATAACAGGTTCGCCGCAGAGATCGGCATATCTCAGGATGGATTGAAATGAGCGAGGGAATCCGATTCTTCATCTACTTGCTTGAACGATATGCCGAGCATCTCGGCGTGACGGCTGATGTTGCGTATAGGCGACTGGCAGAGCGCGGACTGGTTGATTATGCCATGGGCATGTACGAGCTTTACCATGTCGAGGCATTGGAGAACGCCTTTGCCGACCTTGATAGCAGGTTGTCCAGCGCTCAGGCGGTGTAATCTGGTGGCCGAGATTCCCACGACATCGACGACGCTGTTGCGCGACCTTGCGCATGACTCGCAGCACGCCCGCTGGGGCGAGTTTGTCGCGCGCTACCGCCCGATGATGGAGGCGTTCATGCGCGAGCGCTTCCCGTCGCTCGATGCCGACGACGTCATCCAGGAAACGCTTATAGAACTGATCCGGGTGTTCCCCGTCTATCACTATTCTCCGAAGGAGAAGGGCCACTTCCACAACTATCTGACTGGTATTTTGCGACATCGCGCGTTCCGCATGATAAGAGAAGAAAAGCGCCGTGAGAAGCTTGCCGCCGATGGTGTGGGTGCCTTCCCCCTATCCGCCGCCGAGTCCGACGACAGGGCATGGCGCGAGTCACTTCTGGAAATCGCTCTTCAGCAGCTTCTTGCCGACAGCTCGATTCACGAGCGGACGCGTATCGTGTTTGCCCGTGTCGCGGTAAATGGCGAAAAACCGGATGTCGTTGCCGCTTCGTTCGGCATTGAACGCAACGCCGTTGACCAGATGAAGTCCCGCATGATGGTGCGGCTTAAAGAGCTTGTCGCCGCACTGGAGAAAGCCGATGGAGCCTGATATCGACGACGGCAAGCTCGACTCGTTCCTCACCGCGCACGAGCCGGTTGAGTTTGCGTTCTCATATGCCCCGGGGGAGCTGTTCGGCGACTGGCGCGTGACGGCGTTCCTTGGGCGCGGCGGAAGCGGCGAGGTTTACCGAGTAGTCCATGCATTGCTCGGCATCGAGGCGGCGTTGAAGGTATGTGTGCGCGATCCGGAACGCGACGATGCCCGCGACGCGGCAGTCTGCGACCGATTCAGGCGCGAGGCGAAGCTGCTTGCGGGCAACGTGCATCCTGCGTTCCCGCGGTTCCTTGGATTTGGCGAGTGTGAGGGTAGGCCGTGGTATGTGATGGAACTCTTGGAGCATAGGTTGCTTCCGACGGACGAAAAGGGCGTTGCTCGCTTTTTGATTGCCATTGCGTCGGGCGTACGGCATTTGCATTCTCTTGGCCTTATCCATCGCGACATCAAGCCTGCGAACATTCTTTGGCGAGATCTAGCCCCTGTCATTATAGACCTCGGACTTGTCAAGGATACGTCTGCAGTGCGAGGACATTCTGGCGAATCGCTTTCAATAGTCGATGGCAATGCCGTTGGCGTTGGAACGCCGCGCTACGCCGCGCCTGAACAGCTGACGGGGGACGAGATAACGCCTGCGACGGACGTCTATGCGCTTGGAATGCTTGCGAACGACTGCTTCGAAGGGAAGCCGCCGCGCGCATGGAGGCGCATCATCCAGCGCGCCACCGCTGCGATTCCTGCGCAACGCTACGCGACTGCGGCCGCATTTATCGGTGCCATTCGGATGTTGCGAGTGCGAATTTGGGTTGTCGTAACGTTTGTGCTCATTGTGGCGGCTTTCGTCACTGCGCTTTTGGCTCTGTATCCAACTCCTTCAGAAGAGCCAGCGTCCCTAACGGCAAAACCGTCATTCCCGGCACCAGAGCCGTCAATAGCGGTCAAGCCTTTGCCTTTTGAGGTTGCTCCGCCAGTGATAGAGTCCAAGAGTGAGAAAACCACCTGGCAAGAACTGTGCGGGAATTTCACAACCAACATCATGACATGGCATATAGAAAAGCGGCAACGCCGCATTTCTCTTGAAGAAAATATGACAATGCCTGCAAACGTCCCTCGTTTTGACGTGATATCGTGGGCAGAGACGAACAAGGTAAACGCGGTGCAGGTAAATCTGAACGGGCGGACGGTCGCATTCAATGAGCCGATTGATCTCTGTGCCGGAAGGGAGTATTGGATTGTTGGGCCTGGCGTTCTTGACGCACAATTTTCCGCATCCTCCACGGCAACTGTCCATATTGTAAACTGCATTTTCAGAAACCGCACTTCCTCTAATCCAGAACGTGCGGGTATCAACTATGTGTTGGATGGCGGCGCCTATCTGAATTTCATGGAGTTGCCAGCTACGGAGTCCATGAAACTCAAGGTAGGCGCGCGCATTCGGATCAATGGGATGTCCGAAGGTCGGCGATGGTGGCGAATCAAGGGGCCGGAAGACTTGTTGGAACTCATCGACGAAGACAATAAGTCCCCCATCTACTCGGCGACAATGGAGCCGTTCTAGCGGTTTTAAACTTTCGCGTAAGATTTCCACACCCAGTTTGCAGTATTGGGTAGAGGCTGAGGTTCGCCTTTCCACGGAAGGGGATGCGGAGGCTTGGAACTGTTGTTTTTTTCACATGGCCGTCGCAAAACGGCGGAAATATGATATAATATGCAACAGACAATTTCAAGACTTTGCGTTCTACGCATCGTTTTGGCTCTAGTGAAACCTGGAAAATTTTACTGTGAGAGCCGGCGAAGTGGAGAATGCGCTCCGTTGGGCGTATCTTCTTCCGTGGTTCTCACAGGGCATTCCAGGGCCTCACTAGAAACACGGTCAGGGAATGCGCCCTTTTTCTTTGCCCGTGATAAACACAAGGGCAAAAGGAGTAAAAATAAATGAAGAAACTGATGGTGGTTGCGGGTGCGGCTGCACTTGTCGGAATGATTGCCGGTTGCGCGTCGACGCGGGAAGTTGTGCAGAAGGAATACGAACGCTTGACTTCGTTGCCAGCTGCCGAACAGGTAGTCTCGCCCAACAAGCAGGTCAATGACGTTGGTCGTGCCTCGTCTGATTTGTACAACGTATGCCATGCGAAGCTGAAAAATTATGTCGCGGCGACCGAGAACCATCGTGAATTCACGGGATTCATGAATGATGTTCAGATTGTAATTAAGGATGAGGGGCTTAGTGAAGAAGATGCAATGGCGAAGGTTTGCGCGCTCGTCCAAGATGAGGACAAGGCGCGTCCTGATGCCGAGAAGGTATGGCCGAGAATTTTGGAGGGCTGGGCTGCTGCCAATGCGCTCGACCCTGCGAAACAATTGGCCGAAGTTGCCAATCTCGTCATTCGTAATCAGGAAATCGTAAATAGCGCAAACGACCTTCCGAACTCCTTTGCGAACGAGGATTTAATGAGCAAGGCCCAGCGCGGTGCCGAGGCTGCCAAGATCGGGGAGCAGGCGGCGGAGACGACCGAGATGCTTCTCTTTCTGGGAGAGCAATTCCGTCGCGTGCAGAAGCTGAAGACTTATAAGTAATGGAGTTGTTGCGAAGAATCCCACTGGCGTCCAATGTGGATGCCAGTGGAATTCTCAAGGAGAAACGACATGAATATTACTAAATGGGCGGGATTGGCCGCCGTGCTGGTGGTGGTGGGCTGCTCTACTACCATGTACGAGTACGAGACGGAAACACTTAAGGTCTTCGTTGACCGAAAGTCTTTGGAAAATGTTCCAGATAACGAGATCTCGGCGCAAAACATTGATCTCAAGGCGATGAAGAAGGAAAGGAAGCTTCAAATTGGTGTGCGCATCAAGGACATCATTGACGATTCCATGGGTAGCGGAAAGATTCCGAACTTTTCATCAATCAAGGCGTTTTCGCAGAGTCTTGTTGAAAACTACCTTGGACGTGTGAAGGCGTATCGTTTAGTGCCTCTTCACTGTAGCGTCACCGAGAAGCAGTTGATGTCTGGCGATGATATCGACGGCGTCGCATACGCCTTTTTCATTGATATGATTATCAGGTTGAATTCCGAGACGGAACAGCGCTATGATGATGACGAGACGATGTATAAGGTCAGCATTGATTGGCAACTGATCGACAACCGCACCAAGAAGAACGGCCTCGGAGACGCGGATGCGCCGTTCATCAAGGAATCGCTTACGTGCAAAAACGTCACTGCCCGCAAGACCGCGATTTCGTCACTCTCGAATAGGCGGATGGGTGGTTCAGCAGTGACCAATGCGCAGAACGCATTTGGCAACGTGTTGGAGAACAGTCTGATTGAATTCCGCGCCCAGCTAGCGAACCGTATTCCATTTGGCGGCAGGATCAACTCCTTCCGCAATCGTGATGGCATTCTACGCTTTACCATGAAGGCCGGTCCAGACGAAGGCATTACCAAGCGCATGCAGATGCTGGTCGTGAATGTCGATGGCGATCCTGTCGCGATTGGCCAGGCCTACCCTGGCAGAGAGGGCAATTCCAATATCGAGGTCTGGCGCTGGATGTCGCCGAGCCTTCAGAAGGAGATCCTTGCGGTTGCCGGCAAGGGCAAGAAAGCCGTTGAGGAGTGGCTGGAAAATGAAGAAAACGATCTAGTTGCTGTCTGCCTTGGAATGCCGACGCCGGAAAAGGACGAGCGTACTCAAATTGAAGATAAAAAGAGATAAGAGGTAAATCATGAAAAAGACGCTGATGTTTTGTGCGGCACTGTCATGTGCCTCCTTGTTTGGCCTCAATGTCGAGTCTGTCATTTCCAAGATGGATGCAGCTGGGCGCAAGACGGCCATTGGCAAGGACTCGTCATGTGGCAGCTATATCGTCTGCCGTGAGGAAGTTGCCGTTCAAGGCGACGTAAACGTTGCCCGGGAGCAGGCAAAGCTCAATGCGCGGCAGACGATCGCGGAACTCATCAGCGTCAAGGTCTCGGTCGAAAGCGTCCGGACAACGACGACGAAGGAGACTGTCAAGGACGAAGACGAGTCGTTCGAACAAAGCGAATTCGCAAAGTCGGTTGCCCGAAAGGACGCGAAGCAGGTGCAGCGCGGCATTTCGGTGTGCAAGGAATCTGTCTCTGGCGGCAAGATCGTCGTCTATTGCCTGTTGACGGAACAGGTGGTGGATGCGACGGCCGACCTTGAGAAGGCTATGAAGAAGATGGGGCCAGACACCGTGCAGACAACTGGTGTCGGTTATTACAACGAAACCGTGCCTGTCGCCAAGGCCCATGAGGTTGCGGTAGCAGAGGCGCAGCGCAATGCCATTGCCGAGGTGCTTGGCATGTCGATGACAAGCTTTTCGGCAAAGCAGACCATCTCCTTTGAGAGCGTTGACAAGGATGGCAATGAGTCCTTTGCCTGTGACGACAGCTTCAAGGCCAAGACCTTCAGCGCCTGCGCCGGTTTCGTTGAGTCGAGTCGCGTTGTCGACGAGAAGACGACAGACAGCGCCGTCTTTGTGACGATTGTCGCGAAGGTCGCGAAGGACAAGGTCATGGACGATTATCGTGCGTACCTTGAGAGCATGGGCAATCCGGGGTTTTGCGTGCGTTCCAACGACCGGGACCTGATGGATGCCTGCGCAGGCTTCTTCGCCGGACTGGGATTGCGGATGGTTGGGAACCTCTACGAGGCCGCCTATGTCATCGATGCCGTTGGTCGGATTGAAAACGGAACGATTACGGTCAAGGTGACGGCAAAGGACAAGACGTCCAACACGGTGTTGTTCCCCGCTGTCGTCAGCGAGGGCGTTGAATCCCCAGGAAGCTCTGTGACGGCAAGCTACACGAAGGTTCTAAATGGGATGAAGTCGTCTCTTCACAAGAATCTAGACCAGTTCATTGGGCGGGCCAATGCGGATGGCCGCAAGATAACGGTACGTCTGTGCAATTACGACGACGAATACGAGAAGGTCGTTGGCATTATCAAGAAAGGGCTTGAGATGGTGCCTGGGGCCAAGAATGTAAAGAAGAATCGCAGTGCCAAAAGCGGCTCTGTCGAATTTGTGCTGAATTACATCGGTGAGACGGAAGACCTTGCGGAATTTCTGGAGAAACACATCAAGACAGATGTGAAGAAACGGCTGCACCGTCCGAAGCTTGGCAGAATCGAGAACACTTTGGTCGAATTCGATTTTGAGTAAGATCAATTTTCGCTGTAAGAAACTGGGTGGTTTCGGCGAATGCTTAACTGAAAACAATCATGAATGATTTGGCGGAACGGGAAACCACTGTTCAGTCATTCAAAACAAACAACAAAAGGAAAGAAAAACAATGAAAGTAATGACTCTGGCCGTTACGGCCGCTTTGTGCGCGAGTTCGCTCTTCGCAGCTGACGCTGATCAGCTCAAGAACCTTCCGCGCGGTGTTCAGAACATCAAATACCAGGATGGAGTTATTTCCACCTTGGTGGTCGTCGGCAAGGCCGCTGTTCCAAAGGCGCTCCGCAAAAATCCTGGACGTGCCTCCCAATATGGCGGCGATAAGGCTCGTAGCGAGGCTCAGTTTGAGTTTACCCGCTTCCTTTCCACGAAGTGCAAATGGGGTAAGACCGCCGACGGCGAGACTGCTGTGAAGGAAGAGTCTGCCTCCGCAACCGACGCGCAGGGTAACGAGACTTCTGCCGAATCGTCCTCCTTCACGGAGACCGAGATGACCAAGGAGCAGAAGGCGCAGTCTGCCCAGGCATGCATCTCCGGCATCCAGGCTCTCTGGGAAGGCATGAACGACAGCGGTGAGTACGTTTGGGTTGGTGCGTGGAACGCGAAGGCCGCCGCCTCGATCAAGAACATGGCCAAGACCATGAACGAAGCACATGCCGAGGTCGATGACATGGGCAAGGCAGCCAAGGCTAAGAAGGCCGCCGAGGACAAGAAGGAGCTCGAAGCCATCGAGGGCCAGTCTGGCAACGGCGAAGCTGGCGATGCCGGGGCAGCTCAGGCGCCGAAGAAGAACGGCGACCCCGATATCCTCAATGGGATGAAGAAGCCGAAAAGCTCCGTCTCCAAGGATGCTGATGAATTCCTGTGATTTGCAGAGCGGGTTCTGATGCTAAACGCCTAAAACCCTCCCGCAGGATTCGTTCTCGGGCGGGTTTTTATTTGAAAAGGAGCGATTGGTATGATTGGCGTAGAAAAGTTTTTCTTTGCGCTCGGCGTGCTGTGTGCGGTTGTCGCGTTGCCAAGTTGCACGACGACCGAAACGGCCACGACGACCTATGCTTCATCGGCAGCCACGGCTTCTACGGGATCCGTTGCGGTGAGCGTATCCACTGAAACCACAACCGCTACGCGGTCAACGACGCCGACTCCGCCTTCCCCGCCGGCAGTTGACGTCCTTTTGGACGTAAAAAAGCCTTGCGGAACGGTCGCAGCTGATGCGCCGAAATTTGTTGAACCTGAAACAAAGAAGTAATGGAGGATTCTTTCATGAGCACTACTAGTTCTGTAATCACCATCATCATTTGCGTCTTGCTTGTTGCAGCAATTGGCTTTGCACTCGTCAAGGGCATTTGGTCTGCTTCAAAGAAGATTACGGTGCCGATTCAGATTGCACTGTTCATTATGATGCTGGTTTGTGTCGTCCGTTTGTTCTGTACAAAGGAGAATGCACAGAAACTTTACAATGGCATTGAGCAGACCGGCATTGGCCAGAATGTGGAAAATACCATGCGGGCGGCTTTGAACATGAAGCCTGCCGAAACTTCCAAGCCTGAATCGAAACCGGCTCAGGTCGCAGCCGCTCCGGTAGCGCCCGAACCGCCCCGTTCTCCAGTTTCCGCTCCGACTGCTGATGTAGGGTCCAATCCGGCTCCAAAGACCGAGGCGGCCCAGGGCTCGGCGATTGTCAAGGCGAGCTCTCAGGCTGTGGAAGCACCAGCAGTTGTCAATGTCGAAGTCAAGGTGACTCCACCCCCGCAGCCAGTCGCGGCGCCTGCGCCTGCTCCTGCGAAGGCGCCTGACTACAGCCATCTCAATAAGGGGAAGAAGACCTTCTCCTACGCCTTGCCGTTCAATGCTTCGGTTACTGTCGGCTTCAAGGAGAACACGTATCGTGTGATCGCCGAAAGCCTGGGGACGCTGGACGCATCCGAGAAGAAGGAAATCGGCAATCTGATCCTCGCTTCGCTTGGCAAGTATGTCGGAAAGACGCTCAAGTGGTCGGACAAGTCCAAGGTTTCGATAGAGTCGCGCTACGACGAGGCCGATAACCGTACGCGTGTCTTCGCGATCATTCCTCCGGATGCAATAGACTAAATCCGGATTGCATATGCATCTTTCCTTGCGAGATTTTGAGGACATGTCGTGTGAGGGCGTGCTGTCTTGGCGGCGGTACGTCCATCATCCGCATTTGCTGTTCTGTGCGAAATGCCGCAAGGAGTTGAAGTCTTACGGCGAAGATCGTTCGCTGATTTCGGATATCAAGAATGCGTATGCTCGCGAAGAAAAAATCCATCTGATTAGGGCAAGCAGGGGGGCGTCAAGACGACAGTGACGGCGGCAGCGTACACTTATCGAGGAGGCGACAGGATAGCTGATTTTTCCGTGGTCTCTGCCGTCGCCGCCGGTGCTTTTGGCGAGGTTTATTTGGTTCGCGACTTGTCCGGAATTACGCTGGCGCTTAAGTTGTTGAAGGCGGATTCTGGCGCGGAAGTGTCGTCTATTGCCGAGCTTAGACAGAAGGTTGGCAATGATTCCGGCCTCTTGCCGATTCATCATATCGGCGAGTTTGAGGGTCGTGTCTATTACACGATGGATGCAGCGGATAATATTGCATCCAATGAAGCGGAGTATTGTCCGGACACCCTGGAAAACCGACTTGCCTTTCGCGGGGCATTGAACGCATTCGAGGTGCTAGATATAGCCGAGTCGCTGGCGGGGGCGCTTGACGCCCTGCACGCGCATGGTCTTGTGCATCGAGATCTCAAGCCGGCCAATGTCGTCTTCAAGGACGGGAAACCCCTGTTGGCGGACTTCGGGCTCGTTTCCCCGATGGATGCCGGCAATGCGGGCACGCCAGGATTCATGCCGCCCGAACGGGTGCCAGTCGAAGCAGAAGCCGCGCAACAGGCTCGGGACTTTTATTCGCTCGGCAAGGTTATTTACTGCGCTCTGACGAATGAGGATGCGGAGAGGTTCCCGATCTTGCCGAAAAACTATTCGCTCAAAGAGGTGTCGGCGATTCGCAAGGTGTGGCTTAAAGCATGTGCGCCGAAGCCGTCACAGCGATTCTTGGACGGGGAGTCGTTCATCGCGGCAATCCAGCTCGCGCGGCGTGAACTTTGCGGCATGGCAGGTGTCCGAAGAGTCAAGTTCAGGAAGCCTCTGGCTATTGCAGTCTCTGCAGGCGTGCTTGTAGGCGCTGCCCTATTTGCGATGCTTTGGGCGAGAAGTTCTGATGCGGGTGAAGAAACGTCGGTCTATGTCAACATAGATGAAACTGCAGAAGATTATCTGGTCTTTTGCTGCTTTACTGTCGGAAGCGACCTTGACCCAATGTCCGAGTACAATCGGCGCAAGGCAGCCGCGCTGACAATCGATGCGTTGCGACGGTACCGGAAATTGCCTGCAGAGGCCACGATTCGTCCGCGAAATGTCACGCGAGAACGCGAACCAGAGCGGAATGGTGGCGTCATGCTCTACTATTACCGGATACCTATCGGGTCTTGTGAAATTCGAGAACTTGAGTGATACAATGGCCTGGACAACGCGAAAAAGCCTGATTGAGCGGATCCTCGACGGAGACGAAGAATACTGGGATGCCTTCTATGCCAATTATTCGCGGCTTGTCTATGCTATTGGCGAAAGAAGCGGGCTTTCAGCAGACGATTGCGAGGATCTTGTCCAAGAGGTCATGCGGACGATCTTCAATAACAAGAACCGTTTCCGTTACGATTCGACAGCCGGAAAGTTCAGAACGTACCTGACTGGAATCGTCAAGCACAAAGTGTACGATTTCTATCGAAAACGCGATGGCAGGACTGTCTCAATGGACGAGGAGTCTGTATTGGAAGCGGCCGAGCCGGCCAACCGTCTCGACGATGTCTGCACGGAGGAATGGAAGAACCATCTCCTGAATGTGGCGCTGAGGGAGTTGCGCGAAAAGGTTGACCCCGGAACCTTTGATGCTTTCCAGATGTATGTCCTCCAAGAACGTCAACCAAGGGAAGTGGCAGACGCCTTGTCGATTTCGGAGTCGGCAGTTTACGTTTACAAGAATCGGTGTGTGAAGCATTTAAGAATGATTATAGACAAATATCGGAAGTTGGACCCGGAGTTTTGCATTTGACCTGTAAGAAATCAACGACTTACAGCGAATGCTTGAATGTAAACAATCTAGAAACACTGGAGGTAAACGATGAAGATATTGATGATAGGCTTGACGATCATTTCCTGTGCGATTACCGCTTGGGGGGAGGTTTTTCAGCTGGATCGCAAGGGCGATACGATCGTCGAGGTGCAGAAATCGGCGAACGAATACAAGGTGACTTGCAAGTTTAGGCCTCAGACGAAGTTTGACAAGGCGATCAACGCCAAGTTCAACGATGCAAAGGGGGATTCCCTCTGCAAGAAGGGTCTTGCGCGCTATCTCAAGGTTGCCACGAATGAAGTGCTTGCGGTTTCCGGCCTATATTCAGCCGCACCTGTTGAGACGGTGGGCGAAAGGCTGTGCTATTCCTTTGGCGTCCCGGTTTCTGGTTGCAAGGTCATGAAAGTCGAAGTCAAGACGAAACAGCTAAACGAGCCCAGAAAGCCCGCTGTTGTCGTAGATGCCACGCCGAAGCCGCCGGTTGATCTCAAGAAATTGCCTAGTGTCGTAGATGCCAAGCCGGAACTACCGCTTGAGTCCAAGAAGCCGACAGTTATCGATATGGAGACGCCCAAAGAGCCGACAAATGTTGTTGCGAAAACGTCTTCTTTTTTGTACGTGGTCAAGTACAAGGAGATCAATGGGGAACGGAAGACTCTTTCGCGCAGGGAGTATCAGGGACGCAATTTCAAGAACATGAAGGAGTTCGACCGGTTTTGCCAGAAGGAGTTTGCGCGTATTCGGGCTCAGGGCGAGGCGAATCTCCGTGCAGTGAGAAATTTCAGAAAATGAGAACTAGGAGACTACAATGATAGATTCATCGCCCAATAAACCATCGTTCTTGTCGTATAGAGGGCGGGCGCGGCGGCGCACCTACTGGTTCGCTACTTTGGGGATAGGCATTGTGGCGACAGTGGCGGCGTGCGTTGCCCTGTTGCCATTACTCAACGAGCTAGCCAATGGGGGTATGGACGATTTGGAGGTTGCCATGTCCCGGTCTGCTTGCGGTTTGCTGATAGCGTTCGCAGTGATTGTCATGGCGCTTATCCTTTTGTTGCCGGTGAATGTTCGCCGGTTGCATGATCGCAATATGTCGGGATGGTGGATGCTCGTGTTTATCTTGGGCGGCATGATTCCGTATGTCGGGCAGCTGATCGGGCTTGTGCAGTTCGTAATCATGGGTTGCATCGACGGTACGCCAGGGCCCAATCGCTACGGACTAGATCCTAAAGGCCGCAAGTAAAGACTTTTAGTGCTGGCCATGTGAGGTGTATTTGGAGATGACGATATGCAAGAATCTCGTGTTGAGCAGTGGAAGCGAAAACTGTTAGATCTTTCGCTTCGGAATCCGCTCCTGAATGTGCGGGATTCGTCACGGTTCCTTCCACTTGAAGAGGGGCTCAGCTTCTGTGGCGGTACTGCGACCACGGCCGTGGTGCCTTATATGCCGCCCGAGGCCGGCGCGGTTGTGCCCTACAAGACGAGACTTCCGGAAAAGGAAATACGGAAACGGCTGAAGGAGCTTTATCTCACAAGCCGCTCGATGTTCAATGAGTCGGGAATCAACTCCTTGTATGTCGCCGTGGGGTTCCTCACATGGAATGAGAAGGAAGGGGACGAATTCCACCGTGCGCCGCTTGCGCTTATCCCGGCGCAACTCGTGCGTCAGACCGCTGCGCCCGGCTACAAACTGATGCGTACGGATGAGGATGTCGCCGTCAATTTCTGTCTTGTCGAGATGATGCGCTCGCAATTCGGCATCCCGATCAAGGATGTTGACGGGGGTGGTTTCGGCGACGGAGATCCCGATTTCAACGAGATCTTCCGGACGTTCGCGGACGCGATTCAAGACCGGAAGGAATGGTCCATCTCAACCGACATCGCTCTCGGCATATTTTCGTTTTCCAAGATCGTGATCTGGAAGGATCTCACGGACCACTTTTCGGACTTTCGGCATCATCCGTTCGTCGCCCATCTCGCCGAGCGGAAGGGACTCTATGATGATGGTGTTCAGGTGTTCCCTCAAGAGGAGGTGGAGCGGCACATCCAGCCCGACAGGTTATTCTGCCCATTGAGTGCGGACTCCTCGCAGCTTACCGCCGTTCTCTATTCAGAGTTGGGGAAGTCGTTCGTGTTGCATGGCCCGCCGGGTACCGGCAAGTCGCAGACGATCACCAATATCATTGCGCACAATCTTGCGCTTGGAAAGCGTGTTCTTTTCGTCTCGGAGAAAAAGGCCGCGCTGGATGTTGTCCACAAGCGGCTCACGGATGTCGGCCTTGCGCCCTATTGCCTTGAATTACATTCCAACAAGGCGGACAAAGCGAATGTGATGCGCCAGTTCAAGGAGGCGCTTTCCGTGCGTCCCGGACGCAACGCCGCCCACTGGTCTGAGACTTGTGCCAGTGTGATAGCTGGATTCAGGGAGTTGGCGGCCTGCGTTCGCGAGCTACACAAGCGTTGCCCCAATGGTTTGAGTGCATACGACTGTCTTTCGCGGCATGTGGCCAAGCACCTCGCCGCCTCCGGCGCGTTGATTGGATTCGATGCCGCTGCCAGTTCGCATGAGAGTCTGGAGGGACTTCGCCAGACGGTCCACAAGGTTGCAGATGAATGGAAAGATGTCGATAAGGCGGCCTTTACGGCGTATAATGGGTGTCTCCTCTCGCGGACGTGGACGCCGGAGCTTCAGGTCCAGTTGGGTATGTTAGCTGACGAATTCCTGGCGATTCTGGCAGATGATAACACGGTGAGACGTTTTTGCCGTCTCGTTGTGGCGACGGTGAAATGCAGATTGTGTCGAACGCTTCGGTTCCCGCTCTTTGCTTCGCGTGACGAACAGGCCAGTCGCATGAGGGCCGTGAAGGATAACCTTGACGGATTGCGTCTGGCAATGGTCTATTTGGATGGTCGGGATGATTTGGTCAAGGCGGGATGCGCGCCGCTCCTGAAGGCGATGGAAGCGGGCACCTTCGCGATGGAGGACGCATTGACGGTGTTTGACGACTCCTGCTCCGAGAAGACGCTGAATGCGATTATGGCTGGTTCGCCGGCGCTCTCCAGATTCTCCGGCGGCAAACAGGAGGAACGCATCGCGCGCTTCCGGGATCTGGACGCGAAGTACACGCAGTCCGTTCGTCGCATGGTGGCGACAGCCCTTTCGAAGAGAATGCCGGATGCCGAGACGATGTCGCCGGAAGCAAAGCGTCAGATGGGCATTCTGAAGCATGAATGTGAAAAGAAAATGCGCTTCATGCCGCCGCGAAAGCTTCTTGCGGCGGCGAAGGAGGTCGCAATCCAGCTAAAGCCGTGCTTCTTGATGAGTCCGCTTTCCGTCGCCCAATATTTGCCGACGGACGGGGACTTGTTTGATTTGGTGGTCTTTGACGAGGCTTCGCAGATGACGGTTTGGGATGCGGTGGGGGTTATCGCACGCGCGAAGCAGTTTATCGTGGTGGGTGATCCTAAACAGCTGCCGCCAACCAGTTTCTTCGTAAAGGGTGATGTCGGCGAGGAGAATAAGGAGGATGATCCAGCGATTGAAGATCTTGAGAGCATACTTGACGAGTGTCTTGCGAGCGGTATATACTCTGCCTACTTGAACTGGCATTACCGGAGCCGCCATGAATCTTTGATCGCCTTTTCAAATCGGCTTTATTACGGAGATCGGTTGAACACCTTCCCTGCCGCCGAGGCGAATGGGCGGCTCGGCGTGTCATTTCGCCATGTGAATGGGGCCTTGTACGACCACAAGACGCACACGAACGAAGAGGAGGCAACGGCTCTCGTCGATTTTCTTTTTGAACGGCTTGAAGATGCGTCTGAGCGAAAGCGTAGTTGGGGTGTTGTGACGTTCAGCGTTGCGCAGCAGAAGCTGATTCTGCAGATGATTGACGCACGCGCGGCGAAGTGCAAGTGGGCTCCGGATTTCTTTGACGAGACGAAACAGGATGCCTTCTTCGTGAAGAATCTGGAGAATGTACAGGGGGACGAGCGGGATGTCGTGTTGTTCTCGATCGCCTATGCCCCGGATAAGGATGGGAATTTTGCCATGTCGTTCGGTCCGGTGAACCGGCAGGGTGGCGAGCGACGGCTGAACGTTGCCATCACGCGCGCCCGCGAGCAGGTGGTTGTGTTCGCCTCAGTTCAGGCTTGTGACATCCATGCGGAACGTACCAATTCCGTTGGCGTGAAGCATTTACGATACCTTATAGATTATGCGGCGACAGGGCGCCTGGAGGGGGATGCCTCTACGGAAGAGAGGCCCGAGTCATCCGGCGTAAAGAAACTCATTTGCAACTGTCTTTTGGAACGTGGCTATGAGTTTGAGACGGATGTCGGAAGATCGACCTACCCCATTGACATTGCGGTGAAGGACCGTGATTGCCCAGATCGGTTTGTGCTGGGCATTGAATGTGACGGGAAGAAGTATGCATCGCAGCACACGGTCCGGGACAGGGATGTTCTCCGTGAAGACGTCCTCAAGGGCATGGGGTGGAAGATTTTCCATGCATGGAGCATGGATTGGGCATTCGACAGGAAGCATGCGGAGGCGCGGCTTCTTGCGATGTTGACGAAAACAACAAACAACAAGAAAGAAGAGGTAACTAATGACATGCGATAATTGCGGCAAGGATGTCGCGTTTATCTTGGCTTGGAAAGTAAAGGGCCATTCTGGGCACTTCTGCAGCAAGAAGTGCGCCCATGAAGCGACGTTCTCGACTGACTACGAACGTGGCGGAATTCTCGAGCTGATCGTTGGTCTTTTCATGCTGTTCTTCTGGTTGGTCAAGTGGTTCATCAAGGGGGCGATTTGGGCAACAAAGAAGATTGTGCAGCTCGTAAAGGGCTACAATTCCAAAAAGGCGGTGGCGTCGGCTGTGGAATCGCCTACAGGTTCTGCGACAGGCGCGTAAGACGTCACACGCATACGCTCAAATGCGAGCTAGTGTTATGTGCTGCGGCGCTTCGGTCCCGCGGCAGGGAATGGCTTTTCTTGTCAGATTGCGACGATGAGCGCGCCTAATATAATATCAACAAAAACGAAAGGATCAACCGATGAGCAACGCAATCAAAACTTTTGCATTTGTCGCCGTGACGGCTGCGGTGGCAATCTGCCAGGCCGATACGAAAACGACCTACCGTGATGCGCAAGGACGCATACAGGGAACGGTGACGACCGATCGCTACGGCAAAACGACGTATCGTGACGCGCAGGGGCGCATCCAGGGTTCGCATACCACCGATCGCTACGGCAAGACGACCTACCGCGATTCGCTGGGCAGGGTGCAGACGACCCAGACTACTGATCGTTACGGCAAGACCACGTATCGCGATGCACAAGGGCGTGTCCAGGGCACTGTGACGACCGACCGCTACGGCAAGACCACGTATCGCGATGCACAGGGACGCGTCCAAGGCAGTGCCACGACCGACCGCTACGGCAAGACGACCTACCGCGATGCGCAGGGTCGTGTGCAGGGCACAAAGAAGTAGGCTGTTTTGAGAGTTCTATTTGAACTTGGCGGGGACAGACCCCGTGAAAGTCCAAGCTTTTTGCGACGCCTGACGAGGTCGCCGCGATGGCGGAGGCGTTCCGCGCCGGCGGCTACGGCTACGGCAACGCGAAGAAGGCCCTGCTGGAAGCGTACCACAGGCTCTTCGACCCGTTCAAGGAGCGCCGCGAGGAGCTGGCGAAGGATCCAGATTCTCTTGAGGACATCATGCGCGCTGGCGCCGCCAAGGCGCGCGCCGCCGCCGCGCCTGTCATGGATAAGGTCCGCCGCGCCGTCGGCATCCTCTGACAAAATCCCGTTAATACAGCGCAAAATTGTGCGCACGAAACTCTTTAAAATTTTCTACTTGCCAATTTTATCGGGTTTTGATATACTACACAAACATTCGACCACTCAAGAGAGTAAAAAACCGATGAAAGTACGTAGTTCCGTTCGTCGCATTTGCGAGAACTGCCGCATTATACGCCGGAAGGGTGTAGTGCGCGTGATCTGCACCAACCCCAGGCACAAGCAGTGCCAGGGCTAAGAAAGAAGGTATAAAGACATGCCGAGACTGATGGGTGTGGATATTCCCGGGAAGAAGCATATACGCTATGCGCTCCGGTATATCCATGGTATCGGGCCCAAGCGCGCAGATGACGTGCTCGCGGCCATTAACGTCGATCCTATGAAAAAGGCCGACGACGTAACTCAAGACGAGATCCATGCGATCACGACCTACATACAGGATCACTACCGTGTGGAAGGCGACCTCCGCCGCGAGGTCTCCCAGAACATCCGCCGCCTGATCCAGATCGGTTCGTACCGCGGGCTGCGCCACAAGAAGGGCCTTCCCGTGCGCGGTCAGCGCACCAAGACGAACGCCCGCACACGCAAGGGCGGCAAGCGCGTCTCCATCGCGCTGCCCAAGGCAGCCGGCCGCTAACGGAGGTTTTCAGCAATGGCAGAAGAAGTAAAGAATGAGATCGCCCCGGAGGCTCCCGTCGCAGACGCGGCCCAGGGCGAGCAGCCGGAGGCGAAGGCGAAGAAGTCCGGGAAGTCCATTCCCGCCGGCATAGCCTTCATACGCTCCACGTTCAACAACACCCAGGTTTCCATCGCCGACGCGCGCGGCGGTGTGATCAGCTGGAGCTCGGCCGGCAAGGCCGGCTTCAAGGGCTCGCGCAAATCGACGGCGTTCGCCGCGACGATGGTCGCGCAGGATGCCGCGCGCGTTGCCGTCGCCAAGGGCATGCACGAGTGCGAAGTGAGGATGCAGGGCGCAGGCGCCGGCCGCGAGAGCGCGGTTCGCGCGATACAGGCCGCGGGCATCCGCGTCACTCAGATAACCGACACCACGCCGGTTCCGCATAATGGTTGCCGCGCACGCAAGCGCAGGAGGGTTTGATCATGGGTCGTTGTACAGGTCCAGTTTGCCGTCAGTGCCGCCGCGAGGGGCAGAAGCTGTTTTTGAAGGGCGCCCGCTGCTACATGGCGAAGTGCCCGATAGAGCAGGGCGCGGGAGCGCCGGGAATGCACGTAGGCCGCCGTGCGAAGAAGATGTCGGAATACGGCACCCAGCTTCGCCAGAAGCAGGCTCTTCGCCGCCAGTACGGCATGGGCGAGCTGCAGTTCCGCAGGTTCTTCGAAGAAGCCTACCGCCGCGAGGGCGTCACGGGCGAGCACCTTCTCCAGATGCTGGAGATGAGGCTCGACAACGTCGTCTATCGCCTCGGCATCGCGCCCAGCAGGCGTAGCGCCCGCCAGTTCGTCCTTCACGGCCACATGCTCGTGAACGATCGCAAGGCGGCCGTGCCCTCCATGATCCTCAAGGTCGGCGACGTCATAACGGTCAGGGACTCCGCGAAATCCCGCGAGTTCGCCAACCGCTCCGTCGAAGCCGCAACGGGGGCGCAGCTTCCTGTGTGGATGAGTTTCGACAGGCCCACTCTCCGTGCCGAGATCCTCGCCGTTCCTACGCGCGAGCAGATCGCCCCGGTCGTGGACGAGCAGGCCATCGTCGAACTCTACTCGCGCTAATTCCTGACAACACACCAACATTTCAAGGGAGGTCAAAATGCCTATCCGTTTGAGTCGGTTTGAAATGCCGCACAACGTCCAGATTGACGAGTCCACCAAGACCGCAACCTACGCGCGTTTCACTGCGGAGCCATTTGAAATCGGCTATGCGAGGACGATCGGGAATTCGCTAAGGCGCGTTCTTCTCAGCTCCATCGAGGGCGCGGCGATCACTTCCGTGAAGATCAAGGGCGTCAGCCACGAGTTCTCCACCGTGAAGGGCTGCGCCGAGGACGTGACGGACATAATCCTCAACCTCAAGCGCGTGCTCGTCAAGACCTTCACGCGCGACGCCTTGACGATGTCGCTCAAGGCAAAGGGTCCGTGCACCGTGACCGCAGGCGACTTCGCCAAGGAGAACAACGTCGAGGTCCTCAACCCCAAGCAGCCGATCTGCACGCTTGACATCGACGGTTCCCTCGAGATGGTCTGCGAGGTCAAGACGGGCCGCGGCTTCTGCCTTGCCGACGGGAACAAGCGTCCCGACCAGGAAATCGGCAGGATCGCCATCGATTCGATCTTCTCGCCGGTCACGCGGGTCAACTTCCTCGTGGAGAACACCCGCGTAGGCCAGCGCACCGACTACGAGAAACTCGTCCTCGACGTCTGGACCGACGGCCGCATCGACCCCGAGGAGGCGCTTAAGACCGCAGGCGCGGTCCTCCGCCGCCACCTCGACGTGTTCGTCGACTACGCCGGCGAGCAGACCATCGAGTTCGAGGACTCGGCCGCCAAGGACGCCAACGAGCGCGAAAAGCTCAGGAAGCTCCTCAACATGTCGGTCAACGAAATCGAGCTCAGCGTTCGCGCGGCGAACTGCCTCAACAACGCCAACATCTCCACGGTCGGCGAGCTCACGTCAAAGACCGAGGCCGACATGCTCAAGTACCGCAACTTCGGCAAGAAGTCGCTCACAGAAATCAAGGCGAAGCTTGTCTCGCTGGGCCTCTCGCTCGGCTACAAGTTCGACCCGGATCTCCTCGATGCCAAGAAGTAAGGAAGTTCAGATATGCGTCACCAGAGAGTAATGAAGAAATTCGGGCGCTCTACAGCGCATCGCAAGATGCTCATGAAGGGCCTCGTCACCAACCTGATCCTCGCGGAGTCGATCAAGACTACGCTTCCGAAGGCGAAGGAGGCCAGGAAGGACGCCGACAAGATCGTGACGATCGCCAAGAAGGGCGATCTCGCGGCGCGGCGCCTCGCGGCTTCCCGCACGCTCGACCCCAAGGCCGTGCAGAAGCTCTTCGACAAGATCGCCCCGTCCATGAAGGACCGCAAGGGCGGCTATACGCGCATCATCAAGCTCGGAACCCGCAAGGGCGACGCAGCCGAGATGTGCATACTCCAGTGGACGACCGCTCCGCAGGTCGCGGAGGAAGTCAGCGAAGACAAGGCCAAGGAGGTGAAGTAATGTCTATCATTCTCAAGCTCAAGAAGGGCGAGTCGGTCGAGCGCGGTCTCAAGCGCATGAAGAAGGTCCTCGACAAGGAGGGCCTCCTCAAGAAGCTCCGCGACGACCGCTATTTCGAGAAGCCTTGCGTGAAGGCCCGCAAGAAATCCCAGCGTGCGCGCATACGCAACCGTTCGCGCCGCGGCAGGATGGAGCTGAACTGACAACTTTACCCTAAAACCAAGGACAAAGAAAAATGGCAAATATCAAGGGTGGACGTGCGGCCCGCAAGCGGGACCGTCAGAACGAAAAGGCGCGCAAGCGCAACTCGGTCTGCAAGGCCAAGCTGCACGATACGCACAAGAAGCTGTTCAAGGCTGCTGACGCCAACGACAAGGATGCCGCCGCGAAGAAACTCCGCGACTTCGTCTCTGGCCTCGACAAGGCCGTGAAGAAGGGCATCATCTCGAAGAACACCGCCGACCGCAAGAAGTCGCGCGCACAGCTCAAGTTCAACAAGATCGCCAAGTAAGGAGGCCAGAAATGGACAAGAAGACTCTTCACGATGTCGATCTCAAGGGCAAGCGCGTCGTCATGCGCGTTGACTTCAACGTGCCCATGGCAAAGGACGGCTCCGGGAAGATCACGGACGACACCCGTATCGTCGCCGCGCTTCCCTCGATCAAGTACGTCCTCGAGCAGGGCGGTTCGCTCGTCCTCATGTCCCACCTCGGCCGTCCGAAGGGCAAGGGCTTCGAAGAGGCCTTCACCCTCAAGCCGGTTGCGGAGGCCCTCTCGGCAAAGCTTGGCCAGGAGGTGAAGTTCGCCCCCGACTGCATGGCTGCCGACGACGTCGTCGCCGCGCTCAAGCCGGGCGAGGTCGTCCTTCTCGAGAACACCCGCTTCTACAAGGCCGAAGACGGCAAGGTGAAGAAGGACGACGAGAAGAAGGGCATCCACCTCACGGAGGAGGAGTTCCAGGCCAAGAAGGCCGAGCTCAAGGCAGCTCGCGCCGAGATGGCCAAGAAGCTCGCCTCCTACGGCGAGATCTACTGCAACGACGCCTTCGGAACGGCGCACCGCGCCCACGCCTCCACGGCCGTGATCGCGGACTACATCCAGCCGGCGGTCTCTGGCTTCCTTCTCGAGAAGGAAATCCAGTTCCTCGGCGATGCAGTCGAAAAGCCGATTCGCCCGTTCGTGGCGATTCTCGGCGGCGCGAAGGTCTCCGACAAGCTTGCCGTCGTCAAGGCTCTTCTCGACAAGGTCGACACGCTGATCATCGGCGGTGGAATGGCCTACACGTTCAAGAAGGCGCAGGGCATCAAGATCGGTTCGTCTCTCTGCGAGGACGACCAGGTGGCCTACTGCGGCGAGATGCTTGAGGCGGCTGCCGCCAAGGGCATCAAGATCCTGCTGCCGGTCGACAACGTCATTGCGAACAAGTTCCCCGAGACGAAGGACGCGTCCGACGTCGAGCTCAAGACCATTGAGGGCGACATCCCCGACGGGTGGATGGGCCTCGACATCGGGCCTAAGTCGGTGGAGCTCTTCTCCGCGGCCGTCAAGGACGCGAAGACGGTCGTCTGGAACGGCCCGATGGGCTGCTTCGAGTTCGAGCCTCTTTCAAAGGGCACCTACGGGGTGTGCAATGCCGTTGCCGGCGTCAAGGCCGCGGGCGGCATCTCGATCATCGGCGGAGGCGACTCCGTAAGCGCGGTCAAGAAGTCCGGCAAGGCTCAGGAGATGAGCCACGTCTCCACGGGCGGCGGCGCGTCTCTCGAGTTCCTCGAGGGCAAGACCCTCCCTGGAGTCGCCGCGCTCACCGCGAAGTGACGAAGAGGACACAGGCAGCCGGTTGACTGCCTAAGCATATGCGCCCTGGAGAGTTCTTCTCCGGGGCGTATTGCTTTACCGGACAATATGCTTGTGCACATATATCAATTATGGTATTATATATGCAAGGATTTAACGAGGAGAACCCTGGTTCTAAACTCGTTCGCGCGAGCGGTGCAATCGCAAAGCGCAACTTCAGTACGATCTTCCACGGGCGAAGCCTCCACTACCTCAAGGAACGTTCTAAGGTAATTGTACTGAGGCCGTCTGCAATGGCAAAATGACAAGTGAAAGGATAAGTAAGAATGAAAGACATGACGAGAAGGAACTTTCTGTCCGGCGCGGCGGCAATTGGAGCGTCGTCGGTTCTCCCGGGCGCGGCATTCGCGGCAAAGCCGGGGTTTGACCTCCGGCCTGACCAGCTGCGGGCGGTGTATGTGCAGTGGGGCCACAATATGTGGGGCGAGGCACTGCCGGAGGGCGTCACGACTTTGACCGACGGCCGCCTCTGCAACGACCACTGCAAGTTCGTCGAGGCGATCTGGCGGCAGATCATAGACCGTCTCGTGCTTCGCAAGATGAACCTCGCGGTCATCGACCTCGGGGAGTTCCCGATCTATCCGAGCCATCCTGAGCTCGCGGTCAAGAATTCGCACTCTCCCGACTGGATCCGCAGCGAGGTGCGCAGGCTCAAGTCTCTCGGCATAGAGGCGGTTCCAAAGCTCAATTTCTCGACAGCGCACGACGCCTGGCTTGGCGAGTACGGGCGCATGATTTCCACGAAGACTTACTACCGCGTCTGCGCGGACCTCATCCGCGACGCAGCCGAGATGTTCGACAACCCTCGCTTCATGCACATTGGCTACGACGAGGAGAAGATAAGGTTCCAGCATGGCTATCAGGTCGTCCGCGAGAATGAATTGTGGTGGCACGACTTCCTCTGGTTCGTGAAGACCGTCGAGGATGCCGGGATGCGCCCGTGGATGTGGAGCGACTATGGGTGGAGCCACGACGACTTCGTGGAGAAGTGCCCGAAGTCGGTCATCCAGAACAACTGGTACTACGACGAGGGGATGGAAGGGTTCGACATCTCTGCGATGAAGCCAACTTCGCGTTCGCGCAAGGTGCTGGAGCTTTTCCTCAAGCTCGACAAGGCCGGTTTCGACCAGGTCCCGTGTGCTTCCAACTGGCTTTCCAAGCGCCGCAGGGAGGCGAATGCGATCAACGACAAGTGCATGGGAGAACTCGTGAAGTTCTGCCGCGCCAACCTGAATCCCGAACGAGTCAAGGGCTACTTGATGGCGCCTTGGGCGAAGGACTACGACAATCCAGACTACTACAAGACCTTCGAAGCAGCCATTGACCAGCTCGACGCCGCGATGTAGGCCATGACGCCGCTCTTGAGGTTGGCCGCGTATTGCCGTCTTTGGCGTGCTGAAGCTTGAAATGTCGGCAGGGGAGACTCGCTGGTTCCGCATCTTCAGAAAGGAATGAAAATGAAACGTGATTGTCTGCTGGCGGCGACGGCCGTTATGCTATGTTCTCTTGCCGCGTTTGCGGCCGAAGGCCTTGATCAGCGCATTGCGAGGGTGCTGGCGTTGAAGGGCGGGGAAGTCTCGTCGTTGACTGCGACTTTGCACACCAAGGCAGACCCTGAAGGCAAGGATCCGCTTGCGATATGGCGTGCGGAGGCGAAGGAGAAGGTAGAGCTCAAGGATGCGTTCGTCCGCGTTGACTTTACGATAGTCCCGGAGAAGGGCTGCGATATAAAGTGCCGTGCGGAGATGCCTCTCCCGGAAAAGTGGGACGGACGGATGTGGGGACAGGGCAACAGCGGCAGGGCCGGTTCGCTACCCTCCCTCAAGGGATACATCGCCTCCGGAACTGCGGCTGTGACTACGGACCTTGGCACGAGTGCGTTTGCAAGGAAAGACAAACTTGTCCCCTGGCCGGCATGCGTCCTAAGGGACTTCCATTGGCGTGCGACGCACCTGATGACCGTTTACGGGAAACGCATAGTCGAGGCGTTCTACGGAAGGTCGCCGTCGAAGTCATATTTTGCGGGCGGCTCCACCGGCGGACGTCAGGCGATGAGCGAGGCGATTAGGTTCCCGGAGGACTACGACGGGATGTACGTGGTCCTGCCGGACAACAACGCGGCGGCGAGCGAGATCGCGATCTGGCATCTTTGGCGGCAGACGCACGACGCGGAAGGCCGCCAGCTCTTCACGACGAACGAGATCCGGACCGTGGCCGACGCGGCGGTGCGATACCGCTCGGCGGCCGACCCCGCGCCATACGCAGGGCGCATACTGGCAGATGGCCGTTTTGACGAGTCAGAGATCGACGGATTCCTTGCGCTCGCGGCAAAAGAGCTCCCGTCCCTCGCCGAAGGCGACAAGCTTGCGCGGCTCAAGGCTCTCTACATGCCGCTTGTGCATGAAGGCAAGTGCTACTTCAACGGCTTTGCGCCCGGAACCTACCACGGGTGGAACATGGAGTGGCATGGCCTCGTCTCTCTCGCCCAGTTCCTCGGCGAAAAGGGCGTTACAAACGATAGCTGGAAGAGGGTCGGCTGGGACCTGATCGACCGCTACTTAAGCGAACGCGCTCCAGAGTTCAACGCCGCGAGCACGGATCTTTCCGCGTTCAAGGCGCGTGGCGGCAAGATCATGATGACGCTTGGCTGGGAGGACCAGACCGTGCCGCCCGGGCCGATACTCGACTACTACGAACAGGTTTGCGAGCGCGACGGCGGAATCGAGAAGACCCGTGAATACTTCCGGCTTTTCTGCCTGCCTGGCTGCGCGCACGGCGGAGGCAGGGGCCGCGCGACAACGGGCTCTCCGAGCGGCGCGGCCGTGCGCAAGCGGCTCATGGACTGGCGGGAGAAGGGCGTTGCGCCAAAGGAGCTGGTCGTCAAGTGGCGGTCGGCGAATCTCGAGCTGCCTGTCGCGCCATATCCCGGTCTCTACGTCAGGGATGCGGACGGCAAGTGGCGCGTCAAGGAGGCGAAGCGCGGCGTTTCGCGGGTCGACCCCTCCGTGCGTGCTACGGCGACGGACGTTGGCCGGGCTGGATCCTCGCCGGACGCCGACGGCTGCACCGCGTTCATCGTCGGGCGGAAGGCAAGTGCCACGGGGCGTGTAATCGTGGGCCATAACAACGACGGCTTCGGCCCCATGAAATACGCGATTCTCCCCGCGACCGATTCCGCCCCGGCGCTCAACGAGCCGGGAAGGACAGGCGGACTTGGCGGCGGCAAGTCGCCCGTTCTCTATTGGCAGGCGGTGTGTTCCGACAAGGCGAAGTCCGGAAAGGCCACGGGCGACGTGCTCCTAAACGAATATGGCGTCATCATGTTTTCCAACTCTGGCGGCTTCATGCGGGAATGGGGCGGGCGGAAGTCGGAACTGCCCGACGAGGCGGAGGCGGCCACTGTCGATGGAGGAATCGGCCTTGCGCTTCGCTTCGAGGTCGTGCACAGGGCGAGAAGCGCGGCGGAAGGCGTCAGGATCGCGACTGCTTTCATAGACCGCTACGGCTATGGACCGGACGCGCGGACATTCACCATCGCCGACCGCGACGAGGCGTGGATCCTCTGCGCAGTAAGGGGGCGTCGCTACGTGGCGCGAAGATGCCCTGACGATTCCGTGATGGCGTTCCCGAACATCCTTCCCGTCGGGCGGATACTGCCAGGCGATATCGTTTCGAAAGGCATAGAGGCCAAGCGCGACACCTTCGACTTTGCAGCCACCTACCAGGGCGTGCGCACCAAGCACGATCCTTCGCAGCGGCACAGGATAGCGGAGTTCTATCGCACAACGGCTGGCGTGGAAGTTGACGAGAGTGAACTGCCCTGGTCGGTGAAGCCGTCGCATCTTGTAACGGTTGACGACTTGAAGAGGGGCTTCAGCTCTCATTCCGTCGGTCATGGCCGCGTGTCGGTCCATCCAGAGGAGGTTCCTGGCGTGGATTGGCCCGTATGTCGGCTCAGGACCCTTGAGTCGGTGATTTGCAGGTTTGCGGACAGCCCTGCAGATGCCGCGATTTTCCTCGCCCCGGGGCGGCCATGCGAGACTAAGTACGACGAGTTCCGCCCTTTCCGCGACGCGCCTCCCCCCTACTTCTCGACAGGCGCGGCGGCCGAGGCCTTGCTTTCGACTAGGCTCCTGGCGCCGCGCTTGATTAGCGCACCGGAGCGTCCGGCGCCGCGCCCGGCTCTGGCGGCGCGGCTTGCGGAAGGGCCGGAGGTACACGGCATCGTCCATTGGGGGCTCAACACCTACACCGACCGAGAGTGGGGCTTTGGCGACGAAGACCCCGCCATGCTCAACCCCGACAAGTTCGACGCCGACCAGATCGTTGGGGCATGCAAGGCGGGCGGCATCGGCGGACTCATAATCGTAGCCAAGCACCATGACGGGTTCTGCCTATGGCCGACGAAGACGACTGGGCACAACATAACCAAAACTCCGTTTTGGAAGTGTAAAGTTGAAAGTGAAAAGTGTAAAACGAGTGGAGATTACGTGAAGGAGATGGAACAGGCATGTCGCAGGGCGGGGCTGAAGTTCGGAGTGTATGTGTCTCCGTGGGACAGGAACAACGCCGCCTACGGAACGGAAAAGTACGTTGCCGACGTGTTCCAGAAGCAGATTCGCGAGCTCCTTTCCGGCGACTACGGCGAGATATTCGAGATGTGGTTCGACGGCGCGAACGGTGGTGACGGCTACTACGGTGGCGCGCGCGAGAAGCGCCGTATCGGCGCAGGATACTACCGTTTCGGCGAGGTGTTTGGCTTTGTCCGCGAGCTCCAGCCCGGCGTTTGCATCTTCGCAGGCGAAAGCGACGATTCCGACTTCCGCTGGCCCGGCAACGAGCGCGGGGTGCTCGATGCGGATTCCCGCGCCACCATCTGCACGGTCGGCGGATACGCGGATGGAAAGTACGGCAATCCGGGCTACAAGGATCAGATCAACTCCGGCTCGCCCGACGGCGAGTTCTTCAGAATGTGCGAGGCGGACTTCCCGCTGCGGCGAGGCTGGTTCTACCACGAGAGGGAACGCGGCACTACGAAGAGCGCGGCATACTTGACGAAACTCTATCTCTCGTCCGTCGGCAACGGCGGCACGATGAACATCGGCGTCGCGCCGGACAAGTCGGGACGGCTTGACGCTGACGACGTCCGCGCCCTTGCGGGGTTCGGCGTGATGCGCAATGCGCTTTTCGCGCACGAGGCGAAGACAGGCGAGCCCTTCAACGTCGTCGTCATGCGCGAGGATGTCTCGAACGGCGAGCAGGTGGACGAGTGGGAGCTTGTCGCCGACGGCAGGGCGGTCCTGCGCGGCAAGTCCATCGGGTGTAAGCGCATCCGCCTCCTTGAAACGCCTTGCGTCGCAAGGGACGTAGATTTGAAGATCCAGAAAGACGGCGGTGCTCTCAAGGGCGTCTCGTTCAAGCTGTACAACGCGGACCCGGAGCTCGTGAAAGCCGTTCTCGACGCGACCGGCGACGACCGCGAAACAGACACCGCGAAATGGATGACGAAAGCGGCTCCAGAGTCAAGCGGCCATCGCATTGCGGCAAGGGATTCGTGGCATGGATTCGACCGCAGGGTGTTCGAGTTCCATGGACGCGAGGCGTGGATCGTCGAGCCGAAGGCGGAGGCGGAGGGACGTCCGTGGGCGTGGATAATGGAATGGCCCGGCGCATTTGCGAAGCGCACCGGCAGCATTGCCCTGCTTAAGGCGGGGTACCATGTCGTCACGCTCAGGCCGGGCCGTTACGAAAACGGGAAGTTCGTGTCGCAGCCCGGCAACATGAATGACGCACGGCTTCGCGAGTCTCGCGAGTTCCAGAAGTATCTTGTGGACGAGCTTCGCTTCGCCCCCAAGGCAAACTTGATAGGCATGAGCTGGGGCGGGTTCTACTCGGTGAGGTACGCGGGGACATACCCCGACGCCGTCTCCCGCATCTATCTTGACGCTCCTCTGCTCGACTTTTCGACCCTTGCCGGCAAAGAAGGGGATTCTTGGGGCTTGAATGCGAAATATGGCGTTGACGTAAAGACCTATGTCGGCAAGGACGATCCGCGCCAGCCAGTCAACATGTACGGGCCGATCGCAAAGGCGGGAATCCCGGTCCTTCTTCTCTACGGCGGTGCCGACGCGACGGTTCCTCCCCGTGCAAACTGCATCAGGTTCGCCAATGCTTTCAAGGCCGCCGGCGGCTACATTGAGGTCGTCGCCCGTGGATCCTACGGCCACCATCCGCACGGCCTGGAAATCGACGAGCAGCAGAAGTTCGTCGACTTCTTCAACGGAAAGTGACTTGAAAACGGCGATGCCGCAGCTTTGACGGCGTGATGCCGCGTTCGGCCTTCAGGCGGAGCCCGAGGTGGGAGGCGCTGCAGAACCCGCACTCGCGGGCTATTTCCTCGACGGAGAGGTCCGTGCTTTTCAGCCGCTCTACGGCGGCGTCGAGCTGGATGCGCGTGACCTCTTCCGCGATGGTATGGCCGAACACGCGGCGAGCGCGAAGGTTCAGGGTCGTTTTCGAGCAGTTTGCGGTTTTCGCCAGTTCGGGAAGCGTGATGCGTTCGCCTATGCGGGATTTTGCGCATGCGATGGCCCTCGCCACGAAGGGATCGTCTATTGCATGAGCATCCGTGGAGGTGCGCGTGATGACTGTGTCGTGCTGCGTGATGACGACCCGCTCCGTCTTGCGACCCTCCAGCAGGTCGTCCATCGCCTTGCCGACTTCCATCCCGCGCTCCCGGTAGTAAACCGGTATGGACGATATGGCTGGAACCGTCATGCGGCAGAGAAGTTGGTCGTTGTCGACGCCGAGGACGGCGATGTCCTCCGGCACGCGCAACTTGGCTGAAGCGGCCGTGGCGATGGCCTGTTGCGCCCGGCGGTCGTGCACGCAGAATAGGGCAGTACGGCGCGGCAGTTTCTTAAGCCACCGCAAAAGCCTGTCGGCTTCCAAGGCGAAGTCGTTCTGTTCGCGTGCCGGCGGCGTGGGGTAGATTTGGGGCTTGAAGCCGGATTCGGCCAGTTGCTCTGCGAATCCCTTCATGCGCTCGTCGCTCCAGAACGTCGGCTTCGCCGTGCCGATGTAGGCGAACGAGCGGTAGCGGCGCTCTACGAAGTAGCGGGCCGCAGTCCGCCCCTCCGCCGCATGGTCGTTTATGAATGTCACGACGTTCCGCGGCTGCCTGGAGGCCGGTTTCGAGAGCGTCGGCTCGATGAACACCGACGGAAGCCCGGAAGCCGTGAATTCGCGGCGCACGCGGTCGTTCAGAATGTATGCGATTATGCCGCTGCATCCCCACGATTTCAAGTTCCTGATGTGCTGGCGGTTGAGGTCGTGAAGGTCCAGGTGGAACTGCCATGTGCCGGCCGCCGACTCGTGTGCGTACTCCAGCAGCCCCTCCAGGAGCTGCCTCTGCGTCAGCGTGGAGGTAGGTATCATGACGAGTATTCGCCTCTGCGGTCTGTCGGTTGCCATGCGCATAGGTTACCAAATCGGTCCGATTTTGACAATATGGATTTTCGTTTTTGATAAAGTGGCGGCGCGCAATCGGGTATAATATGCGCATCATGAAAATCGTCAAGATAGGAATAGTCGGCTTGGGCTTCATGGGCACCACCCACTGGGGCGTTTACAAGGGTCTCAAGAACGCGAAGATCACGGCAATTGCCGACGTGGACGCGAAGAAGCGCAAGGGCGACGTCTCGGCTGTCGTCGGGAACATCGGCGGCGGCGACAACTCGAAGCCGCTCGACCTCGCGGGCGTCACGGTGTACGAGAGCGCCGCCGCTCTTGTCGCCAATGCGGACGTGGACGTCGTGGACATCTGCGTGCCGACTCCCGATCATGCCGACATAGTGTGCGCGGCTCTTGCGGCCGGGAAGCACGTGTTTTGCGAAAAGCCGCTCTGCCGCGATGCCGCGCAGCTGAAGCGGATCGCGGCGGCCGTCAGGAAGTCGAAGTCGTTCTTCAACGTCGGCCTGTGCGTCCGCGCCTGGCCGGAATACCGCCACGCCCTGGAGTACTACAGGAGCGGCAAGGCCGGGAAGATGAAGTCGGCGACGTTCAAGCGCATTTCGCCCTCGGTCGACGGCAATGCGTGGCGCAATTGGTTCATGGACGGCAAGATGTCCGGCGGTGCGCTGCTGGACCTGCACGTCCACGACGCCGACCAGGTGAATTGCTTCTTCGGGATGCCGAAATCCGTCACGGCCTTTGGCGCGACAGGCGTCGTGTCGAAGGGCGGCGTCGATCACGTGGTTGCATCCTACGACTACGGCGACGGGACGCTCGTCATGGCCGAGGGCGGCTGGGCGGCTGCGAAGGGGACTCCGTTCGAGATGTCGTTCACTATTGTCTGCGAGAAGGCTACGCTTAAGCTGGATGCGTCCGGCTATCACATATATCCGGTCAAGGGCAAACCTATGACGCCGAAGCTCGACGTGAAGGCGGGGCCGACGGGATGGCATCATGAACTTGCGTATTTCGTGAGCTGCGTCGCCAAGGGCGTAAAGCCTGAGAAGTACCAGACCATTGACTCCGTGGAGAAGACGATGAAGCTCATCTTCGCCGAGGATCGTTCGGTCAAGCTTGGCCGGGCAGTCCGTCTCTAACCACCAACGACAAACCTCTGTTGACCAATGAACTACATCGCGCTAAACGGATGGATATACTGCGGATTCGGCGGCGAGAAGAAGCCTCTCGAATTCATCGACTGGGCCGCTGAAAAGGGACTTGACGGCGTTGAGCTGACCGTCGGCGACTGCCTGCCGCTGGAAACCGCGGAGTCGGAGGCAAGGGAGCTCTCGGCATATGCCAGGGGGAAAGGCGTGGGAATTCGCACTCTTTCCACTGGCTTCGGCTGGGGGAAGTGGCTTACGTCCGACGACGCGGCGGAGAGGGCGGAGACCGTCGAGTTCGCGAAGAAGTACCTCAAGCTTGCATCGTGGATCGGCGCGGAAACGGTCTTGATGGTGCCAGGCGCCACTCGCGTCGCGTGGGACGCCTCGCACGCCGAAGTCTCGTACCTCAACGCATGGAACAGCCTTCTGGCGTCGCTCCGCGAGATTGCGCCTGTCGCAGAGTCGCTTGGGGTCAACTTCGCGCTGGAGAACGTGTGGAACCGGTTCCTCGTCTCGCCGATGGAGTGGAAGGTGTTCCTCGACCAAGTTGGCTCCAGTCGCATAGGCCTGTATTTCGACGTAGGAAACTGCTGCCTGAACACGAACCCCGTGGATTGGCCGGAGATCCTCGGCGACCGCATAAAGGCGGTGCATCTCAAGAACTTCGAGGAGAACGACTCCGCCGGAGGCCTCCACGGGTTCGGGGACGACCTATTCAAGGGCGTCGTCGATTTCGGAAAGGTGTTTGCCGCGTTTGCAAAGATCGGATATGCCGGGCCGTTCACGGTGGAGATGATCCCGTTTTCAAGGCTCCCCGATCTCGTCATGCCCGACGCCGTCCTTGCGGCGAAGACGGCCGAGCAGATCAAGGAGTTGAAACGTCTGGCATAAAGAGCTCGGATTCGGCTCCAAGCCAGTGGGAAATCTGCGGAGACAACAACGACAGGGGGAGCTGCATGAGTATGACGTCAATTCGCGCGGCCGTGTGTGCGACAGCAGCTTTCACCATGGTTGCGCTCTGTGCGCAGGCCGCCGCACGCCCGACCGTCGCCGTCGCCGACGACTGTTGCACGAACGCGTTCGTCACCATCCCGCCCGCGGCTCTCGAGGCCGTGGCGGCCGCCGGCGCGAATCCGGTGATCCTGCCGGTCATGGCGAGCGACGAGGCCGTTGGAGCTGTGCTCGACCGTGTCGACATGCTGCTCATTTCGCCAGGAGGCAAGCAGTCGCCTCGCCGCGAGCAGTGGGAGAGGCGACTCCGCAGGCTGGCCGACGCCAGGCGCGTGCCCGGCTACGACCCCGCGCGCATAGCCGAGTTCGCAGCCGGCCGCCAGGCTGCCGGCAGGCCGGCGACGGGGGGCGGCTTCAAGCTAGTGGCCATTCCCGACTACTGCACGACGAACGGGCTTGTCGTCGCCAAGACGAACCTCGTGGACGCCATCGAGAAGGCCGGGTTCGCATCGTATGTCTTGCCGTGGACCAACGACGACGAGGTGCTTTCGTCGCTTGTGGAGCTGGCCGATGCGCTGATGGTTGGCGGCGGCCTCGGCGGCTTCGACAACTACGACAAGCGCTGCGAGTTCGAGATACGCGCGGTCAAGGCCGCAGCAGGCCGCGGAATCCCGGTCGCCGGGGTCTGCCACGGGGAGCAGGTCATCAACAAGGCCTTCGGCGGAACGCTAACCAGCACGCCCCAGCACAAGGGCGTTAAGAATCCACAGATTCTCCACAGAAGGCGCAATGTCGTGCCGTGGACCGACAACTACCATTTTGCGGTGCTGGAGCCCGGCTCGCGCATCGCCGCCGCAATCGGCGCCGAGGAGGCGGTCGTGAACTCGTCGCACAGCCGCTGCATCATGGACGTCGCGCCCGGGTTCAAGGTTACGGCGCGTGCGCCGGACGGCGTGGTGGAGGCGATAGAGCAAGAAACGCTGCCGGTGATGGCGTTCCAGTTCCATCCCGAGAGGATGACGTTTGACGACCGAATGGTCAGGCTCATCCGCATTGCGCTCGGTCCGCGATAGCCCTTGGCGGATCGATTTGGCCGGTTTGCGGACTTTTGACGCGTCGGTACTGAAAAAAGTCTGGATTCGCAGACTGAATGATGTAAAGCGCTTGAGGCAATTGATGATTGCAGGCAAGTGGCAAAACATGGTATAATACGCCGCATTATGGCAGAAGAGAACAAATCATCGTTGGACGCGCTGACCGCTCTTTGCAAGCGGCGCGGTTTCATCTACCATTCTTCGGAGATATACGGCGGAATGCCGGGGTTCTGGGACTACGGCCCGCTTGGATGCGAGCTCAAGCAGAACATCAAGCAGGCCTGGTGGCAGTTCACCGTCAGGGGCCGCGAGGACGTCGCCGGGCTTGACGCCACGATAATCATGCACCCGGGGATATGGAAGGCGTCGGGCCATCTCGACACGTTCGCCGACCCCATGACGATGTGCCGTGACTGCAAGAAGCTCATGCGCGCCGACCAGGTGAAGGACATCTACGCCGAGCAGAAGAAGAAGCCCCAGCCCAAGGTGGCGGGAGCCGATTTCTTCTGCCCCTACTGCGGCGGCGAGCTTACGGAGCCCAAGCCTTTCAACCTCATGTTCAAGACGGTGGTAGGCCCCATCGACGACCCGTCGAATGTCGCGTACCTCCGCCCCGAGACGGCGCAGGCCATATTCGCGCAGTTCCTCAACGTCACGGCGACTTCGCGCATGTCAGTCCCCTATGGCATAGCGCAGATGGGCAAGAGCTTCCGCAACGAGGTGACGCCGCGCAACTACACGTTCCGCAGCAGGGAGTTCGAGCAGATGGAGCTCGAGTTCTTCATCCGCCCGGACGAGGCGGTCGAGCTCCAGTACGGCCACGTCGTCACGCTCGCCGACAATCCCGACCTCGACGGCCCCGTGCAGGACGACTGGGGCTGGGAAGTCTGGCACAAATACTGGGTCGAGCAGCGCAAGAAGTTCCTCAATGCCGTGGGCCTTCCCTCCGAGAAGTTCGTCGAATACTGGCAGAAGCCTGACGAGCTCGCCCACTACGCGCGCGCCTGCGTCGATATCGAATACGACTTCCCGTTTGGCCGCCAGGAGTTGGAGGGCATCGCCGCGCGCAGCGACTTTGACCTCACCCAGCACCAGATCCATTCCAAGGTGCCGCAGATGGTCTTCGACGACCCCCTCAAGCAGGCTTGCAAGAAGCTTTCCGACGAGGAGAAGGCCGCGTTCATCGCGAAGACCCAGGCCGCGTGGATCGAGAGGAAGCAGAAGGCAGCGTCCGCCAAGGCCGGAAAGGATATTGTCTTCTCCGACGAGGATAAGGCCGACATCGCCGCGAAGGCGAAGGCTTTCTGCGAGAACCTCTTCGACGGCAAGTACGTGCCGCACGTGATCGAGCCTTCGGCCGGCGTCGACCGCCTCATGCTTGCGCTTCTCTGCGAGGCGTACGAGGAGGAGAAGCTGGACGACGGGAAGGGCGGCGAAGACGTTCGCACGGTCCTCCACTTCAGCCCGAGGGTGGCGCCTATCAAGGTTGCAATCTTCCCGCTCATAAAGAAGGATCCCGACCAGGACCGCATCGCCCGCGAGATATTCTCGAAGCTGCGCAGGAAGGTGAACTGCATGTGGGATGTCTCCGGCGCAATCGGACGGCGCTACCGCCGCCAGGACGAGGCCGGAACGCCGTGGTGCATCACCGTCGACGCGCAGACGGTGCAGGACGGCACCTTCACTGTGCGCGAGCGCGACTCCATGAAGCAGAGCCGCATGGGATACGACGAGTTCCTTGCGATGATGTACGGGGCGCTCGAGCTTTAACGGCAATGGGATTTCGGCATATGTGGAATTCGCTTGTGCAAGCGGGAGAGAAATGGAGTAATTGATGAAGATCGAACGGGAACTCGACGGCGCGCGGCTTGTGCTCAAGGTAGAGGGGCGACTTGACACCAACACCTCGCCTGACCTGGAAGCCGAGCTCAAGCTCGACGGGGTGAAGGAGCTTGTCTTCGATTTCGCGGAGCTTGAGTACATATCGTCCGCCGGGCTGCGCGTCCTGATGATCGCCCAGAAGGCCATGATGGCGGCGGGCGGCTCTATGTCCGTGTCAAGCCCCAATGCCGGCGTGAAGAACGTCTTTGACATTACCGGGCTGAGTTCGGTTTTTACGATCATGTGAGATGAAAAGGCGTGCCTGGATATTTGGCGCGGCCTTTGCCATCTACGCCGTACTGCTGTCTGTTGCCTGGGTAGTCGGCACACGCCAGGCCCGAGAGAAGACCGAGAGGCAGCTCGACTACGCCGTCGGCGACATGCGCATTTCGCTGAACGGCGTGATCGACACGATGCTGGAGCACCTGGCGTCGATAGCCGTGCACCATTTCAAGAAGCCAGCAGTATATTCGATGGAGGAGGTGGCGGCCGTCGCCGAGGCGTTCGACATCGACGAGATCAACGTCGTGGATCGCGAGGGGCGCATCATCGCTACGAACGACCGCGACTGCCTTGGCGTTGACATGAAGGTCAAGGCCGTGACGCGCCCGTTTGTCGAATTGACGAATGGCGTGACCCGCGTCGTCTCGCAGCCGTTCCGGCGCCATGCCTACGGCACTTCGCGCCGCAAGTACCTTGGCGTTCCGTTTCCGGACGGGAACGGGTACGTGCAGGTCGGGCTTGACGAGTCGCGCATGGACAGGATGATCTCTTCGCAGCTTGCATTCCTCTTTGACCCGCAGGTGGGGGAAACGCTGTGCTACCTCTGCGCGGACATGAAGACTGGCGCGCTCGTGTCGGCCCACTTTGAAGACGGCATGGCGAAGACGCTTGACGAAATCGGCTTTGACGCGTCCAAGAGCCCCGGGGCCGGCAAGCCTCTTCCAGAGGAGCGCGTGGTGGAGACAGAGAAGACGTTTGTGCAGACGCTGCATGGGCGGCCTGTCTTCTGCCGCGACTTTGTCTTCGGCGGGCACCGGTTCATCATAGTAGAGCCCAAGGCCGAGTTCTTCGGCACCCGCGACATCATCTTGGCGACGATGGCGCTCCTGTTGCTCGTGGTGCTGGGCACGTTCGCTTTCTTCGTCGACCGCGTCTTCCGCGACGCCGACTGCCTGAAGAGGTTCTATGCCGCCGAGGAGGAGCGCCGCGCAAGGGACATGAACATCGCGAAGACCGTCCAGAACGCGGCCTTGCCGGCGACGCTTCCCGAGTCTCCCTTCTACGGCATATACGCCTCGATGCAGGCGGCGAAGGACGTCGGAGGGGACTTCTACGACTACTTCAACCTGGACGCGACGCACGTGGCGTTCCTCGTTGCCGACGTGTCCGGCAAGGGCATTACCGCGGCGCTCTACATGATGACGGCGAAGACGATCATCAAGGACACGCTCCTCGCCTCCGAAGACCCGGCAGCCGCGCTCACCAAGGCAAACGCCGAGCTTTGCGCGAGGAACCCTGCCAACATGTTCCTGTCGGTCTGGGTGGGCGTGTTGGACCTTGAAACCGGCGTCGTCACGTATGCAAACGCCGGGCACAACCCTCCGGTCGTGATCAAGGACTCCACGCGGTTCGTAACCGGCAGGTCCGGCCCTGTGCTTGCGTTCATGGACGGCGTGTCGTACAAGCCGATGTCTCTCGCCCTTTCCCCGGGAGACGCGCTTTTCCTCTATACCGACGGCGTGACGGAGGCCCTTGACTCCAAAAACGAGCTTTTCGGGGAGAATCGGCTGACGGACGCGCTGAATACGGTCGCTTCGCTTGGGCCGCATTCCATCTGCATGGTGGTCAGGGCTGCGGTGGCGGCGTTCTCGGAAGGCGTTCCGCAGGCGGACGACATTACTGTGCTTGCCGTGCGCTACGTTGCCAGGCCAAAGGTGCTGGTGCGGTCGTTCCCGCCCACGCAGGCGGGCATCTCGGCGGCTTCCGACTTCCTCGACGAGGTTCTTGCCGATATCGGGACTTTGGCGCTCTCTCCCCTGCATATCATTCTCGACGAAGTCTGCTCGAACATAGTGAAGCATTCCGACGCAACTGTATTCGAGCTGGACATATCGTCCAACGGCGGCGAAACGACGCTGACTTTCGTCGATGACGGAAGCCCCTACGACCCGCTTTCACACGAAGACCCCGACACTTCGCTTCCGGCGGGAGAGCGCCCCATCGGGGGGCTCGGCATAATGATGGTGAAAAAGCTGGCCTCTTCGGTAGCCTACCGCCGTACGCACAACCGCAACTTCTTCATCGTCAAGCGCTCGTCGTGACATGGGAAAACTTGCGATAGGTGATGACGAGGCGCACGATTATCTGGTATAATACGCAAAATACATTTTTGGAGGACAGATTCGATGATAGACATAAAAAGACTGAGGGACGACTTCGACGCCACCGCCGGCGAGCTTGCAAGGCGCGGAGTCGAAAGGGAGACGCTTGAAAAGGCGAGGGATCTCGACGCGCGCCGCAGGGCGCTTCTCGGCGAGACCGAGGCCCTGAAGGCGAAACGCAACGCGGCCTCGAAGGAGATCGGGCGCGTCGCCAAGGAAGGCGGCGACATCGCCGCCGCCAAGGAGGAGATGCGCAAGGTGGGCGACAGGATCGCCGAGATCGACACGGAGCTCGCCGAGGTCGAGAAGGGCCTGCGCGAGACGCTGCTCATGATCCCCAACGTCCCCGCGAAGGAGATTCCGACGGGGCTTGACTCTTCTACGAACAAGGTCGTGCGCATGGTCGGCGAGTGGAAGGACCCGCAGTACGCGATACCGACGCACACCGAAATCGGCGAGAAGCTCGGTATTTTCGACTTCCCGCGCGGCGTGAAGCTCACGGGCACCGGCTTCCCCGTGATTCTCGGGCAGGGCGCGAAGCTCCAGCGCGCGCTCATCCAGTACATGCTCGACCTCCACTGCACGAAGCAGGGCTACACCGAGATGCTGCCGCCGTTCGTCGTCAACTCCGACTCCATGACCGGAACTGGACAGCTTCCCAAGTTCGCCGAAGACCTCTACCACTGCCAGATCGACGACTTCTGGCTGATTCCCACGGCCGAGGTCCCCGTCACCAACTTCTACCGCGACGACATCTTCGACGGGGTCAACCTCCCGAAGATAACGCCTGAGACGCCCGTCAAGCTCACGGCCTACACGCCGTGCTTCCGCCGCGAGGCCGGCTCTGCCGGAAAGATGACGCGCGGGATGCTGCGCGTCCACCAGTTCGACAAGGTGGAGATGGTGAACTTCGTCCATCCTTCCTCTTCCTTCGAACAACTTGAAACGCTCGTCAAGGAGGCAGAGGAGGTGCTTACGGGCCTTGGCCTCGCGTTCCGCGTGATCATGCTTTCCTCCGGAGACATGGGATTTTCCGCGGCGAAGTGCTACGACCTCGAGCTTTGGGCGCCGGGCGAGCAGCAGTGGCTTGAGGTTTCGAGCTGCTCCTGCTTCACCGACTACCAGGCGCGCCGCCTGAACTGCCGCTTCAAGGATTCAGACGGAAAGACGAAGCTCGTCCATACGCTCAACGGCTCGGGCGTCGCCCTGCCGCGTCTTGTCGTCGCGCTCCTCGAGCAGCACTACAACGCCGACGGATCCGTGACGATTCCAGAGGTCCTGCGTCCGTACATGAACGGGCAGGAGAGGCTTATGCCGGTGAAGTAGGCATCTGAAGCAAAAGAGGGGAGCCCCGCATGTCGCTATTCGCCATACTCGCTTCGTCTGCGCTCGCTTTCGACGCCGGCGCAGACCTGCGTATCCGGCAGGAAATCATGGACAACATCCCCGGCCTTCCCGGGGGAGGGGTCCTAAGCTCACGCGCGTGCGGAGCCTACAAGAACCACATGCGCTTCCGCCCTCGCGTCTGGGGCGAGGTGAAGCTCGACTCGGAGGAAAGCGGCATGTTCCGCATCTACGCGCGGATCACCGACGAGATGCGCTGGTACGTAAAGCCCCATGGAAACGCATACACGTTCCCCGACGAGGTGATACTCGACAACCTCTTTTTCGAGGGCAAGGGGCTTTTTGACGGGCTTTTCGACTTCGCGATAGGGCGGCAGGACATCTACGGCCTCTACGGGCTCGACCACGTGTTCGTCGATGGCACCCCGGGCGACGGCTCGCGCACGGTCTATTCCGACATGGTGCGCTTCGGCTTCAACGTCTCCGAGGAGAGCAGGCTCGACTTCTTTGCGCTCTACAACGAGGACGACAACGTGCTGCGCTGGGGCACCGACCGCGGCAAGCACCGTTCCATGACCGGTCTCGGCGGTGGGGCCGAGCCTGAGATGGACGACTGGGGCTATGGCGTCGTCTGGGGATCGCGCCTTGCCGAATGGCTTCCCTACCAGCTGTTTGCGATGGAAAAGGGGACGTGTTCGTACTACAGGAACGGCGTAAAGCATCCGCATACGCAGCGCGGAATGCTCGGCGCGAAGGTGCTTCCGCAGATAGACGAGGAATGGTCGCTCCAGGCCGAGGCGATGGGGCAGGGCGGCGAAAACGGCGACAATGCCGCGCTCTCGGGGTGGAGCGCCTACCTCGGCGTGAACTGGAAGAGCGCACGCGAGGGCATAAAGCCGTTCGGCAGCCTTGGCTACCACTTCATGAGCGGCGATGACGACGCAGCTCGCGAGGACGGCGGCCATTCCGCATGGGATCCGATGTGGGCGCGCGGCGTGAACGACTCCGAGCTTTTCCTCTACGGCACGCACTACGGCGCGGCCTGGTGGAGCAACCAGCACTATCTCAAGCTGACGGTCGGCGCCGACCTTGGCGCGCGCCACCGCGTGGTGGCGTCGTCGGGGCCTCTTTTCGCGGCGGCGCAGGACGGTCTCGGCGGCGGAGACGGCCACTTCAAGGGCCTTCTTTCTCAAATCCGCTACGACTTCCCGCTGTGGCCGTTCGACAGGTCCGAGGACTACCGCTTCGAGGTGTTCGGCCACGTGCTCGCCGAGTTCTTCAATCCCGGCGACTACTACGAGACGGACAGGCCTTCGTGGTTCGTCCGCTGGCAGGTCGACTTCAAGTTCTAATAGACTGGGCGCGGCAGAATGGCAGACGGCACGATTGTTAGAAAGGCGACGCTAGGGGACGCGGAGAGGATCTACGCCCTCATACGGCTCAACGCCGACAATCTCGTGCCGAAGGCGCTTGGGACCATCGTCGAGTCCATCGACCGCTTTGTGATTGCCGAGACCGAGGGCGAGATGAGCGGGTGCGCGTCGTACCAGATACACCCCGAGATCGGATCGCCCGAGAGCGCGTCGGTGGAAATCGTCTCCGTCGCGGTGAAGTCCATCTTCCGCCGTCGCGGCATAGGAAGGAAGCTCGTGGAGGCCGTCATCGGGCGCGTTGCGGAGTTCAAGCCGAAGGAAGTCGTGGTGCTTACGTTTACGCCGGAGTTCTTCGGCTCGATAGGATTCAGGGAAATCCCGAAGACACAGATAATGCACAAGCTTTACACCGGGTGCATGAACTGCACGAAGCATGCAAATCCCTTCACGTGCCCGGAAATCGCAATGATAAAGGAGAAATGAAAATGAGACCTGTGGTACTTGTCATCCGTGACGGCTGGGGCGTAAACCCGAGGAAGGAAGGAAACTCCGTCTTTGGCGCGCGCACGCCGGTCATCGACCAGCTTCTTTCCCGCTATCCCCACTGCCTTCTCGACTGCTGCGGCGAGGCGGTGGGCCTTCCAGACGGCTACCAGGGCTCGTCGGAAGTCGGCCACCTCAACATGGGGGCCGGGCGCATAGTCATCCAGGAGCTCAAGCGCATCGACGACGGCCTTTCCTCCGGCGAGCTCTTCAAGAGCCCGAAGTGGCAGAACCTCGTAGCCGAGTGGAAGAAGAACAACTCGCAGTTCCACTTTTTCGGGCTTCTCCAGGACGAGGGAGTGCACGCCCACCAGGAGCACCTCTTTAAGCTCATGAAGCGCGCTCGCTCCGAATTCCCGGAAGGGCGCATCGTCGTGCATCCGTTCCTCGACGGGCGCGACACTCCCCCTCGCTCGACGCTTGAATACATCGCGCGCCTCAAGACCGAGCTTGCCGCCGTCGGCAACGCGACGATCGGGACTGCGATGGGCCGCTACTACGGCATGGACCGCGTCAAGAACTGGAAGCTCACGAGCGAGGCCTACGACTGCATCGTCGGGGCGAAGGGCAAGAAGGCCGCGACGATAGAGGAGGCCGTCAAGGCCGAATACGAGTCCGGCAAGACGCCCGACGGGACTCCCATGACAGACGAGTACATTCCCTGCTACGTCATCGGCGGCTACGACGGCATGAAGGACGGCGACGTCGTAATGCACACGAACTACCGGCAGGACCGCGCGATCCAGCTTACGCAGGCGTTCGTCTGCGACGACTACCAGGGCGAGCGCTGCGCGCGGCCGCGCGTCGCGTTCCTCGGCTTTACGCGCTACTGGGACGAGTTCGAGGACTATCTCCTCGGCGCGATGGGCTCCGGCGGCGCGATGGACAACCTTCTCGGCGAAGTCGTCTCCAAAGCGGGCATCAGGCAGCTGCGCCTCGCGGAGACTCAGAAGTTCCGCCATGTTACGAGCTTTTTCAACGGAAAGTCGACGACGCCCTCCGAAGGCGAGGACCAGGTCGAGGTGAAGAGCAGGTTCGACCCCGCGACGTTCGCCTCGCATCCGGAGATGGACGCATACGGAGTCACCGACGAGCTTCTAAAGCGCCTTGAGAACAACCCCTACGGCCTCGTAGTCGTGAACTACGCGAACTGCGACATGGTCGGCCACACGGGCGACCAGGCGGCCGCAGCCAAGGCGGTGGAGGTTGTCGACGAATGCATCGGCCGCATACTTCCGCGCCTCATGGAGCTTGACGCCCACGTCCTCATCTTCGCCGACCACGGCAACGCCGAGCAGATGGTAGACTACAAGACGGGGCTTGCGAAGACCTCGCACACCCTCAATCTCGTAGACTGCATATACGTCGCCAACGACGCCGCCGGGGTCCGCCTTACGCCGCTTGCGAAGCTTTCCGCGATCGCGCCCACGGCTCTCCAGATGCTCGGGCTTCCGGTGCCGCCTGAAATGACGACGCCCTCGCTTCTTGCAGGCCGCGAACCGTGGTCCAAGACGACCATCGCGGCAATCTGACGTTTTTGAAACAGCTAAATTCGGAAACAACCAAAAAGGAGAAATGCACATGAAAGTCAATCGCAGGGGATTCCTGTTCGGGTCGGCGGCGGCAATGACGTTCGCCGGATGCTCAGCCGTCAAGTGCGGGCCGCGCAAGCTCGCTCCGGGCGAAAAGCGCAACGTGGCCGTCATCGGCTGCGGCATACAGATGCGCAATGCGCTCATCCCTCAGTTCCTCGGGCAGAACCCCCTTTCGAGGGAATGCGCCGACATGTGCAGAATCGTCGTCGCTTGCGACTGCGACCCGGTGCGCGCGAAGGCCGCTGCGGCGCAGGTGTGCAAGGTCGCGGGCGCGGGCACGTGCAAGGCGGTCCTCGACTTCAGGGAAGTCCTCGACGACCCGTCGATCGACGTCGTGTGCATCGCAACCCCCGACCACTGGCACGCCTATCTCTGCGTGGAGGCGATGAAGCGCGGCAAGGACGTCTATTGCGAAAAGCCGCTCACGTTCTCGCCCGACGAGGCGAAGAAGGTAGTGGAAGCCGCCCGCAAGTACGGCAGGGTGTTCCAGACCGGGTCGATGCAGCGCAGCTGGGCGGAGGTCTCGGAGTTCCGCACGGCCTGCATGATCGTGCGTAACGGCTTCATCGGCAACGTCATGTACGTAGACGCCAACTACGGCATCGGCGGCAAGAAGCTCGGCGGCCCGTCGCATCCCGTGCGCTTCTTCGACGATCCCGCGAAGGCGGCGACGGAGGGCGCTCCAAACGCCGATCTCGGCGCATGGGGCTGGAACCGCTGGCTTGGCCCTGCCAGGTGGCGGCCCTACTCCGACATGCTCGCCCCGCGCGGCGTCAACAAGTTCTACCCGATGTTCTGGCGCTTCGACGACGACATCGGAACCGGTTACAACGGCGACTGGGGAGCTCACCACCTCGACATCGCCCAGTGGGGGCTTGACATGGACAAGTCCGGCCCGTACCGCATCATCAGGTCCGACGAGCCGTATTCGACGGACCTCTACCACGGCGGCAGGCGCCAGTACGGCATGCGGATGCTCTTCAAGAAGCCCTATGGCGACGTCGAGCTCTACCACGGCCCGTTCGGCGTGATAACGGGCTCCGGCGGATGGGGCACTGTGTTCTACGGCACTGACGGCATCGTCGCCGTCAACCGCGGCAAGATCGCCGTCTGGAAGGGGACGGGCCTTGTCAAGCCGACGCTCGAGATCCGCAAGGAAATCGAGAAGGGGACTTTCATGGCAGACAAGATCGTAGCCGCCTCCGTCGGCCGCGACTACGGGACCGACGCTCTCGTCAAGAAGGACAACGCCCTTGCCAAGGCGCTCGGCGTGCTCATCAAGAAGTTCGGCCTCGATACTGCCCCCGTGCAGCTTTACAAGAGCAAGAACCAGGTGCTCAACTTCCTCGAATGCGTCGAGTCCCGCAAGGAGACGGTGTCTCCCGCCGAGACGGGCGCGAGGGGAGCCATCCTCTGCCAGCTCTGCAACCTGAGCTACATATACGACTGCGGGTTCGACTGGGATCCGGAGAAGATGGAGTTCGCCAACGGAACGGGCGATCCCGCCTGGCTGCGCAGGGCCGACTACCGCGGATGGGACGTGGTGGTCTGACGGACGCGAGAATTGATTTCCCGGCGGATATTTTGCTATAATCTTGCTTGAATCGACGAAGGGGAAAAACTCATGGCGACATTTCAGTATATTGCGAAAGATTCCGCCGGGAACGAGACTCGCGGCACGGTAGAGGCCGGCGACCGGAATTCGGCCATTGCCTCCGTTCGGGCAATGGGGCTTCTGCCCACTGCCCTCGGGGAGGTGAAGGGCGCGGCTCCCGCGCCATCCAAGCCTGCCGCGAAGGGCGCAAAGCCGGCAGCGAAGCCAAAGGGCGGCGCTGCCCGCAAGGACATCAAGATAAACCTGAAGATGCCCAACTTCCTCAGGCGCAAGATCAAGACGAAGATCCTCACGCAGTTTACGCGCCAGCTCGCCACCCTCGTAAACGCGGGGCTTCCCCTGATGCGCGGCATTGAGGTCTTGAAGCGCCAGATGAAGGATCCTCAGATGCAGGAGGCCCTTGCCGGCATCTCCGACAACATCGCGGCGGGCGGAACGTTTTCGGAGTCGCTTACGGCATATCCGAAGATCTTCGACAAGCTCTACGTAAACATGGTCAAGGCAGGCGAGGCGGGCGGCGTCCTTGAAGTCGTGCTCGGGCGCCTGGCGGAGTTCGCGGAGAAGTCCGAGCGCATCAAGAACAAGGTGAAGGGCGCGATGATCTACCCTTGCGTAGTCCTCGTGGCCGCAATCGGCATCACCTGGTTCCTCCTTGTCATGGTGATCCCCAAGTTCAAGCAGGTATTCAACGACATGCTTGGCGGCGAGGCCCTTCCACAGATAACGGAAATCGTCATCCAGGCGTCGGAGTTCATGCAGAACAACGGCCTCCAGATCGGCGCGGCGATCGTGGCGCTCTTCGTCTTGTTCAAGATCGTCTCGAAGACGGAGAAGGGGGCTTATCTCCTGGACGTCGTCAAGCTCAGGATGCCCGTGACGGGAACGCTCACCCAGCGGTCGGCCGTCTCGAAGTTCACGCGAACCCTTGGAACACTTCTTTCGTCGGGCGTCCCGATCCTGCAGTCTCTCATGATTACGCGCGACACGACCGGCAACCGCGTGCTCACGAACGCAATCCAGAACGTGCACGACGCTGTCAAGGAGGGCGAATCGATGACCCAGCCCCTCTCGCAGTGCAAGGTCTTCCCGCCCATGGTCGTCTCGATGGTGGAAGTCGGCGAGGAGACTGGCGCTCTCGCGGACATGCTAACGCGCATTGCCAACACCTATGACGACGAGGTTGACAACGCCGTCGCCGGCATGACTGCGGCAATCGAGCCTGCGCTCATCATCGTGCTTGCGGTTGTCGTCGGCACAATCGTGGTCGCCATGTTCATGCCGATGATCAAGATCATAAGCTCCGTTTCGGGAGCTGCGGGCTGATTCTCGGCGAATGCGCCTCCCAAGTGGGTGCGGCCTTCGAGATATTCCGCATATGCGCCGTGATGGCGCTCGTCGCCGCGGCAGGTGTCGCGGCGACGCCTCGTGGCCGGATCCCGCTTGCGCTCCGGGGACTTGCGAAGGTGATCGGGCGCGGCGCAACGGGCGTTTCCGAGCCGGAGCGCGTCCCGGCGTGGAGAAAGGCTCTTGCGTTCGCCCTTACGATTCTTGCGGCGGTAGTCGCCGTTATTTGATATAATCTGCGGTATGAGGCTTTCAGACATAACCGACTGGCTCGACAGGACGCTCGACGTCGCCGCGTTCGACGACGTCTCCAACAACGGCCTTCAGATAGACCGCAGGGGAGGCGACGTCCGCCTTGTGGCGTTTGCCGTCGACGCAAGCGCAAGAGCCGTAAAGGCCGCCGCGGAGGCGGGTGCGCAGCTCATGGTCGTGCACCACGGCATTTCATGGGGCGGTGGCGTAAAGCGCATATCCGGCGCCGTTTACGAAGTCGTAAAGGCGGCCATCGACGCGAACCTCGCCATCTACGCGTGCCACCTGCCGCTTGACGCGCATCCAAGGCTCGGGAACAACGCGCGCCTTGCGAAGCTCATGGGCCTTTCCGGCGTCAAGCCGGCCTTCAGCTACCACGGCAACGTGATCGGGCTTACGGGGTTTATGCGCGGCGGCTCGAAGAAAAGGCGGAAGGTCGGGGTGTGCTCCGGCGGCGCGGGCGAGTTTGCGGAAGAGGCGAAGCGCCTCGGCTGCGACCTTTTCGTGACGGGAGAGGCGAGCTGGGGCGACGTGATAGCGGCGGAGAACTGCGGGATGAAGATGGAGTGCCTTGGACACTACGAAACCGAAGTGCACGGCGTTCGCGCAGTCGCATCTGAGATGAAAAGGCGTCTCAAGGTGAAAGTAGAGGACTTGACCGAGCTTCTTGCGGACGGCTCCAAGAAAGATGGGAGGAAACTCAAGTGAAGTCAAATTCCGAGATTCGCCGCGAGGCGAGGAGAATACTGTCGAATGGCTGGTTCTGGCGCATTGCGTGCGTCGGCATTGTCCTCTACTCGATTGCGATGGTTGCACAGCTGGTAATCTCCGGCGCGTTTGCAAGCATGAACGTCCAGACCATGTCCGATTTTGTCATGGCGAAAGTCAAGGCGGCCCAGGGCGGGCTTTCGTACACTCTTCCCTCTGCGGAGGCGTTCTGGTCTCTTATGGGAACTTATGCCTTTCAGCAGCTTGCAGGCTATCTTTTCGGAGCCATAATGCTTTTTGGCCTTGCAACTGTCCTCATGAAAAGCATGAGAAGCGACGCGGAGAGGTGGTTCGCAGATTCCTTCGGGGGCTTTGCGAGGCCGCTTGAGGTTTTGTGGCTCATCGTGCTCATGAACATCAGGATTTTTCTGTGGGGGCTTCTCTTCGTGGTGCCGGGCATAGTCGCGATGTATCGCTATCGTCAGGCATGGTATATCAAGAGCGAAAATCCCGACTGGGGGGCTGCCACGTGCCTCGCGGAGTCGGGACGGATCATGAAGGGCTTCAAGTGGGCGGCGTTCTGCCTGGACGTCTATTTCATAGTGATGTCAGCTTTGTATTTTCTCTCCATTCTGCTTGTTCTCATTCTGATGGGAGTCGTTTTGCATGTTGCAACCAGCTTTCTGACAGCAGGCTCATCTTTGGCTTCTGCCTTCCTAAGCGCCCTGGCGACGCTTTCGCTGATGTGGTTCCTGATATACTACTGCGTCTATTATTTCATGGCGAGGACCGTGTTCTACAAGGCGATTTGCGACAAGGCGGAATGTCCTGCAGAGTCTTGATCGACGGGCGTCTGCCCCGTTCGCTTGGAATCAGCCGCGCAGCGCTGCGCCGCGCGGCGGTTTTCTTCGCGGCAAGAAGCGGCTTGCGCGCGGGCCTTTCGTTCCGAGAGGTGTCCGTCGTGCTGCAAGGCGACATGTTTTCGGCCGAGGTCCATGAGGCCATAAACGGAGCCAAGGGGCCGACTGACGTCATAACCCAGCGTTACGATCCGATGCCGGGGGAGAGGCCGGGGATATATGGCGAACTCTACGTGAACGTCGACCGCGCCCAGTCCGCCGCGCCGCGGCGCATGGGCTGGAGCGCCGCGAAGGAGCTTCTTCTCTATGTCGCCCACGGAATGGACCACCTCTCCGGTGCCGACGATCTCGATCCCGCCTCTCGCGCCGCCATGCGCCGCCGCGAGCTTGGGTGGGTTCGCGACGCGGCCTCATTTTTAACGCCATGTTGCGGCGAGAAAAGTGTATAATACGAGAACCATGAAACAGGATGAAATAAAGAGGCTTGTCTACGAAGGGCGCATAATCGCGATCATACGCGGTTTCGCGCCGGAGACGTGCCTAAGGCTTGCAGAGGCATACGCAAAGGGCGGGATACGCCTTGTGGAGGTTACGTTCGCGCAGAATGCGCCTGAGACGTGGAAGGACACGGCGGCGGCGATAGGCGCCATACGCGAGCGCTTCGCGGGCGACGTGCGCGTCGGCGCGGGAACCGTGCTCACGGAGGAGCAGCTAACCATGTGCGAGCAGGCGGGCGGCGAGTACATGATAACGCCGAACGTGAATGCCGATCTCATACGCGAGTGCGTGCGGCGCGGGCTCGTCGCGATGCCCGGCGCGCTTACGCCGTCGGAGGCGGTAGAGGCCTGGGAGGCGGGCGCGGGATTCGTAAAGATATTTCCCGCCGGCTCTCTCGGCCCTGGCTACGTCAAGGCGATACGCGCCCCGCTTGCGCACATACCTTTCCTTGCAGTCGGGGGGATAACGCCCGAGAACGTCGCTGACTTCATGCGCACAGGGTGCGTCGGCGCGGGCGTCGGCGGCAACCTCTCGAACAAGGAGTGGATCGCAGCCGGGGAATGGGACAGGATCTCCGAAACGGCGCGCTTGTTCGTCGAGCGGTCGAAGATTTAAGAGCAGTTCCAGCCGGGATTTTGCTATAATATGCGGCAGGGATGACGAGCGGAAAATTCATAACTTTTGAAGGAGGGGAAGGCTGCGGCAAGTCAACGCAGGCAGAGCGCCTGAAAGCCGCGCTGGAATCCACGGGTCGCGAGGTCGTGCTTACGCGCGAGCCAGGGGGGACTTGGATCTCGGAGCAGGTTCGGCGGCTCCTCAAGGACCCGGAATCCGAGGCGCCGTCAGACAGGTGCGAGCTTCTCCTTTTCCTCGCCGCGCGCGCGCAGCTCGTGGAGAAAGTCATAAAGCCGGCCCTGGCGCGGGGCGCATGGGTTGTTTCCGACCGCTTCAGCGACTCCACCATCGCCTACCAGGGCTTCGGGAGGGGGCTCCCGATAGACGTCATCCGCATTGTCGATTCCTTTGCCTGCGGAGGGGTCAAGCCCGACCTTACGATTCTCCTTTGCGCCGACAGGAGCGCCGCCGCGTCGCGGATGCGCAGCCGCGAGAGCGAGACCAACACCTCGCCTGACCGCATAGAGCTCGCGGGCGACGGGTTCCACGAAAGGATCCGCGAAGGGTATCTCAAGCTTGCCAGCGAGGAGCCCGGGCGCATAGTTCCAGTCGATGCCAATGGAACTGTCGACGAAGTCTGGGAAAGGGTATGGAAGTCGATCAGGCGTATAGGTTGATCTGCCGCGCCATCGACGACGGACGGGCCGCAGGCGGTTATCTTGTGTCGGGAGATGTCAAGGGCAATTGCGAGGAGCTTGTCTCGCTCGTCCTTTCGAAGCTCTTCCCGGAGGAGCTTCCCCAGGTCGAGGCGGGCGTCCATCCCGACGTCGTCCGACTTGAGCCGAGCGGGAAAAGCCGCACCATCAAGGTGGAGCGCACCGACAGCGACCCTTCGCCCGGCATGAGGGACGCAATTATCGAACCAATGTCGGCTACGTCGTTTTCCGGCGGCTGGAAGGTCGGCGTCATAAGCTTCGCAGACCGCATGCAGATAGCGGCGGCGAATGCGTTTTTGAAGTCGCTCGAGGAGCCTACGCCGAAGACGATGTATCTCCTTCTCACCGACCAGCCTGACGCCATAATCCCTACGATTGTATCGCGATGCCAGAGAGTAGACCTTCGCCTTCCGGCAGGAGTCCTCGAGGGCGAGGAGCGGCAGAGGGTGGCGGAGGCGTTTGCCGCCAGGGACGCGATGGCGCTTGCCGATGTGCTGAGGGACCTTAAGGACGAGTCGGAAGACCCGTCTGTCGTAAGGCGGGCTTTCTACCGGACTATTATGGCCTTCGCCCGCAAGATGATGGTGGAGGGAATGCTCCCGAGGCATCTCGCCTTCCGCAACGTCGAGGCCGTGGAGGCGGCCTACCGCCGCAGCGAGAAGTCCATAAACGACGATGCCGTGATTTCGTGCATGATAGACTCTTTTTCGTTCCCGTGAAATTCTCCCTTTCCACAAACTGGTGCAACAGAACCCTTGAGACAGGCGAGGAAATCGCCGACAAGGCCCGTTCCCTCGGCTTCGACGAGCTGGAGCTTGGCTTCCACACTACGGCCGCGCAGGTCGAGGGCTTCCGTCGTCGCCTTGGCGAGATCCCCGTCGGGTCCGTCCATGCGTTCTGCCCCGTCCCGCTCTCTGCGCCGCAGGGCTACCCAGAGCTCTACCAGCTCGCGAGCTTCGACGAGGAGACTCGCAAGATGGCCCATCTGCAGATAACGAGGAACATACGGTTTGCGGCGGACATCGGGGCGGACTGCCTCGTCCTCCACCTCGGGCGCGTCATGTGCCGCGGACTTTTCCGCCGCTTCGACATGAAGCGGCGCGTGAAGCGCGGTGCCAAGATGGTCGATGTCGCAAAGCGCGAGCTTGACGCGCTCGTTCCCGAACTTGAAAAATGCAAGGTCGTCCTTGGCCTCGAAAACCTGCCGTATCTTGAGGGCTTCCCGGCGGAATGGGAGGTAGAGGCCATTTGCGGCGAATGGGTGAGGCCGTGGTTCGACACGGGGCACGACTTTGTCCGGATTGCAAACGGATGGAAGTCGGTCGCCGCGCCTGCGCCGGTGGGATTGCACGTCAACGACTCCCTTGGCGACGACGACCATCTCGCGCCGGGGGCGGGGAAGGTTGACTTCGAGTCTTTAAAGAGCCTTGCGGAGGGCGCGAGGCACGTTGTTTTCGAGCCGAACCAGTCTGTCGGCGAAGGCGAGTTGAGAGCCGCTCTCGAATTTCTGCGGCGTAAGTGGGGGTGTGAGCAATGATCCAGAGTCCGGAGCCGGGGTCTTTTCTTCTCAAGTGGCGCGGCGATGTCGTGCACGTCAAGCTTGTCGTCGAGGGTGTAAGGCGCGGCAGGGCCGCCCTGCGCACGAATCTCGGGCACGCAGCCATCCGCCGCGAGGAGATCATCGACGAGACGGAGAAGGGCCTAACTCCCCTTGCAAGGGCGTGGTCCGACATCCCGCTTGTCGAGACGGTTCCGGGCGTGTTCGAGGCGGATATACGCCTTGACGAGGTGGGGGTGTTTTCGGGCAAGGCCTGCTTCTTCCCCGAGGGCTCGAACGTGCCGGAATGGCCGTTTGGCTCTAACTTCCACATCAAGGTGGAAAGCGCGGAGACGCGCGCGAACAATTCAATCTACTGCGTCTTCCCTCGTCAGTTCGGATCGTTCCGCGAGGTCGCCCGCCGTCTTGACTGCATCATGGGGGAGATGGGCTTCAGGATCGTGCAGACGCTTCCTCCTTTCCCCGTGCCGACGACCTACGCGGTGATGGGCGAGTATGGCTGCCCGTTCGCCGCGACGGACTTCCTGAGCGTGGATCCGGCGATGGCAGAGTTTGACGAGTTCGCGACACCGATGAGCCAGTTCAAGGAGCTGATCGGCGCCGTGCACGCGAGGAAGGGGCTCTTTTTCATCGACCTTCCAGCGAACCACACTGGCTGGGCTTCCACTCTCCAGACTCACCACCCGGAGTGGTTCTGCCGCGAGGAGGACGGTCGCTTCCATTCGCCGGGCGCGTGGGGCGTGAAGTGGGCGGATCTCGTCGAGCTCGACTATTCCAACGCGGGGCTTCGCTCGTACATGGCCGACGTCTTCCTCTTCTGGTGCAGGATCGGCGTCGACGGCTTTAGGTGCGACGCCGGATACATGATTCCGGCCGAGACTTGGTCGTATATCGTCGCGAGGGTGCGCGAGGAATACCCCGACACGGTCTTCCTCCTCGAGGGCCTTGGCGGCGAGATTTCCGTGACCGACAGGCTGCTTGCCGAATCCGGGCTAGACTGGGCCTATTCGGAGATGTTCCAGACGTATGACCGCGAGCAGTTCGAGCGCTACCTTCCCGATGCGATAGCGAGGTCCGAGAAGTTTGGAACGCTTGTCCACTTTGCGGAGACCCACGACAACAACAGGCTTGCGACGGGGGGCGAGGTGTACGCAAGGCTGCGCGTCAGCCTTGCCGCGCTCCTTTCATGGCAGGGAGCGTGGGGGATTGCGAACGGCGTGGAATGGTATTGCCGCGAGAAGATCGACGTCCACGGGCGCAACGATCTCAACTGGGGCGCCGACGAAAACATGGTGGGCCTCATATCGAAGCTGAACGGCCTCATCGCAAAGTGCGCAAGCTTCAGGGGGAACGCCTCCCTCTCCATCGTAACGCGCGGAGGCGGCAACACGCTCGCGGTCCTTCGAAAGGCGCACGGCCTTCCGCCGTCGCTCGTCGTCGCGAACCTCGACTGCAAAAACCGTGCGACGGTCTCGTGGGACGCCAACGCGTTTCCGCCATGCGAGGCGACGGATCTTCTTACCGGCAAAAAGGCGAGATATGAAAGCGAAATCGACCTCGCTCCAGGCGAAGTCAAGTTCCTTGCGCCGGAGGGGGCTGAGACGCCCGTTGTTTCGGATGCAGCCGCCGTCAAGGACGACGAGCCTCTTTTCCATGCTGTAATGCCGCGCGATGCAATGCGCGACCTGGTCGCGCCTGCCGGTTCGCTGCTTGAAGTTTCGGCGGACGGCGACTTCCGCGTGCGCCTCATTGACCCGCGTAACGACAGGACTCTCAGGGTGGCGAGGTCTTCGGGGCTCAAGACGGTCCTTAAAATACCCGAATACGATGGGGACGGCTCGCGGTGCAGGATGCTCTGGTTTGACGTCTCGCGCTATGTCGGCGGGAAGGCGGTTCGCACCAGGTCCCGCGTATTCATCCCGCCGCCTGCGAAGACGGCGAGGGCGAAGCTTTCGCTTTCGGGATCGGAGGTGAGGGACAACCCCGGCTTCAGAACGGTGCTTGCAAACGGCTCCGGCGCCGCCGCGCAAGTGCGTGTTGGCTGGGGCGGAGTCGAAAGCCGCTACGACGCGCTTCTTGCCGCCAACACGAACCCGCGTGCGCCCTCGGACAGGCTCGTCGTCTGGACGCGCGCGCGATGCTGGCTTCAGCGCGAGGGGTATGTGAGGGAGCTCGACTCGAAGTGCATTACGCGCTTCTGCGCCGACCCCGCCGGGCGTTTCGCGAAATGGGATTTCCGCGTTCCGTGCGGAATGGGACACGAGACGGCCTTTACGTTCGTCCTCTCGCTCGCCGAGGGCGCTAACGCAGCGCGGCTTTCGGTGATGCGCACGAACTCCGGCGCTTGCGACGTCGGCGACCAGGTAAGGCTTGTCTTCCGCCCAGACATTGAATGGCGAAGCTTCCACGCCGTCACAAAGGCGTATGACGGCGGAGTGGACGCCCTCTTCCGCAATGCCTGCCGCGGCGTCGGCGACGACGGAGTGGATTTCTGCCCCTACGAGGGAAAGCTCTCCCTCCGCGCAAAAGGCGGCGTGTGCCACATGGAGCCCCTTTGGACCTACAACATCGCCCATCCGGAGGACGAGGCTCGCGGATTCGGAGGGGGAGGGGACCTCTTCTCCCCGTGCTGGATATCGGCCGATCTCAAGGTCGGAGGCGCAATGTCGATAGAGTGCTCGCTCGACGGAGCGGAGATGGGCGGGGAAGTCCTGCCTGACGCGGGACTTCGCGAGGGCTGCGGCATGGAGGCCGCGCTAAGGCGCGCCCTCGACCTCTACATCGCAAAGCGCGGCAACTTCAAGACGGCCATTGCCGGATATCCGTGGTTCCTCGACTGGGGGCGCGACACGTTCATCTTCATGCGCGGCATGATCGCCGCGGGGATGCGCGAGGACGCTTTGAGGATACTCAAGGCGTTCGCGGCGTTCGAGGACAGGGGAACTCTTCCCAACATCATCTTCGGCGACAGCGCCGGCAACCGCGACACCTCCGATGCGCCGCTCTGGTTCGTGAGGTGCGTGCAGGAGCTCGGCGAGGAGGCCGAGTCGCTGAGGTCCGTGTGCGAGTCCATCGTCGATGGATATATCGCTGGAACTCCAAACGGCATTCGAGTGGATGCCGAAAGCGGCCTCGTGTGGTCGCCGCCGCACTTTACGTGGATGGACACGAACTACCCGGCTTGCACTCCGAGGACAGGCTATCCCATCGAGATACAGGCGCTTTGGATATCTGCGCTCCGGTTCCTCGGGCGTGACGAGCTTGCCGAAAGGGCGCTTGGGTCTGTAAAGCGCCTTTTCCGCAAGGATGGCGACGCTGCCGGATACTGCGACTGCCTCGACGCCCCCGGAGGGGAGGCGGCCAAGTTCGCGGCGAAAGACGGAGCCGTGCGCCCGAACCAGCTTCTGCTCGTTTCGCTTGGCGTCCTCCCTGATCCCTCGGCCGTGAAGGCGGTGGAGGAACTTGTCGTCCCGGGAGGAATCCGCTCGCTTGAGGCCGGGCACGGCCTCTACCGCGGCGAATATTCCGGCGACGAGAACACGAGCCGCAAGCAGGCGTATCACAACGGAACGGTGTGGACGTGGCAGTTCCCGATGTTTGCCGAGGCAATGGCGGAGCTCGGGCTCTGCACGAAGGAAACCGCGCTCGATGTCCTCGCGTCGTCAGTGGAGAACCTGAACACGGGCTGCCTCTGCCACGTGAGCGAGATCGCCGACGGAGACGCGCCGCATGCTCAGAAGGGCTGCTGTGCGCAGGCCTGGGGCGATTCCGAGCTTCTTCGCGTCTGGCTCAAGCTTAAAATGTGATAAGTTGCAGAAAACGCAAAATCACCCGCGAAAAATGAAGCGACGGCGGGGTCCCTCCCCAAAATTCTCCGCGCCGTGGATGGCATGCGAGAGGTGGCTGGCGTCAAAAAATCCGGTTTGCTGTGCGGCGGCGGCAAGCGTTAGCCCGTGAATCGAAACCAGCACCCTTGCGCGGTCCAGCCGCCGATGGAGCGCGTACTCGCCAGGGCTTTTCCCCGTCGCCGCGTGGAACGCCCGGTTGAGGGCGGCTGGAGAACACCCTGCCGCTGCGCATAGTTCACGCAGGGGTACCCGTCGGTGCAGGTTCTCGTCGATGAATCCAATCGCCTTGCGTACGCAGGTCTCGCCCAGTTCCGGTTCTGGCCCAAGCGCGTCGGCCAGGATCATCAGCAGGGCGGCAAAAAGCGAGGCCTCCACCTTGCGGGAAAGGCTCGTCTGCGACTTGCGTTCCGTCTTGAGTGCACGGATCAGCAACGTTGCCGTCTGAAGCTGTCCCTTGGAAAGCCTGCCTGCCGCGCCTTCGGTGGAGATGGTGCTCGCCGCGGGAAAGAACGCGGCGCGGCGAATCGGAGGAATGTCGTATATTCCCGGCGGCGGCCTGTCGGCCTTGTAGAGGCAGTTGTACACCACCGTGTCCTTGCCGAGGTCGGCGTAGCCATGTCTTTCGCCGGGATGTATCGCAAAGAAGTCTCCGGCGGACAGCCGCATAGTACCACTGGCGCGCAGATGCGTAAGAGCCCCCTGCGCCACGACGACGACCTCGGAGAACTCGTGGTCGTGCATCGCGATGTAGGCGTTGCTCGGCGCCGAGCGCATTTCCCTGATTACGCAGATGGCTTCCCCGTCCCTGAAGTAGTCCGCGAAGTGAAGGCTCTCAAGATGCTTTATTTTCATGTCGTACGCAATTATACCAAAGTCCCAGATATAATTCTACAATGTCCGGATGATTTTCTACATTTACCAGACGGGGGCGTTGTTGTATAATGCGATCAAATGAAAGTGTCATCAGCATTGTTGCGGGCTGTCGCCGTGACTGGGTGGGTTCGTACAGCAGGCTTCCTCATCTTGGCAGCGGCCTTGCTTCTGACCTCTTATGCCGGCGGACTGCCGCCTGTGCCTTCCGTTCGCAGCATGCGCCATGGCGAAGGTGTCTATGTGCTGCGGACCGGTGCGCTCTCCGGGAAGTCGGTCACAAGGACAAAAGACGCGTCAATCGCACTTGAGGGATACAAGGCGGTCGTCTCGCCAGACGGCATCAAGGTGTGCGCCTCCTCTGACGCCGGGTTCTTCTACGCCGTTCGGACGCTGCGCCAGATCTCCGAGGTCAAAGACGGCCGCGTCGTCGTGCCGTGTTGCGAGATCGAAGATTCCCCGGCCTTCACATGGCGCGGACTCATGCTCGACGAAAGCCGCCACTTCTTTGGCAAGTCGGTGGTCCTCTCGGTTCTCGAGCGCATGGCAGACTACAAGCTGAACGTACTGCACTGGCACCTTACCGACGGCAACGGCTGGCGTATCGAAGTGCCGAAATACCCGAAGCTCACGACGGTCGGCGCCAGCCGGCGCGTCACCCGCACGCGCGCACAGCGATTCTTCCGCGACGCATCCACAGGGCCTCATGGCGGATTCTACACCGCCGACGACATCCGCGAAATCGTCGCGTTCGCCAAGGCCCGCCACATACGCATAGTGCCGGAGATCGAGTTTCCGGGCCACGAAGGTGCGGCGACCGCCGCCTATCCGGAGCTCTTCTGCTTTGGCGACGGCTCGAAGCCGGTCGATCCTGCGGCGCGTCCGCGCGGCGACGAAATATGCCTTGCGAGCCCGTTTACGTTCAAGTTCTTCGCCGACGTCCTTGCCGAGGTGGCGGCACTTTTCCCCGGAGAATTCGTGCATGTGGGCGGGGACGAGTGCACCGGGCGGAACTGGCTTGCCTGCGCGAAATGCCGTGCGAAGATGAAGGAGCTCGGCTTCTCGAAACCGTCGGAGTACCAGGCGTGGGGCATAGGCCGCCTTCATGCAATTCTCGCCGGCCACGGCAAGAGGCTGATTGGGTGGGATCCCATATTCGTCCCTGGGACGTTGCCGAAGGACGCGGCGGTCATGGCGTACCGCGGCACTCGCGCCGGGCGCGAAGCCGCGGCGCGCGGGCACGATGCCGTGATGGCGCCGGCCGGGACATGCTACCTCGATTTCCCGCAGGGGCTCGCCGGCGACCCATACGAATACCAGGCGTTCAGCAACCCCGTGCGCGTGCGCGACCTCTATGGCTTCAACCCCCTCTTCGCAGTGCCGCCAGAGGCCAGGGCGCATGTGCTTGGCGGGGAGTGTCCGCTCTGGACGGAGTTCGTCTGCACCAGGGAGGAGCTTGAGTGGCGCATCTGGCCGCGTCTGTGCGCGCTCGCGGAGGCTCTTTGGGCTGCGCCTGACCCGAAGGTGCGCGGCAAGACCGTCGATGCGTTCATGTCGCGTCTAGAGGCGCACGTGGCCAAGCTCAGGGCGGACGGCGTGAACGCCGCGCCGCTCGGCCCGCCTGCGCCTAGCACGGCAGAGCTGCTGCCAGACGTGAAGCACGTCACGCACCGCGAAGGGCTGCATCCGATTCTCTCCGAGAAGGTGCAGATGTCTGACTTGCGCTTTTCAGAGGACGCATCGATTCCGCCGGGAGAATGCGAGGTGTCCATCGACCAGATGGCGATAAAGGCAAAGGTCTCCGGCGAGCGGGGTAAGGAGCGCGCCCTGGAGATTGTCAGGCGCATCGCCGAACCGAAGCAGGGCGGCGTCCTTTCCGTGCGATGCGGGACGTTCAGGACTTGGTGAGCAACAGGAGGAAACGAACATGAAAACAGCAATGGCGAGCATGATCGGATGCCTTGCGGCGTCTGCTGCGATGGCGACGGCGGAACTGCCGGACTACCTGAAGGACGAAGCGGCGATTTGGCTGGACGCCAACGTAAACGTCGTGACGGACGGCTCCGGCGGAGTGACGGAGTGGCGCGATGCGCGCGAGGCGGGCACGTCCGAGCCGGCGCAATATCCACGCGCCCTTGCGTACAACCCAACGCCGGCCAACGCTTATTCAGCCGTGCTGCCGACGATGTACGACGACTCCGAGAACAAGTTCGCGGGCAAGGCGCTCGTGGATTTCGGGGAGTTCACGTCCGGCAAATGGCTGTACTTCGCCCGTCCTGACAACGTCATCACGCAGCTGCCCGTCTGTGCGTTCATTGGCGTTGTGGGCTTCCACGGCAGATCCTACGGAACATTCCTTGGCGACACGACGTCGGTTTCGTCTGGCTACGGTGGAAAGATCTTCTTCATTAAGCAGACGTCTTCCCTGCCAGACACTTGCATAGCCCGCGCAACGTCGTTGCACGTCCAGGGCGAGACGCGCATAGACGGCGAGGCGATCGATCCGACGGTAACGAAGTATAGGGACTTCCAGGTGTTTTCGCAGAACGGACCGCGGTTCTTCAATGATGCCGGCTCCTACATCCGCCCGTACGTCTCGACGCTTTTCAACGAAAGCAACTACAAGGTCGTGAACGGCGCGTCGAGCGACCGCCAGGGCGGCGGCATCCTCGGCGAGCTGCTCATATTCGGGCGTCCGCTCGCCGATTCAGAGCGCCGCGCCGTGGAAGAGTACCTTTCGCAGAAGTGGTTCGGCAAGCCGTGCGGCAGTGCGATGGCGGCGAAGGAGGCCGTGGAGCGCCTCGATCCCTCCACGCTCGCAAACGGCACTGTCTATGCGACGAATGGCGTCTCGATCCTTTCTCCTGCGCCGGCGGCGGGAGCGCCGGAAATCGACGGATATCCGCCTGCCGTTGAAAACCTGGCTGCCGACTTCGACACGGTCAGGTCGGAATATGACGTCGATAGCGCGTCAGTGGTTACCGTAACAAAGAATTTCACCGTTCCCAGGAGCGGCATATACCGCTTCTCCGCGACCATCGCAAGAGATCCTGAAGGCGAGGAGACGGAGGGGAACCTCACTTCGCAGTTCACCCTCGACAACTCCGTCACATACTACTACTGCATACAGACGGATGCGCGCGGCGGAATCGACGTGGCCAAGACGTACACGTTTACGCTCCCGTACATGACGGCCGGGGCGCACCGCGTGCGGTTCTCCATGGCGAAGGGCACAAACAAGGCAAAGCGTGCATACACCGCCTCCGACATCCAGATAACCCTCTTGAAGGCCGGCGAATTCGTGCCGGTAAACGATGCCGGCTTCGACTCTACCTTCTATCCGATCAACACGGAAGGTTCCCGCTATCAGAAGGTGCCGTCCAGCGGCGTTCTCTGGACGTTCGTGCAGCAGAAGCCGTCGATATCTTGCGGACTTACGCAAGACAGCACGTACTGGTACTGGAAGGGCGGATTTGCCGGGGACGAACTGGCCGACATGCGCAAGGCGTTCATCGACTACGGGAGCGTCATCTCGCAGCAGGTCGTCGTAGCCCGCTCCGGTCGCGCCCGCATTTCATTTAGGTACGCTAACAGGAGCAACCTAGGCAATACCCCGCGCGCGACTGGGCACTGGGTGTCCGTTTCGCTCGGCGGCACGGAGATCGCCACGGCGTATCCGGCCACGCAGCAGAACCGCACGTGCACTGCGGATTTCGACATACAGGCAGGGCCGCAGCTCCTCGCCTTCACCGTGGTGAGGCCGGATGAAGGGACTAGCTACACGGCGATCATAGACGACGTCATGATTGAGTACATAGACAATGAAGTCGCCCCGTCCGCCTCGGTCGAAAAGGCCGTTGCTGCGGACGCCGCCGGATGGTATCGCCTCGTGGTGGATGCGGCGGGGCCGTCGGTCGACCGCAACAGCGGGACGAACTGCCTCGCTGGCAACGTGACGTGCTCGCCGGTCTCTGCGGCCGTGTCGCTGGACGGCGTCGAAATAGGCACGATGACTGTCGCCAGCGACGACTTTGCGTCGTATGCATTCACGCTGCCGCGCCTCGCCGCCGGCGGGTACACGGCGACAGTCTCGAACGCCGGACCCCTTGGACTGCGCATCCGCAATGTCTCCCTCTCCGCCGTCGACAACGCCGAGCTCTCGGCGCTGACGGACGAGACAGTGTCCAACACGACGTTCGTCGTTGCCTCGCCGGGAAAACTGCATCTCGACTTCCTCGGGACTATTTCCGGATGCAGACTAAAGCTTGAGGGAAGGAAAAGGGCCGGCACGTTCTCCGCCGCGACAGACGCCGTGCATTTCCTCGGCGAAGGCGCTGTCGAGTCCATTGCGCCGGGAATCCTGATAATCGTTCAGTAGGGACTGACGTGAAAAGCAACACGACAATCCACATTCTCGCCGGCGCAATCGTCGCGTTGTTCGCCGTTCCGTCTGGCGCCGACGTGCTGAAGTCGCCTGATATCCGCGACATACGCCTCAAGGGATACGTGGCCGACAGGATGGAAGGCTGCATCAGCAGGCATGTGGCCGCCACCGACGCCATGTATCTGGCCGACGTGTTCCGTCACCATACGGAGACGGACCGATGGCAGACGGAGTTCTGGGGCAAGTGGATGCATTCCGCCGCTCCGTTCTGGACGTATACGCGGTGTCCGCGGCTACGCTCCGCAATGGACGAGTCGGCTTCGGCCGTCCTGTCCGCGCAGGAGGCCGATGGCTACATCGGCAACTATCCGGCTGGACAGCGCTCCGGCAGATGCTGGGACGTGTGGGGAAACAAATACACCATGCTAGGACTTCTCCACCACCATGCCGCGACAGGCTCGGCGGATTCGCTGCGCGGGGCGGAGCGCCTGGCTAACTACCTGATGGGCGTGTTCGGCCCGGGGAAGAAGTCGATTGCGGAAAGCGGCAACTTCAGGGGCATGCCCAGCTGCTCGTTGCTTGAGCCGGTAGTGTGGCTGTACAGGGCAACCGGCAACGCCAGGTATCTTGATTTCGCTAGGTACATCGTTTCTGAAATGGATGCCGACGGCGGGGCGCGTCTCTTGAAGGACGCGGACGTGCCTGTGGCAAGCCGTATCACGGACGGAACGGTAAGGGGGTCGGCTCTCAAAAGCTACGAGATGATGAGCTGCTGCCAGGGACTGCTGGACTTCTTCGACGTCACAGGCGAAAGCCGATGCCTCGACGCCGTGCGCAAAACCGCCGAATCGATACGCACGACGGAGGTCAACCTCGCCGGAGGAGCGTCGTCTTCCGAACAGTGGTACAACGGCGCGAAGCGCCAGGTCGCCCCTCACGTGTACCAGCAGGAGACGTGCGTTCAGACGACATGGATGCGCCTTTCGGGAAAGCTTCTTCGCGAAACCGGAAACCCTCTCTGGGCGGACGAACTCGAGAAGACCTTCTACAACGCATACTTGGCGTCGCTTTCGCCTGACAACGCAACGTTCACCCAGTACTGCCCGCTGACAGGTACGCGCTCGAAGGGCGCCTACCACTGCCGCATGCACACGAACTGCTGCAACGCGAACGGCCCGCGCGGATTCCTCGCCTTCCTTGAAAACATGCTACTCGTGGACGGGGACAGGATCTGCATGAACTTCTACGCCTCCGGCTCGCAGGCGGCAAGGCTTGCTGACGGTACGCGCGCGGAGTTCGAGACGTTCACTCTCTACCCCGCGGACGGGCGCATCGAGATCCGCAACCAGACGACTGAACGCCGCCGATTCACGTTGGCGCTTCGCATTCCGGGATGGTGCTCGCCCCCGGAAGTCGCGGTAAACGGCACTCCTGTCGGAGCCGTGTCGGCAGGGGCGTACCTTGATCTTGCGCGCGAGTGGGCGCCGGGCGACAAGGTGGAAATCAATTTCGACATGACCGTCAGGGTCCATGTGATAGACAACTATGTTGCGTTCACCAGCGGGCCGGTCCTTCTTGCGAGGGATCGCCGGTTTGGCGACGGAGACTTCTCAGAAGCGTTAAGGAGGTCGATCCTTCTCCGCAAGACCGTGAATATGGACAGCGTCGCTCCTGAGAAGGGGACGTGGATGACTTTTGCCGGCGCTCTTCCGCTCGGTTCGCACGCCGACAACCCGGAGATGGGGCGACCCCGCATGGTGCGCTTTTGCGACTACGCCTCTGCCGGGGCAACGTGGGACCAGGAGTCGTTCTACCGTGTCTGGCTGCCGGTGGAGCATAGCGGGCCGGCCAGCTTTTGAAAGGAGCCATTCCAGATGAAAAGAACAATTGCGCCTTTTTTCTGTCTCGCCTGTGCGGTGCGCCTTGCCGCGGCCACCCCCGGGATGCCCGACGAGATCGTTGTTCAGGCGGCGTTCTCCACGAACCGCAGCGCACGCGCCGTGCGCGACGTGCCAGCCAGGCTCGACTTGTCGAACGTGTTTGGGTTTGCGGCCGACGTCACGATAGGAGACCTCTCGCAGTTCTCGCATCTCGATCTGCACTTCAAGTCCGGGGGCGGCTGGTACAATTTCGCCATGTCGCCCGAGAAGGAGGGCGTTGCCGAGCGACTGGCGTTCCGCGTGAAAGACGGCAAGAAGGAAAGCGAGCCAAAGGGCTTGGACTCAATAAGTGGCATCCGCATTTCCGGCTGGCGTGCCGGCACCAACGACACGTTCATAACGCTGCGGAATTTCTCGGTTCTTGACGAGGCCGGATTTGCGGCGATTGAGGCTGCGAAGGACAGGACGCCTCGCGCATGCCCGATGCCGGAGAACGGTGAGGTTCGCGCGTTCTGGTGCCATTCCTCGCGCGGACTCGGCAAGGGGTACGACTGGGATTCTTCCGTCGCGTTCCTCAGGAAGCACGGCTACAACACGCTGCTTGTTAATCTGGCCTGGCCGGGCGTGGCTTTTTACAGGTCGTCCGTGCTTCCGGAATACGTGCGTCTAGATGCCGAAGGCGATCGCCTGGTGCAATGCCTTGCCGCATGCCGCAAGTACGGCGTCTCGTGCCACGTATGGAAGGTCTGCTACAATGCGGGCCACATGGAGGACATGACGGAGTTCAACAGGCGCATGGCGGCGGAGGGGCGCACGCAGGTTCGCACCGACGGCAAGGACGGATGGCTTTGCCCATCCGACCCGCGCAACATCAAGTACGAGATAGACGCCATGGTCGAACTTGCGCACAAGGGCGTGGACGGCATACATTTCGATTTCATACGCTATCCTACGGACAAGGGGTGCTACTGCGACATGTGCCGCGAGCGGTTCGAGCGCGCAGTCGGGCGCAAGGTGGCGCAATGGCCTGAGGACGTGAAGAAGGGCGGCGCGATGATCGGCGAATGGCATTCGTGGCGCGTCACGAACATCACCGCCGTGGTCAAGGGCGTTGCGGAGCGCGTGCGCCGCGAGTCGCCGCAGACAAAGATATCCGCCGCGGTGTTCCAGAACCCGGAAACGACTCCGGCCATGCTTGGCCAGGACTGGCTGGACTGGTGCCGCAAGGGGTATCTTGACTTCGTCTGCCCTATGAACTATGTCGATTCCGCCGCGCTTCAGCGCGCGACTACGATGCTTCAGCTAAGGGCTGTGTCCGGACTGCCGGTCAAGGTCTATCCGGGAATCGGGCTTTCAGTGTTCAGGAAAGACGGATGCGACGCCCGTCGGCTCTCCGAGCAGATTGCCGTCGTGCGCGCATGCGGAGCGCCTGGATTCACCGTGTTCAACTTCGACGGCCGCGCCGAGGCGGCATTGCCGCTCATCCCGCGCCAGTGAAAGCCGTCGCGGCAATACTCTCCGCATTTGCGTTGGCCTGCGTATCATCCGGTGCGGAGCGTCCTGCGAGCTGGCATGACGCGCTCTACGCCGGCTTTCTCTCTCCCCCTGGCGAATGCCGTCCCGACATCTGGCTCTTTCGGCTTGGCGAGGACACGCCGGACGAGGTCGTCACGCACGATTTCGAGAAGCTTGCTGGCGTAGGCATAGGCGGCGTGTGCGTCTACGGATACGGCAACACCACCAGGAATGCAGCCTACGGGAGAATGGCGCTTAAGGGCCGTCCGAAGCTTGTCGGCAAGTTGCGCTGGGCGCTCCGCGAGGCGCACCGCCTGAACCTGGAACTTTCAATCTGCATTGGTCCGGCTGGATGCGGGAACGAACTGACCACGCCGGACAACGCGCAGAAGAAGCTCGTGTTCTCGCATGGCGAAGTCGATGGCGGGCGACGCGTGGAGGTGGCGCTGCCACGACAGAGAGTGGAATGTTCGCCTGCCGGGGATGATGGCCTTCCGAAGTATTGGCACGACGTCGGCGTATATGCGATCCGCGTTGCGGAGGGAGTGGCGGAGCCGGAGACTCTGTGCGACGTCTCGAAGCGTTTTGACGCAACGGCGGAAACGCTTGTCTGGGACGCTCCGCCGGGACGCTGGAAGATCGTACGCGCGGCGTGGACGCCGAAGATGTTCGGCTGGGTTGGCTCGTACATCGATCCGCTCAGCCGCGCCGCGCTCGACGAGCATTGGGCCAACTGCGTTCAGCCGCTAATCGACGCTGCGACTCCGGAGGAACGCGCGTCGTTCAAGGGCGTGATGTGCGATAGCTGGGAGGCCGGCGTCGTCGACTGGACGCAGGCATTCCCTGTCGAATTCCAGCGGCGGCGCGGATACGGCGTCGCGCTCGCGCTGGTAGCTCGTGCCGGTATCGGCGCGGACGTAGGCAGTCCCGAACGGCAGGCGTCGCTCGTCAGAGACTTCGACAAGACGATTGGCGAGCTTTTCACGGAGAACCACTACGCCTATCAGAGCGAACTTGCGCATCGCTTCGGGATGGTCTCGGAGTCGGAGGCGTGTGGCCCGCACCAGCGGCAGGGAGACGTGCGGCAGATGCAGGGTGCGTGCGACAGGTGCACTGGCGAATTCTGGATGCCGTCGCCGCACAGGCCCACGCCGCCGCAGAGGTTTATGCTTCGGGACTGCGCAACGGCGGCGCACGTCTACGGCAAGGCGGAAGTCCGCGCGGAGTCGTTCACCACCATGGGCACGCACTGGACGGAGACTCCGTCCATGCTCAAGCCATGCGCGGACCGCGCGTTCTGCGACGGGCTGACGCATGTCGTCTGGCATGGCATGTTGATGTCGGATCCTCCCGAGACATTGCCCGGCGACACTCGCCGCGCCGGCGCGTACTATAGCCCGAAGGTGACGTGGTTCCCGTATTCGGCGCCGCTGAACCGCTATTTCGCCCGATGCTCGTGGATGCTTTCGCAGGGGCGCTTCGCTGCGGACTGCCTTCTCTACGTCGGCGAGGCCGTCGGCGTGATGGCTGGCTTGAAGACGCCCGCTGACGGCCTGGGGCCGGGCTATGACTACGACTTCTGTCCGACGGACGTCCTGCTGTCGTCAAAGGTGGAGGACGGCGAAATCGTCTTGCCGTCCGGCATGCGGTACAAGACGCTTTTCCTTTCCGACAAGAATCCAAGATCTTCCAGGATGTTGCCGCTTGAAATGAACAGGGACGCATGTGACGACCCCGTGCGGCATGCGCTGGCGCCGGAGGCGCGGCAGAAGATTGACGAACTGAAAGCAGCAGGCGCGACGGTGTTCGAAACGCGGGCGGAAATGGAGAAATGGCTGCGGCGCGGTGTCCTGCCGCCGGATTTTGCATACTCGGAGGACGGATCGTCGGTTGCCGGAGAGCTCGTTCCAGACGGCGACATCGATTGGATTCACAGGACTTTGCCGGAAGGGGACGTGTATTTCATCTCGAACCAGTCGGACCGGACGCGGCGGATTGTCGCTCGTTTTCGCACGGGGCTTCGCGGACGCGACTTCCATGCGGAAATATGGGATGCGGTCACAGGTGCGCGGCATGCGGTCGAGTCGGCCTGGCTGTCGGGCCGTACGCAAGTTGCGGTTGAGTTGCCTTCTGGCGGATCGGCGTTTGTATTGCTCGGAAAGGGTGGGAGCGGTGCGTCTGCCGAGGTGCAGGAGGTCCGTCCTGCGGACGCCATCGAGCTTAGGGACGGATGGGAGGTGGAGTTCGACGCACGCCTCGGCGGGCCGGAGAAGCCCGTTGCGTTTACGACGCTCGCCGACTGGACGGCCAGCACAAACGCCTCGATACGCTTCTATTCCGGTACGGCGCGCTATAGGATCGCGTTCGATGCGCCAGCTCTTGCTGGCAAGGCGGCGGCGGTTGACTTTGGCGAAGTCCACGATGTCGCAGAAGTCGTTCTCAACGGCGAAACGCTGGGCGTAGCCTGGACTCCGCCTTTCCGCGTGTGCGGCGGACGCCTGCGCGCCAAGAAAAACGTGCTGGAAGTCGTCGTGGCGAACAGGTGGGCGAACAGGTTGATATACGACTCCGGACTGCCGGCGTCGCAACGTGTGACGGTGACGGATGCAAATCCCTATTCGCCGTCAGACCGGCCGTTCCCTTCCGGACTGCTTGGACCTGTGACGGTCGGTGGCGCTTTCACGCCGCCGCAGTAACTATTTAACCGTGTAGACATCGCCCAGTATGGATGCGCTCCATTATGGGAGACGTGGAGTCTGTCCCCAAATTTTTATAACGGCTATCCGTGGCGTTATCTATAAATATTTGGCATAACACCGCCGCCGATAAAAATCTGGCGGGGACAGACCCCGCGAATTGGCCAGGTCCAGGAAAGATTCGGGAAAGATTCAGGAAAGATTCGGGAAATGTTCGTTCCCGGCTTATTTGCTATCATGTCCTCGTCAAGCGGGGACAGGCCCCGCGAAAGTCAATAAAGAAGGAGGCTGAAGATGGCAAGGACGGCAAGGGTCAAGAAAACATGCGACGGGACGGCATACTACCACCTCATGTCGCGCACGAACGACAGGCGG